>OJQP01000002.1_pt1 | contig 381744 bp, 317 predicted proteins | sample 1598871 | NCBI WGS metagenome assembly OJQP01 (sample SAMN03922520, study PRJEB24848) | human gut metagenome | isolation source: stool sample | host: Homo sapiens | place: Germany | collected 2010-02
CTGGCGGTCTATCTCTTGTTTTCGGTTGCTTGCTTCCTTACCGTACATGAGCATTCTCACAGCTATTTTCAAGTTCCGCTTTGGGAGATAGCCCTACCGCCTACAACTGAATAACCGCCGCTTCGCCGGCAACCAGAAAGCAGTAAATCTATTCAACAGATTTGCTGCTTTTTTTCGTTCCTGTTTGGCATTTTTGAAAATCCCCAGTATGAAAAAACAAAAGGGAAAATTGCCGCCGCAGTTGGCAAAATCCCTTACTTATCCGTGGAGGGTATCAAAGAAAAAAATACTGCCATTGTCCGCCTTTTTCGGCTTGCGTGGTGTTGTAGGGAATAAGGGGAAATTCTAAAAATCTCCGTCCATTTTGCTTTGCGTGGTGTTGTAGGTAGTGAAAGGAAAATTTTCAAGATATGCCGGAATAGCGGGTAGCAAAGCCCTTTTGAAACGTCTTGTTAGCGGAAAGTACGGAAGCCGGGGAACGCCGGAGTTTTTCAGAGCAAGATTCTACCGCAGTACCAAAATTCGCTTATCGCTCATTTTGCCCCTGCGGGAATCTTGTTGGGGAGTGCCTTCCCCAAACCCTGCTTATGCGGCTTACGCCGCTGGAAAATCCCTCAAAATAATTTTTCGGATTTTTCAAAAACAGTTCCGCTTTACACCCTGTTTTTCTCCTATTAGTGAGAGGACACCACGCACAGCCGAAGGAGGTTTTACCATGCGAAAACGATATAACACGCCGCACCGCAGCCGGGTAGTCAAGACACGCATGACCGAGGAAGAATACGCCGAGTTTGCGGAAAGGCTTTCTGCTTACAACATGAGCCAAGCCGAGTTTATCCGGCAAGCCATAACCGGGGCAGCCATACGCCCCATCATAACCGTTTCCCCCGTCAATGACGAGTTGCTTGCCGCTGTCGGGAAGCTGACCGCCGAATACGGCAGGATCGGCGGCAACTTAAACCAGATAGCCCGGACGCTGAACGAGTGGCACAGCCCCTACCCGCAGCTTGCCGGGGAGGTACGGGCGGCGGTTTCCGACCTTGCTGCCCTAAAGTTTGAAGTCTTGCAGAAAGTGGGTGACGCTGTTGGCAACATTCAAACATATCAGCTCTAAAAATGCGGACTATGGCGCAGCGGAAGCCTATCTCACATTTGAGCATGACGAGTTTACCATGAAGCCCACCCTTGATGAAAACGGGCGGCTGATACCGAGGGAGGATTACCGCATTTCTTCCCTCAACTGTGGGGGCGAGGATTTCGCTGTTGCCTGTATGCGGGCTAATCTCCGCTATGAGAAAAACCAAAAACGGGAAGATGTGAAAAGCCACCACTATATCATCAGCTTTGACCCACGGGACGGGACAGACAACGGCTTGACCGTAGACCGGGCGCAGGAGCTGGGCGAGCAGTTCTGTAAAGAGCATTTCCCCGGACACCAAGCCTTAGTCTGCACCCACCCGGACGGGCATAACCACAGCGGCAATATCCATGTGCATATCGTCATCAACTCCCTGCGGATTTACGAAGTCCCGCTTCTGCCCTACATGGACAGACCAGCCGACACGCTGGAGGGCTGCAAGCACCGCTGCACCAACGCCGCTATGGAATATTTCAAGAGCGAAGTCATGGAGATGTGCCACCGGGAGGGGCTTTACCAAATCGACCTCTTGAACGGCAGCAAGGAACGGATAACCGAACGGGAATACTGGGCGGCAAAGAAAGGGCAGCTTGCCCTTGATAAAGAGAACGCTGTCAGAGAAGCCGCAGGACAGCCGACCAAGCCCACCAAGTTTGAAACGGACAAGGCGAAGCTGCGCCGGACGATACGGCAGGCACTTTCCCAAGCTGGCAGCTTTGACGAATTTTCTTCCCTTTTGCTGCGGGAGGGTGTGACCGTCAAGGAGAGCCGGGGGCGGCTTTCCTACCTCACGCCGGACAGGACAAAGCCTATCACAGCCCGGAAGCTGGGGGACGATTTTGACAAGGCTGCTGTCCTTGTCCTGCTTACGCAGAACGCCCACAGAGCCGCCGAACAGAGCAAAGCCATACTCGAATACCCTGCCGCGGTTAAAAAGCTGTCACAAGGGGAAAAAACCACAAAAACCACCCCGGCAGACAACACCTTGCAGCGCATGGTTGACCGGGAAGCCAAGCGAGCCGAGGGCAAGGGCGTGGGCTATGACCGCTGGGCGGCAAAGCACAACCTAAAGCAAATGGCAGCTACCGTTACCGCCTATCAGCAGTACGGCTTTTCTTCCCCGGAGGAACTGGACGAAGCCTGTTCTGCCGCCTATACCGCCATGCGGGAAAGCCTTACAGAGCTGAAGCAGATGGAAAAGACGCTGAACGGGAAAAAGGAGCTGCAACGGCAGGTGCTTGCCTATTCCAAGACCCGCCCTGTCCGGGACGGGCTGAAACAGCAGAAAAACGCCAAAGCAAAAGCAGCCTACCGTCAGAAGTACGAAAGCGACTTTATCATAGCAGACGCAGCCGCCCGCTATTTCAGGGAAAACGGCATTTCCAAGCTGCCGAGCTATAAAGCCCTGCAAGCAGAGATTGAAACCCTTATCCAAGAGAAAAACAGCGGCTACAACGATTACCGGGCAAAACGGGAGGAATACCGCCGCTTACAGACTGTCAAGGGCAATATCGACCAGATTTTACACCGGGAGCGCAAGCCTGTGAAAAGGCAGGAACAGGAACGATAAAAACCGCCCCAAAATGTACCCGAACCTATACAGAACAAGGGGGCTGCCCCGTACCCTATCCGCAAATACCAAAGGATTTTTTAACGGGCTTATAGGGCAGAAAAAACCCGAAAATGATACCGAGATGATACAGAATTACCGCCGATACCGCCACACCAGCGGAAACGGCAGAAAGGAGCGCACCCATGCCAAGAATGAGCAAGAAACGGCGGCTGGAATGGTCTTTTTTCCTGCGGCAAGTGAAAGTCGGGAATTCCACCTGCGATCGTATCACATACAATGACCTCTGCCGGGGCTGTACCCATAGCTGCAAGCAGAGCTTCCGGGCGGTTATCATACTCTGCCCCCACTACTACTCCAAACGCCGGAAAAAGGAGGACAGGGACAATGGCAGATAACCGCAAGTATTACTACCTCAAGCTGAAAGAGAACTTTTTTGACAGCGACTCCATTGTGCTGCTGGAAGATATGAAAGACGGGATTTTATACTCCAATATCCTCTTGAAGCTGTACTTAAAATCGCTGAAAAACGGCGGGAAATTGCAGCTTGACGAGCATATCCCCTACACAGCGCAGATGATAGCGACACTGACCCGCCACCAGATAGGGACGGTTGAGAGGGCTTTAGAGATTTTCCGGCAGTTGGGGCTTGTGGAGCAGCTTGACAGCGGGGCTTTCTATATGACCGACATTGAGCTGATGATAGGACAGTCCTCTACCGAAGCCGAGCGGAAACGGGCTGCAAGACTGGAAAACAAGGCACTTTTACCGCCCCGGACAAAAGGCGGACATTTGTCCGACATTCGTCCACCAGAGATAGAGATAGAGTTAGAGAAAGAGATAGAGATAGAAAAAGAGAGAGAGGGAGAAACGGGACACCCCGCCCCCGCCGCTTATGGCAGATACAACAATGTGATACTGACCGATACAGAGCTTTCCGGGCTAAAAACAGAGTTGCCCGACAAGTGGGAGTATTATATTGACCGGCTTTCCTGCCATATCGCTTCCACCGGGAAGCAGTACCACAGCCATGCAGCCACCATTTACAAGTGGGCGCAGGAGGACGCTGCCAAAGGCAAGGCTGCCCCGAAACAGGGCATACCCGATTATTCATGCAAGGAGGGCGAGAGCTTATGAAAAACGGAATTGAAGCTATGATTACGGACATTACAGCCACTACCGCCGAAGCGGAGGACTACACAGGCGAGGACGGGCTTTTATACTGCGGTAAGTGCCATACGCCCAAAGAAGCCTATTTTGCAGAGGGAAAGACTTGTTTCGGGCGTGACCGCCACCCGGCAGAGTGCGACTGCCAGCGGGCAGCCCGTGAAAAGCAGCAAGCCGCCGAAAGCCGACAGAAGCACCTTGAAAAAGTGGAGGACTTGAAACGCCGGGGCTTTACCGACCCTGCTATGCGGAACTGGACATTTGAGCATGACAACGGCAGAAACCCGCAGACCGAAACCGCCCGCTTTTATGTGGAGAGCTGGGAAACCATGCAGGCTGAAAATATCGGCTACCTGTTTTGGGGCGGCGTGGGGACGGGAAAAAGCTACCTTGCCGCCTGTATCGCCAACGCCCTTATGGAAAAAGAGGTTGCCGTCTGCATGACAAACTTTGCAACGATACTGGGTGACCTTGCCGCCAGCTTTGAGGGCAGGAACGAATATATTTCCCGCCTTTGCAGCTACCCTCTGCTGATACTTGATGATTTCGGTATGGAGCGAGGAACAGAATACGGGCTGGAACAGGTTTACAGCGTGATTGACAGCCGTTACCGAAGCGGCAAGCCGCTGATCGCCACGACCAACCTCACGCTGGAGGAATTGCAGCACCCGCAGGACACGCCCCACGCCCGTATCTATGACAGGCTGACTTCCATGTGCGCCCCCGTCCGCTTCACGGGCAGCAACTTCCGAAAGGAAACCGCACAGGAAAAGCTGGAACGCTTAAAGCAACTGATGAAGCAGCGAAAGGAGAGCCTATGACAGAAACGAAACAGACAAGCACCACCAAAACAGACCGCCGCCCGGACTGTGTGACGGAAATCCGCATGGGCAACTCCGTCCTTACCGTTTCCGGCTTCTTCAAGCAGGGCGCAACCGACACCGCAGCCGACAAGATGATGAAAGTGCTGGAAGCGGAAGCTGCTACACAAAAAACGGCGATTTGACCGACCATAAAGAAGCAGATTTGACGCTTTTGCCGCTATACAGACAGCCGCCCCATGTGGTACAATCAAGGTACGGAATAGTGGGGCTGGCTGTCGGAAACGGAGGATTTTATGTTAAGACAGACCAACCAACAACCAATTACCGCCCTTTACCCAAGACTATCCCATGAGGACGAGCTGCAAGGCGAAAGCAATTCCATTTCCAATCAGAAGCGTATCCTTGAAACCTATGCAAAGCAGAACGGCTTTTCCAATCTGCGCTGGTACACGGACGACGGTTATTCTGGTGCGAACTTTCAAAGACCCGGTTTTCAAGCCATGCTTGCGGACATTGAAGCCGGAAAAGTCGGGACAGTTATCGTAAAGGATATGTCGAGGTTAGGGCGAAACTACCTGCAAGTGGGAATGTACACGGAAATGATTTTCCCACAGAAAGGTGTCCGCTTCATCGCTATCAATGACGGAGTGGACAGCGCACAGGGCGACAATGACTTTGCCCCGCTGCGGAATATCTTTAACGAATGGCTGGTGAGAGATACGAGCAAGAAAATCAAAGCAGTAAAACGCTCAAAAGGCATGAATGGCAAGCCCATCACAAGCAAGCCTGTGTATGGCTACCTCATGGACGAGGATGAAAATTTCATTATTGACGAGGAAGCTGCACCCGTAGTCAAGCAGATATACAACCTCTGTCTTGCCGGGAATGGTCCGACCAAGATAGCCCGTATGCTCACAGAGCAGCAAATCCCCACGCCGGGAACGCTTGAATACCGCAGGACGGGCAGCACCCGCCGCTACCACCCCGGCTATGAGTGCAAGTGGGCGACCAATACCGTAGTGCATATCCTTGAAAACCGGGAATACACAGGCTGTCTGGTAAATTTCAAGACAGAAAAACTTTCTTACAAAGTCAAGCACAGTGTAGAAAATCCCCCGGAAAAGCAAGTGATTTTCGAGAACCACCACGAGCCTATCATAGACACCCAAACATGGGAACGGGTGCAGGAGCTTCGCAAACAGCGCAAACGCCCAAACCGCTATGATGAAGTGGGTTTGTTCTCCGGCATACTGTTCTGTGCGGACTGCGGCAGCGTGATGTATCAGCAGCGATACCAGACGGACAAGCGCAAGCAGGACTGTTATATCTGCGGCAACTACAAGAAACGCACCCATGACTGTACGGCGCACTTTATCCGCACCGACCTCTTGACCGCTGGTGTACTCTCCAATCTGCGGAAAGTGACCAGCTATGCGGCAAAGCATGAAGCCCGGTTTATGAAACTCTTGATTGAGCAGAACGAGGACGGGGGCAAACGCAGGAACGCCGCCAAGAAAAAGGAACTGGAAGCCGCCGAGAAACGCATAGCCGAGTTATCCGCTATCTTCAAGCGGCTGTATGAGGACAGCGTGACCGGGCGCATATCAGACGAGCGTTTCACAGAGCTGTCGGCAGACTATGAAGCAGAGCAACGGGAGCTGAAAGAAAGAGCCGCTGCTATTCAAGCGGAGCTTTCCAAAGCACAGGAAGCCACCGTGAACGCAGAAAAGTTTATGAATGTTGTCCGGCGGCATACCAGCTTTGAAGAACTTACCCCTACTCTGCTGCGGGAGTTTGTAGAGAAAATCGTTGTGCATGAGTGCAGCTATGACGAGAACAAGACCCGCAGACAGGACATTGAGATTTATTATTCTTTTGTTGGCAAGGTGGACTTGCCCGAATAACCGCCCGACCTATCCGACACAATGCGCAAGTGCCGGATAGGAACGGCAAAATTTTTTACACTTCTATTACTTCTTTATCGCACATCAGTAAAGTCGCAGGGCATCAAGCAGCTCATGGCGGGCGGCGGAATGGCGCTCATCGGCACCATGCTGATCCCGCTGCTCAAGGGCCTGTTCGGCTGATCCAAAGACCATCCCGGCGGCCTCCCGTATAACGCGGGAGGCCGTCAGAAAGGAGGAAACGGTTGGACTTTATCTGGAACAGGATCACGGACTGGCTCAAGGAGATTCTGGTGGGCGGCATCACGGGAAACCTTCAGGGGCTGTTCGATCAGGTGAACACCCAGGTGGCTGGAATTGCCGGACAGGTCGGCACGACGCCGCAGGCATGGAACGGCGGCGTGTACAGCATGATCCGCAGCCTGTCCGATCAGGTGATTCTGCCCATTGCGGGCGTGATCCTCGCCATCGTGATGACGATGGAGCTTTTACAGCTGGTGATGGAAAAGAACAACATGCATGACTTCGAGACCTGGGTGTTCTTCAAATGGATGTTCAAAACGTTCTGCGCCGTCATGATCGTGACCAACACCTGGGATATCGTCATGGGCGTGTTTGATCTGGCGCAGGGCGTGGTCAACGCGGCGGCGGGCGTAATCTCGTCGGACACGTCGCTGGAGCTGGGCGAAGTCGTTGCAAATCTGGAGGCGCGGCTGATGGAGATGGAGATCGGGCCGCTGCTGGGGCTTTGGTTCCAGAGCCTGTTCGTAGGGGTCACGATGAACGCGCTGACCATCTGCATCTTTGTGGTAATCTACGGCCGCATGGTGGAGATCTACACCGTCACGTCCCTTGCGCCGCTGCCCATGGCTACCATGATGAACCGGGAATGGGGGCAGATGGGACAGAATTACCTGCGGTCGCTGTTTGCGCTGGGCTTTCAGGCATTTCTGATTATCGTGTGTGTGGCGATCTACGCGGTGCTGGTGCGTTCCATCGCCACGGACGGGGATGTGGCATCCGCCATCTGGACCTGCATTGGCTACACGGTGCTCCTGTGCTTCACGCTTTTCAAGTCCGGCAGCGTCGCCAAGGGAATCTTCGGGGCGCATTAGCCCGTTGCTGCAAATTAGCAGTTGAATTTTACAACGATGTGCATTATACTTCATAGAGAGAGGAGGTTATCCTTATGCCAAATATCAAACCGATTTCCGAGCTGCGTAATTACGGCGAACTGCTTCGTGAGGTAACTGTGGGTTCGCCTGTGTTTCTTACCAAAAACGGACATGGCCGGTATGCTGTTATGGACATGCACGATTATGAGAAAATGCAGACGACCCTTGAATTGATGAACGAAATAGCCAAGGGACGCAGGTCTGGTGAAGAACAGGGCTGGATTGATGCTGATGAAGTAGAATCTAGGCTGGGGATTCCTCATGCATAAGCTGCGTTATGCTCCTGAAGCGGCAAACGATCTTGAGGAAATCAGGGATTATATAGCACAGGAATTGATGAATCCCGACGCTGCTGCGCATACTCTGGAAGAAATCGCAAAGCGGCTGCGCCTGCTTTGCCAGCAACCCCTGCTGGGGAAACGTCTGACATATGGTACAGGAATTGAGACGGAAGAACGATTCTTAGTCTGTGGTCGTTATCTTGCTTTCTATCACGTTTTTCAAGACGCGGTACTGGTAGATCGAATTCTTTACAACAAGCGGAATTATCAAGCCCTTTTGTTAGAGACAAAGACACATTGATGGTTTCAAGCTTTCCAGCGCCTTTCACGAGGCGCTTTTTTCTACCCCAGGACCCAATCAAAGGAGGGATTCATTGGCCTACGTTTCCGTTCCCAAGGACCTGACAAGAGTCAAGAGCAAGGTAATCTTCAACCTCACCAGGCGGCAGATCGTCTGCTTCGGTGGCGGCGCGCTGATCGGCGTGCCGCTTTTCTTTTGGCTCCGGCCGGGGCTGGGCTCAAGCCCCGCGGCCATCTGCATGATGCTCACGATGCTCCCGTTTTTCCTGCTGGGCCTGTACGAAAACAACGGCAGGCCGCTGGAAAAGGTGCTGCGCGACGTGGCGGACACGCTCGTTCGCCGCCCGAAAGCCCGGCCTTACCGGACCAATAACGTCTACGGCGCGCTGATGCGTCAGGAAGCCATCGACAAGGAGGTGCGAAAGCCCGGCGCCCGCAAGCTCACCCGCGAGGAAAAGGAGCATATCAAAGCCGTCATCCGGAAAAACCGCCCCAACGGCCGGCAGCCGGGCAGCGCGCAAGAGACCATCCCGTATGACCGCATCTGGCCGGACGGCATCTGTCTGGCGCGTGGCTGGTACACAAAGACGCTTCAGTTTCAGGACATCAACTACCAGCTTTCGCACAATGACGCCAAAAGCGCCATCTTCGAGGGCTGGTGCGATTTCCTCAACTACTTCGACAGCTCCATCCATCTCCAGTTTTCCTTTCTGAACAGGAACGCCGACGCGGACCGCTTTGACAACTGCATCCATATCCCTGTTCGCAGGGATGGGGCGGAAAGGATCAGGAGCGAATACGCGCAGATTCTCAGCAATCAGCTTGCCAGAGGCAGCAACGGCATCGAAAGGGTCAAGTACCTGACCTTCGGCATCCGGGCGGACAGTCTCAAGACGGCCAGAGCGCGCCTTGACCGAATCGAGCTGGACGTTCTGGCCAACTTCAAGCGCATGGGCGTCGCCACGTCTCTGCTTGACGGCAAGGAGCGGCTGCATCTTCTGCACCGCATCTTCCACACCGATACGCAGGAGCCGTTCCGCTTCGAATGGGAGTGGCTTGCGCCCTCCGGGCTGTCCACCAAAGATTTCGTGGCTCCATCGTCCTTCGCCTTTGGCGAAAGCCGCCGCTTTCGCATGGGCGGCACGCTGGGGGCGGTAAGCGTTCTTCAAATTCTCGCGCCGGAGCTCAACGACCGCATGCTGGCCGATTTTCTGGACATCGACGCAAGCCTCATCGTCACCATGCACATCCAGTCCATCGACCAGAACGCGGCCATCAAGCAGATCAAGCGCAAAATCACCGATCTGGACAAGACCAAGATGGAGGAGCAGAAGCGGGCGGTGCGCGCCGGGTACGACATGGACATTCTGCCCAGCGACCTGGCCACCTACGGCGCGGAGGCCAAAAAGCTGCTGGAGGATCTGCAAAGCCGAAACGAGCGCATGTTTCTGCTCACGTTTCTGGTGCTCAACACCGGCGCGAACCGGCAGGCGCTTGAAAACATGGTCTTTCAGGCGCAGGGCGTGGCGCAGAAATACAACTGCCAGCTCACCCGCCTGGACTTCCAGCAGGAGAAGGCGCTGGCGGCCTCGCTGCCGCTGGGCGTAAACGAGCTGGAAATTCAGCGCGCGCTGACCACCAGCTCCACGGCCATCTTCGTGCCCTTCACCACGCAGGAGCTGTTCCAGACCACGGGCGAGCCGATGTATTACGGCCTCAACGCCCTGTCCAACAACATGATCATGGCCGACCGCAAGCAGCTCAAGAACCCCAACGGGCTGATTCTGGGTACGCCGGGCAGCGGCAAATCGTTCAGCGCCAAGCGTGAGATCACCAACTGCTACCTGCTGACAGACGACGACATCCTCATCTGTGACCCGGAGGCTGAATACGCGCCGCTGGTGGAGGCGCTGCGTGGACAGGTCATCCGGATTTCGCCCTCCAGCCCCCACCGCATCAATCCCATGGACATCAACCTCAACTACTCCGAAGATGCCAACCCGATCTCGCTCAAATCGGATTTCATTCTCGGCCTGTGCGAGCTGATCGTGGGCGGGCGAAACGGCCTGATGCCCATCGAAAAGACCGTGATCGACCGCGCCGTGCGCATGGTGTACCGCCGGTATCTGGCAGATCCGCGGCCCGAAAACATGCCCGTGCTGGGCGATCTGTACAACGCCCTTCGCAGCCAGCGGGAAGCCGAGGCGCAAAACATCGCCACGGCGCTGGAAATCTACGTGTCCGGCTCCCTCAGCGTCTTTAACGGCCAGACCAACGTGGACATCACCAACCGCCTTGTCTGCTATGACATCAAGGCGCTGGGCAAGCAGCTCAAGCAGCTGGGCATGCATATCGTTCAGGACCAGATCTGGGGCCGCGTAACGGCCAACCGCTCCGCTGGCAAGGCCACCTGGTGCTATCTGGACGAGTTCCATCTCCTGCTCAAGGAGGAACAGACCGCGGCGTACTCCGTTGAGATCTGGAAAAGATTCCGCAAATGGGGCGGGGTCCCGACAGGGATCACCCAGAACGTCAAGGACCTGCTTTCCTCCCGCGAGGTGGAGAACATCTTTGAGAACTCCGACTTTATCTACATGCTCAATCAGGCCGCCGGGGACCGGGAAATCCTCGCATCCAGGCTCGGCATTTCGCCGCATCAGCTCTCCTATGTCACCCATTCGGGGGAAGGCGAGGGACTGCTGTTCTACGGCAACGTGATTCTGCCCTTTGTGGATCATTTCCCCAGGGACACCGAGCTCTACCGCCTGCTCACCACCAAACCAGGCGAGGTACGAAAGGAGGAGAAGGCATGAACGCTGCGGCATGGCTGGCGGTTCTCCTGGGATGGGGCCTTTTGAGCTGGTTGGTTCTGGGCGTGACGCGCCTGGCGGCGCAGGCCGACCGGGAGGCGGAAAGGGCGTTTCAGACCATGATCCGGCAGCAGAGCGGAAAGGAGGACGCGGATGGAGGAAAGCCGCCTGAAGTTTGCGGAGGATGAACAGCCGCCCGCCGGACAGGAGGCCCCCGCGCGCCGGATGGAGGCCGCCGCGCCAAAGCCCGGCGCGGGCCGTCCCACTAAGCGCAGGCGCATGGAGATCGCGCGTGCCGCCGGGGCCCGCCTGCAAACGGAGAAACCGCGTCAGACTTCCTCCCGGCTCATCCATGAGGCGCTGCCCCAGGCCGGAGAGGAAGTCCACCGGCAGATTCGCCGCGTGGAGGATGACAACACCGGCGTACAGGCGGCGCATGAGACGGAGCAGGGCGCGGAAAGCGGCATGGGGCTGGTTGTCCGAAGCACCCGGAGGGCAAGGCTGAACGCATCCCGCCACACGGAGCAGACAGCGCAAGCCATCCGCCCGCAGACTCCGCCCTCCAGCAACCCGTTTTCCCGCTGGCGGCAGAAGCGGGCCATCCGCCGGACGTACATGACGGGACAGGCGGCGGGCGAAACGGCGCGGAGCGCGGCGCAGGCCGGAGGCGCAGTCGCCCGCGCGAAGCGAGGAGTGAAAGCCCTGGTCGCGCGTAGCCGGAAAACGTATCTTCTGGCGGGTGCGCTGGTGGCTCTCCTCGCCTTTGTGATGAACGGCCTGTCCTCCTGTGCACCGCTGGTGCAAAGCGCGATGCAGTCCCTCGTGATCGCCGCCTATCCCGCGGAGGACGAGGACCTGCTGGCGGCGGAGCGGTACTACGCGAATTTGGAGAAGGAACTGCAAAATGAGCTGAACCATTACGCCTCCTATCATCCCGACTTTGATGAATACCGCATCGAAGCAGACGATATCTGGCACGACCCCCATGCGCTCATGGCGTTGATCTCCGCGCACGCGAACGGGGAATGGACCGTCGATGACGCATATGGCTATATGGACCGGCTGTTTGAAAAGCAGTACATCCTGACCGAAGATATTGAGGAGGAAACCCGCTACCGCCGGGAATGGGTCACGCGCTACCGCAGGGAGGAGGACGCGGAGACAGGGGAAGTAACCTGGGTTCCCTATCAGGTGGAGGAGGACGTGCCCTACACCTACCGTATTTGCACCGTCACGCTGGACAACTTCAACCTCTCCCACCTGCCCTTCTATGTACTGTCCCGCGAGGGGGTGGGGCGCTATGCCATGTACATCTCCGTGCTGGGCATGCGCGAGGACCTGTTCCGGGGCAACCCCTACGCTTCCACACTGCGCGAACCGGGCGAATACGACATCCCGGCGGACGTTATGGAGGATGAAACCTTCCGCCGGTTGATTGAGGAGGCGGAGAAGTACATCGGCTATCCCTATGTATGGGGCGGCGACAGCCCGGAAACCAGCTTTGACTGCTCCGGGTTCATCAGCTACGTCTTTGCGGCCAGCGGCGTCAGGGACGTGGGCCGGCTGGGCGCGACCAGCCTGTACGGGCGCTGCACGCCCATCGCGCCCCAGGAAGCGCGGCCCGGCGACCTGATCTTCTTTGAAGGGACCATTTCCGGGGAGGAGGGCATCACCCATGTGGGGCTGTATGTGGGCGGGAATCACATGCTGCACTGCGGCTCGCCCATCGGGTATGCGGACCTCACGGATTCCTACTGGCAAAATCACTTCTATGGCTACGGCAGACTGTACGAGTAAAGAAAGGAGAAAACATGGAGAAAAGCAAGCTGGAAAAATACCGCGAGGAACGCGCGCGGCATCTGGAGAAGATTGCGGACCTGCAAAAGCGGGTACGGGCGCTGGACCAGCGCATCATGGAAAACGAAAGCATGGAGATTCGCGCCCTGATGCGCAGCGAGAACGTGACGCTGGAAGAGCTGACGGCGCTGGTGCGCAGGATGCAGCAGCAGCACCGTCAGCCGGTGGAAAATACCGCTCCGGCCCACGAAGAACCGCCGTACCAGCGGCCCGCCTACGCGGCTACCTTCCCGGACTGGAAGGGGGAAAACGAATGAGGAAACAGCAGGTATTCATTCGCCTGATGGCGCTGCTTCTTCTGCTGCCGGTGCTTCTGACGGCGGCCTGTTCCTTTGCGGCTATGGCGGAAGGCGAGGTGATTCTGGAGGACCCGGCTTTGATTGGCGATCTGGAGGACGCCATGGCGGACCTGGTGATGGAGTCCGTTAAGCAGACAGAGGGAGAACCGGCTCCTACGCAAGAGACGGCTACAGAGCCGTCTGTGGAACCCTCGCAGGAACCGACCGCCGAGCCGTCTGCCCAGCCTTCGCAGGAACCGACCGCAGAACCGTCCGCGCAGCCCTCGCAGCAGCCAACGTCCACGCCGTCCGCCCAGCCCACGCAGGAGCCCACCGCGGCTCCTGCGGCAAGCTATGAAATTGAAATGGAGGCCCCTTCCGGCTGGTATCTCAACCGCGCCGTAATGGAGATCACGGTCCGGGACCTGGGTGGTACGGGCTGGGCCGCCGTGCGCATCAGCGTGGGCGGAAAGACGCTCATTGACGGGCCGCTGCCCTCCGGCCATGTCTGGATCGACCTGCTGGAAAACAGCGAGGTAGAAGTCATCGTGACCGACCCCTATGGCGAGGCGCACCGCAAGAGCCTGCCGGTCAACTGCATTGACAACACCCGTCCCACCCTCAAGGCGAGCGTTAAGGGCGAATACCTGCACATCGAAGCCGCCGACGCGCAGTCCGGCGTGGCCGCGGTACAGGTCAACGGCACGTCCTACACGGAGCTGTCGGGCGGCACGCTGAGCATCCATCTCAAGCAATACGCGGACGCCTATGAGCAGCTGCTGGTGCAGGCGGTGGACCGGGTAGGCAACGTGAGCAAGGCCATTGCGGTAGCCAACCCGTTCTTTCACGACACGCCCGCGACCGCTTCCCCCACCGCCGCGCCGACCGCCGTGCCCACGCGAAAGCCTGGGTCCTCCGGCAGCAGCTCTGGCAGCGGGTCCGGCAGCGGGTCCGGTGGGAGCCGCGCTACGCCCAAACCGACGGCAACGCCCCTTCCGACCGTGGCCCCAACCGTGACGACAGCGGTTCTGCCCACACTCCTGCCGGTGACCGGCACAGCGGGGATGCCCTTTACCCAGACGGGCAACGCCTTTACCCGCGATCTGCTCTACGACCGCTACACCAACAAGCAGTTCATTGCCATTGAGACGCGCGGCGGCGATGTGTTCTACATGGTGATCGACTACGACAAGCCACTCGACGAGGACGGGGAACAGTATGAAACCTACTTCCTCAACCTCGTGGACAGCCGGGACCTGCTGGATATCGTGGACGAAAGCCTGATCGAGCCGGAGATTGTCTACGTCACGCCGGAGCCTACGGTTCCGGCCACGCCGCAGCCGGTTTCCGGGCAGGAGCCGCGGGACGCGGGAGCAGCGCCCCTGCTGGGGCTGGCCGGGCTGCTGGCCGTCGCGGGCGGCGGGGCGCTGGCGTATGTCAGACTGAAAAAAACCGGCAAGCACCGCAAACCGGCATATGATTATGCGCTTGACGATGAGGAGGACGAGGAGAATGACGAAAAGCGCTAGGGAAGTGCGAAGGCGACCTTCACGGCACTCCCCTCTGCTGCCTATAATACCGCTTGTCGCGGCGCTGCTGCTGTTGGCGGGCATAGGGGCTATCCTGATGCCCATTTTGCAGATGGATCGGGAGATTCGCAGGGATGTGGAGGAATATGCGCAGCTTCGGGAAGCGGCAAGACTTCCCGCCGAAACGCCTTCCCGGCCTCCCGATGCGGATGCCGAAGGGAACCTGCTTGATTGCCGGGTCCAGCCATCCGCCGCGCCCCCTGCCCGGTTCACCGGAGTGGACCTTGCGGCGTGTCAGGAGCAGAACGGCGATTTTATCGCATGGCTGTCCATCCCCGGAACGCCCATCGACTATCCCGTTGTGCGCACCGGCGATCCGGATTATTACCTGAACCACACGTTTTCAGGCCGTAAGAGCTATCTGGGCACGCTTTTTTCCCTCGATGGGACGGACTACGAAACGCCCGGACGCAATATCGGCATCTACGGCCACCATATCCGCAGCAGCGGCGAAGCCATGTTTTCGCCGCTGCTTTCGTATAAGGACCCGGAGTTCTGCGCCGCTCACGCCGTGATCTATCTGGATTCCCTGTATCACAGCGCGGCCTACCGCGTCTTTGCCGCCGTCAACCTGCGAAGTGGCGAGTGGGACCCCGCCACAGCCCGCTTTGCCGAGGATGAGGACTTTCTTGCCTTTGTCCGTCGGGCGCGGGCGCAAGCGCTGTACGATACGGGCATTGAACCCGGCGCGGAGGATGAAATTCTCACGCTCATCACCTGTGACCGAAGCTATAGTGACCCCGACGGGCGGCTGGTGGTCATGGCCGTCCGGGAATACTGAAGGAGGAATGAAAGACGAGTCATAAACCACGCACAAGACTGGCCGCGCTGCTTCTGGCCTGTCTCCTGCTGTGCCCTTCTCCGGGCAGGAGCGAAGCGGCGGTGCAGACAGACGTGCCGGTGCCGCGAGAAGCGGCGATACCGGCAGAAGAAACGCTGGAGTCGCAGGAAACCATGCAGGAGCCGGCGGCAACGCCGGCAGAGGAAGCGGCACAAGAAGTGAAGCCTACGGAAGCACCTGCACTTCCTACACAGGAACCCATGCCGGAGCCAACCGAGGCTCCACCGGCAGAAACGGAGCTTCCAACGCAGGAACCAACGCAACCTCCTGCACAAGCCCCGACCGAAGCACCGCCGGCTTCGACAGAAGAACCAGCTCCCACAGATGTGGTCCCCCTGCCGTTCTCCCTGCAAGACGCCATGGCCCAGCACGGTTACGCCTATGTGCTGGCTGCGGCCATCCCTCTGTATGCCGCGCAGGACCTCGCCGAACCAGCCTATTGCATGACGCGGGAAACGGCGGTGCTGCTGGTCCATCGCTTTGCGCCCGAAGAAGGGTTTGCCGAGGTCTGGCTGCTTAACGAAAGCTATGAGCTCACCACAGCCTATACCGCCGTGGACGCGCTGCCCGAAGCCGCGCTGTCCGATCAGGAGGTTGCCGCGCTGGCCGGTGAACGCCCGTCGGCCCTGACGGCGGATGAACGCCTTGTCTTTGTTGTGCCGGGATATGTGCCCGCGCAGGAAACCGTTACTGAGACGGGCGCAGTGGAGACTGTGACCCCCTCCGCAGAGCCGGAAGCCACCGAAACCCAGCCCGCGCAGCCCGGCGCGTTTGTGCAGGTGAGCACCCAAACCAATGTCTATACCGACATTGATTCGAGCGGCATGGATGCGGACAGTCTGTGGGCCGGATGCTTCACACAGGACGCAACCGTGCAGGTAGAAGAAAACCTCCAGGATGCCCTCGGCCGCTGGTGGTACCGGGTGCGCTACCTGTACGGCGACGATTTTGCCGACGGTACGCTCAAGTGGACGGAGCAGGGAACGCTCTGGGTGCTTGCGCAGGAAACCTGCGTCACCGGCGCGGCGGACCTCACCGTGACGGATTACGCCCTGCCCGTAAGCCCTTCCTCCCGGATGATGCGCATGTCCGCCAGCCCCATGCCCGGCTTTTCGCTCAAGACCATCAACGCGCCGGTGCCGTCGCTGTATGTGGGGCAGGGCGGGCTGCATGGCAGCTCCGGCAGGGACAGTGCGTATTTGCAGATCGCCAAGGCCCCCGGCCATGGCACGGTGTATGCCACCCCGCACTATCTGGACGGATACACGGTCTATTGTCTGGAGCATACGCTGCCCGGTCCCGGCGAGAACATCTCCGGCGGCGGCCAGCAGCCCACCGGCCCGTATGTCATCGTGGACATGGATTCGTACCGTACCAATCCCGGCTATTCCTCCATCATCTATCACGAAAGCACCCTGCACGCCATCGGCTGGGTGCTTCGTCATACCTACCCGTTCATGGTCATCGACGATGATGACCCGGACAATGAAACCTGGTCGCGCGTCGCCGGACAGTTCGCCATCCGGCAGGTCATCCGCGAGCTGGAAGGGCCGCAATACGTCCGGGATTATTGGAACATGGACAACTTCTACCGCGCCAGCGGACAGGCTCCCGGCGTGTATCTGGAATACGCGCGCTGGCTTGCGGCCAACGGTATCGCCCGCGCCTCCATGACGGGGGCCATCTCCGTGAGCAACCAGTCCACCCGCTTTTCGGGCGGTTCCCTGACCGGCGCCGTCACCCTTACCACGGACGCGGACCTCATTCGCGTCAGCCGGTCCTATGGGGTTTTGACAGGAAACACCGCCGGCCAGGATGAATCCTACTACTACCTCAACAGCGGGGATACGGTATCCATCACCGCGCCGGGGACCCACCTCAGCTTTGTGGCCGAATCGGTTTCGTCCGACGAGGAGGAGGCAAGCTTTCTGGTAGGCGTACCGGACGTGGCCATCCAGAAGGTGCTCATCCCGCAGTACGGCGCGCCCTACAAGCTCCAGTCCGTGACCGTCACCTTCGATATGCCCCTGGGCGCGGCAGCCGTCACCAAGACGTCCGCCTCCACCGGCGCGCCGCTGGCGGGCGCGGTGTTTGAGCTGGTCAGCGGAAACGCCGTCATTGCAACGCAGACCACCGGCGCGGACGGCGTGGCGCGCTTTGAGAACCTCCAGCCGGGCGTGTACACCATCCGGGAAAAGAGCGCCCCGGAAGGGTATCTTGTATCCGTTCCGGGCGAGCAGAGCGTCACCGTCACGGCGGGCGGCACGGCCCATGCGAGCTTTGCCAACGCGGAGATCACGGGCAAGATCCGCATTGTGAAACGGGACAGCCTGACACGGGAGGCGCTGGCCGGAGCGGAGTTCACCGTCACCCGTTTGTCGGCTCCCGCAGGCGCAACCGGCGTGGGCGGCAGCGTGGTCATCGTCACGGATGCAAGCGGCGTTGCCGAAACCGGCTGGCTTCCCTGGGGCCGATACCGCATCGAGGAAACCACCGTGCCGCAGCACTATGTGGACGTTGGCTTTGAAACCGAAGTCGAGATTCGGGACAGTGGCAGGACCTGCGAGATTGAAGTGGAGAACGAGCCAACAAAGGGGTATATCCGCATCACCAAGACCGACCGCCTGAACGGCAACCCCATCGAGGGCGTGCGCTTTGATATCTACGAAAACGACGAGTACGGCTCGGCGCTGGCCAGCAGCATGGTAACGGACGAAAACGGCGTGGCCGTATCCGAACCGCTGCGCAAGGGGCGTTACATCGTTCGGGAGCACGGAGAAACGGCGGGGTATGTGTTTGAGGAGATTGCGCTGGACGCGGTGGTAAAGCCGGATGAAACCACCGACCTGTCCGTGACCAACCAGCCGGTGCGGGTCCGGCTGAAGCTGTACAAGCGCGACGCGGACGAATACGCCGGGAAGCCCGCGGATGCGCCCGGCACGCGCGGCGACGGCGAGCTGACGGGCGCGGTCTTCCGCGTGCTCGCGGCGCAGGACATCACCGACCGGCAGGACAACGTGATCTATGAAAAGGGCGCTGTGGTCGTTGATTCCCTGACCACGGCGGGTGAGGATGCTTCCGTAACCACGGGTGCGCTCTGGCCGGGCGTGTATGAGATTGTGGAGCTTGCGCCGCCTGTGGGGTATCAGGCTGCCGTGGATTCTATCATAGTGGATGCGCGATCCGCGGCAAAACAGTCGCACGAAGCCGTTGTCATCTATGAAGGTGTTGTCACCAATGAAATCCGCTATGGCGCGCAGGCCATTGTCAAATTGCTCGGAGGCATGAGCGACGATCCCGACCCGGACCGCGTGGAGACGCCGGAGGCGGGCGCGGAGTTTCTCGTGTATCTTCGCAAGGCAGGGTCTTACGAGAACGCCCGCGCGTTGGAGCGCGACCGGCTGGTGACGGATGAAAACGGCTACGCGAAAACCAAAGCCCTGCCCTACGGCGTCTATGTGCTGGAACAGATAAAGGGCGCGCCGGGGTATGAGCTCAAGGGCCCGATCCTCTTTGAGATCGACGGGACCGAGGATGTTCTCAACCCGCCGCCCCTGACGCTCTCCGACCGGCCCATCCGTTACCGCCTGCGCCTGATGAAGACGGACGGCGAAACAGGAAAGGCCATCACACTTTCCGGTGTCTCCTTCAAGCTCAGAGACGAGACGGGAGAGTTTGTTACCCAAACCGTCTCCTATCCCACCCGGCAGGAGACCGACACCTTTGTTACCGACGAAACCGGCAGTGTGACATTGCCCGAAACGCTCACCTGGGGCCTGTACTTCGTTGAGGAAGTCACAGCCCCGAAAGGCTATCTCATCCGCGAGGAGGCGCTGCCGGTGTTCGTAGGGCAGGACGGCGACGTGCCCGGAGAAACGTACCAGATCGACGTGGAAGTCCCCAACGAGCCGGTCAAGGGGCGGATTCTGCTTGAAAAGAAGGGGCCGCGGCTCACCGGGTTCGAGGTGACGGCAGATGCTTACGGGAACGAGGCGCACCGCCCCGTATACGAAGAAAGGTATCTGGCGGGGGCGGTGTTTGAGCTTCGAGCGGCGGAAACCGTCACCGGCGGGGACGGCACTGTCTGGTTTGAACAGGGCGAGCTGGTGGAAACCCTCACCACCGCCTCGGATGGGCCGGCAGCCTCCGGGCTGCTGCCGCTGGGACGGTATGTGCTGGTGGAAATTCACGCGCCCGAAGGGTATGCGCTGGATGACACGCCGCATGAGGTGGCATTGACCAGTGCAGACAATCAGACAGCCATCGTGAATCTCACGGTGGAGGTCGGCAATGACTATTATCCTGCCGAAATCACGATTCAGAAAGAAGCCGAAACCCTGCAAAGCGTTCCGCAGGATGATGGAATGATCATCCGAAGGGTAACGACCGTCCCCGGCGTGGGCTTTGTATTCGGTCTGTACAACGCCTCCGACATTCCCTATGACGGTGGCGTTCTCCCTGCCGGTACGCTGGTGACCTCCGGCGCGACGGATGCGGACGGGCGGCTAGTGTTTGCCGGGCAGTACCCGCACGGGGAGTACTATGTGAAGGAGCTGCAAGCGCCGGAAGGCTGGAAATTGCCTGCCGGGACGTTTCCCGTTTCAATCCTGCCTGAGAAAGCGCAAGAGGACGCCGTCATTCGCGCCGGTCTGACGGTGCATAACGAGCTGATCTGCACACCCGTCACGATCACCAAGACCGACATCACCGGCGCGGCCCCGGTGCCCGGCGCGCTCATCGAAGTGCGAAACAGCCGGGATGAGATCATCTATCGTGCGCGCACGGATGAAAACGGCGAGCTGCCGGACATTCTCCTCATGCCCGGACAGTATGCCTTCCGCGAGGTGCTCGCGCCGGACGGCTACGCGCTCAACGAGGCCGTATGCATCTTTGTGGTGGACGCACAGGGCCAGGTGAGCGGCGATACGGAGATTCGGGACGATTGGACGCGCTTTTCCCTGCGCAAGACCGACACAGGCGGCCGGGTACTTGCGGGCGTACAGTTTGCGCTGGTTGATGCGGACGGAAACCAGATCATGACCGCCGAGACGGACGAAATCGGGCTGGCTTCGTTTGAAAGGATTCCTTACGGGCGCTACACCGTGGTGGAAACGCGGCCTCTGCCCGGCTATCTTCCCGCCGGAACGGTCGCGGAGCTGACCGTAGACGGGCAATACGTCAATCCCGACGCGCCGCTGGAGATCGTCAATGTTCCCGCGGACACTCCCGACATCCAGACCGGAGTGGACCTGCCGTTCACGCCCCTGATGTGGGCGGGCGTGGGGATGACGGCGGGCGCGCTGGCACTTATCGGCGTCTATGGGTACAGGCGCAGGAAGCGGCGGTGACAGCTTTCGGGAGGACGGCTCTGCTGGCCGTCCTCCTTCCTCGCGGTTGCCGGGTGGGAGCAAATACGGTATAATGAAGCCAATTCAAAGGAAGAAGCGGTGAGAAAACATGCCCAACGAAACCGACGGCATCATCAAACGCTTTGAGCAAAGAACCATTCGCAGCCTGTGGGATGAGGAGCGCCAGGAATGGTATTTCTCCATCGTGGATGTGGTAGGCGCGCTTACGGACAGTCCGGATTATCAGACGGGGCGCAAGTATTGGAATAAGCTCAAGCAGCGTCTACATGAAGAAGGCAGCGAACTGGTGACAAATTGTCACCAGTTGAAAATGCCGGCGGCAGACGGCAAAATGCGTCTGACCGACGCAGCCGATACCGAGCAGCTTTTGCGCATCATCCAGTCCATCCCCTCGCCCAAGGCCGAGCCCTTCAAGCTGTGGCTGGCGCAGGTGGGCCGGGAGCGCATCGAGGAAACCATCGACCCGGAGCTGAGCATTGAACGCGCGCTGGAAACCTATCTGCGCAAGGGATATTCCCGCGAATGGATCAACCAGCGCCTGCAGGCCATTCAGGTGCGCAGGGAGCTGACGGACGAGTGGCAGACGCGCGGTGTGCAAAAAGGCGTCGAGTATGCTATTCTCACCGACGAGATCACCCGCGCATGGTCGGGAATGAACACCCGGCAGTACAAGCGGTTCAAGGGGCTCAAAAAGGAAAACCTGCGTGACAACATGAGCACCACGGAAATCGTGCTCAACATGCTGGCGGAAGCATCCGCAAAGGATATTTCCCAGGCCGAAGCGCCGGAAACCTTTGCGGAAAACCAGCAGGTCGCCCGCAAGGGCGGCGAGGTCGCGGGCATTGCGCGGCAGGCGCTGGAAGCGCGTACCGGCAAGCCCGTCATTACCCCGCAAAACGCGCTGGACTTTCACCGCCTGATCGAAGATGTCATGGAAGAAACGGCGGCTTTACCGGAGACGGAGAAGCGGCGCGAATGACGGATCGGCTGCCGCGCCCCATGCGCTCATGCCGAAAAAAAGAACCAAACGCAAAAAGCAGTCCTCCAAGGGCTGCTTCAGTTTGTCGAAAAAGTCCGCCTGCGGCGGCCTTTTCCGCCAGATGCTTAAGAAATGTTTGCGCCAAGGGGCGCAAACTCCCCGCCCGCCCGGCACCGGAGGGAAGCGTCAGCCCTGTGGGCTGTTGCGCGAAGCGTAAAGCGACCCGAAGGTGGGGAGCGAAACGAGCGGAGGGCGCGGCCAGCGCCCTCCGCGAAGATTGAGCGACCGGGGAAAGCCGGGCGATACGAATTCACTTTGAAGGGCCTGCGGGCCCTCCAAGCCTCCCGAAAGGTTTTTTTGACAGTCTGAAGCAGTCCTCCAAGGGCTGCTTTTTCTTATGCAGATGAAGGAGGAAACTCATGAAGCGGTTGATTATTGCGGAAAAACCCAGCGTTGCCCAGGCCATTGCCGAGGTGCTGAACATCCGGGAGAAGAAGCCCGGCTATCTGGAGGGAGCGGACGTCCTGGTGAGCTGGTGCGTCGGGCATCTGGTGGAACTGGCCGCGCCGGAGGGTTACGATGCGCGCTACGCCAGATGGCGGCAGAAGGACCTGCCCATCGTCCCAGGGCCCTGGAAGTACGAGGTCATTGAAAAGAGCGCCCGGCAGTTTGAAACGCTCAAACGCCTCATGCGCCGCGCCGACGTTTCCGAGGTCGTCAACGCCTGCGACGCGGGGCGCGAGGGCGAGCTCATCTTCCGCCTCGTCTATGATCTGGCGGGCTGCGATAAGCCCGTCCTGCGGCTCTGGATTTCCTCCATGGAGGAAGACGCCATCCGCGAGGGGCTGCGGCAGATGAAGCCGGCCGCGCACTATGATGCGCTGGGGCAGGCCGCCCTGTGCCGGGCGCAAGCGGACTGGCTGGTGGGCATCAACGCCACCCGCCACTTTTCCCTGCTCTATGGACGGACGCTCAACGTCGGGCGCGTGATGACCCCCACGCTGGCCATGTTGGTGGAGCGCGAGGCGGACATTGCCGCGTTTCAGCCGTCCGCCTATTATCATGTGCGGCTGGACTGCGGCTCCTTCCCGGCCGAAAGCGAGCGCACGGAGGATCGCGCGGAGGCGGAGCGCATCGCCGCCCTGTGCGGCGGCAAGGAAGCAAGGGTCGTATCGGTGGAAACCAGCGAACGCAGGGAACAGCCGCCAAAGCTCTACGACCTGACCGCGCTCCAGCGCGACGCCAACCGTCTGCTCGGCTACACCGCGCAGCAGACGCTGGACTACGCGCAATCCCTGTATGAAAAGCAACTGCTGACCTACCCGCGAACGGACAGCCGGTATCTGCCGCAGGGCATGACGGAGAAAGCGCGCGAGCTGGCTGCTTATGCGGCGGCGGCGCTTCCATTTGCCGCGGGGCTTTCCCTGCCCTGTCATCCCCGGCAGCTTGCCGGAAAGGTCAGCGACCACCACGCCCTGCTTCCCACGGCGGCTCTCCGGGACCACCCGCTGGACGCCCTGCCCGCCGGCGAAAGGAGCGTGCTGACGCTGGTGGCGACGCGCCTGCTCTGTGCCGCCGGGGAGGCGTGCGTGATGCTGGAGACAACCGCCCGGCTGGAATGCGAGGGGGTCTCCTTTACCGCCAAGGGAAGAAGGACGGTGCATCCGGGATGGAGGGCGCTGGACGCCGCTTTCCGCGCCACGCTCAAAAGCCGGGAGCGCGAGGAAGAGGAAAACGGCCTGCCGCCCCTGAACGAGCGCATGACCTTCCTCCCCGTGACGGCTTCCATCAGGGAAGGGAAGACCACGCCGCCCGAACGGTATTCGGAAGATACCCTTTTGTCGGCCATGGAGAACGCGGCCAAAGAGAATACCCCAAAGGATGCGGAACGCCGCGGCCTGGGCACCCCGGCCACCCGCGCCGCCATCATTGAAAAACTGCTCAAATCCGATCTTGCGGAGCGAAGGGCGTTCCGCAGACGCATCTGCCTCGTCCCGACGGACAAGGGGATTTCCCTGATTACCGTGCTGCCGGAGGCGATTCAGTCCCCGGCCCTGACCGCCGCGTGGGAACAGAAGCTGCGGGAGGTGGAGCAGGGCGCGCTGGACGGGGAGGCGTTTCTCAAAGACATCACGGACATGGTGCGGGAGCTCGCCTCCTCCGAGCATCCCGTTCGGGATGTGCACATGCTGTTTGCCGACAGCCGCCGGGCCGTGGGCGTATGCCCGCGCTGCGGCGCTTCAGTCGTGGAAAACGCAAAGGGTTTCGTCTGCACCGCGCGATGCGGCTTCGCGCTGTGGAAGAAGGACCGCTTTTTCGCCGCCATGCGCAAGGAACTGACAGTCTCCGTCGCGGCCGCGCTGCTCAAGGAGGGGCGGGTGAGCCTGAAAGGGCTGTTTTCCCCCAGAACGGGGCGCACCTATGAGGCGGACGTCGTGCTTGAGGACACGGGGACGCCGTTTGTAAAGTATCGTCTGGAATTTGCGGAAGGGAGGAAACGAAAGTGAGCCAGGAAAAGACCATTCGCTTTATTGACACCAATTACCGGACGCTGTTTACCCTTCCCGACGGAGGGAACCTCCGGATGATCTTCCCGGATGGCAAAAGCAAGGTAAGCCGGTGCCGGTATGTGGACGAGTACCACACGGAGGTGGCCGGGCGGGTGTACCACATCTGCGAGTTTGCCGGGCATATGGAGCGGGGCGGCATCGCCTGCGCGCCGGAGGAGCCCCTGCCCAGGCAGACGGACAAGCAGGCGTTCCAGGAGCGCCGTTTTCTCCGGGCTCCCTTCGGCGCATATGCCATCTACCAGCTCACACGCGAGGAGGCGACCCATAATCTGCGCTTTGAACCGCTTGAGCATCTGCGGGCGGCGGGGCTGGCGGTGGACCGTGTCAACTACGATCTCGTCTACACCGGCGCCCTGCCGTCACGCCCCGATCTGTCGCGGGAAGCGTTGCTCGAATCGCTGTACGAGCGGTTCAACCTCGACCCTCCACGCGATTTCACCGGCCATAGCCTGTCCGTCAGTGATGTGGTCGGCCTTAAGGGAAAGAGCGGTGTCAGCTTTCATTATGTGGACAGCTTTGGCTTTGCGGAGCTTCCGGCCTTCCTGCCTGTCCCTGACAGGGCCATGGAGGAGGTAAGCCGTGCGGCGGAGCTGGCAGAGCAGCCCTTTGCGCTGGTCTCCTTTCGGGGAAAGCCCGCGCTGCTGGCAGACTGGCGCGTGGACAGGAGCCTGCTGCCCCAGGAAATTTATGCGTATGACCTGCGGTATGGGGAGGAGTGGGGCGTGCCTGTCACGCTGGAAAATCAGGCGCGCGTCAATTTCTGCGGCACGCTTCTTTTCAATGAACCTCTGACCCTTTCGCCCGACGGGCGCATCACACTGGACAGAGATGCAATCGATCATCTGGATGGAAAAGCGATCTCCCTTTCGGAATTTCAAAAGCAGCAGGTGCTTCAGCGCCGGCCGCCGCTGCTGAAGCGGCTCAGGGAGCCGCGTCCCGCACAGATCGAACGCAAACCGGCAAAAGCAGAACAGGAGCGATGACATGTTCAATACGACGGAAATGAATCTCATGATCCTCTACAACCCCGGTACCCGCCTGGGACTGATGGAGGAGCTGGGCAACATGCTGGGGTATCTGTCCGGGGAGGAAACCGGGCTGCGCCGCACGACGGTGGACGTCATCCGCAAGCTCCAGGCCATGACCGACGAGGACTTTGACCGGCTCGACCTCGATCCGTCCGGTCTCTGCCTGAAAGGAAGGTGAACGCATGCCCGACAGCAGGACGGACAGCCTTGTGCAGCTTGCGCAGGATACGGCCCGGCGCATCACCGGCAGTCACACGGCGTGGATGGCGTATCTTCAAACCGCCGCCCGCCTGTACAAATACCCCTATCACGAACAGCTTCTCATCTTTGCCCAGCGTCCGCAGGCCACGGCCTGCGCGGGTTACGAGGTCTGGAAAAATACCATGCGCCGCTATGTGCGCAGGGGCGCGAAGGGCATTGCGCTGCTGGATACCTCCGGGGACGCGCCACGGCTGCGCTACGTCTTTGACGTGGCGGACACCGGCGAGCTTTCGCAGTCGCGCAGCCTGAACCTCTGGAAACTTTCGGAGGAAAACGCGCAGGCGGTTTCGCTTTCGCTGGAAAACGGCTACGACGTGCCCGCCCGCGAGGGGTTGGAGCGGCAGCTGCGCGCCATCTCTTCACAGCTTGCGGGCGCTTGCTGGGTGGACCGCAAGCAGGAGATCTTCGACATCGTTGACGGTTCGTTTCTGGAGGGATACGATGAAGGTGCGATAGGAGCTTCCTTCCGCAGAGCCGCATCCGTCAGCCTGGAATACGCGCTGCGTTCCCGGTGCGGACTGGCAAACGAGGGGCGCTTCATTCGCGAGGACTTCATCCCCGTGATGGAATGGAACACCCCGGAAGCAGCCGCCGCGCTGGGCACGGCGGTCAGCGAGATGAGCGGGGAGGTCCTGCGGACCATTGAAATCAGCATCCGAAACCATGAAAGGAGCCTTAGCCATGATTACCTACCGGCAGAGCGGAGAGACCCTGATTCCCGACTTGAAGCTGAACGAAACGGAGGAGCAGCCCCTGGGCAGGTACGGGCGGATGCGCAGGACGTACCTGCAAACGCATCGGACGATGCTGTGGAACAGCCTGCTGCTAAGCGGGACATTGCAGGAGCACCTGCTGGAGACCGACGCGGCGGCACAGAGCCGTCTGGAGCTGCTGATGCCGGAGCTGATGAAGGACGCGGGCGCGACGGAAGCGTTGAAAGCCAGCGACCCGATGCGATGGGTCGGCCTGATGAACGCCTGCAAGGCGCAGGCCGAGGAAATCATCCTCAGGGAGCTGGTGTACAGCTAAGTTTTCTGGAGGGCCTTGCGGCCCAGCCCGGTACGGAAAGAGCGGAGAGCGATTTGCCCTCCGCTCTTTCCATTCCCCAGGAAGTGGTGGACGAGGTACTCCGGGTGGGCGGGAACACGGCCCATCACCGGGAACGGATCGTCACTGCCTTTGAGAAGCAGAAACCTGATACAGCGGATTTCCTGAGAAGCCTCCTGCATGGAGGAAACGGTATCGTCACCGATGCAGGAACCTTTGCCGCATGGTACGACGAGACCGGCATCCGTATCTCACGCGGCCGCGCCGCCCGGCATGCTCCTTCCGCGAAGCTCGTTTCATGGCAGGAAGCCGCAAGCCGCATCAGACAGCTTCTGGAGGAGGGACGGTTCGCCGCCAATGTGGAGCTGGCCGGGGCCGAAGGATATGAACGCTTCCGGCTTGCCGAAAAGCTGTGGTACCTGCGGCAGGATTTCAGCGGAAAAGCCATAGACGCCGGGTATCTGTCCAGCCTCGCCAAAGACGGGGGACACGATTTTTCGGGGGAGACAGAATGGCTTGCTGAAAAGCTGACGGACCCTGCGTTTCGCGCACGGCTTAATAGCGAGTACCGGCAGTTTCTGTCGGATCAGCAGCAAAGCGGCGATCTGCTTCGGTTTCACTTTCACCGGCTGGATGAAATACTGGAAGCCCTTGAAGACCTTGACCTTCCCCGCAGGCGTTTTTCTTCTGAAATGGCGGAAATCCCGTCTGCCCGGCAGTTCATCACCGAAGATGAAATCGACGCAAATCTGGCGGAAGGCGGCCTCATGTCCGGCAGCAAGGGACGCATCTTTGCCTTTTTTCAGCAGCCCCACTCCGACAGGGAACAAGTGGATTTTCTCAAGCAGGAGTACGGTACGGGCGGACGTTCGCACGCGCTGTCCAATGCGGATGGAAGCGACGAATCGCATAGCGGAAAGGGGATACGGTATCAAAAAAGGGATTGCCCTGAGGTGCGTCTTACCTGGCAGAAAGTCGCCGGACGAATCGCCGGACTGATCCGGCAGGGCCTTTATCTGACTGAGCAGGAGCAGGCAGAGTATGACCGAATCCAGGCGGAAAAGGCCCAGGCTGAAAAAGATGCCCCACAAGCCCCGCAGCCGGACCCCGCTGTATGGGAATACAACGGCGTCAAGGAACGCCACCCGGATGATCTGGTCCTGTATCAGATGGGCGACTTCTTTGAGCTGTATGGCGAGGATGCCAGAGAAGCCGCGCCGGAGCTGGGATTGCAGCTGGTCTCCCGTGCCATCCCTGGGGGTGGGCGCGTGGAGATGTGCGGGTTTCCTGCAAGCCGGCTGGATCAGTACCTGGAACAGCTCCGGGCCAGGCATGATGTGACGGTTTCCGCCGCTTCGGAGGGAAGCGCCCAGCGCCGGGAGTATTCGGTTCTTTCTACCAGCCATGAAGCGCAACAGGAACTGCATGAGCAATACAAGTCCATTGTGCGGGAGGCCGTCACCCAAGACACCGCATACCGCAATGCCTGCGGCCACAGCGACTACGAGAACGCTGTGATCGAGGGCCATGCCGCTATCCACCGTGCTGTCCTGGGGGCCGGCAATATGGGGTTGCTCCGCGCCTATTCCGATATGCCGGAGTTCCGTCAGCGCCTGCAGCGCGAGATTATCGGCGAGACCTATCCCAAGCTCCATGAGCTGCTGCGCCCGCTCTCGCAGGATGACATTGATGATGCTATCAGGACATGGAACGGCGATATTCAAAGCAAACAGGCCGTTATCCGTTACATGGGGGCTCATGCGCGGGAAAAAGACACCGCTGCGTGGCTGGCCCATGAATATAGCGGCAGAGACAGCAAGAGTCTGTTTGTGATTCGAGCTGGAAGTCCTGAAGGAATTGAACTGCCCTGGCCGAAGGTACAGCGCCTGATTGCCCGGCTCATCAAGGAGGACCGCTTTCTGACCGAGCAGGATCGGCAGTCTGAACCGCAAAGCCAAGAGAAGCGCCCCTATCAAGTGGTGGTCTATCACCATTTTGAAAACGGCTTTGATGAAAAGAAAGAATACCCGACGCTGGAAGAAGCGGAAAAAGCGGCGAAAAGCTATGTGGACGGCACAATGGAGCCGGACGGCTTTGCCTATGACGGCGCGGCGGTCTATGATCTGGAAGCCAGACAATATCTGCGTATCTATGGGGATTACCCGGATGAAAAAGCCCATGAACAGATCAATGAGTTAGCTCACCCCCATGACCTTGATGCAGAGGTGGAAGCATGGGAAGCTGAACAGGCCGCCCAAAAACAGACGGTAATTGACACGCTCTCCGAACAGGAACAGCTTACCGTCCGAGCTATGGAAACTGCTGGCTTTATTTTCAATCCGCAGGCTGCGAAACCTGGTTTAAAGGAAAACCTGGTCTTTACGGCTGGGGAATATGGTTATCCCATTACTTTTGAAAATTGGGAACAGGCTTACTTGTGGATTGATGGAGCGGAGCTGCGGGATACTCCCGGTCTGCGTGAACAAGTACAGCACATTCTCCATCCAGAACCCCAGAATAGCGTCCTCACCAACGAGGACTACGCTGCGGTCCGTGGCACACTCCGGGAGCGGACTTCTTACGATCCGGCGGTGCCTCCCTACCATGTAGGGGATATTGTCTATCTGGATGACCTCGCTCACCAGATCACGGGGCTGCGGGATGACACGGTGCAGCTGCTGCCCACCGGCATGAGCTACCCCATCTACCGGGCCGAGAGTCGGGAACGGTTTGTGCAGCTTCTGCGGGAAGATAACCGCAACGACTTCTATACCGAGTTCCTGCCTGCAAACCTGGATACGGTGAACCAGGACCTGCGGGATGTGCTGTCGCATGGTCTGATCGGTGAGGCGGATAAGGCGGAGGTATCCAAGCTGCTGCACAGCGGTAAGAGCAACCGGGAGGTAGCTCTATGGTTGAGCCGTGCCTATTCCAACATTGTGGAAACGATGGATCTGGAGACCGGCGACACCGCTGACTACCGCACTACTCCTGAAGGCATTGAGCTGGAAGTGCTGGACGCAGACGAAAAGCGGCTGGCCATGCTGTTCTTTCGCTGGGACGAGGTTGCGCCTCTGCTGCGCGGGCTGTACGCCCGTCAGCTGGACGGTTTTGGACAGGAGCGCCCGGAACCGACTGCTGAAACCCCGGCTTTCCATGCCGAGACCGTGGCTGTCTATCCGGGTGACAAGAACCATCTGCCCTATGATGTGGTGGTTCAGACCCTGCGGACCAATGAGCCGGAGCTGCCAGCACCTGCCGCCGAGACGGAAAAGACCCAGGATGAAGTGCTGAACGAACACTCTGCATCCGTTCGGGTCAATGGCGAGTGGCAGACCTTCTCCAATGCCAGGGCTGCCGAGGAAGCTGCCTTTGGAGAATACAAGGAGAACCTGCGCCGCAACGCCGAGAATTTCCACATCATAGACGATCACCTGGGCGAAGGCGGCCCCAAGGCCAAGTTCCAAGCCAATATTGAAGCAATCAAGCTGCTGAAATACCTGGAGGAAACCACCGGGCAGGCTACGCCAGAGCAGCAGGAAACCCTCTCCCGCTATGTGGGTTGGGGCGGCATCCCGCAGGCGTTTGACGCGCAGAACGAGGACTGGCGCAGGGAGTACGCGGAGCTCAAGGCGCTGCTGTCCGAGACGGAGTATGCGTCTGCCCGCGCTTCCACCCTCAACGCTCATTACACCAGCCCTACGGTGATCCGCGCCATCTATGACGCTGTGGAACAGATGGGCTTTCGCACCGGGAACATTCTGGAACCGGCCATGGGTGTGGGCAACTTCTTCGGCCTGCTGCCGGAGAGCATGGCGGGCAGCCGCCTGTACGGCGTGGAGCTGGACAGCCTCACCGGCCGCATCGCCCGGCAGCTCTACCCGGAAGCGGACATCACCGTGGCGGGGTTTGAAACCACCGACCGGCGCGACTTCTTCGACCTGGCCGTGGGCAACGTACCCTTCGGGAATTACCAGGTCAACGACAAAGCCTACAATCATCTTCGTTTCAACATTCACGACTACTTCTTCGCAAAAGCCATCGACCAGGTACGGCCCGGCGGCATCATCGCCTTTGTGACCTCCAAAGGAACCATGGACAAGCAAAGCCCCGATGTACGCCGCTTTATCGCCCAGCGTGCCGAACTGATCGGCGCTATCCGTCTGCCAAACAACGCCTTTGCCCGAAACGCCAACACGGAAGTCACCTCCGACATTCTTTTTCTGCAAAAGCGGGACAGGCCCATCACCCTTGAGCCGGATTGGGTCCACCTGGGGCAGACCGGGGACGGCATCCCCGTCAACAGCTACTTTGCAGAGCATCCCGAAATGATCTTGGGCCGCATGGCATGGGATGACAGCATGTATGGCAGCCGCAAGGAAACCGCCTGCCTGCCGCTGGACGGCGCAGACCTGGCCAGCCAGCTTCATGAGGCCGTAGAGCGCCTTCAAGGAAGCTACCTGGAAGCCGAGCCGCCGGAGCTGGGCACGGGCGAGGCCATCCGCACCGCCATTCCCGCCGACCCGAATGTAAAAAACTACACCTATACCGTGGTGGACGGGCAGGTGTATTACCGGGAAAACAGCCTCATGGTGCGGCCCGACCTCAGCGCCGTCGCCGAAGCCCGCGTCAGGGGCATGGTGGGGCTGCGGGACTGCGTGCGGGAACTCATCGCCCTACAGATGGACCCCGCCACGCCGGACAGCGCCATTCGGGACCAGCAGGCCGAGCTGAACCGGCGCTATGACGCCTACACCGCAAAGAACGGCCTGCTCAACAGCCGGGGAAACGCGCAGGCGTTTTCGGACGATTCCTCCTACTACCTGCTGTGCTCGCTGGAAATCCTCGACGAGGACGGAAACCTCCGGCGCAAGGCGGATATGTTTACCAAGAGGACCATCAAGCCCCACGAGGCGGTGACTTCCGTGGACACCGCCAGCGAAGCCCTGGCCGTATCCATTGCGGAAAAGGCCCGTGTGGACATGGAGTACATGGAACAGCTCACCGGCAAGACCAGCGACGAGCTGGCCGCCGAGCTGCAAGGCGTGATCTACCGTCTGCCGGAATCCGCGGGAGACGAGCCGTGCTATGTCACCGCGGACGAATACCTTTCCGGCAACATCCGCTCCAAGCTCGCCTCTGCCAGATTGGCCGCCGAAAAAGACGAAGCCTTCCAGATCAACGTATCAGCGCTGGAAAAGGCCATGCCCAAAGACCTGGACGCTTCCGAGATTGAGGTCCGGCTGGGCGCGACCTGGATTCCGCCGCGCTACATCCAGCAGTTCATGCTGGAACTGCTCCAGCCACCCATACAGGCGCGCTACCGGCTCCGGGTCGCCTATTCCTCCGCGACCGCCGAATGGCAAATCGAGAACAAGAGCAGCGTCCCCGCGCACAACGTGGCGGCCTATACCACCTACGGCACCGGGCGCGCCAGCGCATACAAGATTCTGGAGGATTCGCTCAACCTGCGCGACGTGCGCATCTACGACACCGTGCAGGATGCGGACGGCAAGGAAAAGCGCGTCCTCAATTCAAAGGAAACCACCCTCGCCCAGCAGAAGCAGCAGGCTGTCAAGGATGCTTTCCGCGATTGGCTCTGGCAGGACCCGACCCGGCGACAGGAGTTGTGCGCCCGCTACAACGAGCTGTTCAACGCCACCCGACCCCGTGAGTACGACGGGTCCCACATCCGTTTCAGCGGCATGAACCCGGAGATCACCCTGCGCAGGCATCAGCGGGACGCCATCGCCCACATCCTTTACGGCGGCAACTGCCTGCTGGCCCACGAGGTGGGGGCAGGTAAGACGTTCGAGATGGTGGCCGCCTGCATGGAATCCAAACGGCTGGGCCTCTGCAGCAAGGCCCTCTTCGCCGTGCCCAATCACCTGACCGAGCAATGGGCCTCGGAGTTCCTGCGCCTCTATCCCTCGGCCAACCTGCTGGTCGCCTCCAAAAAGGACTTTGAAACCAAAAACCGCAAGAAGTTCTGCGCCCGCATCGCCACCGGCGACTATGACGCCATTATTATCGGTCACTCGCAGTTTGAGAAAATTCCCATCAGCCAGGAGCGTCAGGAGCGTCTGCTTCAGGAGCAGATCGACGAGATCGAAGCGGGCGTTGAGAAGCTCAGAGCCTCCCATGCCGAGCGGTTCACCATCAAGCAGCTGGAGCGCATGAAAAAGCAGCTGGAAACCAAGCTGCAAAAGCTCACTTCCGCCACGCGCAAGGACGATGTTGTCACCTTCGAGCAGCTCGGCGTGGACCGGCTGTATGTGGACGAGGCGCATAACTACAAGAATCTTTTTCTGTACACGAAGATGCGCAACGTGGCGGGCCTCTCCACCACGGACGCGCAGAAGTCCAGCGACATGTATCTCAAGTGCCGCTATATGGACGAGCTGACCGGCGGCCGCGGCATCGTGTTTGCCACGGGTACTCCCGTGTCCAACTCCATGACGGAGCTGTATACCATGATGCGCTATCTCCAACACGACCTGCTCGCCTCCAGAGGCTTTTCCCACTTCGATTGCTGGGCCTCCACCTTTGGGGAAACGGTCACGGCCATTGAGCTGGCCCCGGAGGGGACGGGCTACCGCGCACGCACGCGGTTTGCCAGGTTCTTCAACCTTCCGGAGCTGATGGCCATGTTCAGGGAGGCGGCGGACATCAAGACCGCCGACCAGCTGCACCTGCCCACCCCGGAGGCGGTGTATCACAACGTGGTGGCCAAGCCCACGGAAATGCAGAAGGATATGGTTGGGGCGCTGTCCAAACGGGCGGCGGAAGTGCATGCCGGGGTGGTCAACCCCAAGGAGGACAACATGCTCAAGATCACCTCGGACGGTCGGAAGCTGGGGCTGGACCAGCGCATCCTCAATCCGCTCCTGCCAGACGACGAGCACAGCAAGGTCAACCAGTGCGTGGAAAACATCCTGCGCATCTGGCGGGAGGGCGAAAGCGGCAAGCTGACCCAGCTCGTCTTTTCGGACCTCTCCACGCCGGGCGGCGAGGGCTTTACCGTCTATGAGGACATCCGCCGGAAGCTGATCGCGGCAGGCGTACCCGAAGGGGAGATCGCCTTCATCCATGACGCGAACACCGAGGTCAAAAAGAAGGAGCTGTTCGCCAAAGTGCGCGCCGGTCAGGTGCGGGTGCTGATGGGCAGCACCCAGAAGATGGGGGCCGGAACCAACGTGCAGGACCGGCTGGCCGCGCTTCACGATCTGGACTGCCCCTGGCGGCCCGGCGATCTGGAGCAGCGCAAGGGCCGCATCGTGCGGCAGGGAAACCGAAACGACACGGTACACATCTACCGCTATGTGACGGAAAACACCTTCGACGCCTACCTGTGGCAGACCATTGAGAATAAGCAGAAGTTTATCAGCCAGATTATGACCAGCAAAAGTCCTGTACGCTCCTGCGAGGATGTGGATGAGACGGCGCTGTCCTACGCGGAGATTAAGGCGCTGTGTGCGGGAAACCCGCTAATTAAAGAGAAGATGGACCTGGATATCGAGGTGGCCCGGCTCCGGCTGCTCAAGGCCAACCACCAGAGTCAGCGGTTTCAGATGGAGGACCGGCTGCTGAAATACTTCCCTGTCGAGCTGGAAAAGTGCCGGGCGCAGGTCGGAGGGTTTGAAGCTGATCTGGAAACGCGAAACAGTCATCCCCTGCCCTCGGAGGGATTTGTGGGCATGGAGGTGCTGGGACACACATTTTCGGACAAGGAAGAAGCGGGCAAGGCGATTCTGGAAGCGGTCAAGACCGTGGTGGATATGAAAAGCGTGCGGATCGGGCATTACCGGGGATTTGAAATGAGTCTGGAACTAAGCTCCTTTGGACGGGAGTACATCCTGACGCTCCGGGGCCGCATGGCGCATTTCACGACGCTGGGCAGCGACCCGCGCGGGAACATCCAGCGCATCGACAACACGCTCGGCTCCATGGAAAGCCGACTGAAAACGGTCCAGGACCAGATCGCCACGCTGCAAAAGGAGCAGGAGGCGGCCAAAGAGGAGATCGCAAAGCCCTTTGCGCAGGAGGACGAACTGCGAGAGAAAAGCGCGCGGCTGATCGAGCTGGACACGCTGCTGGACATTGGCAAGGGCAGCCCGGAGGTCATGCCGGAGGGCGGCGGGCCGGAAGCGATGGAGGCGGCGGTGCCGGACGCAGCGCAAGGCACACGGGAGCCGGAGAGAAAGGAGCGAAGCCGTGAGGAGGTCCGATAGCCCAGGAAACGCGAGCGAAGTGAGGCGCATCAACCTCATGTTCTGGGTCACGCCCCATGAAAACGAGCTGATCCGGCGCAGAATGGCGCAGGCGGGCACGGCGAACCTGAGCGCCTACCTGCGCAAGATGGCCATTGACGGCCTGATTGTCCATCTGGAGCTGCCGGAGCTGAAAGAGATGATCTCGCTGCTTCGCCGCTGCGCGGGCAGCCTTAACCAGATGGCTAAGCGCATGAACGAAACCGGGCGCGTCTATGAGGTGGACCTGCGGGAAGTGATGGAACAGCAGGAACGGCTATGGACGATGGCCAACGCGCTTCTGACCAGGCTGGCGGGGATTCGGTAGGGGCGGCCTGCGGGCCGTCTCTTTTTTGCGTGAGTGAAAAAAAGGGCGAAAAACGCCCCGAAACCCTGCAAAAAGAGAAAAAGCCCATCGGACGACCCACCATCCATCCATCTTTCCCAAAGGGCCTGCAAACGAAAAAAATCCGCCAAAATCATCCCGAAACCATACAGAAAAAAAGGAGGAACGCGATGCCGAGAATGAGCAGGAAGCGGCGGGAGGAATGGGACTTCTTCCTGAGCCGCCGAAACCGGATCACCTACAACGACCTGTGCCGCAACTGCCGGCATGACTGCAAGCAGAGCTTCCGGGCGCAGATCGTGGCCTGCCGGAAGTACCGGAGCAAGCGGAGCGAAACATGGCGGTAACGCGCATCATAGCCATGCACCTGAACAAGGGCCGCACGATTGCCCAATGCCTGAAAGACCGAACGGACTATGCCAAAAACCCCGGCAAGACAATGGGCGGCGAGCTGATCTCCGCCTTTGGCTGCGATCCCAGGACCGCCGACGCGGAGTTTCTCTTTGCCAAGCGGCAGTACCGGCAATTTACGGGCCGGGAGCCGAAAAACGACGTGATCGCCTACCAGATCCGGCAGTCCTTCAAGCCCGGCGAAGTGACGCCGGAGGAAGCCAACCGCATCGGGTACGAGCTGGCGAAGCGTTTTCTCAAGGAACGCCACGCCTTTTTCGTGGCCACCCATTGCGATACGGCTCATACTCACAACCACATCATCTTCAACTCCACCTCGATGGACTGCCGGGGAAAATTCCGGGATTTCCTCGGCTCCGGTAAGGCGGTTGCGCGGCTGAGCGACCTGATCTGTCTGGAACACGGGCTTTCCGTGATCGAAAATCCCAAACGCGGCGGCAACAGCTACAAGAGCTGGTTGGGCGACCGTGCCCGGCCCTCCCGGCGCGACCTGCTGCGCGCGGCCATTGACGCGGCGCTGGTACAAAAGCCCGCGGACTTTGACGCGCTGCTGTCGCTCGTATCCGGCGCAGGCTATGCCGTCGGTCAGGGCCGGCAGATCACTTTCCGCGGCGCGGGACAGAAGCAGAGTATCCGGCTGGAGTCGCTGGGCAAAGGGTATTCGGAGGCCGAACTGCGCGCTGTGATCGCGGGAGAAAAGGTGCATGTGCCCTGGAAGGGACGAGCCGCGAACCATCCCCGGAACCAACTGCTCATCGACATTCAGGCCAGGCTCCGCTCTGTCAAAAACGAGAACTACCGTCGCTGGGCGACGACCTTCAACCTCAAGCAGATGGCGCGGACCGTCGCTTATTTGCAGGAGCATAATCTGATGGACGCTTCGGTCCTGTCGGCCCGCGCGGACGAAGCGGCGGCGCGCTGCCATGCCCTATCCGGGCAGATTCAGGCAGCGGAAAAGCATCTGGCCGAAACCGCCGTGCTGAAACGGCATATCGTCAACTACGCCAGAACGCGCGAGGTCTACGCGGCCTATCGCAAGTCCGGCTACTCGGCGAAATACCGTCTGGAGCATGAGGACGAGATCGCGCTGCACCGGGCTGCCAAACAAGCCTTTGACGCGCTGGGCATTCAGAAGCTGCCCTCCGTCAAGAGCCTTAATGCGCAGTATGCGCGGCTGCTTGGCGAGAAAAAGGCGGCGTATGCGGAGTACCGCGCAGCGCGGGAGGAGATGCGGGAATTGATGGTCCATCGGAAGAACCTTGCGCTGATTTTGCAGGGGGATGCGAAGGAAGGAAAGGGGAAGGAGGCGGAGCGGGAAGGCAGGTAGAATTTGCTGAAACATATTTCCGACTTGACAAGAGAACACACGTTCGTATAATAAAGACAGAAGGCTAATGACAGCGGGAGGGACGGCCATGGAACGGGTGATTCTTCATTGCGACGCCAATGCGTTCTATGCCAGCGTCGAATGCCTGTACACGCCGTCCATCCGTCAAAGCCCCGTGGCGGTGTGCGGCAGCGTGGAGGAACGGCACGGCATCGTGCTGACCAAAAACCAGATCGCAAAGCAGTTCGGCGTACAGACCGGGGAAGCCATCTGGCAGGCACGGCAGAAGTGCCCGGACCTGATCTGCGTGCCGCCGGATTACGCGCTCTACATCCGTTTCAGCAGGCGTATGCGCAGGCTCTATGAGGAGTACTCCGACCGTGTGGAATCCTTCGGGCTGGATGAAGCGTGGATTGATCTTAGCAACCCCGGCCTGACGATTCGGGACGGAGAGCGCATCGCCCATGAAATCCGGCTTCGGGTAAAGCGCGAGCTGGGCATTACGGTGTCGGTGGGGGTGTCGTTCAACAAGATATTTGCCAAGCTGGGCAGCGACATGAAAAAGCCGGACGCGGTCACGGTCATTTCGCAGGATTCCTTCCGGGACATGGTCTGGCCGCTGCCCGTGGGTGATCTGCTGTTCGTCGGTCCGGCGACGCGGCGCAAGCTGGCGGACATGAACGTGCGCACCATCGGCGATCTGGCGCGGTTTGACGCGGAATGCCTGCGGGCGCGGCTGGGAAAGCCGGGGCTGATGCTCAATGCCTATGCCGCGGGACTGGACCGCTCGCCCGTGATGCGGGCGGATCTGCGAAGGGCCATCCAGTCCGTCGGCAACAGTGCGACCCCGCCGCACGACCTGGAAACCCCTGCGGACGCACGATGCCTCTACTACCTGCTGGCCGAATCCGTGGCGGCGCGGCTGCGGCAGGAAGGGCTGCGGGCCCGGTGCGTGAGCATCAGCGCGCGCAATACCGAACTTCTGACCCGCTCCTGCCAGCAGATGCTGCCGCGCGCCACCAGCCTGACGGGAGAGATCGCGCAGGCGGCCATGCGGCTCTTTGACGGACGGTTTTCCGACGGCTTTCCTTACCGGAGCGCGGGCCTGAGCTGCTCGGCGCTGACCCCGGACGACGCGCCCGTGCAGCTCGACTTTCTGGGCGACGAGGCGCGGCGCATCAAAACCGAGCGGCTGGAAAGCGCCATCGACGGGCTGCGCCGCCGTTTCGGGCATCAGATCGTGCGCCGGGCGGTGACGCTCACCGACGGACAATACGCGCAGATCAATCCCAAGGAAGAGCATACGGTGCATCCCGTGCCGTTTTACGCGGGGTAAGGAGGAAAGGGCATCATGGAGGCAAAGGACCGAAGGCCGGAAAACCCGTGCAAGCGCTATGTGAAGGTCCGGGCTGATTTTGAGCTGGACGGACGCATCCGGCCATTGCTGTTCCGGGAGGAGGACGGGCCGGCCTTTCGCATCGACCGGGTGCTGGATGTGCGTCAGGCCGCGTCGCGCAAGGCGGGCGGACAGGGAATCCGCTATGTGTGCGAGGTGGAGGGCGGCATCGCCGTGCTGTTTCACGACGAGCCCTACTGGTTTATCGAGCGGGAAGAGAGCGTGTCGAAAGCCTGACAAAAAGCGCTGACAGGCGCGTAGCAGGCACAATGTGCCTATCAGGGGTTTGGGGATGCCCCAATCAGCAATCAGCCGGTTTTGCGTCAGGCAGAACCGGCTGATTTTTGCAGTTCCTTATAAGGACTGCCCTGCTTGCAAGATAAGTTTCACATATAATGTACTTACATGTAAACCTTTTCACTCCCATGAAATAGATAAAAGAATATAATATAGGTGGTAATCAAGAGCGGCCGACTTCTGATCTGCCAAGAGACATCCATGCTACCAACTCAATTGCTAAAAACAAATTATTCATATCAATTTACAGGAGGTATAGCTATGACTAATCTGTTAACTAATAGCGGTTTCGACAATAACGCTACTTCTTGGATTAGGTTTGGCTCAACTGAATATGTAACAGGACCTGATGCAAGAAGTAATCAAACCTGTATAAAAATGATTGCTAATCCGCTTGGAAACGAAAGCACCATTTCGGGTATTAGGCAGTTTTTTACTGCCGAACCAGGTAAAAGTTATGTACTCTCTTTTTGGGGCAAAGGTACAAAGGACTTGCGCATAAATTGGTCTTGGCGTTTCACAAATGCGCAGAATTCTTGGTGGGGTTATGGCTACAATAGCGGTATGCTTGTTGAAGCAGACGAATCGAGCTACAGACGCTTTACTCATCAATTTATTTTTCCTGCTGATATGCTCTCTACTCAAGTTGCTATTGAACTATATACTAGTGGGGCAAAGATTGGAGATCGTGATATCGTTGGAAATGTATTTATTGACGATGTTGAGGTATATGAACAGGATTTTCTTAGTGATCCTGCCCATCCTGCCGGTGCAGATTATACTGATGATCCTTCTTTTGAAAAGATGGCAAATTCTTTCCGTGACTACGGTAAAATTGTAGATCCACTTAACGCTCGGACTGGTTATGCAGCAATTAAACTCGTTGGAAGTTATTCTCAGTATGTCCCTCTTCTTCAAGACACGCCTGTTGGCAATGCATATTTGGCTTCCTTTTTTGCAAAATCTTCCGTTGGCTCTAAAGTATGCTTGCGTTATAGTTATTTTGATAGTGAAGGTAATCACCAGATTAAAACAGCTGATTACACCCCCACGCTAACATGCTCCTACCAGCGCTATGAGATTCGCTTTCGTATTCCTTGGGGGGCTCAAAAGTGCGGAAATATTTATTTTTCTGTTTTTCCGACCAGTTCTGGAAATGAAGCTTGGGTAGATGACATCAAAGTCGTACAAACAACACCTTTCTTGCAAAATAACTTTGTGATGACTACAATTGATAATGTTAATCTGAGGAGCGAACCTAATACTTCATCCACACGTCGTACACTTGCTGCGAAAGGTAGTACGCTTCTCATCGATGGGTATACCGATGATGGGCAATTGTACAATGGTAGCACGCGCTGGGTCAGAGTTAAGTGGTGTTCTTTCGACAACAACGTTTTTACACCAGACGTTATGTATATGCATGAATCCTATGCCGAAGAAGTAAATAACACCAGTTCTGCATGGAAAAATCAAATTGTTACGAAAATTGCTGAATCTTTGGTAGATACGACCGGCGCTAATCTCGACTTGAAAGGTGAGTGGTGTCAGACTTTCTTGTACTGGCTTTGCTATGTCTCTGGAGTCAACATTACTGCATCTGACTTGCCAGTCTCATGCGGTGTGACTGCAGACGCTGTAGCCGCACTTGAGAACAGTGGCCTGTATAAAAGTCGTGAGGAATACCCCAACTATCTTCCTTACGTTGGAAATTGGATTTATTATCGCAATGTTGGTTCTAATGATAGCGTTTCTCACGTGGGCTTGGTCGTTAAAGGGCCTACTAGTAGCAGCAATAAGATTGAATGTGTTGAGGGTAATTTGGGAAGCGCAAGTAATCCTACATCTCTTCCCGTCAGACGAATTACTATTGATGACTATACCGCACAAACCGTTACGGTTCGCGGACAGGAAAAATACATTCTAGGATTTGCCCCTATTATATATATGTGAGAAGGAACTCTTTGTCTATAGAATACAAATCTCCAACAACAAGGAGCTGGTTCACCAGCTCCTTGTTGTTCAGACCGTTGACAAAAGCGAGTCAACGGTCATTTTTCATAAGGAAAAACGAATAAGCATGTCGAATAAATAAATATACGAGCAGAAAGAGAAAAGAGCGGGAAACCCAAAAGAAAGAGACAGGAGAGAGCGGCATGCTGAACAAATTCCACGAAAAGCAACAGGGGATGGAACTGATTATTCTGGAACAGCTGGTACCGCAGGACCATCTGCTGCGGAAGATCGATCGAAGCATCGACTTCTCATTCATCCGCAGGCTGTGCGCACCGCTGTACAGTGCCAACCTGGGCCGTCCGGCGATTGAGCCGGAGGTGTTGTTCCGCATGCTGTTCGTGGGGTATCTCTACGGCATCCGTTCGGAGCGGCGGCTGGAGGAAGAGGTTAACTATAACATGGCGTATAAATGGTTCTGTGGGCTGAATCTGACAGAGAAAGCGCCGGACGCCACAACCCTGAGCGTAAATCGGAAACGACGTTTCCGGGATAACAACATTCCCGAACAGATCTTCAATGAGATTCTGCGCCAGGCCATGGAAAAGGGACTGGTGGGCGGAACGATTCTGTATACGGACTCGACCCACGTCAAGGCCAAGGCCAACAAGCACAAAAAGACGACGGTCGTGGTGGAGCGGACGCCCAAAGCGTATCTGGAAGAGCTGGACGAGGCCATCGAGCGGGACCGCAAGGAGCTGGGCAAGAAGCCCTTCGATAAGAAGGATGACGATGATCCGCCTCCGACACGGGAGGTCCAGCAGAGCAAAAGCGACCCGGAAAGCGGACAGCTGCACAAGGAGGGGAAGCCGGACGGCTTCCATTACAGCGAGCACCGAACTGTGGACAGCAAGCACAACATTGTGGTAAACGTGCGGATTACCCCGGCCAATGTCAACGACGTAGAGCCTATAGCGGAGATACTCAAGGATATTGAAAAGCGGCTGGGAAAGCAGCCCAGGTACATGGGGCTGGACGCGGGCTACCACAACGCGCCGGTGTGCCACCAGCTTGCGGCAGCCGGGATACAGCCGGTAGTAGGGTATCGGAGGCATACGCACAAGGGGGACTATTTCGGAAAATACCGTTTCACCTATGATCCAGTCAAAAACGTTTACCTGTGTCCGCAAGGGCACGAGCTGACATGGCGCACGACCAACCGGGAAGGCTATCGGGAGTACTGGAGCGAGCCCAAAACATGCAGGGACTGCCCCAGGCGGGCGAAATGCTTCTCGGCCAAATCCAGCAGAAGGCAGGTGACGCGCCATGTATGGCAGGATGCATTGGAGCAGGCGGACGCGTTTGGGAAGACAAGCAGCGGGAAACGCATCTACGCCTGGCGCAAGGAAACCATTGAACGATCTTTCGCAGAAGCCAAAGAGCTGCATGGCCTGCGCTATGCCCGCATGCTCGGAATTCGCAACATGTACGAGCAGTCCTTCCTCACCGCCGCCGTGCAGAACATGAAACGCATCGCCAAGGCGTTTCGTTTCCTTTTTTCCTGCTTACCCTATGCGTTAAGGGACTGTTTCCTCCCGGAAATAGCCCCTTTGTCGGCGGTCTGAACAACAAGGAGCTGGTTCACCAGCTCCTTGCAGTTTGTCGAAAAAGTCCGCCTGCGGCGGCCTTTTCCGCCAGATGCTTAAGAAATGTTTGCGCCAAGGGCGCAAACTCCCCGCCCGCCCGGCAAAGCCGGGCGATACGAATTCACTTTGGAAGGCCTGCGGGCCCTCCAAGCCTCCCGAAAGGTTTTTTGACAGTCTGCAAGGAGCTGGTTCACCAGCTCCTTGTTGTTTTAAGAAAAGCTATTTATAGCAAACTAACATGTGTGCTCTCTAAACGGAAATGGCATACTTTGACATCGTCTTATTGGTTTTAGCGACCTGTAAAATTAACTACCATTTCCCAATAATTTTAAAGAGTAAAATGGAATTTTTAGGAGCAGTAATGCGTTTATATTGTGCATGGATAGGAGGAATAAAAAATGAGAAAAAAGCTAATTGGTTCCTTACTATTGGTTTTGTTTGTTCTCCACCTTATTCCTAATATCGCGATTGGAAAATCAAGTTCCATCAATTATATAACGAAAGAAGATGCAGCTGCGGCTTTTCCTGAGTATACGCTTCGGTCCTTCGGCTCATATAACCCAGAAGATGAGGTATATGCATGCTATAGCCGCATTGCTAACGGAAAACTGTATGTCAAAAGAGCCATATTTTTCCCGCATTTGGAACAACCGATTGTTAGCGACTTAATCCCCGTTCCGTTATCGCATATGCTGCTCGAAAGAATAAATGACGATAATTTTGACTCGTTGCTTTCGATTCAAAGCGGGGATTCCCTCTTTAAAGTCGAAGACGCGCTTAACACAGATATCGTTCCAGTTACCAACAACATTCTTGCCGCCGTCCTACAGTCACAAGCTTTAATCCTTTTGACAGAGGATACAAAGGGGATTCGTTATATTGAGATTGTCACTGAAACAGACGGAGAATATATGGTTTCTCCCTCTCCGGAGATGCCCGATGATTTGTGGCTCAACGTTTACAACTCTGGGGATGGCGGAATCTTCTTAGAGTGGAATGACCAGGATAATTGCGCCATGTATACTCTACACAGCGATGGAAACTGGTATTTAAATTGGGTTCAAGTTCGGAAAGATCAGTATTTCGATTTTTCTGTCTTTTTCTTTGGTGTTTGTGATGAAGCGGTGAATCCCGGTACAACGGACGGTATTGCGATTGGCAGTTTTATGAATAGCGGTCTACTTGAGGCTCGTCTGGATGCATTGCCAAGCAATCAAGACGAACTTTGCTGTGCCTTAAACCGCGAACATTGGGCAGTGGTTAATTCTATAAACGAATCGGTGCAAAGCACTCTTTATGAAAGTCAAAATTCCAATTCAACAATCGTTGGAGAAATATTCACAGGCACACCCGTTCAGATCCTTCGCTCATCAAACGAATGGTGCCAAGTCATGATTGGCCTGGATGGGAATCTTACTGGATGGATGAATAAGAGTCAACTCGCATTTGGTGATGATATGGATAAAGTATCTTGCCGTTTTCCGCAAAAAGTTCTGCTGGACGAATATGATCCTGTTTCAACGAATGGCTTTCTTTCTCCAAATACCGAGATTTCTTCCTTGGGAGATATTTGGATAATTGGGACGATTGGCGATGAGTACTATGTTATTTTATCTTCTCTGGGAGAGACGGCGATTGCGCCTCAAAAATGGTTTTGGGATGGACGAGGATAAAATCCAATTGGCTTAAAGCAAAAAAGGAGGGATGGGCTTGAAACGGTTGCGGGATTGGTCGCTGTTCTTGGTCATTGCATTATACATGTTGTGTATCCCTACGCAATCACTTGCCGGGACAAAGGCGCTTCTGACAGAAGCCCAGGCAAGGAGCTTTGCGCTGGGCTTCTGTTCTGACCCTGATGTAGCCCTGTGTACGGATAAGGACCGCTGCTCCGTCATCAGGCAGGACGACCTGTGGCGTTGCGATATCACCACAGGGGACGCCGATTGCGTTTCCCTTCTGTTTGACGATTCGGGCAGGGTCATTCAACTGCTCTGCGACCGTTATCCTGCCGCTTCGCTTGACGGCGTATCCCTGGCATCCGGCCTTTCCTCCTTGCCCAAAGAGGAATCCGACGCGATCAACGCCATATGTGACCGGCTGTTTCCGGGCGATATCTGGTGTGCGGGAGACGTCATCGGATGCAAGGACGGAACATACACTCTGGTTGGCGACGGCTTTCATTCAACGCTGACATTTTATTTCATCGTGAGGTTTGACGCTTCGCCCCGGCTTGTGGGGTTTGGCGATCTGCGGCATCCCGCGGGCCGGTACGGTCCGTATTTGTCGCGCGAAGAGGCTTCGCACATTGCGCGAGAAGCCATCCTTCGGACCTGTCCGGCAGCGGATGGCGCTGATCTGAACATCACGCAGGCCGAGTTTGTGACGGCTGAAGGATACTTCAACAAAGACCCGGTCGATACGCCTTTCTGGTATATTGCGTTCAACAACGGCACGCCTGAATCCTATGAGGTGTGTATTGATGCGAAAGAGGGCGATGTCATGGAATTGCTAGACGTAACCGCTGGAGGCAAGGGGTGACCGCACAGAGAGGCTGTCGGGAAGATGCCAGCCTCTCTGTGCAGAATCTTTTGTGAAATTGTTTAACCGTAATAAAGGGAACTGCTAAGTACCCACCCAGTACCAAACGTAGTACTTACACGAGAATAATTATTAGAAGTTTCATCAAGGACAGTAACTTCTTCCCCGGGATACAATTTTGCAAGCCGAGAGCTAGACGAATCGGGAATCTCTCGAAGATTGGAGTAGTCATCGGTACTGTCGCCTTGAATAACTGCAGACGAGGAACCATTGGGGATATAGACTTGTTTCGCTAGAATATATCCAAGATTGGTTTTGAAAAAACGTTGGGATCCGCAGGTTTCAACGCTTACATCTGAATTACTGGAGTAAGAACCCACTTGATTTGCTGCACTAGTAGAGTCATAAATTGCAGTAGTACGAAGAGTCACTGCATTATAATAGTAAGACACATGATAGCCACCTTTCATGATTGATTCTTGCAAGTAGTTTATCGGCCGATCATCTTCTTGCTATGTTATATTATAATTATTTCGATATTTCCCTAAAAGTGAAACGACTGACGCAAATTAAGCATAATATGTGAAAGACCGAGCAAACTATGTCTTTATATCATTGACATAGCAAATGATAACCTTATAACGCATTAAAAGTGGATGGTTGCCAAGACATATGCAATAGTCGATAAAAGTTAAATTGTACTAGCAATATAAACTCGTAGTATAAAAGGAAGGAGATCATCATGAGGAAAATATGCAATGTGCTTTTAGTAATCGGGATAGTGTCATTAAGAATACTCTTTCAAGATGCATATGCAAAAGGCCAAACATCGGCATGTTTAGTCTCTTCAGAAGGAAATGAAGAAATCTTAATCACGGTTTTTTCGGAACCAAATATCTCATCAGAAGTTTTAGGCGAGTTCTATTCTGGAACAAATGTGACTATTTCGGAATTTGACAAAAATGGATGGGCACAAATTAGCATTGGAGACGCAAAGGTATCGATCGTTGGATATGTGATGACTAGTAAGCTTGCAATTGATGATAGAATGATAGATATAAAAGGAGAGCTACCTATCGGCTTCATTAAACATGACAATTCATTATTGCCATATTTGTATAACGCGCCAACAAGAAAGGCTGAAGCTGTAACGTCTTTCCCTCCCAAAACACTAGTTATTGTACTGGGAAATTATGGAGAATGGTATTATATTAATACGGGAACTGCTTATGGGTGGATGCCAATGGAACAAATCTCGTTAGATGATTCTTATGATAGAGTACGATCTTTTCTTGATATTCCCCATATAGGTTTGGCCTACTGGATAACGCCCTCAAGCATGAACAACAACGGAAGTGGCAATAGGGCTATTCCAGTAGAAGTCATTGCTGATATGGGAGAGTTAATTCAAGTGCGCCTAAATTCTCAGATATTCTTATGTAAAAAAGATCATCTATTTATTCGAAGCACCTCCGAGGTAGAATAAGCGCCCTGTTGAGACCGCCACCTTTCTTTGTGCTGTAAATAATTTTATACTACAACGAAAACAGCCTGAAAAACCGGGGCGTGCGGGTATTTTCATGGCCTGTACTGACAATTTGGCGGGATTTGATGCGACCATCCACGCCACCTTTCCATAGACTGAAATCCAGAACTGCATTATCCACCAACTGCGCAATTCCAGCAAATATGTGTCCTACAAAGACATGAAGGCCCTTTTGGTCGATTTGAAGGCGGTCTATACCGCTGTAGACGAAGTGGATTTGAGCAAATTGTTGCCGCGGTTTGTACATTGATAGAGCATTGTTATTTATTTTAACCATTACCTGCCCACATCCACTCAAAAGGCACATATCCTGTTTGGCCATTACTCGTTAGAAGAATATAGAAGTTGCTATTTACTACACCAACAATATGAATATAACCGTCCAGTTTCCGAACAACATCCGATTCCAGTGAAAGATAAGCAGGCTGTTTTTTTTCAAGAATTTCGACATACATTTTTTGGGGAAATAAAGGTTCGACTTGATCCATCTCGATACCGAACGCCAGATGGCTTGTCAACATCCAGCCGACTATTCCATCCAAACCAACTGAGACCTCTGTCCATTCTCCTTTTTGGCTTTTTATTTGTAGCGGTGTTCCATTGAAAAATTCTCCTAATACTTTTGCATGTGCATCAGGCGCCTCAAGCAGTTGTAAGCATTCTTCAGATGCTGGGCAATTTACAACAGCCCATCCCCGCCTGTTTAACCCTTTTCTCAATTCTGCCTCCGACGAAGGCAGTTTTGATAGATCAGCACCATCAAGAGAAAATTCCTCCATTGAACCAATCAACAGATAATCTAGATTGCCTTCTGTCCATGCCCCGTACATGGATACGCCACAAAAAACAGACGAGTAGGAAAACGAGCCATCTTCAGAAGGAAATCTTGCCCAAGACCAGCGCCAATCGTTATTAGCGCTCCTTGAGTAACACGCTTCGGACCGTCCACTGTTCCAATTAATATAAATTTCACCATCGCTGCTGTGAAACAAGTCAAGTTCTGCTCCGGCAGGTAATATTGATGTAGCTGCACAAACTTTGTATTCACCTGTTGGCATCAAGGAAACCAGCTGCACTTGGCGATCTCCTTTATCATCTTCCACAAGAAAAGCCATAGCATCTTGATGCAAACCAACTTGCACAACTCTTTCGTAAACTGGAATCTGCTTCATGTCCAGCAAGTCTTCTACATAGAGCGTTCTGTAAAGCCCGTTGATGTTTAATACTTTTTCAAATGGCTCTGTCTCCAAAGCATGAATTATGTTTTCTGAAAGCGGAAGAGGTATAATATCCACCTCGGAGATTATCTCGCCATTCTCGTCAAAGTCAACATGTTTTATCCTTAGCGTATTATCCAATATCCGATAGTAACTTGCTAAAGTTGATGTTCCATAGTTAAGACGCTCATAATAGTACAGCGTATAGTTGGGGAATAAATCATTGATTTCTTGCTGAAAAAAATCTGTGGCACAAGCAACCTGCGTGGTACTAATATTGGTTTTAATGTTTGACTGTTGACTGACAGCAATCTCAGATGAAAAAAAGACTGAAATAAGGCCGCTAATTCCTAACAGCAAAAAAAGTATCATTTTTATCTTTTCTTTCATAAGATAGACTGCTCCTTTCGTTTACGCCAATATCGTAAGTATCGAAGAACGGGGATTTAAGATTAACGTTTTAACTACAGATTGCTTTTATGCATCATAATACTTATTATAGCAATTAGAGTAGATGATGTAAATGCCTTCCACATAATTTACAAAGAGTGTGTTCAAATTGTTCCTTGTTGAATAATAATGTATATTATCATTACAAGCAAATAATCATTATAGTAAAACAAGGAGCGTCTCGTTTGCTTCTCGAGACGCTCCTGATCTTAAGTTGTTTAGTTACGCCTCGTCAAACGGACAACCAAAGCCTACGATATTTGTGTCGCTCACATTCATAGGAGTTGGACGTATGTTTACTACGGATGAGCCTTCGTAGTTACCTTCGATTACATCAAAATCGCCATTTTCAGCCACATTAGAAATAATCAAAGCAACATGAGAAGCCGTATCCTCCGGCCGATTTTTGGTATACACAAGGCAACCCTTGCTAGGAGTAGCCACATGGCTAATCATCCCCCAAGCATCTCCACAGTTGCTTTCACTGACCCAAGGATTGTAATCAGCAAGTCCTGCCTGCGCTACGCATACGTTCACAAAAGATTGACACCACTCACCAGTTAAGGCCAAATCCGATTTGTTTTTACCCTCATAGAATTCAGCAATTTCAACAACACGATCATACCATGGTTTACTGGCATCAATATTATTTACATTGCTTGCCATAACGTATGCGGCTTCAGTGGGATTTTGCCCATAAGTTGTCAAATACCAGTCGTTAGTCGTAGACAAAGATTTAATGCCAAGGGGAGTCCCCTGCTCAAATTTGATCCAATAGCCAGAAGTAGTGTTTGGTTCTTTTCGAATTTTGGTCTGCGGAATCGAAATGTAACCCTGCGCCCACTTCTCGTAAGGGAGCATTTCTACCATTTCCAGAGCGTCAATCCAAACTTTTTTAAGCGTGGCACCAGAAAGCCACTTGGTAGCAATGGTCAGCATCACCTCAACGGTATCGCTCGTTGAGGCAGGAATATCTACATTAAAGGATTTTATGCCAGTAAAGGTTTCTGCATCAGGCAAAGTGTAGTTGCAATAACTATTGCCTCCCATACGTGGCGCGATAAAAAACCTTAGAGTAATATTGTTTGCTTCTTCGAACTGTGCATAAAACGAAAAGCGATAGGTTTTTCCGGTGGGTACTGTGAAGAATGCATAAGTTTGAAGAGTCTCACCTGTAGTGACTTGAGTACAACGCAGGCTTCGCTGGCCGTCGTAATGCACATCCGTCACATAATGCGGCGTTGTACCGCTTCCATAGAAGTTCCAATTCTCATCAGTTTCAAAACTACCATTCGGGATAACATTTGAAGGCATGAAAACATCTCCTTATAAGTATTGGGTAGTTGGTTGGTTGGCCATCCCTTCCGTTCACCTACTATAGGTTAGAACAAATGAGAAGAGAATGGGAGTGAAAATATCATCGACAAGTAAGCATAATTTATGAAATAATAACAATAGCAAGCTGTGCGCTTTTTTACAGTCTGAGAGGCTGCTTACAAGAGGAAGCAGCCCCCTTTGTCGACGGGTTGTAGTTTATGGCTTTTTGGGCTTATAAAAGCATGGAGCCATTCTTTTTTTGATTACTGCAGTCAAACGGAATAGTTGGGGCGAGCGTAGCCAACAATTTGAACGTCATTGATGGGATGGCTTTTGTAAGCAACTACACCTTCATTACCGTATGCATCTGTTGTATTTCCCTCATAAGTAAAGATATTGTCCATACTCCATGCACCTAACCATCCCACATGACTAACACTAATACTTTCAGGTGTTGGCTCACCGCCAGTGCTGGTCCATCTAAAGTATACAAAATCACCCTTTATAGGTGTGAATTGTAATTCGGCGTCAGTAAGCTCGTTTCCAATCAATTCACCTACTGCAGAAAGATTGTTGGTACGAAAACGAGTTTTTTGTTCAGCGGACTTAAACCAAAAGGCCGAGCCAACGCCCCCCAAAGATGTAATCCACTTAATAACAGCTTCATTACAATTTCTGGTGTTAGGAACACGTTCCTTTGGAAGACCAGCATGCATTGCTAGCCAATCAACAAATGCATGACAGTAATCTATGCTGATAATCTGACCATTTTCACTATCGACATAGCCATCGAACCATTTTGAATGATTACGACCGATCTCATAGTCGGCGATCGCGCTCATTCGCAACACAATACTACTTCAACTGTGAATCAATTCTGGAATGCGTAGCTGATTGTTGCAAAGTGCGGCAGATGCTGCGACAGAGTGTTCCCTAGAAACCATTGATATGCCATATCCACTTCCGCATCCCGCATAGTCTGCCGCAAAGAACGGATGCCAAACAGATGCTGGATCGGCACCAGCATTGTCTGAGAGCACAGTTACTGCTGTGCTCTGAAAGGTCCAAGCTTATTATTGTTAAGTACATATGCAACTTTGCTTAACGCCTTTGTTTGCCAGAGCTGAAACGAGCGAATTGTTTTTTCAGAAGCAGCACCCCACAAAGCCACATACTTTAAACTTACCTGTCCCCAATCTAATCCTTCAACAAGATGATGTTTTATTACAAATGCTTCGTTTTCTGAGAAAAGAGAAAACAATCCATCAATTTCCAAAAGTTTACGCTCGTAATCTTCAATCTGTTTCTTGATATTATCAGGCATTTTATCTTCCTGTTTGTGATATTGGGCTTGTAGCATCTTTATCTTCGCCTCGATTTCTCTCCGCCCAACAAACATTCGTGCTGCATCCTGCTTTGTGAACATAATTGCCTCCTTCTACAGAGTAGCAACATGGCAAACATGCTGAATAGCAGTTACTTAACCTCGCTTGATGGAGATGCCGAAGTGAGATTCCCGCTATATGGTAAAACGGCTTCAATATCATCCAGTTTTTCTTGAATGCGTCCAATACCTTCTTGGATATTTCCACTCAGGTTTCCGATAATTGCCTGATATTCTTTTTCTCGCTCTGCATTTTCCTTTAACATGCGAAAAAACAAGTAAATATAGAGAGCAGCCCATATTCCCTGTTCTAGTGCGACTTTGATAATTGTACTCAATGATGTTTCCATAAATATGTTCCTTTCTGTTTGTTCGATATTTAGCATGTTCGACCATGCATATTATATCGTATAGAAAAGGAGTGTGGGAGTGAAAAAGCAGTGCAAAAAAAGTGAAAATTTAGACAAAAATTGACAAGAAATTACTTCTTATTGAAAGAACAGATCATCCATCCAAGAAAAATCTATCTTCTTAGCGTATTGTGTTATATATGAGGATATCTTTTTCAACGCAGTCTGCTGACGATATATGTATGAGCGTTTATCTGTCCCTTTATCATAAGGCCAGCGTTTTTCATACTCACTAATAACAGATTCCCATTTCATACCCTTTACCAAATGCAGACTCAGAATCATTCGTTCTTCTTCTGAAACTAGTAGAAGCATGCCATTTATACCTTTTATCTGACACTTAAGTTTAGCAACCTCTTGATTTTGCATATAATCCTTTTGTTTGTAGTCCGCATCAATCTGATAAAACAGAAGCTGCGCCTCAAGTTTCCGACGCATGGAAAGAATTTTCTTTACTCTTTTTTCTAGATTGTCATTCAACTATGCTCCTCCTTTCATGTTCTATTCGTTGAACCATAAAGGAAGGAAGCATTCTTTTGTTAATCATTAAAACGATATGACCATTTATAATACACATTTATTGGCAATTAACAAAAGCGCACCAAGTAATGAATTTTTGTCAGAAAAAGTTTCATAAGTATTTTATCGTTCCTTCCGATATGTATTATTGTGGATTTATAAAGGAAGTAGAGAACGATAGAATATATATGAGGTGAACGATCATGCCACCTGGCAATTTGACGCAATTAGGGCACACTTTGCGTTGCGCTCGTGAAGAACGTAGACTGACGCAGGATGCACTTGCTGACGCTGCAAATCTGAGTAAAAAGTATATTTCAAACATTGAGCGTGGCAAGTGCAATCCATCATATGATGTGCTGTCTCGCTTGATTTCAGTCCTCCATATATCCGCTGATATTCTATTTGGAGATTTCCAAAATGATTCCCCCTCGGAGGAGGAAAAGCTGTTGGCCAGTTATCGCAGGTGTCCGCTTAAGGATAGGCCCCTTCTTCAAAGTATGACAAAACATTTTGTTGATGAGTTGCTTAACCGATAAATGCTGTTATACCAAAGAACGGAGGCGATTTTGCAGTGTCCGAAATAGAGCGTAACCAATTTATATCTAAGCTTTATGAAGACTACTTTGATCGGCTAACCCTTTTTTGTATGCGTATGGCTGGTTATCGTCCAGAACTGTTTCCGCTTGTCGAAGAATGTGTTCAGGATGTATTTTACACAGCTATTAAAAAACATATTATACTCGTAGACCATCCCGACGTTGAGGGGTGGCTTTTTCGTAACTGTATCAACCATATGAACAATATGCTAAAGACCTACTATGGCAGAAAGAAAAGGCATGCTTATTCCATGGACATAGATAGAGTTACAGAACTGTATGATCCAAACGATTCTTTTCGCCAATTGGAAGAGGATGAAGCGTATCAAGAAATTCTGTCGCGAATTTGTATGTTACTGCGCAATAACGAAAAAGAAATATTTAATCTGTACTTTCTTCAAGGCCAAAATTTGGACCATATATCTAAATACACTGGAAAATCGTTCAGCTCTATCAAAAGCACGATCTATCGTATTCGCAAGAGATTAAAAGATTCTCTTTTTAGAGATTTAATCATTTTATTACTATATAGATGCGTCTTTTCTCCATATGAATAAATGAGTATAGCGAAGGAGGTTGCTCAATGGATAGCAGTAACGGCAACGCCGATTACAAATTGCAAGCTATCAAAGCTGCCATTAAAAATGGTACATTGACTAAAGAAGAAGTTGTCAGAAGGCTGACCTATGCTATTTCGAGAGAATACCAAAAGAACCCATCTGACCGTGATTCCCAGTTTGTCTTGGCTTGCGAGAAGATATTATACGAAATGTATACTGGCAAGCCCTATATAAGCCAAAAGGAGGCGTATCAGCAAACATTGCTGGAAAAGTTGGGGAGTAAGAAAGTGACGCGTACCTCGAGAGTTGCACTGCGTATTGCGATTTCAATCAGTGCTATGCTTATTTTGATCATTGCTGCGGATATTCTTTTACATCGAGAATGGCTGTATGGAATCTCAACGGGCAATGAGCAACAATATGTTGTTTCTGGCGAAGAAACTAACTTGGATGCACTTTCAAGCAGTGTAGCAGATGCAGTTCTCGCTACACAAAGTATTCAAACGATTGATTTTGAAGAAGTAAAAGAAATACTTGGTTTTGAACCGGAAATGGTTTCTGTCCTTCCTCAAGGCTGGTCTCTTGAATACTATTCCGTTATACTTACTTCTTCAAATAAAACCTTTTCAGCTGCGTACAAAAACAATGCCCATGAGAATATTCTTCTATTTAGCATCAAATACTATACTGATATTGAAAGTGCGCAAAACTGGATCGAGCAGAACGAACAAGGCGATATTATCCTTGTCGATGGCAAAGAGGTGTATTGTGCAGAAAACCTTGATAACAACGTATGCTCTTGGTCACATGGCTCTACATGCTACACTCTGTTCGGGCCAGTATCTCGTGAACAGTTAATAGGGATAGTAGCATCTATAAAAGGAGAAGAGAATAATGAATAAAAAAAATAGCATATTTCTTTGCGTCGTTTTGCTTGCGGTTAGCATGATATCCTCCGTTGCACTTGCGGGCACTCACGCAAATTCTGCGTTTTCAAGCACCGAGGTGGCGCTTTCAGCTTCAATGTATGCAGATTTTACTGCACTAACAACAAGGGATTATCCCAAAATCACGGTTTCTGTCACGCTCCAACGCAAAGATGGGTCTTCATGGATTGATGATAGAGACCTTCCAGCACCTGTTTTTGCGGTCTCGAACACGGCAGTATGGGGGGCTTCAAAAGACTATTCGGATTATGGCACTAGCGGAGAAACCTATAGAATAAAGGCTGTTTTTGATGCAGAAGGAGTAACCGCCACAGCATATTCTGTTTCCCGGGTTAAGATATAAAACTGCTTGAACAAAACTTCAATAAAAAAGCCGCGCGACGGTAAAAGAAAAAAACGTCGTCGTGCGGTAGAATGCCTTTGGTTATTCATACTTTTCGTTTAATATACACATTGTTACGCACGGCGTCATTTGGAGGCATGCCGTGCGTAGTTTTATATTTTTGTTCTCTAAGACAAACTTTTTGCAAAGCAGCTGCTGCTGGCCTGACGGGTGATTCTTTGTACTCGAATTGGCCGCTGTCGCTCTCCACCATATCCTTCCGTTTCTTCGTTCTTTGATGATGATGATACGGAGGTATGGATATGGTACGAATCAATCTTCGGGATTTTTATCCCTATAGCAATGAAGAAGCCTCTATTGATGTCAACGCCGAGGTAGCCGACTTGCTATTCGCTTGTAAACGAGCAGAGGCCAGCTATGAACGTAAGATCCGCCGCCATAAGGCGTATTACTCCCTTGACCATAAGACAGGTATTGAGCGCAGCATTTTGTTCACTTCTCATTCTCCTGAAGAACTGTATGAGAGAAAGCTGACCAGAGAAAATCTTCATGCCGCCATTGCTCAGCTTCCGGACAAGCAAGCCAAACGTATCTATGCTCATTACCTTCTGGGCATGAGCAAAGGGGAAATTGCCAAGGCAGAAGGTGTTAGCTGGCGTGCAATTCATCAAAGTATTCAACAAGGACTTGGCCGAATGGAGAAAATTTTGAAAAAACTTTGATGGCACATTCAGTTTTCCCCTCGAAAATGTCCCTAATATTGAAGGAATTCATTTCCTGCCCTGAATCTTGACAACTGAACATCGGGTGTCACAGGTACGAAACCATGCGGTGGAGCGGCTTGTGGTGCGGCGCGACGATGGCGCAGCCGGAGCGATCAACGTGAACCACAGACCCTGCGGTGGCATGCAGGGCGCGACGATGCCGCGCGGGGATAATGAGACTTCTACTACGGCCTCCCACTGACTTGAGGGGGAGTCCCTGCGGTATACGCCCGTCCGGGGGACGGCGGTACAGGCGGGGCTATGTTGCGGATGGAGCCGTCCGCAGCCTGTGACATCCCCGGGGCCAGCGGGAAGCCTGCCGGGGCGCAGGGCAAATACGGCGAATTCCCGCCTCCGATTCATTTGTCATGATTCTGTTTTTGAGAAAAGGGGGATGGTTATGGCCCGAATGCCAGACGGCCGTACCCTTCGATGCTGCCCGGACGTTATGGATATCACGGAGATGTGCCGTGTCCTGGACATCAGCACCAAGACCGGCTATCGGTTGCTGAAAAATGGAGACATTTCATCATTGAAGATCGGCAGGGCCTATCGGATTCCCAAAGCCCATCTCCTGGCGTATCTCAAGATTAGAAAAGTAAGCGGGCTATGGTAGCCCCTCCATAACCTTGCCGCCCGCGTGCGCCGGTGCTATGCTTGGTCTGTCAACGGCAGGAATCCAAGCTGCAAGAAGGAGGGACAACCATGATCGCAGGACACCTGCAAGAAAAAAAGGGATTGTACTACATGGTCCTGAGCTACAAGGACAAAAGCGGGAAACGGATATCAAAATGGCTGCCGACGGGATTGCACGTGAAGGGGAACAAAAAACGCGCCGAAGACATGCTGATGGCCGCCCGCGCCGAATTTGTGGCGGGAGAAGCCGCTATTGACCGCGATATGCCGTTTTCCAGCTATCTCATGCAATGGATGGAGATGGCGCGGAGCACCTTAAAGCCAAATACGGCTACCGGATATGCGAGCATGATCCAAAAGCCGATCGTACCGTACTTTCAGCAAAGGGGCATCACGCTGGGCGGATTGCAGGCGGTAGACATCCAGATGTTCTACACCGATCAGCTCAAGCGTGTATCCGCCAATACTGTCATCCACTACCACGCGATCATCCACAGGGCGCTCAAGTACGCCGTCAAGACGGATCTGATCGACGCTAATCCGGCTGACAAGGTGGAGCGGCCCAGGAAGGATCGGTTTGCCGCCTCGTTTTACGACGGCAACGAGGTGAACCGGCTCTTTCAGGCAGCGCGGGGAACCCCGCTGGAGCTGCCGGTCATGCTGGCGGCATTCTACGGACTGCGCCGCAGCGAGGTGGTGGGGCTCAAATGGGATGCGATTGATTTTGAGAACAAAACCATCGCCATCCGGCACACGGTGACGGCCTGCGCTGAAAAGGGCAGGCGTATCGAAGTGGCGGCCGATACGACCAAGACGGCCTCCAGCCGGCGGACCCTCCCGTTGGTGCCGGCTTTTCAAACGAAGCTGGCCGCGTTAAAGGAGCAGCAGGAGAAGAACCGCATACTGTGCGGCCGCTCCTATTGCACGGATTACCTGGGCTACGTTCTGGTGGATGCAATGGGAAACCGCCTGAAGCTGAGCTACATCAGCACGGCCTTTCCCGCACTGCTCAAGCGCAACGGGCTTCGGCCCATCCGCTTCCACGACCTGCGTCACAGCTGCGCCAGCCTGCTGCTGAAAAACGGCGTCCCCATGAAGCAGATCCAGGAGTGGCTGGGGCACAGCGACTTCAGCACGACCGCCAACATCTACGCCCACCTGGACGCCGGGTCCAAGCTCACCTCTGCACAGGCAATGGAAAAGGGATTGAGGCTGAGCTCCGAAGCCCTTATAGAATAAGGGTTTCGGGACATGGCGGGAGAGCTTTGGAGAGGAACGCCGAAGCGAATGAAAAAAGGCTTTCCCCGCTGTGGGGGAAAGCCTGATGGCGGAGAAGGTGGGATTCGAACCCACGGACCGGTTATTAGCCGGTTTACCCGATTTCGAGTCGGGGCCGTTATGACCGCTTCGATACTTCTCCAAAATCTATCTCAACATCGTCTCTCGGAAAAAGGAGAGAACTGATGGAGAGAACTGCTCATGATCCCATTCCGGGGGCACCTTGCAAACCTAGTAAAATCAAGGCTTTGCGTCGATTCGATTCCACCTTTCGGATTAGATTTCGAGTCAAGCTCGTTACGACCACTTCGATACCGCTCCACGTATAAGTGGGCGAAGTTGATTATACCATGCCAAGTGTAAGTTGGCAAGCCTATGTTTCCGTTCCCTGATTGAACCGTTGCCGCGCCACAATACCTATTGAAGCATGACGAAAAGGGATGAAACCCGGGCGCCCATGCGGCCTCGTTGAATGAGCTCAATCAACGAGACCCCACGGGCGCTCAGGTCTCTTTCTTTCCCCCGGTTGGGGCGTCTGCCGCAACGGCTTGTTTTATGCCATGGTACTAGCGCATTTTCCCTGTCACAAAAAAGCACGGAAAGCCTTTTCTTGTTTTGGGATTCCCTTTTGCTCCCTTACCTTGACTTCTTTAGCGCGTCTTGCCCCTCGCCTCGTCGCCCGGATGGTTAAGACAAAAGACATCCTCTTGCGTAAAGACCGAAACCGGTCCCCCGGATATCAGCCGCACGCGGTATTCTTCGCCCTCTATCTCGAAACGCAGTCTGCTTCCCCGGAACTGGAAGGAAAACTTGAGCCCCGTCCACCCTTCTGGCAGAAAGGGAGCGACCCTCACGCCATCCGCGCACAGCTGCAGGCCCGCAAAACCGTTGACCACGGCCATGTAGCAACCGCCCATGTTGGCGGTATGGATGCCGTCCTTGCTGTTTCCATGCGTATTGAGCAGGTCGGTCTTCACGCTGTCGCCAAAATAGGCACGTGCCTCCCGGCGCAGGCCCAAGCGGCAGGCATCAATGCAAAAGATGCAGTTGGACAGGGAAGAGTCATGCGTGGTAATCTTCTCATAGTACCGGAAGGACCGTTCCCGTACCTCCGCATCGGCCAGGCTTTCAAAAAGCACATGTGCCAGCACGGTATCCGCCTGTTTGCATACCTGATACCGATACAGCTGCAGGGGATGATAATGGAGCAGCAGTGGGAAATTTTCCCGCGGCGTCGCAGCCAGGTCCCATATCGGCTTTTGCAGAAAGCTATCATCCTGCGGATTGATGCCCAGCGTTTCGTCATAAGGCAGATACATGATTTCCGCAGCATGGGCAAACGCATCCAACTCCTCATGGGTAACGCCCAGGCGGGCTGCCCACTCGCCATATGCGCCCCACTCCTCCAGCAGATGCGCCGCGCGCACCGCCAGCTCCAGATTGTTTTTGGCGCATGCGTTGGTGTAGTAGTTGTTGTTGACCAGACAGGTGTACTCATCAGGACCTGTCACGCAGTTGATGCGGAAGGTGCCCTCCGCCACATGCCCCACATCCATCCACAGGCGCGCCGTTTCCAGCAGCAGCTCCGCGCCCTCGCTGATCAGGTATTCGCGGTCGCCGGTCGCATTGTAGTACATGCCCACCGCATAGGCGATGTCCCCTACAATGTGGTATTGCGCCGTACCTGCCAGAAAGTACCCGCTGCACTCCCGTCCGGCGATCGTGCGCCAGGGATACAGCGCGCCCTTCCGATGGCCCAGCAGGCGGGCGTTTTCGCGTGCCGCGTCCAACGTGCGGTAGCGGTACCCCAGAAGCTTGCGCGCGAGCTGTGGCATGGTGAGGGTGAAGAACGGCATCATGTACATTTCCGTATCCCAGAAGTAGTGCCCTTCATACCCTTCGCCCGACAGACCCTTGGCCGCAATGCTGCATAGCCCGTCGCGCCCGGCAGACTGAAACAGCTGGTAAAGGTTGAACTGCATGGACAGATTGGTATCGTCGTCGCCCAGGATGGTGGTGTCCGCACTTTCCCAGAAGGCGGTGAGCGTTTCCTGCTGGGCGCGGTAGAGTTCGTCCGCCCGGCCAAAAGCCCCGGCCATGGCCCGCCTTGCGGCGGCAAGTGTATCGCCATGCCGCCGTTCATCTGAAAAGACGCAGTATTTTTGCAGCCGCAGCGTTTGTCCCTGTCCGACCGTCACGCTGGCATGGAACGCCGCCGCGTGTGCCGCGGGGTCGTAGACCGTTTGCGCATTCTGCGCGGCCGGCTCCAGCGCGTGCTTCACACCGGTGGTCAGCGACAGCCCGCTCACCCGGGTGCGCGTGCTCAGATAGCTGGCTCCCTCCTCTATCAGGCTCCCGGCAGGAACAAGATGACATTCGCTCTCTCCTGCCAGACGTGGATCGTTGGGATTGGCATAGTTTTTCACCAGTGCCAGGTGGGTGCTTTCCACCTCCACCTCGCCCTCATAGTTGAGAGGGGTAACCTCACAGTCAATCAGGAACAGCGACGGCTCTGCAAAACTCGCCATGCGGCGAAAGCAAAGGGCGGTTTCGCGTCCCTCTGGCGAGCGCCACCTGACGCGGCGTTCGGTGATTCCGCGATCCATGTCCAGCCTGCGCTCGGATTCTACGAGCGTGCCCGTCCATTGTGAAAACCACTCCCCCGCCAGGCGGAAGCGGATTCCCTGCACATCCGCCACGTTGATCATGCTTTCCTTGTCCTCGCGGACATGGGTCAGCTTTTCCGCCTGCTTCATGGGGACGATTTCATAGAAGCCGTTCACATAGGCGCCACGCATGGTATCCATGCCCTGTGGCGCCCCTTCCTCCAGCGTGCCGCGCACGCCCAGATAGCCGTTGGCGTTATGGAACACCGTTTCCTGCAGGGCAAGCTGGTCGTTCGTGGGTTTGGGGGAACACACCGAATAGACCCTTTGCATGTTCACCCCTCCTTAGCCCTTGACCGCGCCGGCCATGATGCCCTTGATGATGTGTTTCTGTGCGCTGAAGTAGAAGATGATTACCGGGATGATGGTCATGGTCAGCGCCGCCATGGCCATGTTCCATTCGATGGTATAGGTGCCGAAGAACAGCGAAGTCATCACGGGGATGGTCTTGTTGGCGTTGCTGGTCAGCGTCAGAGACGGAAGCAGATAGTCGTTCCAGATCCAGATCACATCCAGGATGATCACCGTGACGGTGGTGGGCTTGAGGATGGGGAATACGATGCGCCAGAACACCTGCCAGATATTGCATCCGTCGATGATGGCAGCCTCCTCCAGCGAGACGGGAACCGACGATTTGACAAACCCGTGGAACAAAAACACACCCATGCCCGCGCCAAAGCCCGCGTACATGAAAACCAGACCGCCCAGGGAGTTTTTCATGGGAATGCCCAGCGTCTTGGTCAGGGAGTTCATCTCCTGCATCAAGGGCATCATCACCGTCTGAAACGGAATGAGCATCGTCACGATCAGGAAACTGTAGAGGAAGCGGCTCAGCCGTGTATGCGTGCGCACCAGCATCCATGCGGCCATGGCGCACAGGACCACGATGACCACCACCGAGCACAGCGTAACGATGATCGAGTTTTTGAATACATTGATGAAATCCATGCGCTGCACCGCGCCCGCGTAGTACTCCCAGGTGAGGGTTTCAGGCAGGGCCAGCACGTTGGTATACATCTCTGCGCGGCTTTTGAAGGAATTGACCACGATGATATAAATCGGGGAGAGGTAAATCAGACAGAACACCAGCAGCGCCATATTGGCCAGCACGCTTTTGATGCTCTTGGCGACGTTTTTGTTCATACCTCCACCTCCCGCTTGGACGTGAGCCGGACCTGGAACATGGTGATCACACCCACGATGATGAAGAACACGATGGCCTTGGCCTGGCCATAGCCATAGTTGCTCTTGGCGAAGATTTCGTTAAAGATGTTCATGGACACCATTTCCGTAGCGTTCGCGGGGCCGCCTCCGGTCAGGGCCAGGTTGACATCGTAGATTTTGAAGCAATTGGACAGCGTCAGAAACAGGCAAATGGTAATGGAGGGCATCAGAAGCGGCAGCCGGATGCGGAAAAGCGTCTGCCAGTAGCTTGCCCCATCGACACTGGCGGCCTCCAGTACGTCGTCGGAAATGGACTGAAGCCCGGCAATATAGATAATCATCATGTACCCGGCCATCTGCCAGGTGGCTACGACAATCAGACCGATAAAGGCAAATTGCTTGTTGCTCAGCCAGTAGAAAAACAGGTCCGTGCGGCCGGTCATCTCACCCAAAGTGGCCATGCAGTCGCCGAGAATGAACTGCCAGATGTAGCCCAGCAAAAGCCCGCCGATCAGGTAGGGCATAAAAATCATAACCCGGCCCACGTTGCGCAGCCGCAGCTTCGACGTCACCACCAGCGCAAAGCCCAGCGCCAGCACGTTGACGGTAACCATGGTAATCAGCGTAAAGACGGTGGTCCGCTCCAGAGAGCTTAAAAACCGTGTGTCCTGAAAGGCTTTCGCATAATTGGCAAAGCCCACAAACTTCATGGGGTTTTTGGGCAGTCCGTCCCAGGAGACAAACGAATAATACACGCCCGTCAGGAACGGCACAATCACAACCACAATAAACACAAAAAACAGCGGTACGGTAAACAGCGCAAACCAGCGCTTCTTCATGGACATGCGCGTCCCCCCTCGATAAACGACACAAAAAGCGGGAGCCGCCCAATGGGCATCCGGGCGGCCCCCGCTATCGGTCGGCGAATTACTCGGCCGCAGCCGTCACAAACGCGTCATTGAGCGCGGTGAGGAAATCGGCCTCGGTCATTTCGGTGGTGAAGAACTCTTCGGCCACGGGCACCAGGTCGTTCATGATCACGCTGGCGGGCCACTCGGTGTTGAAGGTCCAGTCCACGATGTTGCCGCTGGCGATGGCGTCGGCCACGCTGGCGGAGATGGGATCGAGCTTATCGCTGGTCATGCCGTCAACCACGGGCAGGAAGCCAAACTTGTTCATCAGGTAATCGGTGCCGGTCTCGGAGGTGTAGAGCCAGTTGAGGAAGTCCTTGCCCAGCTGCTGCTCCTCTTCGGAGGCATCGGCATTGACGAACCAGTAGGAGGGGATGCCCACCGCGATAGCGGTGCTGCCGCCCACGGGCAGGCCAACCATGCCCATCTCGAAGTCGATGTCATAGCTGGAGAACATGGTGTAGCACCAGTTGCCCTGGTGGATGGCTGCGGTCTTGCCGGTGGCGAAGTCGCCGCAGTTGCCGTCGTAGGTCACCTCAAGGGGATTGACCTGATTTTCACGGATGGCTACAAACAGCTTGGCAAATTCCTGGAACTCCGGAACGTCGGCCAGCTTGACCTCGCCCGAGAACACCTGCTGGCAGAAGGCCACAGGATCATCCTGCACGGCGAAGGGGAAGTTGAGGATCTGGCCAATGAGGAAGTAGCCTTCCTGCGACAGGCCCAGGCCGGTCACGCCCGCGGCCTTCTGCTCTTCAATGAAGGCAATCAGGCCGTCCATCGTGGAGATGGCTTCGGGGTCCACCATGTCCTTGTTGTAGATGATGCCAAAGCCCTCGGCCGTCATGGGCACGCCGGTCTTTTTGCCGTCCACCATGGCGATGAGGTTTTCCTGCACCTTGCCCATCACTTCCAGGTCGCTCAGATCAGCCAGGTAGCCGCTCATTTCGGCGATTTCGGAGGCGGAGTTCAGCGTGAACACGGTGGGGCCGGACTCGCTGGCCATGTAGGTCTTGAGGTTCTGATAGTAGTCGTCGCCGGCGATGGGCCATACCTCGACCTCAACGCCCGTTTCTTCCTGGTAGGCCTTGGCCAGCTCCACCAGCTGGTCGTAGATTTCGGTCTTCTGCTGGAAGACGACGATCTTGCCGGCGCTTTCCGCCTGCGCACCCGCCAGGCCCAGGCCCAGCAGCAGGCTCAACGCCAATACGATACACATCAGGGTTTGCATCCGCTTCATAATTGAGAAACCTCCCTTTTTGTTGTTGATACCCTGGAGTTTTTGAATCGGTTTAACGATTTACGAAGATTATAGTCCCACGATGTATATTCGTCAATAGTTTTTGTTCAAAATAGGCAAAGTTAAATTATTTTATTTGTAAATAACATAAATATTTTATGTATTTATATAAAATATCGCGTAAAATATTAACCGGCATCATTGCTTGATGCCGGCTTTCTTTCATTGCAGCAGCCGCTATGCGCTTAATCCCTTGCCTCCCCGCCGCCTGCTGAGGCCCGCCAGACCACCCGCGCCTGAATCTTGAAGGTCTCATAGCTCTGGGCCCCCTCAATGTTGGCAATGAGGTGCTGCGCCGCAAGATAGCCGCGCTCGTAGTTGGGAATGGCCACGGTGGTAAGCCCCAGCAGCTCAGCCAGGGGCGTGTCGTCAAAGCCCGTGACGGCCACATCTTCGGGAATGCGCACGCCCGCCTCGCGGAAGGCGCGCATGGCCCCGATGGCCATGTTGTCATTCGCGCAGACCAGCGCCTGGGGCAGCCGCTCGCCAATCAGCAGCAGCTTTGCCGCCTGGTAGCCGCTTTTTTCGCGGTAATCGCCGGTCAGGTAGCTTTCGGGGTGAAAGGGGATGCCGTTTTCCTTCAGCACATCCGTGAACGCCTGGTAGCGCTCCCGGTTATCCAGCGTATTGACGCCGCCCAGAAACGCATAGTTGCGGTAGCCTCGCCGGACCAGCCCCTGTACCAGCTCGCGCATGGGCGGATAGTTGTTGACCAGCAGGCACTTGACGTTGGGTTCGTCCATCATCCGGTCCAGGGCCACGATGGGATACCCCTTCTGGGCCTTGCGCTTGAGCAGCTGATCGTTGCAGCTCTTGTCCAGCATGATGCAGCCGCTGGTGAAGCTCTTGGACATGAACCGGTCGCACGATCCGCTGGTGCAGATGATCAGGTCGTACTGGCGGGAATAGACATAATCGCTGATACCATGAATGATCTTGAGGTAAAACTCGCGGTCAAAATCGCTGAAGTTGAACAGGATGGTCTTGCTTTCACCGCTTTTGAGGGCGCGGCCCGCGTGGTTGACCTGATAATCCATTTCCTCGCAGATGCGCAGCACGCGTTCGCGCGTGCTGTTGCTGACGTTTTTCCGGCCGTTGAGCACGTTGGAGACCGTCGCCGTGGAAACGCCCGCCGCCTTTGCGATATCCTTGATGACCACATTCATTGGTACGCCCCCTTAACTGGGCAGATTGTCGCGCAGGTACTCAAACACCTGACGGGCCACCGGCGCGGCCACGCTGCCGCCACTGCCGCCGTTTTCCACCAGTACGCTGATGGCATAGGGATACTGGTCGCTGTCAATATAGCCCACAAACCAGGCGTGCGTCACATCCATACCATTGTCCGAGCCCTCGGCGCTGCCGGTTTTGCCGGCAATGGTCAGGCCGCTCACCTGCGCACGGGTGCCGGTGCCGCTCTTGACCACATCCTTCATATATCCGTCGATGATCTGCGCCATCTCCGGGGAGCAGGCGGTGCGGTACACCTTCTGGGAATAGCGCAGGCGCACCTTGCCCGTGGGGCTCTCCACGAGGCTGAGCAGCCGCGGCTCCATCATCACGCCGTCATTGGCGATGGCCGCGGCCACCATGCACATGTGCATGGGCGTGGCCACCACCTGGCTCTGTCCCGCTCCGCTCCAGGCGATTTCCACGCTGTTGCGGTTCTGGGTAGGATAGACGCTGTTCTCCACCACCAGGTCGCGGAAAAGAAAGTTGTCGTTGAAGCCGAAGGATTCCGCCGTGCGCCTGAGCGCGGTGTCGCCCATCATGAGCGCCGCCTGGGCGAAGGCGTTGTTGCAGCTGACGCGGAAGGCTTTGTCCAGCGTGATATCGCCATGCTGGTCCATGTTGTAGTCATGCACCACATGGTCCATCACCTGCGTGGCGCCCGTGCAGGTGAATACGTGCGTTTCCGCATCGGGCAGGTTTTCCAGCGCTGCCGCCGCGGTGATGATCTTGAACGTGGAGCCGGGAGGCAGCGTGCCCTGCAGAGCGCGGTTCCAGAAGGGATGCTGACTGGAGTTGCGGACCTGGTCGGTGATGTTCTGCGGATCATAGACCGGCAGGCTGACCAGTGCCAGCACCTCGCCGGTCTTGTAGTTCATGACCACCACCGCGCCGCACTTGCCCTTCAGATTGGAGGTGTTACGGAAGATGTTGACGATCTCGGTGCACAGCCGGCTGTCAGCGGTGATGGTCACATTGTCTCCCCGGCGGGTTTCACCGCTGAGAAAGGCGGTCACGCGCTCCGTCAGGCTCGTTTCAAAGCCCAGCAGATAGTTGGCCTGAAACGAATCCACGCCGTTGGCGATGTTGCCTTCGTCGTCGCCCAGCAGGTGCACCATGCTGGATCGGCTGAGGATGTTGCTCTGGTAGATGCGCTCCCCGTTTTCGTCGGTGGTGGCCACCACCACGCCCCGGCGGTCGATGATATCGCCGGGGATGACGCTGCTCTTGGCGCTGCGGTAGCGCGTGTTGCGCGTGCTGGAAATCCAGCGGCTTCCGTAAGTGGATACGGAATACACCCCGTACACCCCGGCCAGCGCCAAAAGCCCAATCACCACAAAGGCCAGCACGCGAAAGCGCAGTTTCAGCTGTTTCATAGGCACTTCACTCCCTGTCCGCCTCGGGCATCATGGCCTCCTCCTGCAGGGTATGGCTGATCTCGTAGTCGTAAGCCAGGTCGTCCTGGTTCACGCTGGCCACGCCCTGAATCAGCCCGATCAGGCCCATGCAGCTGACCAGCGAGGTGCCGCCGTAGCTGACGAAGGGCATGGTCACACCCGTGAGGGGGATGAGCTTGAGAACGCCGCCAATGATAATAAACGTCTGAATGCCCAGCATGACGGTTGCGCCCATGGCCAGCAGCGCGTGAAAGCTGCTGCGCGCCGCCGAGGCGATGGACACGCCCCGCAGGATCAGAATCACGTACATGGCCAGCACCAGCGCGCCGAAGATGACGCCGAACTGCTCGCAGATGACGGCGAAGATGCAGTCCGTAAAGTACACGGGAATCACGCGCGGCGCGCCCAGGCCCAGACCCACGCCGAACAGGCCGCCGGATGCGATGGCCATGAGCATCTGCACGATCTGATAGCCGCTGGTTTCATAGTAGATCCAGGGATTGCGCCAGATGGCCACGCGCTTTTTCACGTGAGCGAACATCGCATATCCCAGCACCGCCGCGCCGCCCGCGCCCACCAGCCCCAGCCCCGTCAGCGGCAGGTTGCCGGTGGAGGCGTAGAACAAAAACAGCGTGGTGGCATAGTAGATCAGCGCCGTGCCCAGGTCCTGCTGCAGCATCAGCACCAGGAGCGAAAACACCGCGAACGCGAACCATGGCAAAAATCGCCTGCGCGACATGTACCAGCTCAAGATCAGAAGCAGCGCCAGCTTCACCAGCTCGCTGGGCTGCACGCTGGTACCTCCGATATTGATCCAGTTGGTCGCGCCGTTCTGCTCGGTGCCGATGGCCAGAGGCAGGGCCAGCAATGCCGCTGCGCCTAGCATGACCACCTTGATCAGAAATCCCCAGCGCCGCACGTAGCGCACCACGAAGATGCATGCCAGCATGGCGATGATGCCCGCGCCGTAATAGATGGCCTGCTGGATGCCGCGCGAGGTGCCCGCGCCGCGGTCGGTGGTATAGAGGATGAGCACGCCCAGCGCACACAGGAAGTTGGCAATGGCCAGCAGGAGCTTGTCCGCGGGGAAAAGCCGCGGTACCCACATCGTGGACAGGCGAATGAGCACCGGTACGATCACCGCCAGCGCGAAGCCCTCCCATTCCAGCTCACCGTTAAAGGATACCAGCAGAAACGCGGTGAAGAAAAACAGCATGATGGCCGAGACCAGCATGCGGTCCGGACGGCGGCGCTGCCGGCGTGCGGACTGCGCGGCCCTGCGCGCCTCGGCGCGGGCCTGGGAACGTCTGCTCATCGCCCGCTCCCTCCCCCGAAGTACTTGTCCCACACCTTGCGCTTGGCTCGCTCGGCCTCGTCGTGGCCCACATAGGCGCTGCGGGGCGGAGCGGCGGCATCGGTCAGGTCCTCATCCATCTCGTCGCCGAAATAGGCCAAGTCCTCCCAGTCGGCGTCGCTGTGCGGGCTGGGGGCATAGGGCCAGTCGCCGTCCTCCATCCGGGGCCCATCGGGCAGATCCGGGCCTTGCGCCTCGTCAGGCGGCGCGGCGTTTTCCGGCGTTTCCTCTGCTTCCCTGTCCTCCGGCACTGCGGGCGCCCGCTCCCCGGCGGGCCGCATGAAGATGCTGTCGTCTCGCACGGGCGGCTCGGCTTCCTCCCCGTCCGTGCCGTCCTCCTCCTGTCCGCTCCGGGCGGCGGCATTCTGCAGGGCCGCCTGCTGCATCAGCCATTGCTGATAGGCCTGCTGCTGCCAGAGCTGCTGCTGCATCATGTACTGCTGCTGCGCCATCCACTGCTGCATGGCCTGCCGCTGCGCCATGGCGGCGGCCTGTGCCTGTTCGGGCGACTGGGTCTGTTCATCTGTCCCGGCGGCTTCGCCGTCCCGGCGCGGAGCGTAGCCCGTCCCCTCAAAGCCCGCAAACAGCCGCAGCCGCAGCTGAGCCTTGCCCACATACAGGCGCGAGCCGTGTGCCATGTACAGCGGCTCACGGCGGCTTTTGAAAGGCTCGCCGTCCACGCTGACGGTCTGGCCGCGCATGGGCTCCACACGCAGCCCCTCGTCCTCGTCAAACCGGAACCACAGATGCCGCCGCGCCACGCCCTCGACCGGCACGCACAGGTCGTTGGTGCGCAGCGTGCCCAGCGTGCCCTCGCGGGGCAAGGGCAGCGCCTGCCCCCGCTTGAGCGCCTCGCCTCCCTCGATGACCACCATCTCACCCACAAAGCCCGCGTCCGGCAGCAGCTTCAGGCGTTTTTTGGCCTGCCGCCTGTCGCGCCGGTACCAGCGAAAGCTGCGCCAGACAATGATCGCCATCAGCAGCAAAAACCAGTACCGTGCCGCCTGAGCAATCAGCTCGTAAACCTCGGCGGGCACAGCAAGGTCGCCAGGAAGCGTGATGCTGCTTAGAAAATCGGTAATCTCGCTGGGCAAAGCGGGGGCTCCTTTCCGGCGGGCGCAGCGCGCCTTAGTCGTCCTGGGATTTGGCTTCCTCCAGGAATTTTTCCATCTTGCGCTTCACGCGCTGCAGGGCGTTGTCGATGGATTTGACATGGCGGCCGAGTTTATCGGCAATTTCCTGATAGCTCTTGCCGTCCAGGTAGGCGTTGAGCACATCCTGCTCCAGGCCGCTGAGCACACGGTCCACCTGATCGCGGAAGGAAACAAGGTTTTCCCGCCCAATGATCAGCTCCTCCGGATTCTGCGCCCGGCCCTCCACGATCACGTCCATGAGCGTGCGGTCGCTCTCCTCGTCATAGATGGGCTTGTTGAGGGACACATAGCTGTTGAGGGGCACATGCTTCTGGCGGGTCGCGGTTTTGATGGCTGTGATGATCTGCCGGGTGATGCACAGCTCCGCGAACGCGCGGAAGCTGCTCAGCCGCTCGGCCTGGTAGTCACGAATGGCCTTGAACAGGCCGATCATGCCTTCCTGCACGATGTCCTCATGGTCCGCTCCGATGAGGAAGTAGCTGCGCGCCTTGGAGCGCACGAAGTTCTTGTACTTGCTCAGCAGGTACTCCACCGCCACACTGTCTCCCTGCTGGGCCAGGCCCACGACCTGCTCATCGGCCATATCAGCGAAACGCTTGTCCAGCATGCTTTCCCACGAGCTGTCCATCTCCAGCCCGTCGCTCTGGTCCGCCTCATCGCGCCCGTCTTCCACCTCCGGCTCGAGTTCATCCGGGATGCGTTCGTTGCGGGGTTCGGTCATGGGAATCTCACCTGCCTTTATTTTTGCCTTCTGAGGCTGTCCAATGCGGCATACTGTTCCTCGGTAAGCGCCGCAGAAAGCGGCGTGCGCCGCTGCGCGCCGGGCATCTGATGTCGGTCCCGTCCGTGGGAACGCTCGGCGGCCAGCTCTCGCCACAATTCCCGCGCGCTCAGGCGCGTGGCCCCGCGGCCCAGAATGAGGGTCTGTTCGGTATAGTCGCTGGTGGCCACGCGCGCCTCGCGATAGCGGGGCAGCAGCTGGCACATGCGCTCGATGTAATGGTCGGCTGTCTCGCCGTGGCGCGTATAGACCACGGTCAGGCCGTCGCGCTCCTCCACGCTGCGCAGGGGGCGCTCCGCCTTGTAGCCGTCAAACACCAGCCATACCTCCTGCCCCGTATAGCCTGCGTAGTCCTGCAGAAGGTGAATCAGCCGGTCACGGCACTCGTCCAGCGGCCATCCCTCCCGCTGCGCCTGAGGCCACGCCCCGATGATGTTGTAGCCGTCCACGTACAAAAGCGGCTTCATCTTCGTCAGCGGGCGCGCAGCACCGCGTACATCAGCACGCCCGCAGCCACGCTGGCGTTGAGGCTGTCCAGCTTGCCGCGGATGGGCACGGATATGGTGCGGTCGCAGCTTTCCAGCACGCGGCGGCTCACGCCCTCCCCCTCTGCGCCGATGACCAGCGCGATGGGCCCGCTCAGATCCAGGTCGGCGTAGTCCTCGCCGTCCATATCGGCGGCATAGGTCCAGATGCCCTCGCGCTTGAGGCGTTCAATCGTGCTGGTCAGGTTGGTCACGCGCGCCACGGGCAGGTATTCCACCGCCCCCGCGCTGGCCTTCACCGCCGCGGGAGTCAGCCCCACAGCACGGCGCTCCTGCACGATTACGCCATGCGCACCCGCGCACTCCGCCGTGCGGATGATCGCGCCCAGGTTGTGCGGATCGGTGATCCCGTCCAGCAAAATCAAAAACGGTGCTTCGCCGCGCTCGCGCGCCAGGTCCAGCATGTCCTCCACGGTGCTGTAGCGGTAGGCCGAGGCAAACGCCAGCATGCCCTGATGGTTGCGGGTGATGGCGTCCAGCCGGGCGCGGTCCACTTCCTTGACAGGCACATGACGCTCCTTGGCCATCTGGACAATCTCGCGCGCCGAACCGCTCAATTCGCCGCGCGCCACCAGCAGCTGCTCGATGTCGCGGCCGCTCTTGAGCGCCTCGCGGATGGGGTTGCGTCCGCTGAGCAGGTTTTCCGCATCCTCATGCACGCGTTCCTCCCCATGCTCCGGGACCGCGGCAGGGGGCACATAGCGGAACTGCTCGTAGCGCCGCTCCTGGCCGGCCATGCGTGCCTGGCGCTGCTCCCCGTAGGGACGCGGCACGGTGTTTTCCCCGCGCGAGGTGTAGTGGCTGACCGTGCCGGTAGCAAAACGGAAACCGTTGCTCTGCCTTGCGCGGTGCTGCGGCTCACGTCCCTGCGCCTGCCATTCGCCCCCGGGAGAGCGGTGCGCCGTGTTTTGCCGGTATCCCACGGGGCGCGCCTGTTCGGCGCGGCGCGGCTTGTCCGCACCTGTGCGGCCCTGGACCCGCCGCGGCTCCTGCGCGCGTCCGGCCTGCTCCCGCACGCCGCCGTGCCCCTGCGCGGAGCGGGCGGCGCGTCCCTTCTGCGCCCCGCCTTTGCGGTAGCCCGCGCCCTCGTCCTCAAAGCCGCCGCGCGCCGCGGCCTCCACGCGCTTTTCCTGCCGGGTTTTATGCTTCATATCCTTGTAAAATGCCATATCTCCGTCTCCTGTTCCTTATTGCAGCCCCTGCTGCTCCAGATAGTCCCGCCTCGCCTTACGGATCTGCGCCTGCTTTCCGCAGGACTTTTCCCCCTCGGGGCACGCGCCGCGCAGGCATCCGGGCCCCGCGTCCCTGAACAGGGCGGGCGCCTCCTGGCAGCACAGGTCGAACATCGCGCCTGCCAGCTCGCGGATCTCCCACTGGGCGCGGCTGCACATGCGAAGTGAGAAAAAATGCCGGAGCTCGCGCGCGTTCATGGTCAAAAGCACACGTGTCTCACACGCCCCGGGCAGCACGAAGCGGGCGTCCTCATTGCTCTTTTCCCCCGCATCGCCCAGGCGCTTCTGCCACCTCTCGTACCATGCCTGCATCTGCGCCATCTGGGCATGGTACTCCGCCTCCGCATCGGACCCCAGCGCGCGGATGGCCGGGGGCACGATGTAGCCGAAACCGCCCGCATAGCTGACATAGCGCTGGCTCTGCACGCTGAAGCTGGCGATGCGGTGCCGCGTGAGCTGCGCCAGCAGCACACGGCTCACGCCCTCCACGAGGAAGGTGAAGCTCGCATGCTCCAGCACGCTCTCATGGCCCATGGCCATCACCCGCTCCACGAAGGCCCGCTGGTCCTTTTCCTCTATGGTTTTCAAGAGCCTGTCCACATCGCCTCCGGCATAGCACAGGCGTGCGCCCAGCGCGGTCAGGGCCTCCGGGTCCAGGGTATGCCTGACCAGCACCACGCGCTGGCTTCGCTCCGGCATGCATCATCGCCTCCCATTCAGCAGCTTAACATCTTATTTTATAGGATTGGTACGCCAATGTCAAACAATTCGGCAATTCTGCCGGTCTGGCCGGTCAGGTAGAGATACCCCATGAGCGCTTCCAGCCCTGTGGCCCGGCTGTAGTTGACCGGGTCCTGATTTTTGGGGGCGCGATGATGGGCGTGTGCGTTCTGGCCGCGGCGCATAACGTCCGCCTCCTCCGGGGAGAGCACGGGTTCGATGCGCGCGGCGGCCTCAGCCTGCGCGCCTGCATTGGCCAGCAGGATGGCCCGGCGATGCAGCGCGCCCGCAGGAAGCCCGCCCGCCAGCAGCCTTTGCCGGATGAGCAGGTCCCACACGGTATCGCCCAGATAGGCCAGGGCGAGCGGGTTTTTCAGTTTTGCCTCCTGTAGGGAAAAGGGCTTTGGCAAAAGGGAATCCGGCATATCGGCACCTGCTTTCGTAGGACGGTCGTACCTCTTCATCATAGCATGGGTTGGAGGCGGAAACAAGCGGTTACCGGCCGTCAGGCGGCATCCTCCTGCCCGGTGCGCGCAAGCAGGACCTCGTAGGCCTCCAGCCCGTCGGCGATGGCCTGGCCGATTTGTTGCTGATAGGCCGGGTCGAGCAGGAGCGCCTCTTCCCTGGGATTGCTCAGAAAGCCGCACTCCACCAGCACCGAGGGCATCGTGCCGCCCAGCACATAGTAATCCCCGGCCAGGGCGGAGCGCTCCCTGGACGGCTTGAGGCCGTCCAGCAGCGCCTGCTGCAGCGTTCCTGCCAGCAGCCGCCCCTGATCGCTGCCGTGCCGGTAGAACACCTGCGGCCCGCTTTCCTCACGGCTGCGGTATTCGTTGAGATGGATGCTCAGAAGCACGTCCGCATCCGCCGCCTCGGCGATGTCGATGCGTTTTTGCAAATCCTCCCGCTTGCGGGTTTTGCTTGCGGTATCTCCGTCCGCCAGGCAGACATCCTCCCGCCGTGTCAGCACGACCTGAGCGCCGCGGGCCAGCAATGCCTTTTCCACCTCAAGGGCGATCTCCAGCGCCACGTCCTTTTCCCAGCGGCCGCTGTCCTGAGCCCGCGCCCCGCCGTCATAGCCGCCATGTCCGGGGTCCAGCGCCACGATCAGGCCGCTGAGCGCGCCGGGTTCGGACGCCTCCGCCGGCGCGGCGGGGGTGGGCGGCGTCTCCTTTCCGCCCAGCGCCAGGCCTCCCGCTGTGATCAGCAGCGCCAGCAGCAGGCAGGCGCGCAATCTTTCCGTCTTTTTTGTTACAATTTTGTGTAGCAAATGGCGCATGCAGCATTCCTCCTTTGACCGTCCCGCAAGGATATGCGTCTGCGTATCAAAAAAGAGCCAGAACGGACAAGTCCGCCCTGCCGCCAACATGCACCCAGAAGAAGATCCTGCCTTTTTCCGCAAGCCTTTGCCCGCCTTCCCCGCTTTTGGCTCGAAGAAGGAGAAAAAGGCCAAGGCCGTCGGATTTTTTATGCAGCGCCGCATACACCTCTCAAAAGTTTCCCACACTTTCCACATAGTTTTCCACGCAAAAAGCCCTTTTTCTGCACGAAAAGGGCTTCGTATGTGGAAAACTCGTCCGTTGTATCCCGCTGCATATCAACTTTTCCACATATGGCCGGATTGTGGATTTTCAGGCCCTTTTCAAGGAGAAAATGTGGAAAACTTGAGGAAAAGCATGTCGTCTTTCAAACAAATCTATTACAGAATATTTTCCAGTGTGGCAAAATCGCTGCTTTCCACCTCGCTGAGCGCATTGACTACCTCGTCCAGCGCGCGCAGGGTCTCATCCCGCCAGCGCTGTTCCAAGGCCGTGGACAGGTGCAGCATGGCAGAGGTGACGGCCCGCGTGTGGTGGTGCCCAATGAGGAAGTTCAGCCAGCCGGCATCGTATTGCCATCTTGCATGCAGGTACGCCTGCTCATGCGCCGCCGAGTCCATACGGTTTTCCAGCACCTCCCTGCGCACCACGTCCAGCGCGTCCAGGTATTCCCGCGCTGTGTGCCGCTGTGTCAGGTCCAGCCACAGCCCCAGGCCGAGGCACATCACCGTAAGTACCACAATGAGCGTAATGGCCCGGCGCATTACCAGGACACCTCCTCAGGCTTCAGAGCGCTGCCGCGGGCGGGCGGGTTTTCGCCAAAGCCGTGCACGGTCATCTGCCCGTCGGTGTCCAGGTAGCACAAAAGCACCTTGCGTACATCCGAATAACCCAGCTTTTTGAGCTGGGAGAGCAGCCAGCCCTCGTCCTTGCCGCACAGCGGCAGATTGTTTCGCTCCACCTTGCCATCCATCACCAGCGTGAGGGGAATCCCCTCGTAGTGCGTCTTCAGCCCCATATCGTGGGGAGTGAGAGGGCGACGGTCTGACCGCGGAAATACGCTGAGTTTTCCGCTGGTTTCCATAATGGCGGTACCCACATCCGTAGGTGAGAGGATCCCACAGGTGCGCAGCTCCTCCAAAAGGTCGTTGAGGTTAAAGCACAGGCGTTCCAGCGCCTTGGCGTCGATCTTGCCCTGATGAATGACCACCGTGGGCGTGCCGCTGAAAAACGCCCGCATGCGCTGGCTCTTGAGCGACAACAGGGTAAACAGCTGATGCAACGTCACCGTGGCCGCCAACGGGATGATGCCGCGCCACAGGGGGATATCCAGGCTTTCCATGGGGGTGGAGGCCAGGTCCGCAATCATGATGGCCACCACCAGCTCAAAGGGCTGAAGCTGCCCCACCTGCCGCTTGCCCATCAGCCGCATGGCCAGCACGGCGAAGCACACCAGCACCAGGCTTCGGATATAGATGGCGAGCATCGCTTACGACTCCACGCTTTCCAGCCACTGCTCCAGCTCCGCCAGCGTTGAAAAACCCATGCCGTGGCGCAGGTCCTCCTGTATGGCGCTGGGCAGGGCGCTCAGCTCCAGATCCAGCTCGTTGACCAGAGCCAGCCCGTCGCCGTATTTGTTTTGAAATACGCAAAGCACGCCCGCACCATTGGGCATCAGCACCATGTGATCCGGGCAGAACATATCCGGCTGCTGTTCCATTTTGATCAGACTGGCGCCAAATTCAGTGATGCGCCATTCAGGATAGAGTGCCGCCACCTCGTCCAACGTTTTGCCATAGAGCTCGGCGGGGGCCGTCACCCGGCGGGTGACCACATGCTCGCAGCGGGTATAGGTCAGGGTTTGCAGCAGTTCGCACCCCTCCGCCACGCGCGTCGCATCGCCCGCGTCCACGGCCTGGGCCGGAGGCAGCTCGTCCGGCGCGGTGGCGCTGCCCGGCAATAGCAGCGTGGCCGCTGCGATGGCCAGGAGCACCGCGGCGCTCAACAGCAGAAGAAGGGTGTTTCGTTTCAAGGGGTTGCGTTCGGCATTCCTGTCGCTCATAGGGCGCGCTCCTTTACGGCATGATAGGAGCAGTATGCCCGGGCGGCAGGGATTTCATGTGAGGGAAAACGCAGATGCCCTCACGTTCTGGGCGACGCTTCCTTCAGCCGCTCATTGAGTTCCCGCACCTCGTCCGCATCCAGCTTGACCACGCGCCGGTCGTAGGTCATCAGGCCGTTGAGCTCATCCTCCACATCGCTGAGCTGCGTATAGACCGATGCGCACAGCCCCCTTGGCACGGCGGGGAGCACCTCGCGTTCATAGAGGCGGGAAAAGTCCCGCCACAGCGCGGCGGCATCGGGCAGACGGCGATATCCGTAGTCCTTCTGGTTGAAGCAATGACCATCCACACGCAGGTTATAGCCCCCAAATTCGCTCAGCGCCAGCGCGCGGCCGCGCCGGTCGCGCCGGAAGCGGAAGGGCTTGAAATACACATGCAGGCTGCGCAGTTCTCCCGCGCCCTGATCGTGCCAGCCGCTGGCGGGGTCCACGGGGCGGGTAGGGTCCAGAGCGCGCAGGCGCTCCATCACAAGCGTGCTGTCAAACTGACCCCATCCTTCGTTGAACGGCACCCACAGCACCACGCTGGGCGCATTGAAGAGCTGGCCGACCATCTCCTCCAGCTCATCCATGTACTCGCCGCGTCCCTGGGACGAGGCGCGCGCAAACGCCCGGTAATGATTGTCACGCCGATGAATGCCGGTCACCAGCGGCAGGGTGATGGTCGAAAAGCGGTATTTTCCTCCACCGGAGGGCATGTCCTGCCATACCAGCATGCCCAGGCGGTCGCAATGGTAGTACCAGCGCATGGGTTCGACCTTGATGTGTTTTCGCAGCAGGTTAAAGCCCATGGCCTTGGCGGTCTGGATATCGTAGATGAGCGCTTCGTCGCTGGGGGCGGTATACAGGCCGTCGGGCCAGTATCCCTGATCCAGCAGGCCGCTCTGAAAATACGGTTCGCCGTTGAGAAACAGGCGCTTCACGCCGCCCCGGTCCGCGCGCACCTCCACCTTGCGCATGCCGAAGTAGCTCTCCACCCGGTCCTCGCCCAAAGTGACGGACAGATCGTAGAGATAGGGGTCCTCCGGACTCCAGGCGCGAAAATCCGGCATGGGGATGCGCGCCGGCTCGCCGCTGGTGAAGGGCACGGTGCGGCCATCCACGGTCGCTTCGCATTGCAGGGGCTGCGAACAGCGAACCATCACCTCCACCGCCGACTGGTCAAACAGCGGCACGATGCGCAGGCTCTCGATATAGTGCCGGGGCACAGCCTCCATCCACACCGTCTGCCAGATGCCGCTTTGTGGCGTATACCAGATCCCGCCGCGTCGGGTTTTCTGCTTTCCCCGGCTGTGGAAGCTCGCGTCCGTATCATCATGTACGCGCACCACGAGGCTGTTGCGCGGGCCGAGCGCATCCGTCGCGTCGAGCGTAAACGCGTTGTAGCCCCCCATGTGCCGGCCCAGCAGCCTGCCGTTCCAATACACGGCGGCCTCCTGATCGACCGCGCCGAAATGTAGCAGCAGCCGCCCATCCGCCGGGATGAAGCCCTGCGGCAAGATCACCTCGCGGCGGTACCATAGCGTCTGCCCCGGCTGGAGCGAACGGCCCACGCCGCTCAGGGCGCTTTCGGGCGAAAAGGGCACCAGAATGGTCCCATCCCAGTGCCGGGGTGATTCATCACTGTCGGTGATGGCGTATTCCCAGCGGCCGTTGAGGTTGAGGTAGCTGTCCCGCCGCATCTGCGGGCGGGGATATTCGGTGAGGATGCAGTTTTCGTCCAGGTGTTCTCCCCAGGGGGTCATCAGCATGGGGCATCCTCCTTCCTGTGTTGATTGTGCTGCTTCACGCGCGGCGGCAGGCTTGCCGAATCGGACAAACCGTTGCTCCGTGCGGGCAGCATCCGGGCTGTTTCCTACTTGTAATGATGCTTCTTGCGCAAGTTCATTCCATGGGTATTATAGCACCTTGTGTGCGTGCGCACAATCAGGCGCAGCCCAAAAAGCCCCGGCCCGCGGTGGGGCCGGGGAAGGAAAGCGCATGATTAACCGATCTGGGGCAGGCTGGCGGCCGCCACGCTTTGACCCACGCGCCGGCTCTTTTCGTCTGGCAGGTTCACCTGCATCTTCAGCTGCGGGTATTCGGTGCGCAGCACCTCCTGCGCTTTGGCCAGCACCAGATCTCCGCCCTCGCCGCTGGTCACGCGGCCCATGAGCAGCACATGGTTGATCTCATAAAACAGGGCGTAGAACGCCAGCGTATAGCCCAGATACACGCCGATGGTCTCATAGATGGCACGCGCGCCGGCGTCGCCCTGCTCCATCTTGCCCTGCACCACCTTGAGCTTCTCGGCGGGGCTGAGGGCGGGGTCCAGCTCGATGCCCGCGGCGGGCGCGAGCTTGATCACCGCGTCCTGGGAGAAATACTTCACGCCGCAGCCGATGTCGCCGCTCCACTCGTCCACCATGGCATCCGGCGCCAGATCACAGGGGACAAACGCCAGCTCATTGAGCCAGCCGGTGATGTTGCCCTTCATGTCCACATAGCCGCCGGCCTCGCTGGTGCCCATGGCGATGCCCAGAATGCCGTCCTCGCCCAGGCTCATGGCCCCGGCCAGCGCGGTCACATCGCCGTCATTGCACACGGTCAGGGGCACGTCCCCGATTTCCTTCGCGGCGCGAATATAGATGTCCTTGACGTACTTTTCATAATCCTCAGGGCTGACCTTGAGGAACAGCGAGGCGCTCATGGTATGGTTGTTGATGTATACGCCCGCGCTGCTCACGCCGATGGCGTCCACACGCGGCATTTTGGAGGCGGCGGTCTTCATGGCGCTGACGATCCCGTCGAAATGGTACGAGGGGTCCGACTGGGTTTTGGGAAACCAGACGACCTCCTCGCTATAGACGCTTTCACCGTTGATAACGGCGGATACCTTGCGGTCGCTTCCGCCGGCGTCAAAGCCGATCCGGCAGCCGTCCAGATGGCGGCCGATGGGCGCGGAGGCATCCTTGCGCTGCGGAGCTTCGGCAGGCGTGGCGGCATAGCACACCTCGAAGGCATGCTCATAGACGTGCGCCATGAAATTCGCGTCAAAGGCGCGCTCGCCGCCTTCGCGGTACTGCTCCTTCACCCCCTCATACACGGCCTTGCTTCCCGCGATGGTCACGCGGAAACCGCCGTATACCCACAGCATGCTCTTGACCATCCGCTCCGCCATGCGCAGGTTCAGCGCGTCGTCCTCTCCCTCCGGGAGGATGCGCATGTCATGCGTGGCTACCAGGCCGTCGTTTCGCTCCACGGCAATGCGGATCTCGGGTCCCTTTGCCGCACGCGCGGCAAAGGCCTGCATCTCCCGGTAGATGGGCGCAAACGCCGGGTCCAGCGGAGCCGCTACTTTCAGTTTCTCCATCTCTTTTGCCTCCCGACTGTTGAAAAAGTAGGTTGTATTCCCGAATATCGCCTTGATATCGTCGATTTACATTATATCGTATTATTTATTCCCTGTCCATCCTTTTCTACATGAAAAAAACCGGCGCTTTGCAAAAAGCACCGGTTCAAAACGGCAGCCAGTCCAGCTGCCACAGCACGCATCCAACGGCGGCCAGCGCCGCCAGGGCGCCCAAGCATACCCAACGTCCGTGCCTGCCCCCACGGACGGTCATGTACGATTCCAGCGGGACCGGCGCGGGCACGGGCATCTGTTCCGTGGGCACGGCATCCTCGCCGTCCTCCTCCGATTCATCGGGGTCGGCAGGCACGTCCTCTTGCAGCCAGTCCAGGTTTTCCCACAGCTGATCCGAATCTTCGGCCGGTTCCGGCGGAAGCTGCCGCACCGGCGCCGGTCTGGGCGCAAACGTGGGAGGATGCATCAGGGACGGGCCGTTTACCGGTGGGGGCGTCACCTTTTTCGTGGCAGGCATGGACCGCGCCGCATCCGGCCGAAGCAGGCTATCCGCACTCATGGGTTTCAGCAGCGCGCTGCCGTGTGCCTGTGCCATCCGCTCCACCCTCTTCCTTCTGATGGGCCCATTATACCATAACTGTGCATGGATGTCTTTGTCCGTCGGCGTGTTTTTTTGCCGAATCCTAGGGAAAGCTCCCTCAAGGAACGCCTCTTGCAGCAAAGGGCCGCCCCGAAGGGCGGCCCCGGAAAACCGTGTGCAATTATTCGGCCAGTCTCTTGTACTTGGCGTACTTGGCCATGGCGTCGGCCTCGTTCTTGTTGAACAGGTCCTGCGCCACATCGGGGAACAGCTTGGCCAGGGACGCATAGCGCACCTCGCCCTTGATGAAGTCCTGATAGCCCTCGGCCTTGGGCTCCTTGGAGTCCAGGGTGAGCGGGTTCTTGCCCTGCTCGGCCAGTTCAGGATTGTAGCGGTAGATGGTCCAGTAGCCGCACTCGACCGCCTTCTTGATCTCAGCCTGTGCCAGGCCCATGTTGATGCCATGGTTGATGCAGGGCGCATAGGCGATGATGAGGGACGGGCCGTGATAGGCCTCGGCCTCGACCATGGCCTTAACGACCTGAGCGGGGTTGCTCATCGCAACGCACGCCACGTACACATAGCCATAGCTCATGGCCATCATGCCCAGGTCCTTCTTCTTGGTGCGCTTGCCGCTGGCAGCGAACTTGGCGATGGAGCCGGTCGGGGTGGCCTTGGAGGACTGTCCGCCGGTGTTGGAGTAGACCTCGGTATCCAGCACGAGCACGTTGACATCCTGATTCTGGGCCAGCACATGGTCCAGTCCGCCGTAGCCGATATCGTAGGCCCAGCCGTCGCCGCCGAAGATCCAGAAGGATTTCTTGGTCAGCAGGTCGGCGTTGTCCACTACCTCGCGGGCCAGCGTGCAGGCCTCGCAGGTGCAGCCCTCAACGATGCCTTCCTTGCACTTCTCAAGCAGCGCCTTGCCGGCGGTCTTGGAAGCCTTGCCCTCGTTCATGTTGTCCAGCCAGTTCTGGCCCGCGGTCTTGATCTCATCCCAGCAGTAGTCCACTGCGATGAGGGCGCGCACGGTATCGGCCAGCTTGGCGCGGCGCTGATTGTAAGCCAGGTTCATGCCGAAGCCGAACTCGGCATTGTCCTCGAAGAGGCTGTTGGCCCAGGCGGGACCATGGCCCTCGTTGTTGGTGGTGTAGGGGCAGGTGGGGGCGGAGCCGCCATAGATGGAGGAGCAGCCCGTCGCGTTGGCCACGATCATGCGGTCGCCGAAGAGCTGGGTAACCAGCTTGACGTACGGGGTCTCGCCGCAGCCGGCGCACGCGCCGCTGAACTCGAACAGAGGCTTGAGGGCCTGGCTGTTCTTGACGGTAGCCACATTCTCGATGCCCTGAACCTCGGGGACGGTCATCGCGAACTCCCAGTTCTTCTCCTGCTCCATCTGAGAGGCCAGCGGCTTCATAACCAGCGCCTTCTCCTTGGCGGGGCAGACCTGGACGCAGTTGCCGCAGCCGGTGCAGTCCAGGGGGCTGACCTGCATGCGGTACTGCATGCCGGCGAACTCCTTGCCGGTGGCGGGCTTGGTCTGGTAGCCTTCGGGCGCGCCCTTCATCACTTCTTCGGACGCATAGATGGGACGGATGCAGGCATGCGGGCACACCAGCGAGCAGGTGCCGCACTGGATGCACTTGTCGATCTGCCACTCAGGCACGGTCACGGCGATGCCGCGCTTCTCGAACTTGGTGGTGCCGGTGGGAACCACGCCCGCAGGATCAAAGGCGCTCACGGGCAGGCTGTCGCCTTCCTGCGCCAGGATGGGCTCAACGAAGTTCTGGAAGTACTCGGTGCTCTTGATCTTCACGGGCTCGGCGCCGGTGGTGGCATTGGCCCACTCCTGAGGCACCTTGATCTCGACCAGGCCGGAGATGGCGATGTCGATGGCGTCCCAGTTCTTCTTGACGATGGCGTCGCCCTTCTTGCCGTAGGTCTTCTTGGCATAGGCCTTCATGTACTCGTCGGCCTGCTCGTAGGGGATCACCTCAGCCAGCTTGAAGAAAGCGGCCTGCATGATGGTGTTGATGCGGTTGCCCATGCCCACCTTCAGGGCCAGGTCGATAGCGTCGATGTTGTAGAAACGCACATGCTTCTTGGCCAGCTGCTGCTTCATCTTGGCGGGCAGCTGCTTGTCCATCTCCTCGGCGCTCCAGGGGCTGTTGAGCAGGAACACGCCGCCGTCCTTGACCTTGCTGACCATGTCGTACTTGGTGACGTAGCTGGGGTTGTGGCAGGCCACAAAGTCGGCCGCGTCGATGAGATAGGTGCTCTGGATGGGCGTCTTGCCGAAGCGCAGGTGGCTGACGGTCAGGCCGCCGGACTTCTTGGAGTCGTAGCTGAAGTAGCCCTGCGCGTACATGTCGGTGTGGTCGCCGATGATTTTGATGCTGTTCTTGTTGGCGCCAACGGTGCCGTCGGAGCCAAGGCCGTAGAACATGCAGCACACGGTGCCTTCGGGCGCGGTGATGAGCTGCTCGCCCAGGGGCAGGCTGGTGCCGGTCACGTCGTCCTCAATGCCCACGGTGAAGTGGTTCTTCATGGCGCCGGCCAGGTTGTCGTACACAGCCTTGACCATGGTGGGGTTGAACTCCTTGGAGCCCAGGCCGTAGCGGCCGCCGATGACCTCAACATCGGTCTTGCCGTTCTCATAGAGCGCGGCGCATACATCCTCGTAGAGGGGCTCGCCCAGGGAGCCGGGCTCCTTGGTGCGGTCGAGCACGGCGATCTTCTTGCAGGTGGCGGGAATGGCCTCCAGCAGGCGCTCGGCGCTGAAGGGACGGTAGAGGTGCACCTTGACCAGGCCCAGCTTCTCGCCCTTCTTGTTGAGGTAGTTGATGGTCTCCTCGATGGTCTCGCAGCCGCTGCCCATGGCGATGATCACGCGCTCGGCATCGGGGGCGCCCACGTAGTTGAAGAGCTTGTACTCGCGGCCCACCAGCGCGCTGACCTTCTTCATGACCTCTTCCACGATGGCGGGGGTGGCGTTGTAGAACTTGTTGGCCGCCTCACGGTTCTGGAAGTAGATGTCGGGGTTCTGCGCGGTGCCAGCCTGATGCGGATGGTCGGGGTTGAGGGCGCGGTCGCGGAAGGCCTTGACCTTGTCCCAGGGCACCAGGGGCTCGATGTCCTTGTAATCAATCGCGTCGATCTTCTGCACCTCATGGCTGGTGCGGAAGCCGTCGAAGAAATGCAGGAAGGGAACGCTGCTCTCCAGCGTGGACAGATGCGCTACCAGCGCCATATCCATGGCTTCCTGAACGCTGTTGGAGGCCAGCATGGCAAAGCCGGTCTGACGGCAGGCCATCACGTCGGCATGGTCGCCAAAGATGCTCAGGGCATGCGCGGCCAGCGCGCGGGCGCTTACGTGGAACACGCAGGGCAGCAGTTCGCCGGAGATCTTGTACATATTGGGGATCATCAGCAGAAGGCCCTGGCTGGCAGTGAAGGTGGTGGTCAGCGCGCCGGCCGCCAGACTGCCGTGCACGGCGCCCGCCGCGCCCGCCTCGGACTGCATCTCGCTTACGTGAACGGTCTGGCCGAAGAGGTTCTTCGTACCACGCGCCGCCCATTCATCGACTACTTCCGCCATGGGGGAGGAAGGAGTGATGGGGTAAATGGCCGCCACGTCGCTGAACGCATATGCAACGTGGCTTACGGCAGTATTGCCGTCAACGGTCATCTTGGTTGCCATTGGGGTTCCCTCCTAAACTTGTAGGTTTTGAAAGAGCCGCCTGACTGTTTTTGGGCACGACAAACAGACGGAAGTTTCCAACATGCCTATTATAGTTTGTTGCCAAATGCTTGTCAACCGCCACAGCAGCCCAAAAGGCGGAAATTGCGCGAAAAGGCGCGGACAGGAAACCTTCCTCCCCGCGCCCGAACATCCGCCACGGCATCGGCGGCGTCATACGATCTTTTCCAGGATTCCAAGCACGCTGAGCACCTGCTCTCGCGGCACCCGCTCGGAGGGGCGGTTTTCCTTCGCGCGCGCCACAAAGTGCGAAAGCTCGCGCAGGAACCAGCCGCTGGGCGGCAGGTTGGCGCCGCATTCCACCTTCACGGGATCCTCCACGTCAAAGACAGTCGCATCGCCATCTGCGCCGTAGCCGGTCAGCCCGCCGTCGCACACCAGCAGCCCGCGTTCAAAATACACGCGCCACCGGGCCGTGAAAGGCAGGCAGGCGTTGAACCATGCCGCCTCTGCGCTGGCGGTGATCCCGCCCGCAAAGGTGTAACGGAACCGGTACTGCTCCCGGCAGGGCGCCTCAGGGCCGCCGCAGCTGGTATAGTCCATGCTCTGGGGCTCGCCGAATATGCTGACCATCATATCCAGGTCGTGAATATGCAGGTCAAAGGGCAGAAGGCCGCTCTTTTCCTTCTGAAACATCCAGCTCCCCTGCACCCATCCGGGCCGGGCGGACAGACGCTCAAAGCAAGCATCAAGGGGCTTGCCGTACCGCCTATCTGCCATCACCTGATGCAGCGTCTCCACCTCGCGGGTGAATTGCAGAACCTGGGCCACGTACAGCTGCACCCCCGCACGGTCCGCCGCATCATACATCTCCTGCGCATCCGTCAGGCACAGCGCGATGGGCTTTTCGGTGATCACATGCAGTCCATGCCGGATCGCCTCCAGCGCCAGCGGCTTGTGCAGAAAGGTGGGTGCGCAGATGTCCGCCAGGTCCACCTGCTGTGCGGCGCACAGCTCCGTAAGTGTATCGTACAGCGGCAGGCCCCATTGGGCGGCACGGGCGCGGTCCTGCTCGCTTTTTCCCACAGCGGCCACAACCTGCGCGTCCGGGATATGAAGATAATTGAGATAGTGCGTGGTGCCCATGCCGCCAAGGCCCACCAGTGCAATTCTCATGTCTGCGCCTCCTTACAGCTCAAAGCCGTGCGCCCGCAGATAGTCCGCGCTGTCCTGAACGGCCTGGTCGATCTCGGCCAGGTTCTTCGGCCCCGCCTGCGTGAACTCGATCTCGATGCTGAAAGGGCTTGCGTTGCCAGCCTCCTCAAGTACGCCAAACACGCCGGGGAAATCCACCCAGCCCTTACCCAGCGCCGGAAAATCCCACACATCCGCCGCGCCGGCCTTGTCCTTGAGGTGCAGGTAGGCCACGTCGCTCACACAGGCCCGCAGATCGGCCACCGGGTCCACGCCGCCGTAAAAGACGACATTGGCGGTATCATAATTGATTTTGACCCGCTCGGACCCGACCAGCCGCACGATGTCGGACAGCACCGCGCCCGTTCCATGATCATGGCCGTGCGTTTCCAAAACCAGCGTCAGCCCGTAGCGCTCCAGATGGGGCACCAGCGCACGGATGCTTTCCGCCACGGTCCGGTTGTCGGCCACAGCGTTGTCCTTCAGGTGCGCCTCTCCGATGGAGGAGACGATATAGTCGCAGCCAAAGAACGCGGCAAGCCGGATGTTTTTCACAAAGTCCGGGATGCGTTCGGGGTCCATGAGGTTGCAGTGTCCGCTCATGGCAAAGGGGCGGAGCTGCGCCGCCTCCAGCTCGTCCTGAATCGCCAGCAGGCGCTCGAAGGGCATGTCGGGAAAGACATGTTCGGTCCAGCCCTTGGTGGCCGTCAGCTCAATGTAGTGAAAGCCCGCGCGGCGGATGCCCGCGATGGCTTCCTCAATGGAATAGCCATGATAGCAGTTGGAGTTGACCGCGATGATGCGCTTTTTCATGGCCGCACCTCTCACTCGTTGACCCGGACGGCCCGCCCCGTTTCGGAGGATACAATGCTGGCGAACACCGCGCGCATGGCGGGTAGCACGCTTTCGGCGCTGATGCCCTCGTGAGACGGATCGTTCAGGCAGTCCACAAACAAATCGATGATGCCGGACTTGGTCTGGTTATCGTTGGTCTGAATCTGGTCCACGTCATAGTTCTCGACGGACCCGTCGCGCCGGATCAGCACCAGCGTATGGGCCGGGTCATCATAGATGCGAAGCGCGCCTTCCGTGCCGTTAATCACGGTGGAATTGTCCTCCGGGCCGTAGTTGGTCCAGGAGGCGGTCATGGTTCCCACCGCTCCGCCGCTCATGCGGTAGATGCACACGGCGTTGTCATCCACGGTGATGGGGCTGCCGTCAGCAAATTTCTTGTCCAGCGTAGTAAGGCTCGCCATGGTCTCCACCACCACCTGGTCCAGCAAAAACTGAATCAGGTCGGTCTTGTGCACGCCCAGATCCGCCATAGCGCCCATCGCCGCGCGCTTTTTGTCAAAGAACCAGGTGCTCTTGCCGGGGTCCACGCTCCATGTCTCCGGCCCGCCGTGACGGAACGCCGTGCGGAAAGTAAGCGGTTTGCCGATGGCTCCCGCGCGGATGAGCTCGCGCGCCTTCCGATGCGCACCCGCCAGGCGCTGGTTCTGGTCGATCATGAGATATTTGCCGCTCTTGCGCGCGGCGGCGACCATGCGCTCACAGTCCTCCAGCGTAGTGGCCATGGGCTTTTCGCACAGCACATGCTTGCCGGCCTCCAGCGCCGCCACCGTGATTTCCGCATGGCTGACGTTGGCCGAGCACACGCTTACCGCGTCGATGGCCGGGTCTGCCAGCAGCGCCTCGTAGCTTGGATACACCTTCGCGCCATACTGCGCGGCCAGCGTCTGCGCGCGCTCTTGGTTCAGGTCGTACAGCCCCGCAATCCGCGCGCCGGGGTTTTGTTCATATTCAGGCAGATGGCGCACCTGCGCAATCTTGCCGCAGCCGATAATCCCGATATTGAGCATGCTCTTCTCCTTCCTCTCTTTTCTTTGGCGGGCCGTCAGGCGGCAGCTTCCTTCTTTTGCAAAAGCACCGCGGCGATCACGATGAAGCCCTTGAACGCCTCGCGCAGGAAGGGCGGCACGCCCATCAGGTTGAGCAGGTTGTTCATCACGGCGATGATCAGCATGCCCAGCACTGTGCCCAGAATGGAGCCGCGTCCGCCGCTCATGCTGGTGCCGCCCACCACCACCGCGGCGATGGCGTCCATCTCGTAGCCGCTGCCGGCATTGGCATAGTCCATGCTGCCGATACGCGATACCTGAATGACCGCCGTCACGGCCACCAGAGCGCCCATGAGCACGTAGATGAGGCCCTTGACGCGCTCCACATTCACGCCGGAGAGGCGTGCGGTGCGCTCATTGGAGCCCACGGCGTATACGTGGCGGCCAAAGGGCGTGTAGCGCGACACGATATGCAGAATCACCGCCGCCACCAGCCAGTAGAGAATGGGCAGAATGACCTCGCCGCCGATCTTGGTGTTGGAGATGGCCAAAAAGCTGCTGGGCACCTTGACCGCCGCCGTCTGCATCACCTGCTGGGTTACGCTGCGCAAAATCTTCATCATGCCCAGCGTGGCGATGAAGGCCGGCAGCTTGCTGCGGGCGATCAGCACGCCGCTGATGCCGCCCAGCAGGCAGCCGAAGATCACGCCCGCGACGATGCCGATGGCGTAGGCCGGCACGCCCGTGATGCCGATGGCGGTGAGCAGGCCGTCGGGATACTGATTGATAAAGACCATGATCACCGCGCCGATGGCGACCATCGTGGAGCCCACGGCCAGGTCAATGCCGCCGGAGATGATGACAAAGGTCATGCCCAGCGCCACGATGCCCACGCCCGCGTTGTTGCGCAGGATGTTGATCCAGTTCTTGCCCCAGTTGGTAAACCATGCGCCGAAGGATTCATAGTCAAAGCCCAGGGCCACGGTTTGCAGAATCACCATCAGGGCCAGCACCAGGCCCGTGGAAAAGATGGGATCGGACTTCCATTTGCGGCCGACCTTTTCAAGAAGGGTCTGCCGGTTCGTCACTTGCGTCATGCCTGTTTACTCCTCTCGCCTGCGTTCAGCCGCCGGTTGCCAGCCGCATCATTTCGTGTTCGTTCATGGTTTCGCCCTTGACCTCGGCCTGGATATCGCCATGGTACAGCACCAGCGCGCGGTCGCACACGCGGATGATCTCCTGCGCCTCGTTGGAAAGCACCACCACCGCCACGCCCCGGTCTGCCAGGCGCAGGATGATGTCGTAGATCTCCTCCTTGGCGCCCACGTCCACGCCCTGGGTGGGGTTATCCAGAATCAGAAGCGATGGATTGGCGCTCAGCCACTTGGCCAGCACCACCTTTTGCTGATTGCCGCCGGACAGGCTGGTGATGGGGTCCTCTGGCCGTCCCATCTTGATGTGCAGCTCCTGACGCTGGCGGTCAAATTCCTCGCGCTGTGCCTTTCTGTCGATCAGGCCGCGGCGCGCCAGCCGGGGCCAGGTGACGATGGAGCCGTTTTCCAGGATGTTCATGTCCTTGATGATGCCGTTTTCCTTGCGGTTGCGCGGCACATAGCCGATGCCCAGCGCCAGCGCCTGCTGAGTAGAGTGCATCTGCACGGATTTGCCGTTGACAATGATATTGCCCTGGTATTTCCCCGTATCGCCAAAAACGGTGCGAAAGATCTCGCTGCGCCCGTCGCCCAGAAGGCCCGTCACGCCCAGCACCTCGCCCGCGCGCACGCTCAGGCTGATATGGCGGTAGTGCGGTTCCTGGGTGAGATCCTCCAGGCGGAGCACCTCGTCTCCAAGCTTTACGCTGCGGTTAAGGGGCTCGTTGCGCACATCGTGACCCACCATGTCGCGGGCCAGAAGGTCGGTGGTCACATCCCTGACGTAGCCTTCCGACACCATGACGCCGTCGCGCAGCACGGTGTAGCGGTCGCAGATCTCCATCACCTCGCGCAGCTTATGGGAGATGAACACAATGCCCACGTTCTGCTTTTTCAGCGTGCGCAGGATTTCAAATACGTGCTCGATTTCCGGGTCGGTGAGCGAGGTGGTGGGTTCATCCATGATGATGATCTGGGCGTTCATCAGAAGCGCACGGGAAATTTCCACAATCTGCTTGTAGGAGGCGTCCAGATCGCGCACCATGGCGCGGGGGTCCAGTGTAAGCGCCATGCGCTCAAATACCTTCCGGGTCTCCGCAATCATGCGCGGATGGTCCAGAAAGCCGTTTTTCTTTTTCAGTTCCCGGCCGATGAACATGTTTTCATAGATCGGGAGGTCGTTGATCAGGTTCAGCTCCTGATGGATAAAGGCGATCCCCGCGTCCAGCGACTGACTGGGGTTTTGGAAAGTCTGCGGCTTGTCATCCAGCAAAATCTGCCCTGCGTCAGGCCGGAGCACGCCGCCCAAAATATTCATCAGCGTGCTTTTGCCCGCGCCGTTCTCGCCCAGCAGCGCGCAGATTTCCCCGCCGCGAAGTGAAAAATCCACGGATTTTAAAACGTCGTTCGCGCCAAAGGATTTCACGATCCCACGCATGGAGAGGTTCATTTGTTCACATCCGTTCTCAAAATCCTCTGTATAACCGGGGAAAAGGGCCATGGCACCGGCCACGGCCCCTTTGCAAAGAGAGGGAAATCAATAGATGGTGTTGCTGGGATCGATGTACTCGTCCACGTTGGTGGCATCCACGATCTGAGAGGGGATGACCTTCACGGCGTCAACGGTCTCGCCGCCGAGCACGCTCAGGGCCACATCCAGGCAGTCCTTGATCATCAGCGGGCTGTAGAGCGCGGAGCAGGCATGGATTTCATCGGCCTTTTCCTTGATGATGTTGAAGTATTCCTGGCATCCGCCGCCGCCGGTGATGGCCTTGATGTCGGTACGGCCGGCATCCTCAATGGCCTGCAGGGCGCCGATAGAGGTTTCGTCGTCGAGGCTGTAGACAGCGTCGATCTGAGGATTGGCGGTCAGGATGTCCGCCATGTCCTTCAGGCCGTCCTCACGGGTGAAGGCGGTGGCGTACTCGATGATCTCCACGTCGGGAGCGATTTCAGCCATGGTATCGGTGAAGCCCTTCATGCGCAGCTCGGACACGGAGCCGGAGGTAGGCACGGGCAGGGCCACGACGGTGCCGGTGGTGCCGATCTTCTCGACGATGTAGTTGGCGCTGGCAACGCCCATGCTCTCGTTATCGCCGGTCACCTTGTAGATGCCCTCGGCGGGAATGTCCATATCGAAGGCCACGACGGTGATGCCCTGATCGATCGCGTTCTGGGCAGCCACTTCCATGCCGGTCCACTGGGGAGCTACCACGATGGCCTGAGCGCCCCAGAGGATGACTTCGTCAAACTGGGCGGTCATTTCTTCGGCATTGCTGGAGGTGAGGAGCTTGTACTCGATGGTGCCGGCGGCCTCCAGCTCCTTGCAGTACTGCTCGGCGTTGTAGGTGATGCCGCCCACCCAGCCGTGGGTCACGGCGGGCACGAGCACGCCGATCTTATACTTGGTGGTTTCAGCGGTCGCCATGGTGACCATGCCGAGGCACAGCGCCAGGGCCAGAACGATGGCCAAAAGCTTTTTCATGATGGTTTCCTCCATTTCATGATTTGTCCTCCCTCAGGGAGGGCTACGCAAAGGACGGACGTATGGCTGTACTTGCTGTATGCGCCTGTCCCTTTGTTGTAAGTGTATGATAGCATGTAAATTTTCACATGTCAATTCAGAGCTAAAAGTTTTCATAAATTTACATTCATTTGTACAACCGTCATAATGCTTTTATAAATCAGATTTTCAGCAGTTTTTTCTACTATGAGCCCCGCCTCAAAAAAGAAAAGTTACATTATCAAACAGCTGTCGTTTACATTTCCCCGTCGTCTATGCTATAATAGACCAAGAAGCGGCAATTTCACAACGCAGGGCCAGACCTTGTGCGGAAAGGAGGCAGGACGGAGCATGAAACGAAAGAGCAGCGAGCCCACCATCTCTCAGGTGGCCGCCATGGCGGGCGTATCCATCGCCACCGTTTCGCGCGTGCTCAATGACCCGTCCAAGGTGCGCCCCACCACGGTGGAAAAGGTAAGCGCCGCCATTGACACCCTGGCCTATCCACGCCCCCAGCCCGCCACAGATCTGCGCAACCGGCTTATCGTGGTGGTGCTGCCCAACCTGGACAACCCCTTCTATTCCAAAATCATCAAGGGGATTCAGGTATCGGCCAAAGGGCATGGGCTGGAGGTTCTGCTCTATGCCGAAGGAAATGTAGACGCCCATTCGCGCCGCCTTCTGGATATGCTGGCCATGATTCAGGCCCGGGGGCTGATCCTCCTCTCCCCCGTCAACCGCTTGGACGTGCTCGACGAGCTGGCGGGCGCCCTTCCGCTGGTGCAGTGCGCAGAATATAATGAAGAAAGCGCTTTGCCCTATGTGGGCGTGGATGACTTCGCCGCAGCGCGCAACGCCACCGAAACCCTGATCCGGCGTGGGCGCCGCCGCATCGCCCTGATCAATGGCCCCGATCGCTACAAATACGCCCGCCACCGCTACCTGGGGTACGCGGACGCGCTGCGGCATGCGGGCCTCACGGTGGACGGCGCGCTGGTGGCGAACGTGACGGAAATGGGCTTTGACAGCTCGCTGGCCGTGGCGCGGCAGATGCTGCTTGCCAGCGAGCGGCCGGACGCGATTCTGGCCGCCAGCGACATGTATGCCGCCGCCGTGGTCAAGGCCGCCACCTCCGAGGGCATCCGCATTCCCGACGACCTGGCGCTGATCGGCTTTGACAACACCTACATCTCCCAAATGAGCCACCCCAGTGTGGCGGCCGTCAGCCTGCCGCGCTTTCAGCTGGGCTATATGGCCTGCGAGGTATTATCCGAGCGCATCATGAACCCCGCCTCGGACGAGCCGCGCCATTTTCTGCTGGAAACGGAGCTTGTGCTCCGCGATTCCGTATAAATACGACCCCGAGCATCGGGAAAACGGGAGGGACTTGTAATTATGAAACTGGGTTTTGTAAGTGCAATTCTGGATGGATGGACATTTGAAGGCATGGTGGACACAGCTGCGGAGATGGGTTACCAGTGTGTCGAAGTAGCCTGCTGGCCCGCCGGGAAGGCGGAACGCCGCTACGCGGGCGTCAGCCACATTGACGTGGACGCGCTGGACGACGAGCAGGTGAACTACATCCACAGCTATCTCAAGGAGCGCGGGGTGGAAATCTCCGCCCTGGCGTACTACCCCAACACCCTGGACGGCGACCTGGAAAAGCGCGCCGCCGCCGTGGAGCACCTCAAGAAGGTCATCCGTGCCAGCCACCGGCTGGGCGTGAACCTGGTGACCACCTTCATCGGCCGCGACCAGACCAAGACCGTGGAGGAGAACCTCGATCTCATGTGCCAGGTCTGGCCGCCCATCCTCAAGTTGGCCGAGGAACTGGGCGTGCGCGTAGCCATTGAAAACTGCCCCATGCTCTTTGGTCCGGACCAGTGGCCCGGCGGTCAGAACCTGATGACCACCCCGGCAATCTGGCGCAAGGTATTCGAACGGCTGCCCTCTCCCAACCTGGGCATCAATTACGATCCCTCGCACTTCGTGTGGCAGATGATGGACTATATCCAGCCCATCTACGAATTTAAGGACAAGATTTTCCATGTCCATTACAAGGATATCAAGCTCTTCCCCGAGAAGCTGCGCCAGGTGGGCACCATGGCCTATCCGCTGGACTACATGAGCCCCAAGCTGCCCGGCCTGGGCGATGTGGACTGGGGCCGCTACGTATCGGCGCTGACCGACATCGGCTACGACGGCTATACCTGCATCGAGGTCGAGGACCGGTCCTTCGAGGGCAGCCGCGAAAGAGTGCTGGACTCCCTGCGCCTTTCCAAGCGGTACATGGAGCAGTTCGTTATCTGAACAAAAACAGAAAGAGCGGCGCGAGTCGGAAAAAATTCCGTCTCGCGCCGCCTCCGCGTGGCGAAAAAGCCCGGCTGCGCCGGCCTTTTCCGCCAAAATCTTAAGAAATGTTTGCGCCCAGGGGGCGCAAACTCCCCGCCCGCCCGGCAAAGCCGTGCGATACGATTTCATTTTGGAGGGCCTGCGGGTCCTCCAAACCTCCCCAAACGGGTTTCTTGACAGCCTGAGGCGGCGCGAGTCGGAAAAAATTCCGTCTCGCGCCGCCTTTGATTTCTTCATTTTTCATGCAGGGCGATGACCTGCCGGTCCGCCTGATCCGGGAAATGCGCCTGAACGAACGCATCCACAGCGGGATAATGGTCCAGTACGATCAGATAATCATAATCCTGCCACACGCTTTCGTACCATGCCTCGTCATAGACGCCCTCATAGACGTTGGCGGTACGCACGTTGGGGTTTTTCAGCAGGTACCGCGCACAATAATGCGCGTCAGCCCGGAAATCCGGCGAAGCGATCGCCTGAAGGTAACGCAGGTTTTCATCGCGGGGGCATTCGGCCAGCACGCTTTCCAGCCGTACGCGCAGCTCGCCGGATTGATCCACGGGCCGGAGCGCGTCCGCAGACGGACGGCCCACTGCCACGCATCCCACGCAAAGGATGACCACCACCGTACCAGCCACCCACCGGCCCTGCGAGCATCGCGCGCTTACAGCCCGCGCCGCGCACAGGCCATAGATCAGCAGCACTCCCGTCATCAGCAGGCGGATGGAACTTTCGTAGCGATCGTATTGAATCAGCAGCGATGCTTCCACTACATGCATGCTGACGATGTACATGCACATCAGCCCAAACTGGTACACACCATAGAACAGGATATTCAGCCACGGCAACAGCCGCGCGTGCGCATCCAGCCGCACGCGCGCCATCCGCAGCGCCGCGGCCACGGCCAGCCCAATGCCGGCCAGGAACGCCACGTAGGTTTCGCCCAGGGTACGTTCCTTCATCAGATGAATGGTATCCAGCACATCCGAAACGGTTTTGTCCGCCAGGATTCTCTGGAAATACGCCCCCGACATGGCATGCATGCTTTTGGCCATGCCCGGATCCACCTCAAGCGCATGGGCCCGCCATAAGGGCAGCAGCAACGCCGGCAGCAGCAACGGTAGCGTTGCCAGCCAGGCCTTGAGCGTACGCGGCCGCCGCAGGGCCAGATAAGCCAGGTATACAAACAGCGCAAACACAAACGCGCTGTTCTTCACCAGCACCATAAGTCCCAGCGGCGCAAGCAGCGCCGCCTCCCAGAAGCGGCCGCCCTCCTCCTGCCCATGCAATGCGATGAGCGCAATGCAGGCCACCGCCATCATGGGCATCACATTGTCCACCATCAGCTCATACAGGCTCACGCCGGTTCCCACGGCAAACCACGCCGCTGTCAGCGCCGCAACCAGCCCACGCCATGGGCGCTTTCCGCCCAGCGCCGCGATGGGCGCCACGCAGCTGAGCAGCAGCGCAGCCTGCGCCATCAGCATCCCCCATTCGCAGGCCGCCTGCCCCGTGACCATGCGGCACACATAATAGATCAGGCAGGCCGTGCCGGGCGGATAGGAAGTGAAGGTGATCAGCGGATCGCCCGCAGCCGGGAATCCATCTTCCACGAGCATCGTGCGCACGATCAGTCCCCAGTGCGAAAAATCATCATTGTAGGTGAGCACGCAGCCGTGCAGCAGAAACACGGCATAGACTACCAGCGCCATCAGCAGCCACAGTCCCGCAGGGTAGTCAGCCCTGCGCCCTCCGTTCAGGCGCGGGACAAAGCTCAATGCCAGCGCCGCAACACCTCCGCCATACAAGAGGCAGGCCATCGGATACATCCACCCGGCCAGCCCCGCCAGGAAGATCAGCACCGCCTGCAGCGACAGCACAAACAGCGGTATAAACGTGCGCTCCATCCGGGTCCACACGCATAGCGCCCGGTAATACCCCCAGTACGAAAGCAGCAACAGCGCAAGGCGCGCATAAACCACCGTCATCGGGCTTCCCTCCTCTCCCGCGCCAGAGCGCATCCCAGCACCAGCGGCACGCACGCCACAAGTGGATAGGCGTAGCGAATCAGCACACACGCGCCCAGTAGCAGCGGCAGGAAGCACCCCACCGGCAGCGCCAGCAGCGCCAGCGTGCGGCGGTCGCGGCGGGAGGCCGCGCCCACGCCCGCAAGCGCCGCCAGCCACACCCACAACGCTGGTGCAAACAGCAGTGACAGCACCGGAATCCGCTGGTACTCGTTGGCTGAGAACAGGCTTTCATACAGTGCGCGCAATCCCGGCAGGTACCCGTCCGAGGCCAGCCCGACCGTTTCTGCCTGGCCGCTGAGCAGGTAACCCAGGTGCGTGTCCGCCCCCTCCCCATAGATGCGGGCATGGGTCGTGTCGTCCAGATACCAGTAGCCGCAGGTGTTGAGCAGCCACGCGTCCAGATACGTGATCGGATGGCGCAGCCCCACCCGCCCCCACAGCTTGAGAAACCCCCACATGCGCTCCGGCTTGTCCACGATCGCAAAGGTCTTGAGTGGATCGGCGGTATAGGGGGTATAATCCTCCACGGTGGGCAGCCAGGTAGCGATTTCGTAGCTGTCGTCCGGCTCGCTCTCGTGATAAAAGGCGTACACACGGCCCATCTGCTGGCTTTGCACGCTCACCAGCTCGGTTGCCAGCGTGCCGGAGGCGTCAAAGGCCGCTTTCAGCCCGTTCAGCGCGCCCTGATAGAGCACCAGCGTTCCAAGCATCAGCGCGCACAGCCGCAGGCGGCCTTCCTTGCCAAGCGCGACCAATCCCGCCACGAGTGCCACCAAAATGCCGGCAAAAGCGTTGTTGCGCATCATGCACATCAGCGCGCCCAGCGCCGCAAACCCCGCGACAAACCCCGGCCTGCGCATGAGCGAGGGGTCCTCCAACAGACGGTGGAAGCGAATGACAACCAGCACCAGCAGCGCCACAAAAAAGCCGTCCTTGGTGTCGCTGATTGCGAGCATGGCATGCACCGGAAACAGCGCAAACAGGACCAGTGCCGTCAAAAAAAACGCCCTGGGTGCGCCGATGCGCCACAGATAGCCCATCGCCACGCCATACGCCCCCGCCATGACCGCCATCTGCATCAGAATGAACAGCGCATAGCCCAGCGCTGCGCTGCCCAGCCCCTCGCCCAGACGGTAGAAAGCGCCCAGAATCAGCGTGTGCAGAAGGGGATTTCGGTTGGTGTAATCGTCCTCAAAAACCTCGAAAATCTGGGTATAAATATCATAGGCTGATATTCCCGGCCAATAGGCCAGCATCACCGGCAGCCAGCATACGAAGATCAGTACAGCGCAGCCCCATGCGACCTGGCGCGTGCTCCGTCGCCGTTCCTTCGGGCCCAGCGGCAGCGCGCACAGTCCCCGCCACGCCGCGGCCAGTGCGCAGCCCGCCGCAGGCCCCGCGCCCACGCCCGCGCCCACGCACAGCAGCAGCCCCGTCACGCCTGTGTACCCGGACAGCTCCAGCCGCAGCCCCAGCGCCTGCGCGCCGGCCATCAGCGTGCCCAGCGCCATGAAGCAGCGCCGCTCCCGCCGGTCCGGAAGGTTCAGGCACCGTCCACCCAACACGGTCAGCGCTGCAAGAGCGGCCGCCCATAAGAAGCGGTAGCCCGCCTCGCGCGTGCCGCCAAACAGCGCCCCCAGGCAGCCTATGCAAAGCGCCGCCAACAAACCTGCCGCCATCCACCGGCCACGCGGGTTGTTCATGGCATCGCGCCCCCTTACGTATCTTGCTTGATGGGGACAGTATATCATGCGGGCATGCCGATGCGCAAGCCGCCCTGTCCTCCTGTGCTTGCGCCTCCCTCATGTCCATGCTATAATATAGGATGAGTTATGATGCGCTTGGCGCATCATCGCCATTAGTAAGGAGACTTACCGCCTTGGGAATGATGGAAGTATTCAAGAAGCTGCTTGGCCAGAGCAATGAAGCCGAGGTCAGGCGCCTGCAAAAGATTGCCGACCAGGTGCTGGCCAAGGAGGCCGAATATCGCGCGCTGACCGACGAGCAGCTCCAGGCCAAGACGCCGGAGTTCAAGCAGCGCCTCAAAGCCGGCGAAACGCTGGACGATATTCTGCCCGACGCCTTTGCCGCCTGCCGCGAAGCCGCCGATCGCACCGTGGGCATGCGTCCCTATCCAGTGCAGGTGATTGGCGGCGTATGCCTGCATCAGGGCCGCATCGCGGAGATGAAGACCGGCGAGGGCAAAACCCTGGTGGCCACCCTGCCCGCCTACTTAAACGCCCTGACCGGCGAGGGCGTCCACATCGTCACTGTCAACGACTACCTGGCCCGCCGCGACAGCGAATGGATGGGCAAAATCTATAAATTCATGGGCCTTACCGTGGGCCTGATCGTGCACGACCTGGACAATGCCCAGCGCCGCGCCGCCTATGCCTGCGACATCACCTACGGCACCAACAACGAGATGGGCTTTGACTACCTGCGCGACAACATGGTCATCCATGAGCGCGACATGGTGCAGCGCGGCCACGTCTACGCCATTGTGGACGAGGTGGACTCCATCCTGATCGACGAGGCGCGCACGCCGCTGATCATCTCCGGCCAGGGCGACAAGTCCACCGACTTGTATGAGAAGGCCAATCAGTTCGTCAGCCGCCTCAAGAATGAGGAGGACTACACCATTGCCGAAAAGGAAAAGGCCGTCTCCCTCACCGAGCAGGGCATCGCCAAGGCGCAGCGTGCCTTCAACGTGGAAAACATCGCCGATCTGGACAACGCCGAGCTTTACCATCATATCCTGGCCGCGCTCAAGGCTCATGCCATCATGAAGCGCGATGTGGACTACGTGGTGCAAAACGGCGAGGTCATCATCGTGGACGAGTTCACCGGCCGTCTGATGGTGGGCCGCCGCTACTCCGACGGCCTGCATCAGGCCATCGAGGCCAAGGAGCATGTGAAGGTGGAGCGCGAGAGCAAGACGCTGGCCACCATCACCTTCCAGAACTACTTCCGCATGTATAAAAAGATCAGCGGCATGACCGGCACCGCCAAGACCGAGGAGGAGGAGTTCCAGGGCATCTACAACCTGGACGTGGTGCAGATCCCCACCAACAAGCCCATGATCCGCAAGGACCTCAACGACATGGTCTACAAGACCAAGCGCGGCAAGTTCAATGCCGTGGTGGAGGAAATCGTCAAGCGCCACCAGACCGGCCAGCCCATTCTGGTGGGCACCGTGAACGTGGAGACCAGCGAGATGCTCTCCCACCTCATCAAGCTGCGCGGCGTGAGCCACGAGGTGCTCAACGCCAAGAATCACCAGAAGGAAGCCGAGATCGTGGCCCAGGCCGGTCACGTGGGGGCCGTGACCATCGCCACCAACATGGCCGGCCGCGGAACCGACATTCTCCTCGGCGGCAACCCGGACTTCCTGGCCCGCCGCGCCATGCGGCAGGAAAACTATCCTGACGAAATCATTGAGGCGGCCACCGGCCACAACGAAAACGTCGATCAGGTGGTGCTGGACGCGCGCAAACGCTACCGCGAGCTTTATGAGGGCTTCAAGAAGGAAACCGACGCCGAGCACGAGCGCGTGATGGCGCTGGGCGGCCTGCACATCATCGGCACCGAGCGTCACGAGAGCCGCCGCATCGACAACCAGCTGCGCGGCCGCGCCGGCCGCCAGGGCGACCCCGGCAGCACGCAGTTCTTTATCAGCCTGGAGGACGACGTGATGCGCCTCTTTGGCTCCGAGCGCATCGCCCCCATGATCGAAAAACTGGGCATGACCGAGGATCAGCCGCTGGAAGCCGGCATGCTCACCAAGCAGATCGAGGCCGCCCAGAAGCGCATCGAGGGCCGCAACTACTCCATCCGCAAGAGCGTCCTGCAATATGACGACGTGATGAACAAGCAGCGTGAGCTCATCTACGGCCAGCGCCGCGACATTCTCATGGGTCACGACGTGCGTCAGAACATCATCGACATGGTGCACAAGCTGATCGATTCCACCGCCGAGCGCAACTTCACCGGCGAGGGCAGCTTCGACTGGTCCGTCGATGACGCACGCGATTACCTGGAAAAACTGTGCCTGAAGCCCGGCACCTTCGACCGTCATGCCGACGCCATCAAGACCATGGACGAGCCCGAGGAGCTGGTCAAGCTTCTCTATGCCGACGCCGAAGCCTTCTATGCCGAGCGTGAGGCGCTGCTTTCCGGGATGGGCATCGATATGCGCGAGTTTGAGCGCGTGGTGCTGCTCTCCGCCATCGACCATCACTGGATGGACCACATCGACGCCATGGACGACCTGCGCGACGGCATCGGCCTGCGCGCCTATGGTCAGCGCGACCCCGTTCAGGAATACCGGATGGAGAGTTATGACATGTTCAACGACATGGTGCACTTCATCCGTGAAGAAACCGTGCGCCGTCTGTATCAGGCCCGCGTGGAACGCCTGCCGGAACGCCGCCGCACCGTCAATCTGGATGCCGCCAAGGCCGGTCTGCAGGGTGCGGAAAACACCAACGGACAGGCCAAGAAGGGGGGCGCGCCTACCAACAAGGCCATGCCCGGCGCGCCCGGCCGTAACCAGCCCTGCCCCTGCGGCAGCGGCAAGAAGTACAAGCACTGCTGCGGTGCGGGCAAATAGACCGGGCCCATGGCCATGAAATGCGGAGTCAGGGGCGCCCGGCGCCCAGTAAGGAAGTGACGGTATGATTGATCAGGAACGGATGAAACAGGACCTTGCCCGTCTGCGCGACACCGTGGCCAAGGCTGCCGACGCGCTCAAGCTCCCCCATCTGCGCGAGGAGCTGGCGGAACTGAAGGAAGAGATGAACGCCCCGGAATTCTGGAACAATCTGGAGCGTTCCACTGCGGTCAACCGCAAGGTAAGCCATATTGAAAGCAAGCTCGACCATGTCAAGCGGCTGGAAACCCGTGCCGATGATGTGGAGGCTATGCTGGAGCTGCTTTCCGAGGACGAGGACGAAGGAATCGCCGCCGAATGCGAGCAGGAGCTGGAGAGCCTTTCCAAGGACGCGGATGCATTGGAGTTGGAAACGCTCATGCGCGGCGACTATGACAGCTGCAACGCCGTGCTTTCGCTGCACGCGGGAGCGGGCGGCACCGAAGCCCAGGACTGGACGCAGATGCTCTACCGCATGTACACCCGCTACTGCGAGCGGCACGGCTTCAAGGTGACGGTCAACGACCTGCTGGACGGCGACGAGGCCGGCATCAAGAGCGTGACCTTTCAGGTGGACGGAGAAAACGCTTACGGTTTTCTCAGAAGCGAAAAGGGCGTGCACCGGCTGGTGCGCATCTCCCCCTTTGACGCCAATGCGCGCCGCCACACCTCCTTCAGCTCCCTGGACGTATCCCCCATTCTGGAGGACGATCAGGACTTTGAAATCAACATGGAGGATGTGCGCATCGACACCTACCGCGCGGGCGGCGCGGGCGGCCAGCACGTCAACCGCACCGACAGCGCCGTGCGCATGACGCACATCCCCACCGGCATCGTGGCTCAGTGCCAGAACGAACGCAGCCAGGTGCAAAACCGTGAGGTCTGCCTGCGCATCCTCAAAAGCCGCCTGCTGGAGCTGCGCGAGCGCGAGAAGGAAGAGCAGATGGCCGACATCAAGGGCGAGATGAAGAAGATCGAATGGGGCAGCCAGATCCGCTCCTATGTATTCCAGCCCTACACCATGGTCAAGGACCACCGTACCGGCTATGAGAGCGGCAATGTGGACGACGTGATGGATGGCAACCTCGACGGCTTTATTACCGCCTACCTGAAAATGCAGTAAGCAGGGGAGGAAAGCACATGGCGTATGACAGGGGCCCGGCAGGGCAGACGCATCGCGGCGCGTTTTTCCGCTGCTTCCTTGCATCCTTCCTGCTGGTGCTGGTAGCCGCCGGAGCCTGCGTCTACTTCAACGCCGTAGACCGGCAGCTTTTTGAAACCGCCTTGCTGGAAAACGTGGATTACGCCGCCCTGGGCATGGACGCGGACAGCATGCGCAGCTTCGCGGAGGAAACCATTCTCTTCCTCACCGACGCGCAGGACAGCTGGGAACCCAGCATCACGGTGGCAGGCTTCCCGGCCAGCCGCTTCATCCCTCAGAATTTCCGCGATCACATGGTTACGGTCAAGGGCTGGGTGAGCGCCGCTTCTACGCTGCTTGTGTGCGGCACGGTGGCGGCGGTCGCGCTGCTGGCCTGGGCGCTGGCCACCTCTGGCCGCCGGGGCGGATTTTCAACGCAGGGGTATTACGCAGGAACGATTCTGCCGCTGCTGCTCATTGCAGGGGTGGGCCTGTGGGCCAGCCTGGATTTTGGCGGCATGTGGGAGATGCTGCACCGCACGCTTATCCCCGACGGCATTTTCCCCGCGGATGAGCTGGTGATGCAGCTGTTCCCGGAAACCTTGTTTTCGGCTTACCTGCCGCCCGTCCTGCTGATGCTGGTGCTGATGCTGGCGGCGGTGCTGGTGCTGCCCCTGATTCTCTCGCCGGTAAGCGCGCGCATCGCCCAGTCGCGCGCCGAGTCCGCCGGCGGGTCAAACCGCTAAGGAGGCCCTTTTCCGTGCAGACGCAACGCGAAATGAAAGAAAAACTGGAAGCCTTGCAGAGCAAGGCTTCCGTTCGTATCCTGGCCATGGAATCCAGCTGCGACGAGACCGCCGCCGCCATTGTGGAAAACGGACGGCACATCGTCAGCAGCGTCATCTTTTCCCAGGTCGATACCCATGCGCTCTACGGCGGTGTGGTGCCGGAAATCGCCAGCCGGGCGCACATGGACGCCTGTGATCGGGTGATCGACCGGGCGCTTCAGGAAGCGGGCATGACCCTTTCGGACGTGGACGCGCTGGCCGTGACCTATGGGCCGGGGCTGGTGGGCGCGCTGCTCACCGGCGTCAACTGCATGAAGGGGCTGAGCTATACCACGCGCCTGCCGCTCATCCCCGTCAACCATATCGAGGGACATGTCAGCGCCAATTTCCTGACCACGCCGGACCTGGAGCCGCCGTTCTTGTGCCTGGTGGTCAGCGGCGGGCACAGCCACCTTACCCGCGTGAATGCCTACGGCGACTATACCCTGCTGGGGCAAACCGTGGACGACGCGGCGGGCGAGGCCTTCGACAAGGCCGCGCGGGTGCTGGGGCTCAACTACCCCGGCGGTCCGCTGCTCTCCAGGCTGGCCGAGGGCGGGGACGACACCTTCCTGCCCCTGCCCCATCCTCATCCGGACGGGCGGTACGATTTCAGCTTTTCGGGCCTCAAGACCGCCTTTCTCAACGCCTGCCACAAGATGGAGCAGAAGGGCGAGGCCCTGCCCCGTGCCGACCTGGCCGCCAGCTTCGAGCGCGCGGTGGTGGACACGCTGTGCGAGCGTACCATGCTGGCTCTTGAGGACAGTGGGCTTGACACGCTGTGTCTGGCGGGCGGCGTAAGCGCCAACCGCCGCCTGCGCGCGCAGATGACGGCGCTCGCGGCCAAACGGGGTTTTCGCCTGTGCATGCCGGAGTTGTGGCTGTGCACCGACAACGCCGCCATGATCGGTTCGGCGGCCTATTATCGCCTGAAAAAGGGCGAGCTTGCGCCGCTGGAGCTGAACGCCGTGCCGTCGCTGGAGCTGGTCTGAGAAGTGCGGCATAGCCCGCTTCTCTTGCAGGCGTATCGCCAAAACGCGCCTCAATCGCCGTCCTGCTTCTGCTCAAAGCAGACCGTAAAGCGGCTGCCCCTGCCCGGACAGCTTTCCACCCCGACGGTCGCGCCGTTGCGCTCCGCAAGTGTGCGCACGATGGAAAGGCCGAGTCCCGTTCCGCGCACCTCCGGGTCTCTGGACTGGTCCACGCGGTAGAACTGCTCGAACAGATAGGGCAGATGCTTTTTTTCAATGCCGATGCCATCGTCCTCCACGATGATGCATCGCTGGCGCAGCAGAATTTTCACATGACCGCCCCTGCGGCCGTAGCGTATGGCGTTGCCCATCAGATTATGAAGAATCTCCCACAGGTCCTTTTCCACGGCCCATAAGGTAAGCGCGCCCTCGCTGACGATGGATATCCTCTTCTGCGCCGCCTGCGGCGCAAGCGCGCGGCGCACCTCCTCAACCACCCGTTCCACATCCACATGCTCGCGCGTCAGCCCCTGCTCCCGTTCGGCGCGCGAAAGCAGCAGCACGTCCTCCACTACGTCCAGCATGCGTTCGCATTCCCCGCGAATCGTCTGAAGGCACAGCGCCTGCTCCTCGGGCGTATCGGCCAGCCCCTCGCCCAGCATTTCCGCAAAGCCCATGATGGAGGTCAACGGGCTGCGCAGCTCGTGCGAGGCGTTCGCCACAAAATCGTCCCGAAGCGACAGGGTGCGGTTGATCTCCGCAAGGTCGCTGTTGAGACGCTTTGCCAGATAGGCGATATGCTCCAGCGCCGGCTGAAGCTCGGGGAACACCGCGGTGGGATCTGTGGTCGCGCCCTCCAGAAGCCGCCGCACGTCGTCCATCTGGCGCACCATCGCCACGGCGAAGCGCGTCAGCCTTCTGCGCTGAAGGATATAGAGGATGATGGCCAGCGCGACCACGCCTATGCTGTAAAACAGCAGCGTATGGCTGATGATTTCAACGGGATAGCCCAGCCGCAGGATCACGCCAGGGGCGATACGCTTGGCGGCGTACATCATAAACGCTGACTGCGTATCGGACAGGCGCAGGCTCTCGCCCACCCCGCCCTGAAGCGCCGCGGCAACCTCCGGCCGGTCCAGATGATTTTCCATCGAAGCCGCGTCGTGCTCGCTGTCGGCGATCACCGTTCCCGCCTCGCTTAAAAAGGTCACCCGCACCGGGGCTGACACGGACGCTATATGGTTGGCATGGCTTTGCAGGTCGTCCCGGCTTTCCAGCGTCCACGCCGAAACGGCCTCCAGAATATCGCGCAGGCTTTCGCTGCGGTCCTTCACACGAAAGTCCAGCAGCAGCGCCACGGCCACCACGGCCATGACCAGCATGCAGGCGATGGCCACCCAGTAAAGCCCGCGCAGGCTGCGTTTCATGGCTGTTCTCCGCGCATCAGCCGGTAGCCTGTCCCGCGGACGGTCTGGATAAAGCGGGGTTCGCCGGCCGCGTCCCCCAACTTCAGGCGCAGCGTTTTGATATGGGAATCCACCGTGCGGGAGTTGTCCTCCTCGGTGGCATAGCCCCAAACGTCGCGGACCAGCATGGCGCGCGTCACGGTGGAATCCGCGTGGCGGGCCAGATACAACAGCAGCTCAAACTCCTTCTGTGTCAGGTCGACCCGGTTCCCGTCCACGTAGGCCTCGCGCGTGGCGGGCAGCAGCGTCAGCGCGCCCACGCACAGCTTTTCCACGCTGGCGGGCAGGCGGCGCAGCGCGGCCTGTACGCGCGCCTGCAATTCGCGCACGCCAAAGGGCTTGGTGATGTAGTCCTCAGCGCCCAGCTCCAGCCCCATCACCTTGTCGTGCTCCGCGCTGCGGGCCGAGATGATGATGACGGGGATCCTGCGCGTTTCGGCCCGGGCCTTCCATTCCTTCATAACGGCAAAGCCATTCTTTTCCCGAAGCATCAAATCCAGCAGCAGCAGGTCCGGCGGGACCTGCTTTTTCAGCGCGCGCTCAAGCGCCACCGCGTCCGGCATCCTCACGGCGGCGTGTCCGGTCTTTCGCACAGTCATTTCAATCAGCAGCCCGATCTTGGGGTCATCCTCCACGATCCATATCGCCGCCATGTCGCATTCCTCCCTTTTGCTTTACTGGCGCGCCGCAAGCCCGGAGACGAACGCATCCATCCGGGGCAGAATCGCCCGGAAATACGCCTCGATATCCCGAATATTGGCCGCGTTTCCGTTGCCCATGCCGCAGGAGGGCCAGCGCGCGCTGTCGCGTTCAATGGCGGAGCGCAGCGGCGCGTAAAGCTCATGGGCCCTTTCGAGCAGCCCCTCAAGCGTAATCGTCTCCCGGCGCAACTCCCTCCACCGTTCCTCAACGGCGCGGAGCGCTTCTTCCCCGCCGGTATCCAGCAGCATGCTGAAAGCCCCGTCCATCACCAGATCGCCAATTTTGTATCCGGTATGGTTGCTTTCCTCTGCCGCGTTGAGCCACACATCGCCAAAGGTGTTGTTCAGATCCCACGGGATTTTGTACAGGGTATAGCCGTTTCCGTACACGCAGTTGAGGTACTGGTTCTTGAAGTGGCAATCGTGCGCCTGCGTGAGCATGGCCCACAGGCCGTAGTCGATCACGTTGGCCGTGGACAGCCGCGCGTCCACACCGCAGCTTTCCCCCTCCAGAAAGGCCATGTACGCCGCCGCCGGCTCCCAAGGGTCCTTCACGCCCGCGCCGCAGAATGTCAGTTCAAAGCCCGCGCAGCGCTCCGGGCTTGTGCAGTCCAGCAGTTCCTCCACGGTGGGGCGGTCGTTGGCGGCCACCTTGTAGAGGACGCCGCCGCGCTTATCGGCATCTACCTGCTTGCGATCCATGCGCTCCTGAACGCCGTAAAGCCCCCAGTATTGCCCGTTGAAATAAATCTCGGCGTAGCGCATGCGCGAGCCGGCCGCCACCTGCCCAGACGAATTCATCCGGGCCCACAGGTCGTAGGCCAGCGCCTCTCGAATCTTGGAAGTGTCCGTGTACAGCGGGTTGAGAATCCAGTCGTCGTCGCTGCGCAGGCCCGCGATGGACAGGTCCTGTTTTTGCCCCTCCTCATCCACTATTTTAACACGGTAGCTTTTCTTTGGAAAGCGGCGGCTGGTATTTCCACGCTCGTTGATTTCGATGCGCGTGGAAATTGTCTGAAACTCCGTCCCGTCCGGAAGAAGCAGCGTAAGACGGGCGGAAAGGTCCTCCCCGTTGGGCAGACGTCCGTTTTCCGTAACGATGGACAGGACGGGAAGCGCGCCGCCTTCAGACGGCGGAGCAGCGTCCGCGCCGCCCGCAACCGCGTCTTCCTGCGGCGCGCGGAACTGCTCCGTAAGCGTCAGCGCCAGCAGCGCAAGCACCGCCACGGCCAAAAGCACGGCGTTTTGCGCAAGCTGCCTTCCGCGCGGCGTGGACAGTGCTCCTCGAAAAGAACGCAGGGCATGCCCTGCCCTGCGTTCCCGCTGAAATGGGATGTGGTTAGCTGTCTTCATAGTCGGGAGAATCGCCGGAAGAATCGTAGGAGGAATCATAATCGGGGGAATTGTCCGGAGAATCCTGCCTTGTGGGAGCGGGGGCGGGAGCGGGCGCAGGGTCCGGAGAGTCCTGAACGTCCGGCGTATCGTCGTAATCGAAGCTGTTGTCGTAATCCCAGCGGGCCACCACGTCCGCGGACAGCATGTCGTCGTAATCGTCGTCGTCAAACACGCCGGTAGCGGGCGCGCCGTTGGCCAGCTGATACTGAATCAGCGCCGCTTCGGTCTGCTCACCGAACACGCCGTCGGCTTTGCCGGTCAGATAGCCCAGCGCAATCAGACGCTCCTGCATCTCCGCAATGCGGTAGGAATCCGCCGTGTCCCTGTCGCCCAGGGCAAGGTCGTCGTTGCTGTCCTCGTAGATATCGTCGTCGTCCCAGCCCACGGCGGCGCGCCAGTCATCGTCGTTCTCCCAGCTGTCGTCGTCCCAGTTTTCGTCCATCACCACAAATTCCACAAATCCGGCGGGCAGGCCGTATCCGGCGGCGATGACGGCGGCGTTCGTGGCGTTCATGCTGTTGCGGATGGCCTCGCGCGACGCGGAATCCGCGATGGCGTCATCCTCAAGGAACAGGGAAAGGAGCACCTGCACGTTGCGGTACTGCTCCTCGGATGCGGGGTTGCACAGCACCTCCGCGTGAAACACGTTGGCCAGCGCCTTGTAGTACGCGTTGCGCACCTGACGCACGGGATACTGGTTTGCCGAGGCAAAAGCGGCGATATCACGCGTGCTGATACCCGAAAGATACGGCAACGCGGGGGCCATCGCGGCGGCTGCCGTGGTATCCGCGGGCTTTGCAGCGTAAACGCCCGCCATGATATCCGCAAGGTACTCGGCGTTGGTCTTTCCCGGGTCGTTGATCTGGGCCTGCTGTCCGGTCAGGGCGGTGAAGGCGTCCAGCGCCCCGGTCCCCTCAGCGGACGCGGCAAAGGCGCCCAGCATGAACGCCACGGTGAGTATCACGCTTACCATTCGTCTCATCGTCTTTCACTCTCCCGGCTATTTTTGTGTGTTACATTATACACGGGGAGACTGCGCCACAAAAGCGATTTGGCGGATTTCTCACATGGATTTCACACAAGCGCGCGTGGCGCGAAAAAAGGGACGCGCTCCGCTTCCGAAGCGCGCCCCCAAAGGCATGCGCGGTGTTTCGTTCACCGGTTGTTCAGCTCCGCGATCAGCCCGTCCATGTCCAGCTTGCCTTTCATGTAGCTGTTTGCGGGCGTCCATCCGTCCACATACCCGCAGCTCGGGAAGATCAGGTAGGGGGCGACCTCCGTGCGGTAGCGTTCGAGCTGTTCCCGGCTGTAGTAGCGCCCCTCGGCTTCCCCGGCGTCGCGCAGGCGGATGAGCTCGTCGATCACGCTCTGGGCCTCGTTTTGCTCCTTCTGGGCCTCGATGTCGCGGTCGAGGCTGGCGCGCAGCAGGGCGACATAGTCATATTCCTCGTACAGCGCCGGGGCAAATTCGGGGGCGCTGCCCGCCATGGCCGCGCGGATGTAGTCGGCAGCTTCGTCCGCCTTGCCGGTCTGCGCATTCATAACCCATACCTCCAGCCGCATGGGCACCTTTCGCTCCGTCCCGACGGAAAACAGCGTCTCGTTCCCCAGCGGGTGGTTGGCCGCGTCGCTGACCAGCATGTACAGCGTGGTGGAGCCCTCGTTGTAGAGGGGTTTGAGGTTGTCGCCAAGCAGCGCCGTCAGTTCCTTGATCTGCCGGACCCCGTCGCGGAATGCGTCGGTATCATAATCGACGTTTCCCTCTGCGTCCGCAAACTCCCCGGCATATTGCTGAATGAAGCTCGAAAGCAGCAGAACGCCTGCCTGACCATTCAGCATGCCATCGAAAAAGAGGGTGCCGCGCCGCGTTTCCGCCTCCAGCGCAAAATACTTCTGCGCAAGGGCGTAGAGCTCCGCATAGGTATGCGGCTCGTCCGCCTCCGTAAGCCCCAGCTTTTCCCCCAGGCCGTAGGGGTCCCCATCCAGCCATTGCATCCTGTAACGGGCGCCCATGTACCAGCCCATTGTGGGCACGCCCATCATGCGGCCGTCCACCGTGACCGCCCCGCGCACGGCGGGATAGAGCATCTCCTCCCCGAACAGCTCCGTCAGGTCCATGAGCAGCCCGGCCTCGTCCAGTTCCCGAAGGGTGAGCTCGTCCGTCGTGATGCGGGCCACATCCCAATCGGTGGTGAAGATCAGCTCCCGAAGGTTGGTGTCGATGCCGTTGTCAAGATACTCGGCGGGGATCAGTTCCAGGCTTCGGTCCGGGTACTGCGCCAGATAATCCTCGCTGACGAACCAGCCGTCATTGAGCACGCGCAGCGCGCCGCCGTCCTGCGCCAGTGCAGGCAGGGCGCCCGTCAGCAGGCACAGGCACAGCGCGATGCAAAGTCCACGTTTTTTCATTGGGCCTCTCCTTTCATTTCGGGCGTGACCGTCACGACCCATTCGTCCTTGAGCCAGGTGTTGTCAGGGTCCTCGCGCAACCATTCACCCTCGGGTGTGACCTCCCAGTTGGCGATGGAGAGGATCACGTCATAGCTCTCTGCGCGCTCGATGCCGCCCTCGCGGCCCGCGAACTCGAAATAGAAGCGAATCGTTCCGTCCGGCTGGGGAATCTGGTCGTAGCCGACGCTGTCCGGCTCGCCGTTTTCATCCAGCACGCCGTCCGCCACGCATTTGGCCAGAATGAGCCTGGCTCCCCGCTCCTGCGCCAGCTCCACATAGCTGGGCGCGTCGTCGGGCACGGTGTAGTCCTTGCCATAGTGCAGGGGATAGCCCGCGGGCTCATGAATGCCCGAATTTTCGTCAATCAGCACGATGTTGACGCCCTCCGCCGCGCGGATGACCCCGCTGCCGTAGATCGTGCCGTCCTTGTAGATCACGTCATCCAGCGTATAGATCACATCGCCCAGCCGTGTGCTCTCGCCCGAGGGCGCGATGTCGCCCGAAAGCAGTTCGTCCTTTCTCTCCTCGCCGCCGAACCACCCCGCCAGGTCGGCCGTGCGGCTCTCATACACCGCCAGCGCAATGCCGCCCAGGAGCGCCAGCACCAGCGCCGCAATCAGCGCCGTGCGCAGCGCGCGCGGCCGTGCGGCCGGAGCCGCGTCCAGATTTGCCAGCGTATGCCGCACGCGCGCCTCCAGCCGGACGGGGTCCGGATCGTATGCGCGCTGCCACTCAGATCGTTTCATTCGATATCCTCCTTCAAAATCTCCCGCAGGCGTCCACGGGCCATGTGCAGCCGGGAGGTGACGGTTCCTTTGGGGATGTGCAGCAGCCGCGACAGCTCCGAAACGTCGTACCCCTCCATATAGTGCAGCACCGTCACGGTGCGCAGCTTCTGGGGCAGGGCGTCCAGCGCGTCGCGCAAGGCGGCGGCGCTCCCGTCGGGAGCGGGCCTCTCCGGCACACTCTCCACGGGCACCACGCGTTTTTGCCTTCGCTGGATGTTGACACATTCCCGCATCAGAATGCGCATGAGCCATGTGTCGAAGTATTCCTCCCGGCGAAGGGTCGAATGCTTCTGCCAGGCCCTGAGCACCGCCTCGGACACCGCGTCCAGGCAGTCCTGCTCCCCTTGAAGGTAGCTTCTGGCCACGCGGTACAGCTTTTCCCGCGCATCCAGGACGCGGCCTTCAAAGTCCTCCCTTGTCACAGGCTTCCCCTCCTTCTGTTCAAGCGCGCTTTCATCCATTAGACGCACGGCAGGGGCATTTGATTGAGTGGCGAAAAAAAAGTGGCGGCGCGACCATGCAGTCGCGCCGCGCTTGTGCTTTTGTCAAACGGATTAGGCCTTGCCGTTGCAGCCCAGGACGTCCACGATCTTATGGCGGACCATCTCACGGATGCCGTTGCGCGCGTCGGTCAGGTACTGGCGCGGATCGAAGTGGTCGGGATGCTCGGCCAGATGCTTGCGGATCTCGCCGGTGAAGGCCAGGCGCAGGTCGCTGTCGATGTTGATCTTGCAAACGGCCATGCTGGCAGCCTTGCGCAGCATTGCCTCAGGCACGCCCTGCGCGCCGGGCATGTTGCCGCCATACTTGTTGATCATGTCCACATAGCTGGGGATGACGCTGCTGGCGCCGTGCAGCACGATGGGGAAGCCGGGCAGACGCTTGGAGACCTCCTCCAGAATGTCAAAGCGCAGCTTGGGCTCTCCCTTGAACTTGAAGGCGCCGTGGCTGGTGCCGATCGCGATGGCCAGGCTGTCGCACCCGGTGCGGGTGGCAAACTCCTCGACCTCTTCGGGGCGGGTGTAGCTGGAATCCTCGGCGGACACCTTCACGTCGTCCTCCACGCCGGCCAGACGGCCCAGCTCGGCCTCGACGGTCACGTTGCGGTCGTGCGCGTACTCGACGACCTTGCGGGTCAGGGCGATATTCTCCTCAAAGGGCAGGTGGCTGCCGTCGATCATCACGCTGGTGAAGCCGCCGTCGATGCAGCTCTTGCAGGTTTCGAAGTCGGGGCCATGATCCAGATGCACCACGATGGGCAGATCCGTGTCCTCGATGGCGGCCTCGATCATCTTCATGAGATAGACGTGCTTGGCATACTTGCGCGCGCCCGCGCTCACCTGCAAAATGAGGGGGGCGTTTTCCATCTTCGCGCCCTCGGTGATGCCCTGGATGATTTCCATGTTGTTGACGTTGAAAGCGCCGATGGCATAACCGCCCTCGTAGGCCTTTTTGAACATTTCTTTGCTGTTGACCATTGGCATGGGTAACTCCTCCTTGCTGCTTGGGAATGCCTTCATTATACCAAAGTTTGTCCCGCTTGGGTAGAGGCGGCGCAAAAATTGCGCATGCGCTGCTCCCGGCCGCTTACACAGGGCCTGCCTCATCCAAAAAGGGGAGGCGCCGCCCCGGCCCGGTTGGATGGGCCTTGGGCAGCGCCCCCGCAGGGATTATGCGGTACGCGTCTCTTATAAATCGGGGATGAAGTCGGGCAGCTCACCGGTGGAGACAAAGTAGCCGGAAATGTAGCCAAAGGCGCATGCGTCAGCGTCAGCGTTGGAGCCCAGGCGGTTGGTGCCGTGCACGCCGCCGGTCACCTCGCCCGCCGCGAACAGGCCCGGAATGACCTGGCCGTAGATGTCCTTGACGCTGGTGTTGGTATCGATCACCAGACCGCCCATGGTGTGGTGCACGGACGGATACTGCGGGATGGCGTAGTAGGGGCCTTCCTCCATCTTGACCATGGTGGCAGCCATCACCTTGCCGAAATCGGGATCAGCGCCGCTGTCGATATAGCCGTTATGCTTTTCAATGGTAGCCTTCAGGTTTTCGGCGGTCACGCTGGGATACTGGCCCTTGATCGCAAAAGCGTTGATCTTCTCGGCCAGCTCCTCCAGCGTGTCACCCTTGAGCACGCGGCCGCTCTGAACGCCCGCTTCCAGCTCTTCGGGCTTGACGAAGGCGTTGACCACCGGCTCGGTGAACAGGGCATAGGTGGAGATGAATCCGCTGTTGACGGCCGCGTTGGCGCACACGTCGCGGCGATCGCCCTCGTTGACGTAGCGGTTGCCGTTATAATCCACGTAGATCACGCCGTAGGAGGGACCGGTGAAGGGCCATACGGCGTAGCTGTCCAGCACGCCGGTGTTCGGATCGGCCCAGGGATAGCGCTGGATGTTGCTCATCTGGGTGGTGTTGGCGCCGATGGCCTGCGCAAGGTAGATGCCCTCGCCGGTGGACGCGGCCTTGATGTTGGTGGTGGGCAGGTCGGCGGTCAGGTAGGGCACCTGGGTCTGGCGCATATCCACGTTGGAGGAGAAGCCGCCGGTGGCCAGAATGACACCCTTCCTGGCCTCGATGGTCTTGTAGCCGTCGGCCGTGGCCACGCGGATGCCTACCACGCGGTTGGCCTCGTCGCGGGTGCGATAGATCTCGACCATCTTGGTTTCCAGCTCGATGACGGCGTCGGTATTCTTGAGCATCTTGAGCTGAAGATCGGTGATATCGGAGCCCACCTGGTTTTCCGTCACATAGGTGCGATAGCCGTAGTGTCCGCCGGGACGGGCCAGCGTATCGCGGATGACCAGGCCATTATCCAAAAGCAGGTCCAGATAGTAGGGGGATCCGTAGACCATTTCGGTCACCAGTTCGGGCACGCTCATATTGTCGCCGCCCTTGATGGTGTCCTCAATATGCTTCTCAGCGGTATCGGGTTCCAGGTTAAACTTTTTCTGCAGCTCCGCCGCGACCTTAGAGGTATAGGCCGCGTACTGGCCGCCATTGATGGCGCTGTTGCCGCCGGTGGTGGAGAGCTTTTCCACCAGCACGGTGCTGGACCCGGACTCTACGGCGCTGTATGCCGCCGCCAGGCCCGCGAAGCCGCCGCCGACCACGACGACGTCATAGCTCTCATCCCAGGTTTCCGGCACTTCAAAGGAGCCCATCACGGGATAGTAATCCGGCGCGAGGTCTTCCTCAGCCTCCGGCACCTTGGAGAAGGCGGCCAGATCTGCCCCGGCTTCGGTCAGCGCGGCTTCCACCGCAGCCTTCACGCCGTTGGAGGTCATGGTCGCGCCGCTGATGCCGTCCACCGCGATGCTTTGGGCCTCCACGATCATGCCGGGCAGCTTTTCCAGAGCGGGATAGCCGGGTGAGGTTTCGTTGTGCTCCTTGATTACAACATTCTCGATCGCGCTGTCTGAGAGTGTCACCTCCACGACCAGGCCGTCAAACATGCCTTTGACGGTCTCTGTGTAAGTGCCTGCCTTCATGCCTTCGGCCATCGCGGGTACAGCCAGCAGTAGCGTCAAGCAAAGGAAAATAGCCATTATTCGTTTCATTTTTTCATACCCCCTTATTTGTTATAATCGAGACTAAGTGAAACGAACTATCTAAGTAATACCATATTGTTAAGAATGCGTCAATATCGTTTTCGATATAATTCCATATTCAAAATCATATAACGCCACCCCTGCCCATTCCTGTAGAGCAGGAAAACCCTTTGCTGTTGCCAAAGGATGGGTTTGACATCCTGCCGCGAAAACGGTATGATGGATACTGAATGAATCTACGCTGAGGGGGAGGGGTGAACATGAGCGAGGTGCCCAAAAGCGATACCGGCATCCACGCAACCGCGGATGCGACCAATCCCTTTGCCCCCATCGACTATACTTCCCGGCTGAAAGCCCCCTCCAGGCACACAGGCACCTTTCACGCCATGCAGCCGCTCCAGCCCGGACAGCTGTATGGCACCGCCCACTGGATGAGTCCGCCCAAGCCGTTATCTCCCCGCCCGTTGCCGCAGAAGAGCGAAGAACTGCCGCCTGCGCAGGGATTTCCTTCTTTTTCGGCTCCTTTCCCTCCCTACGAGGATCGGTCGCCGGCTGAGCCGGCCCCGGAAAACGTCCCTGCCGCACCCTCCGTCTCCGATATTCCGCCCTATCTGAAAAGGCGGCCCGCTCTCGTCCGCACAGACACACACGCTCAACCGCCGTACGAAGCCACCGTGGAGCCATGCAACGCCACGGCTTTTCAAGCGCCGCCTCCGGCAGCCGAAGCCGGTTCGGAATCGGCGGCTCAGCCTGACGTGCCTTCCGCCGGCCAGGCGCCGTCCCACCGTTCCCGGCGCAGCCGCGTGGCGCGTCATCAGCTGGAGACGGCGCCCGTTCCCGGCACTGAGGCTCAGGACGAGACGGTATCTGAGTCCCCCTTCGCGGATCCCCTGCCGCCCCTGCCGGAGATGCCGTCCGGCTTTTCCTTCCCTCCCGCCGGTGAGGTATCCCCCGAGCAGGAGAGTCCTCTTTTTCCCGCCGGAGGCGAGCCGGGCGCCCCTTATGCGCCGCCGTTTCATCCCGGCGCTCCCTACCGGCCCGACCTGTCGGAGGGCTCCGCCTTCATTTCGCAGGAGCCTCAGCCCGAACCGGCAGACGAAACGGATGCCTTTTTTGCCGGCGGTGGGGATACGCCGCCTGTTCAGGAGCAGCCCTTTGAAATGCCCGCTCCTCCGCTGCGGGACCCTTTTTCGCCTGCCACGCATTCGCATGCCGCGCCGCGGAAGGATGCGTACTCCCGCGTTTCTGCTGCGGACCTGTCCGGAAGCGCTCCGCCCCGAAATCCGCCCCCTTCGCCGACACCGGAGCGTCCCCAGCGTCCCCCGGTTCGCCCCGCACGCGTGGCCGCACTGATTGCGGCATTTGTGATGCTGGTCTTTTGCCTTGTGCAGGGCAGCCGTATTCTCGCCGACCTGGCCCGTAACGAACGCGAGATGGAGGAGGTACGGGAGGATTTTCTGGAGCGCACCGGCATGGACCTGCAAAGCGGCGCGGCCCGCGTGGACCTGCTGCCCGCCGGGCAGACCTATGCGCCCTCGCCCACACCCGCTCTCACACAAGCCGTCCAGACCCCCTCGCCTACGCCCGTCATCCCCATACGGGAAAACGCCATTCAGAGTCTGAACAAGCGCGACACCAGCAACGTGTAGGAGGTTTCCGCACCTACAGACACCCCCAGTCCGCGCACCCGTCTGACCGAATACCCCGGCAACCCGCTCAAGAACGTGATGGAAAGCCTGCTTCCCCTCATTGACGAAAACAGCGACGTCGTGGGCCAGCTCACCATTCCGGGCGTGCTGGAAGAAGTGGTGGTGCAGCGCAACAATACCTATTACCTGACCCACAATTACCGGGGAAGCTCCTCGGACGCCGGAGCGGTCTTTGTGGATGAGAGCTGCTCCCTTCGTTCCCCGCCGGAAAACCTGCTTCTGCGGGGACAAGGTACCATTGAGGGAAAGGTGTTCGCACCGCTGTGGCAGTATGCTACCGCCGGGCGCGACTTCGTGGCCTCCGCCACCACCGCCCACCTGACCACCCTGTACGAAGAGGCGGATTATGTGCTCTTCGCGGTCATTCGGGCCAGCAGCAATCCCTCCAGCCCCGACTATTTCAACTACGCCGGATATTCCAGCTTTGCCACCGATGCCGACATGCTCTCCTACATCGAGACGGCGCGCACCCACAGCCTGTATTCCTTCAATGTGGATGTGACCGCTTCGGACAGGCTGCTGACGCTTGCCACTTTGGGCAGCGGCAACGAGAGCCTGGTGCTGCTGTTCCGTCAGATGCGCTGACATCCTTTCCGTGCGCTATCCCCCGATTCATCAAGGAGGTATTGCCATGCCCGATTCCAATGTGGTGCTTTATCCCGGAGAGCTGCTTCTGCCCGCCGACCGTTCCAGTCTGACGGAATGGGCCTGCGTGGCCTGTGACCAGTTCACCTCCCAGCCCAGATACTGGGAGGATGTGCGCCGGTTTGTCGGCAACCATCCTTCCACGTTGGATCTGATTCTGCCCGAATGCTACCTCAACGAAGCTCCTCAGCGCATTGAGCGCATCCACCGGGCCATGCGCGATGATCTGGAGAAGGGCGTGCTGGTTCCCGCCGTGTCCAACGGCTTCATTCTCGTGGAGCGCAACACCTCCAGCGGCGCGCGTGTGGGGCTGGTAGCGCTGTTGGATCTGGAATGCTACGACCCGGCCAAGGGGAGCAAATCCCTGGTGCGCGCCTCGGAGGAAACCATCGCAGAGCGCGTGCCTCCCCGCATGACCGTGCGGCGCGGCGCAGCGCTGGAGACCAGCCATGTGCTGATGCTGATGGACGATCCCATGCACAGCGTGATCGAGCCCCTGTTCCAGAAGCATGACGAGCTGGACTGTCTCTACGACTTCCCGCTGATGATGGGCGGCGGCCACCTGACCGGCTATGCCGTGACCGACCCTGCCGACATCACTTCTATCTACGACGCGCTGCATCGCCTGCGTGCGCGCCTGTCCCCGGAGGACCCGCTGCTCTTTGCCGTGGGCGACGGCAACCACAGCCTGGCCGCCGCCAAGGCCTGCTGGGAGGAGATCAAGCGCGGTCTGACGCCTGAGGAAACGGTCGTGCATCCCGCGCGTTTTGCCATGGTGGAGCTGGAAAACATCCATGACGATGCCCTTCGCATGGAGCCCATCCACCGGGTGCTGTTTGGCTGTGACGGCGACGACCTGCTTGATGAAATCGCCGCCTTTGCCGCCGCAAAGGGCGCTACGCTGGCCGCGGGGCCCCAGGCGCAGGAGATCGCCGTCGTTTACGAGGGCAAGGAAGTGACCCTCAGCATCGAGGGCTCGCCCTACAAGCTGGCCGTAGGCACGCTGCAGGCGTTTCTGATGGATGGCTGTCCGCTCATCCCCAAGCGCGGCTGGATTACATCCATGGAGAGGATACCGTCCGCACGCTGGTGGCGGGAGAGGGCGCCGTGGGCTTCCTGCTCCCCACGCCCGAAAGAGACCGCCTGTTTGACACCATCCGCGCGGAGGGCGCGCTGCCCCGCAAGACGTTCTCCCTGGGCTCCGCCAATGAAAAGCGGTATTACATGGAATGCCGCCGCCTGTAAGTCGTTTGCTCAAAACCGGCGAAGCAGATGCACAAAGACCGGACGGGCCGCCCTTGAAAGGGGTGGCCCGTCCGGTCTCTTTTCCTGGGTCCTCACACCGCACGGCGGCGTTTCCTGCGCTCCATCAGCACCACGGCTACCATCATCGCGACCGTCACCACATAGGGTGCCATGGCGGTCAGGTCGCTGGGCATGTACTTTTGCATGCGCAGGCCCAGCGCCTCGATGAAGCCGAACAGCAGCGCCGCCAAAAATACCTTCGGCGGGTTGCCGCGGCCAAAGATGACGCAGGCAAACGCCACATACCCGCGCGAGGCGCTCATGTTTTCGGAAAACATGGTCAGGTAGCCCAGCGACAGGTGCGCGCCCGCCAGCGCGCTGAGCAGTCCGCACAGCACGCTGGCCAGGCATTTCATGCGTTCGGGGCTCTTGCCCGCAGCGGTCAGCGCGTCGGGGTATTCGCCCGAAGCCCGCAGGTGGAAGCCCATGGGCGTTTTGTAGATGAACGCCCAGCACACGGGAACAAGCAGCCAGCTGACATACACCAGTAGCGAATTGCCGCTGAGCAGAGGACCGATCACGGGGATATCTTTGATCAGCGGAATCTCAATCGTTGGGAAGGGCACGATGGCGGGATCGGAAAACGAGCCCTTCACATCAAAGATATTGCGCAGCAGAAACACCGTCAGCCCGCCCGCGAAAATGTTCAGCGCCACGCCGATGATGAACTCATCGCTTTTGAACTTGATGACAAATACGTAGTAAAACAGGCCCAGCAGCAGTCCCACCAGCAGCGCGCACGCGACGCCCGCAACCCAGCTGCCCGCGAAATAGCTGCCCAGCACCGCGAAGAACGCGCCGGTCAGCATCATGCCCTCAATGCCGATGTTGGTGATGTTCACGTGCTGGGTCATCAGGCAGCCCAGCGCCGCCAGCACCACGGGCGTGGCGGTGCGCAGGGTGTTTTGCAGGAGCAGGATATTCAGCACATCGCCCATCAGCCGCGCCCCCTTTCTCCGGCCTCGGCCCGTGCCCGCCGCAGCGCTGCCCGGTCACTCAGCGACTTGCGGATGCCGCCCTCCGCCGCCATGAAGAAGATAATGATGGACTGCACGATCAAAATCAGCTCGCTGGACACCCCGGCGCTGAGCTCCATGGATTTGCTGCCGATGCTGAGCACCGCGAAAAAGAAGCTCATCAGGATGACGCCAAAAGGGCTGTAGCGCATGATCATGGCCACCAGCATTCCGTCGAAGTAAAACTCGTTGCTCACGGTGGTCAAAAACCGTTTGTGCAGGCCGAATACCTCCAGCATGCCCACCAGCCCGCAGATCGCGCCGCTGAACACCATGGCCCACAGCATCAGGCTTCCGGTCCGGATGCCGCCGTAGCGCGCGAAGCGGTCGTTTTCGCCCGTCAGCTTCATCTCAAATCCCACGGATGACCGGCTCATCACATACCATACGATCAGTGCCACCGCCGCGGCATAGAACACGCCGGTGGTCAGGTTGCTCAGCTTGATGAGCGGCGTGAAGGCCGCCTCCGCCATGATGCTGTCCGTACCGGTGGCGATGCCGCGCTCGGCGGTCTTGAGCGGACCGTTGGCCAGGTAGCTGCAAAAGTAGATGGCCACGGAATTGAGCATGATGGTGGTGATGACCTCGTCCACCTTCCACTTGACCTTCAGCGCGCCGGGCAGCAGGGCGTACAGTCCGCCCGCCGCCATGGCCGCCAGCAGCGCCAGCAGCGTGACCAGCCACGCGGGCGCGTCCAGCTGCGCGCCCACCACGGCCGCCGCCATGGCCCCAAGGTAGAGCTGCCCCTCGCCGCCGACATTGAACACGCCCGCCTTGGCCGCCAGACTCATGGCCAAACCCGTCAGACACAGGGTCACGCTCTTGGCCAGGGTGTTTCCAATGGCGCGGGGCTTGCCCAGTGCCCCTTCGATCAGCGCGCCATAGCCCTCGATGGGATTGTGGCCGCACACCAGCATGATGGCCGCGCCCACCGCCAGCGCCAGCAGCACCGCGGTAAGCAGCGAAACCAGATAATCCCGCGTCAGCTTCTGCGTGGGCTTGAGGCGCGCCAGCGCCCGCAGGGACTGCATCCATCCGCTCATCGCGCCTCCGCCTCCTTTGTATCCTGACGGCCCCCCGTCATGTAGTATCCGATCTCTTCCCTCGTCACGTCCGCCGTGCGGAAGCGGCCCGTTACCTTGCCCTCAAACACCGTAACCAGCCGGTCGCTCAGACGCATCAGCTCGTCCAAATCCGCGCTGATGAGCAGCACGGCGCAGCCCTGGTCCCGCTTTTCCACGATGCGCTCGTGGATAAACTCCGTCGCGCCGATGTCCACGCCTCGCGTGGGCTGGCACACCAGCAGCACGGGCGATCCGAAGGAAAACTCGCGGGCCAGCACGACCTTCTGCATGTTGCCGCCGCTGAGGGACCCGGCAGGCTCGTCCACGCCGGAGGTGCGGATATCAAAGGTGCGGGTCAGCTCCTGCGCGTATTTCTTCACCTGCCCGCGCCTGAGGTGGATACCCAGGCGGCTGAACGCCGGCGTGCGCTGCTTGCCCACAATTAGATTTTCGGCCACGCTGGCCTTCACGTCCATGCCGGTGGAGATGCGGTCCTCCGGGATATAGCTCAGGCCCGCCTCCCGGATGCGTCCGGGGGTCTGGCCGGTCACGTCGCGCCCACAGAGGGTGACGCTGCCGCCCATGACGGGCCGCATGCCCGCCACGCACTCGGCCAGTTCGGTCTGGCCGTTGCCCTCCACGCCGCACACACCGACCACCTCGCCCGCGCGCACGGTCAGGTCCATGCCGCGAAGCGCCGGAAGGCCCCGGTCGCCCAGCGCGCACAGGCCGCGGATGACCAGGCGCTCCTCCCCGGCCGCCTGTCCGCCGGGCAGGTCGCCGAAAAGCACGTCGCGTCCCACCATCAGCGAGGCGATCTCCCGCTCGCTGGTATCGCGCGTCTCCATGACCTTTTCCAGTCTGCCGCGCCGCATCACGCCCACGCGGTCGCTCACGCGCATCACCTCGGGGAGACGGTGCGTGATGAGGATGACGGTCATGTTCTTCTCCTCCACCACGCGACGGATGACCTCAAACAGCTCCTCGGCCTCCTGCGGGGTGAGGACGGCGGTCGGCTCGTCCAGAATCAGCACATCCGCGCCTGTTCTCAGCGCCTTTAGAATTTCCACGCGCTGCTGGATGCCCACGCTCAGGTCGCGCACCACGTCGCCCGGCTCCACCTTCAGCCCGTATTCGGCCGAGAGCCTGCGCACCGTTTCCTCCGCCTCGTGCCCATCGTAAAACAGGCCGCGCCGGGGCTCGTGCCCCAGCATGACGTTCTGCGCCACGGTAAAGCTGGGCACCAGCTTGAAATGCTGGTGCACCATGCTCACGCCCATGCGCATGGCGTTTTCCGGCCCGTGCTGGGGGCCGGTCGGTTTTCCCTTGATGTAAATTTCCCCCAGCGTAGGCGCCTGCAGGCCGTAGAGCAGGTTCATCAGCGTGGATTTGCCCGCGCCGTTCTCCCCCACCAGCGCGAACACCTCGCCCCGGCGGATGGTCAGGCTCACGTCATCATTGGCGAGCGTGCCGGGGTAGTGCTTGCTCACATGGGAAAAGCGGATGATCTCCGCACCCGTTGCAGCGTCGTTCATCGGTTATTCCTCCGGCTCATCTTCCGTATACAACAGCAGCACCGTGTCCATGCCCGCATCCACGATGTCTGCGGGGACGAAAACACTCTGCGCCGTGATCGTGTCCTGACCCGTCTGGGCAAAGGCTGTCAGGATGTCCACATCCGTGCCATAGTCCGTCACCAGCAGCAGGGGCGAAAAGTCCTCGGGCATAACCATGGTTTGACTTACCATCAGCACATTGGACGCCGCCAGCCACTCGGCGCCCGCTTGCCCGGTGAGCAGGCTGGGCATCAGCAGCGCCAGCCGCATCTTCAGCTCCGCCTGTGCCGTGTCGCTCAGTTCCGGCATGTCGGCGCCCTGCGCGGCTGCAAAATCCTCAAATGCGGATTCATCGCGCAGCACAAAGCGCCTGCGTTGCTGAACCTCGCACCCGGCGTTGCCCGCCATGCGCTCCACATGGCTCATCAGCTCCGAGCTGCCGGTGAACATCTCCACATATGCCCGCTCCCCAGCCAGCGCCGTCATGCGCGCGCACAGCGCGTCCGCCGTATCGTCCGCCCAGTCCGCCCGCGCGCATCCACACAGCAGCGTCAGGCAGAGCAGCAGGGCCGCGGCCATTAGTTTCCGGTTCATGCGCATCTCCTCCGTTTGGCAAAGGCCCCTTGCGCGGCAAACGCCTGCAAGGGGCCTTGATTTTTTCCATGGCGGTTCAGCGGGTGCTCTCGACCTCGATTTCGCCCGCAATAATCTTTTCGGCCAGGGCCTCTACCTCTGCCTTGAGCTCGTCGGATACCTGCTGGGTCATGGTGTCGTCGCCATACCCCAGACCGACCAGGCCGCTGGACATATCGGCGTTCCAGATGGTGCCGCCGTCAAACACGCCGTCCTCCAGGTAATTGCTGATCACATCATACACGCTGTCGCCCACGCGCTTGAGCATGGAGCAGATGATGACGTCGGGATTGATGTACTTCTGGTCGCTGTCCACGCCCACGGCGTACTTGCCCTGCTCCTGCGCGGCCTCAAACACGCCCAGGCCGGTCTTGCCCGCCACGGCGTACACCACGTCCGCACCCTGGCTGTAGAGCGAAAGCGCCGCTTCCTTGCCCTTGTCGGGCGCCTCATAGTCGTCGGTATAGACGGGGTCAAGCACGGTGCCGTCGGGGTTGGCATAGAGCGCGCCCTGCTTGTAGCCCACGACGAAGTTGTTGATGGTATCGCTGTTCTCGCCGCCGATCACGCCCACGATGCCACTCTGAGCCAGCTTCATGGCCACATAGCCCGCCAGGAAGCTGCCTTCGTTTTCGGCATAGGTGATGGACAGCAGGTTGTCGCCCACGCCATCCAGGCCGTTATCCACAAAGATAAACTTGGTATCGGGCATTTCGGGCACGACCGCAGTCAGGCCGTCCCAGAACTGCCAGCCCACGGCCACCACCACGTCGCTCTGCTCGGCGGCCTCCACCAGCGCCACCTGATACATGCTGGCGTCGCTCTTGCACTCCACCACGCTGCCGATTACGCCGTAGTCGGCTTCCAGCCGCTTGAGGCCCTCGTTCGCACTGTCATAAAAGCCAAGATCGCCCAGCGTTTCAGCGATGCACAGGGATACCCGCAGCTCGCCGCCGTCCTCAGCCTGTCCCATGGCGGTGAGTCCCAAAGTCAAAAGCATCGCCAGGCACAGAAGCAAAGAGAGGATTTTTTTCATTACATTCGTCCATCCTTTCCGTCTGATAGGGTCGCTCATCCATGCGTCCATTATACTATGGCGCCTTTGCTTTCGCAAGGCTTTTCGGCGGCAAAACGCCTAGGGATTCAGCGTTCCAAATTTCACCACGCACACGTCCCCCACCATGCTTATGCTTCCCTCGCGCGGGTAACTGGGCATAGCGGCCACAGCGGCCGTTTCCTCCTCGGTCTGGGGCTGCCAAGTGGTCGTCGCCTCAACAGGAAGGCCGATCATGCGGGTCAGCAGTTTGGGCATGGTGAGAAAATTGATATAGTCCAGCTCCGTAATTATACCAGCCATGGGCGTAAAGCGATAGGTATCGTCCGGTTCAAAATAGACCAGTCCTTCAGGGATATAGCCATAAACGTATCCGTACAGCGCCACCGTCATGCCGGGCACATATCCCTCCGTCTGCTCAATGCGGGCCGCCATCCGGTTGGCGAAGTGTTCGCTGCGGGTGTAGGCCAGGTACAGCTTGTAATACGCCTGATTGCTCAGCACCGCGCCCCACAGGCCATATACTGCGCATACCACCGTCAGCGCGACCGCCAGCACGCGTCTGGCATTCGGATGAGGCAGGCCCTCCAGCAATCCGGGCAGCAGCAGCGCCGGGGCCAGCAGCAGCAGAACCAGTGGATACAGCACCAGGCTGTGGACACTGATGTCATCGCCCATGAAGTAGATGCCTGCCATCACCACGGGAAGCACCGCCATGCAACCCAGCGCCAGCACCCCGTCCATGGCCTGTCTGCGCGCGAAAGCGCGTACCGCAATCCAAACGGCAGCAGCCACGCCGCCCAGCGCCAGCGCCCCCTGCGCAAGGCGCATCAGCTTGGTCAAATAAATGGGCGTGTCGGCGATAAAGTAGTTGAATACCGTCCCGTACGCCTGCGCCAGCTTGGTGGGGATGGCTGACACATCCAGCGATCCCATTTTGTCAATGCCCTGGTACTGATTGAGAGCGCTTCCCGTCAGCCGCAGCGCCAGTTTGGCGGCCAGCATGTACAGGACCAGCCCCGCCAGCGCTGCCGCCGCGCAGCGGACAGTCAGCTTCCACGCATGGCCGCCCACGGACACCTCGCGCAAAATAGCGATCACCATCAGCCCTGTGGCCAGCAGCAGGTAGACCTGATAGATGCCTGTAGCCAGCACCACCACAACGACCGCCCAAAGCCAACCAAACCGCCCCCGCGGCACCAGCCACGCCGCCAGCGCGGCAAACATAACGCCCAGTGCAAAAACATGCGCCTCATACATGAAGCAAAACAGGGAGATATTTTCCGGAAAAACGACCACAATCAGCGTAAGGGACAGCGCCTGCCAGCGGCGCCGCAGGCCGAAGGCATCCGAAAGCAGCGCGGCCGCGCAGGAGAGAAACCCAACGCCCAGAATGCCGTTGAGCCACGGCGCGCTCAGATTGGAAAACAGCTTCCAGAAAAAGAACAGTGCGAAGCGGCCCGATTCCACCCCTGCACCCGAGATATCAACATCATAGTACAGATCGTCGTGGTTGGGAATCTTGTTGGCGAACATGAAGCCGTGCGCAAACAGGCCTGCCAGCATCCCGGCGATCAGGCACAGCCGCAACAGCCTGCGCCGGCTCATCTCATCACCAAGCCATGCCCAGGCCACCCTCAGATACTTTCTCATGGTCTTTCCTCCCCGCCGTTCAGGCGTCCTTGGCTTCTGTGGGAGCCTCATGCTGTGCTTCGGCGATCAGGTAGCGCGGCCGGCGTTTGGCTTCCATGTAAATCTTTCCGACATATTCGCCCACGCAGCCCAGTGAAATCATCAGCATGCCGCCGATGAGCCACATGCTGATCATCATCGAAGTCCAGCCCGTGATGGCCTCCCCCTGCAAAAACACCACGAGGTCGTAGATGATAAAACATAAGCAAAAAAACACACAGATGAAGCCCGTGATGGAAATGATTCTAAGGGGCCTGACGGAAAAGGACGTAATGCCATCCATCGCCAGACGCATCATCTTGGCCGGCGAGTACTTGGACTGCCCCGCATAACGCTCGCTCACGTCAAAAGGAACCTCGCACGATACGAAGCCGAGGCTGCGAATCAGCCCGCGCAGGAAGACATTGACCTCGGTATACTGGTCCAGCGCCAGAAGCACGCGCTTGGACAGGAGCCGGTAATCCGCATGGTTCCTGATGACGTTTGCGCCCATCGCATGCATCAGCCCATAAAATGCCTGGGCGGTCACCCGTTTGAGCAGGCCGTCGGTATCCCGGGAGCGGCGCACGCCAAACACAATGTCCACGCCCTTGGCATAGCAGCGCAGAAACTCATCCATGGCATTGACATCCTGCTGCAAATCCGCGTCAATGGTGATTGCGCAATCTGCATAATCCTTGGCATACAACATGCCGGCCAGCAGCGCGTTCTGATGGCCGCAGTTGGTGGACAGGGACAGGAAACACACGCGTGCATCCCGCTTGCGCAAAGCGACCAGCCTATCCCGCGTGGCATCGGATGAGCCATCATTGACAAACAGCAGCCTGCTTTTGGGGGAACATAGCCCCTTTCCGGCCAGATCATCCAATTTCTCAAGCAGGCGCTGGGCGCAATGATCGATGCATGCCTCTTCATTGTAACAGGGCACTATGACGTAGAGAATTGCATCCATGGCGGTTCCTTCTTTCCCCACATTTCCCATGCCGTTTTCTGAAAAACGGATCAGGCTCAAATCATCAGGAATGGCGGCACAGCCCCCTGCCGGATAGCAGGGCATGGTCTCCACAATGGCTTTTCCTCTTCTTCTGTGGGCTACCAATCATACCCGAGGCTGATCCGGCGGACCCACCACCTATGTCAGCATCCACACCGACACATGCAGCCCGACGCTGTTCCCTTCATTCGGGATTCCGGCAAAGCGTCCTCTGCCATATCCTATCAAAAATAAATGTGCGATCTTTCGTGTCCATGTATCCCCATGACCACTGCGCCGTCCCGGCAGGCACCCGCGTCACGCAGCAAAAAGGCCGCGCCGTACAGAACAATCGGTCTCCGGATGAGAACTTCATGCTTGGCGGGCTTGCTGTCAACTGTGAAGCCCTGCGCCGTCCTGTCCGCGCTCCTTCCGGGCATCAGGCAGCATTTGAGCAGCCGTCGGCGGCTGGGCGCGGCATCCACCCATCCGCACATATCTTCTCACAGGCTTCCGCCTTCTCCCACGCATCTCTGACAGACAAAAGCAGGGGGAGCGCTCACGCGCTCCTCCTGCCCCCCAAATCAGCGGTACAGCATCTCCTCACGCTTGGGGCCGGTGGAGATCATGTGAATGGGTACCTGAAGCTCCTTTTCAATAAAAGTGATGTAGTTTTGGCAGTTTTCAGGCAGCTTGTCCCATTCGGTCACACCGCGCACGTCGCACTTCCAGCCGGGCAGCAACGTATAAACCGGCTTGCAGCGCATCAGCGTGGGCGTGGAGGGGAAATCCGTAATGGTTTTGCCATCAACCTCATATGCTGTGCACACGGGGATCTGGTCCAGGTAGCCCAGCACGTCCAGGTTGGTCATGACGGCCTCGGTCGCGCCCTGCACCATGCAGCCATAGCGCGTGGCCACAGCGTCGAACCAGCCTACCCGGCGCGGACGGCCCGTAGTGGCGCCGTATTCACCCGCGTCGCCGCCCCGGTCGCGCAGCTCCTTGGCCTCCTCGCCAAACAGCTCCGTGGTGAAGGGACCCGCGCCGACGCAGCTGGAATACGCCTTGGTAACGCAGTACACATCCTTGATGGCGCTGGCAGGCACACCCGCGCCCACCGTGCCGTAGCCGGCCAGCGGAGAGGAGGAGGTGGTGTAGGGATAGATGCCGTGGTCAGGGTCGCGCAGGCTGCCCAGCTGGCCCTCCAGCAGCACAGTCTTGCCCTCCTTGAGCGCCTTGTGCAGGTAGAGGGTGGTGTCGATCACCATGGGACGGATGCGTTCGCCCAGGTCCCTGACGTGGGCAATGAGCGCCTCCAGGTCGATAGGCGGCTTGTGGTAGAGGTTGGCAAGCGTCACATTCTTCTGCTCCACGGCGCTGGAAAGGCGCTGGCGCAAAATCTCCTCGTCATAGATCTGGCAGACCTGAATGCCGATCTTGAGGTACTTGTCGCCATAGAACGGCGCGATGCCGCTCTTGGTGGAGCCAAACCCAGCCTTGCCCAGGCGCTCTTCCTCGAAGCGGTCAAAGTCCACATGGTAGGGCATCATCACCTGCGCCCGGTCGGAGATATACAGCTTGGGCTTGGGAACCCCGCGCTGGACCACGCTGTCGTACTCGGCGAGCAGCTTTTCGATGTCCAGGGCCACGCCCGGTCCGATGATGTTGGCAATGTTCTGATGGAAAACGCCCGACGGAAGCAAATGCAGGGCGAACTTGCCATAGTTGTTGATGATGGTATGCCCCGCGTTGGCTCCGCCCTGAAAGCGCACGACAACGTCGCTGCGTTCGGCCAGCACGTCGGTGATCTTGCCCTTGCCCTCGTCGCCCCAGTTTGCGCCTACGATGCTACGGACCATAAAAATGATCCCCTTTCCGATGGTTTTTCCACGCCGCCCGGCGGCGCGGAAGCAGGGCTGATGCCCCATCTTTCTTTATACTATACCGTGTATGGAATGTCAAGCAAGCAGGAGGAAAACCACATGTCAAAAAAGCGTATCGCCCTTCTTCTGGCCCTGATGCTGTTCACAGCCCCCTATGCCTTGGCTCAGCCGTACCAGGACGGCGTCTACCGCGACCTGGGGGCCGGGTATAATGACGAGGTGGTGGTGACCGTCACTGTACGCGGCGGCGAGATGACCGAACTGACCGCCGAAAACCGGCGTGGCGGGGAAAAGAGCGAATACTTCGTCAAGGCTGAGGAGGGGCTTTCCAAGGCCATTCTGGAAAAGCAATCCATCGACGGGGTGGACGCGGTGGCAGGAGCGACCGGCACCAGCGACAGCATCCTCGCCGCGATGAGAGGCATTCTGGAGCAAATGGCGTATACAGGCCCCGCCGAGGACGGCGGAATGGCCACCGCCGCCCCGCAGACCACCCCCGCGGAGGGCGTGCCCGAAGTAACCGCATCGCCCGCTCAGACCTGATTACTCCAGGATCTGCGACACGTCCACCCAGCCCGCGGCGTGCGAGGCTGCCTCCAACTGGGGCAACGTAACCTCCACGGCGCTGTTGGGGGTACCGGCGGCGGGGAACACCGTATCGAAGCGCTTAAGCGATTCGTCCAGATAGACCTTCACGCCCTCCGGAGCCAGAAACGGACACACGCCGCCCACCGGGAAGCCCGTCAGCTCGGCCACCTGCTCGTGGCCGAGCATTTTGGCCTTCTGATGAAAGGCCGCCTTAAACTTTGTGTTGTTCACCTTGGCATCGCCCGCCAGCACAATCAAAACGGGCGCGCCGTCCACCAGAAAGCTCATCGTCTTGGCGATGCGGCGCGGTTCGCACCCCACGGCCACCGCCGCCAGCTCCACTGTGGCGCTGGATACGTCAAATTCCAGAGCGTTCAGCCCCAACCCGGCCAGATAGGCCTTTACCTGCTCAAAACTCATCGTTTGTCATCCTTTCCATCATGGTGCGCTACGGCTGCGGGGTCGTGCGCATACACAGATAGCTCAGCGGCAGAGAAACCGCCGCCGCGCCCAGCTGAATCCATTGCCACTGTTCCACCACGAACTGCGCCACTCGCGCCAGCCACTGCATCCACTCAAGGCCCATGGCCATGATCTCCGTTTCCGTACCGCTTTCCAGGATAACGGCTGTCTCGCGGACAAAAGGCATGAGCATGAGCATGACGCACACGAAGGGCACGCCGAGCACCACCGCCAGCGTCAGACCGCGCCTGCGCCTGAGGCAGCAGGCCAGCAGATAGAACAGGCTGGTCCACTCCAAAAGCCACAAAAGCTGCTGCGGCAACCCTTCCAGCGACTCCCGCAGGGTATGGCCCAGCAGCGCCGCGCCCGTTGGCAGAGCGTCCGTATAGGCTGTCAGGGTAAAGCGGGCCGGCATCGTGCGGGAGAGAAGCAGGACCGTTCCCCCCGTCGCCAGGTTGATCAGCAGCGTACCCAGCAAAAATGCCGCCGCGCCCAAAAACAACGCCAGCACATTGCTCAGCCACACCGGGAAGCGCGCCGTGCCAAACCGGAGCAAAAACCGTGTGCGGCTGTGCGCCGCCAGGCAGGCGCATACCAGCAGCAGCGCCATGGTCAGGGAAAAATCGGACGACACGCCGGCCATATTCAGATCGCCCGCGCCCGCCAGGGCCGCGGCAATCGCGATCGCGTTGCCTGCCAGCAAAACCAGCAGGCCCCATCCAATCAGCCGACCCATCCACGCCCGGTGATACCGCATGGCGCCCAGGAAGCGCGAGCGCCGCATCCATCCCGCATGTTCAACCGGCATCGCGCTCCGCCTCCTTTCTTTCGGTCAAAAGCACAAACAGCCTCTGCAGGCTCACCGGCGCGGTCTGCACCCGGCCGCAGGCCCGAATGCGTTCGGCGTCCTCCGGCGCGTTCAGGCGCGTATAACGCACCAAAGTTCCGGCCACCTCTTCTTCCCGCAGGACCGCAAGGCCCGCCGTCGCGGCGCCCACCTCCTCCGCCGAGCCCGATACGCACAGATACAGCCGCGTCATCTCCTCCGGCGAGCCCTGGGCCAGCAGCCGCCCGCCGTCGATCATCACGGCGTAATCCAGCGTGCGTGCAACCTCGTCAATCAGGTGTGTGCTGATCAGAAAGGTGCGCTCCGGCTCCCTCCTGTGCGCCGCCACGACCTCGTCATAAAACCGTTCGCGCATCACCGCGTCCAGGCCGAGGCTCGGCTCGTCAAATATGGTCAGCTCCGCCCCGGAGGCCAGGCCCGCGCACAGGAGCAAGGCCGTCTGCATGCCGCGGCTGTATCCCTTGAGCGGCTTTTTCAGCGGCAGCCCAAACAGCGTCATCAGCCGTCCCGCCTGTTCTTCCTGCCAGGAAGGAAACAGGCATCGGCACACGGCGAGAAACTCGGCGGCATTTCTCAAGCCTCCAAAGTCCGGCGTATCTCCGATCAGGCACAGGCGGCCCAGCGTTTCCATCCCCACCTGCGCGCCCATCAGCTCGGCCTCCCCGCCCGTCTGTCGCAGCTGGCCGCTTACAATGCGCAGCAACGTGCTTTTCCCCGCGCCGTTTCGGCCCAGAAGGCCCACCACCTGGCCTGCGGCCACCGAAAAATCCAGGCCGTCCAGCGCCACGGCCCGACCAAAGCGCCTTGTAAGGCCACATGCGCGGACGGCAGGTGCTCTTTTTGATTCCAAATACATTTCTCCCTTCAGCACTTCATTCCAGAATCAGGGAACCATCTTCCCAGCGCACGGCGTAGGGTATGGCGATATCCAGCCAACCGTCCGGCATGCAGGCAATAGCATTGTCATAGATCGGATTATCCTCATCCATACATACCACGTGGGTAGCCCCGACGGCACGAAGCCATTCTTCAAAGGGCTGCGTGTCCAGCTCCCCCTCCTGCGGCATCACCAGTTTTACGGGTGCAAGCGCATACTGCAAAAATTCCACCCGCGACACCAGGCTTGCTATGCCATAGGCAACCACGCAGTTTTCCGGTTCCTCCAGCATATCTGTCCAGAAGTTTTCCGCCAGATAGGTTGCCGTGCGGTCCTCAAACTGTGTGACTTCATCGCTGCGAACGAAAAAGGTCTGCTCCACCTCGCGCCAGGGAGCTCCGAGCAAGACCACTGCCGTGAGCGCTATTCCCACCGCAGCAGACAAAGTGAGAGGTCCGGTTCGTTCTGTGGATCTGCGGTTTTCCCGAAGCAGAACCATCCAAAGCACAAACAGCCCTATCACCAGCGGACAATGATAACGCATGAGCACGGAATAGCCAAAGTTCGCATTGTCCAATAGCGCTCCGCTTTCATTATAAAGCAGGGAAACGACGGACAGCGCATACCCCATCAGAAACAGCGCATGACAGGCCAGCGCCCACAGAAACAGACGAATCCCTTTTTTCTTTCCCAACGCCATCGGCGCCAGCAGCGTCAGTATCATACTTCCCAGCACGCTGAGCTGCTTGAAGCCTGTTTCCTGGGGGACGTAGGTCAGCGCCCGCCAAATGGCTCCCGGGAGGCGGGACAGAACCGCTCCCACCCCGCTTTGTCCGCTCCCCAAGGCTTCCAACTGCTCCACCAATGATTCAGCATGCATGCCCGTAAGCCCATTGGCGGCACAAAACGCCAGCCAGCTGACCAAAACCACCGCCGGTGCCGCAGCGGTCATCAGTGCTGCGCGCAAACGAAGCGGGTTTGGCGAAAGGGAACGGACCACCAGAACAAAAGCCATCGCCATCAGCACCCAGGCCACGCCGGACAGTTTGATCAGCACCAGTGCGCAAAGAGCCAGTGCGAAGTAACATAGTCTTTCACCGCGGCCCGTCGTTTCTCGGCATGCATACCATGCCTGCACCAGCGCATATCCCAGGCATAAGCCCTGCGCACTGTCCACACGCAGCATGGTAAAGGCATTTGTCCCTAGTGCCGCCGGCACAGCAATCACAAGAAGCATTTCCAGCACGGTCCAGCCTGCCCTTTTCCATGTAACCCACTCAAAGTGAGGAAGCAGGAACACCGCATAGAAAATCCAGAGCATGGCAAACAGGGCGGTCTCGTTCCATTCTCCCAAAACAGCCATTGCCGTCCACTGGTACAGTGCCATGCCGGGCGTATAGTTCATGAAATTGGGCGAGAGATGGTGCCGAGCATCCACCAGCCCGCCGTGCGCATAGAGGGACCGTACCTCAATAGCCCAGTAGTGAATATCGTCTGCCGCGTTTACAAACAGCCCCTGACTGCCCACATGGAACAGGATCGTCAGCGCCACAAGGCACAAAAGGCCTGGCGTGAGCACGCAGCCCACGCCGGCCTTCAATATTTTGCCGTGTCCTTTTGCCAGACTGACCAACAGAACGGCCAGCGCGCCCAACGCACACGCCAGCGCTATCCACATCAGCCATTCCAGCCGTCCGAAAAGGGCCAGCAGGTATTCCAGCAGCATTAGCCCGCAGACAAAGGGCGCCGCCAATCGCTCAACCCGCCGGTTGCACAGCACGCACAGGCATACCAGCAGCGTCCCGAGGGATATTCCCAGCAGCATTCGCTTTCCTCCCCCCGCGTCGCCGCTTATTTCACAATCAAATTGCACAGGCGGCCCGGCACAAAGATCACCTTTGCAATGGCTTTCCCGCCCACGATCTGCTGGATATCCGCGCGCTGGGGAAGCTCTTTCTCCGCCTGCTCGCGAGTCATGTCCGGCGAGACCATAATGCGGCCGCGCACCTTGCCATTGACCTGCACGCCGATTTCCACCTCGGTGCGCTTCATGGCCTTTTCGTCGTAGGTGGGCCAGGGCTCGCGCGCGAGGCCGCTGCCAAAGCCCATCTGCTCCCACATCTCCTCGCAGATGTGCGGGGCCACGGGGCTGAGCAGAAGAATCAGCGTGCGTAGCTCCTCACGGGTGCAGCCGCCGGCGGCGTAGAACTCGTTAACCAGCGACATCATGGCGGCGATGGCCGTGTTGTACTTCATGGCCTCGTAGTCCTCGCCCACCTTCTTGATGGTCTCATGCATCAGCGGGGTGAGCGCCTTGGAGTAGCCCTCACCGGGCAAAATCATGTCCTGAAGCCGCCACACGCGGTCCAGGAAACGGCGGCAGCCGCGCGCGCCGTTGGTGGACCACGGGATGGCCTGATCGAAGGCGCCCATGAACATCTCATAGAGGCGGAAGGCATCCGCGCCCAGCTCATTGACGATGTCATCAGGGTTGATGACGTTGCCGCGGGACTTGGACATCTTCTCGTTGTTCTCGCCCAGGATCATGCCGTGGCTGGTGCGCTTCTGGTAAGGCTCCGGCGCCTTGACAAGCCCCAGATCATGCAGGAACAGGTGCCAGAACCGGCTGTAAAGCAGATGCAGAGTGGTGTGCTCCATGCCTCCGTTGTACCAGTCCACGGGCATGAAGTAATCCAGCGCCTCCTGGCTGGCAAATTCCTTGTCGTTATGCGGATCGCAGTAGCGAAGGAAGTACCAGCTGGAACCCGCCCACTGGGGCATGGTATCGGTTTCGCGCTTGGCCGGGCCGCCACACTTGGGGCAGGTGGTATTGACCCAGTCGGTCATGGTTGCCAGGGGGCTCTCGCCGCTGTCGGTGGGCTCGTAGTTTTCCACGTCGGGCAGGAGTACGGGCAGGTCGCTCTCCGGCACGGGCACGGTACCGCAGTGCGGGCAGTGCACCACGGGGATCGGCTCGCCCCAGTAGCGCTGGCGGCTGAACACCCAGTCACGCAGCTTGTAGTTGACCTTGCGCTCGCCCAGGCCCTTTTCCACCAGCCAGTCGATGATCTTCTTCTTGGCGTCGGCCACGCGCAGGCCGTTGAGGAAATCGCTGTTGCACAGCACGCCGTCCACGATATCGGTATAGGCTTCCTTGGTGATGTCGCCGCCGGAAACCACCTCCACCATGGGGATGCCAAACTTGGTGGCAAACTCCCAGTCGCGGGTGTCATGCGCAGGCACGGCCATGATGGCGCCGGTGCCATAGCTCATGAGCACATAGTCGCTGACCCAGATGGGGATCTCCTTGCCATTGACAGGGTTGACGGCGCGGATGCCGTCGATCTGAACGCCGGTCTTGTCCTTGGCCAGCTCCGTGCGCTCAAAGTCGCTCTTCTTGGCGGCCTCGTCGCGGTAGGCGGCGATGGCGGCGTAGTTGGCGATCTCATCCTTGTACTTCTCGATGAGCGGATGTTCGGGGCTCACAACCATGTAGGTCGCGCCAAAGAGCGTGTCGGGCCGGGTGGTGAACACGCGCAGCTTCTCATCCTTGCCGGCGAGCTGGAAGTCCACCTCCGCGCCCTCGCTGCGGCCGATCCAGTTGCGCTGCTGGGTCTTGACCGCCTCGATGAAATCGACATGGTCCAGCCCGTCCAGCAGTTTCTGCGCGTACTTGGTGATGCGCAGCATCCACTGGCTCTTGACCCGCCGCACCACCTGGCTGCCGCAGCGCTCACACACGCCGCCCACCACTTCTTCGTTGGCCAGGCCGCATTTGCAGCCGGTGCACCAGTTGATGGGCATTTCGGCCTTATAGGCCAGGCCGTTTTCCAGCAATTTCAGAAAAATCCACTGGGTCCATTTATAGTAGGAGGGATCGGTGGTGTTGACCTCACGTGTATAGTCGAAGCTGAAGCCCAGGCGCTGAAGCTGCTGGCGGAAGTGGTCGATGTTCTTTTTGGTGACCACGGCAGGATGAACCTTGTTTTTGATGGCATAGTTCTCCGTGGGCAGGCCAAAGGCATCATAACCGATGGGGTAAAGGACGTTGTAGCCCTCCATGCGGCGCTTTCGGGCGATGATGTCCAGCGCCGTGTTGGAACGCGGATGGCCCACATGCAGGCCATTTCCGCTGGGGTAGGGGAACTCGATCAGGCAATAGTATTTGGGCTTGTCGCTGGGAAACTCGGCATTGAACACGCCGCTGTCCAGCCAACGCTTCTGCCATTTCTTTTCGATTTGTTCGGGGTTGTACGCGGGACGCTCCGGCATCTTTCTCTCTCCTTTATCCAAAATCAGGCGTTTTTGAGCATCTCAATGCCCTTGTCGATCCGGCGCAGGCTCTCATCCCTGCCCAGCAGGTAGGCGATCTCGGTCGCGCCGCCGGGGGTGGAAGCCTGACCGGAAAGGGCCGTGCGCACGGGCCACATCATCTGGCCGGTCTTGAGCCCGTTTTCGGCGGCCAGCGCCATCAGGCAATCCTTGACGGCCTCCTCGGTAAAGGATTCCAGCGAAGCCATCGCAGGCCGGGCCAGCTCCAGCGCGCGCAGGGCCACGACGCTGTCGGTTTTCATCTTCTTGTGGGTATAAAGCTCCACGCCATACTCCGGCAGTTCGGCTAAAAAACGGACCATGTCCGGCACCCGGTCAAAGACCTCCGTGCGGGTATGCATCAGCTCGGCCAGACGGCGGTAGTCGATACCCTTGCCTGCCAGCACGCGGTCAAACCACGGCGTTGCCATGGCCAGATACTCCTCAAAGGGCATCCGGGTGATATACTCATGGTTGAACCAGACCAGCTTCTCGGTGTTGAAGATGGCGGGAGCCTTGCTCAATCCCTTGAGGTCAAAGGCCTGCACCAGCTCGTCCAGCGTGAAAAACTCCCGCTCGTCCCCCGGACTCCAGCCCAGAAGCGCGATAAAGTTGATGATCGCGTCGCGCACATAGCCCTGAGCCAGCAGGTCCTCGAAGCTGGGGTCGCCGTAGCGCTTGCTGAGCTTGCGGGTGGCGTCCTTCATGACGGGGCTGAGGTGAATGTAGACCGGCGGCTGCCAGCCGAACGCCTCATAGAGCAGGTTGTACTTGGGCGCGGAGCTCAGATACTCGGTGCCCCGCATGACATGGGTGATGCCCATGAGGTGGTCGTCGATGACGTTGGCAAAGTTATAGGTGGGCAGGCCGTCGGCCTTGATGAGCACGTTGTCGTCCAGCGTGTCGCAAGGGGCTTCGACATGGCCGTAGAGCGCGTCGTCAAAGCTGGCCGTGCCAGTGAGGGGGATGTTCTGACGGATGACATACGGCTCGCCGCTTTGCATGCGGCGCAGGGCCTCCTCCTTGGGAATGTTCAGGCAGTGCTTGTCATACTTCCACTGCTCGCCGCGGGCCGTGGCCGCGTCGCGCCGGGCCTGGAGCTCCTCCTTGGTACAAAAGCACGGATAGGCGGCGCCGCTCTCCACCAGCTGCATGGCATAGGGCAGGTAGATGCCACGCCGCTGGGTCTGGATGTAGGGGCCGTAGTCGCCGCCGACATCCGGGCCCTCGTCATATTCCAGGCCAGCCTCCCGCAGGCTCTTGTAGATCAGCTCCACCGCGCCGGGCACCTCGCGTTCCTGATCGGTGTCCTCGATGCGCAGGATGAACTTGCCCCCGTTCTTCTTGGCGAACAGGTAGGTGTAGAGGGCGGTGCGCAATCCGCCCAGGTGCAGATAGCCCGTGGGGCTGGGCGCGAACCGGGTGCGTACGGTCATGGGGAGCCTCCTTTATGATGAACAGAAATTGGATTTCAGGCATCCAACTTATATATTATATCCAGAAACGAAAATTTGTCGATGGTCTTTGACAACAAGTCTTGATGCTTACCCGTCGCAACAAGCTCCCTTTGTATGTGTGCCACGGGATCAATACCCCGAAACGCAGAAAGGGCACAGCCGGTTACGCAAGCGCTGCCTTGCCTTGCTCGACCGGCAAAGGGGGCTGCTTCCTCTCGGAAACAGCCCCCTTTGATTGACCCGTCAAGCAGGGTCCATACTCCCTTATCCCTTTACCTGTTTGGCAAAGCTGTCCTTGAGGCCCACCACGCGGTTAAAGACAGGCAGCTCATCTGTGGAGTCGGGGTCTTTGCAGAAGTAGCCCATTCTCAGGAACTGGAAGGTATCGCCCACCTGCGCATCTCCAAGGAACCGCTCGGCATAGCCGCGGCAGACCTCGAGGCTGTCCGGGTTGAGCTTTTTAAGAAAATCGGTCTTGAGGGTTGCGCTGCTCACCGGCGCCGCCTCGGCGCCTTCGGCCTCGGCCTGCGCCTCAGCGTCGGCCTCAGCCTCCTCCTTGGCAAGCGCTTCCTCGTCCATGAGCAGCGGCTCGTAGAGGCGCGCCTCCACGGGGATGCAGTCCTCGGCGCTGACCCAGTGCAGGGTGCCCTTGACCTTGCGGTTTGCGCCCTCTGTTCCGTTGCGGGTGTCCATGTCCACAGTGCACAGAACCGCCGTCACATTGCCCTGCCCGTCCTTTTCGCACCCGTCGCAGCGGATGATATAGGCGCCCTTGAGACGCACCTCGTTGCCGGGATAGAGGCGGAAGTACTTCTTGGGCGGATTCTCCATGAAGTCCTCGCGCTCGATATAGATCTCACGGGTAAGCACGGTTTTGTGCGTTCCCATTTCGGGATGGTTCGGATGGTTTTCCATATCCAGCTCGTCACGCTTGTCCGCGGGCCAGTTGGTCAGGATCACCTTCAGGGGCCGGAGCACGGCCATGGCACGAGGCACCTTTTCGCCCAGGTCCTCGCGCACACAGTGCTCCAGCAGAGCCAGATCAACGGTGCTGTCGGCCTTGGCCACGCCGATGCGGTCGATGAAATCGCGGATGCTTTCCGGCGTATAGCCGCGGCGGCGCATCGCGCACAGCGTAGGCATGCGGGGATCGTCCCAGCCGGATACGTAGCCGCCCTCCACCAGCATGCGCAGATACCGCTTGGACATGATGGTGCGGGTCAGGTTCAGGCGGCTGAACTCGATCTGGCGGGGACGGGAGGGCAGCATGTTGGACGCATGCTCCACCACCCAGTCATACAGGGGGCGGTGATCCTCATACTCCAACGAGCACAGGCTGTGGGTGATGCCCTCCAGCGCATCGCCGATGGGATGGGCGAAGTCATACATGGGGTAGATGCACCACGTCTTGCCCGTGCGGTGATGCTCCTTGAAGAGGATGCGGTACATGGCCGGGTCGCGCATGTTGATGTTGGGGCTGGCCATGTCGATCTTCATGCGCAGGATCATGCTGCCCTCGGGATGCTTGCCCGCCTTCATCTCCTCAAACAGACGCAGGCTTTCCTCCACGGGGCGGTCCCGATAGGGGCTGTTCCTGCCAGGCCGGGTGAGGGTGCCGCGGTAGAGGCGCACCTCTTCCGGCGAGAGTTCACACACGTAGGCGAGCCCACGCTTGATCCAGTCCACGGCGATATCATAGCACTGCTGATAGTACTCGCTGGCGAAAAACAGCCCGCCCTTCCAGTCGAATCCCAGCCAGCGGATGTCGGCCATGATGCCGTCCACATATTCCGTCTCTTCCTTGGCGGGGTTGGTATCGTCAAAGCGCAGGTTGGTCACGCCGCCGAAGTGCTCGGCGGTCAGAAAATCCGCCACCAGTGCCTTGCAATGTCCGATGTGCAGGTAACCGTTGGGTTCCGGGGGAAAGCGCGTGTGCACGCTTTGATAGCGCCCGCTCCGTAAATCTTCCTGTACGGCGTCCCAGATGAAGTTGGTTTTGACTGTTTCCATGACTCGCGCCTTCCTTTCCATCATGTTTCCAGGCGGAACAACGCCGCCGGTTCGCATCATTATAGAACGAAACAGCGGCTTTGGCAAGCCTGTATGGCCTGAAAATGCCGGTTTTCCGGCACTTTCGGGGATGAAGCCACCCTATTTTGTCCCAAGGAACGCTTCTATACGCTCCCGCGCGGCCCGCGCGTCGGCCCGACCCAGTTGGTACTGTGCCTCCAGCACCTCCGGATTCTTTTCCACCCGCCCGATGGGAATGCGGCGGGAGGGGCACAGCACCAGGGCGCGCCCCTCGGCCTGAGCCTGACCGGCATAGGCCAGCGAGGCGTTGTACACCTCATGCCTTCGCTCGCAGGCCCTGACAAAGGCGGGGTAGTGGCGGTAACGCACGCGCATGAGGGCGAGCGACCGGTCCGGCCGCTTGACGAAGCCCTCCGGCTGCGTGCGCACCACGAGGCACCGCGTGTATCCCATGTCCTCGAAGCGTTTCAGCGGAATGGAATCTGCCGTTCCGCCGTCCAGATAGCGCCGTCCCTCCCACTCAACGATGGTGGACACCAGCGGCATGGACGAGCTGGCCCTAAGGGCTTCCAGCAGGGCATGCGCGTCCGGCTTTCCGTCCAGGCACACCGCCTCGCCCGTTTCCACGTCGGTAGCCAGGGCGTAGAAGCGCACAGGGCTCCTGAAAAACGCGTCGAAATCAAAAGGGTCCAACCGGTAGGGCAATTCCTCGTAGCTGAAGACGCGGCCCACCAGGTCGCCCGTGAGCAGCATGGATCGCAGGCTCATGAAACGCCAGTTGCGGCAATATTTCTTGGTGTAGCGAATGTTTCGCCCCTGCTGACCGGAGACGAAGCTCGCCCCGTGGATCGCGCCCGCCGATACGCCCAGAATCCCATCGGGCGCCAGCCCCCAGTCCATCAGTTCATCCAGCACCCCGGCGGTATAGATGCCGCGCATGCCGCCGCCCTCCAGCACAAAGCCTGTCCGCTCCATGACAAACGCTTCCTCTCCACATTGGGATGCGTCCATTATAGCACGGGGCGGCAAGGGGGAAGCTCAGGGAAAATACGCATCCGGGCCCAGCCACAGCGCGACATCCTCCCGGCGCAGATATCCATAGATTCCCGGCTGGTTCAGGGATCCATCCAAATCATCCCGGGGCAAAAACACGTGCAGCCAGCCGTCCTCTGTTTCGGCCAGCACGCGCATGCGCCGTCCCGCTTCCGCAACGCACAGTGCGCCGCCGCCATCCATGTCCGTCACCACTGATCTGCCGGCCACTGCCGTCACCACCGGACACGGGCTGGAAGCCCGATAAACAAACTCCGCCCAGTCCTCAGGGAAGGAAACATATCTTCCGCTGACATAACCCTGCGTGCCGCCCACCTGCACATGATACCAAGGGACCTCTGTGCCCGGCTTCTGGTCCAGCACCTGCGCCAGCGCCACATGATACCTTCCCAGGCTGAGTGAGCTGGAGGTAGCCTCGCTGCGCAGATTCACGCCCCAGATGAGGCACAGGTCCGTCCCCGCAAGCGCCGCGCGGTGCTCCTCCTCCAACCGGCGGGCCCCATCAGCCGTGATGGGCAGACTGTCCAGCCGTGTTTGCTCTGCGAGCCACGTCTTGACCGGCACGCAGAATCGCTCGCCGTCTGTCTCTATCTCTCCATTCCAGGCAAAAACCGTGCGCCGGCCATCCGTATCCGTATGCTCCACGGCCTGCCATCCGCTGACCGCGTGGCAGCCGAAGCGCCAGCGCCACTCTCCGCCCTCCGCAGGAAGCAGCAGCTCAAAGCCGCAAAGCCGCGTGTCCTCATCCCACAGGGGATGCACGGCACACCCCTCGTCCAGCGGCAGGCCCAGGGCGCCAAAATCCTCCACGCGCGCATTTCTGCCGCCCGACTCACAGCGCAAGCCCACCAGCGCATACGCGCCGCCTCGCTCCACCACCATCAGTGCGCTGCTCGTCCACGGCAGGCCGTCGGTATCCGTGCTCCCGGCCATCGCTTCCTGCTCCAGCGCTGCGCCGCATACGCAGCGCGCGTCGCCCAGGCCGTGTCCGTTCATGAGGTCGCGTATGGCCTGCGGCGCCTCTGCAAAGGTGACAAGCGTTTCCCGTATCCTGCCGTTCTCCGTGACGGTCTGCCTCACCGTCTGCCCGCATGCCACGGCAGGCAGCGCGAGCACCAGCAGCATCAACACCGCTTTGACAAACACACGCTTCATGCTGTTTCCCCCCTGATGATTTTTCTCTTCCGGTCCGGCGGGGACGCGCCGCAGCCTCTCCCCCACGCTGTTTGTTTTTTATTCCAAAAATACCAACGAAAAAAAAGGCCAATGCCTTCCCCACATTTTTGTATTTTCCTTGACAATTTCCGCCATACCTGCTAGGCTTGTGCACAGCGTACAAATCAAGACACAAAGGAGACGATTCCCATTCTGGACTTCATTACGTCCGTCAACCAGGCGGTCAACGATTTCGTGTGGGGCGTTCCGGCCATGGTGTGCATTCTCGGTGTGGGACTGTACCTGAGCCTGCGTACCCGATTCTTGCAGATTCGCAAATTCCCTCTGGCCATCCGGTCCACGCTGGGGCGCATGTTCCAGAAAAAAACCGCGCAGGACGGGGCCATGACCCCCTTCCAGGCCGTGTGCACGGCGCTGGCGGCCACGGTGGGCACGGGCAACATCGCGGGCGTGGCCGGCGCCATCGCCATCGGGGGGCCGGGCGCGGTATTCTGGATGTGGATCAGCGCCCTGCTGGGCATGTGCACCAAGTTTGCCGAGGTGACGCTGGCCGTGCATTTCCGGGAGCGCAACGCCCAGGGCGACTATGTGGGCGGCCCCATGTACTACATCAAAAACGGTCTGAGCCGGCGCTGGTACTGGCTGGCGGTGCTCTATTCCGTATTCGGCGTCTTTACGGTGTTCGGAACCGGCAACGCCACGCAGGTCAACACCATCACCGCCTCCATCAACACGGCGCTGAGCAGCTACGGCCTGCTTCCCGCGGACGCGGTCACGCTATGCCGCTGGATCATCGGCGTAGCCATCGCGTTGATTCTGATGCTGGTGCTGCTGGGCGGCATCAAGCGCATCGGCCGCGTGACGGAAAGACTCGTGCCCTTCATGGCGCTGCTGTATGTGGTGCTGGCGCTGGGCGTGGTGGTTCTCAACGCCGGGCGCATCCCGGCGGTGCTGGGGGCCATCGTCACAGGCGCCTTTTCGCCCATGGCCGTCACCGGCGGAATCGTAGGCAGCTTCTTCACCAGCATGCAAAAGGGCGTGGCGCGCGGCATTTTCTCCAACGAGGCGGGCCTTGGCACGGGCTCCATCGCCCATGCCTGCGCCGACACCCAGGAGCCGGTGCGGCAGGGCCTGTTTGGTATCTTTGAGGTCTTTGCCGATACCATCGTGATCTGTACCCTTACCGCGCTGGTCATTCTGCTCAGCGGCGTGCCCGTGAGCTACGGCCAGGCCGCGGGCGCGGAGCTGACCATCAGCGGCTTTGTGGCCACGTACGGCAACTGGGTCACCATCTTTACCGCTGTGGCCATGTGCTGCTTCGCCTTTTCCACCATCATCGGCTGGGGGCTCTACGGCGCGCGCTGCGTGGAATTTCTGTTCTCCTCGCGGGCTATCGCACCGTTTATGGTGGTCTACTCCCTGGTGGCCATTCTCGGCGCAACAGCGGACCTGGGCCTTTTATGGAGCATCGCGGAGACCTTCAACGGCCTGATGTCCATTCCCAACCTGATCGCGCTGTTTCTGCTATCCGGCACGCTGCTGCGCCTCGTGCGCAGCGCGCTGGATGGGAGCCGCGCGCCCAAGGGGCGGGCATGAGATTTTTGGGCTTGCTTTTTCCATAGGATAATGCTAATATAATATGTCGATATTCGCCAAGGAGGGAACCCCTGATGACCGTGCTTCACTGGATTGTTGGCATCCTGCTTTTGATATCTGCCCTTGTGATGATTGTGACCGTGCTTTTGCAAAGCAGCGAGCGCAGCGGCCTGGGCGCCATCAGCGGCGCGGCCGAAACCTTTTTCGGCAAGAACAAGGCCAAGGGCATGGACGCCAAGCTGGCGCTGATTACCAAAATCTGCGCAATCGTGTTCGTGGTGCTGTCCATTGTGATGATGTTTTTGGGCTGATGCCCTGAGGCACGCAAAAGGCGGTCCCCTGCGGGGGACCGCCTTTTGCGTGCCTGTCGGATTACGCCGCCGCACTCAGCAGCCGCAAAAGCAGCACATAGACCGCTGTGCCGCCCGCGATGCTCAGCAGCGCATTATGCTTCATCCGGTGCAAAACATAGATCACCGCCAGCGCCACAATTTCGGGAATGGCGTGTGTAGGGCCCAGCACATCCGTCCCCTTGAGGCAATAGATCACCAGCAGGCCCATCATGGCCGGAGGAAGCGCCTGCCCCAGAAAGGCCACCACGCGCGGAATGCCCTTGCTTTCCGGGAAGAGCCAGAAGGGAAGAAAGCGGGTGATCACCGTACCCGCCGCCACGGCAAGAATCATCGCCATCGTTTCCAGAGGCATCATCACCTGCATAGCCTGTTCCTCCCCAGCAAAAGCGCCGCCAGAATGACCCCCATGGCGGGGATGATGAAGCTGTCCTGACCAAACACAGCCAGACAAACGACCGCCGCTCCCAGCCCGATGAGCGCGGATGGGCGGTCCTCCCGCCGGTCCCATTTGTCCAGGAACAGCACGAAGATCAGTGCCGTGAGCACAAAATCCAGCCCGGTCAGGTCCGCATGAAGCATGCCGCCGATCAGCCCGCCCACGAACGAGGCCGCCACCCAGTACAGGTAATCCAGCAGCGATACGGCCAGGTAAAAATCTTTGGCGGGAATGCCGACAGGCGGCTCCGCAGCGCAGTTGATGGAAAAGGTCTCGTCACACAGGAGGAACACCAGCGCATTGCGTGCCCGGCCCATGCCCCGGTAGCGGGGCAGCATGCTCAGGCCATAAAACAGGTGCCGGGCATTGACCATCAGGCTCATCAGAAATGCCTGAAGCGGATCAAATGCCACCGTGAGAAGCGAAATAGCCACATACTGCATACTGCCGCCGAAGGCCAGCGCACTCATCAAAAGCGACCACAGCGCGCCATAGCCCTTGGAGGCCATCAGTACGCCATAGGTCAGCCCCAGGCAGGAAAAGCCCATCAAAACGGGCAGCGTGTGGGGAAAGGCGGCCCGAACCGCGGCCGCGGCGCGTCCGGCGGGGCCTGCCGCCGTATTGCCCGGTGATTGCATCGCATCATTTGCTCCTTTTGCAGAAAAATGCCCGCGCCCCGTCAGGGCGCGGGCGCGGCATGCCGGTTTTCTTCCGGCTTATTTGACATAGCTCTGACCGTAGATAAATTCCTGCATGGCGGTCAGCGTGGTTTGCATGCGCTTATCGCTGATGTACACCAGGCTCTCACCGTTGAACTCGCGGTAGCCATACTGCTTTTCCATGGGGATGCCGAACTGGCCCACCACCTCGCCGCCGGAGGCCAGGTTCTGCATCGCGCTGCCGGAAAGCACCGTCATGCCCAGCGAAAGCAGCTCGTCGGCAGTCAGGTTGGTTTTGCCATAGGGCAGGGCGGTTTCAATCAGGTTGAGGAACTTGGTAATATCCATATCCTCCATTACCTTTTTGAGAAGCGCCTCCAGGAGCTTTCTCTGGCGCTCGTTGCGGTTGAGGTCGTTCTGGCCCTGCAGATTGCGGATGCGGCCGTAGGTCACGGCCTCCATGCCGTCGAGGTGCTGAACGCCATCGGCCACCTCCAGCTTGTCGCGCTGGACGTCGTCCATGGGCTCCTTGACGTGCAGCTCATAGTTGATGGCCTGCGCCTCGCCCTTGGTCAGCTCCATGTCCACGCCGCCCAGCGCCTCGATGATGTCGGCCAGCCCATGAATGTTGACCACGACATAACGCTCGATGTTCATCTGGAAATTGCGGTTGACGGTCTTCATGGCCAGCTCGGCGCCCTTGGCAATATCGCCGTCCTTGCTGCCGAACTTGAAGGCGGTGTTCAGGCGCTTTTTGCTCTTGTAGCCGGGCACTTCCACGGCCGTATCGCGGGCGATGGAGGTCAGCTTGATGGAGCCGTCCTGCGTGTTGATGGAACAGATGATGTTGGCGTCCGCCCGTCCGCTGACCAGCTCGACGCTGCGGTTGTCCACGCCCAGCAGCAGAATATTCACCACATAATCGGGCAAAGCCTCGTTGGGTTCCAGGTTGGACAGGTCCACCTCCGTACTGACGGTGGTATCCTCCAGCATGGAGGCCATTTCCGCCATGAGCGACTCCTCCTCGGGGGTCAGCTCGGCGGCGTTGGCGGCGGTGGCGTCGCTGTCGCCCATGCCCTCCTCGGCCCATTCCTGCCACTGGGACAGCTCTTCCTCCGTCAATGCGTCAGGCACAAAATTTTCGAGGCTGTCCTCAGCCAGGCAGCTGCCCGCCAGCAGCAGCATGCAAAGGCACAGCGCCAGGGCACGTTTCAGGATCTTTCCGCTCATGGTTATCCTCCTTCACAAATGGGTCAAATTCCGTCAACGGACGCTTCACCCAGGCCGTACAGCCCGCTTTTGGTCAGCTGAGCCGTCAGGTAAGGCCGGGTTCGCATGACTGCCCGGAACATGGCCCGGTTGGATTCGGATGCAGTATATGGCACCACAGCCGTTGTGTCAAGCGTCTTTTCGCCGCCGTCATAGCGCAGCAGCGTGGTGGAATGCAGGCGGATATGGTCGTTGAGCAGCTGCAGGGTCCAATCCAGCAGCTCCTCATCCGCCGCGGCCTCTCCCTTGGCCGCGGCCACGGCGGCCTGCATGCGCTCATCCTGTCCGTCTTCGGTTACCGGTTTTCCAGCCACGGTTTCGGTCACATCTCCACTGGCCTGTGTCACGGCGAGATCGCTTTCCAGCAGGCCGCTGGCGTCAAAGAGCACGCTGGCATTTTTCAGCACGGGCGCGATATCCACCCGGCGGGAACCGCTGCTGACCTTGACGCTGACGCGCATGAGCTTTTCGCCCAGATCAGCGGCCTCCTGCGCGCTGGCCTCGCTCTGGGCCAGCTGGGTATCTGCGGTCACAGGCTCCAGGTCCACCTGGAAGCGCGTGCCGCTGGATTTGCTGATTCCTTCCCGCTCCATCAGCTCAGCCACCGCCTCACCGCTGCGGAGCTCCTGCAGATCCACCAGCGCCATCACGCCATCCAGCCCAAAGGCGATATAATCCACATTCTGACGGGCCAGGTTGTTGAGCATGCTGTAGCTGATGGTGAGCCTGCGGCCGCGCACCAGCTTGTTGCCGTCCAGGTCGGTAGCATAGCCGCCGTCGGCGTTGAGCTCCGGCTCGGCGTTGAGGATGAGCAGCGCGGAGTCATACCCGCCGCGCAGGCGCAAGGTGGGTGTGGCGGGGCGCTCCCGTCCGTCAATGAGGTCGGTCACCGGCGTGCCATAGTAGGTATCGCCCACCTTGAGCACGTCGATGGTGCGGATCTGGGTGCGGAGCGTCTTGCCGCTGGAAAAGCGCAGCTCGTCGTAGACGGGATCAATGCGCGCCAGCGGATCATAGGGCAGGTAGTGGTGGATGTTCCAGTCGATGAAAAACAGCGGGCTGTCGGGCGCGATGACCAGCTCATAATAGTCCGGCGCGGACAGCGAGCCCGTCAGGTAGGGGTAGTTGCCGTAGGTTTCGCCCTTCACGCGCGACAGCGACCCTGTGACCTCGTCATCCTCCAGCATGACGCTTTCGTCGTACTCATAGTAGAAGTCCGGGTCTTCCTGTCCCTTCTGCTTGCTGGCTTCCTCGGGATAAATCAGCACCACGATGCGCTTGATCGTCATGCGCACATCGTAGCTGCCCGGCAGGTACTGCGCATCGCCGGCAGGCACCGTTACGCGGGCGATGTATTCGCCCACCTTGACGGGAGCGCGCTGCATAAGCTCTCCATCCTGAAAATAGCTAACGGTGGCGCTCTGCGGGTACAGCTTTTTGCTGAGCTGAAAGGCCTTGCCGTTGTAGGTGCGCTCCTGGTCGGCGATGACCAGCGGCTGGCGCTCCTCCTTGACGGTAAAGACCACCTTTTCGCTGAAGGCAAAGGCGGAGGCGGTGTCGCCCGAAAGGGTGACGCCGGCCTGCGCGCAGGCAAAGGCGCGGAAGGTGACCACATCCCCGTCCTTGAGGCCCGGAATGGTGCATTCCCCGCCCCGAAGCAGGGCCACGCCGGCGGTGGGTACCCAGGTATCGGCCATCTCCTCCTCCTTGTCCGATACGATGTACTGCACGCCCAGCGTGTTTCCGGTATCGGTTTCAAAGGTGATGGAGCCATAGGGCGTGGCCTTGACATTACGGATGACGGGCAGTGCGTCAGGGCTGGCAGCACCGCCATTGATGACGGCGGCGTAGGTATCCTGATCGCTGAGCACCACCACGTCCGTGCCGCTCAGCGCCTGTGCGCGCCAGAGGGTCACGGTTCCGCTTCTGCCGGTGGTGACGTTGAAGGGTTCCTCGTTTCCCAGCTTCAGCACGATTTGCGTGCGCGCCATCGGCGCGTTTTCATCGTTGGTTACGGCGATGACGGTGGGCTGAAGGGCGCTGCCGGGCAGCGCCGTACCGCTGGAAAGGCTGAGGTTGGTGGTTTCACTGATGGTAACCGTACCGCCGCCGGAGGCGCTGGATGCATCCAGCGCGCCCGTACCGCTGACCGACAGGGTGGCGCCCTCGCCCAGCACCAGCGGGCCTACGGCATTGGCTCCCTGGAGCACCAGCGTAACCGACGCGCCCGCGCCAATGCGAAGATCCCCGCTGGTAAAGGCCCCGGCCAACGTAAGCTTGACGCTCACGCCGTCTGCCACGATGATCTTGCCGGAGGTGCCGCCCTCGCTGACGACGCGGTAGTTTCCGGAGGCGTCAAACGTATGGTCCGACGCGCCCAGCGTGACCGACGCGCCCTGCTCGTCCTCCACGGCTTCCAGCAGCAGCCTGCTGCCCTGCACCGTGGCCGCATAATGGTAGCCGGCCGCCGCCTGGGGCAGCGGCGCATAGGCCGTCTGCGGGTTTGCGGCAAAAAACAGCACCGGCACGGCGGCGCCATTATGCTCCGCGGTCAAATCCAGCGCCATCTCGCCGCCCGATACCGCTACGGCGGTCCAGGCCGGGGGTGCGTCGCCCGCAGCCGCGCGGAAGGTGAGCCCGCCCTGCGCCGTCAGCCCGGCGCCGGAGAGCGTGCCCACATGCAGCCGTCCCGTGCCGGAAACGGCATACGACCCGGACAGCGCGCTGAGATAGGTATCTCCGCTCACATACAGCGTTCCTCCGCCGCCCTGAAAGGTGGGTGCGGAACCCTCCGTGCCGGCCGCGGTCAGCGTGAACGAAGCTCCTGCGGCGCCGTTGATGAAGCGGTCCTGATCGGCGGGGTCCGTGGCGTAGAGGGTGTAGCTCTTGCCCGCTTCCGCCTGGAAGGGCTCCGCCACGCTCAAATCCACCTTATCATCTTCGGCGGGCGGCTCGGCCAGGGAGCTGACCTCCAGCGTGTTGCCGTTCATGCGGCCCCAATAGCTCCCGCCTTCTCCGGGGGCGGGCAGCCACAGCGTAACCTTTCCGTCCGAACCGGTCTTGACGTAGGTGAAAAACTTGCCGTCCACATAGGCCTGTTCCGCTCCGGGCGCCTCAAAGACGACCGGCCTGCGGCCATTCTCGCTGGTGGCCCCCGAAGGCAGGCGCACGTTGCCGCGCTCCACATTGAGCACGCCGTAGTTGAGGTTGTTGGCCACCGTAAGGCAGCCGGAGCCGCTCAGCTTTACGGCCGCGTCGGGGGCGGTAAGGGTCTGGATGGTGGTGTAGCCCTGGAAACCGATGGTGACCACGGACTTTTGCGACACGCGCAAGGTGAGCAGCTGCACCCCGTCCAGCTCGATGGACAGGACCATGTTGTCGCGGATATAGAGCGTCGCGTTCTCCCCGCCGCCGGTCAGATGATAGCTGCCGCTGCGGTAGAGGATGTTTTCGCCGTCCACCAGCTCCATTTCGATGGGCGCGGTGGCGGCCAGCATCATGATGCCGCTCTCCGGGCTCGATCCTACTTCCATCAGCCACTGGCCCAGCCCGCAGAGCGCCACCACGTCGCCCGCCTCGTTGACGCCGATATGGCGGCAGCCCGGTACGGTGCATTTGGGCGCCCGTTCACAGTGCTCGTTCATATGGTCGCACTGGCTCTCATCCCAGACGGGAGCGGGGCTGACTGAGGGCAGATCCGTAATAACGGGAGGTGTGCTTCCCTCCGGGGTGGACGCAGGAACAGCCGTGGGAGTCCCGGATGCCTCCGGAACCGGCGTAGGCGTCTCGGACGCCTCCGACGTGGGCGTCTCGGTCGTCTCCGGTGTGGGGGTCTCGGTCGTCTCCGGTGTGGGGGTCTCGGACGTCTCCGGTACCGGCGTGGGCGTCTCGGAAGCCGCCGGGGTTAACGTAGCCGTCGGAACTGCGGTTGACCCCGGATCGGCCGTAGGCGTCCCGGAATCCGTACCGCCCGGCTCGTTCGTGGGGGTAGACGGCTCCGGTGTGGGAGTCTCATCGGTCACGGGGGTGCCGTTTTCCGACGTGTTCTGGATGTCCTCCGCGGGTATCAGGGTGGGCGTGGGCAGGGGCGCGGCCGCATTTTCGGCCAGCGCTTCCAGCAGCGGCAGGGCGCACAGGCACACGCACAGGCACACGCAGGCGCCACGCATATGCCGCTTCTTGACGGAACGCATGCTCAACCTCCTCCTCCAAACGCATGGGTTGGGCGCATCAAAGGCGCCCCCGATGATATAGAACGAATTACCATGGCATTGCCATCCATCTGTCAAAATCTTTAGGCCTGCCAGCGGCTGAGATCCTGTCGGGAAAGCAGTTTGATCATGGGCACGCCCAGCACGTAGCACACGACCGCCTCGCCCAGGCCCACGGTGAGCATGTTCATCCACAGCATATCAATGCCGTAGGCGTAGGTCAGCACCAGCCCCACAATGACCGCGTTGCACAGCACCGGCGGCAGCGCCCTGACCCAGATGCTCGCCCGCATGCGCCAGGTGATCACCGCAGCGATCAGCGTAGCCAGCGTGCCGAATACCACGTCATACACCGTAGCGCCCATGGGATTGAACAGATTGCTTATCAGGCAACCCAGCGTAAGGCCGGGTACCGCCTGGGGAAACAGCACGGGCAAAAGCGTCAGCGCCTCCGAGATGCGAAACTGCACCGCGCCATAGCTGATGGGCTGAAACGCCAGCGTCAGCGCCGCATACAGCGCCGCGATCAGGGCAGACAGGCAGAGGTTCTTCGTGTTTCGACGGGAAAACAAACTGTGCATTCTTCATTCCTCCTGATTGCATGGCGTGTTACCGATATCACGCCAGTGTGTAAGTATAGCACAACTTGCTTTCTGCGTCGACAGGTGCATACGAAGCCCTTCAAAAGCGCATACTGAAGCCATCAACAGAAAGGGAGGTGAGTGAAATGTCGTTTCCCAACAAAAATCAGAGCGTCCAGTGCGATGTGAGAAGCTGCAAGCACCACACCAACGACGGCATGTGCGAGTTGGACGTGATCAAGGTGGCGCCCCGCGGCAATTGCCATACCGGCACCTGTGACGAAAGCGAATGCGCCAGCTATCACGCCCGGTAAGGGCTGCGGAAACGCAGAGCGGAGAGGAGCCTTCCTCTCCGCCTTTTTGCGTCAGTCCACAGTGATGCCCGTCAGTTTTTTCCACGCATTGCGAATGGCGTTCTGGTTTTGCACACCGTAATCGGGATCGTTCTGCTTGCACTCGTCCATATCGCGCAGGAAATGCACGCAGTTCTGGCCGTCGAAATTGTTGCCCGAAATGGTCTGGCCGCCATGCGCCACATTATGGGTGGAAGCGATGGACCACCGGCCGTCCGGCAGTTTGACATACACGACCTTGGGACCCCAGCTTTCCTTGTTGCCAAAGGCCTCGAACATCGCCGCGGTATCCGCCGCGGTGAGGGGCTCTACATCAGCGTGATTGCCGCGGCTCATGATGCGCAGCGTCCAGCTGATGCCGGTCTCGGGATCATAGGCGATCAGGTTCTGCCCGTTTTTGAGGGTGGGCTTGACATCGTTAAACCAGTGCAGCAGCTGGATGGTGGCGCCGTTGGGAGCGACGGTCGTACCCGTGCTGCCGGAGGAAGATCCGCTATTGGAGGACGAATCATAGCGCTTGGCGTTGCCGCTGTAGAGCACCGTCTGCGTCTTGGCGCCCGCTATGCCGTCGTCATCCAGGCCGTTGAGCTTCTGGAAGGCGGTGACCGCGGCCACGGTGATGGGGCCGTAGGTGCCGTCGGCGCTGACGTTATAGCCCAGATCCTTCAGGGCCTGCTGCAGCTTTTTGACCTCCGTGCCCTTGTCTCCGGACTGCAGCTTGACATACGCGCCGGAAGAGCTGCTGGAGCCGGAAGAGCTGGAGCCGGAAGAACCAGCTGCCACGGCCGAGCTGGAAAACAACGCCGCATAGGTGCTCTGGCCGGTCAGCCCATCCACCTTGAGGCCGTTGTTTTTCTGAAACGCCGTAGCCGCGGCGATGGAGCCGCTGCCGTACACGCCGTCGATGCTCCCGGTATAGTAGCCCAGCTCCTTCAGCCGCTGCTGGACGGTGATGACATCATCGCCCGTATACCCCCTGCGCAGTGTGCGCGTAAGGCCGGAGGATGTGCCGGAACCAGAAGAACCGGAAGAGGAGCTTGTCCCGTCCGCCTTCTTATAAAGAAGCTCCAGGGTTTTGGTCCCTGCAAGGCCGTCGGCCTCCAGGCCGTTATCTTTCTGAAAGGAAATTACCGCGCGCTGCGTGCCCGCACCGAAACGGCCGTCCACGCCGTTCGTATTGTACCCAAGTTTGACCAGCGCAGTTTGCAGCTCGGTTACGCGGCTGCCGCTGTCGCCGTACTTGAGGGTGTTGGGATTGGTGGTCACCGGCGTGGTCACCGTCGCGCTCTGCCCATCCGTTTCCGCATAAAGCTTGGTCAGCGTCAACGTGCCGGCCTTTCCGTCCGCCTCCAGTCCCCTGGCAGCCTGATAGGCCTTGACCGCCGTTTCCGTGCCGCGGCCGAATTTTCCGTCCGTTCCGTTGGGGTTGAAGCCCAGCTCCAGAAGCGCCTTTTGCAGCTTCAACACATCCGATCCGCGCGATCCAAACTCCAGCGTGGCATACTTGGTTGCCGCCAGGGCCTGGGGCGCGGCCAGCAGCGTCAGGATCAGCGCAAGCGCCAGCATCCGAAAAGACAGCGCGCGCAGAAAAGCTCTCATGATCCGGTTCCTCCTTGGGTCACTGCGGTGTGTGATAAAGCCCGCCGGAGCGGGCCGCGTTTCAAGTATAACAAAGCTTTTCCAAAAAGTAAATGCTATATTACGGTTTTGTTACGAAAAAGTCGTATTTTTGTATCGTGTTTTCAAAATTCCGAAGCAAATTTGATGCATGAAAATGGTAGACTTAATCGTTGGGATCAATGGATGGGTACCTACAGCACCCATCATCAAAGGAGAAACCATCCATGAAGAAACGCATGTGGCTTTGCGTGGCGTTGTGCGCGCTGCTGGTGTGGACGTCCGTTCCCTCCCTGGCGGAGGACTGCTTCACCATCGACGTGGATGCGCTGGATATGAACAGCCTGAACAGCGACGAATATGTGGCGCAATATCTTTCTGCAAGCGCCCAGGGCGTTAGGGTCAGAAAATACATCAGTGATTCCAGCGAACTGGCGGCCCCGGTGCGGCTCACGCTGATGCAGATGGATTCGCAGACGTTGCTTTTTGACAAAGACTATGGTTTGCAAAGCGGCACCTTTGACAGCGGCGTGATTTACCTGCCCTATGTGGCGGACCGGACCATTCCCTATCTGGTAACCCTGACCGTCGGGGATTATGTATATGCCATGCCCTTTATGCACCAGCAGGCCCGGCTGGTAGCCAACAATGCCTGCACCTACGGCGTGCGGCTCAACGACCTGGCGGTGGCTTTCTACGGCGACTGGATGATGGGGACCATGGTGGATTTGAACGCCCTGGCCGGCCAGGGTTCCATGAGCGTGGATATCTGTGCCAGCAACCGCTATATCATTGGCCAGGCCACGCTTTCCATGCAGGGTTCCTCGCTGTGCGTTTCCGTTTCCTTCAACAGCCAGGCCAATGTAACCGTGCAGAACCAGAGTGTCTGGGTTGTAATCAACTGTGCGGACTTTGCCGCCGGGGTGCAGCCGCCCTCTCACCAGCCGGGCGAATGGGTGGACGTGAGCGGAGCGGGCAGCGCGTTGATCGTGCTGTCCCTCCGGGTAGATTACGACCCCGCCGGACTTCCCGCCTTCTATTATGACCTGTCCTCGTCCCAGCTGCAAAGCCAGCTGTCGCTTTGGGAGCAGAACCGCGCCGGCGGACAGAGCACCGGCGGATTGAGCGGCGAGACCGTAGATCCCTTCGCCTTTTCGGAGGACATCGGCTGGATTGACAATTCCGGCTGGGTCGATGAGGACGGCTGGTATGACGACGGCTCCGGCTGGGTCGATGATGGCTCCGGTTGGATGGACGACGGCTCCGGTTGGGTCGATGATGGCTCCGGTTGGGTTGATAACGGTTCCGGCTGGACGGACGGCAGCAGCTCATCCGGCTCCGGCTGGGTCGATAACGGTTCCGGCTGGACGGACGGCAGCGGCTCATCCGGCTCCGGCTGGGTCGATAACAGTTCCGGCTGGACGGACGAGGCAGCGGCCAACTTCTGAGAAATAGAACAAGGCGGTGGCAATTCAGAGAAATACTGAATTGTCACCGCTTTTTATGCGCCAAAGCCGCCGCCCACCCCGATGACCTGCCCGGTCACAAAGGCCGCGTCCCCCTGGCACAGCCACAGGATAGCCGCGGCTACCTCCTGGGGTGTACCCAGGCGTCCCAGTGGGGTTTCTTCGGCCAGCGCTGCCAGGTCACGCCCGGTGAAGTCTCCCAGCATATCTGTCTGAATCACACCGGGACATACGCAGTTGACCGTCACGCCGCTGGGGCCGACCTCTTTGGCCAGTGCGCGCGTCAGGCCGATGAGCCCGGCCTTGGCCGCGGAATAATGCACCTCGCAGCTGGCTCCCACCTGCCCCCAGACGCTGGATACGTTGACAATGCTGCCGCTCTTTAGGCTGATCATACCGGGAAGCACCGCGCGTGTCACGTAAAACGCCCCCGACAGGTTCACATCCAGCATGCGCCGCCAGTCCTCGTCGGTGATATCGGTCAGAAGCTTCTGCTGAGCGATGCCGGCATTGTTCACCAGCGCGTCGATGTGGCCCAGCGTTTTTTCGGCCTCGGCGCACGCCTTGCGCACGCGGTCCGGGTCGCTTACATCGCAGCGGATGGCCGCCGCGCCTGTTTCACGCGCCACCGTCTGTGCCGCCGCCTCATCCGCCCGATAGAAAAACGCGGCGCGAAAGCCCGCGCGCGCAAACGCGCGCACCGCCGCCGCGCCGATGCCCCGGCTTCCGCCCGTGATGAGTGCCGTGCGCACAAAAAATCCCCCTCAGAACATCTTCTTGCGCCACAAGAGCACGAACGCCGCCACGCTGGCCACCACCGAGATGCCCAGCACCATCCAGAATCCGAAGGGTGCATTTTCAAAGGGCACGCCCACATTCATGCCCCACAGGGAGGCAAACAGCGTGGGGATGGACAAAACCACCGTCAGGCTGGTCAATACCTTCATGACGACGTTGAGGTTGTTGGAAATGATGGAGGCGAACGCATCCATCGTGCCGGACATGATGTCGCGGTAGATGGCGCACATCTCCATGGCCTGCTTGTTTTCGATGATTACATCCTCCAGCAGGTCGCTGTCATCGGGGTATTTGCGCAGCATGTCCATGCGCAGCATCTTTTCCAGCACCATCTCATTGCCCTTGAGGCTGGTGGAGAAGTACACCAGGCTCTTTTCCAGCTTCATCATCTGCAGCAGCTCCTGGTTGCGCATGCTGGCCTCCAGGCGGGTCTGCACAAACATGCTGGCCTTGTCGATCTGCTTGAGGTAGGCCAGGAAGCGCGAGGCGTTGCGGTGCAAAAGCTGCAAAATGAAGCGCGTGCGCTTGAACGTCCAGAATCCGCGGATGCGCTCCTCGGTAAAGTCGGTGATGATGGTGGATTCACGGGTGGAGACGGTGATGATTACGTCATCCACCATGATGATGCCAAGCGGCACGGTGGTGTAGCTGTAGCCGTTGCCCTCGGCCTCCACATAGGGAATGTCCACGATGATGAGGGTCTGGTCGCCGTCGCGCTCGATGCGGGCGCTTTCCTCCTCGTCCAGCGCGGACTGGATATAGGTCGGGTCCAGCGCAAAACGCGCGTTGATGCCATCGATCTCCTCGCGCGTGGGATTTTGCAGATGGACCCAGCACCCCTTTTCAAAGGTATTGATTTCGTTGAGGTGGTCCTCCACCGTCAGATAGATCCGCTTCATCAAAAAAACCTGCCTTTCTGCGGCCGCCAAGGCGGCTTCGCTTCCGGGCAGGCGCATGCCTATGCAGGCGCAATCTGCGCGTCAACGCGCGCCGCGCCTATCGCCCGGAGCCTGTGAACCTGTGCCCATGGAAATGTCAAAACGTCGTTTCGACTATACGGGTCGGCATCCACTACATGCTCCTCCTTCCGGCGGATAAGCGCCTTTTGTTCCGATTCCCATGATAGCGGTTTTGCAGGGCCGTGTCAATCAGGTTTTTCGCAAGATTTTTGGTTTTTTCCCCGCCGGGGCACGCCGTGCTTCCCCTGGCACACATGGGCATGATATAATGAAGGCGTACCCACACCCGATAGCCCAGGTATTGAGGAGGTATATCCCCATGCGCAACACCCGCTCCTTTTTCATCGGCCCGCTTCCCATCGGCGGCGGCGCGCCCGTCACCGTGCAGAGCATGACCAACACCGATACCCGCGATGCCGCAGCCACCCTTTCCCAGGTGCGCGCCCTGGCCCAGGCCGGATGTGACATCGTGCGCCTGAGCGTGTACGACGAGCAGTGCCTGGAGGCGCTGCCCGCCATCATCGAAGGGTCTCCCGTGCCGCTGGTGGCGGATATCCACTACCGGGCCGACCTGGCCGTGGGAGCCATGGAGCGCGGCATCGCCAAGGTGCGCATCAACCCCGGCAACATCGGCAGCGTGCGCGAGGTGCGGCGTGTGGCGGACTGCGCCAAAATGCACCATGTGCCCATCCGCATCGGCGTCAATTCCGGCAGCGTGGAAAAGGAGATTCTGGCCCAGGAGGGCGGCGTGACGGCGCGCGGCATGCTCAGAAGCGCGCTGGGACACGCCCGGCTTCTGGAGGAGGCGGGGTTTCACGACATCGTGCTCAGCCTCAAGGCTTCCAGCGTACCCCTGACCGTGGAGGCCTACCGCCTGGCCGCGAAGGAAACCGACTATCCCCTGCACGTGGGCGTGACCGAAGCCGGCCTGCCCGGCGCGGGCAATATCAAAAGCGCCATCGGCATCGGCGCGCTGCTTCTGGACGGCATTGGGGACACCATCCGTGTGTCCCTCACCGGCAGTCCCATCCCGGAAGCTGCCGCCGCCATCGATATTTTGCGCGCAGTGGGCCTGCGCACGGGCTATGTCAACGTGGTCAGCTGCCCCACCTGCGGCCGTACCGGCATCGACGTGGCCGCCATCGCCCGACGGGTGGAAAGCGAGCTTGCGGACATCCGCGTGCCCTTGACCGTGGCTGTGATGGGCTGCGTGGTCAATGGCCCCGGCGAGGCGCGCGAGGCGGACATCGGCCTGGCAGGCGGCGGGCTCAGCCGTGCAGGCGGCTCGGCCGGCGGCGAGGGCAGCTCCTACGCCGTGGGCGCGATCTTTGAAAAGGGCAAGGCCCCGGAGAAGGTCGAGGGGGATCTGGCCGCCATTCTGATCGAGCGGGCGCGCAGGCTGGCCCAGGAACGGGCCGCGCAAGCGTAAGCGCAGAAGAGAGCGGCCCGGAAAAGGCGTTTCTGCTTTTTCCGGGCCGCTCTTTTTTCACACCGGCGGCAGGCATCAGCCATGCCTGCGCCTGACGGCATATTTTCGGATGTAATCGCGCATGCTGGCCATGTCCATGGGCTTGCCGATGAGGAAGCCCTGGCCCTTGAAGCAGCCCAGCTCCTCAAAAAACTCGAACTGGTCCTGGTTTTCGATGCCCTTGGCGCACACATGCAGGTCCAGCGTATGCGCCATGTGCAGGATCGCCACCACCAGGCGGCAGGTCTGCTCATGTCCGGGCACGAGCGCCCCATAGGATTTGTCCAGCTCCAGGCCGTCGAAGTGCACCTCGCGCAGCAGATCGACATTGGAGTGTCCCGTGCCGAAATTGGCCAGCCACAGGCCGATGCCTTGCTCGTCGTGCAGGGCGTTGAGGTTGGCGATGCCCCGCTCGGTCAGGTCCTGCGCCTCGCTGACCTCAAACTGCATTTTCTGAGGCTTGAGGCCGGTTTTTTTGAGCATGGCCACCACATCATCCACAAAGGATTCGCGATCGGCATAGAGGGGCAGCAGGTTCATGGACAGCGTCACGTTGGAATCCGTCTGCTCGGTCAGGTCGCAGGCCGAACGCATGGCGTTTTCCAAAAACCAGCGTGAAAACAGAAGCGTCAGCGCCTCATCCCGCTCAATCAGCTCGACCACCGGCCAGGCGGGGATTACGTCGCCGTCGGGCATATGCACCTTTTCGACAAACACCTCATAGGTGTTGCAGGTATTCTTGCCAAAGGTCCATTTTGGCTGCCCGTAGAGTTCCAGGGCATCGTTGAGAATCAGGTCTCCGATCATGTTATGGTTCATGCCAGAAGCTCCCTTCCTATGCGGTTTTCAGCCATCGCGGGCTCGCTGCTGCGTCCGTGGCATAAAAATGCCGATATATTTGCATGTATTCGCCGCCGGGCACGGGTTTTCCTGCCGGATAAACGCGTGTTCCGGCCGCTTTGCGCTTTTTTACCGCGCGTGTTATAATACCGTAGCATCCTGCCGCGCGTGCGGCTTCCATCCTGATTGACCTGCCGAGGCGTACCAATGAACAAAACCGAGCTGCTTCATCTTCTTGAGGAAACGGTTCCTCCCCTGCGTGGCAAGCTGCATATTGAGCGCGTGCTCTATCAGAAAGCCGCCAACAAGGCCTATATGAGCTTTCTGAGCGATGAGCTGGTTACCGAGCACGACTACCTGCTGTTGGAGCGCAGGCTGCGTGAGCTGTTTCCCAAGCTGACGGTGGCGCTGCGCATCGCCAGCCCCTCCCTGGGCGAAAAGTTTCTTGCCGACCTGAACCGCTACAAACCGGTTCTGACCGATTTTTTGCGCCGCCAGAGCCCCGCGCTGGCCGCCTGGATTGCCGATACCGGCTGGAGCCTGGAGGACGGGCGGATTCTGCTCACCTGTCCGGACCAGATCGCGATGGGCTTTTTTCGCTCGCACCACCTGGACGAGAAGCTGTCGCAGGCCATCTATGATATCTTCCGCGTGCGCACCCCCGTGGCGCTGACCGTATGCGGCGAGCGCGAGGCCTGGGTGGAGAAGATGCGGGCCGATCGGGGCTTTTCCTTCGCTGCCTCTCCCATGCCCGACGACGAGCCGCCGCCGTGGGATGACGCCGAGCTGGACGCCCAGGCTGCCGCGCTGTTCGGCGGCGCGCCGGGCGAAGGCGCCGGCCCTGCCGCGCCTGCCGCGCCTGCCGCTCCGGCCCCGCGCACGGCACATGCCGCTCCCCGCGCAACCGCGCCCAAAAAGCCTGCCGCACCCAAGGGCGGACCTGTGCTCAAAGGTCGCGCCGTGGGCGATGTGCCCGTCCCGATTGGTGAGCTGGCCGAGGACAGCGGTATCGTGGTCATCGAGGGCACCGTGACCGGCGTGAACGATCCCAAGGAACTCAAGGGTGGCGAAACGGTGCTGGCCTCCTTCGCCGTCTATGACGATACCTCCACCATCTACTGCAAGGCCTTTTACAACTACCGCGTGCGCCGTGCCGCGCGCGGCGAAACGCCCGATCCCCCCACCAAGGAGGAGCGGGCGCGGGTGATGGAGCAGATTGGTCAGATCAAAAACGGCATGCGCGTGCGCCTCAGGGGAGACTGCCGCATGGACCCGTTTTTGAACGAATTGTCCGTAAGCGTGCGCGACATGCAGCAGATGCCCAAAATCGAGCGCATGGATACCGCCGCCGAAAAGCGCATCGAACTGCACATGCACACCACCATGTCCACCATGGATGCCACCGCGGATGCCGGCGTGCTCATTGCACAGGCGGCCAAATGGGGCCACCCCGCTGTGGCCATCACCGACCACGGCAGCGCGCAGGCATTTCCCGCGGCCTTCGGTGCGGCCAAGAAGCAGGGCATCAAGCTCATTCCCGGCGTGGAGGGGTATCTGTGCGACCTGGTCCCCATCGTCACCGACGCGAACGACCGCCCCATCGACGGCCCCATCGTGGTGCTGGACTTTGAAACCACGGGGCTTTCGCACGCCATGGACCGCATCATCGAAGTGGGCGCCGTCAAGCTGGAAAACGGGCAGATCGTGGGCGAGCTGAGCCTCCTGTGCGACCCCGGCGTGCCCCTCAAACCCAAGATCAGCGAAATCACCGGCATTACGGACCTGATGCTCCGCGGCAAGGAAAGCCCCGCCGAGGGCGTGAGAAAGCTCCTGGACTTCATCGGAGACTGCCCCGTGGCCGCGCACAATGCGCCCTTTGACATGGGCATGCTTCAGGCCGAGTGCAAGCGCATGGGCGTGAGCTTCCATGCGCCGGTGCTGGATACGCTCACCTTCTCGCGCAAGCTCTATCCTCAGCAAAAGAGCCACAAGCTCGGCGCAGTATGCCGGCTGCTCGGCGTGTCGCTCAAAAACGCGCACCGGGCCGTACATGACGCGGCGGCCACGGCCAAGTGCCTTGCGCGCATGTTTGACGCGGCCAAGGAAAAGGGCGCTGCGACCCTCAAGGACATCGACGCCGTCATCAGCGGCGATACCATCGGGCAAAGCTACCATATCATTTTGCTCTGCACCAGCCAGAAAGGCATGCAGAACCTCAATCACCTCATTTCCGACAGCAACCTTCGCTACTTCTACCGCCATCCCTGCATGCCCCGGCACCTCATCAATCAGTACCGCGAGGGGCTCATTCTGGGCAGCGCGTGCGAGGCGGGTGAGCTGTTTCAGGCCATCGTCAACGACCGGCCGCAGGAGGAGATCGAACGCATCGCCAGCTGGTACGACTATCTGGAGATTCAGCCCATCGGCAACAACGGCTTCATGATCCGCAACGGCACCGCCCGCGACGAGGAGCACCTGCGGGAATTCAACCGCAGGATCGTCGCGCTGGGTGAAAAGCTGAACAAGCCCGTGGTCGCCACCGGGGACGTGCATTTCCTCAACCCCGAGGACGCCATCTACCGCACCATTTTGCAGGCGGGCCTCGGCTATGACGACTGCGACAACCAACCGCCGCTCTACTTCAAAACCACCGACGAAATGCTGGAAGAATTCAGCTACCTGGGCAAGGAAAAGGCGCATGAGGTCGTGATCGACGCGCCGCGCAGGATTGCCGAGCAGGTGGGGGAACTTCGCCTGTTCCCCAAGCATCCGGAGGGCAAGGACACCTTCCAGCCCTACTGGGAGGAGGCCGCGGGGGACATCGAAAGCCGCGCCTGGGGCCGCGCCAAGGAGCTTTATGGGGACCCCCTGCCCGAGATTATCCAGAAGCGGCTGGAAAAGGAGCTGGGCTCCATCATCGGCTACGGCTTCTCCACCTTGTATTCCATCGCGCAGAAGCTGGTCAGCAAGTCGCTTTCGGATGGCTACCTGGTAGGCAGCCGCGGCAGCGTAGGGTCCAGCTTCGTGGCCACCATGTGCGGCATCACCGAGGTCAATCCCCTGCCGCCGCACTATCGCTGCGACCACTGCCACAAGATGTTCCTGACCCCACCGGAGCTGGCCAGCGTGGGCGTGGACCTGCCGGACAAGAATTGCGAAATCTGCGGCCACAAGCTGGCCAAGGACGGCTTTGACATTCCCTTCGAGGTATTCCTGGGCTTCAAGGGCGACAAGGTGCCCGACATCGACCTCAACTTCTCCGGCGAATACCAGCCGCGCGCCCATGCCTACATTGAGGAGCTCTTCGGCAAGGGCTACGTCTACCGCGCCGGCACCATCTCCGGCCTCGCGGAAAAGACGGCCTACGGCTTTGCCGCCAAGTACCTGGAGGAGCGCGGCATCCATGCGGGCCGCGCCCACAAGGAACGGTTGGCGGCGGGCTGCGTGGGCGTCAAGCGCACTACGGGCCAGCACCCCGGCGGCATCGTGGTGCTGCCCAAGGAGTATGACATCTGCCAGTTTACGGCCATCCAGCATCCCGCCGACGACGTGGAAGGCACCACCATCACCACGCACTACGACTTCAACTCCATGCACGACATTCTGGTCAAGCTCGACTGTCTGGGCCACGACGATCCGACCATGATGCACCGGCTGGAGGAGCTCACCGGCGTCAACTTCCGTGAAATCCCGCTGGATGACCGCAAGGTGATGAGCCTGTTTTCCAGCCCCGAAGCCCTGGGCGTCACTCAGGAGCAGATCATGTGGGAGACCGGCACGCTGGGCATCCCGGAGTTCGGCACGAGCTTCGTGCGTGGCATGCTCATGGAAACGCGCCCCACCACCATGGAGGAACTCATCCGCATCTCCGGCCTCTCGCACGGAACGGACGTGTGGCTGGGCAACGCGCAGGACATCATCAACTCCGGCACGGCCAAGCTGGCTCAGTGCTTCTGTACCCGCGACGACATCATGAACTTCCTGATCTCCAAGGGCATGCAGGAGAAGATGAGCTTCGACATCATGGAAAGCGTGCGCAAGGGCCGCGGGCTCAAACCCGAATGGGAGGAGGCCATGCGCGAGCACGACGTGCCCCAGTGGGCCATCGACAGCTGCCACAAGATCAAGTACATGTTCCCGCGCGGCCATGCCGTGGCCTATGTAACCATGGGCCTTCGTGTGGCGTGGTACAAGGTGTATCGTCCGCAGGCGTACTACGCGGCCTACTTCACCATTCGCGGCGATGGATTTGACGCGGGGCGCATGCTGCTCAGCCCGGAAACCCTGCGCGACCGCCTCACCGATTTCCAAAACCGCGAGGAAAAAATGAGCGTGCGCGAGAAGCAGGAGGAAAACGCCTATCACATGCTGCTGGAGATGCAGATGCGCGGCATTCACATGCTGCCCGTGGACCTGTACAAGAGCGACCCAAAGCGCTTTTTGATCGAGGATGGCAACCTGCGCTGTCCCTTCACGGCCATCAACGGCTTTGGCGAATCGGCCGTGGAGGGCATCATCGCCTCGCGCGACCCAAACCGTCCCTACATCAGCATCGAGGATTTGCAAAACCGTGCGCACATCGGCCAGAGCATCGTGGAGATGCTGCGAGGCCAGGGCGCGCTGGAAGGGCTGCCGGAAACCAGTCAGGTGGATCTGTTTTCCCTGCTGGGATGAAGCCTTGAACAACGGGGAGGAAATGGCATGAACGCATCCAAGTTGGAACAAAACCTGACCGGCGTCATCGTGGAGATGGCCCTCAAGATGGGCCTGAGCCGCGCGCCCCTGTCGCTCAACTATCCGTGCGCGTCCCTTGCACGCATGCTGGACGTGCCAGCCGAACCGCAGGCGGTTAAGGCGGCGCTGGACGCATTTTTCGCCGCGCGCACCAGCCTGTTCGGTGCGGTCCAGGTTGAAGCTCACGAAGACGGGTTCTGCCTCACCATTCCCGCCGAGGGCGTGGCGCGCGTGGTATCGCAGGCTCCTGCCGCGGCGTTTCTGCGCGACCTGATCCATACGGCCCAGCTTCCCGGCGCGACGGCGGAGGATCTGCTGGCGGCCTTTCGCCGCCATTCGTCCCATGTGCATGTCGAACCCGTTGACAATGACGAATTTGACTGGCTGGTCTACTTTGAGGACGGAGTGCCGGACGATTTCCGCTACTGCATCGACACGCACGACGGCTTTGCCAGCTATCACCGCTTTTCCAAGGAGGATTACGAAGCGTTCGGCTTCTGACCGCGCCGACATTTCCGCCGGTTTTCTGCAACTAACAAAATCTTTTTTCACAAGTGGAACCTTTGAGCCGTTCCATTCGTCTGTTCCTCTGAAGGCCCCGGCAGACGGCCGGACGCCGCTCAAAGGAGGATGCATCAAGATGAAGAAGAACCGCTTTCTTGCCCTGGCGCTCTCGCTGCTGATGGCGCTGGCCCTGCCCCTTGGCGCTTTTGCCGAGGAGAATGAGCCCGACACCCTGCTGGAAGGCCTGGTGACGGAGGTGCTTGAGCAGGGCTTTGTGATGGAGGATATCGAGCTGGGCAGCGTATTGCTCAATGTGGATGAAACCACCGTGATGGACGGCATTCTGGCCGAGGGCGACATCGAGGTAGGCCAGTATGTGTTCGTGGAATATGACGGCCGCCTCACGCGCAGCCTTCCCCCGCAGGCGCATGCCGACCGCGTGGGCTGCTACCGGCTGACCGGCACGGTGGACCTTTCCCTGTCCATGGGCGTGCTGCTCACCGGCGACCCGACCTTCGGCGATGTGATCATCCGCGTGGACGGGTCCATGCCGCATCTGTATCAGGGCATGCCCATCACCGTCTACTATAACGGCGTGATGGCCATGAGCTACCCCGGTCAGGTCACGGCCCGCCACATCGTGGTGCCCGAGCTCACCGGCGTGGTCAGCGACCGCGACAGCGCAGGCTTCACCCTGACCGACGCCGAGGGGAACGAATACCGTGTGCTGCTTTCCGAGCAGACCTTCACCGGCGTGTTGTCCGCCTCGGTGGAGGATGCGCCCGTCGTGGAGGATGCGGTGCAGGAGGACGCCGCGGAGGCCGAAACCGCGGAGAATGCCGAAGCGACTGCTGATGACGAACCGGCTGCGGAGCCCCCGGCGGACGAGCCTGCCACGCAGGAGCCTGAAACGGAGGATCCCGCCGCAGCGGAACCGGCTGATGGCGAATCCGCCACAGACGAGCCCCTCCTGGAGGAATCCGTCACGGATGAGCCCGCCAGCGATGCCGCGGATGCTTCCCAGGCCGCTCCCCTGCCCACCGTGGAATGGGGCGACGGCGATACCGTCACCGTGTACTATAACGGCGTTATGACCCGCAGCATTCCGCCCCAGGTGACCGCCCTGGAGGTGCTGGTCCTTCGGAACTAAAGCCGGCATCCGGCGCGGCGCGCATTGCGCCGCGCCGCTTTTTTATGTTACAATAAAGGATAGAAGCGCTGCGTTTTGAACCGCCAATCACGCATAAGGAGGCCCGGTCATGAATCTGCCCCGCAACCCCGACCCGTTTCTATTGAAAGGCTTTTCCCTGCGCCAGCTCTACGAAGGCGACAAGGCGCAGATGATGCGCATGCAGGATGAGGTGCTCTCCACACTGGCCGATCCCGCGTGGTTCTTTCCTTCGGAGGAATGGGAATTTGACGAATGGCTCTTAAACCGCGAGGCGTTCGGGTATTTTGACGGGGATATGCTGGCGGGATACGCGGCCATGGCCTCTTGGCGCACACGCGGCGACCGCGGCTACGCCCGCAAGCTGGGTGAACCGGAGGAAAACACCTACGATTTTCACGATGTGCTGGTGCTGCCCCGCTATCGGGGGCGCGGTATGCACACCCGGTTTTTGAATCTGTTTGAGGAAATGGCGCGCAGCATGGGCGGACGCGCCATCTACGCCACTGTGGACCCCGGCAACAGCGCATCCTGGCACAACTTTGAAAAGGCAGGCTACGCGCTGGTTTGCACCCGTCCCGCCTATGACGGGCGCATGCGCCGGTATTACAAACGCACGTTGGATGAACAATCCGGGAGGCCCTGAGTATGGATGCTGCACGTTTGGAAAATCTGGCTGCTGATTTTACGTCGCAATCCCCGCTAAACCACGTGTGTATCGAGCTGAGCGGCGAGGAGCTGACGCTGTTCGACCGTCCCCTTCTGGGCTACGCCTGCGCCGGGGACCCCCTGTTTGAAGCGTTTCTGGCTCCCGGCGTCATCGGGCCGCATTACCGCCCTCCCCAGGCATGGCTGGAAACAGCGCAGACAGTGGTCAGCTTTTTCCTGCCCTTCAGTCAGGCCGTGCGTGCTCAAAACCGCGCCGCTCAATCCCTGCCCAGTCAGGCCTGGCTCTATGGCCGGGTGGAGGGCCAGCGCTTTGTGGAGGCGCTGAGCCTTCGTCTGCTCCAGGCGCTGCAGGAAGCGGGCTTTGAGGCCGTCGCACCCTCCCTCTCGCCGGATTTCTGGACGGTGTCCGAGCCGGAGACGCCGGATGGACCCGCCTTTACCAGCAACTGGTCCGAGCGGCACGCCGCCTATGCGTGCGGCCTGGGCACCTTCGGCCTGTCGAAGGGACTCATCACGCGGCACGGCATGGCCGGCCGCTTCGGCAGCCTGGTCACCAGCTGGCAAACCCCTCCCACCCCGCGCGAGTATGATGGCCCCTATGACTGGTGCATCCGCTGCGGCGCGTGCGCCACTCGCTGCCCCGGCGGAGCGATCTCGCTGGAGCAAGGCAAGAATCATCACCTTTGCCTCACATACCAGACCACCATTCTGCCTCAGTGCCGGCCCCGCTTCGGTTGCGGCCTGTGCCAGACGGGCGTGCCGTGCGAGTCTGCCCGTCCTCTCTCCCGGTGAAGGCGGCAGAAAACCCGCCGGACGGCCGGAGCGTATGCTTCGGCCATTCGGCGGATTTTGCTTTTCTACTTTTTGGGCGAATTGCGCCTCGTTCTGCTTGCCTTCATCCATGTCCCCGTGTCGTTGTGCCGTTTATTTTCGCCACAAGATTACGCGCTGCGCCTGAGTGCTTCCGTCTTCCTCCAGATCGGGGTTCATGCGCTTGAGGCTGTCACAGCTGACGCGATAGCGCTTGGCGATATCCCACAGGCTTTCGCCCGGCTGGCTGAAATACATCAGGATGCCCGGTTCGGCCTCCTCGGCGGGCTCCTGCTCCACCTGCGTCACCAGCGCTTCGCTTGCCAGCTGTACATCATGGCAGTCCAGATGCAGGATGTATTTCACCTCGACGCGATCGCTGGTGATGCCGTTGACGTCGATGTTGCTGGTGGTCAGCACCAGGCTTTCCGGCAGGCTCACCTCGCACGCGAAGCACATGCGGAAGGGTTCCTCCGTCTGATAGGTCTGGGGCGTTTCCGTATCGTCGGTCATGTACAGAAGGGTCACTTCCATCATGCCTTCCACGCTGAGCTTGCCGCCCGCCTGGGTCATGTCCGTCACCACGGGCCGAAGCGCCGCGCGCAGGGGCGTGCGCACGGGTGTCTGGCCGTCCAGCAGGAGGGTAAGCTTGCCGCTTTCGGCGGTATGCACCTGCTTGTGCGCCAGCGCCCGCCGGACTTCCTGCTTCTCCAGCGACAGACAGTCGCCCTGGGTGGTATAGGCGTCCAGCAGCAGGCACAGGTCCCTCTGCCTCGCCGCCTGCGCGTTCAAGCCCAGCAGCACCTCCGCCCGAAGCGTGCGGCTGCCCTCCTCCTGCCCTTCCTGGGAGAGCACGGCCACATCCTTGACCACCGCGCCCGCGCAGAGCGAATCCCCCTCGTCGCCCGTGAGGGATACCGTCTCCTCAAAGGGAATGGTGTGGCGTGTGACCACCAGCGGACGCGAGGGCATGGCGCTGCGGTGCACCACTTCCAGCAAAATGTTGCCCGACAGCGTAGCCCGCTCCTCGCCGCCCATCACGTCCTGGACAGTGGCAATGGCCGTGGCATACAGCGTATCGGTGATCTGCAAGACCGCGCCCAGGTCACATTCGTCGCGCACAAGTACGTCCTGTTCCCCCCGCGCCACGGTCTGACAGCCGCTGAGCGTTTCGGTGCGCAGCATCAGGCCATCGACCCCGCGAATGCCCGTGACCACCTCCATGGGCTCGTCCGAGAAAACACGCACCTGTACCCGCAAAATCGCCATCAGATGCAGACGTCCGCCCTGAGCGCCGGCCTCCACATGCTCCACCATCAGGCTGACGGGTGCGTTCATCCCCGACTGCGCGCCGGCCAATTCCACCGGATGGCTGAATTCGGCCGAGGCCTCCAGCGCGCTTACATGCGTGGGGTCGCCCTGGGTGTAGAGCACATGAAAGACCACCTTGCCTTCGGCAGTCACGCGATCGGCCTCCGCCGCGCTGCGGTCCAGCACCGCCATGGCTTCGGCGCTAAGCACGGTGGTTTCCTCGCGCAGGCCGCCTGGCAGCGCTACCTCGCCCTCCACCACAGCCTGGCTCAGGCTTTCGCCCACAAAACGCTGGAGGGGCAGTTCCTCCCGGAGCACCTCCAGCGCTTTGGTGGCGCTGGAGCCCTGCTTTTCCAAAAAATCCATGCTTTTATCCGTCATCATGACTCCTCCTAAAGCGGCTTTGTAGGTAGGCTATGCGCCCCTTTGCAAGGATATGACCCCGCGACGTCTGAGCTGTCCAAAGGTGGTTTTGGATCGTCTTCACTTGCCCATCAGCGTTTGACTATGCTACAATACAGACGGTTTTACAGGGATTATTCCGCAAGGGGAGCCGGTCATGCACAAGAAAAAGGAGCCGAAAAAAATTTATGTGGCATCATCCCGCCGCGTCATGCTGGTGCTGATGTCGTTGAGTACGATCTACCAATACATGTACTCCAGCCTGTTTTCCAGCGCGTTGGGCATGCTGCCGGTATTCGGCGGAGCCATGTTCATGAGCGCGCGCATGGCGGGCGCTTTTGCACACACCTTTCTCAGTGACCGCCACAAGTACCTGACGCGGCGCACGCGTGTGGTTTTTTGCGTGCTTACGGCGATTACGCTGCTATGCAGCCTTGCGCTCATCGCCCTCTACCCGGTGCTCTGGACGGCTACGCCGGTATGGCTTACCTTTGCGGCGGTGCTGTCCATCGCGCTGCGCAGCGTGGCGGGCCGCCGGCTGATCGGCCGGCGCATGCGGCGCACCATCGGCGCGCGCGCCTACTGGCTGCTGACGGCGCTGGTGCATCTGGTCCCGTTGGCGGCCATGGCATGGATTTTGTCCGCCAACCTGGATGCGGCTACCGCCTGGCAGCTGTGGGGCGGCTTTGCCGCGGGCGGCGTGCTGGAGCTCTACAGCCAGTGGCGCGAGCGCGACCTGCTGGCCCTGGAGGATCTGCCCGACGACACCGACCCGCAGACCGCAGCGCAAATGGCCGCGGATCTTCGGGAGGTCAACGCATTCGACGCCTTTCAGCGCATGCATACGCTGGTGCTGATCGCATTGCAGCTTACACTTGTCATGGTGTACACCTTCATTGGCCTGAGCACGCAGGAGCTGCTGGTGTGCATGCTCCTGGCGGTTGCCTGCACAGTGATCATGCGCGAGGTATCGCTTCTGTGCCTGCGCCTTGTCAAACGTCCCTTTGACACACAGCTGCTTTTGGTGGGGCTGTTTTTGTGGCTGTACGGCCTGATTCTGCTTTACCGTCAGCTGGACAGCCGGCCGGAGCTGCTCATGAGCGCCTTGGCCGTGGCGCTGTGCACCAGCGGGCTGGCTGTGAGCGTGACGGCACTGGCGGAGCTGGAGCGCCGCATGACCGATGTGGCGCAGTTCCGTCTGAAGGACCGCATGCGCGGCTATGCCCAGCTGCGCGCCTCAAGCACCGAAATTGCCATCTTGCTGGGACAGATGCTTGCGCTGATTCTGCTGACCCTCCTGTGCATGCCCTCCGTGCCGCTTGCGCGGCTGGATCTGCCCTCGCTCATTTCCGCCTTCCGGCCGCTGATGGTGATCCCGCCGGCGCTGCTACTGCTGGCAGCGATCATCTCCACGCTGCGCTTTCCCATGAACAACCGTCATTTTCAGAAGCTGGCGCGTTGGCTCACCCTGGAGAGCGAAGGCCTGGACAATCCGGCCCTTCGCCAGCAGCTGGACAGCGTGGTGGTCAAGCGCCACAAGAACCGCTTCGGGGTGCGGATCATCATTACGCTCCTGCGCCCGCTGTACTACCATCGGGTGATCGGCAGGGAAAACCTCAATGGCTATGAGGACGGCACCATGGTGCTCATCTGCAACCATGGCGAAATTTACGGCCCCGTGGTGGCCAACCTGTATGTGCCCATCACGTTCCGTCCGTGGGTCATCAGCAACATGATGGAAAAAGAAGCGATTGTGGAACACATCTATCAGGGAACCATGGTGCGCCAGCGCTGGTTGCCGGAGCGATGGAAGCGTCCTCTGATCAACCTGATCTCACCGCTGCTGGTATGGGTATTCAACAGTCTGGAGGCCATCCCGGTCTACCGGGGGCAGCCCAAAGAGCTGATGCGCACCTTCCGCGAAACGCTCAACGCCATGCAGGCGGGCGACAACATTCTGGTCTTTCCTGAAAACGCAGAAAACCACGCGCCCGGCGAGGGCGGTTATGCCCGCGAGGGCGTGGGGCAGCTCTATACCGGCTTTGCGATGATTGCGCCCATGTACTATGCCAAGACCCATAAGCGGGCGGTGTTTGTGCCCATCTATGCCAGCCGGAAACACCGTACCCTGACCATCGGCCAGGGTGTGGTATACGACCCTGACAACAACGCCACAGCGGAAAAGCTGCGCATTGTGGATGCGCTGCTGGACTCCATGCAGGCCATGTACGAGCAGGAAACGGTGGATGAATCCCCCACCTCCCACCCCAGTGCCTGCTGAAAAGCGCCATTCCTGCGGCTTTTGCAGGGGTTTGGGATGTCGAAAGATAGGACATTGGTTCTAATTTCCACGAATTCCCCTTCTGGCGGCGGTTCCTGTGCTATAATGCGGAAAACAAACACTCAGGAGGGGACCGACCGTGCTCAACATCCGCATTCTCGTGGTGGACGACCATGGAACGCTGCGCAAGCGTATCGCTGATTACCTTCGCGCCCAGGAGGGCGTGGAGGAGGTGGCAGAGGCCGCCAATGGCGTAGAAGCCCTGAAATGCCTGCGTGAGAGCCGCTTCGACGTGATGATTACCGATCTGGTGATGCCGCTGATGGACGGCTACATGCTTCTGGAGGAGCTTCCCCGTCAGATCGACCCCCCGCCCAAGACCATTGTGATGTCGGCGCTTAGCCGCGATGACTTCGTGACCCGCGCGATCGACCTGGGCGCGGTATTCTACATGGTCAAGCCGTTTGAGCCGGAGCACCTGCTCAGCCATATCCGTGACATTCAGGAGGAGCGCTCCGTACTGCCCCAGGCCCAGGCCCCTGTCAAGCCCCATGTGCAGAGTCTGGACGAGCGGCTGGGGAGCCTGTTTTTGACCATCGGCATCCCGGCTCATATCAAGGGCTACCAGTTCCTGCGCTGCGGGGTCAAGATGGTGATCGAGCAGCCCGACCGCATCAACCGCATCACCAAGGAGCTCTATCCCAGCATCGCCCGTCAGTTCGGCACCACCGCCAGCAAGGTCGAGCGCGCCATCCGTCATGCCATCGAGGTAGCCTGGAACCGCGGGCGCGTGGATACGCTCAACCGTGCCTTCGGCTGCCGTGTCTGCACCCCGGAGGACAAGCCTACCAACGGGGAGTTCATCGCCATGCTGGCAGACAAGATGAGCATGGAAAGAAGTGCCTGAGTGCATCCGGCAAAAGAGGCGCGAACCGCTGACCGCGGTTCGCGCCTCTTGCTGTCGGTTTTCGGCTTACAGTACCAGATCGCCCGGACGGTAGCCGGCGGGCAGCGGTTCCTCACTGAGAAACGCAAAATCAGGATCGCTCAGAATCGGCAAAAACGCCTCATAGGGCAGGCGATCAAACTCGCAGCCATAGCTGCTGGCCCCGAACCAGCCGCCTTCCTTGGCGCGCAGATTGAGGTCGCGGGCAAATTTGGTGTGGTTGGAGCAGTCGTGCACCACCGGGGCCCAGCCCTCCTCATCCGCCTGCTTCATCAGCTTAAGCGTCAGCTCCCGGCTCCACACGGGCGATACGTATCCCCGGCGGCACAGGTAGAGGTTCTCGCCCCAGTAGTTGGCGAGGTTGTTGGGGTTGAGATGCAGCTCCGCCAGGTTGATGAAGTCGATCCCCGTGGCAAGAATGGCGTCCTTCTTGCGCAGGAAGGTTTCATAGAGCTCCGAGGTCATGGGCGTCTCCACGCCCACAAAGGGAATGTACCGCTTGGCGACGCGCATGGCCTCGATCACGCTGTCCGCACAGCCGGACGCGCCCAGGTTGAAGCGCAGCTCGTTCAGGCCTGCACGGCCCAGCTCGGACAGGTTCTGCTCATTGGCCAAAGTGCCGTTGGTGTACATGTGCTGATGCACGCCCGCCTCGTGGAAACGGCGGATGATGGGGCCATATTCCTCGATCTCCATAAACGGTTCCAGATACACATACGAAATGCCAGTCGGCTTTTGCTGAATGGACAAAAGCAGATCAATGTCCTCCACCCGGAATTTCGTGCCGCCGATTTCCCACATGCCCTCGCCCACGGGCGGGAGCTGGTCCATCACGCCGTAGTCATAGCAGAATTTGCATTGCAGGTTGCACTTGTTGGTCTTGCGCACGGCGCTCAGGCCCGTGCCCGTGAGGCAGGAGCGGCACCCTGCGGAAAAGCGGCGCTCATCTCCGACGAAGAAGGTGCGCCCTCCGATCGTCTTGAGCCCTCTGATCTGCGCCTTCAGCCGGCGGAAGCGGTCATCCACCGCCTCCTCAATCTGCGAAAACACCGCCCAGGCGATTTCCTGCTGATGGGGCAAAAGGTCCTCATCCTCCGGCAGCTCGGCAAAAAAGCGGAACCAGGTAAGCGCGTCCTGCTTGGATATCTTCATGCGTAGCTCCTTCCGGCGCGGCGCGCCGACTCTTTGATGGGGAACCGTGTCATTATACCGCAAAACAGCCGGGTGCGCCAGAGGAAACAGCCGCGGAGATTTGTACCCACTGTGCAGGAAACTTTTTTAAAACCGTCTCATTGCAAAGGCGGCTGCGGGATGCTATGCTTGCGCTGCAGGAGGCGAGAAAAATGGCAAAAGAGGAAACCAAGGATTTTAACGCCATGCTTCACAGGGATACGGACATGCCCAAAATTCAGATCATCACCGACCCGGCCGTCATCCAAAAGTACGGTGGGGAAAAAATGTATTTCGCACCGCCCCTTGTGTATGACGAAATCATGCGGTCCGTGCCGCGGGGCAAGCTGCTGACCGTCGGTCACATCCGGGCGCATCTGGCCAGGAAAAACGGGGCGGACTTTACCGACCCCATCACAGCGGGGATCTTCGTTTCCATGGCAGCCTGGGCCAGCCACCAGCGGCAGGAGAACAAAACGCCCTACTGGCGGACGTTGAAAGCCGGTGGAGAACTCAACGCCAACTATCCGGGCGGCCTTGAGGAGCAGAGGAAACGGCTCGAAGCTGAGGGGCATACCGTTCTCGCAAAAGGACGAACCCATCTGCGGTATTTTGTCAAGGACTATGAAAACGCGCTGTGGGACCTGAATGCCTGAAGCTTCCGAATCTTCAGCGCCGGGCCCCGGCCCTGCGGGCGGTCAGTCCCGTTCGGCGCACGCCCATGCCGCGCCTGCGGGCTGCCTGCACGGCGCGGACTGCGTGCTGGTGCGCCACCTCCGTCTTTCGCGCGCACAGGGTCAGACGCCCATAGCGCTTGGCGGGCAGAGCTTCTCCATTGTTCATCCAGATAAACGGCCGCAGGCGGTCCAGCCCCTCCCTGACGATCACCGCGTAGGCGCCATCCTGCTGATGGCGCACCAAGCGGTGCGGCGGTATGCAGTAAGCCAGCACGGCTCCCATCAGCCGCCGGAAGGGAAAGGCATGCACCACGGGCCGCATGCGGTCCCGCAGGGCGGCAAGGGCCTGCTCATCCATGGGTTGGCCGGTGAGCGCGGCATGGCCGTTCTGTGCGTTTTCAACCAGGCGGTCAAGCAGGTTCATGGCCTTGCCTCCGGCTGCCTGGAGCATACGGTCCACGGCAGGCACCGCCCACTTGCGGTCCAGCAGGCTGTTGAGGCCCTCCTCGCCCTTTTCCTCTGCCATGCACTGCAGAAATGCCGTGCTGTACAAAAGGATGGAGGGCGTGTTGACCATGGCCCGCTGATAGGGGGCCAGCGCCAGACGCGCCGCCACATCGGCGGGCAGGGGGCTCAGATCATAGCAGCGCTCCCGGAAATCATCATCGGCCGGATATTCCAGGCACAGCCCCAGGTGCAGCAGCGCGCCCATGCGGGGCACCATGTCGTCGCTGTTGAGGATGTGATAGAGCGGATAGGCGGCCGGGTCCTGCACCAGTCGTCCCGTGGCCACAGTGGGCGAAGCGAAGCCATAGCCCGTCATATTCTGCGCAAGCACGCCCCAGTCGGTCATCAGCCGGTGGCAGAACACCTGCATGACCGCCGCACCCTGGCTGTGACCGGCCATCCACAGGCGGAAGCGGCTGCTCAGGCTCTTCATCTCGGAAAGCACCTCGCCCAGGGTGAGCTTTTCCAGGCCCAGCGCCTTTGCCGTGGCGGGAAAGACGATGCTTTCCGCCCCCTGTTCAAAATAGGTGCACAGCTGATAAAACCCCTTGTGGAACCCTTCCTCCGTGGTGAAGCGGAAGTTGGAAATCCAGTCGTAAAAGCGCTTGCCGGTACCCATAAAGCCGATGGCCAGCAGGAACCGGCCTTCCGGCAGGGGGTGCATCATGCACACCGCCTTGATGGTATCGCTGCGCTCCCGCTGGCGCAGGGCGCTCATCACCTGAGACACGGGGTTGCGCTCGCGCAGGGCGGCCTTGGCGCGGCGCACCTTGAGGGCATTGATCAGCGCGCGCATGCGCTCGCCGTCCGCGCTGCTCCCGCGGGTCAGGCCGCTCTGCAGATCATCGTCGATCTGGATGGAAAAATCGTTCCACCCCGCCTCCGTCCACGGTTCCAGATCCAGCGTGTAAGCCACGCTGGCCAGCTCCAGCGACAGCTCGGCCGCCTCGCGCGAAAAAGGCGGGCGCAGGCGGTTGAACGGATCGCGCACGAAGGGCTTGACAAGGCTGCCGAGGTCACTCAGGTCCCGGCCGGTGATGGGCCCCAGGCCGGCGGAACGCGGGGATGCGTCCTTCTCGTCAGGCGCATCGGCCGCTCCGGCCTGCACCTTTGGCGCAAGGGGAAACCAGGTGGGGAGATTCAGGGAAAAGTTCATCGCTTTGCCTCCGGCAAAAAAGGCGCTGGTTCTGTCCGCAGGCGGCGCGGACATAGAAAATAGAGAAACGGACCTATCGGTTCAAACCGATAGATCCGCTTTCGCACTGGTAGCTCCAAGGGGAATCGAACCCCTGATTTCGCCTTGAGAGGGCGACGTCTTAACCGCTTGACCATGGAGCCTGGCTGGGGAACTAGGATTCGAACCTAGACAATACGAGTCAGAGTCGTAGGTGCTGCCATTACACAATTCCCCACTGCAATCAGTGCGAAAGTTATTATAGGGGATGGCGAGGAAAATGTCAAGCACTTTTTTCCGCCTGTTTTGCATTCACGCCAAAAAAGGTGGTCGGAGGTCCCGGATTTCGCTCCTTCCTATATTTTACGAAAATCCTTTGTACAATGGGGCCATCCTATGCTATAATGGTTTCGGCGTGTCCCGACGCTGGTTTGCCATTCCCCAAGACGCGGGAAAACGCCCTGAACGCAAGGAGGACTTTCATTTTGAAAAAGAACCAACGAGGAATGATGGGCTATGTGGCGCTGGTCGCCGCGTTTATCCTGATCGCCGTGGCCCTCAACGGAGGACTGGGCCAATCCGTCAGCCGCCGCATCGAATATCCCGAGCTGCTCACCGCCATCCGTGAGGATAACGTGAAAGCGGTGGCCATTCGCGGCACGTCGCTGGTGGGCCTCTACCGCAACGGCACCGTATCCGATGCGGATTTTCCCGAGCGCGGCTACGACTTTGAAACCACCATCGGATCGGACTTTATCGATACCGTCCGGCAGATGACCGCCACCGCCCAGGGAAAATCGCTGGACGAGGTCAGCGTAAGTGATCTGCCCTTCACGGTAGAGTACCGCGCGCCTGTGGTCACTCCGTGGTATATGGAGTTTTTGCCCTTTATCCTGATGATTGTCATCACCATGGCGGCCTGGTACTTCATCATGGCGCGCCAGGGCGGCGGCAACAGCAAGGTCATGAATTTTGGCAAGAGCCGTGCCCGCATGAGCGATCCCTCCAAAAACCCTATCACCTTCAAGGATGTGGCCGGGGCCAAGGAGGAAAAGGAAGAGCTTCAGGAAATGGTCGATTTCCTCAAAAACCCCAAGGCCTACACCGATATGGGCGCGCGCATTCCCAAGGGCGTGCTGCTGGTGGGCCCTCCGGGCACGGGCAAAACGCTGCTGGCCAAGGCCGTGGCCGGCGAGGCCAACGCGCCCTTCTTTTCCATCTCCGGCTCGGATTTTGTGGAGATGTTCGTGGGCGTGGGCGCCAGCCGCGTGCGCGATCTGTTTGACCAGGCCAAGAAGGCCGCGCCTTCCATCGTCTTTATCGATGAGATCGACGCCGTGGGCCGCCATCGCGGCGCGGGCCTGGGCGGCGGGCACGACGAGCGCGAGCAGACCCTCAACCAGCTGCTGGTGGAGATGGACGGCTTTACGATGAACGAAGGCGTCATCGTCATGGCGGCCACCAACCGCCGCGATATCCTCGACCCCGCCCTGCTGCGTCCCGGCCGCTTCGACCGGCAGGTGACCGTAAACTATCCGGATTTGGAAGGCCGCGTGGATATCCTCAAGGTGCACAGCCGCGGCAAGGCGCTGGATAAGGACGTCGATCTGGAGAACATCGCCAAGCGCATGCCCTATTCCAGCGGCGCCGATCTGGAAAACGTGATGAATGAAGGCGCCATTCTGGCCGTACGCCGCAAGAAGAAAAAGATCAGTCAGCAGGATCTGGTGGACGCGGTGAGCCGCGTGCAGATGGGTCCCGAAAAGCGCAGCCACAAGGTAACCCCGCGTGACCGCAAGACCACCGCCTATCATGAAGCCGGTCATGCGGTGATCGCCAATCTCCTGCCTGAATGCGACGACGTGCATCTGGTCACCATCGTGCCGCGCGGCCAGGCGGGCGGCTATACGCTCAGCCTGCCCAGCGAGGAAAACGACAACTACAGCCGCACCGCCCTGCTGGGCATGGTCACCATGGCGCTGGGCGGACACGCGGCCGAGCATGTGTCGCTCGATGATATCTACACCGGCGCTTCCAGCGACATCAAGCGCGCTACCGAGCTGTGCCGCCGGATGGTGACGCAGTTCGGCATGAGCGATTCCATCGGCACCATGTACCTGGGCAGCGACCAGGAGGTTTTCGTGGGCATGGAGTTCGGTCAGAGCCGCGAGTACAGCGAGCAGAGCGCCGCCGCGATCGATCAGGAGGTCAAGCGCCTGCTGGACGAGTGCTACGCGCGCGCCTGCAAGCTGCTCAAGGATCATATGGATAAGCTCGTCGCCGTGGCCGAGGCGCTGTTGGAACGCGACACGCTGACCCGCGCGGACTTTGAGTGCGTGATGCGGGGCGAGCCGCTTCCGCCCATGACCGATGTGGAAAAGATGCAGCCCTCCAGCGAAGCGCAGGCCGATCCCACGCCGGATGCGCAGACCGATGGCGCGGTGACCCCCGGCTTTGCCACCCAAGATGCGCAAGAGGATGGCGATCCCTTTGTGGAACCCAAGGACGGGGAATGAAGCCGTGAGCCGGGCGGACCTGCATGTGCACAGCAGTTATTCCGACGGGCTGAAAACCCCGGAGCAGCTTTGTGCCATCGCCGGCCGCCTGGGCATCACGCATCTGGCGCTGTGTGACCATGATACGGTGGACGGGCTGGACGCCATGGCACGGGCCGCCCGGGAGGAAAACCGGGCACGTGCATCGCGCGGCCAGCCCTTGCTCACGCTGATTCCCGGCGTGGAGATCAGCACCGGCCCCGGCGGACGCACGCACCTGCTGGCCTATGGCGCCAGTGGGCGAAACGCACCTCTGGCGGCGTTTCTGGCCGGCGTATCCGCGGAGCGCCGGATGCGCGCCGGGCGCATTCTGGATCGGCTGGCGGAAGCAGGCCTGACCGTAACGCCCAAGATGCGTGCGCTTCCGGACATACCCAGCGTGGGCCGTGCCCATTTTGCGCGCGCACTGGTGGAAAGCGGCCAGGCGCGCGACGTGCATCAGGCCTTTGAGCGCTACCTGTCCGAGGGGCGGCCCGGATATGTGCCGCGCGCACCCCTTCCCACCGGCGATACGGTGGCGGCACTGAGCGGCATGGGACTGGTTGTGGTGCTGGCGCACCCCATGCGCCTGGAGCTGGAACGGGAAACCCTTTACGCGCTCATTCGGGAATGGAAGGCCCGCGGCCTCAGGGGTGTGGAGGCGTATCATCCCTCTGCCGGACGGCGCGGAGCGCGGCTGCTGGACGCCCTGGCACGGGAGGAAGGGCTGCTGGTAACCGGCGGAAGCGATTATCATGGCGACGCGGGCACACGCGCCCGCATGGGCCGCCTGCCCTGCGGCTGGCGTACCTTGGAGCGCGACATTGCCGCGCTGATGGCGGCGGTGGATCTGGCCGCACCGATAGACCACTTGCAAAAGGAGCAGCAGGATGTATAACCAGGGATACCGTCCCCAGCCGGGGCAGACAAAGAGCGGCTATTACGATGCGCAAGGCAACTGGTATGTGCCCGCGCCCGGCCAGGCCCAGCCCGTCCAGCCGCAGAAGCGGCGCGCCTCCCCGCCGCCGCGGGGCCCTCAGCCGCCCCGGACGCCGCGGGACGCCGGCGGAAAGGGCAAGAGGCCGCGCAAGAAACGCAGCCTCAAATGGCAGCTCATCAAGGTGTTGCTGGTGCTGATCCTGCTGGCCGGCGCGGGTGTGTACGGCTACATCTGGAAAATTCAGAGCGATGTGCGCCCATATCTCAACGTGTTTTTGGACAACGTGAGCGTGGATGGCATCGACCTCTCCGGCCTGACCTGGGCGGAGGGGAGCCAACTGGTCTGGGACCATGTGAACCAGAAGCAAAATGGCTGGTATGTGCGCCTGCGCAACACCAACGGGCAGTACAAGGACATCACCGCCCAGACGCTGGGCATCTCCTTTGATCCCACGGCTGCGTTGAATGCTGCATGGGCCATCGGCCATGATGTGGACGGCGAGGAACGCAAGGACATCTTCCAGCTGAAGGAAGAGATCGAAGCGGCCCAGAACACCCAGAACGCCTTTTTCAGCGCTCAGCAGAGCGCGAATACCGCCCCCATCGACGAGATCTTGCAGACGCTGGAAACCGCTGCCTATCGTGCGCCCAGCGACGCCTATATTGTCAGCTTTAATCCCGATGACAGCGCCAATCCCTTTACCTTCCAGCAGGAGGTCTACGGCCAGCGGCTGGACACTACCGCCGTGCGCGAGCGCATCCTGCAGATGGTGCAGAACCTGGAAAGCGGCGAGGTGCTGCTTGAGCCCGAAACCATCGCGCCCAACGTGACCGTGGCCGATCTGCAAAAGACCGTGGAGCTGCGCTACCGCGCCACCACGCCGATTTCCAGCGCCTCCACCGAGGACCGCACCGAAAACATCCGTATCGCCTTTGCCAAGATCAACGGAATGAGCATTCCCAACGGCAGCAAGTTCAGCTTCAACGACACCGTCGGTCCCCGCAACTTCAGTACCGGCTTTTTGCCCGCCATCGAATATGCCTACGGGACCGAGCAGTGGGGGTGGGGCGGCGGCGTATGCCAGGCCAGCACCACGGTGTATCTGGCGGCTATCCAGGGCGGCATGACCATCCTCAGCCGTGAGCCGCATTCCATGGCCGTCAGCTACACGGAATACGGCAAGGATGCCACCGTCAGCGACACCCGCGGCCGCGAGATCGACTTTTCCTTCCGCAACGAATCCGGCGGCACGGTGTATCTGGCGGCGCATGTCATCGGTTCGGGCAGAAAGAACCTTCAATGCGAGGTGCGCCTCTACGGCCCGTCCCTCAACGGCACCACCTACGAGCTGGTGACGGAAACCGTCGAGGTTATCCCAAAGCCGGAGGAAGCCATCATGAAGGAAGACGAGGACGCCACCTACGTGACTTATGTGGATGAAACCAAAATCATCAAGGGCCGCGAGGGCTACAAGGTGGACGCCTATCTGATCACCTGTGTGGACGGTGTGGAAACCGGCCGCGAAAAGGTCAGCAGCGACACCTATCCCGCCAAGGCGGATACCGTATACGTAGGTGTGACCCCACGGGAGGAAATGTGAAAACAACGCTGGGATGCATCCGCCGCGCGGATGAGGACTTTCATATGATTCAGCCGGGCGATCGCATCGGCGTGGGTGTGAGCGGAGGGAAGGACAGCCTGCTGCTCTTGCGCGCGCTGGCGCTGTACCGCTACGTACGCCATCACGACTTTACCATGACGGCCCTGATGCTGACCATGGGCCGGGAACAACCGGATACCTCCGCCATCGAGGCGCTGTGCCGCGAGCTGGATGTGCCCATCGTCATCCGTCATACCGAGATTTACGAGATTCTCTTTGAATGGCGCAAGGACCCCAATCCCTGCGCGCTGTGCGCCAAGATGCGCCGCGGCATGCTGTGTGACATGTGTACCGACAGGGGCCTGAACAAGCTGGCGCTGGGCCATCACCGTGAGGACGCACTGGAGACGCTGATGATGAGCGTGATTTTCGAGGGGCGTCTGCACACCTTCCATCCCTGCTCCTACATGAGCCGCAGCAATCTGACGGTCATCCGTCCGCTGATCTATGTGCCGGAAAAGCACATCATCCACATGCGGCGAGAGCTGGACCTGCCCGTTATCAAAAATCCCTGTCCCGCCAATGGCCATACCAAGCGCCAGGAGATGAAGGATCTGCTGTCCTTCCTCTGCAAGCGGTATCCCAATTTAAAGGAAAGCATGCTCAGCGCTCTGAAAAATGAGGCGCAGTACGGCCTGTGGAACCGTTCGGGCCCGGGCGTTGACGCGCCGGCAGAAAGGTGATACACTGGAGCGCATCCCATTTTTTGAAAGGAAGCTCACAGCGAATGAAACTGATCAATCAGGTTCTGCGCGGCGTGGTCATCGGTGTGGCAAACATCATCCCCGGCGTGTCCGGCGGCACGATGATGGTGTCAATGGGGATTTATGACACGCTCATTCACTGCATCACCCACCTTTTCAGCGAGTTCAGGCAGAGCGTGAAAACCCTGCTCCCCTACGCTGTGGGCATGCTGCTCGGCATCGTGGCGCTGGCCAGCCTGCTCAAATTCCTTTTCGCCAACTATCCCTTGCCTACCTCCACCACCTTCATCGGCCTCATCCTGGGCGGACTCAACCCGCTGCTGGCCAAGATCCGGCATAAAAAGCTGGGCGGCGTTTCCATCGGGGTGTTCGTGTTGTTCTTCGCGGGCATCATCGCCATGGCGCTCACCGGCGACGTATCCAACCCCGACACCATCACGGTGGATGTGGGGCAGATGGTCATTCTGCTGGTGATGGGCGCGGTTGCGGCTGCCACGATGATCATCCCCGGCGTATCGGGCAGCATGGTGCTGATGCTGCTGGGCTATTATCATCCCGTGCTCAACGCCGTGGACACCCTGAAAAACGCTGTATTGGGACTGGACTTTGCCGCCATGGGCGATCCGGTTCTGATGCTGGCGCCCTTCTGTGTGGGCGTGGTGCTGGGTATCTTTGGCGTGGCGAAGCTGATTGAGTGGCTGCTGTCCCGCTTCCCCACGCAGACCTATTGCGCCGTGCTGGGACTGGTGGTGGCTTCGCCCGTGGCGATCCTGCTGCGCACGGACATGACCGGTGTCAGCTGGCTCATGATCCTGATCAGCCTGGTCACCTTTGCCCTCGGCTTTGCGGCCGCGATGGCGCTGGCCCGCGGCAGCGCCGGTGCGGAGGAACCCAGGGCCTGACAACCCCATAGATACAGCCGTCTCCTGCGCGGGCACACGCCCGGGTGCCGGGGACGGCTTTTGCCAACAAATGAAGGTGCCGGCGCGCCGGGTCGCCCGCCCCCTTGAAAGGGCTGCCATTTTCGGGTATACTGATAATATTCGCTTGCGGTGGCAAGCTGTTTCTTGTTTCCTTACTTTCGATGTGCAGAAAGGTGCGTGCACAATATGGCGACGGACTTGGAAATCGCGCGCGAAGCAAAGCTGGAACCCATTGAAAACATCGCCCGGACCGCGGGCTTTCTGCCGGAGACCGTTTCTCCCTACGGACGTTATGTAGCCAAGATCGACCAGCGCGCATATGCGGATTTGCCGCAGCGCGCAAAGCTGGTGCTGGTCACGGCCATCAACCCCACCCCTGCGGGTGAGGGCAAAACCACCGTGTCCGTCGCCCTGGCCGACGGCATGCGCTGCATCGGCAAAAACGCCATGCTGGCCCTGCGCGAGCCGTCGCTGGGCCCGGTGTTTGGCATGAAGGGCGGCGCGACGGGCGGCGGCTATGCCCAGGTGGTGCCCATGGAGAGCATCAACCTGCACTTTACCGGCGACCTGCACGCCATCACCGCGGCCAACAACCTGCTGTGCGCCATGGTGGATAACCACATTCAGCAGGGCAACGCCCTGGGCATTGATCCCCGGCGGGTGTGCTTCCGCCATTGCCTGGATGTCAATGACCGGCAGCTGCGCCACATCGTGCAGGGCCTGGGCGGCACGCAGAACGGCACCCCGCGCGAGGACGGCTTCGACATCACCGCCGCCAGCGAGGTCATGGCCACCTTCTGTCTCGCTTCCGACCTCAAGGACCTCAAGGCGCGTCTGGGTCGCATCGTGGTCGCGCGCACGTATCAGGGCGCGCCGGTCACGGCGGGCGAAGTAGGCGCGGCGGGGGCGATGACGGCGCTTCTGCGCGACGCTTTCAGCCCCAACCTCATCCAGACCATCGGTCACACCCCCTGCCTGATGCACGGCGGCCCCTTCGCCAACATCGCGCACGGCTGCAACAGCGTAGCCGCCACCCGGCTGGCGCTGCGGATGTCCGACTATACGGTGACGGAGGCGGGCTTCGGCGCGGATCTGGGCGCGGAAAAGTTCCTGGATATCAAATGCCGCATGAACGGCCTGTGGCCCAACGTGATCGTACTGGTGGCCACGGTGCGCGCGCTCAAGCACCACGGCGGGGCCGCCAAGGGCACCTATGCCCAGCCCAACCCCGAAGCGCTCAAGGCCGGTATGGCCAACCTGCTCAGCCATGTGAAAAATATCCGCCAGGTATGGCAGACCCCTGTGGTGGTGGCGCTCAACCGCTTCGCCACCGATACGGCGGAGGAGCTGGATCTGGTCGCCGCTCAGCTTGCGGAGCAGGGTGTGGCCTGCGCTCCCTGCAACGGCTGGGCCGAGGGCGGCAAGGGGACCACGGAGCTGGCAAAGCTGGTTTGCGAAGCTGCCGACGCCAACCCCGCGCCGGTTCCCAGCTACACCTATCCCGACGAGGTCCCGCTCAAGGACAAAATCCGCGCGGTGGCTACCCGCATCTATCATGCCGCAGAGGTGAGCTTCGCACCGCAGGCCCTCAAGGACCTGGCTCAGCTGGAGGCTGACGGATATGCCAGCTGCCCCGTGTGTATCGCCAAGACGCAGTATTCCATGAGCGACGACGCCTCCCGCCTGGGCGCGCCGGAGGGATATACCCTCACCATTCGCTCGGCACGGCTCAGCGCCGGTGCGGGATTCGTGGTGGCGTTTGCGGGCAGCATCATCGCCATGCCCGGCTTGCCCAAGGTTCCCGCCGCCCTTGGCATCGATGTGGACGAGCAGGGCGAAATCACCGGCCTGTTCTGAGTATTTCCTTCGCATTCAGATGATTCAGCGCAATGCACCGCCAGGCGCTGTGCGCTTATAAGGAGGTTTCCCATGCAAAGCCTGCAAATGCAACTGTTACATCTGCTTCAGGAGGATTGCCGCCTGCCCTTGGAGAAATTGGCAGTGATGACCGGCTCCACCGTTGAGACCGTAGCGACCGTGATCGACGACATGGAGCGCAGCGGCATCATCCTGCGCTACGCGCCCGTCATCAACTGGGACAAGACGGACCGCGAGCGCGTGGAGGCCATGATCGAGGTGCGTGTCACCCCGCAGCGCGACCAAGGCTTTGACGCCATCGCCGAGCGCATCTACCGTTTCGACGAGGTCAAATCGGTCTATCTCATGAGCGGGGCCTATGATCTTCTGCTGCTGGTGGAGGCGCATACCCTCAAGGAGCTGGCCTTCTTTGTCAGCACCAAGCTCAGCACGCTGGAAACCGTCACAGGCACGGCTACGCATTTCGTGCTCAAGCGTTACAAAAGCGACGGCGTCATCTTTGAAGGCAATGATGGCGACAAGAGGCTGGTGGTGACGGCGTGAGCTTCGAACCTTCCCGCTACCTGAACCAGACCATTCTGGCGGTGCCCAAGAGCGGCATCCGCAAATTCTTCGATGTGGCCGCCACCATGCCCGGCGCGATCTCGCTGGGCGTGGGCGAGCCGGACTTCGTCACGCCCTATCACATCCGCAATGCGGCCATCAACAGCCTCCTGGACGGCGAAACCGCCTATACCAGCAACTGGGGACTGCTGAGCCTGCGCGAGGAAATCGCCCGCTACATGCAGGGCCGCTACCACCTGACCTATGATCCCGGAAAAGAAGTGCTGGTCACGGTTGGCGCCAGCGAGGGCATTGATCTGAGCCTGCGCGTGCTCATGAACCCCGGCGATGAGGTGCTCATCCCCGAACCCAGTTACGTCAGCTATGCGCCGGGCGTGGTATTTGCGGGCGGCGTGCCCGTGCCCGTGCCCACCAGCGAACAGAACGGCTTTGCGCTGATGCCCGAAGCGCTGGCCGCCGCCGTGACACCCCGCACCAAGGCCGTGATTTTGCCCTACCCCAACAACCCCACCGGCGCGGTGCTGGACCGCCCGCTGCTGGAGCGCCTGCGCGACGTGTTTGTGGAAAACGACCTGATCGTGATCAGCGACGAGATCTATTCCGAGCTGACCTACACCCAGGAAGGCCATACCAGCATCGCCAGCCTGCCCGGCATGCACGAGCGTACCATCGTGCTCAACGGCTTTAGCAAGGCCTTTGCCATGACCGGCTGGCGCATGGGTTATCTGTGCGCGCCCGCCGCCTTTACCGATGTGATGTGCAAGATTCACCAGTACACCATCCTCTGCGCGCCCCGACAGGGCCAGGTAGCTGCGGAAGAGGCGCTGCGGCAGGGCCGGGAGGACGGCTATGCGGACGTGGTTTCCATGCGCGAAAGCTACAACCAGCGCCGCCGGCTGATGGTGCAGTCCTTCCGCGACATGGGCTTGAGCTGCTTTGAGCCGTTGGGTGCGTTCTACGTGTTCCCCGGCATTCAAAAGACCGGCCTGAGCAGCGAGGACTTCTGCCAGCGGCTCCTGCGCGAAAAGAAGGTCGTCACCGTGCCCGGCACGGCCTTTGGCGCCAGCGGCGAGGGCTACATTCGCTGCAGCTATGCCACCGGCATCGCCAAGCTCACCGAGGCGCTCGACCGCATGGCGGACTTTGTGGCGTCCCTGTAATTCCTTTCTGACCAGAACCCGGAGGTGGCCGAATGATTCCCAAGAACAAACGCTTCTCCCTCGCCCTCTTGCTCCTGATGTGCCTGACCCTGTGCCTGACCGCCCTTTCGGAGGGGGACACGGAGGAGGTTTCCATCACGATCTTTGACGAAAACGGCGAGGTCGTTGTGGGCGAGACCCCGGAGCCGGAGGTAACGCCGGAGCCGACGGTGGACCCCAGCTTGCCCGTGTACGAGGCGGACGGGTCCATTCTGCTCACCATGACGTTTGCCGGTGACATGACCATCGGCTCCAACGTGCAGTCCAGCGGGACCTCCATCTTTGAAAAGGAATTGGAGAAGCAGAAGGGCGACATCAATTTTCCCTTCCGCAATGTGCGCGACATTCTGCTGGCGGACGACCTGACCATGGTCAACTTCGAAGGCACGCTCACCACCGAGGGCCGCAACCCCGACAAGACGGGGAACGAGTTCCTTTTCCGCGCCGATCCCAGCTATGTGGACATGCTGCCCGCGGGCGGCGTGGATACGGTGTCGCTGGAAAACAACCACGTGCTGGATATGGGCGACAGCGGTCTTGAGGAAACCAAGGAGACCCTGCTGGCCGCCGGGATTCCCTACGCCAGCGAGGGTGAGCCTGCCATCCTCACCGTCAAGGGCGTCAAGATCGGCAGCTTGGCCTACCAGACCTTCGGGGGGCGGCATGACGAGTTGATTGCGAAGGTGCCCGGCGATATCCAGGCCCTGCGCGATCAGGGCTGCGATATTGTGATCGTCAGCTATCACTGGGGCGCGGAGAAAGACTACTATCCCAACGACAACCAGGTCCGTCTGGGCCGCGCCACCGTGGACGCGGGCGCCGACCTGGTCGTGGGCCACCATAGCCACCGCATCAACCCCATTGAGTACTACAACGGCAAGTATATCTGCTATTCGCTGGGCAATTTCTCCTTTGCGGGCAACAACAAGCCCAGCGACATGACCACCTTCCTCTTCCAGATCCGCATGCGCCTGCGCGACGGCGAGGCGACCAGCGAGGCCTTCAAGATCATTCCCTGCCGTATATCCAGCCGCACGGATTACAATGACTTCGCCCCCACCCCCTACACCGATGACAGCAGCATCGAGGTCGTCCTGCGTACGCTGCGCGAAAACGGCAAGCGCCTGGATTACGCCGTGGAGGAATACCCGCTCAAATGGCCTGATGAGGAATAAACCGCACCCGGAGCCAAAATGGAATAAGAAGGAATTGTCCGCGCAATAGCGACCGCTTCCTCAGACCGTTGACCAATTCAAGTCAACGGTCCTTTTTAATTTGAGAAAAAACGGGACAGAGCGGCATGCTAAACAGATCGGAAGCGCCTATTTCAGGGAAACAACATTTCAGGCAGTTCTTCTACGAGATACTCTGAGAAGTCATAAAAAAGACCTGTAAAAAGCTATATACGCATTTTCCCCATGTCTAGTCTAAGACCAATAAGTTCAAGAAGAAAACGGTTGTAATGGAGCAAGCATCCAAGATATGTTTGAAGAATTGAACAAAGCCAGCGAAGAGGACTGCCGGGCAAGTAGACCTATGACAGATGGCCGGAGAGATTCGGTAGAACACAAATGAAACGGGAAGCAGGCAGATGCATTTGCGAAGACAGTCAAGGGCAAACGCAACTACGCCTGATACAAGAAAATCATTGAACAGTTCTTGATAGAAGTCAAAGAGCCACATGGTCTGCGCTATACCTGCACGCTCGGAATCCGTAGCATATACAAGCAGTTCTTTTTCATCACTGTTGTATGGAACATGAAATGCTTTGCAAGGACGGTGCGCTCTTCTTTCATGTATTCTTTGGGAAACTCTTCCTTAGTGGAGTTGGTCCTTTATCAATGGTCTGGGGGATATGCCTTCCCTTTCGTCGTGGTAAAGACCTCGAGCGTTTGGTGTTCCAATAGACTGCAGATCGACGACTTCATTTTCATTTTAAAAAAGAAGGATATTATGCTGTTATGACAATGAAAAATTCTTTCAAATTTAAGTTTGATTTTAATAGAGTAGACTCCGACGTTGATTCAGCGTACGTCTATTGCAGCAAAAAAATATCCTTGTTATAATCGCCATAAAGATTTGCAAATCAATCGGCAGGAATGAAAAAAGCTGACGAATTGGCCATTCATCAGCATGTAAGACCGAAATACCGTGAACTCGAAGGTTGTTTTGTAAATGACAGTCAAAGTTGGAAGGGAAGAAGCAGTATGAAGAAACAAATGACACTGATGCTGGTGCTGTTACTCGTGTTGACTGCCTGTTTCTCCAACAGCGCTTTTGCGCTGAATTACACGGGAAATCTCGGCAATGCTTCCACATTCGAAACCATGACAGAGGTTCGCGCCAATGCTCCGGCGGCAATGCAGCCCTACCTGAGCAATGGCACGTATGTGTCACATCCTGTGATGGCAGACTATCCAGGAGACACTACCTACGTTTACCGTAGCGCTGACATGTATGGCCGCAATGCTGCAGTCCGTATAAATACCAATCTGGTGGTTTATTCGGACGAGTCTTTTGCGACGAAAGATGATGCTCTGACCTATCTGAAGGATCTGGGGCTCATTGACATCATCGAGGAAGCCCGCGGCAGCGTGATTCTAGTAACCCCTAGTGATCCTGAGCAGGGTTTTACTGCGATGGATCAGAAGCATTACTATGCGTTGCAAACTGCTTTGTTTAGCATTAATGAGTCCGGTATTCAGGATGGCGAGCAGGTAACTTATGTAGATGCGGCCTATTATGGTGGCTATGGCTACCTGTATGTGATCGGACTGGGGCAAGGTGCAACGTTCCTCAACAACTATGTTGCCAGCACCTTCGACTATGTGAGCCGCATTGCTGGTATGTTGCTGATTGGGGGCAATATGGAACGCATCAGAGAGGTAGCGGACATTGTGCCGGTTTATCTGGTAAATGCCCCCGAGTCTGTGATCGCAAAATATGAAGAGGCAAATGAGACCGATGCGATACTGATCGAAGGCAATAAGAAGACAGCTTACAATCAGGCATATCCGGTACGCAAGGTCGTTTCAATGAACATTGCAGAGCCTGATGCGAAGGCCATTATTCAGGATGCTTACTACAACCTGTTCATCAAGGCTATGCGTGGCCAGGAGATGGAACGCGGTTTGTTTACGGCTTCTACACCCTATCAGGGCTACGGTGCTGATTCTGCGCCGTATTCTCTGGATCCGCGCAATGCGCTGATTAACGGTGTGACTATGGATGGCATCTATGAGTTCGTCCGCATTGATGATCGTTTTTCGGATATCAAGACCGAGGCTGGCGAGTATCTGCAGACTTGGTATGAGTACCTTCCGGAAGAAATCGTGAATGGTACGGCGAAGGAAGGCACAATTCCTCTGATTCTGGCGTTGCATGGCGGTGGCGATGATCCGCGTCAATATGTGGATGGCCAGGGTTTTCTGGAGCTGGCTGGCAAAGAGCGTCTGGCAATCGTTGCGCCCGAAAAAGGTTCTTTGCACACAACCGCGACGAACGGCCAGTCCGTACTTTCACAGGTATTGCCGCAACTGGTGAAGTATATGCTGGAAACTTATCCGGCACTGGACGCTTCTCGTGTATACGTGACAGGATACTCCATGGGATGCATGGCATCTTTTGAAGCAATCTTCGGTGCGCCGGAACTTTTTGCAGCTGCATATCCCCAGGCGGGTATTGCCGGCGTAGCGCCCACCGAGGAACAGGTCGCGAAATTTGCCAACGTGAACGTTCCCCTTATTATTTCGACCTCTGAGTATGACAGTCCGAAAAATGTGGACCCTGACACCAAGAATATTGTGGAAGAATTCTATAATCTGCTCAGCACCTGCAAGCTTCTCAATGACCTTGAGCCGCTGCCTGCGGCAGACTTTGAGAAGTATCCGACATCCGGTTTTGCAGCGGATGGTTACAAGGAATCCAAGCTGGGTGCGTACACCATGCATACCTGGTATTTCACCGACGATCAGGGCGTACCGATGGTTGGATTGACGTTTATCGATGACATCGTGCATTGTCTATATCCGCAGTATGCAAATATGGTGTGGGATTTCTTGAAACACTACAGCCGTGATCTGACTACGGGAGAAATTGTGTATAATCCTTATGTTCGTTAGTTGCTGACATAAGGACTTGGCACTGAGCTCAGCAATACCTGTACTCAGGGTGGCTTTGGGGAAATAATATAAGACAGAAAGGGGACAAAACAATGTATACATAAAATGGAATAAATGAGAGAACCATAACGTAATCAAAGTGTATTTATACGGTTCCTGTTGTTATTATTATTCGAATTCAATTTGATGGAGTTGCCTGTGTTTCAGGGAAAGGGGGGCGGGAGAAACACTGGCGATTCGATGATGTTGAATAGCAACATACATAAAAGGAGGAATTCTTGTGAAAAAACTACTTTGTCTGGTTTTGGTGTTCTGCCTGTGCATAACGGCGAATATCTCCCTTGCGCAGGTCCAGTTTTCCAGCAACCCGTCAACCTTTGAAACCTTTGAAGAGGCTTGTATAAACGGCCCCGTAGCAATGTCGGCAGAGCTGGGCAGCTCTTATGTCTCTGACCCCTGTCTAGCGGAGTACCCAGCTGGTACCACCTATATCTATCGTTCCGCCGCCCGCTGGTCCGCGACCAGTGCCGGTTACCGCAAGAACACCGTGCTCCAGGTTTACACGGATACAAAGTTTGAAAACAAGGAAGCTGCGAAGGCTTATCTGGAGTCTTTAGGCCTGATAGACATTATCGAAGAAGCCAAAGGTAGCATTATTCTGGTGAACCCTGCAGGCGAAACCTTCTCCAATGTCGATGCCCGTGCTTACTATCTGATGCAGACTGCCAGCTGCAATTTAGGCGGTACCGTCACGGTCGATGGCCAGACGTTTACATGCGCCGAAGGTGCCTACTATGGTGGCACCACGTATCGTTATGTGATCGGTATCGATGGTGGCGCGACCTTCATCAACAACTTCATCGCGCCGACTTTTGATGATGTGACTCGCCTTGCCGGTATGATCCTCATCGGAGGCAATATGGATCGCATCCACGATGTCGCCGGCGTTGTCCCGGTATATATGGTAAACCCCTCCAAGACCGCCTTGACCAAGTATCAGGAAGTTAATGAGACCGAACGTTACAGCTATGTGAAGGATGTTGAGTGCTACTTTAACCAGGAGCTCCCGCTTCAGAAGGTTATGGTAAAATACACCGACGCCGTCGATCTGGCGGCTGAGATCAATTATGGCTACTACAACCTGCTGATTAAGACCATGCGCGTGCCAGTTGTTCTGCCGGGGCTGCATACCTATTCTCTGGACTTCACTAGCGGCAACTGGAATTCTGCTCCGTATTCGCTCGGTGCTCGTAATGCATTCTTCGACTATAAGACCGCTGATGGACTCGTGATCGAAGAGTTTGTGGGTATGGATACCTTCAAGGATTACAGCATTCCTGAGGGAACCACTGGCCTGTTCGGACGTCCTGCCCAGACTGGAGCTTATATTGATACTTGGTATGAAGTGGTACCTGAGGAAGTCAAAAACGGCACTGCTCCTGAACACTCTGTGCCGATGTGGCTGATGCTCCATGGCGGCGGTGACGACCCGCTGCAGTTCCTGGATGAGATGGGATTCATGGTACTGGCTGGCGAAGAGCGCTTTGCGATGATTGCGCCGATCCATGGCGAAATGTTCACCGTTGGTCAGGATGTCCTGCCTGCCGTGGTAGAATATTTCTTGGAGAAATACCCGGCGCTGGATCCTAGCCGTGTATATGTCACCGGCTACTCTATGGGCGGCGGCGCTACATTACATGCCATCAACGGCAACGCCAGGATCTTTGCGGCTGCTTGTCCGAATGCGGCAGCTATCTTTAATACCCCGGACGAAGTTGTAAAGACAGACGATGTGGATATGCCCATCTTCTTCACCACTGCAACTTATGATTTCTGCGGTTACGGTGGTGTCGATGGCTTTGCGGCTACTCCGATCCCGGATGATCCTTACGAGCCGGAACACATCAATACTTCTTATCAGAACCGCATCAATGAATACCTAACTCTCAACGGCATGGAAAATATCGAATATGACTTCGAAACCTATCCGATGTCCGGCTTCCGTGGTGATGCGTACACCGAAACGTTCCTGAACAATGAGTACATGAACCGCACGTGGTATTTGTACAACGAGGACGATATCCCCATGGTCGGCCTGAACATCACTGACTATCTGCCGCATGGCCTGTATCAGGAATTTGGCCGTCTGTGCTGGGACTATGCCAAGCACTTCAGCCGTGATCTGGAAACCGGTGAAGTGATCTACAATCCTTTCGTGAAGTAATTTTCTCTACCTAAAGCGTTAGGCTTTGAGGGAGCCTTTCCGCAAAGTAAAGAGGTACTTCACTTCCCCAGACCGTTGACAAAATCGAGTCAACGGTCTTTTTGTCTAACAAAAACCCGATGCAAGGCGTACGGACCAGACCGTACCCGGTTAAACGGGCCATGAAAAAAGAGACCTCCTGTTGTAGAATGTAAGAAACAACCTGCAACAGGAGGTTTATCGTATGAAGCAAAAGTATACGAGGATGCAGGGAATAAAAATAAAAGTGAACCGTCAAGGGGAAAAAGGCTCATGAAAGATTGTATCACCAGACAAGAGAAACGATGAGTTCCTGATAAAACTCGTATTAGGATTGAAATGTCCGCAGGTAAAGCAATTTGAATTTTAACAGGCCAAAGAAGTCTTCCATAACCGCATCCAGACAGTTCCCTTTTCTGGACATACTTTGTCGAATGCCTTTTTCCAACAGCCTTTTTTGATAGCGGGCGTTTTGATATTGTCCCCCTGATCCGAATGGAAGATTAGTCCGCTGCTATCCGGGAGTCGGAAGAAGTCTTATCCAGCATCTCATCCAACTGACGGTAATTGGCGCGTTCGCTAATGGCATAACGGATGATTTCACCATTGAACAGGTCAAGCACAGGCGAGAGATAAAGCTTGCTCCCAAACAGGGAAAACTCGGTCGAATCGGTTACCCATTTCTGATTTGGCCTTTCTGCATGGAAATTTCTTGCCAGCAAATTTGGCTCAACCTTGCCTGCCTCCCAGATTTCGGCTTAAAAGTCCTATGGCGTCATAAAACTTATGCAGGTTCACCCATTTTTCAATCGGCGTACAGGATCCACAAAATTTCTCTGATGCTTCTTTAATGCGTATGTCCTTCCAGCACATACTGAACAACCTCTAATTTTAGTTCCTCACTGAACGATACTTTACCCATAGATTTCTGCACCCCATTCGTTGGCTTCCTTGTCCAACTTCTGGGGTGCAGGTCGATTATCCGGAGGGGCAGGGCATTTCAAAGCGAGCAGGGCTTCGTTCAGTAGACCGGATGATTGCCCCGAACCAGAGCCCCTCCGCCAGGAGATTCAGGAAGGAAAGGGATTTGTCCTCAAGCTGGACGGAGCCATCGCTGGGCATATGTGCGTGGACTTTGATGGCGAGCCGGCCTATGACGTCATCGAAGGCTGAAACCGCATGCGGTGGTGCAACGCATGGTCCTTGGGTCGTAGTTCAGCGGCCGCAGCCTGGCGACGGACACGTTCGCCCTGAACGAGCGGCTGTGCCTGCCGCAGAGAACCAGGAGTCTCAGCGCTGATACGGTCTTCCCAATCTGCGCATGCAGCATATGCTGGAGAAATGTGAATTCATCCGGCGAGACGTGGTTATCTTCCAGGGCAGCGACAAGCTGGCCCGCGACAAGACCCTTGCGTAAACGGTGCTTATTTCCGTCTCAGCAGGACCGAAAGCTCCGACGGCAGGGGGCTTTCCCGCTCGATCCATTCCCCGGTCACGGGATGGCGCAGCCGCACCAGCGCGCTGTGCAGGGCAAAGCGTCCGGGAAGGCTGTCCAGCTCGGTTCCGTAAAGAAAATCACCCGCTACGGGACAGCCCAGCGCGGAGAGATGTACGCGGATCTGATGGGTACGGCCGGTGTCCAGCCGGAGTCGGAGCAAACTGCGCCCTCCGAGGGTTTCCAGCACGCGGTAATAGGTACGTGCGGGCTTTCCATCCGCGCGCACTTCGCGACGGATGGTCGCGCCGTCCGCCTTGCCGATCGGCAGGTCGATCACGCCCTCCGTCCGGGGCGGCGCGCCCTCGACCACGGCCAGGTATTCGCGGATAAATTCCGATCCGTGCAAAAGGCGTTGCAGCAGATGCTGCGCGTGCGCGGTGCGCGCAGCCAGCATCAGCCCGCTGGTCCCCTTGTCCAGCCGGTTGACGGGCCGGTACACAAAGCCTTCGGGGCAGCCCGCATAGGCATAGAGGGCATTCTCCAGCGTGGGGCCCTCTTTTTTATATGAGCTGGAGGAGGGAAGCGGCGCGGGTTTGTCGATCATCCAGAAACAGGCATCCTCGTAAGGGACGCGCAGGGCGAGCGCAAAGGGTTCGGGCGGGGGCAAAGCGGCTTCGGGCACATCCACGCACAGGCGCTCGCCGGTGCGCACGCGTCGGTCCGCCAGCACGGGCATGCCGTCCAGCAGCAGCGCGCCATGAAACTTGGCGCGCTTGAACTGTCCGCCGCTCAGGTGCAGGCCGCCCATGGCCGCCTGGCGCACCGTGCGGCCGTCCAGCGCCGGGGAGATGATCAGCTCGTAGCGCGGCATGCCAGCGCCTCCTTTTCGGTCAGCGACCGATGTGCCGCAGCATGAAGGTGAGACGCTCCAGCAGCGAGCGCAGGGCCTTGCGGTCGAACAGCCAGGTGACGGCCAGCGTGACTGCCGAAGCATAGAGCACCAGCATCACACCATACATGGCCCAGGAGAAAAAGCGCTGCGGCGGGTCCACCAGCAAAAGACACGGGGCCGCGATGAGGACCGTCGTTACGAACATACGCGTGATGCGCCAGGCCGTCTTTTGCCAGGCGATGCCCGTCACCTCTTTGGGAATGAATCGCAGCTGGAACACCGTGCGTGCCAGATTGCCCACACACACGCCCGCCACGATGCCGCACAGCGCGCGCATGGTGCCATAGGGCATCAGCAGCAGGCCCAGTCCCGTGCCGCACACCACGGTCAGCGCGATCTGCCAGAAGCAGTGGGACCGTACCTCGCGGAACTTGCCGCTGGTGGTAATCATCAGGTCCATGGGCATTTTGGCATGGTTGGTGACCGCCTCGGCGATGATGAGCATGCCAAGAAGCGGCGCATCGTAGTTGGCCGCGTCCGTCACGCCGTGGGTGTAGAGCGTCACAAAGGGCACGATCAGCACGGCCGCCACACCGAAGAGAATGCTCACCAGCATGTAATACAGGCATTCAAAATCACGGTAGGCCCGCTGAAATGCGGTTTTGCGCCCACTGACCAGGAGGTTTCCGAAGATGGAATTGATGCCTGTGGTGCCCATCTTCAGGATGCCCCACAGCCCCACCGTGACCATGTGATACACGCCATATACGCTCAGCAGGCCCGCGTCACGCGTGACCACCGTGCCCAGGATGGCGCCCGCGCCCTGCTGGAACACATTGGTCAGCTCCACGGACAGCGCATCCCAGCGGGTGGAGAGGGCGGCGCGGTTGGGCGGCGCATGCGGGTCCACGTAGGGATAGTGCTTCTTGGCATAGCGCGACAGGAGCACCGACCGCACCAGAATGGTCAGCGAGGCTGCCAGCCGCACCACGATCACATCCATGCCCAGGTAGGGCAACACCACGATCAGCGCGGTAGACAGCATGAGCGAGCTCATCGAAGCGAGCGAAACCACATAGGTGCGCTGGTCGGCGGCGATGAGCACGCGGTAGCGCGCCATGGTGAAAAACTCCAGCATGCCCGACAGGCCCATGGCCAAAATGAGCACCATCACGCTCAGGTGGCTTACGGGCAGGCCGTTCAGATCCCGAACCGGCACAAAGAAGGGATAGGCGATGGTGAAGGCCACCGTCAGCCCCGTAAACATCCAGCCGGCCGCGTTGTAAAACAGGCGCGCCGCCGACGCGATTCCGCTGACGGCCTGATGATCGCGCCGGGCCAGCGGCTCATAAAGCGCCACGTTGACCGAGGCGGCCAGTCCGGCTTCCAGCATCTTAAAATAGGTGAGAAACTCCGTGACCGATACGATCAGCCCGTTGATCTCCGAACCGTAGTAAAGGATCATCAGCCGGGGCGTAATAAACCCCATCACCATGGCCGTGAGCTGGTAGAGCGCGGTGGAAAGCGTGTTTTGAACGAAGCGTGCGGTACGCGTGGTACTCAATGCAGGGTTCTCCCTTTCGTATATCGGGCGGAGGGGTTAGAAATCCAGCCACATGCCGGCTTGCATATCGCTGGGCATGCGCCAGTCGCCGCGCGGGCTGAGGCTGACCGACCCCACCTTGGGGCCGTCGGGCACGCAGTTGCGCTTGAACTGCTGGGCAAAGAAGCGCCTGAGGAAGGTTTTCAGCTGGGCCTCCACGCGCGCTTCGTCGTATATGCCATGAAACGCCTGCATGGCCAGCATCTTCAGCTTCCCGGCCGACGCGCCGCTGTCCATCAGATGGTAGAGGAAAAAATCGTGCAGGGCATAGTCGCCCAGAATGTCCTCGGTGCGCTGCTGGAGTTCTCCCTGAGAGGTGGGCAGCAGCTCCGGGCTGATGGGCGTGTCGATCACGTCCTGGCAGATGGCGGCCACCGTCTCGTCAAAACACCGGCTCAGATAACCCACCAGGCTTTTCACCAGCGTTTTGGGCACGGAGCAGTTGACGTTGTACATGCTCATGTGATCGCCATTGTAGGTGCAAAAGCCAAGCGCCGCCTCGCTCAGGTCGCCGGTTCCCAGCACGATGCCGCCCACTTTGTTGGCATAGTCCATCAAAATCTGGGTACGTTCGCGGGCCTGACTGTTTTCATAGGTCACGTCGTGCACGTTTTCGTCCTGTCCGATGTCGAGGAAATGCTGCCGTACCGCCTTCTCGATCGGAATTTCCAACGCCGTTACGCCCAGCGCCTCCATGAGCCTTTGCGCGTTGGAGTGGGTGCGCCCGCCCGTGCCCATGCCCGGCATGGTGATGGCATGGATGCCGCTGCGGTCCAGGCCCAGCGCGTCAAACGCGCGCACAGCCACCAGCAGCGCCAACGTGGAATCCAGCCCTCCGGACACGCCCACCACCACCGTGCGGCCATGGACGGCATGCAGCCGTGTTTCAAGGCCCATGCACTGGATACCGGCGATTTCCTCCAGCCGCTCACCCGCCTCCGCGCCGAAGGGCACAAAGGGCAGGGGTTCCAGCGGCCGCATCAGCGGCAGGGGCGCATCATGCGCCGGCCCAAGCGTGAGCCGCTGGATGCCGCGCGTCAGCCGCGGCATCTGATGGAAGCTGCCGTTGCGCTGACGCTGATAGCGCAGCCGCCCGATGTCCACGTCCGCCACGGCCAGGCTGCCCGACATGGAAAAGCGCTCCCCCTCGCTCAGGGCGCGCCCGTTTTCAAAGACGCCGGTATAGCCGTCAAACACCATATCGCTGGTGCTTTCGCCAAAGCCCGCGCCCGCATAGGCATAGCCCGCGTAGAGGCGGCCGCTTTGCTGCGAGAGCAGGCCGCGGCGGTAGGCGTGCTTGGCTGCCAGCGCGTTGGAGGCGCTGGGGTTGAGAATCAGGTCCGCGCCCTCCACCGCCAGGTGAGAGCTGGGCGGCAGGGGCACCCACAGGTCCTCGCACAGCTCCACGCCAAAGACGAAACTGCCCATCTCAAACAGCGTATCCGCGCTCAGAGGGAATGTGAGGCCGTCGCGCGATACGGTTTCGTGCACGCCCGCTCCGCTGGCAAACCAGCGGGTTTCATAAAACTCATTGCCATTGGGCAGGTAGGTTTTGGGCACAAGCGCCCAAATTTCACCATTCGCCAGCACCGCGGCGCAGTTGTACAGACGGCCTTCATGGCAGAAGGGCAGGCCCACCACGGCGGTGAGTCCGTCCGTATGGGCCTTAAGCCGCTTGAGCGCCGCCCAGGCGCGGTCCTGTACCAGGCCGTGTAAAAGCAGGTCGCCCAACGTATAGCCGGTCAGGCACAATTCCGGGAACACCGCCGCCTGAACGCCCTGGGTCCGGAGGCGTTCAAGAGCGAGCATAATCTCCCGTTCGTTGGCCTCTACATCGCCCAGATGAACGGGCAGGCTGACTGCGGCAATGCGCGCGAATCCTTCAGGCATAACGGCTTCCTCCCTGTCAGCTCACCTTGATGAGCATATTCTTCTGATCATCCAGCTCCACGGTAATCAGGCCTTCCTTTTCCATGGCCTTGAGCATGTCGCTGAAGCGCTTGAATCCCAGCGCCTTTTCGGAAAAGCCGGGGAAGCTGGCCTGGATATCGGCCTTGAGAATGCTGGGGTTGATGCGTTCGAAGCCGTCCTCCTTGTAGCGGGCGAGCTGCTCGCGGATGAGGGCGCGCCAGTTTTCCTTGTTCATCTCCGGGGCGCTTTCCTTGCTGCTCTGCGCGAGGGAGACCATGACGTTGAAATTGTCGCTGCGGATATGCAGGGCGCCGAACTGCTTGCTCAGCTTGTCCAGGAGCTTGAGAAACGTGGTGCAGCCGTAGGATTTTTCGTTGAAATCGGGCCGCAGGCGCAAAAGGATGCCCTTGAGCTCGCTGGCATAGAGCTCGTCTTTGTCGGTCTGCTCCTCCAGAATGCCGCAAAGGGCTTTGTTGAGCTCCTGCTCGTCCAAAGGCTCTTTGTCGGCCGTGGCCTTTTTCTTGCTTGTGGGCTTGCGGGTGCGCCCTCCCACGTTTTCAAGGAACTGAAATTCATTGCAGGCGTTGATGAAAATGTTGCTGGCCGCCGCCGAACGGCTGATGCCCAGCACGAACTTGCCCATGCTCTTGAGCCGGCCCACCAGCGGCGTATAATCGCTGTCACCGGAGACGATGCAGAAGCTGTCGATCAGCGGATTGGTGAAAGCCACCTCCAGCGCGTCAATCACCAGCAGGATATCTGCGTTGTTTTTCTGGCTGATGCCGTAGCGCAGGCTGGGCACCACGGTGAAGGTGTTGGAGAGCAGGACCTCCTTGAGGTCGCTGTACTGGTCGGTATAGCCGTACACCTTCCCCAGCAGGATGTCCCCGCGGATCTTGACCTTTTCCAGCACGGAAAGCAGCGTATCCACCTTGGCGCCGCAGTTTTCCAGGTCCACGAAGAGGGCAAATTTGGAACTGCTCATCGGAATCGTTTCCCCTTTCAGATGCGGAAGGTGTACTTGTCGCCGCGAATCCATTGCCGGCTGGAATGCAGGGGCTGGCCGTGCTGGTCCATCACCAGTTCGTTCAAAAGCAGCAGCGCGTCGCCCTGCGCGGTCCCAAGGTGGCGGCCGACCATCGGCGTGGCATGCCCCAGCGAGATATCATGTACCGCAGAGGTGGGCACAATGCCGCGCTGCCTGAGCAGGTCATAGAGCGAACCGTCCAGCGCCTCGTCGAGCAAAAAGGCGTAGCGATCCGGAAAGCGGTTGAGCTCCAGCATCACGGGTTCTCCATCACACAGGCGCAGGCGGCAGATCTCCACCACCTGTCCGCCGGGCGCCGCTCCCAGGTGCTCGACGTCCTCCTGCGTGGCCTCCTCCAGCCCGGCGCTGATCACCTTGGTGCCGGCGCAGTGCCCGTTCTGGCGGCAGGCCGCCGAAAAGCTGGTGATTTGCAGCAGGTCGCGCTGGATGCGCTCATCCGCCACAAAGGTGCCCTTCCCCTGACGGCGCACCAGCAGGCCCTCCTGCACCAGGTCCAGCATGGCTTTGCGCACGGTCACGCGGCTTACGCCGTAGGTTTCGCACAGAAGCTGCTCGCTGGGAATACGCGCCCCGGAGGGATAAACCCCGGCCAGGATGTCGTTTTTCAGGCGGGCCATCAGCTGCTGGTAGAGCGGGCTCTGGCTCTTTTTTTCCAAAGGTTTGTCTTGCACTTGCGTCCCTCCGTCATTCGATGCCCAGGAAAGCCAGGAAGCCGGTTTCGTACAGGAAGCCCATGATATCGCTGATGACGCCCGCGGGCATTTCCACCAGAATAGGAACGGCCGACAGGGCCAGCGTGGGCAGGTAGAGCTGCTTGTATTCCTCCATGAAACTCTCGTTGAGATGGAAGAAATCGTTCTGATTGTCGTAGACGCGCTCCACCATGGTGCTGGCGGGCAGCTGTTCCATATCCGCCTGATAGGCGAGCGTGAGAGCGGGCTTTTGCGTTTGGGGATGCAGCCAGTCTACTTCCAGGGTCATGGCGTAGGGCAACGCTGCGGTGTCGCGGCTGTAACGGTAAGCGAAAGAAACAGGGGTGGGCGGCTGGTAGAAGCACTCGCCGCCAAAGGCGATGGTGGCCGATCCCTGGGCGCTGAGCGCGCCATCCACGGGCAGGCCGTCCACATCCACATTCAGGGTCAGGCGCTCCGCTCCCTCCAGCGTGATGCGGAGGCTCCCGTGGATCTCCGCTCCGGTGTTTTCGTAGGCGGCGGTCAGCTCATAGCCGTCGGAGTCCGGCAGGCAAAGGGTGAAGCGTTCGCCGGAGGCGTCTCTGGTATGGGCAAACACCTGCGTGTTCCCCAGGGTGTAGGTCTGGGAAACGCCATCATCTGTGATGAACAGCCCCTTCTCCTCCGGGTCCATGAACGCGAGCCAGTCCTCCAGATATCCCAGCTTTTGCAGCGCCAGGTCCGATGCGCCCAAATCGGTGAGCAGGCAGGTGAAATAGAAGTAGGCGCGCTCATAGTCCCAGTCGTCGTTGACGATCAGGTCCAGGGTTTCGCACAGCTCGTAGAGCTCGGCGTAGCTCACGGTGCGGTCGCCCTCGCCCGCCACCGCCTCGGCAATGGGCTGGTAGTAGCTGGTGCCGAGGTAGTAGCTGGCTTCAGGATAAAGTGGCAGGGCGATGAGCTGTGTGGGCAGGCCCATGAAGTAATACCCCTTGAGCATGAACTCAAAGAAGTTGTGCATTTGGAAATGGATGCTGTCGCCACGCAGCGCGTCGGCCCGCACATAGCGGTAGCTGTGGTAGCCGTCGTAGACGAAGGGCAGGGTCATTTTGCCGTTGAGGCAGAGCCCGCCGTCAAAATACACGCGGCTGACATTGGTCAGAAAGCGCTGTACGTCGATGACGCCCTCCAGGCTCAGCTTGGAAAGAAAGGCTTCCCAGTCGGCATAATGCGCCGCGCCGTCATTGGGAAATCCGTCCGCGTGCATCAGCAGGGAAAGCGAAAAGTCGGAGCGGGTCACCTCGTCGCCGGCGGTCTCCTCCGCCAGCGCCGGGGACAGCACCGCCGCGAGCAGGCACAGGGACAGAATCAGCGCACATAGCTTCCGAAACGTGTTCATGTGTAAAACAAACCTCCTTCTTTGAGGCCTGCGCCACAGGCGCGGGAAGGATCAGCCCTTGGCGCGGTGAGCGGCGCGGGCGCGCTCCTCGTGGGAGAGCACGCGCTTGCGCATGCGCAGGGACTTGGGAGTGATTTCCAGCAGCTCGTCGTCGTCAATAAATTCGAGGCACTCCTCCAGCGTGAGGGGATGAACGCTGACCAGGCGAAGGCTGTCCTCACTGGCGGAGGCGTTGCGCATGTTGGTCACGTGCTTCTGCTTGCATACGTTGACCACCAGGTCGTCGGGGCGGGAGTTCTGGCCGCAGATCATGCCCTTGTATACGGGCGTTTGCGGCCCGATGAACAGCGTGCCGCGCTCCTGGGCGTAGAACAGCCCGTAGCTGGTAGCCTCGCCATCCTCAAAGCATACCAGAGCGCCTACGTTGCGGTGAGGGATATCGCCCTTGACCGGCTCGTACTTTTCAAACACGCTGGACATGATTCCTTCGCCGCGCGTATCGGTCATGAACTCGGAGCGATAGCCGAACAGGCCGCGCGAGGGAATCAGGAACTCCAGGCGCACGCGGTCCAGACCGTGCATGCTCTCCATCACGCCACGGCGGCGGCCGATCTTCTCAATCACCGCGCCCGCATAGGCCTGCGGCACATCGGCCACCATGCGCTCGATGGGTTCACAGCGGAGACCGTCGATTTCCTTATAGAGCACCTGGGGCTTGGACACCTGGAACTCGTACCCCTGACGGCGCATGTTTTCAATCAGGATGGACAGGTGCAGTTCGCCGCGGCCGCGCACCTCGAATGCGTCGGGGCTGTCGGTCTCGTTCACGCGCAGGGACACGTCGGTCTGAAGCTCGCGCATGAGACGGGCGCGCAGGTGGCGGCTGGTGACGTATTCGCCCTCGCGGCCCGCAAAGGGGCTGTTGTTGACCGAGAAGGTCATGGTGACGGTCGGCTCGGTGATGCTCACAAAGGGCAGGGCCTCCACCTGCTCGGGCGCGCACACGGTATCGCCGATGCCGATATCCTCGATGCCGCTCATGGCCACGATATCGCCCATGGAGGCCTCCTTGGCGGGGATGCGCTTGAGGCCGTCGAAGGTATACAGGCTGGTGAGTCGAAGCGGCTGGGATACCTTTTGGGTATCATAGTTGGTTTTGATGACGGTCATGCCCTCCGAGAGGGTGCCGCGGCTGATGCGGCCAATGCCGATGCGGCCCACATAATCATTGTAATCGATGGTGGAGATCAGCACCTGCGCAGGGCCTTCCAGATCGCCCTCGGGCGCGGGGATATATTCCAGAATCGTGTCAAACAGCGGACGCAGGTCCTCGCCGGGCTGGCTCAGATCCAGCGTGGCGGTGCCCAGACGGGCGCTGGCATAGACGATGGGACGGTCCAGCGCGGTTTCATCCGCGCCCAGCTCGATGAACAGATCCAGCACCTCGTCCACCACTTCGTCGCAGCGTGCATCCGGACGATCCACCTTGTTGATTACCACGATGACCGGCAGCTTCAGTGCCAGCGCCTTTTTCAGCACGAAGCGGGTCTGGGGCATGGGCCCTTCAAAGCTGTCCACCAGCAGCAGCACGCCGTCCACCATTTTGAGCACGCGCTCCACTTCGCCGCCGAAATCGGCATGGCCGGGGGTGTCGACGATGTTGATCTTGGTGGACTTGTAATGCACGGCCGTGTTCTTGGCCAGAATGGTAATGCCGCGCTCACGCTCGATATCGCCGGAGTCCATGACACGCTCGGCCACCTGCTGGTTTTCACGGAAAACGCCGCCCTGCTTGAGCATTTCATCCACCAAGGTAGTCTTGCCATGGTCAACGTGGGCGATGATGGCGATGTTGCGGATATCGTTACGAATCATAAACTGCCTCTTTCCTTCTATTGCTGGTATTGGTTGGGGATGCCTGGGATGCTGTCGTCGTCCGCGGGAGGCACCCCCGCCAGCGGGGAAACCAGGTACAAATCATGCATATGCGCTGCGCACGGCCGTTTCGGCCAGCTCCAATCCTTCATTATTTTCCATCGCCAGACGGATGGACCATTCGTTTTCAAACAGCAGCACCTCGCGCTCCTCCGAGTCGAAGGCGCGGCCGCTGGTGGAGGTCAGCTTGAGCTTTTCCACGGGCACGGGCGATTTGGTCACCCAGCGCACGTAGCGGAAGGGCAGGCGGTCCATGAGCATGGTTACGCCGTACTCGGTCTTGAGGCGGTGCTCCAGCACCTCGAATTGCAGCACGCCCACCACGCCTACCAGAAAATCCTCACGGCCCGTTTCGGTGCGGCGGAAGGTCTGGATGGCGCCTTCTTCGGCCAGCTGAAGAATGCCCTTCAAAAACTGCTTGCGCTTCATGCTGTCCTCGGGACGCACGCGGGCGAAGTGCTCGGGCGCGAACACCGGGATGGAGGAAAAGTGCAGCTTAGGGCCGGAGGAGAGCGCGTCGCCCAGGTGGAAGAAGCCGGGATCAAACAGGCCGATGATATCGCCCGCATAGGCGTTTTCGACGGCCTCGCGCTCATCGGCCATGAACTGCTGTGGCTGCTTGAGCTGGATCTGCTTGTCCGTGCCGGAATGGTAAACCGTCATGCCCTTCTGGAACTCGCCGCTGACCACGCGCACAAAGGCCAGACGGTCGCGGTGGGCGGGGTTCATGTTGGCCTGAATCTTGAAGATGAAGCCGGAGAAATACGGCTCGGTGGGCGCAATCTCTCCGATATCGGACATGCGGGGCAACGGTGGCGGCGTGATGGACAAAAACGCCTCCAAAAACGGCTCCACGCCAAAGTTGGTGACCGCAGAGCCGAAGAACAGCGGCGTGAGCCGGCCCTCCAGCACAGCCTGCTTGTCAAAGGGATCGCCCGCCACATCCAGAAGCTCGATTTCCTCGTGCAGGCGGTCCAGATAGTGCTTGGCCAGCGCGGTCTCGGCCTCGGGGCTGTCCAGCTTTACGCTCACCTGCTCGGCCATGCTCATGCCATGGTTGCCGCCGGAATAGAGCAGCACGTTCCCGCTGTCACGCTGGTACACGCCCTGAAAATCGCCGTCCACGCCGATAGGCCAGTTCATCGGGCAGGAGCGGATGCCCAGCACCTGCTCCAGCTCCTCCATCAGGGCAAAGGGGTCCTTGCTGGCGCGGTCCATCTTGTTGACAAAGGTAAAGATGGGAATGTTGCGCAGGCGGCAGACCTTGAAGAGCTTGATGGTCTGCTCCTCCACGCCCTTGGCCGCGTCGATGAGCATCACCGCCGCATCCGCCGCCACCAGCACGCGGTAGGTATCCTCGCTGAAGTCCTGGTGGCCGGGGGTATCCAGGATGTTGATGCGGTAGCCGTCGTATTCAAACTGCATGGCGCTGGAGGTCACGCTGATGCCGCGCTGCTTTTCGATTTCCATCCAGTCGCTGGTCGCGTGACGTTCGGCCTTGCGGGCCTTGACGCTGCCGGCCTGGCGGATGGCGCCGCCGTAGAGCAGCAGTTTTTCGGTCAAAGTGGTCTTGCCGGCGTCCGGGTGGCTGATAATGGCGAACGTGCGCCGCTTCTGAATCTGTTTCAGCGCCTCCGCGCTCAGGGTGGCTTCGCTCATGCGGGTCAAAATCCTCTCTTCCCAGCGATAATACATAGTACAACATCCTATTGTACTATGGATGGAAAAGCACTGTCAAGAGGCGGCCCATCGGGGGTTGGGCAGCGGGAAGCGGGATAAGTTGTCTTACTTGAACAGAAGAAAACCCGCAAAGCGCACCTGGCGCAAAGCGGGTTTTTTTGCGATTTAATGTCGCGTTACCGGCTGCCTTTGTCGTAGGGGATGCCTTCGGCCTTGGGCGCGCGGCTGCTCTTGGAGGTAAAGGCCAGTACGATCAACGTGATCAGGTAGGGCAGCAGGCGGTAAAAGTTGGTATTGATGCCCAGATTCTTGAGGAAATAGATCTGCTCACCAGCGCTGTTGAGCACGTAGAGGCTGCCGTAGCTGGCGGCGATGCACTTGAACAGGCCGAACAAAAGCGCCGCGCCCGCCACGCTCAGCGGTTTCCAGTTGCCGAAGATCATCACGGCCAGCGCCAGGAAGCCAAAGCCCGCCACATCCCCGTTGGAGGTGCAGTTGGTGGTGGTCAGCGCGTAGACAAAGCCGCCCATGCCTGCCAGCGCGCCCGAGATGGTCACGCCCGCATAACGCATTTTAAAGACATTGATGCCCAGGCTGTCGGCTGCCTGCGGATTTTCGCCGCAGGAACGGAGCCTTAAGCCGAAGCGCGTGCAATAGAGGATGACGGACATGATGATGAACACCAGAATGCACACATAGGTGGCCAGATAAACCTTGTTGACGAAGGTGTCGAAGAGGAAACCGACTTCGTCCGTGCGCCCGTAGCCGAACATGCTTTTTTTGATCATGAACCAGCTGGCGCTGTCGCCCGTGGCCATTTGAAGGGTGTTCTGGTTGGCGATCAGGCGGATGAGGAACAGCACCAGCGCGGGGGCCAGAAGATTGAGCGCTGTGCCGCCCACGGTCTGGTCCGCGCGCAGGTTAATGGCCGCAAACGCCAGCAGGAGCGAAAAGATTGCGCCGAGCAACGCTGCAACCGCCATGGTCATCAGCATGAACCCCTGCAGGCTCACCCAGTCTCCCGCGGCCTTGGCTGCGTCAAACCAGCCCCATTGCTGCACCAGCCTGACAAACAGCACGCCGATGAACGCGCCGAAGATCATGATGCCTTCCAGCGCCAGGTTGATCACGCCGCTTCGCTCGGCGTACACGCCCGCCAGCGCCACCACCATCAGGGGGACCGCATAAATCAGCGTTTGGCGGATCAGGAATACCATGCTGCCGGAGGTAAGATTTTCAAACAATGTTTCCATCATGCCTTCGCCGCCTCCTTTCCTTCCGCTTTGGAATCCGAATCATCCGATCCGGCGTCCTTGAGGGGCGCCTCGGTTTTGTGCGCCCGGTGATGGCCCAGCAAAGTCTTAATCAATAGCGAGAAGGCGCTCAGATACACGATCACGGCGATGATCACGTCCGTGATGTATTCGTTGTAGGCGGTGAGGTTGGTCATCTGCAGGCCCGCGATATCCAGCATGGACATGAACATGCCCGTGAAGATGACGCCGATGGGATGGTTGGCCGCCAGAAGCGCCACCGGAATGCCATTGAAGCCCGCAGCGGGAAGGCTCTGGTAGGTAGACCAGAAGAATTCCGTGTTGCCGCTCAAATAGTACAGAGAACCGGCCGCACCCGCCAGCGAGCCCGCAATGGCCATGGAAAGCACGATGTTGCGCTTGTCCTTGATGCCCGCATAGCGTGCGGCGAAGCGGTTGGAACCACAGGCCTTGAGCTGGTAGCCGAAGGTGGTGCGCGTCAGAATGATAAAGATGATGATCGCCAGAATGATGGCCACGACGATGCCGCCGTTGACCTGGGAATCCGGAAAGAGCACATCCAGGCCCATTTTGGAGGTGGCGACATGGTTGAAGGTGGTTTTATAGATGTAGCCGCTCTTGGTGTTCTCCACCACGTTCTTGAGATTGGAGATGTCAAAGATCCATGTCACAAGGTTGGCTGCGATCCAGTTGGTCATGATGCAGGCCAGCACCTCGTTGATGTTGAGCAAAGACTTGAGCATGCCCGGAATGGCACCCCACAGCGCGCCCGCCAGCATGCCGCCGAAGAAGGCCAGGAACCAGATGATTTCCGGCGGGACGACAGAGGAAGGAATGCTCAGCGCGATGAACAGCGTGGCCGCGGTGCCTGCCAGGTACTGTCCCGGCGCGCCGATGTTGAACAGCCCGGTCTTGAACGCCACCGCCACGGAAAGGCCCGTGAGGATCAACGGCGTGGCGCGGAAGAGCATGTTGCCCACACTGGCGGGATTGAAGCCAAAAGTGAGCGCGCCCGCCGCGTCACGGCCCGTGGCGAACAGGCCGCCAAAGATCAGGCGAACCCCGTCCCATACGCTTTTGAGACCCAGCGAGGGGGTGCACAGACCCACGATCAGAATAATCAGACTGCCCGCGATCAGGCCCACCAGAATGGACAGGACCGACGCCATGACAGACCGCGTGCCGTCCTGATGCCACAGCTTTAGAAACCGGTTTTTCATGCCTGAGCCACCTCCTGCCGCTTTGCGCCGGCCATATAGAGGCCCAGCTCCTCCACCGTCGTCTGCTTGGGATCAAACTCGCCCACGATCTGGCCCTCGTACATGACCAGTATTCTGTCGGAGAGGTTCATCACTTCGTCCAGCTCCAGGCTGACCAGCAGCACGGCCTTGCCCTCGTCGCGCTGCTTGACCAGCTCGCCATGGATATACTCGATGGCGCCCACGTCCAGGCCGCGTGTGGGCTGCACCGCCACGATGAGCGGCTTGTCGCGGTCGATCTCGCGGGCCACGATGGCCTTCTGCTGGTTGCCGCCGGACATGCTCCGCGCAATCGTGACCGGCCCCTGACCGGAACGTACGTCGTACTGCGCAATGAGCTTTTCGGCATATTTGCGGGTCTGGTCAAAGCGGATAAAGCCGTGGCTTTGAAACTGCGGCTCCTGAAAGCGCTGCAGCACCAGGTTCTGCTCCAGCGTGAAGTCCAGAATCAGGCCGTGCTTGTGCCGATCCTCCGGAATATGGCTCATGCCGGCCTTGCTGCGGTCCTGGATCGCGGCATGGGTGATATCATGCCCGCATAGGGTGATCCTGCCGCCGGAGGGCTTCTCCAGCCCGGTCAGGGCATAGACCAGATCCGTCTGGCCGTTGCCGTCAATGCCTGCAATACACACGATCTCCCCCGCACGGGCGGTAAAGGAAACATCCTTCACCGCGTCGTGCTTGTACAGGCGAGAGGGTACGCGCAAATGTTCCACAGTCAGCACGGGCTCAGCGGGCCGGGCCGGGTCCTTCTCCACCACCAGCTGCACGGGGCGGCCCACCATCATGCGGCTCAATTCCTCCTGCGTGGTGGCAGAGGTATCCACCGTGCCTACGTAGCGGCCCTTGCGCAGCACCGTCACGCGGTCGGATACCTCCATGATCTCATTGAGCTTGTGAGAGATGAACAGAATGCTCTTGCCTTCCCTGGTCAGCCCCCGCATGATCTCCATCAACTCTTCGATTTCCTGCGGAGTGAGCACGGCGGTGGGCTCGTCAAAGATAAGCACCTCATTATCGCGGTAGAGCATTTTGAGGATCTCCACACGCTGCTGCATGCCGACGGTGATATCCTCGATTTTGGCGTCCAGGTCCACTTTCAGGCCGTAGCGCTCGCTCAGGGCAAGCACCTTTTCCCGCGCCGCCTTGCGGCTCAAGAAGCCCAGGCGGGTGTCCTCCGCTCCCAGGATGATGTTATCCAGCACGGTAAAGACGTCGATCAGCTTAAAATGCTGATGCACCATACCGATATGCAGGGCGGTGGCGTCGTTGGGATCGTTGATCTGGACCTCTTTGCCGTCCTTTTTGATGACGCCTTCGTCCGGCTGATAGAGGCCGAAGAGCACGCTCATCAGCGTGGATTTGCCGGCGCCGTTTTCGCCCAGCAGGGCGTGAATCTCGCCCCTGCGCAGCTGCAGCGTAATGTCGTCGTTGGCCTTGATCCCAGGAAATTCCTTGGTGATGTGGAGCATTTCGATAACGTATTCCGGCGCGTTATCCAACCGCGTCCACCTCCCTTTCTGCTTGTTTCGACGGAGCCATGTTTGATCGATATAGTAACATTATATCGGTTTGACGCATAAATTGCAAGGAAAAGGAAAGCGGCCGGCGCAGAAAGATGCGCGGCAGAGAAAAGAAAAACAGGAGGGAACCGGTGCCTGCCGGTTTCCTCCTGCGCTGCGCAAAGCAGGATTATTTGCCCGCGATCACGTTGCCAAACTCCATGCCGGAGGAGAAGCACCAGATCAGGTACTCCGCGTAGCTGCCGTTGATGTTACCCACCACTTCGCCGGCGGCGTAGAGGCCGGGCACGGGCTGCTCATTAACGTCGAGCACCTCAAGGTCATTGGACACGTTCACGCCGCCCAGTGAAGTGGCAAAGCGCGCGACCGTCTGCATGATGTAATAGGGTCCATCCTTCAATTCGGCGGTATAGGCACGTTTGAAAGGATCAGCTTCACCGGCAGCGATACCGCTATTGTAGGCTTCAACCGTCTGGGCCAGCTTGTCAGCGTCCAGACCCATCGCGGCCGCGGCATCAGACAGGGTGTCGCCCTTGACCAACTTGGTCACGCCGGAGCCGTTTTCAGCGATAAACTGATCCAGCTGTTCCTGGGTAAAGTACTGATTCTTAACCAGGCTTTCGCTGAACACGTCATAGGAGGCCTGATCCATCACGATGTAGAGACGGCCGTCCGAGGACTGGTTCATGGAAGCCAGCGCGATATCCAGCTCGTCGCCGCTTTCGTCAACCACGCGCTCACATTCCTTGTTCACGGCGATGGCGCCGGTGGTGGTGAACAGGGTCGCTACGCTGCCATGGATATGGATGCCATAGCCGGGCTCGGTTTCAACACCAAAATGCTTGGTGGCAACCTTGTCCATATTGAACAGGGGGATTCCGATTTCCTTCATCATGATGTGGCCGTCGCCGGTCGCGCCCACGGGGCCATAGTAGATGACGCGGTCCAGAATGGAGGTGTCGGCAATCAGAGAAGTGTTGTTTCCGTATCCGCCCGTGGCCATCAGCACCGCATTGGCCAGAATGGTGATGTTCTGACCTTCGCTGCCGGTAGCCTGCACGCCGATCACGGTATCACCATCCATAATGAGGTGTTCCGCACGGGTGTTGAGCATGACGGGAACACCCGCCTCCTGCACCTTGGCATACAGAGTGTTCACAGCGCCCGCAGCACGGCCTTCGCAGCCATAGCTGACCAGAGGCTCGTCGGGGTTGGGTTCGCCCGTGATGCCCACGCCGACGCTCTTGAGCCATTCGATGGTGGGGGTAGACAGGCGGGCCTGCATCATGGTCAGGCGCGCATTGTTGTTGAACTTGCCGATGCGGGAAAGATCAAGGAAAAGCTCCTCGATGTTTTTCTCGGTCACGTCGGGGTCCTCGTCTACCCGGTAGGCGGGCATGCCGCCGCCGGCCATGGAGGTGGCGCCGCCAACAGCAGGCATTTTTTCGATCACCAGTACGTCCTCGACCCCGTTGTTGTGTGAGGACAGCGCAGCGGACAGACCCGCGGCGCCAGCGCCCACGATCAGCACGTTGGTTTCAATCACTTCATCCTCGGCAACGGTTTCGCTTGCGAGAGGCTCGGCAAAGATGATCTCGTCGCTTGCTCCGCTTTGACGCAGTGCATCCTCGGCGGCAGCCAGAACAGCCTCGGACGTTACGGTGCAGCCCGCGACCGTATCCACCTTCAGGGACTGAGCGCTGACAATCGCAGCGGGCAGCATCTCAAGAGCGTTGGTGCCGATGCCGTCCGTTTCGCTTTCGCCGACGGCTTCCACGGAGACGATGGCGCTGTCCGAAACTTCAACCGTTACGGTGACGTCTCCGCCAAAGCCCTTGGAAGTACCGGTGTAAGTGCCGGCGGTGAAGGAACCTTCCGCAGCGGCAACCGCGCCGAAGCTGAAGGCCAGCAGCAGACTCATGACCAGTGCCGTCAGTCTGCAGGCGAGGGAATGGGTGCGCATGATACTTTCCTCCTCAAGGGTGAATCATTATGCCAACTCCATCTGCTTTTCAAAAGCCACAATACGCTGCCAGCAAGGGAATAATCCGTAATCCCGGAGCCATACTGCACGGCGCTCCGCAAGATGATAACGGACAGGACTTCGTCAAGCAGATAGAGAAGTCATCGAATGTCGTTGATTTATCAACAATCGTTCATAAGAAAATCGGGAGGGCATACACCCTCAGCTTGTCGGAAAAGCTCGCCTGCGGCGATCTTTTCCGACAAAACGCGTTTCCCCTGCGCTTTCAGCGCGGCCGGGGAAACGCGCAGGGAAACCTTGCTGCGCAAGGCTTCCGAATCCACCGCACATGCCGCTGGATTCGGGATACAGCTCGGAGGGCCGCGGCCCTCCGAACCTCCCTGAAGGGTTTTTTGACAGTCTGAGGGCATACGCCCTGTCTTTGTTTGAGATTATTCGTAGATGATCTCCACGTTCTCCAGGCCAGCGTTGACGATGGCATCAGCCTCCAGAACGCTGTTGTCGATGGTCACGGTGCCGTCCTTGATGGACGCCAGCAGAGCCTCATACTCCTCGATGGTATAGCTTTCCAGCGACCAGGTCTCGGTGGGCAGGCCCACGGCGTCGTCATTGGCGCCCAGGCTGGTGGCCACGTTGCCGATCTCGTCCCACTCGCCAGCGTAGAACTTGCCGATCGCCCAGCTGGTGGCGTTGCTCAGGCCCTTGAGAGCAGAGGTCACAACGGTCTCGGACTCGAAGCTCTGGTCCACGTCCACGCCCACAACGAACATGTCGTTGGCGGAGGCAGCGGAAACGATGGAGGAGAACATGGAGCCGCCGCAGGCGAAGATGATCTCGGTTCCGTTTTCATACCAGCCCTTGGCCATGGCCTCCAGCTCGGGAGAAGCGCTGAAGCTGGCGCCGTACTGCCAGGAGTACTTGAGCTCCACGGTGATGCCCAGTTCCTTGGCCGCAGCGCTCACGCCCTGCGCAAAGCCGTAGCCGTAACGGCAGCACGCGGGGTTGGTGCCGCCGCCGCCGCCCATGAAGCCCAGCTTGGTGAAGCCGTCCTTCACGATGGCATAGCCGGCCAGGTAGCCGCTCTGCTCCTCTTTGAAGGCGATGGGGGCCACGTTTTCAAGGTCGAGGGGATAGCCGTCCACGAAGACGAACTTGGTGTCGGGATAGGTTTCGGCCGCCTTGCGCAGCGCAGCTTCCTGCAGGAAACCGGCGCACACAACCACCTTCGCGCCGCCTTCGCAGGCAGCCTTCATGGCGTCATAGCGGTCATCGTCGGTCGCCTGGTCGCCGTTGGCGGGCTGATAGTACTTGTAGGACAGGCCGTTGGCGGCGGCATAGGCCTTCACGCCATTCCAGGTGCCCTGGTTGAAGGACTTGTCCTTGAGCTGGCCCACGTCGGTGACGAACGCAAGCTCATACTTGCCGTCCTCGGCAGTCATGGTGTCTTCGATGTCGTCGGGATTGACGGTCTCGGCAAACGCAGTGAACGCGAAGAGAACCAGGGTCAGGGCCAGAAGCATCGACAGAAACTTCTTCACTTGATTCTTCCTCCTATTATGGGTTTTTGTGTTTCGGTTTTCACAACCGGATCAGCAGTCTCAGTATAGCATGATTATGATAATTATTCAAGCAAGGCGTCGGGCAGAAGGAAAATATTTCGAGTTATCTCGCGCCCCCCGCCAAAAGTCCGCTGGCGACGGCGAACATCAGGTTGAAGCCTCCGCATGCGCCGTCCACGTCCAGCATTTCTCCCGCTGCGTACAGGCCGGGGCACAGGCGGCTTTGAAGGGTTAGAGGATCGAAGCCGTCCGTCGCCACGCCCCCGGCGGTGACCTGCGCGTTCTCAAAGCCGCGCGTGCCCGTGACCGCCACCTGAAAATCGACAATGGCACGGGCCAGCACGGCGATTGCCCCGGGTCGGGCGGACAGAAGCGGCCGCAGCGGCTCATGCGAATACCGCTCCAACCCGGCAGCGCGCAGCAGCGCATCGTTCAGGACGCGTGGTGCGGCGCCAGTCAGCAGATCGCCAAGGAGGCAGTCCTCCCGGCTCTGCGCGCGGGCGCGCAGCAGGCGCTCCGTTTCCGCAAGGGCCTTCGGGCCGTGGGTCTGCGCCGCGCGCGGTCCCAGCAGGGTTTCACGCAGGTCCATATGCAGGGAACAGCCCGGCCGCCACCAGCGTGCCAGCTGCATGGCGGCAATGCCGCTGACGCCATCCTGGGCAAACAGGGCCTCGCCCCTGCTTTGGGCCAGACAGGCGCCCTGCCCGTCCAGAAGGCGCAGCGATGCGCGCGCCCGTTGGCCTGCGAGTGCATGCAAGGGCTCCGGGTCCGCAAGCAAAGCGCACAGCGCGGGGCGGGGCGGCACAAGCTCGTGCCCGAAGGCGGTCAGGAGCGCGTAGGCGCTGCCGTCCGTGCCGTGCGCAGGCGCGGCGGCCCCGCCTGCCGCCACGATGACGCGGTCGCCCCGCCAGCATGCCGCAGTTTCCTGCGCCAGCGCGCCGGGCCGGGTTTTGCCGCTTTTCTTCGATACGTCGGGCAGGTAGCGGCATACCGTTCCCCGTGCTTCAAAGCCGCCCGCGGGCAGGGAGAGCAGGTCCGTGACGCGCGCGTTGACGATGATTTCCACACCCAGCCTGCGCGCAGCCAGCCCAAGCGCATCCACCGCCGTCGAGGCCAGCAACGACGCGGGATACACCCTCCCCTCCTCCTCCAGGCGAAGGGGTACGCCGAGTTCCTCCCAGAATGCCGCCAACCGCTCATAGGGCATGGCGGCGAGCACCTGCGCGGCAAAGTCCGCTCCGCCGGGATAGTCGGGTGCGCCTGCGTTCAGCAGGTTGCCCCGTCCGTTTCCCGTCACGCCCAGCTTTTTGAGCGGCCGGCGGCCGCGCTCCAGCACCGTAACCGCCTGCCCGGCCCGCGCCGCGGCGATGGCAGCGGCCATGCCCGCCGCTCCGCCGCCGATGATCAGAGTATGCATCATAGTTGCCTCATTTCATCAATCAGCCGCTGCTCGTTATAGAGCGCCTCCAGCATGGATACGTTCTGGATGAGCGCATCGCCCGCCCTGGCAACGGCGGCGATGAACGCCTGATCCATCGCGCGCAGCCCGCCCTGCTCCAGCAGCGGGCATACGCACCATGCGCGCGGGTCCAGCTCCGCCGTGCAATGCGCATGATCTCCCAGCGCGTCGGCCTGCACGCGGATGCGCAGCGGAAAGATGCGGCAGGCCAGGGGCCGGTGTTCGCGGGGGCAAGTTCCCTCGCACACCAGGCGCTTGCCGCCTTTGAAGAGCGTGTCGTCGTCCACGAGCCGGAAGGGGAAACCCTCTATGGGCCGGCGATAGTACGTTTCCTCGAAAGGAAACAGCAGCATGCCATTGAGTCCGGTTTCGTCCGGTTGGCAGCAGGCGGCCCCACACAGGCGTCCGCAGTCCCGTTTGAGCGGGGTTGCATCGCCCAGCGCCGCACGCGCGTTCTCCAGCGCGCGTAAGGCGCCCCGTCTGCTCAGCAGCTTCATGATGACCGGCATAGATCCTTCCCCCATATTCGTTTCATAGAATGGTGTAAGGCCAGTATACACAAATCGCGCCCTGCGCGCAACCATGTCGGTTGGTCCCTTGAGGAAAAAGGCGAAAAGCATTTTTCTCTCCGAGGCCCCAGCAACGCAGGGAAACGGCTGTCCCGCAAAGAAATGCAGGAACAGAGGGCATGCGCCGCCGCACTTCAGCGCCGCGCACCTGTCCGTGAGCGCCATGGCGGCGCGCCGCTTCCGTTTTCCATGCTTGACGGGCGCGCGTTCATGCGGTATCATGGCCGTGTTGCCTCATATACGGAAAGGAAGGGAACGCATGCGTAACAAGAATATCTGGATCGGGATCGGGCTGGTGGCAGCCATCGCCCTGGTGGCTGTTTTGGCCATGGTGTTGCCCACGCGCATCGCCTCTCCGGCATCGGACGCACCTGCGCTGGCGCCGGATGCCACCATCGGCTCTGCCGCCACGGTCGAACCCGCCGCCGAAGCTACCCCCACGGCGGAATCTCCCACCCAGCCTGCCGAGACGGCGGAGCCTACCATCGAGCCTACCGCCACCGCGGAGCCTACAGCCGAGCCTACCGCCACCACAGCGCCTGCCGGCACGGATGAACCTGACGCCGGGGCGGAGGAAACGGCGCCTGTTACCGTGACGTCCCCTTCCGGCACAACCTCCACGCCCGTACCCGAGGATTCCGAGGAGCCTCAGGCGACGTTTGATCCTTCCACCATCAAGGCCTGGCTGCTGGTTACGGCGGGCAGCATCACCTATCAGCCCATTCCCCTTATCGAGGAAGGCGAATACTCCGTCATCCAGGAGGAAACGGGGGCCGAGAACGTCATTCATGTCACCACGGAAAGCGTTGACATGAAAAGTTCCACCTGCGAAAATCAGGATTGCGTCAAGCAGGGCGTGGTCTCGCTGGACAACAGGGACAGCCGCCTGCTGGGCAATATGATCATCTGCCTGCCCAACCAGGTAACGCTGGAGCTCTACACCACCGAAGAGCTGATTCAGATGCTGTCCGGGACCTGACAGGAGCGTACGAATGAGCAGAAAAAAACAAACCCTGCGGGAACGCACCCAGTGGGTGGCCCTGTGCGGGCTGCTGGTAGCGTTGATGCTGGTGCTGGGTTTTGTAGAGAGCCTGATGCCGGTCGCAGCAGGCGTGCCGGGCATCAAGCTGGGCCTGAGCAACGGCGTATTGATCTTTGCGGTCTATATGCTCAATCTCCCCACGGCGTTTGTGCTGATGGTGCTGAAGGTGGTGCTGTCCGGGCTCCTGTTCGGGGGCGTGAACGCCATGATGTACGCCTTCGCCGGCGGCCTGGTGAGCATGGTGTTCATGGCGCTGCTCAGCCGCGTGCGCGGGGTTCATCCCGTGATGGTGAGCATGGTGGGCGGCGTGGCCCACAACGTGGGCCAGGTGGCACTGGCCATGGTGATTTTGAGCACGCCAAGCCTGATGTATTATATGGCGGTGCTGATGGTTGCGGGCCTGATCACGGGCGCGGTCACCGGCGTGGCAGCCAACCTTGTGATGAAGCATCTTGCAAAAATCCGCAGATAGTGTGACGCCACACCGGTTCGGTGTGTGCCGCCCGCCTTCAGCGGCCTGAGCCGGACGTGTGCTTTCGCGTCCGGCTGTTTTTCTGTTCATCCCTTAGGCGGTGTCGGAAGCAGCCACCCGAAAACGGGCCTCCTGCCGCGGCGGATCGTCCGGGGGCAGGGCCGGAGCCTTCGCCCGGCATGAAAACAATGGTTTCCGGTGTTATCCTGTTTTTTGACATTGGCGCCCGATTTGAATCATGAGAATGAAAAAAAGCCATTCTGCAGGAGAGGCCCGTCAAAGGGGACGCATGGACTTTCTGCGCAGCTTTCCTCCCCGCTCAATTCGTCTGACACCCTGCCGTCTTCTGCCGGACCAAAAGCCCGCTCACCTTGACAGTCCTTTTTATTCCATAGTACAATACAAATCGATCGCAGGCTGTGCCGCCATGCGCGGCGCCGCTGTTTTTGGGGGGTTGAGGATGCAGCAGACCTTTGAGCACCTGCTGGGGCTTCCGGCCGAGTCGGCGCTGGCGATTCTCCGGGCCAGCGGAATTACCGGCGTTCAGGTCAAGGCCACTGCCGCTCCCCCGCGACGTGCCTCGTCGCCCGCGGACGCGCTGCGTACCCCGGAGGGAGAAGCGCAGGGCTATGCGTCCACGCGTGTGGTGGCCGTAGAGGACGATGGGCGCACGCTCATCGTTTCCCGCTTTTTAACGGGCATGCCCCGGGAAAGGAGCCAGTCATGACCGCACCGCTCTACGCGGAGATCGACCTCAACCGCCTGCCCAGGCATGTGGCCATCATCATGGATGGAAACGGACGCTGGGCCAAGCAGCACAAGGTCAAGGTGGCGCTGGGGCACCGCACCGGCACCGAAACGCTGCGCGAGATCATCCGTTCCTCCAGCGATATCGGGATTGAGGCCCTGTCGCTCTATGCCTTTTCCACGGAAAACTGGGCCCGCCCCGCCGCCGAGGTGGAGGCGCTGATGCAGCTGATTCTGGACTTTTTTGCCAGCGAGATCGACGAGCTGGACGAAAAGAACGTGCGCATCACCATATTGGGCGACAAGGACGCCCTTCCGGCCCGCCAGCGCGACGTGCTGCGCGAGGCCGAGCGCCGTACGCTGGAAAACACGGGACTGAGGCTCAACATCGCCATCAATTACGGTGCGCGGGCCGAGCTGGCGCGGGCCGCCCGGCAGATCGCGCAGGAGGTGCAGTCGGGAACGCTGGACCTTTCCCAAGTAGATGAAAAGGCCCTTTCCGACAGGTTGTATACCCATGATCTGCCGGATGTTGATCTGCTCATCCGCACCAGCGGAGAGATGCGCCTGAGCAATTTCCTGCTCTATCAGTGCGCCTATGCCGAGTTTCTCTTCCCCACGGTGCTGTGGCCGGATTTTACCGTCGAGGACTATCACCGCTGCATCGCGCAGTTCCAGGGAAGAAAGCGCCGCTTTGGCAAACGCGAGGAATGAACGTTTCCAAGGAGGAACCATGAGCGAAAGCAATCCGCAGAAAAAAACATCCTCCATGATTCAGCGCTGCATCACCGGCGCGGTGCTGGTGGCGCTGTTGGCCGGCGTTCTCTTTGTGGGAAGTTGGCTGTTTGCCTTGGCGGCGTTTTTGTGCCTTTCTCTGGCTCTGTACGAGGAGCTCACCGCTCTCAGCCGCGGAGGACATTATCCGGTTTGGTGGACCAGTTTCGCGGGGCTGGCCATCTCCGTGCCGCTGATGATGTTCTATTCCTCTCTGGTGATCATTCCCATTCTGGCGCTGCTCTCCTTTATTGTGCTGCTGGTGGTGATGCGGCGGGAAAATCCGGATCTGGTGGATATCTGCATGAGCGAGCTTCCCATGCTTACGGTGGTGCTGCCGGGGATGTGCCTGTTCGGCATTTTGGATACCGAGCCGCGAAGCCTCCAGGCGCTTCTGCTGGTGCTGGTATTCGCCATCGCCGTGGGCGGCGATACCTTCGCCTACTTTGTGGGAAGCGCCATTGGCGGGCCCAAGCTGTGCCCGCACATCAGCCCCAACAAAACCGTGGCCGGAGCTGCCGGCGGGCTGGTGGGCAGCATTTTGTGCGCGGTGGCCGCAGGCCGCATCTTTACGCTGTGCTTTCCTGATTTTTCGGGCTTCCCGCCCATTTGGGCCGATATGCTGTGCGGCCTGTTTGGCGGCATTGCCGGACAAATGGGGGACCTGTTTGCCAGCATGGTCAAACGCCACTGCAAGATCAAGGATTTCGGCCATATCTTTCCCGGACACGGCGGCATGCTGGACCGGCTGGACAGCATCGTTTTTACCGCCATCATCGTCTATTCCTATCGTGTGATTTTGCTGGCTTCCATTTGAGAAAAGAGGTCTTGGCACATGAAAAAACGCCGTTTGGCCATACTGGGTTCCACGGGCAGCATCGGCACGCAGGCGCTGGAGGTGGCCGCGTTGCATCCCGACCGCTTCGAAGTGGCCGCGCTCACCGCGTATTCCAGCCGCGAAAAGCTCTTTGAGCAGGTGCGGGCTTTTCGTCCGCGGCTGGCTGGCCTGGTTCAGCCCATTCCCCGGGAAGAAATTCCTGCGGACCTGCAGTTCTGCGAATGGGTCTTTGGCCCCGAAGCGCTCACGCTGGCTGCTCAGGCGGATGCAGACGACGTGCTGGTGAGCGTGGTAGGCATGGTGGGCCTGAAAAGCGTGCTCACGGCGCTTGCCGGAGGCAAGCGTGTGCTGCTGGCCAACAAGGAGGCGCTGGTGGCGGGCGGCCATCTGGTGATGGAGGCAGCCCGGCGCGTGGGCGAGCATGCGCTTCTGCCCGTGGACAGCGAGCACAGCGCCATCTTTCAGTGCCTTCAGGGAGCGGGCGGGAATCCGTATTCCCGCATCATCCTGACCTGTTCCGGCGGTCCGTTCCGCACCTGGACTGGAGACGAGATTCGGGCAGCCACAAAGGAACAGGCGCTCAGGCATCCCAATTGGGTCATGGGACAGAAGATCACCATTGATTCTGCGACCCTGTTTAACAAAGCGCTGGAGATGATCGAAGCCAGGTGGCTTTTTGACGCGCGCCCCGAACAGATCGAGGTGGTGGTTCATCCCCAGAGCGTGATTCACAGCGGCGTGGAATTTGCCGATGGCGCGCTGATCGCCCAGCTGGGTACACCGGACATGCGCCTGCCCATCCTCTACGCCATGGCCTACCCCGACCGCCTGCCCACCGGCGGCAAAAGGCTGGACCTGTTTTCGGTGGGAGGCCTGACCTTCGAGCGTCCGGACGAGGCGCGCTTCCCTTCCATTCGCCTGGCGCGCGAGTGCCTGCGCGCAGGCGGCGCGGCTGGCTGCGTGCTCAACGCCGCCAATGAAGTGGCCGTAGGCGAATTGTTACAATCCAGCGGGAAGGAACCCATGCGCATCGGTCGAATCTTCGATACTGTGGAGGAAACGCTCTCGCGCGTGGGAAACCTGCCGGCCGCGTCGCTGGAGCAGGTCATGGAGGCTGACCGTCTTGCGCGGGATACCGCGCGGCAGGTTCTGCATAAGCTAGGCTGATCCCTCCAAAGAAAGGATTTTGATCGCATTGTATATTTTGCTTGCTATCGTGCTGCTGGGCGTGCTGATTACGGTCCATGAGTTTGGCCATTTCGCGGCTGCCCGCCTGTGCGGGATTCCCGTAAAGGAGTATTCCATCGGCTTTGGTCCCAAGCTCGTTCAGTGGAAAAGCAAAAAGCACGAGACCGTGTTTTCCATCCGGCCTATCCCCCTGGGCGGCTACTGCATGTTCTATGGCGATACCGACGACGACCCCAATGGCGAAAAGAAAGACGATCCCCGCAACTATAACAATGCCCCCGTATGGAAGCGCATGATCTCCGTGGCGGCGGGCCCGCTGATGAACTTCGTGCTGGCCTTTGTGGTGGCTGTCGGGCTGATGGCGGCTTACGGCGTGACGATTGCCACGCCATTCGTATCCAGCGTGACCGAAGGTTCACCTGCTGCCGAAAGCGGCCTGATGGCAGGCGATGTATTTGTCAGCGTGGGCGGGCAGGATATGACCGGACGCACCGTGACCGATGTGAGCGACGCCATCGGCAGCCTGGGAGCGGGGTCGGCCATCGACATCACCGTTTTGCGGGATGGTGAGCAAAAGACCCTCACCATCACTCCGCGTTATGACGAAACCGAGGAGCGCTGGCTGATCGGCATCATGATTCAGCAGGGATATGAACCCCTTCCCGCAGGGCAGGTGATTCCCGCCGCATGGGACACCTGCGTGGACGCCTCCACCGCCATGGCCTCGGCGCTGGGCAAGCTCTTCACCACCGGCGAGGGGCTCAATGAAACCAGCGGTCCGGTGGGCGTGGTGCAGCTGGTAGCCGAGCAGACCCGGCAGGGCGGCATGGAAATCTTCCTGTACCTGACGCTGATGCTCTCCATCAACCTGGGGCTGGTGAACCTGATTCCCATTCCGGGACTGGACGGATCGCGCCTGGTGTTCATGCTGATTGAGGCTGTGCGCCGCAAGCCCGTTGACCAGAAGATCGAGGCGATGATTCATCTGGGCGGCTATGTGTTCTTGCTCGGGTTTATGGCGTTTTTCACCTTTAAGGACGTGGTGCGCATCTTCCAGTGAGGATGCGCCGCGGGCCGTTTGCTTGTGTGCAAAGCAAACGGCCCTTTTGTTTTGCAAAGGGCATACTTTCCATGTCCCGGACCATACTACCCCTGCAAAGAGCTGTGGGGGGTGAAGGAGATATGATTGCGTCCCGAACGAAGGGTGAGCGCGCTCTCGTGCGCATTCATGACGAGTATTGCGAAAGCGAGCCGGAGGCCTGGCTGCCCAGGCTGAACAAAATCGTGACCGACGCCTACCGGAGGCGGACCGCTGAGGGACGGTAGCCTGCCGTGCTGCCCGAAAGCGAGGGGAGGCACGCATGGAGCAGTACGCAAAGTATCTCAGAAAATCCCGTTTCGACCGGGATTATGCTGAAATGAGTGTGGAAGAAACGCTCAAGCGGCACGAGGCCATTTTGGACCGTCTGGCAGGAGAGCGCGGGTACCGCGTGACCAAAACCTATTATGAGGTCGTCTCCGGCGAATCCATTGCCGCACGGCCGGAGATTCAAAAGCTGCTGGAGGAGGTCAACGCAGGACTGTACGCCGGGGTGCTGGTGGTAGACCTGGAGCGCCTGGCGCGCGGCAACAGCGCCGATCAGGCGTATATCAGCCAGGTATTTCAGTTTTCCGGCACCAAGATCATCACCCCTGCCAAGGTCTACGACCCCAGCGATGAATTTGACGAGGAATACTTTGAATTTGGCCTGTTCATGAGCCGCCGGGAGTATAAGACCATCACCCGCCGTCTGATTCGCGGGCGGGACAGCTCGGCTTCGGAGGGAAAGTATATCTCCAGCATCGCACCCTACGGCTACCGCCGGCTGAAGCTGCCGGGCGAGAAGGGCTATACGCTGGAGCCGCATCCTCAGGAGGCGGAGGTGGTGAAAAAGATGTTCGACCTGTTTTTGCACAGGGCGGGCACCAAGCAAATTGCCAACGCACTGAACGATCTGTCGGTTCCCACGCGTCACGGCGGTCCGTGGAGCTATTCCACCGTTGGCCAGATTCTCGCCAATCCCGTCTATATGGGCAAGATTCGCCGGGGATGGAGCCGTCAGGTCAAAAGCGTCGAGGACGGCATGGTGAAAAAGCGCATCAAGCGCTGTCAAAACATGGAGGACTACCAACTCTACGACGGGCTGCACCCGCCGCTGGTCAGCGAGACGGATTTTATGCAGGCACAGGACATCCGGCGCGAGCGCCAGCCCGCCGCCAGGGTAAAAAAGACGTTCGATCTGCAAAATGCCTTTGCCGGGCTGATCTTCTGCGCCCGCTGCGGCAGCCGCGTGGGACGTACCACACTGTCCGCCGCCCAGCACAGCCGCGCGCGGCTGCGATGTGTCAATGGGCGAAACTGCCATAACGCCAGTGCCGATTATCAGGCGGTGGAGCGTGAGATCATCGCGGCGCTGCGGTCCTGGTATTCGGGGTATCACGTGCGCATTGACGCCACGGGCTACGAGGAGGAGTTGGACGATTGCCGGGCGCGGCTGGACCGTCTGGCACGCGAGGAGGACAAGCTGAAAACCCAGCTGGACAACGCGCACGACCTGGTGGAGCAGGGCATCTATACCCCGGCGGTATTTCGGGAGCGCAGCGAAAAGCTCGCATCTGCGCTTGAAGAACTGGCCCGGAAAAGAGCGTCATTGGAGGCGATGCGTGACCGGCTTGCGGCGGCGAGAGACGGGGACGCAAATCTGATTCCCAAGACCGAGGCGCTCCTGGAAAGCTACGACCGGATGACCAACCGCGAGCGCAACACGCTGCTCAAGGCCATTTTGCGCCGCATTGAATACGAGAAAGGCCCTGATGGGAAAATCGTGATTGACCTCTATCCCCGGCTTCCGAAAATGTGAGGGCCTTTGGGCATCATGGATTCACACATGTGTTCGTCAATGATCCCACCATGGGCTATGGCCTGTTCATTGAATGGATGCTGGCGCAGGAAAATCCGTAACAAGCAGCCCCGCGTCCTTGTAGGATGCGGGGCAATTTGTGCAGGATTACCGTATGGTGATGGTTACCCCGTCGGATGCCTCCGGGCTGTCTGACGCGGCGCTGCCCTCCGCCTGCGCACCGCCGCCGGTCGTGGCGCCGCCGGTATAGACCGGATTCTTAAGCAGCTCGCCCAGGTCGATGCGCTCCTGATTGATCTCGTCGATCTCCGCACGCCGCTTGACCGGAATGCAGTTGGTGCAGCCGGTCAGGCTGGCGTATTTGCCGCTATCCAACTCGCCATAGGTAAAGGCGGTCAGCGGCAGATACTTGTCGCGCACGGAGCGGCAGGTGGCCGTAGCATGGTAACTGGTGCCGCCGTCGGGGTTGTAGTACACTTCCAGATCATCGTCGGGATAGGGCAGAGTGCGTCCGTCGTCATCCCAGACAACCACCTTGGTATTCTTTTTCAGGTTTTCCCACAGCCAGCTGATGCACAGGCCCTCGTCGTTGGCGGTGCGTGCCACGCGCACGCAACCGTGACTGGCCTTGCGGCCCAGCTGCGATCCATACTTGCTGAAATCCTTGGTGCCGTCGGCAAATTCCACATAGGGCACCTGATGCAGAAGATCGCCGCCGTTGAAGCGGATGCCCATTTCGCAGTACATGCCCTCGCTGTCAAAGCCGCCCACCCAACTGCCAATCAGGTATTCGCCGGCGGCGGTCTCATTGTAGGGCTGGTCCTTGTTGGGCAGGCCTGTGGACACCGCACAGCTGGACCAGAGCTTTCCGTCGATGAACATGTACAGCCGCTGGGTCAGCTTGTCGATGATGATGCCGTACTTGTTGTTGGGCGTGACCGTTTTGAGCAGGCTGGTCTTGACATATCCACGGATGATGCGGTCGTAGTAGTCCATGCCTTCGATGAGGGTCCATCCGTCCTCGTCCTCACCCAGCACATGGACGGCGGCAAGCGATCCGTTGATGCTGCCTCCCATCCACTCGTTGACCACCTTTTCGCCATTGGGCGATACGCGGGGATAGACGAGCTCCTTCTCGCTCACATCCAAAACCGTAATGGGCCGCTGCAACAGCTCCCAGCAGGCCTCCTCGTCGGTAATGTCGTAGGCGAAATCCTCCCCGAACCAGGTGATGCTGCTTTCAAACCCTTCCAGGTTGCCGGTGGGCAGGTTGTCCACATTCTTTTCTCCCGCTGCCAGGGCGGCAAGCGGACAAAGGACCGCTGCGGCCAGCAGCGCCGCCAAAAAACGCCTGTGTTTCATCAGGAACCCCTTCCGGCCGTTACGGCCCGTCCTTGATCTGAATATGCACTTCGGTTTCATCCATATCGGCCATGGCCGGCACAGCCTGCGCCTCTTCCTCCTCCGCGGAGGCGGACGCCTGCTGTGAGGTACTCTGAGGCGTGGTCAGACCCATGGCCCGGTTTTCCTCGTCAATTTCCGCCTTGCGCTGCACGGGGCTGCAGTAGGGGCAGGGGGTCAGCTTCGCAAAGCTCCCTGTGTCCAGCTCGCCGTAGGTGAAGCCCGTCAGCGGCAGGAAGCGGTCCTTGACGCTGGAGCAGTTGGCCGTGGAATGGTAGTACTGTCCGCCGTCAGGATTGTAGTAGAGTTCCAGGGCATCATCCGGATAGGGGATGGGCGTGAGCGCCGCCAGGTATTCCTCTTCCGTAATCGCGCCGCGCTCCAGGTTTTCCTTGGCAATCTCGGACTTGGCACGCGGAGGCTGGCAGGTCAGACAGGGCTCGAGCTCCTTGTAAGCCGGCGTTTCCAGCTCGGCGTAGGTAAAGCCGGTCAGGGGCAGGTACTGGTCGCGCACGCTGGAGCAATAGGCATCCGCATGGTAATACTGGCCCCCCTCCGGGTTGTAGAACAATTCCAAACCGTCGTCCGGGTAGGGCATTTTGCGGCCCTTGTCGTCCCAGACGAGGACTTTGGTGTTGCGCTTGAGATTGTCCCAGAGCCACTGGGCATTGAGGCCGTCCTCGTTGGCGCGGCGCTGGGTGCGCACGCAGCCGTGGCTGGCCCTCTGGCCGAGCAGGGCCTCCCAGCGGCTGTAGCTCTTGGTGCCGTCGGCGTTGAGCACATGCGGTACCTCGTGAATCATGTCGCCGCCGTTGAAGCGCAGCGCCATGCCGCAGATCATGCCCTCGCTGTCGAAATCGCCCACCCAGCTGACGATCAGGTATTCGCCGGCGGCGGTCTCGTTGTAGGGCTGCTCATCGTTGGGCAGGCCCGTGGACACCGAGCAGCTGGACCAGAGCTTTCCGTCGATAAAGACATAGAGCCGCTGGGTCAGCTTGTCGATGATCACGCCATACTTGTCGTTGGGCGTGACGGTTTTGAGCAGGCTGGTCTTGACATAGCCGCGGATGACGCGGTTGTAGTAATCCAGCCCCTCAATCAGCGTCCATCCGTCCTCGTCCTCGCCCAGCACATGCACGGCGGCGGACGCGCCGTTGATGAAGCCGCCCAGCTTGTCATCGTTGACCTTCTCGCCGCCGGGGGTCACGCGGGGATAGATCTCCTCGCGCTGCCCGGCGTCCAGCACGGTGATGGGCCGCTGCAGCAGTTCCCAGCAGGCTTCCTCGTCGGTGATATCGTAGGCGAAGTCCTCCCCGAACCACGTTTCACCCGTCTCAAATCCCTCCAGCCATTCTTCCACGGTCTTGGCTGAGGCACGGGGCAGGCCGCCCAGCATGAGGGCGCTCAAAAGCATGAGCGCGGCGCATCGTTTCAGCATTCGCAGCATCGGGGGAGCTTCCTCCTTTTCGACAGGTTCATTTAGAGCTGGTCCTTCTGCCGCAGCTCCACACGGCGGATCTTGCCGGAAATGGTCTTGGGCAGCTCGCTGACAAATTCGATAATACGGGGATACTTGTAGGGGGCGGTGGTGCGCTTGACATGCTCCTGCAGTTCCTTCCTGAGCGCGTCGCCCGCCTCCCAGCCGGGCTTGAGCACGATGGTGGCCTTGACCACCTGGCCGCGAAGCTCGTCCGGCGCGGCGGTGATGGCGGTTTCCAGCACGGCGGGGTGCTCCAGCAGCGCGCTTTCCACCTCGAAGGGCCCGATGCGGTAGCCGCTGGACTTGATCACGTCGTCGGCGCGGCCCACATACCAGTAGTAGCCCCATTCATCGCGCCAGGCCACGTCGCCGGTGTGGTAGAGGCCGTTGTCCCAGACGGTCTTGGTCAGCTCCGGGTCCTCATAGTAGCCGGAGAACATGCCGATGGGCAGCGCGTCGTCATCGGTATGGATGACGATCTCGCCCGTCACGCCCGGCGGGCAGGAATTCCCCTGATCGTCCACCAGGTCCACGTCAAAGATGGGGCTGGGTTTGCCCATGCTGCCGGGGCATACCTTCATGAAGGGGAAGGTAGCCAGTGTGACCACCAGTTCCGTCTGTCCAAAGGCCTCCAGAAGCGGAATGCCCGTGCGCTTGAGCCACTCGGCGGCCATGTCGGGGTTGAGCGGCTCGCCCGCCACGGCGCAGTGATGCAGGTGGCTCAGGTCATAGCCCGCGAAGTTCTCCTGCAGCATGTAGCGGTACATGGTGGGCGGGGCACAGAAGGTGGTCACGCCATAGGTACTCATCTGCCTGAGGATGTCGCGGGCGATGAAGCGCTCAAAGTCGTAGACAAAGACCGCACTCCCGGTCAGCCACTGGCCATAGAGCTTGCCCCACACGCTCTTGGCCCAGCCGGTTTCCGAAATGGTGAAGTGAAGCCCGCCGTCCTCGCACTGCTGCCAGTACAGGCTGGTCACGATATGTCCCAACGGATAATAATGGTCATGCGTAACCATCTTGGGCATGCCGGTGGTGCCGCTGGTGAAGTAGAGCAGCAAAAGGTCATGGTTGTGCGGATAGGCGTCCCCCGTGGGCTTGTCCCACACGGGGCTTTGCAGGGGCATTTCCTGCTCATAGCTGTGGAAGCCCTCGCGCTGGCCGCGCAGAATCATCACGTGCTTGAGGCTTTCGCACTTTTGCATGGCGACTTCCGCGCTTCTGAGCACGCCTTCGTCCTTGTGGGAGATGACCATCATCTGGATGCGCGCCGCGTCCACGCGGTAGAGCACATCCTTTTCGGTCAGAAGATGGGTGGCGGGCACGCCCACGGCGCCCAGCTTGTGCAGAGCCATGAGAATAGGCCAGAATTCCAGATGCCGGCGGAGAATCAGCATCACCTTGTCGCCCTTGCGGATGCCCAGGGACTTGAACAGGTTGGCCGCGCGGTCGCTTTCTTCCTTCAGCTGTCCAAAGGTATAACGGATGCAGGCACCGGTTTCGTCCGTCCAAAGCACGGCCAGCCGGTCGGGTTCCTCCTGAGCGATCCGGTCGGCCACGTCATAGGCAAAGTTGAAGCTCTCCGGGCGGGTAATGCGGAATTTCTTGTTGAAATCATCATAGGTGGAGAAGGTCGTGGGGCAGTTGAGGTAGTCATAGCAAAGCGGTTTCATTATGCCTTCGCCCCCTCTTTGATGACTACCGCAATGAAGCGGCAATCCCCCTCCACGGCATACATCACATGGGGCAGGCTGGAATCATAGTACAGGCTGTCGCCGGGCTGCAGGTACAGCTCATTGCCGCCCAACACAATTTTGAGGGTTCCCTCCAGCACATAGTCAAACTCCTGCCCCTCGTGGCTGTGGGCCTGCTTCTGAGTGCCGGGCGCATCCTCGCGCACGGTTACGATGAAGGGCTCGGCCAGCTTGTCACGGAAGTTGTAGGCCAGATGATGGTATTCGTACTGCTGGCGGCGGTTGAACTTGAGCCCCTGGCCCCGGCGGGTGAGCACATAGCCGTGAAGCTTGGGGCTTTCGCCGGTCAGAAGATCGCTGATATCCACGCCCAGCACCTCGGCGATATTGAACAGGTGGGAAAAAGAAAAATCGCGCTCCCCCGTTTCATAGGCCAGGTATTCGTCCTCGTCGATCCCGGCCCGGCTGGCGACCTCCTGGGCGCTCAGGCCGGAGATGTCGCGCAGATCACGGATGCGAAGCGCGATCAAGCGCAATTGTTCCCGGTTTTCCGTCATGACAGACCCCTCCACGCGGCGCAGAATACGCCGCCTCAATATAAATAGGAATATACGAACGAAGCATAACACGTAAACGGGAAAGGTGTCAAGGTTTGTATCCAGGTTTTACATTGCGCTCAAAGGAAGGGTCCATCCAGCGGGAATAAAAATGTTCATATTGGAATAATATTGAACCATATCACGTCATGTTGCTCTTTTCCAGAAACGTGATATACTATGTGCAGGGGACTTTTCCCCAGCAAACCAAGAAATGAGGTGAATGTCCATGACTGTTACCAACCTGGAGGCGCATGCTTATACACTGGAAGCGCTTCGCAATAAGAAGGGCTTCATCTGCGATATGGACGGCGTGATCTATCACGGCAATCTGCTTTTGCCCGGCGTTCGGGAGTTTGTTGATTTTTTGAAGCGGGAGAACAAGAAATTCCTGTTTTTGACCAATTCCAGCGAACGCGCGCCAAAGGAACTGCAGCAGAAGCTGGAGCGCTTGGGCCTGGAAGTGGATGAAAAACACTTCTATACCAGCGCGTTAAGCACGGCTGCCTTCCTCAAGCAGCAATGTCCCGGCGGGAGCGCCTATGTCATCGGCGAGCCCGGTCTGGTGGGCGCTTTGTACGAAGCGGGCTTTACCATGAACGAGGTCAATCCCGACTACGTGGTGATGGGCGAGACCCACGCCTACAGCTTTGAAAAAATCGAGCGGGCGGTGCAGCTGGTACGCGCCGGCGCCAAGCTGATCGGCACCAATCCGGACCTGACCGGTCCTGTGGAGGGCGGCATCGTGCCGGCCTGCAAGGCGCTGATGAGCCCCATCGAGCTGGCCACGGGACGCAATGCCTATTACCTGGGCAAGCCCAATCCGCTGATGATGCGCCATGGCCTGAGCCTGCTGGGCGTATCGCCGGAGGAATGCGCCATTATCGGCGACCGCATGGATACCGATATCGTCGCGGGCGTGGAGTGCGGCATCGATACCGTGCTGGTGCTCAGCGGTGTGACCACCGAGCATGAGATGCGCAAATTTCCCTACCGGCCGCGCTATGTGCTCAGCGGCGTAGGCGATATTGTGCCGAAGAGTGCGACGGCAAAGAAAAAATAGGTTTTCGGAAATGGAATGCCCCGCGGATTGGTGCGTCCGCGGGGCATGTTTCGTTGCCTTGTCCATTCAGCGCCGGTCCACCACGGGGTCATCCCCCCGGTCGTTGAGATACCGGTCGATGATAAAGCGCGGGCGCGCCTTGGACTCGTTGTAGATCTTGCCGGTGTATTCCCCGATCACACCCAGGGACAGAAGCTGGATGCCACCGATGAGCCAGATGGAGGCCAGGGTAGACGTCCATCCCAGCACCGCATGCCCGGCGATCCAGGATACCAGCGTATAGAGCAGCATCAGCAGCGAAATCATGAAGATAATCACGCCCACCGTGGTGATAAGGCGCAGAGGTTTTACGGAAAAGCTGGTGATGCCGTCGATGGCAAAAGCCAGCATCTTTTTGAAGGGATACTTGCTCTCTCCCGCAAAGCGTTCACTGCGGTCGTAGGTCACTACATCGCTTTGAAAGCCGACCAGGGGCGCCAGCCCGCGCAGGAACAGATTGACCTCGCCAAACTGCGAAAGCGCCTCCAGCGCCCGCGCGCTCATGAGGCGGTAATCCGCGTGGTTATAGGTGATATCCACGCCCAGCGCCTTCATCAGGCGATAGAACATCAGCGCCGTGCCGCGCTTGAAGGCGGTATCGGTATCGCGCCGGTTGCGCACGCCGTAGACCACATCGCATCCTTCCCGGTACTTTTCGATAAAGCGGTCCATGGCATCCATATCGTCCTGCAAATCCGCATCCATCGAAATGGACATGTCGCAGCGGCCCCGCGCGGTCATCAGCCCGGCCAGCAACGCGTTCTGGTGGCCCCGGTTGCGGCTGAGCTTGACCCCCTCAAACAGCGGGTTTTCCTTGTGCAGGGCGCTGATCAGCTCCCAGGTGCGGTCGCGGCTGCCGTCATCCACCAGAAGGACGCGGCTCTCCGGCGAGATCAGGCCCTTCCGGGTCAGCTCAGCCATCTTTTCCACAAGCCTGCGCGAGGTTTCCGGCAGCACCTCCTCCTCGTTGTAGCAGGGGATAACCACCATCAATTTGTCGGCCATTGATCTGGGTCCTCCTTTACTGTATGGTAAACGCCGAGGAAATCACCGTCACGGCGGCGTCGTTCATCACAGCCTCCGCGCGCACGCGGTAGATACCCGGTTCAGCCGCGGTTCCGTCCTTGAGATGGCCGTCCCAGTACAGCACCGTACCCTCCGGGTTCATCTGCATGGGGCGGGTGCTCAGGCGGTGGCACAGGCGGTAGACAACCCGGTCCTCCTCATCCAAAATGCTTACGCTGAGCGCGCAGGGGTATTCGTGCCCGATAAAGATGCTCAGCTCACGTCCGCCGGAGGGATCAAACGTATCGGCCACGGAGGCAGTCAGAACCATATCCGTCGCGTCCGGAGGAATGCTGATGACCCGGCCGGCGTGCACCGTCAGCTTGCCCTGATCGATGGTGACCAGCTGCACCATCGCGTAGCCATACACCCCCTCGTCCAGCTCACCCAAAGTGAGGGTGCGCACCTTACGGCCCGCGGAGATGGCGCCGGGCTGGTCGCCGTAGGCGGTGAAGCGCTCGGCCTCGTCATAAATCAGCTGGGCATGCTCAAACTCCCATTTGCCGTCGCGCTGGTAGACCACCTGATAAGCCACGCGCACCGGGCGCATGGCAATAAATTCAATGGTGATCTGCCGCGAGGAACGGCTGAGCGTGGTGCCCGAAAAGGTCACATCCATGATGGGTGCGCGGGCCAGGCCCGTAGGCAGGGGCTGGGAGACATCGTAGCGGAAGACCACAAAATCATCCGACTGCGGATACACCTGCGGGGTGGAGGCAGCATGGTTGAGCACCAGGTATTCGTAGAGCTCGCTGAGCACCACGCAGCCGTCGCGGTTCTGGTCCGCAGGGTATCCGTAAGCCGCGCTCAGGCTCTGCGCCAGCGCCTGCGTAAAGTAGAAGGAACCCTGGCCGGCCATGCCGCTTTCGTTTTGATCGTCCACACTCCAGTACCAGCTTTCCTCCAGCGCCCCGCTGGAGGTGAGCACCTTGAAATCGTCGCCCAGGAAGTGGACCTCCTGCGGAAGCGAGGGAAGCCCCTTGCCGATAAACGCGCCCGAATTGCACGCATCCAAAATGATTACCTTGGTGCCCAGGATGCCGTCGAAGGCCGCTTCCAGCTGCGCGGGGGTGATGCCGTTTTCGGTCTGTCCGTCGCTGAGCAAAAGCAGCGGCTCCTGCCCGCTGGCAGGATCATATACCCCGTGCGTGGACAGGTAGAGATAGCACACGTCATTTTTCCCGGCCGCGCCGAACGTCTTTTGAACCAGAGCGGTCAGTTGCTCGACCGTGGTCACCGGGTTGGGCGGGACGATGATGGCGCGGAAGGGATTGAGCGCGCCCTGAAAGACCTCCTGCATGGCGTTGACGTTGTTGGTGGAGCTGGGATAGGTATCCGCGCGGGAGACAAAATGGTCCACGCCAATGAGCAGCGCATATTCGCTGCGGCTTTGCGCATCAAGAAGCTCAGAGGCCTCGTCCTGCGTCACAGCGTCGGATGCGCACCCCGCGCGGATAGGCGCAAGGGCGAACAGCATCGCCAGCACGCAAACCAGCGTGCACAGCCGCCTGACGCGCATGAACGTCCCTCCCCTCCCGGTTCAAGCAGAACACAATTCAACGCCTATTGTACACCATTTGTCTTCGTTCGTACAGAGCCGAGGCCTTCGCGGAAGAAGTTACAAAATCGGGCTGCGGCTGAATCCCTGCCAGAAGGCGGCCTCTTCCTGAGAGAAGGCCTGCGGATCATTGGCCGCCTGCTCCTCGGTCACGATGCCCTCCCACAGCACGCGATATCCGCCCTGCCCGTCCGGCTCGGTCACGCGCACGGACATGCGGTTGTTGCGGACCGTGGTGACGATGGTGCCGGCCTGCGCGTCAATCGCCGTTTCCTGGTCCATTTCGCTCACCGCGCTGCGCACAAGGCGCAGGTCCGTCCCCTCCCACCGGTACAGCCAGTAGCGGTGAAGCCCGCCTGCCAGGCCGTCGTCGCAGCTGGCCAGCAGGAGCCCGTCTTCGGGCAGAAGCTCGTAGTTGGGCAGGCCCGTATCCTCGCCCGCGTCCCAGGTCGCGCGCACATACGCGCTCCCGTCCCATACAAAGAACAGAACCCAGGCGTTGCTCGCGCCCCGTGCAGAGAATACCACAAGGTCGTCCACGCCGTCAAAGTTCACGTCCCGAGCGGTTACAAACGCATCTTCTTCCGTAGAAAGATAATACAGCGCCTGTCCGTTCGGCGCCTCGATGCGGTGGATATACCGGTCGGCATACATGCCATCCCGCCCCACCACCTCAGCCGGTGCGACCGCCGGCAGCAGCGCAAACGCCAGGAGCAGAGAACACAGGCGCCTCTTCATTTTCCTTTTCATTTCCTTTTATCTCCTTTGCCTTGCGGCCATATTCTCATGCGACCATGCAATCCATTGCATCAGTTCATCATCCAGTTCGGAGAAATCACGGACCTGTACATGGTGCGTATAACGCCCCGGCGCGGGGTTGACAACTGCAAACAGCCGCGGGCTCTGCAGCGGCGCGCTCAGGCCGAAGCTGACCATCAGGCCGCCGCCGCGCCTCCGGGGGCGGGAGGCGAACAGATATCCCCGCGGATCGGAAAAGGTGATCTGCGTCTTTTGCACGCGCAGGGTGCTGGAGGGCCAGCGCGCCATGGCCTGTTCACAGAGCAGCTCGAACAGGCTCAAAGCCTGTGGTTCGCGGTCGAAAAAGAACAGGATATCCTCCGTCACCTGCGCCCCTCCCCCTGCAAACGGGCCGTTCGCCAATGTCTGTCAAACCGTTAACAATCAGTATACCAAAAATGATGGCCTTTGTCACGAGCGCTTCGCACCGGGGACAAGTTTTACGTTTGCTACACCGAGGGATGACCCGCATGCCTTGTTTGCCAATTCCCACCTGTGGTATAATAAAGGGTACAACAAACCTGGGCGTGCCGGCCGTGCCGCCCCGATGGAGGTCTCATGAGCGACACGCACAAGCAGACGGTATTGCTGGTGGATGGGTATAGTCTGATTTTTCGGGGCTTTCACGCCCTTCCGCTGCTTACCGCTCCGGACGGAACCTATACCAATGCCGTGCATGGCTTTTTCAGCATGCTGATCAAGGCGCTGGGCGAATACCGCCCGGATGGGCTGTGCGTGATGATGGACATGCACGCTCCCACCTTCCGCCACACCCTCTACGACGGCTACAAGGCCACCCGCAAGCCCATGCCGGAGGAGCTGCGGCCCCAGCTGCCTCTGGTGCGAAAGATGCTGGAAGCCATGCATGTGCGCATCTGCGAGCTGGAGGGCTACGAAGCGGACGATCTGTTGGGAACCGCCGCGCGCCTGGCCAACGAGCGGGGCATTCACGCCTATGTGCTCACGGGCGACCGTGACAGCCTGCAGCTGGTGGGCGGGGAAACGGAAATCATCCTCACACGCAAGACACGCAAGGGCATCACCGAAAGCCTGCTGTTGGACGCGCAGGGCGTATATGATACCTATGGCTTCACCCCGGCGCAGGTACCTGACATGAAGGGCCTCATGGGCGATGCCAGCGACAATATTCCCGGCATTCCAGGTATCGGGGAAAAGACGGCGCTCAAGCTCATCACCCAGTACGGCTCGCTGGACGGCGTGCTGGAGCATGCGGATCAGGTGAAAGGCAAGCTGGGCGAAAAGCTGCGTGCCGGACGCGATCTGGCGCTGCTCAGCCGCGAGCTGGGCACCATCTGCCGCAGCGCGCCCCTGGAGATCGACTTTGACCGTTGCCGCTGGGATGAAATGGCGCTGGGCGAGCCCCTTTTGGAGCAATATGGGCTCAAGACCATCAGCCGCAGCATCGCCGCCCTGCTGGGCGGAGAAACTCCCGCGCCCACGCAGGTGGAGGCGCGCAGCACCGCTGCCAGCCGCCGCGCCGCCGGAAAGGACGCCAAGCCGTCTTCCGCGCCCGCTGTAATGGCCGTGGAGCCGGAGAAGGACCTGCCCTCTCCCCCGCCGCTGGCCGGCGAACAGACGCTGACCACGGAGGAGGGAATCCGCGCGGCCGCGCAGGCGCTGCTTGCCCGCAAGCCCGAATGGCTGTGCCTGTGCCAGACGGAGGATGAAATCACCCTGCTGGCGCCGGATATGCTTTTGCGGCACATGCCTATTTTGCGCGACCTGACCGGTGCGGGCCTGTACGACGATCAGATTTACCAGGGGCTGAAGGAGCTGTTTTCGCAGGCTCCCTTTGTGGTGCATGGCGCCAAGGCGCTATGGCGGCTTCTGGACCGCTACCGCCTGCCCCTGCCTGTGGTGAAGCATGATACCATGATCGCCGCTTATCTGCTGCATACGGCGCAGAAGGATTATTCCCTGCCCCTGTCGCTGAGCGCCGAGCACGGCGGGGCGGCGTTCCCCTCGCCCACCGCCTGCGACGTGTATGCGCTGTTTCTCAGGCAGCAGAAGCGGCTGGAGGTGCGCGGCCTGCAGGCTTTGCTTCGGGATATGGAGCAGCCGCTCACCCGCGTGCTGTTTGATATGGAACGAGTGGGCTTTCTGGTGGATGAGGGCGTGCTCCGTCAGCTGAGCGCCTGGTTCAGCCGTGAAATCGAGGAATGCCGCGCCGCCGTGTACGCTTCCGCGGGCGTGGGCGAGTTCAACCTCAACAGCCCCAAGCAGCTGGGCGAGGTGCTCTTTGACAAGCTGGGCCTGCCTGCCCCACAGAAAAAAAGCCAGAGCGGCTATTCCACCACTGCCGAGGTGCTGGAGGGGCTGGCGCCCTATCACCCCATGATCGAGCCGCTGCTTCGCTACCGCAGGATGGCCAAGCTGCAAAGTACCTATGTCGAAGGCCTGACCAAGCTGCGCGGAAGCGACGGACGCGTGCATACCACCTTTGACCAGACCGCTACCGTCACGGGCCGTATTTCCAGCCTGGAGCCCAATCTGCAGAACATCCCCATCCGCACCGAGGAGGGGCGTGAGATCCGCCGCGCCTTTGTGGCGGGCGAGGGAAACGTGCTGCTGGACGCGGATTACAGCCAGATCGAGCTGCGCGTGCTGGCCCATATGAGCGGCGATTCCGCCATGTGCGACGCATTCCGGCGCGGCCAGGACATCCATACCCGCACGGCCGCGGAAATTCACGGCGTGCCCATGGACCAGGTCACCCCTGAGATGCGCCGTTCCGCCAAAGCCGTGAATTTCGGCATTGTGTACGGGATCAGCGGCTTTGGCCTGGCGCGCAACGCACACATCACCCGGCGGGAGGCCGATGGCTTTATCAGAACGTATTTTGAGCGCTACCCCGGCGTGCGCGCCTTCATGGACGCGTGCGTGGAAAAGGGGCGCGCTTTAGGGTATGCCGAAACGCTCTTTGGCCGCCGGCGGGAGCTGTTCGAGCTGGCCAGCCCCAATCGCAACGTGCGCAGCTTCGGCGAGCGCGCCGCCATGAATACGCCTGTCCAGGGCACGGCGGCGGATATCATCAAGCTGGCCATGGTACAGGTGGCACGGCGGCTCGAGGAAGGCGGTTACCGCGCGCGGCTGATTTTGCAGGTGCACGACGAGCTGGTGGTGGAATGCCCCCTCGCAGAGGCGGACGAAGTCAGCGCCCTGGTGCAAAGCACCATGGAGGGCGTGGTCAGCCTCAAGGTGCCGCTGCTGGCCGAGGTATCGCGCGGCAGCGACTGGGAAAAGGCGCATTGATTCCGGAAAGGGTGCTTTTCCGGATCCAGCATAGAAAGGGGTTCTGCAAATGAAGATCATCGGTCTGACCGGCGGTATCGCCTGCGGAAAGTCCACGATCGCAAGCCTTCTGAAAAGCATGGGCGCGTCCATCGTGGATGCGGACGCCATCAACGCTCAGCTCACCGCGCCGGGAGGCGAAGCGCTGCCGCTGATTCATGAAGCGTTCGGTGACTTTGTGTTCTATCCGGACGGAACGCTCAACCGCCCCGTGCTCAGCTCGATTGTGTTTGGGAACGAGGACGCGCTGCAGCGCCTCAACGCCGCTACGCATCCCCTGATTCAGAAGCACATGCTCGAGCAGATCGAAACCTGCCGGAAAATGGGCGCGCTGGTCGTTGTATTGGATGTGCCCCTGCTTTTTGAAGCGGGGCTGAGCAGCCTGGCGGATGTGACCGTGTGCGCCTCCGCACCTGAAGAAAAGCAGATCGAGCGCCTCAAGACCCGCAGCGGCCTGGACCGTGAGCAGGCGCTGCGCCGCATCCACAGCCAGTGGCCCCTTTCGGAAAAGGAGCGCCGCAGCGACATCATCATCCATACCGACAAGCCCATGGAGGAACTTCGCCGCGAGGTGCACGCCCTCTATCTGCAGTGGAGCAACCCGGAATTCTCACTCTGAAAGGAATTGTCATGAACGTTCGTCCCGTCTTTTTCCGCAGCCCGGACGATGACGGCGCGCCGCTGGACTACAGCTATGTGCCTTCCGTCAGCGAAGGCCGGCGCAGGCAGCAGGAGCAGGCGATTCATCAAAAGGACTCGCCCTCTGCCCCCATCGTGCGGCACCGCGCCGCCCCCTACGAACGGGACGCGGTGGATATCTACGGTACGCGGGCCCGAAGGACGCCCGCAGAGCCGGAGGCCTCCACCCGCCGTACCGTGATGAAAAAGCTGCCCTCCGCAGCGGACGGCCCCGCGCCTGCGCAAAGCATCGCCTATCCCGAAGATTATGCCATCCCCGATAACCCGTTCGACCCGCCTCCGGAAGCGCCCCGGCCGCCCCGGCGCACCCGCAGTGCCCGGCCCGCCTCTCAAACCGCAGAGGGTGCCGGGCGGCCCGAATCGGACGGAACCTCTCCGGCCGCGCAAGCCGGGGTGCCTGCCGCAACCACGGTGAATGCCCCCGGCACGGGCGCGCGCATCGCAGTGCCCGCCGATTCGCCCGTCATGGTGACGGAGGACGGCTCACGCTACGAGCCTCCGGCCCGCCCGGACATGCCCGAATGGCTGCGCGTGGCACAGCAGAACAATTTGCCTCTGCGCCGCCCCGAAGGCCCGCGCATACAGGCCGCGCCGCCCTCCCAAGAGGCACCCGCGCCTACGGATCTGCTGGGCCGGCCCCTGCGCCGCCGCACGCCCGCGCAGCCCCGCCCCTCCGGCCCGCTTCCCCAGACCATGGCGGATTACGAGCAGGCGGGCTATCCCCGTCAGCTGCTTCAGGAGCAGCTGCAGCTGGAACGCCGGCAGGCCGAGCAGCCCGTGCACCGGCGGCACGGCGCGCAGTATGCCGTGAGCCGGCAACGCGAAGCCGCCAAAAGCGAGAGCGCTCCTCCGCCCGCTTCACGCCGGTCCTATCCGCCGGACCGTGCCCAATGGGAACGGCGCGAGGCCCGTTCCTCCGCGCCCATACAGGAGACGGCGCAGCCCGCGCCCCAGGCGGACCGGGCGCAGGCCTATGCCGCCGCCGCCCGGTTTGAGCCCGCGGATACCCATCCTGTGCGGGCTTATGCCGCCCGCCTGGGATACGGCGACCTGGACGTTCCCCTGCCGGACCCCTCCGACCCCCTCGAGCCGGATCAGGGCTGGCATGTGGAGGAGGAGGAAGAACAGGAACCGCACCGCGCCCGGATTTCCATCCCGTGGCTGGGCATCGCGGCGTTTGCATGCGTGTTTGCGGCCATCGGGCTGTGGATTGCCCGCATGAGCATGGACCGGCAGACCGAGCAGGTGCTTGCCGCCCGCGCGGCCCAGGAGGAGGCGATCCGGGAGGCCCATCCCCTGCGCTATGAGGAACTTATTGAGGAGAAGGCCGGCAAATACAACCTTTCTCCCGCCTTTGTGGCGGCCATCGTGCTCAACGAGAGCTCCTTCCGGCCCGACGCGGAAAGCAGTGTGGGCGCTCGGGGCCTGATGCAGCTGATGGAGGACACCGCCGGCTGGATCTATGAAAAGATGGGCGGCTCCGGAGCGTACAGCTTCGACAGCATGTACGACGCGGAAACCAACGTGGAATATGGCTGCTGGTATCTGAACTTTTTGAGCGAACGCTTCCGGGGCGACCCGGTGCTGGTGGCCGCCAGCTTCCACGCGGGCCAGGGCGAGGTGCAGAACTGGCTCAACGATTCGCGCTACAGCCAGGATGGCCTGACCATTGCGCTGGAGAACATGATCGACGGTCCTACCAAGCAGTACGCCACCCGTGTCCTGAACGACTATGCCGCCTATAAGCGGATCTATTACGAAGCCACGGAGGATGATGCATGAAACGAGTTCTTTGCCTGCTGCTTTGTCTGATGCTTGTGCCCCTGTCCGCCTTCGGCGAAAACGTCGAGGACTCTCTCATTGTGGGCATGATTTCCACCCGCACCACGGAGATTCGTCCCCTCACGCCGCAGGAACGCGATATCGTGTCCCTGTATGGCGTGGTGTATGAAAGCCTGGTCACCGTGGACGACAACGGCCTGCCTCAGCCCCTGCTGGCCGAAAGCTGGACCGAGAGCGGCGGGGGCCAGACCTGGACCTTCACCCTGCGCGAGAACATCACCTTTTCGGACGGCACGCCGCTCACCGCGCAGGACGTGGTAGCCAGCGGGCAGTATATCCTGAACCTGGCCAAGAACGACCAGGGCCTGGACCGCGGCTTTTACGGCAACATCCGCTATATGGTGTCCTCCTTCACCGCGCAGGATGACCGCACCGTGGTGGTCAAGGCCGCGCGCGATTATTACGGCCTGCTTTACAGCATGACCTTCCCCGTGGTGCCGGCCTCCCAGGTGGAAATGGCCAACCCCGTGGGCACGGGTCCCTATGTCATCAGCAGCTTTGAGCCTGCCAGCTACATGCTTCTCAGCGCCAACCCCGCCTGGTGGCAGACCCAGCCCCAGGTGCAGGAAATCACCGTTACCTTCTATCCCAACAACAAGGACATGATCAACGCCTATGAGTACGGCCGCGTGGATACGGTGTTCACCCGTTCGGTGGCGGCCGCGCAGTACAAGAGCGGCATCAATTCGCTTTCCATTTCCTATTCGACGCGCCAGCTGGAGGTGTTGCTCATCAACCACCGCGAGCGTTCCTTCCCGCTGGACAGCCTCAAGGTGCGCCAGGCCATCCGCTATGCCATCAACGTCGATTCCATCTCGCAAAACGTCTATATGGGCATGACCACCGACGCCGATACCCCCATTCCGTCGGACAGCTGGCTGTACTACGATCAGGAGAGCACCTTCGTCTACAATCCCGACAAGGCGAAGGAGCTTTTGGCCGAGGATGGCTGGGTGGATCTGGATGGCAACGGAATTCTGGACAAGCCAGTGGAAGGCGCAGAGGAGCCCAAGCATCTGGTGCTGGGCCTGTGGGTGTATGAGGACCCGGAAAACGATGTGCGCTTTGAAACCGCCAACATGATCTCAGACATGCTCGCGGAGGTGGGCATCAGCATCCATATTGAAACCGTCAGCTATGACGAGTGCAAGACCGTGCTGGAAAACGGAGGATTTGACCTGGCGCTGTGCTCCTTCCAGATGGACGTGGTGCCGGACGTGGGATTCTTCCTGCGAAAAGGCAACGACCAGAATTATGGCCGCTACAACTCCAGCGAGATGACCTCGCTGATTGACACCCTGCGCACCCAGGAAAACCAGGCGGATTTCGCCTATACCAGCCAGGCCATTCAGCAGCAGTTCGCGGCGGACGTGCCCTTCATCTGCCTGTTCTACCGTACAGGCGCCATCCTGACGCGCAAGATGTTCACCACCGTGCGTTCCATCCGGGAATTTGAATTGCTGCGTGGCATCGAAGCCTTTGGCCGCTGAGGAGGTGAACGCCGTGAGCCGGAAACGTCCGTTAGCCGTGCTGCTGGCGGTGCTGCTGCTGGCCGCGCCCGGTGCCCGGGGTACCTCCTACGAGGACCTGGACGAGGAAGTTCTCGCCGCCCAGGAAAGGGCTACCGCGACGCCTGACCCTGCCGCCACGCCCGTGCCGCCGGAACAGGTATATGCCATTTCGGATGTGGATAATCCTGGCGAGGAGGGGGAAACCCGCATCGAGGAAGGCACACGGCCGGATTTTGTGGAAAAGCTGCTGGAGGTGGCGCGGGGCGAGCTGGGCTATGCCGAGGGGCCTCACAGCTTCACCAAATACGGCCTGTGGAGCGGAGACGCCAACGCTGAATGGTGCGCCGAGTTCATCTGCTGGTGCGTGGACCAGGTGGACCAGCGCTACGGCACCAACCTGCTCGATGTGGTCTATCCCAACTACAGCGGCCAGAACACCGGGCGAGACTGGTTCATCGAGCGGGGCCGCTTCGTCTACCGCAAGGGCAACTGTCCGGACTGGGGCTACCAGTGGCTGCTGGGCAGCGATCATCTGCTTCAGAAAAACGAATACATCCCCCGCGCGGGCGACCTGGTGTTCTTCAGCTACAACGAGGCCGGGGATACCGAGCATGTGGCCCTGGTGGAATACTGCACCCGGGATGCCGAAGGCAACGTCATCATCCACGTCATTGAGGGCAACAACCCCTCCAGCGTACAGCGCAACAGTTACTCGCTCAACAACAGCCAGGTGCTGGGCTTTGGCGCGTGCGAGGATGTGGTGGGCACCACCATGCGCTATGGCAACCGGGGCGACAAGGTGCTCTGGCTCCAGCAGGCGCTACATACCCTGGGCTACCTGGAGGAAAAGCACCTCACCGGCGCGTTCGGCGGCAACACGCGTCGCGCCGTGATGGACTTCCAGGCCGGCATGGAGGGAAAAACCGTCAATGGCCTGGCGGACCGCGAAACCCAGCAGGCCATTGCCGCCGCGCTGGCAGAAATGGCCTACAATGACCCCAACAGCTGGCTGGTGACCGATTAGAGGCCCCGGCCCAAAGGAGACAGCCATGTCCTTCGCCCATTTGCATCTGCATACCGAATACAGCCTCCTGGACGGGGCCAACCGCATCAAGCCCCTGGCCAAGCGCCTTAAGGAGCTTGGCTTTACGCATGCCGCCGTGACCGATCACGGCGTGATGTACGGCGCCATCGACTTCTATAACGCCTGTCTGGAGGAGGGGATCACCCCCATCATCGGGTGTGAGGTATATATCTGTCCCGACCGCTTTGAAAAGCACGGCGCGGCGCGTGAATACAGCCACATGATTCTGCTGTGCGAAAACCAGACCGGCTATCACAACCTGGTCAAGCTCGTCAGCGCGGGGTTTACGGAGGGCTTTTACTACAAGCCGCGCATCGACTATAACCTGCTCAGGCAGCATACCGAGGGGCTGATCTGTCTGTCGGCGTGCCTCAGCGGCGATTTGCCCAAGCTGCTGTTGCAGGGCCGCACGGAGGACGCGAAAAAGTATGCGCTTGAGATGCAGGCGCTTTTCGGCAAGGGCAATTACTTTGTGGAAATCATGGACCATGGCCTGCCGGAGGAGCGCATGGTGCTCCCCCGCCTCAAGGCGCTGGCACGGGAGACGGGCATTCCCCTGGTAGCCACCAACGACTGCCACTATCTCTACCGCGAGGACGCGGCCGCCCAGGAGGTGCTCATGTGCATCCAGACGGGCAAGACGCTCCAGGACGAGACGCGCATGCGAATGGAAACCGAGGAACTCTATGTCAAGAGCGAGGCGGAAATGCTCTCGCTCTTTGCCGACTGTCCGCAGGCCGTGCATCAGGCGGGTGAGATCGCCGCGCGCTGCCAGGTGACATTTGAATTCGGCAAGCTTCATCTGCCCCGCTTTCCCATCGAAACAGGTGAAACGGCGCTGGAAATGCTCACCCGCCTGTGCCGCGAGGGCCTCAAGGCGCGCTATCCCGATCAGGCGAATGACCCCCGGAGTGAGCCGTCCACGCGCCTTGCCTATGAGCTGGACATGATTTCCCGCATGGGGTATGTGGACTACTTCCTCATCGTGTGGGACTTTATCGACTACGCCAAGCGCAACGGCATCATGGTCGGTCCCGGCCGTGGCAGCGGCGCGGGCAGCATCGTGGCCTATACGCTGGGCATCACCATGCTGGACCCGCTCAAATACAACCTGCTCTTTGAGCGTTTCCTGAACCCCGAGCGCATGAGCATGCCCGACCTGGACATCGACTTCTGCTATGAACGCCGGCAGGAGGTGATCGATTACGTGGCGCGCAAATATGGCGCGGATCACGTCTCGCAGATCATCACCTTCGGCACCATGAAGGCCAAGGCCGTGGTGCGAGACGTGGGCCGCGTGCTGGGAATGAGCTATGCCTCCGTGGATCAGGTGGCCAAGGCCATTCCCTTCGCGCTGGACATGACGCTGACCAAGGCGCTGGAAATCAGCCCGCAGCTCAAGCAGCTGGCCGAGAGCGACCCGCAGGTGCGGCGACTTCTGGACATGTCGCTCACGCTGGAGGGCATGCCCCGCCATGCCAGCACCCATGCGGCCGGCGTGCTGATTACCGCCAAACCCGTGACCGAATACGTGCCCTTGCAGCTTAATGACGACGTGATCACCACTCAGTACCCCATGGGTACGCTGGAGCGGCTGGGCCTTTTGAAAATGGACTTTCTGGGCCTGCGCACGCTGACGGTCATCCGCGATACGCTGGATATGATGCACGCGCAGGGGGTGGACATGAAGCCGGAGGACATCCCGCTGGACGACGCGGAGGTCTACCGCATGATCTCCGCGGGCGACACCGACGGTGTGTTCCAGCTGGAATCCGGCGGGATGCGGCTGTTTTTGCAGAATATGAAGCCCTCCTGCTTCGAGGATATCATCGCTGCCATCTCCCTCTACCGTCCGGGGCCGATGGAGTCCATCCCCCGCTACATCGCAGGCAAGACGGACCCCTCGACCGTGCATTATGAAACGCCGCTGTTGCGCCCCATTCTGGAGGTAACCTACGGCTGCATGGTGTATCAGGAGCAGGTGATGCAGATCGTGCGCGACCTGGCGGGATACAGCCTGGGCCGCAGCGACCTGATGCGCCGCGCCATGGCGAAAAAAAAGCGCGATGTGATGGCCAAGGAGCGCGAATACTTCATTGACGGCATGACGGACGAGGCGGGCAACGTAGTCATCGACGGGGCGGTGCGCCGCGGCGTGCCCCGTGCAGTGGCAGAGAAGATCTTCGACGAAATGAGCGCCTTTGCCAGCTATGCTTTCAACAAAAGCCATGCCGCGGCCTATGCCATGGTGGCTGTGCAGACCGCCTGGCTCAAGCGCCACTACCCCGTGCCATTTATGGCTGCGACGCTCAACTCCATGATGGATAATGCGGACAAGGTGGCCGGCTATATCCAGTATTGCCGTCAGAACGGCATTCCCGTGCTCAAGCCGGACGTCAATAAAAGCGTATGGCGCTTCAGCGTGGACACCGACAAAAACGGCACTCCCGGCATCCGTTTCGGCCTGGGCGGCATAAAGAATGTGGGGCACGGCGCGGTGGAGCTGATCGAAAAGGAACGCGCTCACGGGGCTTTCGCCAGCATCTTCGATTTTGCCGAACGGGTCAGCGGGGAGATGCTCAACAAGCGCACCGTGGAAAGCCTCATCAAGGCGGGCGCATTCGACGGGCTGGGCCTCAACCGTGCACAGCTGCTCAGCGTGTACGAGCGTCTGATGGACGACGCGGCGCAGAAGCGGCGTCAGAATGTGGCAGGGCAGATGTCGCTGTTCGATATGGGGCTGGGGGCAGGCGCGCCCTCGGGCATAATGTACGATGTGCCGCCCATGGAGGAACATCCGCGCAAGGCGCTTTTGAGCATGGAGCGGGAAATGACGGGCGTGTACATCACCGGCCATCCGCTGGACGAGGCGGCGGATCTGCTTCGCTCGGGCTTTACCACCGTAGCCGACGTGCGCGAAATGGCCGAGGGCGAGGAGCACGGCGCAGACTATGACGGCGCGCAGGTCAGCATGGCGGGCATCCTGACCCTGTGCAAGGGCAAGATCACCAAGAAGGGCGCGATGATGGGCATCCTTTCCTTGGAGGATCTGACCGGGCAGATTGAGGGGCTGGTGTTTCCCAAGGTGTACGAGCGCTACGTACCCCTGCTGAATGTGGACAGCCTGGTCATTCTCGATGGAAAGCTGTCCTTTCGGGAGGAGGAAGAACCCAAACTGCTGGTGGACGCCGTGCGGCCGCTGGACGAGCGCAACGCTGCCCAGCGCATGGCAGAGCCGCTCAAGATGGCTTCCGCTCGGACGGAACCCCGGCGGGACGTGCGCCCGGCGCGGGGGCATGCCCCCGCGGAAGCGCCCGCTCTGACCGACGCGCAGCTTGCCAAGCGCGCCGGACGAAAGCTCTATGTGCTTGCGCCCAGCCGCGCGGAAATGGAGGGCATCAAGGCCGAATGCGCCGCGCACCCCGGCGATGTGCCCGTGTATGTAAAACTCAAGGATGAAGGCATCGCCCTTCTGCTCAACCGGATGTTCTGGTGCGATGGGGAGGCGGAGACGCTATCCCGGCTTCGCGGGCGTTATGGCGAGGACGGTGTGGTGTTGCGGGAATAAAAATATCGCGTATCGTTTTCAATTTCATCACACATTCGCCACATTTGTCTGGTAAGCTGTGCATGTCATCAGAAGACGGGATGCGAATTACCCCCTCACATCCCGTGGACCGGTGACCTCCGTAGACCGGGCCGGATCAGAGGTAATCCGGCCGGGTATCCAAATTCCTCCTTTTCCCCTTGCCACAGGGGGAAACCCCTGGACGCCCTCCGCTGCAAAACGCACGGAGGGCGTTTTCATGGCCGGAAAACGCATTTTTCACCACGCGTGGAAGCTTTCCCAATTTTTTTGTTCAGACCCCTTGACAAGGCAGGGGAAAATGAGTACAATAATCATCGTCGCCTGTGCGGGCTGATGTGACGGGGTGTAGCGCAGTCTGGTAGCGCACGTGCTTTGGGAGCATGGGGCCGGGGGTTCGAATCCCTTCACCCCGACCAGAAACGCGGCACCAACAGCGTGGCTCCTTGGTCAAGTGGTTAAGACACCGCCCTTTCACGGCGGCTACAGGGGTTCGAATCCCCTAGGAGTCACCATTTTTCCTTACAATGGCTATGGGCCTTTAGCTCAGTTGGTTAGAGCGGCCGGCTCATAACCGGTTGGTCCGGGGTTCAAGTCCCTGAAGGCCCACCAGCATTATGGCCCGGTAGTTCAGTTGGTTAGAATGCCAGCCTGTCACGCTGGAGGTCGAGGGTTCGAGCCCCTTCCGGGTCGCCATCTTCTTTGCCGTGGGCTGTGCCGGTGTAGCTCAATTGGCAGAGCAGCTGATTTGTAATCAGCAGGTTGCGGGTTCAAGTCCCATCGCCGGCTCCACTTTCCACCTTTGGAAAGAACATGGGTAGGTTCCCGAGTGGCCAAAGGGAGCAGACTGTAAATCTGCCGTCGCAGACTTCGGTGGTTCGAATCCACCCCTGCCCACCAAAAGTCCTTCTCTCCGCCGGAGAAGGCATCATGCGGGAATGGCGGAATTGGCAGACGCGCTAGATTCAGGTTCTAGTGAGGGTTTTCTTCATGCAGGTTCAAGTCCTGTTTCCCGCACCAAACCAATATAATCCGAACTTGTTTCCGATAGGAAATGGGTTCGGATTATTGGTTTTTTTCGATCCGTATGAAAGTACCTACTTTCGCAACGGGGTAAGGCGCAAGTCTGTCTCCAAGCCAAGGGGCCTTCGGAAGAAGCAATAATTCCATAGACGCAAAAAAGGCGGACGCAGCCGTTTTCACGGTGCGCCCGCCCTTTCTTTCGTCCTTACTCTGCCTTGACCTCCTGCTTTTCCAGTTCCCTTTGCTTCTTCCATTCAGCAAATTCCCTCTGGCCTTCCTCACTTTCATAGAAAGCAAGAACATCCGGCAGGATGCAGCGTGCTATCGCCTCGATCCGGTGCTGGGGAATGCCTGTGTTGTTCGTGAGCTTTTTTCTTCCGCCCAAATGTACCTCCTTTCTTGAGAAACTGGCTATCGCTGGGGAGCTTTGGCAGACTGCTCCCTCTGCCGCTCTTGAAACGCCTGTCTGATCTCCTGAGGAATACTTTCCACAAATCGTCGGAGCCGCTCGTTTTCCTTTTTCAGCTCCAATACTTCCACCCGCTTTTGGATGCTCTTTTCGTCGTTGACTTTTTGTTTCAGGCCCATGTTCTCCTGCGTCAAGTAGTCAATGGTGGCTTGATACTTCTTCATCTGTCCCAGATGCCTTTCCAGCCGGGCGAAATACGGTCCTACCATTTCCAGTGCCTCGTCCCGCTTTTTCCCTGCATTTAGTCCGCCAATTTCGCTTATCGCCTTTTCAATAGCCCGCTGCCGGCGGGTGAGGTCCACAGACTGCTTGAACAGCCATGTGGGAATGTGTCTGCGCTTTGTCACCAGCGCGCTCTCGCCCCGTTTGAGGACCGGGAAAGCCTTTTTCATGTGCGCGTGAAACTCATCTTGCCATTGGGACAACTGCGCCCGGTTACCCAGAATCTCCTTGGCCGACAGCCGGCCGTCCTTCGTGATCGGTGTAAAGCACAGGTGAAGGTGCGGAGTTTTCTCATCCATATGTACCACAGCAGAAAAGATGTTACCCCCTCCCACTTTCTTCTCCATGAAGGCCACCGCTTCGGTGAAATAGGCTTGTACCTCCTGCTTGCTTCTGCCTGTAAAAAATTCCGGGCTGGCGGTGATGAGGGTGTCCACAAACATGGTGCTGTCCTTTCGGAGGCGGCACCCCGCCGTTTTGATGCGAATGTTGATTTCCTTTCGGTACTTCTGTGCGGGCTGGATGATGTGGAAATTGTCCTTGCTTTTGCTGATGTCAATGTCCGGGTTGCTGGCGTACCTCTCCTTTGTGCGCTCGTGATGGGCTTCCAAGGCTCCTGCCGGCCCTGCCTTGTGCTTGGCAAAGCGAAGGATTGCGTGCTGTGCTTTATGCGTCATCAAACTCCTTTCCTCCATCCATCCAAATTCCCTGATGACCAGTTCATATTGGGATTGGATAGATGGATAATAAATTGTTCTTTTTGATTTTTGTTTTTCTAACTACTGTCCGGTTTCCGTACTTCTCAAGGGAGATTTCCGTACTTCACGGGTATGGTTTTCAGCCCTCCGGCGTACCATGGCCGGATTTCTTGAAGTCGGCATCTGGAACTGCTTCATGCCATTTTGGGTAAATCCGATTGGGCTTTCCACATCCCTGCTTGCGGATCTCCAGCAGCCCGGCGTATTGGAGTTCCCGCAGGGTATCCACAGCTTTTTGCCGTCCGCAGTGAAGTAAGGTCGTTACCTCATTGATGGGATAGTAGAGATAAACTCGGTCGTATTCGTCAGCCCAACCATTTTTGCGGGAAAGGCCGGCACGGCGCAAAACCATGGCATAGAGGATTTTCGCCTCGTTGCCAAGCAAACGGTAGCCGGGCAATTCAAACAGGAAGTTGGGAAGCTGTGTAAAGCTGATGGCTCTGGGTTTCTGGTGCAAGTAAATGTACTTTGTCATAATGCCTCCTTGTAGAAAAGTCGAAGCCGTTTTTCGGGGTGGGACGTATCAACGTATGGGGTAAGAAGTTTGCAAGTCCGGAAGCCTTGATTTTTATGCCTTTTCGTAAGCCGACTTTTCTACGTTTGACCTCCGCCTCCGGGCATAGGCAGCCTTCTGCCTTCGCTGCATCGCCGCCCGGCAGTCGGGGCAGTATTTCGCATTGTTGGAAGTCGAAGAAAAGGTCCTGCCGCACACACGGCAGCGTTTTGCCGTCTCCCGCCGAAACAGCTTCGCCTCCAGCCCCCTGGCCGCCTCATCTTTCAGCACCACCTGGCAAAAGAACGCACAGATGACAGAAAACGAAGTGATCTGAGGACAAACCACTTCCTCGCCATCATCCAGGTAGAGACAGTTGCCGTTATCGTAGAAACCACAATGAGCTCTGATCAGCCGCACCGCCTCCCGGCGCTGTTTTGCATCCATGCGATACAGCGAACCGTTTCCTTCCCGCTCCATGAGCGGTAAGTCTTTCATCCGAAGCATACAGCCTCCTTTCTGAATTTGGGTACAGAAAAGCCACGCCCGCCATTTTCCGGCTTGCGTGGCTTTACTGCCCTTCCTCGTTTTCGTATCGAACGAACCGTTTCTTGATTGCCTCCATGCGCTTGATCACAGCGCTATGGGTTTTGTAGCCCAGCTTATCCGCTATCTCCTGATAGCCATATCCCTCTCCCCGCAGTTCCAGAATCGTTCTGTCCCTTTCAGGCAGAGCGGCCTTGAAACGGTTGCAGAAGTCTTTCTCCGCCGCCTGTTCCGCAACGTCTCCCTCCGGGGCGGGGAGCGAATGGATCTTGCTGTCCTTGTCCTCCATGCATGCTTCCAGCGAAACGGTCCGCACCCGTTTTGACCGGGTGTGATACCACTTGCGCAGGAAGTCCTTGCGGACATGGGTATCCCATTTCTCGAAATCTTCGTCGCAGGGCATTTCCCGCACCGCTTCCAGGATTGGCCCCCAACCCTGCTCCCCGATGGTTTGTTCCACCACCTGCTTCATCATCGCCTGTACGTCGTCCGCCTCAAAGAAGGGGATTAAGAAGTTCGGTGGCAGGCGGAACAGCTTTTGCACACCCCAGCCCCACACGCGCTCCACTCCTTTGGCCCACAGGGGGAGGGCGTAGGACAAACGCCATGCCGGGGAATTGGCTGTATAGTGTTCTTTCCATCCACCGAAGCCCAAGAGAGGGAAGACCATCGAGGCTACAGCATCCATGATTTCGCTTGGAAACTGCTGGCTCAAGAGAATTCTGTGCCATTCGGGGGAGTTGTTCAAAGTGCCCAAACTGCGGGGCAGCCTGCGAAGCGTGGGATATCGGGAGAGTACATCGCAGGGCAGCAGGTATGCAAGGGGTAAGTAGCGGACGGGGCTATCATACGGGAATTGGTATGTGATGGGAATAAAAGAAAACCTCCTTTCTGAAATCAGATTGTACGATAGCCTCTAATAATTAACGACACAAGGGCGCACTCTTTGTTCCTGATATTCACAATCTTCTGCAAATCTATTTTATGTCTCCATTGCATCCGTCCACATCTCGCACTGGCTCATCACGGTCTGTACCGCATCCTCCATGCCCTCCGGCGGATACTTGTGCTTTTTGAGGAGTCGCTTTACCAACCGACGCATACCGGCCCGGGCGCTCTCCTTCTTCTGCCAGTCAATGGTGCGATTCTTGCGCAGCAGGTTGGTCAGTTCCTTGGTGATCGCAATCAGCTCATCGCGTTCGTAGAAATCCTTGATCGCCTGCGGTTTGGTGATCGCATCGTAAAAGGCCAGTTCCTCCGCGGTGAGCCCCAGCTTTTCACCCTCTGCATGAGCGGTGGACATTTCCTTGGCCAGCTTGAGAAGTTCCTGAATCACTTCTTCGTTGGTCAGCATCCCGTTGAGATACCGGTTCATGGCGCTCTGGATGATCTCGGAGAATTTTTCCGATTTCACCAGATTGGTGCGCCGGTAGATGGAGACCTGCTCCGCAATCAGCTTTTTCAGCAGCTCGACGGCCAGGTTCTTCTCCTTCATGCCAGCGATTTCTTCAAGGAATTTTGGGTCAAAGAGGGAGAACTCCGTGCCCACATCGGAAAACAGGTTGATGACGCCTTCGCTCTGAATGCTGTGCTTCAACAGCTCGTTGATGCGCTGGTTGACCTCCGGCAGCGTGAATTTCTTCCCGGTTCCTCCGGTTGTGAGCCGCACCAGCATGGTGCGCACCGCCTCAAAATAGGCCGCTTCAAACCGAGTCCGCTCATCCACCATGCTGCTGCACAGGGAAAGGGCCTGCCGAAGCAGAAGCGCTTCCTTGATGTAGACGTTCTGCGTCTTTTCGCTGTCGGGCAGGCCGCGTTCAGCCACCGATTGACCCAGCAGGAAGTTGACGCCCCCGCTGATCATCCGCGCCTTTTCCAGATCGTCCCCTGTCAGGAAGCCGGTGTAGTCAAATCCGTGGAAGAGATCGCGGCAGACTTCCAGCTTTTCCAGGAACTTGGGATAGGCCGCCTTGCCCACGTCGGGGTCTCCGTAGTTCTTCTTGTCCCGGACGGTGTAGTCGTTCATGGCCTGCTTGAGCGCGGCAGCGATGCCCACATAGTCCACCACCAGGCCGCCCTCCTTGTCCCGGAAAACGCGGTTTACCCGGGCGATGGCCTGCATCAGGTTGTGTCCGACCATGGGCTTGTACACGTACATGGTGGCCAGGGACGGCACGTCAAAGCCGGTGAGCCACATGTCCACCACGATGGCGATTTTCAGCGGGGAGTCGTTGTCCTTGAATTTGCGGGCCAGCTCCTCCTTGTGGGCCTTGTTGCCGATGATCTCCCGCCATTCCTCCGGGTCGTTGTTTCCCTGGGTCATGACCACGCCGACCTTTTCCGTCCAGGCCGGGCGAAGCTCTAGGATGCGCTTGTAAATCTTCATGGCGATGGGGCGGGAATACGCCACGATCATGGCCTTGCCCGTGAGCAGATGGGCGCGGTAGTTTTCGTAATGGTCCAGTATGTCATCCACCAGCGAGGCGATGGTCTGGTCCGCCCCCAGAATGGCCTCCATCTGGCCCAGTTCCTTTTTGCTCTTTTCGATGACGTAAGGGTCGGCATTCTCCGCCATCAGCTCATATTCCGCGTCGATGAGCTTCAGGGTGTTCTCGTCGAGCTTCAGGTGGATGACCCGGCTTTCGTAGTAGACCGGGCGGGTGGCGCCGTCCTCCACCGCCTGGGTCATGTCGTAGATGTCGATATAGTCGCCGAACACATCCCGGGTGCTGCGGTCCTTGGCAGAGATGGGCGTGCCGGTAAAGCCGATGTAGGTTGCGTTTGGCAGGCTGTCGCGGATGATGCGGGCCGTGCCGATGGAGGTTCGCACTTCCAGCTCGCCCTTTTCATTCTGGCGGGTGACCACCTTTTCGGTGAGGCCATACTGGCCCCGGTGGGCCTCATCCGCCATGACCACGATGTTCCGGCGCTCCGACAGGGGCTCTCCGGTTTCCTCGAACTTCTGCATGGTGGTGAAGATGATGCCGTTGGCCTGGCGGCCCGCCAGCAGCTCCTGCAAATGCTGGCGGCTTTCGGCCTGCTGGGGCGTCTGGCGCAGGAAATCCCTGCAACGGGAGAACTGGCCGTAGAGCTGGTTATCCAGGTCGTTGCGGTCGGTGATGACCACAATGGTGGGGCTTTCCAGCGCCTTTTGCAGGTAATGGGCATAGAACACCATGGACAGGGATTTTCCGCTGCCCTGGGTATGCCAGAACACGCCGCCCTTGCCATCGGTGACGGTGGCATGCCGGGTGGATTCGATGGCCTTTTTCACGGCGAAATACTGATGGTAGCCCGCCAGAATCTTGAAGGTGTTGGCACCGTCCACATTGAAGCAGATGAAGTTGCGGAGGATGTCCAGAAACCGCGCCTTTTCAAAGATGCCCTCAAAGAAGGTGTCAAATTGGGCATGCTGGGTGTTTTCGTAGCTGCCGTCTTTGGTCTTCCACTCCATGAAGCGGTCCTCGCCGGAGGTGATGGTGCCTGCCTTGGAGGTGGTCAGGTCGCTCATGACGCACACCTGATTGTAGATGAACAGCGACGGAATCTCGTGCATGTAGTTGCGCAGCTGCCGGTAGGCGGCGGAGGCGTCCGTCTCCTCGCGGGAGGGGGACTTGAGCTCCACCACCACCAGAGGCAGGCCGTTGACAAACAGCACCACGTCGGCCCGTTTTTCGCTGTTTTCCACCACCGTCCACTGGTTGACGGCGGTAAAGCGGTTGTTCTCCGGGCGCTGGTAATCCACCAGGTACACCAGACCCGCGCGCTCCTCGCCCTTCACCACGAACTTGACCGGCACGCCGTTTTGCAGATAGTCGGTAAAGACCATGTTTTTCTGCAGGAGGGAGCCGGAGGCAAAGTTTTTGAGCTTATACACCGCATCGTCCAGCGCCGCCTGGGGCAGGGCGGGGTTGACCGCTCGCAGCGCGGGTAGCAGCTCATCCTCATACAGGGGCGAGTGGTAGTCACGCTCAATATCCGGGCCGTAGGCATAGGAGTAGCCCAGTATCTGGGTAAAGAGCTGCAAGACGGCGTTTTCGTAGTTGGATTCGGTGAAGGGCATGGTGGGTCACCTCTTGTGTATATCAGATTCACCATTGGAATTGCAATACCATCTATCGAATATGCACTTGTTCTGTGTCGAATTTGTATCTACTAACAAAAGGGCATGGGTATCTTTGGCAATTCTATATTTCTGATATTCGATTACTTTTCCTTCTTGATACCAGGCAAGACAGCAAATTGTCGCGCTGACATATACATGGATTCCTCCTGCATATGAATATGGGCCTTCTTCAGTAAAACCAATCAGTTTATTAATGTCATTCTGAAAATGGGCTGATCGCGTATCATTGCGCGTTTTTACTTCTACAACAAGGAGATTGTTCTCGCTATTTCCCCGTTGATGTACAATCACATCAGGGAAATTAAACCGTTTTCCTTTCAAAGATTTTGGTTCAGTACCCCTTCTGTTGTACTCACAATCGACATGATAGCCGCATTTTTCAAAGTTCTGTGCGACATAAAGCCCGAGCCTGAAAACGATGGAACGCTCACTGCATTGCTTCTCAATTATAGCAAAATCCTTATGGTATAATGTAGCAATCGCTTCTTCAAATTTTCTTCTGGCAAACTTGAAATTTTCATCCATTTTATCTCACCTTTATGTTTGGTACTCAACGCTCTAACCCTCTGCAAATACGCGATAATTCAGCTGGATGTCCGGGGTTATAGGTATAGCACTGGATTGGTTTTTCGTAGACGGATTTGGCGAAGGGAATGCGGATTACTTCGATATTATACAAACGCTTCAAATTTAATATCCTCTAATCTTGTGTAGCATACTGCTTAGTTTATCATTTAGCTTTATAAATTCCAAAAGATACTCCTCTGTTATTTCAAACTGGATATTCCCGCCTTTTATCGGTTTTTTTGTTGCAAGTACCTGCTGGTTTAAAGAACTTGTAATTCTGTAACTATGGATAATTCTGTTTCTTCGTTTAATAAGCTCTACAAATAGATTTTCAACTTCACTTCCGCACTGCGTCGATATCACATTATGTACGCTTTCCTTTAGTATCCCTGATTCGAGATCGGTAAGATGATACCAATCATATTTTCCCGTAATATCCATTCGCAGTATTGTTTCAATAATAAATGCATTATTAGAGTTAAACACGCATAATGCTGTACCTAAAAGCTCTCGATAATATTTTTCAGGGAGAGATTGCTTCGAATAATCTTCGTACATCTTCTCATATCTCCTGATACTTAATTACAGTATGCTTTTTATAATTCAATTTCGCCAGACATCAGCTTAGGTAGCAAAGTATCCCGTAATATTGCAAGTCGTTGGTTTTCCATTATATTTCTTAGTATAGCTTACCAGATACACCAGCCCCGCGTGCTCCTCGCCCTTCACCACGAACCTGACCGGCACGCCGTTTTGCAGATAGTCGGTAAAGACCATGTTTTTCTGCAGGAGGGAGCCGGAGGCAAAGTTTTTGAGCTTATACACCGCATCGTCCAGCGCCGCCTGGGGCAGGGCGGGGTTGACCGCTCGCAGCGCGGGTAGCAGCTCATCCTCATACAGGGGCGAGTGGTAGTCACGCTCAATATCCGGGCCGTAGGCATAGGAGTAGCCCAGTATCTGGGTAAAGAGCTGCAAGACGGCGTTTTCGTAGTTGGATTCGGTGAAGGGCATGGTGGGTCACCTCTATTCTTTAAGTGATGAAGTAATGATTTGCGTAAGCGTAGGAATAAATGGGCCAAAGACAGTCATATGATTTGCTGCACTTTGTATAAAATCATTATACTTTTCGGCCAATCCTTTCTTGCCCATGTTTTGTTCCATCGCTTCAATTCTTGTCAATATTTCTTCTGCATTTTCTAATGTTTGAGCTATTCTTTTCAACTCCTGCATAACTGAATCACCATTATATGCTGTCTGCTTTTTTACTGTAAGTTGATAGTGGTTCGGTATGCTACCCATTCCTGCACAAAACAAACAGTCTGTTATAATGTAACATTCTAAAACACCAGAAGGAAGGGATCTCTCAATTATATCTCCCTCCACTATTTCTAAAGAAGCATCATCAATCAATATTTTTGATGGGAAGAATGCAGCTTCAATATTTGCAGTAATATCTGTATTTTGTTTAATCAACTTTACAGATTCTCTTGGAACTCCTGCCATTATCATGTTATCACCTCATATAATTTGAATCTCTCCGGACATTAACTTGGGCAGCAAAACATCTCTTAATTCGGCAAGGCGCTCGTTCTCCAATCCGTTGGAATATACTTTTGAAAATACCGTTTGACAGAAGATATCAAACTTATCAACCAGCTCCGCAGGAGCAATATGAATTGGTTCAGTTTCGATAAAGCCATTAAGGTCAAGGTTCTTTATTCCGGTTGTTCCATTTTCATAAGAGAAAAACACGCTCATATCATAGAGATACTGCCAATAGTGATATACATACATACTATAACCGGCCTTTGGCTTTAAAGCCTTGCAGAAATTGGTACAAACCATTTTTTTACCAAAACGATTTAATAGAGCAGTTGAAATAATGGCGGCGCGACCGGTAGATTGAGTGGGACTACCTCCGGAGATTTCAACTACAATATCGCCATCCACAAGTTGTTTGGCTGCATAGTTTTTGGGGAGAATATACCGAGTGGGTATTTTGCCTTTATTACCTGCTCGAATTTCTGGAATATCCGTACCGCGAATGCAATAAACCATCTCCGAATTGTTGCCAGAAGGTGAGTCTTTTCCCCAATCGCCACTGATTGTTTTTGTGATGAGATCAGAAAAAGTTCCTTTCCGCCACGATGGGACATCGGGATTTTCGATAAACCATTTTTTAAATAGTGTTTGCGCCTGCTGCTCCAAATTCTCGTTGATCTTGTTGTTCAGTTCGATTTTGTCATCGAGAGGGCAAAGCAATGATATGATCTTCTTTTGCTCCTGTAATGAAGGAAGTACTACTCGAAGCTGCTGCAATCTTTTCGTATCAAACTTTCCGGCGCCAATTCCTGTAGTTTCAAGCAATGAAACTAAAGATTTATCATTTCCGCGCAGCCAATAATAAAGAAATTCCGGTAGGACTTCATCATTAGGCTCTATACACTTGGCATCTTGATTGAATGCTACTGCTTTTCTTGTGATGCATATATAACGGCGATTGTATAGGCCGCTACCTCTAACTAAAATTAGAATAGATTTGGGTGGTGCCAGCCTACTTCCATTATTTAAACCAAGTTCAGTAATCTTTGGCTCTGCATCGTCAACCCATCCGTCAGGCATATTTTTTGCGCTAATCCACGGGATTGTCCCATTCCAATATAGCGGATTATTTTTGGAGGGAGTCCCTCCACTGCTCCATTTTGTAAGATCGCCTAAACAAACTTCTTTCCACTCACACCTCATACCCAATCCCCCTCAGCCGCTCTCGGATCTGCGCCTCCAGCTCATGGGACTGCCGGAACATCTCCGACAGCTCCTTTGTCAGCCGGGTCATCTTTTCCTCGAAGGGCTCGCCGTCGTCCTGCTGCTCCTCGATGCCCACATACCGGCCGGGGGTGAGGATGTAGTCCTGCCTGGCGATTTCCTCCGTGGTGGCCACGGCGCAGAAGCCCTTGACATCCTTCAGGGTGCCGTCCACAAAGGCGTTGTAGGTGTCGGCCAGCTTGCGGATGTCCTCGTCGGTCAGCTCGCGCAGTTTGCGGGTCACCATGGTGCCCATCTTGCGGGCGTCGATGAACAGGGTCTTGCCCTTCTGCCGCTTGTTTCTGGCCAGGAACCACAGGGAGACGGGAATCTGCGTGGTATAGAACAGCTGGGACGGCATGGCCACGATGCAGTCCACCAGATCGGCGTTGATGATGTTCTTGCGGATGTCGCCCTCGCCGCCGCTCTGGGAGGAGAGGGAACCGTTGGCCAGCACCATGCCGATGCGGCCGTTTGGCGCAAGGTGCCAGATCATGTGCTGGAGCCAGGCGAAGTTGGCGTTGCCGGCGGGCGGCGTGCCGTACTGCCAGCGCACGTCGTCCAGAAGTTTGTCCTGCCCCCAGTCCGAAAGGTTGAAGGGCGGGTTTGCGAGAATGAAGTCCGCCTTGAGCTGGGGGTGGCAGTCGTTGAAGAAGGTATCGGCGTTGTACTTGCCCAGGTCGGCCTCAATGCCGCGGATGGCCAGGTTCATCTGCGCCATTTTCCAGGTGGTGGGGTTGGAGTCCTGACCGAATATGGAAATCCGGTTGATGTTGCCGCCGTGGTTCTCCACGAACTTGGCCGACTGCACGAACATGCCGCCGCTGCCGCAACAGGGGTCGTAGACACGGCCGTCATAGGGCTGCAAAATCTCCACCAGCGTGCGCACTACGCAGGCGGGGGTGTAGAATTCTCCGGCGAGCTTGCCCTCCTGCTCGGCAAATTTGGACAGGCAGTATTCATAGGTGCGGCCCAGAATGTCCTTGCTGTTGCCGTGCTCCACCATCTGAATGTTGGTGAACAGGTCCACCACTTCACCCAGGCGGCGCTTGTCCAGCTCGGGCCGGGCAAAGTTCTTGGGCAGAATGTCCTTGAGACGCTTGTTTTCCTTCTCGATGCTGCGCATGGCCTCGTCGATGACCGCGCCGATTTCCGGGGTATGCGCCGCGGCCGCGATCACCTTCCAGCGGGCGTTCTCCGGCACAAAGAAGATGTTCTCGGCGGTGTATTCGTCCTTGTCCTCCTCGAAGCCGTCGCCTTCTTCCACCAGTGCATTGTACTTGGCTTCGAAACGGTCGGAAATGTATTTGAGGAAGATCAGACCCAGCACCACGGACTTGTATTCCGAGGCGTCCATATTGCCACGCAGCACGCAGGCCGCATCCCAGATCTGTTTTTCAAAGCCGATGTTGGCATTGGTGTTTGTTGCCATAAATGACGCTCTCTTTCGTTTGTAATTATGGACGGAAGGACATAGCCCCCGAGGCCTCTTGTCCTTCATGAATGCAGGCATGCTCCGGCTTTATTGCTCCGCTGCAACGCCGGACTTCATCCATGCATCCACTTCGCTGATTTTAAATTTCCACAGCCTTCCGATTTTTGCAGCGGGCATGCCTCTTTTATCTATCCAGGCAAGCACCGTATCCCGGCTGATGCCGAGATATTCGCAAATTTCCTTCATGGAGCACCAGCGTTCGATGTAAGCATCCATTGATAAACCCTCGCTTTCGGGCAAATACATTCTTTCCCAGACATCATACTATGAAGTCTGTCTGAAATCAACGATTTTTGAAGGTTTATGTGGGATAAAGAAGTTTATCTTTGATTTCAATGTGCTTGCGACAAATGAAGTGGTTTCTACTGTACCTTGCCCACAGGTACGAAGCATATCCCTGCCCACGCTCTGCAAAACCGGCCGTCATTCTTGCGCATCCCAGGCGGCAATCCCTCCTCCCGTTTTTCTGCCGGTCCAAGCAGGACATAAACCGCATCGCCCGCCCCGCTTCCCCCGTCAGCCGCGCCAGCAGGTATAACACACTACACCTTGCAAGCAAGGTCGTGTGCCAAAGGGGAGGCATAGGCCCCCTTTGGAAACCCCCGGTTTTGCCTGTGTTGGCCTTGGAGCGCATTTCTGCGCCCTCTCCATCCCTACAAAACCCAAAGAAACGGTGCAGGCCTGCGGACCAGAATGAAGTAAGCGGATATAAAAAATCATGCTTTCGGGTTGCTTTCCTTTGATATATGGGTTACAATAAAATCAACCCGTATAGGAGGTTGTTTCATGAAAGAAGTGGGTAAGCGTTTGAAAGCCCTTCGGGAGAGTCTGGGCCTTTCGCAGGTAAAAATGGCCGAGGCCCTGGGCTCCACACAATCCAGCATCAATCGCTATGAGAATGGCCAGTCTACCCCACCCGTGGCGCTGTTCCGCCGTTATGCGGATTACTTTGATGTGTCGCTGGATTATATCTTTGCCCGCACGGACAAGCCACAGGGGATCACCTACGCATTTAAGCCCAAAGCCGCCCCGGAACGGGAAGAAATGCGCCGTTTCATTGAAATGTGTTTTGACCCCCAATCGCCCATGCATGAGAAGCTGAAAGAAACCCTGTTTCGTATGATGGAGGGTGACCAATGAAGGCTGTGATCTACGCCCGCTATTCCTCCGACAATCAGCGGGAAGAAAGTATTGAAGGCCAAATCCGGGAGTGTACTGCCTTTGCCGAGAAGAACGGTATCACCATCCTGCGCCACTACATTGATCGGGCCTTTTCCGCTAAGACCGATAACCGCCCGGAATTTCAGAACATGATTAAAGACAGCGGCAAGCGTCTGTTTGATATGATTATTGTCTGGAAGCTGGACAGGTTTGCCCGAAACCGCTATGACAGTGCCCGTTATAAAACCGCTCTGAAAAAGAACGGGGTCAAGGTGGTGTCTGCCACCGAGGTCATTTCTGACGGAGCCGAGGGCATCATTTTGGAAAGTGTGCTGGAGGGCTACGCCGAATACTATTCCGCCGATCTATCAGAGAAAGTTGTCCGGGGCATGACGGAGAATGCCCTAAAATCCAAGTATAACGGCGGTACTCGTCCTATCGGCTATCTGATTGACAGCGACCAGTGTTTCCAGCTTGACCCGCTCACCGCTCCCTTTGTCCGGGAGGCATTCCAGCGTTACGACGAGGGAGCCACTATGACCCAAATCCGGGACTGGCTCAACGAGCAGGGCGTGAAGAACACACGGGGCCAGAAGATGACCTACAACAGCGTGCAGCACCTTTTGAACAACCGCCGCTATATCGGGGAGTACACCTACCGAGACGTTGTGGTGCCGGATGGTATTCCAGCCATTGTCCCCCAAGACCTCTTTGACCGGGTGCAGGAGAAGCTGGCGAAGAACAAGAAAGCCCCGGCCCGCCACAAGGCCGAGGACGAATATCTGCTGACAACGAAGTTGTTCTGCGGCTACTGCGAAGCCTATCTCTGTGGGGAGAGTGGTACCAGCCACACGGGGAATGTCCACAACTACTACAAGTGCGTGTCCGTGAAAAAGAAGCGCACCGAGTGCCACAAGAAGTCTGTCCGCAAAGAATGGATTGAAGATTTGGTGGTCAGCGAAACCATGAAGATGGTGATGGACGATAAGGCGATTGAGGCCATCGTGTCCATGCTGATGGACTTACTGGATAGGGAGAATGTAAACTTGCCGCTCTATGAACAACAGCTGCGGGAGACGGATACAGCCATTCAAAACCTCTTGAACGCCATCCAGCAGGGTATCTTGACCAAGTCTACGAAAAGCCGTCTGGAAGAGCTGGAGGCCACAAAAGAGGAGTTGGAAACCAAGATTGCCTGCGAAAAGTTGGCAAAGCCCAAGGTCAGCGCAGAGTTTATGACTTTCTGGCTCCAACGCTTCCGCAAACTGGATGTACGGCAAAAGTCCCACCGCAAGATGCTAATTGACACTTTTATCAACGCCATTTTCCTGTACGATGACAAGATGGTGATAACCTTCAACTACAAGGAAGGGGCAACGACTATCACTTTTGATGACCTCAAAACCACACTGGCTGACAAGAAAACAGGTTCGGATTTGGATTGCTCAACTGCACCAATCGAAAGTCATCCGAACGTATTTCCGAGAGGAACTGCGTTCGGGTGATTTTTTTCTTGTCGTGAAACTTCCTATTTCCCCATCACTTAGCCTGCGGCAGTCGCATGGTTGCCAAACAGCAAATATCTGTGCTAAACTGCTTAACAGGCGTAAGGGCAAAAGGAGGTCGGGAGTCTTTCTATGCGAAACAGAAACGGAAACTTTCGACAAAAGCCGCAGATCCCTGTGCTTTGGGAGCAGGAATTCCGCAGGATTCCCACGGCAATCACCATGGTCAACGGGATTCAGAAAATGGCCAGCCGAAAGGGATACAAAGTGAATCTTTACGACCGTTGCGCCGGGCTGCTCAGCGATTCGCCGGCTGCCTCCACCGTCATTGTGGTCGGCAGCGAATCCAGCAGGACGCCGCATATTCTGCAAGACCTGAAAAAGGCACAGTGGCAGATCGTCGTGACCAATGTCGACGCGGATCACATTGACGCGCATTATTCCTGTGCGACGTTTTCCCGCAGGATTATCACGGAACAGATGCTGGATCACCTGCTGAATAAGGGTTGTCGCCGCATCGCAATGGTGGGCTTGGGGCAGCGTTCTTTCAACGACATGGTCCACCAGGACGCGATGGCGCAATATCTTTTGAAATATCCGTATGCAGAGGGCGCATGCTTTGAATATCAGAACCGGATTGACGAAAGCTTTAACGCCTTTTATGCCATGCGTGACGGCTTTGACGCCGTGCTTTGTCCAAACGCCTTTGTAGCCGTCGCTTTCCTGCACTTTTGCGAGGAAAAGGGCATCGTTGTGCCAAACGACCTGCTGGTCGCCTGCATGAAGGATCACTCTATCGGACGTTACTGCAAGCCGTCGCTGACCTCGCTCGCCGTTGATTTTTTTGCTATTGGCGAGCAATCCGTTATCGTGTGGCAATACTTGCAGGAAGAGGGCAACGAACGCTTTCGTATGCGCATTGCCATCCAGGGACATGTGATCGAGCGTGAGAGCACGGGCACCGCCCTTGGAGAGGGGGCACAAAGCCTGGTGAACGACGGGACACTGGATGGAGAATATGAAGGCGGTCCTTTTTACACGGATCCGGAGCTTCAGGCGCTGATGTCGCTGGAGCGTTGCCTGCAAAACTGCGACGAGTTGGACCTGCGGATCATCCGGCTTCTTTTGGACGGCGAGCACTATGATGCCATTTCCGAGCAACTGTATCTTGGAGACAGCTCGCTTCAGTACAGGGTGCGCAAGATTTTTCATTCAGCGCAGACCAAGAGCCGCGATGAATTTATCCGCCTTATGCGAAACAGCTTTACTCGCAACACACATTTCGGGGAGGAGGAGTGAATGCAGGAATAAAAAGATCAGGAGCCACAGTGCACCGGCATGACAGGAAGGTTTTCTTCCTTGCGCCAGAGCGCAGCAGCTCCCGACGAGAAGAAGGCCCTTGCGGTTCCGCCTGTTTTGTCCGCGGCGGCACCCCAATCCTGCGCGGCCGAAGCGCCCTGTTTTGCCGTGTCGAAGGCTCCTGTCTCCATTCCGGGCAATGGCCGGTGATGGATGCATAATAACGTGGAGCGGGGGACCGGGTCTCAAAAGCGAGAACCATGCGCCAATGCCAGCCGGACGCCATAGATCATATCGCTTCCGGATGACGCGCCTACAGCCTCCAGGGCCCGCGCCGCTGCCGGAATGCCGGCGTGATTCTTCCAGAGCGCATGGATCAGCGCCAGCAGCGGTTCCCCAAAATAGCCCCTTTGCGCCAAACGAAGGTAACGGGCGCTTACATCGGTCGTCACAGACAAGTCTTCCAGCGGCGGAAGGGACCTCCCTGTGGCGGTATAGATGGCTGCCATGCCCACGCAGGCATCGTCAAAGGAGGGCGTCAATCCGCTGCCAAGCCCCAGAAACGCCTGCCAGCGCCCCTCCAGCAGGGCTTGTTCGGCCCTGTACCGCAGGGGCGCAGGCAGGCGATCAAAGCCGCTGTGCAGCTGCGTGGTACAGGCTGTCAGCTTCTTGAGGCAGGGCTGTCCCTCCTGCCTGTCAAGCTTTCCGCTGAAGTGGCTGTCGGTCCGGAGACGGACAGCGGTATTCTGCCATGAGAGCAGCTGACCGTCGAGCGTCACCTCCTGCCCCACCTGGAAGGTCGGTAAAAGCTGCGGTGGAAGGCATATGCTGTCCGGCAGGGCAGGCACTTGCGGAGCAGCCAGCACAAGCAGGCGACTGTCCCCCTCACTTTGCATCTCCACATTGACCACGCGATGAAAAACCGAATGAACACGTCCCTGACAAGTGCCCGGAAATCCGGGGGTGACCCGCAGCAACCCGTCATACGGGGCCAGGGGCCCACGCAATGGCGATGAATCCCGTTTTTGTTCCCATGTGGTCATGAGGGTATCCTCCCATTGCAACTCTGATTCTGCATACGATTCTATGATACCGTTTCCGCCGCCTTCTGTCGACAGGAATCTCATCAGGGAATCGCATGAAAATTCCGTCTTGCGGTTTTGCGCGGGAAGGATTACACTAGGGATACTGATCTGCCACATGAGAGGAAGCACTTATGAACCTGTTTGAACGCTTTGAGGAACTGAGCCGGATCATCGACAGCATGAACGCGCAGGCAGCAGATACGCGAGATATTCCTGTCATCCTGCTGCATGACTATGTGCATTACTGCGATGTCCAAACCTTCTTGAAAGCCTGTACTCACTCACTTCGGTTATCCCCGGCGCAGACGGACAGCCTGATGGCATTTTTTTACCGTGATACGCTGGAGCGAAAAAGCGAGCTTGGCGCGCTGGATCTTTATACCTTTACCCGTCAGTTTTTCAAATACATGACCTACCGCATCGGCAATCTGGACACGCCCGACGACTGTGTGGAAAAGCTGGATATGGATATCCTTTCGCCCTATCGCTCGGCGCGGGAAAAACAGTGGCGCGGCGAAGCGCTGACCCCGCAGGAGCGCGAGCTGCTGGACAAAACGGTTCAAAGCGTGCTGGCACGCTGCCATAGCTGAGGCTTATTCTGTTTTATCGAAGGGATTGCCCGGGCCCAGGCTTTCCTGAACCAAAGCCTCAAAGCCGCGCCTTCCCTTTGTACCCGCATCGGCATAAATCTTGTTGAGGCGATACCGGAGGGTGCTGTTGCTGATAAACAGCGCATCGGAGATTTCCTCATAGCTTTTTTTTGCCATCAGCAGGCGCAGGATCTGCATATCCGTCTCATCCCTCTGACTGATGCATTTTTCCAGGCGGACCAGCCGGGAAATGGCGGGCTGGTGATAAAAACTGTCCTGGTGCGACGGGAAAACGGCGCAAACACCGGATTGTAAAGGCATATGGGCAGTGCTTTCCCGAATGAGGATCTTGCTGGGCACGGTAATTCTCAGGGCGATGCGCTGCATGGACTGCTCGCTCTTCATCAGATGCCGCCATACGGAAAAGGCCTGTTTGCCGACATATTGCATGTCCATGGTCATGCTGGTGATGGAGGGCCGGTGGTACCGGCCGATCGCCATGTTGCCAAAGGACGCCACAAACAGATCATCGGGGACGGTTATGCCCTGCTGTTTGAGATAGTTCACCAGGTAAATAGCAATGGCGTCATTTGGGCATACCACCGCCTCATATTCCCGGGCCACCCGGGCAAAGCTGCGGAAGCTGTCCATCGGATCCTGTTCCCAGCGCCACACGTCCCTTTCTTGAAAAACCTCGCCCCATGACGCGACAGCGCTCATGGCCGCGTGATAACGGAAGCTGTCGTTGATGGAGCGCATGCCAAAACCCACCATGGCTATTCTTCTTTTACCGCAGTTGCACAGATAGTTGATCAGCTGCAGGGTTTCTGCGCGCCGCGATGGCGTGGCGCAGGACACGTCATATCCGAACTGTTCCGAATCCATTCCGGCAAGTACGGCAAAGCGATCGTTGTCCCTCAGCCGGGAGATCGCCTTTTGGATAAAAGGCAGGCTGGTTCCCGTAACAATGGCGATTTGTGGAAGCGACGAAAAATCCGTTTTGTCAAAATCGGCATCTGAAAACAAATTCAGATGCATGCCGTAACGGGCGGCCGCCATACGGATGCCCTGGATCGTGTTGGCGTACTGGGAAGAAGTGGAGGACTTTTCGTCATAAAATACGGGAACATCCTGTTCGCGCATCAGACTCCGCCCCTTTCCCCGAACGATTCTCAACGATTACCTTATTATATGGAATTCACGAAAAAAATCAAGGCAGAAGATGTGGCTGTTCCGGCCTTTTTGTCCACCTTGCCCATGGCCGCCGCCCCGCATCCATCTGCTGCCGCGTACCGAAAAGTGTATGGCAAGTCCAGCTGAAGCTTTTTCGTAACGCAAACAACAGGCAAACGCCTCCGGCCATCCCGTCGAGGGATAGGCCGGAGGCGTTCTTCTTTTGATCGGTATGATTGGCTTTTTGGCGGTCTCCCGGCTGCATCAGCCTTTGATACCCGTCATGGTGATCGAATCTACAAAGGCTCTCTGGAAGATGATATAAACAATAATCATCGGCACCACGGCTAGTGCGCTGGCCGCCATGAGGAAGCCATAGTCCGTTATGTACTGCCCCTTGCACAGCGCAATAAACATGCTCAGCGTCCGATTCGTTTCGCGGGTGATGATGATCGTCGGCCAAAGCAGATCGTTCCATGCCCACAGAAGCACCATGATGCCCATTGCCGTCAATATGGAGGTGGAAAGCGGCAACAGGATCTGCAAAAAGATACGCGGGATGGAGCAGCCATCGATCTTCGCGGCCTCCTCCAGCTCCGATGGGAAGCTCAGGAAGTTTTGCCGGATGAAGAACGTGACGTTGATACTGATAAAGTTGGGCATGATAATGCCGATCAGCTTATCGTAGCCGCCAAGCGCACGCACAATGTGGAATTTGGGAATCATGGTCATGTTCTGTGGCACCATCATCATGGACAGCACCACCAAAAACAGCACATTTCTGCCCGGGAACCGAAGCCGCGCAAATGCGAAGGCTGCCATTGAAGCCGTGACAAGCTGCAACACCGTTATGCAAACCGAGGTGATCGCCGTGTTGATGTAGGGCGTAACGATATTGCGTTCCCATGCACGGATATAGCCGTCAGCCACCCATTCCTTGGGGAAAAAGGTGGGGGGGATCTGGATCACCTCAATATTGGATTTAAAGGAGCACAAAAGCATCCATATGAAGGGAAACAGCATCACAATGACGCCAAGAATAAGGATTATGTACATCAGCACGCGTCCGGGCTGTATCCTTCGATGCGGCCTGGCCATGGTCTGTGCGGCAGTCATTTTTACTTCTCCCCCTTCCATCAGTAGTTGACCCAACGCTTCTCACCAATCATCTGAATGGCGGTCACGATGAGGATCACAAAGAACAGGAACACGGCCTTGGCGCAGGCGTAGCCCATCTGCATATCCGCGAAGGCAGATTGATACACGCCAAATACCAGCGTCCTCAAACTGTCGGTAATGGGCCCCACCGCTCCCGAGGTAGCGCTGTCGGCCATCATATACACCATGTCATATTGGTTAAAGGCGGCAATGATGCGCGTAACCAGCAGGAAAAATATCGTGGGGGTAAGCAGCGGCACCGTGATTTTGAAAAACTGCTGCAGGCCGGAAGCGCCGTCAATTCGCGCCGCCTCATAGTACGTCTGGGATATGCCCTGCAACCCGGACAGCAGAATCACGATACAGTAGCCCATGCCCGACCATACGGAAATCATGCACATGCTGAGCATGGTGAGGTTCGGGTCCGTCATCCATGCGGGACGTATGCCAAACAGCGCGTCCAGGATAATATCGACAATTCCATACTGCGAGTTCAGCAGCCAGCGCCAGATCATCACCACTACAGTGGTCATCGTCACGTTTGGCAGGAAGTAGATGACTCGAAAGAAGCCGACCGCTTTGATTTTGGAATTCATCATCGCGGCAAAAATCACGGCCACGATCAGGGTAAGCGGCACCGAGCCCAGCACATAGACAAACGTGTTGCTTACCTCCATGCCGAACTTGGCATCCCTGGTAAACATTTTGATGTAGTTGTCTATGCCGATCCACTGCTCTTTACCGATTCCCTTCCATCGGGTGAAAGAATAGTAGAACGTTTCGACAATCGGCACGATAAAGAACAAAATGATGCCCACCAGCAGCGGCAGCAGGAACAAAAACGCCGTGAGCACTTCCTTGCCATTGTAGCGCTGGCGGTAACGCAATTCGCGCTCGGAAATTGCGGGGCTATTCATCGGGAGGACCTCCTTTTTGTTGCATCTGCAAGCGGCGTATGTTTTTGCAGCCGCGTCAGGCACCCGCCGAGCTGACAACCGGTGCCGCGGCGCAGGCAAAGGCTGCCGCGAGCCGCCGAAATATGCAAACGCAAGGATGCACAAAAGGTCGTCCTTGCGAAAAAGGCTGCCGGGGCGGGACTCGGTCGCTGCCCCGGCAGCCTCGGTTGGAACACTTTACGCCCTAAGTGGAAAGGAATCAGCGATTACTCCGAAAGAGCGTAGTTCACAGCCTCCTCGGCGGCAGCGCAGAACTCCTCGGCGTTGGCAAAGTCGCCGTTGCGCAGACGGGCCAGCACATCCTGATACGCGGTGCGGGCCAGGGTAGCGTTGACGGTGGACAGGTAGCTGCGGCCATAGGACAGCGCATTCATGAAGGCGCCGACATTCACGTTGGGATACACACTCTCCCAAGCGGAGGCGCAGGTCAGGTTGGCGGGGATAACGACCTCGATCTGCTTCACCTGAGCATCATAGGTGGCCAGGTACTTCAGGAAGTCAACCGTCTCCTCCATATGCTCGTTGGAGGTGGTGGTGGAGTAGCCGATGCCGTGGTTGGCGCTGAACTTGCCGGCCGCGCCGGAAGGCAGCTCAACGATGCCCAGGTTGTCGCCCAGCGCGCTGGCGTACTGGGAAATCATCCAGGAGCCGTTGATGGTCATGGCGGCGATGCCGGAGGTGAAGGCCGCGGTATCGGACACTTCGGCAAGCTGGGGACCCGTGTAGGCGTAGCCGTTGGCGGAGAGATCCATCAGCATCTGAATGACCTCAGCGCTCTCAGGGGTGTTGATGGCGGCAGTGGTGCCGTCCTCGCTGTAGATCTGGCCGCCGTTGCTCCAGATGAAGTTGTACCACACGCGGTCGGAGGTGGAGCTGGTCCAGCCCACAACGCCATCGCTGGTCATCTTCTTGGCGGTCTCGCAGAAGTCAGCGATCGTCCAGGAATCGTCGGGGTAGGGCACGCCGGCCTGATCGAAGAGCGCCTTGTTGTAGAACACGGCGTAGGAATCCGTGTCCTTTGCCACGGCGTACACCTTGCCGTCCACCGTGTAGGCGTTAACGATGCCGGAGGCCAGGTCGGACTGATCGATGCCATAGGGGGTCAGGTCAGCCACGATGCCCAGCGGGATATACTCAGCCGCCAGGTTGTAGTTCATGAAGAAGATCTCGGGGGCGTCGGACGTGCCGATGGTCGCCTGAATCCGCTGGTTGAGGCCGGAAACGTCGGCCTGGCAGCTGATTTCGATGGTGACGTTAGGATGGGACGCCTCATATTCATCGGCCATGGCGCGCATGGCGGGCTGCTGCGCGTCGTCCCACATCCACAGACGCAGGGTGACAGCTTCTTCTGCAGCCGCAAAGCTGGTAAGAGACAGGGCCATCACCAGCACCATGATCCAGGTAATCATTTTCTTCATTCAGATATACCTCCTTATTCATTTTGTTTTCGGAATGAAGCTACTTTGTAGTATATTCATTGCAAAAGTGAACCGCAATGATTTGTCTTTTGATTTATGGCATCGAAATATATATTTAGGAATATTAGCGCCCAGTTTATACAGTTTTTTGTCGAACCCTGCACCCCCCGTACGCTTCCGGGACATTGAAAAGGCATGCGGAGGATGGACCTCCCGCATGCCTCAGGCTCACTCCAGGGGCAGGATCTGCTTGCCATTGAGATAGGCTTTCTTTTGGCGGTAATCAACGACGATCTGATCGCCGTTTTCATAGGTCACGCGGCGCACGCCGTCCGGCAGGATCTCATGGCGTTCCATCGTAAGCGTTTGCAGATGGCGAATCCCCTCGTACCAGCGGTACACCCGTGCGATCCATTCTGCACTGCTCTGACGGTCCTCTGGCGTGTGGCAGTGATAATCGTTCTCGCCCATCCAGTTGACGTCTTTGTTGGGATCCGGCGTCACAAATTTGGAATCGTAATAGAACGTGGGCCGTCCACCGTACTCCACAACCTTCAGCAGGTCATCATTGGTGGGGTTGACGGTTTTGCTATAGGGATTGCTGAGGATGTAGCCATGATAGACAAGTTGCCAAAACGGCACAACGTCATCCGCCAGGGGGCAGTCCCCCAGCCCGAAGGAAACGTACAGGCCAAAGTCCAGTTCCGGCGCGGTAAAGTCGAAGCCGCCCTCCGAGCTGATGCCGCCAAACTGCTGGCGTGCAAAGCGCAAGATACGATTCCACAGGGCCGCGCACTGCCTGCGTGTGACAGGATGGCCGGGGGCATGACAGGCGCGGGGGAAGACCGTGGAGATCACGTCGATGTAGTGGGTGCCTTCAAAACCCAGCGCCCTGACCTTCGGCAGCATCTCCATCGCCTGACGGAGACCGCACAGCGGGCACACCTGGTACATGTCGCCGCCGCTCCAGGGCTGATTGTTCTTGACGGGCGCACCTGCCTCATCGCAAAGGATGTCGGTCTCTGCCCAGCAGTCGGCGATGGAATAGGCGTCGGTGGAATTGGTGTGGCAGACCATCGCGTATCCCATGGCGCGCGCCTTCGCAGTCAGCCGTTTGAGCGCCTCCTCCCCGCCGAGGCGCTCCTCGACAGGGAAGGGCTGGGGCCAGCGGCCGTCATGCCCGCTCTTGTTCCAGCCGACCAGACAGATTTCCGCCTTGTCGATGCCATGCGCTTGAAAGACGTCCAGAAGCTCGGATACGTCGTCAAACGTAGCCGCCACATGCATTTCCGGCTCGGTTTCGGGCGTCTGCTCGCGCACCGGAGGCGGGACGGGCTTCCATCCCTGACGGATGCGCACATAGATGCTCTCCGCCGTATAGCGCGCCTGCGGACGCTCCTTGGCGCGAACGTCATAGCGGCGCAGCTCTCCCCGCTGTTCGCGCCATTCTCGATAGGCCAGGGCGGCTTCGTTGTAGTCCGCCTTGTCGTCCAGCAGCCGGAATTCAATGGTGATGGGCTCATAGGGCATGTGGCCATTTAGATCGAAGCAGGCGTAGCAGGAGTATACGCCGTCCTTTACGCCAACGGCCAGCCGATATTCATACGTCATCGAAGACACGATGGCCACGAAACTTCCCCGGCTTTGAATGCAGCTCCATATCGGCATGGCAAAGCGGTCCAAAACCATTTCGGTGTCCTCACGCTCGCGGAAGCGGCACAGAATGGTGTCTCCTACGCTTCCCTCCCCGTGCGGAATGATGTAATAGCCGTCCTGCCCGGCCTTGTTCTGCCCCATCTCCGGAGCAAATTCAACGGTGCGGATATCCGTCCAATCCGCCTGCTCCGGGAAGGATGCGATCAGCGTGCCGCAATCCTCCATGCAATCCAGCTGCACGCGGTCCACACGGCCATCCATGCGAATCACGCGCGCATACATCCTGTCCTGATACCACTGTTTCATCCGGTTAGCTCTCCTTTCTGAACGCCGGCATTTCACCGGGATATCTCATGCTTTGTTCAGCGCGACGTCGGGCTCGTAGACGCCGTACTTCATCGTAAGGCACACGCGCAGCCCGCCTCCCTCAATGGCGCTGAGCGATACGCCGCTTCGCCCGCCAAACTGCACCTGCAGGCGGCGGTTGACGTTTGCCAGGCCAATATGGCGGATGCGCAAATATCGCTGCTTTTTCATTTCAAGGTTCATCTGACGGATGCGTTTGGGGCTGATACCATAGCCGTTGTCCTCCACGCTGATGCACAGGTAGCCCTCCTCCGTTTTCCGGGCCGCGATCCGAATGCGGAACGCACGCTCCTTTGTGATCTGAAAGGCGTGCTGCACGCAGTTTTCGATCACCGGCTGCAAAATCAGCTTGCATACGCGCGCGTTGTACAGCTCGTCCGGTATGTCCCATTCCACATTGAATACGATGTTCTTGCGCATTTGCTGGATCTCGATATAGCGCAGCGTGCATTCCACCTCCTCGCGAAGGGAGGTGTACAAGTCCGAGGAATCCAGCGCATATTTCAGGATCTCGCACAGGTCGCCGATCATGGCCGATTCTTTGCTGTCCGCACCCATCCGGCTTACGCTGGACCAGTAGATGGAGTCCAGCGTGTTGAGGAGAAAATGAGAGTTGATCTGCACATGGCCATACAGGGCGTCCAGCTCGGCCTTCAATTCCCGCTTGGACTCCACCAGTCCCTGCAGCTCCTCCAAATCCACGTCGTTGTTCAAAATCCGCTGCAACAGAATCTCGCTGCCGGTGCTTTCTTGGGGGTCCTCCGCCGCTCTTTGCTCGCCCTGACGGCTTCTGAGCGCATCAAACATCTTGCGCAAACCCCTGCTGTACTTGCGGTAACGCAGGATGGAATAAAGGTTGATGCCCGCCACCGCCACGCAGCTGACCAGCAGCGCGGCCGTTATGGACCTGACCACGCCGTCCAGCGCCTGACTGAGCTGCCGGTCCTGTATGCATACGATGCTCAGCGTCCCGGGACAGACCTCCTCGGCGCGGTAATAGAACGCCTCGTTCTGACCATTGCGAACCACGCCGGTGGGGCTGGACGTCTCCCACGCCTGCAACACCTTTTCCACGATCTCCGTCTCCTCCTGCTGGGGCAGTTCAAAATTGCCCACCGTCAGGCTGTCCTCACGCCGTGTATCGTACAGGCAGACGAACCCCGCTCCAGACATTTGTGCCGTGAAGGCGCTGAGCATGTTTGACAGATCGTAATTGAGTACCCAATAGCCCGTGATCGTCTCGCCCGGGAGGAAGCTTTCCGAGCGAATGCGCCGATAAACGGTCAGTACCGACGTGTTGTTCAGGTAGGAAAGGGGGATGGTGCGCCATTCGACCCTCACATCCTGCTCCATTTCGCGGCAAACATCCATCCATTCGGCGTCGGTGACCTCTGCCTTGATCGTGGGATTGCCGTTGATCAGAACATACGGCGCGTCCGGATCTTCCAGCATCCAGTAGCAGGAACGCAGGCTGTTGCTGTAGGTGATCCCCATTTTAATATTGCTGCACAGGTTTGAAATCGCCAGCGAGACATGTCCCGGATCACATCCTGCCTCCCGGCTGGTTTCTACGACCATATCGGGATCGTCATAGAAGGCCGCCTTCAGCTTGGCCAGGTACAGCGTGTCGGGGGTGAGATAGGGATTTTTCATGAACAGGCTGTTTCTTACATGCTCGCTTTGTGTCTCCAGCATGCCCTGCCATACGTCCGACACCGAGGACGCCAGACGGTTGGAGCTCTGGTATGCCAGATAGACCGCCTCAAAAGCCAATATGGCCAGCATCGCAGCCATGACGATCATCTGCTTTTTCAGCGTGCCGCCAGCGCCTTTCTTTCCTGGCCTGCGAACCGTGCCTCGCCTCACTTTTTTTCCTCCGTGGAGTCAAAGTTTCGCCGCACCTGAGAAGGGGAGACGCCGAACTGTTTTTTGAAGCTGCGCGAAAAGCTGATGGCGTTCGTATATCCCACCTTTTGCGCCACCTCCGCTACATTCAGGTAGCTGTCTGTCTTAAGAATTTCCAGTCCGGCGTTCAACCGCACTTCGGTGATATAGTCAAACAGCTTCTGACCCGTCTTTTCCTTGAAATAGTACGACAGGTAGGTGGTGTTCATCTGCATGAACTCCGCGAGCTGCCGCAGCGTCACACCGGCGTAGTGGTCCTGCACATAGCGGCGGATCCGGTCAATTTTCACATCGGCGATGCTGTGGCTGTTCGCCTCGCCGGAGTGCGCGCTATCAGCAGGCAGATGAACGCCGCGCTCGCGCTCAATCGTCTCGCGAATCGCGGCGATGGTCTTTTGCATCTCCCGGAATGTGACCGGCTTGATGCAGTAGCGAAAAACGCCGTACTCCAGCGCCTTCTGCGCATAGTCAAAGTCTTTGAAGCCGCTGATGAAAACAAGTTTTTCCTTTCTGTGTGCCTGCTGCATCTGCCGCGCCAGCTCGATTCCGTTCATGCGGGCCATTTTGATGTCGCAAAGGATCAGATCGACCGTATGCGTCTTCAGCCACGCCAACGCACTTTCGCCATCCTGAAAGGAACCCACCAGCGTAAAGCCGGACTGTTCCCATGGAAAGTCCTTGGCGATGTTGTTGACGGCGTCCACATCGTCATCGACCACAATCAGTCTGTACATCGCACTTCATCTCCTTTTCTGGCACAGCGGATTGTCATGTGCGGCATTGCTGCTGCGCAAAGCCGCCTCCCCCTGCTTTTCAAGGGCTTTCGCTTCAGCCCGCAGTCTGAAAACCATCTCCTCGCTTTCCTGCGTCCCTTGGTACCGAATTCCTGGCCTGCCTCTGGCAGAAAGCCGGCGCGCCGAAAAAGACGGTTACCCCGGCCCCACTTTCTCAGGAAAAGGAGAGCCAGAAACTGCCTTCCCACACCTCTCCGGGTGAGAGCGTAACACAGCCGTCACGGTCTTCCAGCCGGAGACATCCATGGTTACCGGGCTGCAGGCCGGTGCACGGCTCCAGACAAAGCAGCGGCGCTTCATGATCATGCGGCGTCCACATGGCAAGATAGGAAAACGATCCGCGCCGGATGCGCACGCGCCGTCCATGGTTGCGGCTGCCAAACTCTAGCCAGGTAGAGCGCAGGCCCGTAACGCTGCGTGTATAATTGGTAAACAGTGCATGACTGAGCGGGCGTTCCCTCCCTTGCACGAAGGGCTGCCGCCAGCCAAAGGGATTGAAAGATTCCAGCTCCTCCTCCTTTTCAAAGCGAAGGCTGTAATCCTGCGGGTCATCGCCGGGCAGGAGGGGCCAGTTATAGGCGGTATGGCACCCCAGGCAGAAGGGCATGGGGATACTGCCACGGTTCTCCACCTTGTAGCTCACCGCAAGGGTATCGCCCTGCACAGCATAGCCGACTGTCAGGGCAAAGTCAAATGGATAGGATTGGCGCGTACGCTCATCTGCTTCCAGCTGAAAGACCACCCGGTCTGAGGCACAGCTTGCGCACCGGAAATTGCGGTCCATGACGATCCCATTGAGCTGCATGCCATAAGGCCGGTCACCCACATAATAGGTATCGCTGAGGAAGCGCCCCACAATGGGAAACAAGGTGGGAGAGGTGCGCGCGTAGCTGTCCACATCGCCCTGCCAGAGGTATTCCAGCCCATCCATCTCAACGCCCTTGAGCTCCGCACCCAGCGCATTTGCATGCACGGTCAGCCTGTCCGAGCGAATGATAACATCCTTCATAAAAGCAAGTTCCTTTCTGTCAACAGCGTCCTGTTTTTCCTTTATGGGCCGGCGCGCAGGACGGTAGCTCTTTTACAGGTCATGGTGCAGGCGCACACCCTGCGCCTGCAGAGCCGCCTGCAGCTCATCCATGGAGAGCCGCGCCGCTGCAACGTCCTCCCGCGCCATCAGCGCTGCGGCCGTCCCGGCCGCCTGTCCCGTAAGCGCACATACCGGAATCACGCGCGTCACATCCCAGGCCCAGCCGTCCGCAGAGACCATTCGTCCCGCTGCGAGCAGGTTATCCACGGCTTCGCTGTACAGGCATCCCCATGGAATCTCATACCAGTCGCCGGGCTTTTCAAAGTCGCACGCAAGGCCGACGGTCGTATCACAGCGCCGCTTGCAGTCCGCCTCCGTGAGGGTGCAGGCGCCCTTGATGCGCCGTGTTTTGCGGGCCTGAGGCATGGAGGGCAGAGAAGTGACCTCAAACTGCCGCCGATCCTTCGTTTTTACCTTTTCCAGCAGCGCGGCCCGGCCATCCAGCAGGAAGGACGTTATCTGCTCGTTTGTCAGGCAGGGGGTAAAGGGCTCGCCTTCCCGCTGGCCCCTACCATGCAGATCGGCTCCGATGGACATCCAGCGACGCTGCTGAAGCGCCTTTTTCTTTTCCGAAGTATCCATTACATGGGCCAAGAAGCTGAAGTAGTTCTGTCCTTCGGCGCACGGGGCGCCCGCACGGAAAAACATGTCCGAATCGCCGCTGGCGTCCACCACGATCTTTGCGGGAAAGTATTGACGCCCCGACTTGCTTTCACAGCAGATGCCAGTGCAGCGGCTTCCTTCCATGACGGGACGCGCGGCCAGAATATCCAGGCGGATGCGCACGCCTTCCTTTTTCAGCAATTCATCCAGCGCCAGTTGAAAAATCGTGGGTGAAAAAAAGGTCGCATATCGGCCGCCTATGGGATGCTGCTTTTCAGGGCTGATCAGGCTGCGATCCACCGGGCGGGCCTCATCCTTCCAGATCCGGGGAAGCGTGTCGTCTCCATAGCGGATGGACAGCCTGAGCAGTTCCTCTGCGAGGCCAGTCATAAGCTGTTCGCCGTGCCCGTCGCAAAGCGGCTCGTACCAGTTGATGAGGCCGTTGGTAGCCAGTCCACCCAGCAGCGCGCCCTTTTCCAGCAGCAGGACGTCCGCACCGCTGCGCGCAGCCGCCACCGCTGCCGCGACACCGGCAATGCCGCCGCCCACTACAATGACCTCCGCACCGTTTTCTACGGAGGTTTCCAGCTTTTCGATCATCTTGTCCATATTGCCGTTCCTTTCCGCGCAGGCTTTACGGCCGCATGGAAGAGGCTCTTCCCTTCCTCTCATGCGCCCAGCACGCGCATGCAGCCCCGCGCGACCATAATCTCCTCGTTGGTTTCAAATGCCCATATCGCCACACCGCTATCCGGGGTGCTGATACGGCCCTCATACCCGCTTCTGTTGCACCGGGGGTCCAGCCTCGCGTTCACAAAGCTCAGCCTGTCGGCTATGCGTTGCCTGAGCGAAGCGTCGTTGAGGCCGATGCCGCCGGTGAAGCAAATGGCGTCCAGTCCGCCCAGATAAGCGGTATACATGCCAATATAGCCTACGATCTCATCCGCAAAGGCACCTATGGCCAGTTGCGCACGTTCATTGCCCTTAGCCGCTGCCTCCTCCACCTTGCGCATATCGTTGCTGACGCCGCTTAGTCCCAGCAAACCGCTTTGCCCGGAAAGCGCCTTCATGGCTGCCTCTACACCGCCCGTCTGGTGGATAATGACCGGCAGGCAAAAGACATCCAAATCACCTACGCGGTTGTTGTGAAACAGCCCGCTTTGCGGCGTGGCTCCCATGGAGGTGGCTATGCTCCTGCCGTCCCGAATGGCACACAATGAGCTGGAACCGCCCAGATGCACGCTCACAAGGCGCCTGGCTTCCGGCGCTTCCCGCTCCATCTTCCAGGCGATGTAGCTGTGGCTGGAGCCATGAAAGCCGTAGCGCCGCATGCCAAGCTGCTCCACCCACTCATAGGGAATGCCGTACACGGCCCGTTCCAAGGGTATCGTGGCGTGAAAGGCGGTTTCAAAGCAGGCGATTTGCGTCAGTCCGGGGTAGCGCTCCTGCACGCGGCGCATCATTTCAAGGTAGACCGGATTGTGCGCGGGAGCCAGTGCGCACATGCGCTCCATCTCCGCCATCAGCGTGTCGTCCACCACCCGGGACCCGGATATGCTGCCTCCATGCACCGCCTTGTAGCCGACGGCATCCAGTGAGGCCATGTCCACGGGGACGCCCATGCGACTGAGTACGGCCATGCACCATTCCAGCGCGTCGATGTGCGTTTGACACCGGCAGCGCTCTTTCTCCTCGCTGCCGTTTGCCCGGATGCGGTAAGCCCCTTCTGTACCTATGCTTTCCACGCCGCCAGAGGCCAAAAGGGTCTCTTCCCCGCCCATGTTGTAAAGCTTGAATTTAAAGCTGGTGGAGCCCAGGTTGAGCACCAGAATCTTGCGCACCACACACGCCTCCTTTTAGGAATGGAAAACCCACAGCGCCTTTTCAAAATGATCCGGCGCTGCGGCGTTTTGATGATTAATTCCTGTATTTGGCTGCAAAGGCTTTCATGGCCTTCTGGAAACACTCCATGGGTACGCGCGCCATGCCCGCGCCAATCAACCCGCCCTCGTGGTTGAACATGCCGCCGTGAATGGCGGGGCATACGCCCGTTTTGAGTACCAGCCGGATATCGATGCCCACAGGCAGCGGATCAAAGTCCAGGTTGGGAATGGGATAGTTGGGATTCTTTGCGATGGAGATGCGCTCCATCTCGCGCGTCTGCCCGATGCAGTCCTGCAGGCTCATGCCGCGCAGGCTGCATACGATGGGGCTGGCCGCCGCCGCAAATCCGCCCAGGCCGGCCGTTTCCACCACGCAGCTGTCTCCCAGCCATGGGAGCTGATCCTTTTCCGTGTACTGGGTGGAGGTATAGCGGCCCTTCATCATGGGCGCAGGCGCGGTGAACCACTGCCCGGGCAGCGACGCGATCTTGATGCCGAACTCCACACCGTTGCCCGCCAGTGCGGTGACCATGGTGGAATACTCCGTGCCGTCCGCCGCAATAGCCGCGGCCCGGGAAGCCCCCTGCCCATAGCAGTGGAAAAAGCGGGGCGTTTCCACGATGTATTTGACCGTGCGCATGATCTGTTCCTTGGGCAGGTCCATCTCGAACAGCCTGGGCAGAACCTGCTTGTCAAACAGCAAATCAGCCGCCGTCTGCCGGGTGTGGTTTTCATCGCCCATCTGCATGCTCTCGGCCAGGATGGGCTTAATGGCGATGCCGCCCTCCTTGGCCAACATTTCACGCAGAGGCGGGAAAAGAACCTCGCGCATGTAGCGCAGGTTTTCGGCAATCTCGGGGCTGTAGAGGCCCCAGCCGCAAAAGCCGCCCTGAAAGGGCCCTTCCGCCGGGAAGGTGGCCGCCGTGGTGTGGTTGCGCCGGTCCTCAATAACGTTCATTGCCACGGACTTGGTAATGATGCCCGTTCCTGCCCCGACGGTGTTGTGGTTGAGAGCGGAGTCGATGCGGATTTCGCCGGAACGGATGATCTCCACGGCCTCCTTCTCGTCCTTGGCCCATCCCTCAAACAGCATGGCACTCACCATGCCGCGCTTGTGCAGCATGACCATGTCATCATAATCCACAGGCGGGCCGGAATGGAGGATCATATGATCCTCCAGCCCTTCCACACACTCTCCTGCGGGACGGATATCTACCCAGTAGGGATCGCTGTCTATGATGCACGCCACGGCCTGTTGGTTGGCCTGCGTAATTCTTTCCCTGATGTCCATCTCCGACTACCTCCTTTGGCATTGTCTTCCCGGCCGTATGCGACGCTTTAGAGAAACTCGTCCAGCAGTTCCTCGATCTCCTCGGGCTGCTTATAGGGCGGGGTCCACTCGATTTGCGTGCAATCGCAGTTTTGCGCTTCCAGCGCCTTATAAAACAGCAGGATGCCAAGGTTGGCCACCCTCGGCTTTTGCTTGTAGATGCCCTCCATTATTCACGCCTCCCCAATTGACGGCAGATCATGGCGCACAAGCGCGCGCTTTCATAGTTGCTGTCCGCCACCACCGCGCCAGCCTCTCGGAGCATCCTGGCAATGTCATCCTTGCCTTGCGGGTCTCCTTCGCCGCCGCATACGGCACAGACGTAGATCACATCAGGCCGCGACCTCATCAGCGGAACATAGCAGGAGGCAGGGTCGGGTGCCACGCCCGGCCCCAGGATGATGTCCATCGCCACGAGCGCCACCTCCGGGTCGGCCAGCTCCTGCCGCAGGCGCTCCACCCGCTGGGTGGGGTCAAACACCGTGTGCGGCGCTTCGGCAGTAAAATCCAAATCGCCCATGTCCAGCAGGGTGTGGCCCTCGCTGCGCTTGTGCGTCTGGAGGCGCGCAGCATACTTTGTGTTATCCCGGTTGGTATGCAGCGCGATTTCCGGAGCGACTGCGCGAAACGTCATCAGTGTTTCCTCCGCGAAGGTGCCCCCCGTATAGAGGCCGCGGAAATACTTTTGCTCACGGGAAAGCGAGGCCGCCTTTTCGCGGGCGATGGCCGCAGCCTCCTCTTCCGTCCAGCCGATGCTGGGCTCGCGCCCTGTCACAAGGCGCACGCAGGCCTTGGCAGCCTCTTGGAGGCTGTAGGTTCCTGTTACCCTGTGGCCCTGATAAAGCGTTTCGTCCGCGCCCAGGAACACGGCTACGACCGGCTTGGTCAGCTGATCCGCCTCCAGAAGCACCTCCTCCATCACTTCCCGGTCCGCCAGCATGGACACCAGGCAGATGAGCTTCGTATCCTCGTCCTTTTCCAGCCGCTTCATATCGGCTTTCATGGATACGCCGCCCACCTCCTTTTTCAGGTCGCGGCCACCTGTGCCCAAAATGCACGTGACACCGCTGCCCATCTGCTCAATCAGGCACGCGACCTCCTGCGATCCGGAGCCGGACGCACCAATCACGCCCACCGGTCCGGGCCTGACGATGCTGCCCGCTGCCAGCGCCACACCGCCCAGCAGGCCCACGCCCGCATCCGGCCCCATGACCAGCCTGCCATGATCCCGGCCATATTCCTTGAGGGCACGCTCCTGCTCCAGCGTTACGTCCGCCGTGAACATGAAGATGTCCATTCCTCTGTCAATGGCCCTGCGAGCTTCCTGGACGGCATATTCGCCGGGCAAGGAAATCTGCAAAACGTCATAGCGGCCCACAGGCAACTCGTCCACGCTGCGGTATACGCGCCGGCTATGCCCGCCGCCGGAGGCCAGCCGCTCCTGCGCGGCTGCAAAGGCCGCTTCCAGCGCCTCCGGTCCTTCCGCATCCAAGGCGATCATCAGGTCGTTCTTGGTAACGCCCGCGGGCACGGGATAGTCCAACCCGGTCAGCAAATCCACGTTCTGGCTCGTGCCCATGCCGCTTTCCGCTCCCGTTACGCCGGGCAGTTCGGTCAGCTCCACCGCCACGCCCATCAGCGTGACCGAGTCGACATAACGGTTCTTGATCACATAGACCTTTTTCACGATTCAAGGTCCTCCTTCCAAACGTAAGGCCGTGCGTTTTCATCCATGCGTGCCATGACGCGATACGTGTGCTTGGCCTCCTGCGGATAGTCGCTGCGGGCGTGGCAGCCCAGCGAATCCGCGCGGGTCAGCGCACTGAGCGCCGTAAGGTGGGCCGCAATCATATCGTTTTTCAGCCGGAGCAGCTCGAACGACTCCTGTGCATCCACCCCGCGCAGCGCGCTCACGGCTTCCAGGCCATCGGAAAACACGTTTATGGCCTTTTGGAGCCCCTGTGCGTCGCGCACGGCGTTTACGCCGTCCCACAGGGCTTCGCGCATCCCGCGGCGCAGCGCCGCGATTTTCGATGAGCAGCTCTCCTCCGCCAGCTGCGGAGCGGACTCGGGCTCGGCGTTGCACGGCCCAGCGCTCCGAGCAAAGGCCGCTGCCGCCCTTCCCGCTCTGCGCCCAAACACCAGGGTCTCCAGCCCGGCGTTTCCGCCTATGCGGTTTGCGCCGTGCAGGCCCCCCATCACCTCACCGCAGGCAAACAGACCCTGCACGGTGCTATGCCCCTGCGCATCCACACGCACGCCGCCCAACGCCGTATGCGGCGCGGGCGCAAGCTCGATCCATTCCTTTGTGATATCTATGCCCACATTGCGATAGCGCTGGACATACATTTGATAGCCGGATGCCAGCCGGGCCGGATCGACACCGGTAATATCCATGTAGATGCCGCCGTGCTCCGTGCCCTTGCCGCGCGCGATCTCCGCTACGATGCGGCGGCTCATCACATCCTTGCTGACGCGGTCGCCCTCCGGGCCATATCGCAGCATGAAGCGTTCGCCGTCGCGGTTTCGCAGCACTGCGCCCTCAAAGAGCAGCGTGGTAATTACACTGGTACCCACCAGCTCACGGGGCCATACCGCCGCGCTGGGCTCAAACTGGATGAACTCCATATCGCAAAGCTCTGCGCCGGCCTCATAGGCCATGGCCACACCGTCGCCGCCGGAATCTCGCTTGTTCGTGGAAACGGGATAGATGCCGCAATAGCCGCCGCATGCCAGCACCACCGCATTCGCCCGGAGATTCAGCCACCGCTTTCCCGCGGCGTCATACGCCAGTGCACCGCACACACGGCTGCCATCCTTCAGCAGCTTCAGCGCACGCGTGGCGGGCAGTTCTGTCACACTGCCCTTCAGCATCTCTTTTAGCCGGGTCAATATCGCGGCGCCCGTTTCGTTTCCGATGGACACCACGCGCGGCCAGCTTGCGCCCAGCGGGCGCAGCGCCTGATAGCTGCCATCCTTCTCACGGTTGAAGGACAGGCCCATGGCGCGTATCTCGTCGAATACCTCGGCGGCATCCTGGCACAGGGCCCGGGCCAGAGCGGGATCGCTGAGCCCCTGCCCGCTCGCCAGCGTATCCTGCAAAAAGATGTCTGCCGAATCTTCGGGGTATACGGGCACATTAAACCCATGCACCCACGGCGAAGCGCCCATGCCGTCGTGCAGGAGCATCGTTTTGAGGCCGGCAGCGGCGGCCTCGCGGGCCGCCATCCAGCCCGCAAGACCGCCGCCCAGAATCAGGCAGTCCGTTTGTAGTGTGATCATACTTCCCATATGCCACCCTTGGCCATGGAGCCGACATTCCTGGAGAACAGGCGCAGGAAGCGCTGATAGTCCTTGCCGGAGAACTCCCATTTGAATTTTTCAAGGCGCGCGTTGAGCTCCTCGTCCGAGATGCACAGCGTGATGGAGCGGGCGGGAATGTCGATCTCGATCTCGTCGTTGTCCTCCACAATGGACAGGGGGCTGCACAGCGCCGCTTCAGGGCTGACGTAGCCGACGCTCAGACCGCTGGTGCCGCCGGAGAAGCGGCCGTCTGTGATAATGGCGCAGGAATTGTACAGCGTGGGCTTTCCTTTCAGCTCCTCCTGGAAAGTAAAGGCGGTCGTTCCAAAGCGCCCCTTCAGACCCATAAACCGCAGCACACAGGCGTCACCCTCATGGATCCGGCCCGCGCGCAGCGCCTCCAGCCCGTCGTGCAGGGAATTGAACACCTTGGCCTTGCCCCTGTAGTGCATAAGCTGCTTGGGAACCGCCGCAATTTTGATAATGGACCCCTCGGGAGCGAGATTGCCATACAGCACGCCCAGGCCAGGCTCGGTCATGACAGGATTGTCCAGCGTACGGATAACGTCGTCATTGTAGACGACGGCGTTTTCAACGTTCTCGCGCACGGTATGGCCATTTACGGTCATGCAGTCGCCGTTGAGGCGGGGCAGCAGGTTCTTCATCAGCGCAGGCATGCCGCCAGCCAGGTCAAAGTCCTTGACGGAATACTCGCCGCCCGGCATCAGGTGGCTCAGCAGCGGCACGGTGTTGCTCATTTCATCGAACACCTTCCACCAGGGCTCGTCGTAACCGGCCTCGTGCGCGATGGCCGGCAGGTGCAAGATCAGGTTGGATGACCCGGCTACCGCCATATCCACGGCAATCGCGTTGCGGATGGATTCGGGCGTGATGATCTGCCGCGCGGTGATGCCCTGGCGCACCATTTCCATGATACGCAGGCCGGCGCGATAGGACAGATTGCGGATCTCGCTGGAAACAGCACTCATGGATGAATTGCCGGGCAGGGTCATGCCCATGGCCTCCGCCATCATGCACATGGAGTTTGCCGTGGTCATGGAGGTGCAGCCGCCGCAGATGCCCCAGCTGTGCTGGATGAGGCCGTTGTAGAGGTCGGGATCGATCTTGCCCTCGGCCATCGCGCCCACTTTGTCCTGCGCCCGGATATGCACGACTTCCTTCCCGCGGAAGGTGCCCAGCGGCATGTAACCGCCCGTGACCACGATGGCAGGGATGTCCAGACGGGCGCAGCCCATCAGGTGGCCGGGCACGATGGAATCGCAGGTGGAAAGCAGCACCATGCCGTCAAAGAAGTTGCCGTCCACGGTCAGCTCCACCTGGTCGGCAATCAGGTTGCGGCTGGGGATCTCGATATACTTGGGGTCCTTGAGCACCATGCCGTCGCAGATGGCGGTCGTGCCTACCTCCAGCGGCAGGCCGCCCGCCTCACGGATTCCCTGCTTGACACGCTCGGCAAGCTGGTTGAGATGCACGTGCCCGGGATTGTATTCATTCCAGCTGTTAACCACGGCGATCAGAGGACGGTTCAACTCCTCTTCCGTATAGCCCATGCCCAGCATCAGGCCGCGGCGGCATTCGGAGGCTTCACCGAATTCCCAGCAGCTTCGCATATCTTCATATTTGCGTTCCATACTCTTTTCATCCTTTTCTTTTTATTTTTCTCAACTGGTTTGGTCCTGCAAATATTATCTGTTCTATCCAGACATAACGCACACGCCGCTACACCGGCTTTCCTGTGCATCGGCGCTTCGGGATGGCCTCGCAGCCCTTACCGCTGGACGCGTCCGGAAGCATTGCCACCCATCAGAGCCAGCACTTCCTTTTCGGAGGCGAGGTTAAAGTCGTGCTCGATCGTCTGCTTGAGGCAGCTTGCCGCCACTGCGAACTCGATCGTGCTCTGCTCATCCATGCCCTTGCACAGGGCGTGGATGAGTCCGCCGCCGAAGCTGTCGCCGCCGCCAACACGATCCACCAGACGGATGAGATAGTTTCGAGAGAAGAAGGGCTGCCCGCCCGTATAGAGCATGCCGGCCCAGTTGTTCTCACTGGCAGAGATAGAGCCGCGAAGCGTGATGGCCACCGCCTTGCATCCAAACCTCTCCGTAAGCTGCCGCGCCACGCTGACATAGCCCTCTCGGTTCAGCTTGCCACCCATGATATCCGTATCTGCCGCCTCGATGCCAAAGACGTCCTTTGCGTCCTCCTCATTTGCAATCAGCACATCCACATACGGCACCAGACGGCCCATCACCTCTCCGGCCCGCTCACGGCTCCACAGTTTGCCGCGGTAGTTGAGATCGCAGCTGACCGTTATTCCCTTCTCGCGGCACTTGCGAAGCGCATCCAGTGTGATCTCGGGCAGCTCACCGCCAAGTGCCGGCGTGATGCCTGTCCAGTGAAACCAGTCCGCACCCTCCAGGATGCTGTCCCAGTCAAACTCCTCCCGTTTGGCCTGCGCGATGGCGGAGTTGGCCCGGTCGTAGATCACCTTGCTGCCACGCTGGCTGGCGCCCTTCTCCACAAAATACAGGCCCAGCCTCTCGCCGCCACGCAGCATGCAGGAGGTATCCACGCCGTAATGCCTGAGCGCATTGACCGCGCACTGGCCGATCTCGTGCGCCGGCACCTTGGTGCAAAAAGCGGCGTCGTCGCCATAGTTGGCAAGGCTTACCGCCACGTTTGCCTCTCCGCCCGCATACGTGGCTTCAAAGCGTTCTGCCTGTACAAACCGCAGATATCCCTCCGGATTCAGCCGCATCATGATCTCGCCAAAGGTTACGACCCTGCTCACGCCTCGTCTACCGCCTTTCTATACGCTTGCGCCAGTTCGGTAATCTTGTCCCACTCGCCTGCTTCGATCCAGCTTTTGTTCACGAGGTTCCCGCCTACACCGATGCCGCAGCAGCCCGCCGCCAGAAACCCGGCTGCGTTTTTCTCGTTTACGCCACCCACGGCCATGAGCGGGATGTGGGAAAGCGGCGCCTTGATCGCCTTGATATAGGACGGGCCCAGGTTTCCCACGGGAAACACCTTGACCGCGTCGGCCCCTGCCTCGTACGCTTCTACAATCTCACTGGGCGTAAACGCACCGGGAAAGGAGAGAAGCCCGTATTCCTTGACGCGGTGGATCAGGTCACAGTTGGTGTTGGGAGTAATGATATAGTTGGCTCCCGCGTCCCGGGCCATATCGAGCTGCTCCAGGGTGAGCACCGTACCGGCGCCGACCAGCATTTTCCCTTCCATGCAACTGTCCACCGCGGCGATGGCCGCCGCCGTGTCCTTCCATGTTTCCGGCTTCTGCTGGTGAAAGGTCACCTCCATCAGGTCGATGCCTCCTGCATACAGCGCCTCCGCCAGCCTTGTCATATACTCTTTTGGCAGTCCGCGAACGATGGCGATAATCTTGCTCCTCTGCACCCATTCAAGCGCCGTCATGCGCCACACCTCCGTTATTTTCAGATATGTTGTGCGGGAATCTGTCGTGTTCAGTATAGTCCAAAGCGGCTTTGGTGTCTAAAGAAAAAAGCCGGCCGTTCAGCATCAAAATTCCGTCTTGTATTATGCCATCGATCATGTTATAATATCATTTTACAATCTTGCAAGCTGTCCCGTCGGCAGGAAGGGAGACACGATGCCCATGGACGCTTCACAGCTCAATCCCTTCATCCGCTACATGGATCTGCGTTGCGGCTCCATCAGCTATTCGGAGCCCATCAAGGCATACGATTACCGGCTGTTCGCCATACGCGAGGGCGAATGCGCCGCCGAGACAGAAACCAAACGCCTTACCCTGCGCGCGGGTTCCTGCCTGATCATACCGCCCGATCATGCGTACCGCATGCTGTTTCACCGGGACGCCCCCGCCATGCTGTACAATATCAATTTCAGCCTTTCCTATCTGCCGGGCAACGGGCAGGCGTTTCGTCCGGACCCGCCTGCCCGCTTCCGCCCGGAGCGAATGCCCGAGTTGCCCGACCCGGCGTTCTTTCCCATTCCCACGCTTTTTCAGGATGTACCGCAGATCCAGCAGACCGCGGCCCTGCTACTGTCGGAACGGGAAAAGCGGGATGTCTATTTCAACGAACTTTGCTCGGCTCTTCTGAAAGGTATGCTATTGCAGCTTTTGCGCGAGCCCAAAGCCGGAGAAAAGCCTGTGCCGGCCGTCGTAGAGCGGCTCAAGCAGTATCTGGAGGCGCACTCCCGCGAACGCATCACCGCCGATAGCCTTGGCCGCATGTTCGGCTACCACCCGTTTTATCTCAATCGCCTTTTTCACAAGTATGCGCACCAGACCATTCATCTTTACCAGATGCAGTGCCGCATCCGCGATGCCTGCGTGCTGCTGGTTACGACCGATCTGAGTATGAAGGAGATCGCGGACAACCTGGGTTTCTCCTCGCCCTCCCATTTTTCAGAGACCTTTCGAAAGCTGCGCGGCGTGTCTCCCATGGATTACCGCAGCGGAATGCGCTGACCGCCGCGCAGTTTTCTGCCTCACACCGGCGCGTCGCCAAAATCCGGTACGTCAAACGCCTGTCCGTCGCGGATCATGGATTCATGCGCCAGCAGTCCGGGCACCGTATATCTGGCCGCCAGCCATGCATTGACGGTGGGCATCTTTTCAAAATATGCGGCCGTACAAAAGTCATCCACCAGCAGCTTGTGGCTGGCCATATGCCCGTTTGGCAGGCCCGCGTAGCTCTTGGGCAGCAAGCTGTTACGTTCCTTCTGGACTGGTGAGGGATCCGCCGATTGCCAGCGGTGGTTTGCCACCGAATTGACAAAATCCTTCTCGCCGCGGTGTGCTTCCATGGCTTCGGGGTTGACCTGGCTGCTTACGTCCACGGCATCCACGCCGTCGGGGGTGAGACGGGCAAAGATGTGCTGGGCATTGCTGAACTGGTAGCTGCCCTTCGTCCCGTAAAAGGCGCTGATATAGGAGCTGGGGGCCTTATAGCCAATGCGGCGGCATTCGTTGATGCGGGCAGTGCCGCCGTTGGCGAGCTTCATCAGCGAATAGCCGTTGGAGTAGACGTTATCCCACTGGTTCACGCCCTTTTCATAAATCCCGTTGCCCGGGGCCTCGGCATAGCCGAAGGCCACAACGCGCGTAGCACGGGTGCTCAGCGCGTGCAGCACCATGGCTGTGGAATGCGTGGGGTAATAGAACGGCGGCACGCCGGCATTGACCAAATCCTCACGAAAGTTCTTGGGAAAGTGGGAAATATCGTGATGATACTGGGCCTCGGCATAGACAAAGGTGCCGAAGTCGCCCTTTTCGTAGCGCTGCTTGCAGTACATGGAGCAGGGATAATAGATGCAGGTTTCGCCCATCATATAGGTTTTGCCGGTCTTCTTTACGGTTTCGACAATCTCCCGGCATTCCTCCACGGACACACCCATGGGCACCGCGGAATACACGTCCTTCCCGGCCTCCAGCGCCGCCTTGACCAGCGGTCCGTGCAGATGTCTCTGGGTGAAGATGGCCACGGCCGTAATTTTGGAGTCGGCTATCGCGTTTTCAAAGGTGTCGATGATCTCGACCCCGAACCTTTGGGAATACTCCCTGGCGCGCTCAGGGATGATATCGCAGACATATACTTTTTCAACATATGGATGTGCCTGAAACAAAGGTACAAAATTGCAGGCAAAGTCGCCGCAGCCGATAACTGCAACCGTGATTTTTTTTGCCACACTATCCAACTCCCTTCAGAAATGTACCTGCATTATACAAGCGCCCAGCCTCGGCAGCAACGGTGAAAACAAATCTGTTCTATAACAAAACAAACATTTCTGCCTGGGCGAAAAGCGCTGTTGTTCAGAATCAAAATCCATCCTTGGGAAGAGATGATAAAGAGGTTTATTTTACACCCTTTTCCCTTTAAACGCAAGACGGAAAAGCGTGTTGAACAGATGGCCTTTTTCCGCCTTGTATGCCCATAGCCGCTACATTACAATCAATTTGTCCTTCTCGTTTTGATGAAAAAAGTAGGGAGGTTTCTCATGCCTGAGTTTGTTAACCTGGCGCCGGACATCTATCGACTGCGCGTCCCCTTCAGCGGCACATGGACGGGCGTTGTGCTTGTGCGCGGCACGCAAAACGTATTGATCGACAGCGCCGCCAGCGCATCCGACGTGGACGACTACATCGTACCCGCGCTCAAAAAGCTGGGGATGTCTTTGTCGGACATCCACTACTTGGCCTGCACCCACTGTCACGGCGATCATGTCGGGGGACATGCGCGCATCCGGGAGCTGTGCCCCTCCATCCTGATGGTATGTTCTACCGCCTCGCAAGACAAGCTGGCGGATCCCCTCAAATACAGCCGGCTCATCCGGGCCACCTTCCCGGCGTACAGCCCGGAAGCCCCCGCATCGCTACGCGGTGTGACGGCAGACGCGCTGCTTGACGAAGGGGGTACGCTGGCGGGTTATTTGCGCCTGGTGACCACGCCCGGTCACGACACCGACACGGTCTGCTGGCTGGATGAGCGCAGCGGCACTTTGATTACCGGCGACAGCTTGCAGCTCAACGGAACGGTCACACAGGGGATCGCGCTGGTCATGGATTTGCCGGGCTATCTGGCAACGCTAAAAAAGCTCAAACAGCTGCCCATACGCCGCATTGTGGCCGGCCATGATTATCTGCCCCTGGGCAGCCTTGCGGAGGGTTCCGACGCTGTAGTGGCCTATATTGATGCCTGCGCCTCCTGCATGGATGAATATGCAGCTTTTCTGCGCAAGGCGTGGGATTCGGGAGAACATGATCCCGCCAGTCTGGCCCGAGGCCTCATCGTCAAGGTGGGAGGCGTGATGCCGGACTTCCTGTTCCTGCCGCTCTATACCGTCACGCAATTTCTGGAAAGTATGCATGTAAAAGGAGAATTCAAATGAGCGAAAGAAAAGCGATTCTGGTTACTGGCTCTTCCCACGGCATTGGCGCTGCTACCGTCATCGCGTTCGCCAAGGATGGCTATGACGTGGGCATCAACTACAACAAAACGCCCGAGGGAGCGCAAAGCGTCGCCGAGGAATGCCGCCGCTATGGTGTTGACGCGCAGATTTATCAATGCGACGTCGGCCGCCGCGACCAGTGTGAACGTATGCTGAATGCCTTTATCAACCATTTCGGACGCATTGATGTGCTGGTGAACAACGCCGGGGGTGCGCTGAAAATGCCCAAGGGCGGCTTTGTGGATATGCCCATGGATTACTGGGATGAGCAAATCGCGCTCAACCTCAATTCCGCGGCGTACTGCTCCCAGCTTGCCGCACGCTGCATGATCGAAAAAGGCATTCACGGCTCCATCATCAACATCTCTTCCATCCACAGCCTGGTGACATGGGTCAAGCGCAAGGCCCTGCCCTATTCCGCAGGCAAGGCCGGCATGAACATGTTCACCAAGTCCATCGGTGTGGAGCTTATCAAGTACGGCATCAACGTCAACTGCATCGCGCCGGGGCTTGTGTACACCAAGATCATGGATCGCTACAGCGAGCGCGATATCCGCGGCTTCGAGCGCAAAATCCCGGCCGGACGCGGCGGAACCGTGGATGATATCGTGCCCATGATCCAGTTCCTGGCCGATAAGAAGAAGAGCAGCTTCATCGTGGGGCAAACCATCTTTATTGATGGCGGCCAGAGCATTGACGGCGTCATCGACTGTATGTTGGAGGACGAGATCTGAGTGCCCGCACCGCGCGGATAAAGGGCCCGCTGAAGAAGGCTTCTTCGGCGGGCCCTTTTGTGGAGTCCTGTGGCTTTTCCAGGGGGTTCCGATGCGGTGGAGCAACTTGTACCGTCCCTGATGAACGTGAAGGGAACAGCCGTCGCCTGCTCAGCGCTCCAGCCGTTGCGGCGCCGCCTCCTTTTCGCGTTCCAGCTGTCGGTATTTTCCGGGGCTTATGCCCTGCATGCTGCGAAACAGCGTTCCGAACTGCGCCCCCGTACACAGGCCAATGCGCCGCGCAATTTCCTCCATGGTCAGCGATGTGGTCTTCAGAAGCTGCTGGGCATGGCGAATGCGGATCTCTGCCAGCAGCCTTCTGGGCGAACAGCCCAGCTGCTCCATCATGACACGATAGAGCTGGGAGCGGCTGAGTCCCACGAAATCCGCCGTTTCCTGTACGGATACGTCCCGGTCAAAACGCCCTTCCAGATACCACTTCGCCTTTTCACAATACTGCCGCGCGGTCCCGCCCGCAACGACCGGATTGTGTGCGGGCGCAATCATGCTGATCATGCGCAGAAGGTTGCCCACTGCCGATATCTGTGTCAGAGAAAGCGTCCGGCCTTCCCGGCGCATCTGCTCCATCGCCTGCCAGACCAGCGCGGGGTCATCGGGCGTAAAAACCCGGTGCATATCGTCCAGTCCCGCCATCCGTGTCAGATATTCCGCTTGCGTTCCGCGATACCCCACCCATGCATAGTGCCACGGCTGCTCAAAGGAGGCCTGATAGTAGGTCTCCTCTCCCGGCAGGATCAAAAAGCCCTGTCCGGGTCCTACGGGGCATACGCGGCCTCCACAGTGGAGCTTGCCACGGCCTGAACGTACAAAATGAATCAGATAATACGAACGGACGGTAGGGCCAAAGCCATAGCCGGGCGCACAGGCTTCTTCCCCAAACTGGCATACAAACAGTTCACGGGGAAGCGCATCATCCTCAAAAGACAGGTATCCTTCCACGCCGCTCAACTCCACATGCAACATTTTGACAGCATTGTACAACAAAGCAGCGCTTTCATCAAGAAGCCCGTTTCGCTATAATGAAACAACAGATTGCGTCTTTCAGGAAAGGAAGTGTCCTTCATGCCCAAAATCACATTTCTGGGAGCCGGTTCCACCATATTTGCCAAAAACGTACTCGGTGACAGCATGCTTACCCCTTCGCTGGCAGACAGCGTCATCGCACTGTATGATATCGATCCCCAGCGGTTGGAGGAAAGCCACCTGATGCTGACCGCCCTGAACAACAACCTGGGCAACAAAGCCCGCATCGAAACCTATTGCGGCGTTGAAAACCGCCGCGCCGCCCTGCGCGGCGCCAACTATGCAGTCAACGCCATTCAGGTGGGCTTTTATGACCCCTGCACCATCACGGACTTTGAAGTACCCAAAAAGTACGGGCTGCGGCAGACCATTGCCGATACGCTGGGCATCGGGGGCATCTTTCGCGCACTGCGCACCATCCCTGTGATGATGGACTTTGCGCGCGACATGGAGGACGTATGCCCGGATGCCTGGTTCCTCAACTATACCAATCCCATGGCCATGCTGACCGGCGCCATGCAGCGCTATACGGGCATAAAGACCGTGGGGCTGTGCCACAGCGTTCAGGTATGCGCCGAGAGCCTGCTGAAAACCGTCGGCATGCCCTATGAAGAGGATAATGTGCGGGCAAAGATCGCCGGCATCAATCATATGGCATGGCTGCTGGAAATCACCGACCGAAACGGCAACGACCTTTACCCTGAAATCAAGCGGCGCGCGGCGCAGCTGACCGAAAAGCACGACAACATGGTGCGCCTTGAAATCATGAAGCGCTTCGGGTATTATGTGACGGAATCCAGCGAACACAACGCGGAATATCTGCCCTTTTTCATCAAGGACAAATATCCCGAGCTGATCGACCGCTTCAACATTCCGCTGGATGAATATCCGCGGCGCTGTGTGCAGCAGATCGCCGACTGGGAAAAGCGCCGTGACGAGCTGACCCGCAACCCCAGCCTGGCGCACGAACGCACGCGCGAATATGCCAGCTACATCATGGAGGCGATGGAGACCAACGTGCCCTGCAAGATCGGCGGCAACGTGCTCAATCAGGGCCTGATCCCCAATCTGCCCAGCAACGCCTGCGTAGAAGTTCCCTGTCTGATGGATGCCTGCGGCGTGACTCCCTGCTTTGTAGGCAACCTGCCCGAACAGTGCGCCGCACTGAACCGCACCAATATCAACGTGCAGCTGATGACCATCGAGGCGGCCATGACGCTGAAAAAGGATGCCATTTATCAGGCCGCCATGCTGGACCCGCACTGCCAGAGCGAGCTGTCCATCGACGATATCGTTGCGCTCTGCGACGACATGATTGCCGCACACGAGGGCTGGCTGCCGGAATACCGGTAAGCCACCTTCCACGCCCAACGCCCCGTATCCGTATCGCGCGGATGCGGGGCGTTGGCATGCCGGGGAGGACAGGCCCGCTCCCATCACGATTCGATGCCTGAAAGCAGGCATGGCCCATGTGCCACTCCGCTCCTCTGGACTTTGGGGAGTATTATCGGAGCAACCGGAAAAGGGAACGTCGGGCAGGCGGCTGATTCAATCATCCTTTCTTCATGTCATCTCATTTTGAAGTAACGCTTTTTAAAACATGGGATTTTCAGCAATTCAAAACGGCGGCAAACTCCATGTTAGAAAGTGAGGGGGACCGTAGCCTCGACGCCGCAGAGGACGCCGGCCGTCCCCCTCCCGGCCCGGTTGACTGCCGTTGTTTTCCCATCTTTGGTGGCAGGTATCCCGGTTGCTTTCGTGCAATCCCCGTCGGCCTTGCCCATGGTTTTGCTGCCTGTTTCGCGTCGTATTGGCGGTCCCATGCAGCCCACCGGTCAAGCAAATGCCATGCGCGGGACCGCGCATAACGCCGGTATTGGCGTGTCCGGGCGGAAAAGACTTGCACAGCCCGGACTTTTTCGACAAGCTGACGGGGCGTCATCCTCTCGGATGGCGCCCCGTTCGTATCCTTTTTTTCAGCCGGTAGCCCTCACTCCAGCTCAAATGCTCCGGTATACAGCCGGTAGTACGCGCCCTTCTGGGCGATCAGGTCCTCATGGCTGCCGCGCTCGATGATGCGCCCGTGATCCAGCACCATGATGGCGTCGGAATTGCGGACCGTGGACAGGCGGTGCGCGATGACGAACACCGTGCGCCCCCGCATGAGGGCATCCATGCCCTTTTGCACGATGCTCTCCGTGCGGGTGTCGATGGAGGAGGTGGCCTCGTCCAGAATCATCACGGGCGGGTCGGCCACGGCCGCGCGCGCGATGGAGATCAACTGTCGCTGGCCCTGGCTCAGTCCGCTGCCGTCGCCGGTGAGCACGGTCTGGTAGCCATTGGGCAGCATGCGGATGAAGGCGTCGGCATTGACGAGCTTAGCGGCACGGATGCAGTCCTCGTCCGTGGCGTCGAGCTTTCCGTAGCGCAGGTTTTCCATCACCGTACCGGTAAAGAGGTTGACATCCTGCAAAACCATGCCCAGCGAGCGGCGCAGGTCGCTCTTGCGAATTTTGTTGATATTGATGCCGTCATAGCGGATCTTGCCGTCGGCGATGTCGTAGAAGCGGTTGAGCAGGTTGGTGATGGTGGTTTTGCCCGCGCCCGTCGCGCCCACGAAGGCGATCTTCTGACCCGGCTTCGCGTAGAGGGAGATGTTGTGCAGAACGGTCTTGTCCGGCACATAGCCGAAATCCACGTCATCCAGCACGATATCGCCCTTGAGCTCGGTGTAGGTCACGGTGCCGTCATGATGCGGATGCTTCCAGGCCCACAGCCCGGTGCGGGTCTGGCTTTCCACGAGCTGGCCGTTCTCCCGGCGCGCATTGACCAGCGTCACATAGCCGTCGTCGTGCTCGCTGGGTTCATCCATCAGGTGGAAGATGCGTTCCGCGCCCGCCAGGGCCATGATAACCGAGCTGAGCTGCTGGCTGACCTGGCTCAGCGGCATCACGAAGCTGCGTGACAGGGTCATGAACGAGGCGATCATGCCCAGCGTGATCGTGCCCGCGCCGGACAGCCCCACGTTGGGCAGCCCGGCCAGGCTCATGGCCGCGCCCACCACGGCCAGCAGCACATAGAGCAGATGGCCCAGGTTGTTGTTGACCGGCCCCAGAATATTGGCGAACTTGTTGGCCGCGGTCGCGTTGCGGCACAGCTCGTCGTTGCGGCGGTCAAATTCCTCCACGGCCTTCTGCTCATGGCAGAATACCTTGACTACCTTCTGGCCGTTGATCATCTCTTCGATGTAGCCGTTTACATCGGCCAGGGACTGCTGCTGCTTGACGAAGTATTTGCCGCTCTGCCCACTCACCCGCTTGGTGATGTACAGCATCAGCACTGCAAACGCCAGCACAAACAGCGTCAGCCACAGGCTCAGCGACAGCATGGCGCAGACCACCGCCACCAGCGAAACCACAGAGGACAGCACCTGCGGAAGCGCCTGGGCGATCATCTGGCGCAGGGTGTCGGTGTCGTTGGTGAAATGGCTCATCACCTCGCCATGGCTGTGCGTGTCAAAATAGCGGATGGGCAGCGTCTGCATATGAGCGAACATCTCGTCGCGCACATCCTTGAGCACACCCTGCGCCACGGTGACCATCAGCCGGTTGTAGAAATAGCCGCTGATCATGCCCACCACATAGACGCAGACCATCACGCCCAGGGCCCTGGCCAGGCCGGTAAAAACGGGATTGGCCTGCAAAAGCAGCGGGGAGATATAATCGTCGATCAACACGCCGATAAACGTGGAGCTGAGCACGCTGGCCACGGCGCTGAGAATGATGCACAGCACCACCAGCATCAGCCGCAGGCGGTAGCGCGCCACATAGCTCATCAGCCTGCGAACCGTCCGGCCCACATCCTGGGGCTTGACGCCCCCGCGCATTCTCATACCCCGCATCATTCCTCATCGCCTCCCTTCATCTGGGATTCATACACTTCTCTGTAAATGGCGCTTCGGCTCATCAGTTCGTCGTGGGTGCCTACATCCATCAGCCGGCCCTCGTCCAGCACCACGATCTGGTCCGCATCCATCACGCTGGCCACACGCTGAGCGATGATGATCTTGGTCACGTTGGGAATTTCCTCACGGAACGCGTGACGGATCAACGCGTCGGTAGCGGTATCCACGGCACTGGTGGAGTCGTCCAGAATCAGTACCTTGGGATTTTTCAACAGCGCGCGCGCAATGCACAGGCGCTGCTTCTGCCCGCCGGATACGTTGGTGCCGCCCTGCTCAATATAGGTGTCATACCCGTCGGGGAAGGACTGAATGAAGCCGTCGGCCTGCGCCAGCTTGCAGGCATGAATCATTTCCTCGTCGGTGGCGTGCTCGTTGCCCCAGCGCAGGTTGTCCTTGATGGTGCCGGAGAACAGCTCGTTCTTCTGCAGCACGAAGGCTACGGCGTCGCGCAGGGCTTCCAGGTCATAGCGGCGCACGTCCACGCCGCCCACCGATACGCTGCCCTCGCTCACATCATACAGGCGCGGGATCAGCTGCACCAGGCTGGACTTGGACGAACCTGTGCCGCCCAGGATGCCGACCGTCTGCCCGGAGGCAATGTTCAGGCTCACATGATCCAGAACCGGTTTTTCCGCCTTGGCGTTGTAGCGGAACGTCACGTTGTCAAAGACGACGGAGCCGTCCGCCACCTTGGTGACCGCGTTTTCGGGCGATACGATCGCGCTGGGCTCCTGAAGCACCTCGTCGATGCGCTCCATGGAGGCGCGGGAGATGACGATCATGACAAACACCATGCTCAGCATCATCAGGCTGGAAAGGATCTGCATGGTGTAGGTGAACAGGCTGGTCAGCTCACCTGTGGACAGGCCGAGCGCCGCGTCTCCGCCGCAGGCTACCACCGCCTGCGCGCCGAACCAGCTGATGAGCAGCATGCAGCCATACACGGAGAACTGCATCAGTGGCATGTTGAAAGCCAGAATGCGTTCAGCGAGGGAAAAATCCTGATAGATGTCCTGCGAGATGGCGTCGAACTTCTCATCCTCATGCGCCTCGCGCACAAAGGACTTGACTACGCGGATGCCGCGCAGGTTTTCGCCCACTACGCCGTTGAGGCGATCGTAAAGCTTGAACACACGCTCAAAAATCGGATGAGCGTGGGTGGCGACCAGGTACAGGCCAATACCCAGGACCGGAATGAAAGCCAGGAAGATCACCGAGAGCTGCCAGTCGATGCAGATGGCGGCGCCCAGGGAGAAGATCAGCATGAATGGTGCGCGCACCGCGATGCGGACGACCATCTGATAAGCGTTCTGCACGTTGGTTACGTCCGTGGTCAGACGCGTGACCAGGCCGCCGGTGGAGAATTTGTCGATGTTGGAAAAGGAATATTCCTGCACATGACTGTACATGTCCCTGCGCAGGTTCTTGGCAAACCCGGCCGAGGCCGTGGCGGCGTACTTGCCTGCCAGCGCGCCGAAGCACAGCGACATCAGCGCCGCCAAGACCAGAATCAGACCTGTTTTGAGGATGTAGGGCATGTTGCCGCCGTTGATGCCCCGGTCGATCAGGTCGGCCATGATCAACGGAATGACTACCTCCATCACCACCTCCAGGGATACAAAAATCGGCGCCTTGATGGATGCGCCCTTAAACTCCCGAATGCTTTTCATCAGGCGTTTTACCATTGCTTACCCTCCTTGTTTTGAAACGGTCCGCAAGCGCCGCTACTCCAGATTTCGGAACATGCGGTCCAGAAAGCCGTAGAGCGTCTGTACCTCGTCGGGCGAAAAACCCCGCAACAGCCGGGTGTCTATGGTCATGCCGGTTTGGCACATCTCCTGCACCAGCCTGCGGGAACGCTCCGTCAGCACCAGCTTTTTCAGCCGGGCATCCTGAGGCACGCTTTGCCGTTCCACCAGTCCCTTTTGTTCCATCAGCCGCAGGACGCGCGACGCGGTGGAACGGGTGATGCCGAACTCGCTTTCCAGATCCTTCTGATAGATGTCCCGGTCCGTATGCTCGCTCAAAAAGCGGATGATGCGGCCGTTGGTACCGCTGACCGCCTCCATTTCGTGCTGCGTGGCAGTGTGCTGCACACAGCGTCGAATGCGGTTGTCCAGACGGTGAATGTCAATTCCGATCTTTCGTTGCATTGGCACCTCCAGAGTTGCAGAATGTTTTATATGCAACAGTTGTACATCGAACATTATATGCGGAAAAATTTTTTTGTCAACCGAAACCCAAAAATTTTTCAGATGGCGCATATCTATCGTATGATAGCTGTCAAAACTGGAAAGAATGGGAGTATTTGCGGGTGTGGCTCCGTTATCTGACAGGAGGGGCAAATGCGGGGACAAAGCCGTTTACAAGTGTAAAACATCTGTGACTGGATATATCGGATTTATGCCGAAACTGCGCGCTTCTTCCCAAAAAGCGTAATGCTTTTCTTAGAAACAGGCCGTTGACTTGCAAGGATGGCTCCCCTTATGATGATATTACAATATGTTGGGGGTGAATGAAATGGGAAAACGCAAAAGCAACTACATCTTTGCCCCCGAAAAGCAGAAAACCGGCAGGGGGGGCTGCCTGCTTACGGTGCTGGGCATGTTGCTGGCCGTGATACTGGCTGCATTGCTGCTCAATCAGGCGGTCAACAGCCATGTGGCGCTGCTGGAGGAGCGCGTGTCCGTCATGGGCATGGACAAGACCTTTGAAGGCTTTACGGTGCTTCACATCAGCGACCTGCATGCCGGACCGATCGGCAGCGACATGGAACTGTGGCAATCTCTGCTCAAGGGCAAGGCCTTTCAGGCCGTGGTGATGACCGGCGACATGGTGGGCAGCGACGGCAATTATGAGCCCATGCTCACGCTGATCCATACCCTGAAGCAGCTCAAGCCCGAAGCGCCGGTGTATTTCGTGGCGGGCGACGACGACCCCGCGCCGGTGATCTCCACCCCGAGGGGCACGCCGGAGGTGCTCGCCGACTGGGTGCTCGCCGCGCAGCAGGAGGGCGCCATCTACCTGGACGCACCCGTACGGCAGGAGGTAGGCAAGCGCGGCATATGGTTTGTGCCGGAATACCTCTATGATGTGGACGCCGCGGGCATGGTTAAGAGCCTGACCAAGCAGAAGGAAGATATGGAGGCGCTGGGCCAGCAGTACGAAGCGGAGGGCGGCGCCAGCTACCGCGCGCTGTGCTACCGCCTGGATGCCATGGAGCGCGCTGTGGCCGCGCAGCAGGAAATGCTCTCTACCGATCTGCAAATCGCCGTAACCCATGTGCCGCTGATTCAGGACTATATCCGCACCAGCCTGGAATGGGCGGATGAGGAGAAGGTATTCAGCTTCCGCACCATCAACCTGCTTCTGGCGGGGCATTACTGCGGCGGTCAGTGGCGCGTGCCGGGCATGGGGGCGCTGTATGTGCCGGACATAGGCTGGCTTCCCCCGGATGACGGGCTGATGGGCATGCAGCGCGTCAACAGCATCAACCAGTATATTTCGGGCGGTCTGGGCGCCAGCGAGGCCCACCCTCTCAAGGGACGGCTGTTCAACAGTCCCAGCATAACGCTGCTCAAGTTTACCGCCACCATTCAGTGAGGAAGCCGCCATGGATATCGCACTTGCTTTCACCGAAGCCGGCAGCGGCACACCGCTGATCCTGCTGCACGGGAACGGGGAGGACGGCACCTACTTTGCCCCGCACATCGCCGCGCTGGCCCGGCATTTCCGGGTGATCGCGCTGGATACGAGAGGGCACGGCAAATCGCCGCGGGGAAGCGCCCCGTTCACCATCGCCCAGTTCGCGCGGGATCTGCGGGATTTCATGGACGCGCAAGGCATCGAAAAGGCCAGCCTGCTGGGCTTTTCGGACGGCGGGAACATCGCGCTCACCTTCGCGCTCGCCTATCCGGACAGGGTGGACCGGCTGATTCTCAATGGCGCCAACCTGGACCCATCGGGTGTAAAGCCCTCGGTCCAGATTCCCATCGTGCTGGACTACTGCCTGGCCACAGTGCTGGCGCGGGTCAGCCCGCGAGCCGGGCGGAAGGCGGAGCTGCTTGGTCTGATGGTGCGGGAGCCTCATATCCGGCCCTCAGCGCTTGGTCACATCGCTGCGCCCGCGCTGGTGATCGCCGGAACCCATGACATGATTCGAGAGAAGCACACCCGCCTGATCGCGCGGAGCCTGCCCAACTCGCAGCTTGAGATCCTCCCCGGCGACCACTTTATCGCCCGGACCAATCCGGAGGGGTTCCGCCGGGCGGTGGAAGCGTTTTTGCTGGCATAATGCCACGGGCGATTGAAAAGCGTGATTGGGGAAAGGGCGCAGAGGGTTGTCCTCCGAATCTCCCAGAGGGCCTTTTTGACGGGTTTGGCACAGGCGAAGATCGCCTGTGCTTTTTTGGGCTGCTTGAAAAAATGCGCTTGTCTGCATAAGTAGACCAAATTCGTCAAAGGATATCTGTGACAATACACGAATCCTACACGCGAAACGACCGGAACGGAGGATGAGTCATGCTTGGAGCAAAGCCGCTCGGAAGCGCCGTCACGGTGGTCATCGCGGGTGAGCTGGACCATTTTGCAGCCCCGCAGATTCGCCGCAGGCTGGACGAGCTTTTGGAGGACCAGACCATCACACACCTGGTGCTGGACCTGGAGAACCTGACTTTCATGGATTCCTCGGGGATCGGGATGCTGCTGGGGCGGCTGCGCGCGCTGCAGGCGCGTGGCGGAAGCCTGAGCGTAATGCACATGCAGCCGCCGGTGGAAAAGCTGTTCCGCCTTTCAGGGCTGGACCGCGTGATCGGCGTGGAGGATGACATCAGGGGAGGTCGGCTGTGATGCAGAATCAAATGGAACTTACCTTTTCCGCGCTGCCGCAGAACGAGGCGTTCGCGCGGGTGGCCATCGCGGCCTTTGCCGTGCAGCTCAATCCCACGCTGCCGGAGATGGCCGATATCAAAACCGCGGTAAGCGAGGCGGTGACCAACGCCATCGTGCACGGGTACCGGGGCCGGGAGGACGGACTGGTGCGCATGAGCGCGGAATACGGCGACCGGCGGCTTTTGACCGTGGTCATCCGCGACGAGGGCTGTGGCATCGCGGATGTGGAAAAGGCCATGCAGCCCTTCTATTCCACCGGTGACGGTGCGGAGCGCAGCGGCATGGGCTTTTGCGTGATGCAGACCTTCATGGACGCGGTCGAGGTGGACAGCGCCGTGGACAGGGGGACGACCGTCACCATGCGCAAATACATCACCGGCGAGGTAGGGTTGCACCGTGAGCGAATGCTTGACGAGATCGGCTGACCGGCCGGAGCGCGCGCACTACGGACTGGCGGTATATTGCGCCAAGCGCTTTTTCGGGAGAGGGGTGCCTCGCGAGGAGCTCATCGGAGAGGCCGAGGCGGCGCTGCTGTGGGCCGCCGCCCGCTTCGACGCCCGCCGGGGCGTGCGCTTTTCCACCTATGCCATTCCCTTTGTGCTGGGTGCGCTGCGCGAGCTATGCCGCCGTGCGGGCCCCATGCACGTGCCCCGCGCCGAGGCGCGCATCCTCACCGCGGTGGAAAGCGCCCGTGGGAAGCTCAACGCCCGCGAAGGCCGCGAGCCCACCGTGCGGGAGCTGGCGCAGGCCGTGGGCGTGGAGCCCGGCCTGCTGGGCGAGATGCTGGCCGCGCGCGACCGCATGCGCCGCGCAGACGGCGCGCTGGACGTACAGACGGCCTCCGCTCCCGGCGAAGGTTTTGAGGATTGGGTGCTGCTGAAGGATACGCTTACCCGCCTGCCAAGCCCCTATGCGCAGGTGCTCTGGCTGCGCTTTGGACAAGGCTGGTCCCAGGCCCGGCTGGCCGAGCGCTTCGGTGTGGGACAGCCGCAGATTTCGCGCTGGGAACGCAAGGGAAAGGAACTGCTCAGGCAGGCGCTGGATTTCGACCCGTCCTGTTAGAACATGCGATCCTCCTCTAATTCCTGATCTAACGACGCGCCGCCCCGTCCTGCAGCGGACCGGGGCGGCGCTCTGTCTGCAAAAAGCGCCTCATTAAGCCGCTGCGACGCTTAAGCAATGCCAAAAGCGGCAGGTTCCTGCGACATCAAACGGGGCGGCCCATGGATCACTCTCCAGCTGCCGGGACTTATGCCGTCGTTTGTGCCTTTTCTCCTCTGCTTTCCAGCTTTCCAATCAGAAATGAGGAAATCGTCACGGTAACCAGCGAACACGCGATCTTGACCGGCGGGATATAGCTGAGGGATAAAAGCAGCACCGTCAAATCCGTTGCCAGATAGGCCATGGGAAGCCTCCATCCCAGCTTTTTGGAGATGACCAGCGCCAGCGCATCGTCTCCGCCTGCCGCGCCGCCCGCGCGCACCACCAGTCCCACGCCCACGCCCACAAAGACGCCGCCCACTGCCGCGGCCACCAGCGGCATCCCGCCCAAATTGGGCAGAACAGGGCCGGCATGCTCGTTGAGCGCGTAGAACAGGGCAAAGCAGCTGGTGGCTGCCAACGCGTGGGGCAAAAAGGCTTTGCCCAGATAGCGAAGGCCCAGCGCGTAACAGATCCCATCCAGAACCACTTCCGATATGGCGGGCGATACGCCCAGCCAGTGCTCCAACAGCAGCGTCATGCCCAGCACGCCGCCCTCTGTGATGTGACTCTGGCTGTGGACGTTGTACAGCCCGAAGGCCAGTATGGCCGCTCCCAGCACCAGCATGGCATACCGGGACGCCTCCTGACGGATTTTCATGCTCTCCTTCCTTTCCACAAGGTTGTTTTTATTGACAGAAATCATCATAAAGGATATAGTAACAATACTGTCAACCCCCTCTTGCAGGAAAGGAGACCCACCTTGAAACCCCGCTTCACCACAGGCGAACTGGCTCGTCTCAATGGCATAACCAAGCAGACCCTGATCTTTTATGATCGGGCCGGCGTGTTTTCTCCCAATGAGAAGGACCCCCATAACGGCTACCGCTACTATGGCGCGGATCAGCTGGAAATGCTGGACCATATTTTGATCCTCAAGGACATGGGGCTGAGTCTTCAGGAAATCCGTGCGTTTCTATCGCTGCCGGGCCCGTCCGACGCGCTGGACGTCCTGCGCCGCCAGCGGGAAGAGCTCGTCGCGCGTCAGCGCCGTCTGTCCGCCGCGCTTACCCGTTTGAATGTCAAAATTGACGAACTGGAAAAACGCTCCTCGGAAGCGCCGGGCGAGGTGCGGTTTGAAACCCTGCCCGAAGGCTGGATTGCGGCACATCCCGTTGCGCCGCCGGGGGGAACGCTGGAAACGGACATCGCCCTCAAGACGCTTCTGCGCCTGGCGCACGACCGTCAGCTGCCTTACCTGTATCAGATGGGCACGCGCGTGAGCCGTGAGGCCATGGCCGCGGAACGCTTCACCGAGGTGTGCGAGGTATTCTTTCCCCTGCACCGGGCCGTCCGGGCGCGCCCATGCCGTCTGCGGCCGGCGGGACTGTACGCGCGATGCCTGCACTCAGGTCCCTACAGCCAGACCGGCACCACCTATCGCCGCATGCTGCATGCCATCGCGCAGCGGGGCCTTCATCCGCTGGATGCCTCCTATGAAACCTGTGTGCTGGACAGCATGACCGCCCGCAGCGACAGCGAATACCTGACCCGTATCGACATTCCCGTTGGAGCGGCTGCGGCCTGTCCTGACTGAGCCCATCCGGCCGGGAGGCGGCGCGCAGGAGGCCCTGTGGAATGCATGCCGCTCCGCCTCCTGCTCAGCCGCCCGGATACCTGAATAACGCCGGTATTTCCTTTGTTTTGTGCTGCTTTCTGTCAATCGCCCCTTTGACGAATGTTCCATAACGTGTTATGCTGATACCAGCTTTCATTGCCGCACAAAAAAGGAGGTTGTTCCATGCCGGTTTTCGAAAATGCCCGTTTTATCACCTGTGAGGCCGAGGGTGAGGTCTTTTCCAAAATGGCTGCGGGAGCAGACGGCCGCATCCTGTGGCTGGGGGACGATTTGCCCGCTGAATACGCCTCCATGCCGCGCATCGACCTGGGCGGCGCGGTGGCGGTCCCGGCCTTTGGCGATACGCACATGCACTTTGAGAGCTTCTCCACATTTGAGAACACCTTCAACATCTCCGATGCGCACAGCTTCGACGAGGCGGCCGCCATCGTCCGCACCTACGCCGAAGCGCACCCGAGGGAAAAGCTGCTCATCGGCTTCGGCGCATGCGGCCATCTGGTGCGGGAGGGCCGTCTGCCCAACCGCGAGGACCTGGACCGCTGGGCGGCGCGACCGCTCATCATCGTCAAATATGACGGGCACGCGGCGGTGTGCAACTCCGCCATGATGTCCTTTTTCAGTTCCAAGGTGACGGATGACCCCGGCTTTCATGCGGACGGCTGGCTGTACCAGAGCGCCTTTTACAACGGCGTGAACGAGGTTACGGCCAAGCTCAGCCCCCTGAGCATCGTCGGCGGCCTGAGCAAGGGCGCCGCTGCGCTGACCGCCGCAGGCATCGGCCTGGTACACGCCGTCGAAGGCGTGGGCTATCCACGCGATATGGACGTGGACATGCTGCGCATGCTGGAGGGCGGCCTGCCGCAGACCTTCCGTATCTTCTTTCAGACCATGGATGTTTCCAAGGTGCTGAAACGCCGGATGAAGCGCATCGGCGGCTGTTTTGAGCTGGCGCTGGACGGCTGCTTCGGCTCTGAGGATGCGGCACTGCTTGCGCCTTATACCAACAACCCGGATAACCGCGGCGTGCTCAACTACACCCAGGAGCAGGTCAACGCCTTTGCCATCGCCGCCAACCGTGCGGGCCTGCAGATCACCATGCACGCCATCGGCGACGCGGCGGTGGAGCAGTGCATCACCGCCTATGAGGCGGCGCTGGCCGACCTTCCCCGCCCGGACCACCGGCACATCATGATTCACTGCTGCATGGTATCGCCTTCGCAGCTCGACCGCATCGCGGCGCTGGGGCTGTGCCTGGCGGTGCAGGCCCCCTTTATCGACTGGGCGCAGGAGCCGGACCGCTACCTGCGCGAAATTCTGGGCGACCGCGCCGACGGGCTCAACCCGCTCAGGTCCATGTGGGACCGGGGCATCGTCATCGCCGACGGGTCGGACGCACCCTGCACCCGTCCCGATCCCATCCGGGGCATGCACCTGGCAGTCAATCACCCCAACCCCGCCCAGCGGCTCACGCCCTATGAGGCCCTGCTCATGCGCACGCGCAATGCCGCCTGGCTGGGTTTTGACGAACGGGACCGCGGCACGCTCGCGCCCGGCAAGCGCGCGGACTTTACCCTGCTGGACGCGGACCCGCTCACCATCCCGCCTCAGAGCATCGGCGATATCCGCGTGACGGGCCTGTACCTGCGCGCGCGCCGCATACCCCCGCAGGCCGGAGGCGTGGCCCACGTGATCCTCAGGGCGCTGGCAGGCGGCAAGTCCCGCAAATAAGCCGTTCTATTTTGCTCAAAGGAGGACGATTCCCATGAACCATACCGTCATCCCCGCCGGTTATGAACCGACCCTGTCCCTGTACGAAACGCAGGCGGCCATCAGCCTGATCAAGCGCACCTTTCAGGACCATCTGGCCCAGGCCCTGAACCTCAAGCGCGTGTCCGCACCGCTGTTTGTAGACCCGGCCTCCGGCCTCAACGATGACCTCAACGGCGTGGAGCGGCCGGTATCCTTCGATATTCCCGCGGCGGGCATGGAAGCGCAGGTGGTGCATTCGCTGGCCAAATGGAAGCGCATGGCCCTCTATCGCTACGATTTTCATACCGGCAAGGGGATCTACGCCGACATGAACGCCATCCGGCGCGACGAGGAGCTGGATAACCTGCATTCCATCTACGTGGACCAGTGGGACTGGGAACGCGTCATCACCCGGGAGATGCGCACCCTGCGCTTTTTGCAGGATACGGTGCGCGACATCGTGCGCTGCATCAGCGATACGTCGCTGCTGGTCAACGGCCGCTACCCGCGCCTGCGCACCCAGCTCTCCGACGAGGTGACCTTCCTCTCCGCCCAGGAGCTGCTGGACCTCTATCCGGATCTTCCTGCCAAGGAGCGGGAAAACGCCTTTGTCCGGGAACACCCGATCACGTTTCTGATGGGCATCGGCCATAAGCTGTCCAACGGACAGCCGCATGACGGCCGCGCGCCCGACTACGACGACTGGAACCTCAACGGCGATCTGCTCTACTACAGCCCGCTGCTGGACCAGGCCATTGAGCTCAGTTCCATGGGTATCCGCGTCGACAGCGAATCGCTGGACCGCCAGCTGACGCTGGCCGGCTGCGATGCGCGGCGGTCGCTGCCCTTCCACCGCATGCTGCTGGACGGTGAGCTGCCGCTGACCATCGGCGGGGGCATTGGCCAGAGCCGCATGTGTATGCTCTTGCTTGGCAAGGCGCACATCGGCGAGGTCCAGTCCTCCATCTGGGATGCGGCCACACGCAGCCGCTGCCATGAGGCGGGGGTTACGCTGCTGTAGCGCATCTGCCCGCGCAAAGGGGGATTTCGCGTGGAAAGCATACGATACGATGCCAAACAGCCCGTGTTCAGCCACCAGGGCGTATGGCTGATGTACTGTGCCATTTCCCGCTATGACAGCTCGTGGAGCTCGGTTTTGCACAGCCATGCCCATGCCGAGCTGTTCTATGTCACGCGCGGACGGGGCATGCTGCAAATCGTGGACACCACCTTGCCCCTGCAGCCGGGAGACTGCTTTTTAATCAACCCCTACGTGATGCATACGGAGTTTTCCTCGCCGCAGGAGCCGCTGGAATATATCGTCATTGGGCTCAATCGCGTGGTGTTTCACGGGCCCGACGGAGGGCATCCCCGCTATGTGCTGCTGGATGACCGGGCCAACCAGCGCGTGCTGCTGCCCTATTTCCAGGATATTCTGCGCGAGCTCAGCAGCGAGCAGCCGGACTATCTGGAGGTATGCGCGGGCATTCTGGACGTGCTGCTGCTCAAGCTGAGCCGCCGCACATGCATGGATGTGTCCCGCGAGGACATGGCCCGGATTTCCAGCGGATGCGCCGAGGCCAAGCGCCTGATTGACGAGCACTTCCAGGAAGAAATTACCCTGGACTGGCTGGCGCAGCAGTCGGGAATCAGCAAGTACTACCTGTCTCGCACGTTCCACACCTATTTCAGCATTTCCCCCATGCAGTACCTGTGCCAGCGGCGCATTCATGAGGCGCGTCACCTGCTCACCACCACCGATCACAGCCAGGATGCCATCGCCATCCTGTGCGGCTTTTCCTCACCCAGCTACTTTTCGCAGGCTTTCAAACGCGTAGCGGGGCTCAATCCCAGCGAATACCGCCGGCAGCAGCGGATGCGCTGAAGGCGCCGGGTGCGGAGTGCCCCCTCGAATGTTCTTACCGCATGACCCCTGTATCGAAATCATATATGGGAGGAAGCTATGAGAAATCGACTGAAGATTTTTGCTTTTTGCGCTGTTTTGCTGCTGTTGCCGGTGTTTCTGGAAGCAAATGCGCAAGCCATGGAAGGAAGCACACCTGTATACTACAATCCTGATGGCGGCACATACTACCATCTGGATCCGGATTGTGCCAGCGTGGCAAAAGAATGGCGCGACAGATTTGAAGAATTTCCATATGACAGCCTGTTCAAAAGCCACTGGTATCTCCTTCCCTGTTCAGCATGCGTTGATGTTGCCACGCAGTTTCTGTGGGAGGGCGAAAAGGAATTTCGGGACGCCGTGCCCGTACTCGAGCAGCAGCTCAAAGAGCTGGGTATTTCCCATCTTCAACCCTGCGCATGGCGCATAACGCCCGAAAAGGATGAAATCGCCGTCATTTTCTTTGAGGAACGCGTCTATGAATTTTTGCTTGTCCTTTCGGACGGCGAATGGGTACCGAAAGAGGCTTGAGTCCAAGCTGAATAAAGCGAAAAGGGAGGCCCTTTTCCCGTGATGCGGGAAGGGCCTCCTTTTTTGCATTTCAGCAATCCCGTGATGGGTCTTATTCCATATCGAACCACTCAATCCCGCCCGGGGTCAGCGCCAGCGGGAAGGAGGAGCCGTCGCCGCGGTACACGGTGGTGGACTGGGCCTCGGCGGAATTGTTGACCACGCAGTACTTGCGGCTGCCCTCGTAGGCATGCACATCCACGGCGGGGTTTTCGCTGAACCAGCGGCGCAGCTCCTCCTCGGCATGGGATGCCCACATTACCGCGCGGTGCAGCAGGCGCGCGTTGTGCGGGCTGTAAGGCAGGCCGCTCACGTAAACCGCGCGGCCCTGGCCCGCGTCGTTGACACTCAGCTGCACATCGCCGTCACGCTTGATGAGCACCTGCGTACCCTCCAGCGCATACACACCCTTCTTGCCCTCGCCGAAGTTGACGGGCTCGCTGGCATCCTCCAGCAGGAAGTGATCGGGGTGCTCTTGTTGGTTGAATTTGCCGTACCCCAAAGTGAAACCCGTTTCCTTTTCCACCCCCAGCACAGAGGCCAGCTGGAAATAATGGCCCTGATACTGATGTCCGCTGGGCTCGCCCACACCGATGAATCCGCCTCCCTGCAACACAAAGCCGCGAATGGCGGAAGCGACCTGTGCGTTTTCCCACCAGCGGCCGCCGGTATGGGCTGTATCACCGTCACCCACGCAGATGAGCACATCCAGGCGGTTGAGGAGATCGGGCTGCTTCCCGATATCCTCAAAACTGATAAAGGACACGTCAAACGGTGCACCGCTGAGCGCCTCGATCACGCCGGCGTAGCTGTAGTTTTCCTTCTGGTACAGGGCATGGTGCACCATGTGGCAGCCCCAGGAGCGCGCCTTGCCCCAGCAGTTGAGCACGGCCACACGCTTCAGACACACGGGCCGGCCGCCCTGGATGTTTTGGTAGAGCTGACGGAACTCGTTGCACACGCTCTCCACATAATCGAGGAACTCCGGAAACTGGCACGCCAGCTTCAGATAGCCGCCGTAGCCGATGCGGTCGATGGGCTTGCGCAGGATGGCGCGGCGGGCGGTGAGCCAGTTGTCTCGCGCCTCGCCTACGGGGTCGCCGCCCTCGTGGAAGGTATCGGGGAAGAAGTAGGGCAAAAAGCGGCCCTCGGTGTATTTGACGCCAGGGATGTCACTGATGAGACGCAGCGTGCTGCCGTTTCCGACGCTGCCCACCACCGCGTCCAGCCCGATGCCGGCAAACTCCGGCATATACGGTTCCGTGCCGATCCAGTGGTCGCCCAGGAACATCATGGCTTCGCGTCCGTACTCGTGGGTGATATCCACGAACTCCCTGGCCAATGCTGCGACCTCGCGCCGCTGGAAAGCCTGGAAGTCCAGGTATTCCCTGCTGGGCACGCGGTACTGGTTGTTGTAGTAGCCCTGATCGACGATATACTCAGGCCGGAAGGGGTAGCCCACTTCCTTTTCAAACCGCTCCAGAATGTAGGGGGACACCGAGGCCGAATAGCCGTACCAGTCCACATACTTCTGCCGCTTAAGCTCGTCAAAGACCAAGGTAAATTGATGGAAGAACGTGGTGTAGCGCACCACATTCACATAAGGATGGCTTTCCAGAAAGGCACGCAGGCGCTTGAGGCTGAACGCATGCGTCTTGGGCTGGCGCACATCGAAGGTGATCTGGTGCTCAAAGTCCTTCCACCCGTTGACGATGGCATTGTACATGTGCACCGGGTCCCAGATGAGGTAGCACAGAAAGCTGACCGTGTACTCATGGTAGGGTTTGGCATCATGGATGGTCACTGCGCCGTCGGCATAGGACCATTGCGTCGTGTCCACGACCGTGCCCTCGGTGCGGTCCATCACCTCCCACCAGCGGTGGATGTCGTCACGGGCGTTGACCTGCATCAGCTCCGGCGACACGCCCTGCATCAGCGGGATGCGCAATTGAGGGCCCTCTGCGGTGGTAAAGCCCGTCATGATGTAGCACTGCTGCACTTCATCCGGATTCTGACGGGCCCAGTCATTATCCTTGCGGGTGGTGTAATAGGTGGCATATACCTTTGCTCCGGTGGAGCGAAGCGCCTCGGGGAAGTCCGTTCCGTCGCAGTCGCGCAGGGCGTCCGCGCCCCAGCGTTCCATCAGCTTAAGGGTATCGCTCACCACGTCCACATCCGTGGGAATGGTTACCCGGCCCGTCAAGCGGTTGTCCTTATCCATTCAGGTCACCTCAACGATTTCTTCGGTTGTAATCCCAGATGATGACGAGCATACCCACAAGCCCCGCGGCCATCTCGCCCAGATTGGCATAGGAAACGCTCCGCTGTCCGTGCATCACCAGTCCGCAGAAAAACAGGAACAGGATCACGCGCACCGCGGTAAGAATCCGCTGCTTCGTGTATTCCATCGCTCACTCATCCTTTCAGGCCGCCCAGGGTCATGCCCTGCGTCAGCTTTTTCTGCACGCAAATATAGAGGATCAGCGTGGGCAGCATCACCAGCACCAGGCCGGCGTACATCTGTCCGTACTGGGCCGCCGCGTTCTGTGCTTTCATCAGGTTCATCAGTCCCACCGGCAGGGTCTTGGGCCCCTTGGGGTCGGTCAGCAGCGTCATGGCAATGATGTATTCGTTCCAGAAGGACAGGAAGTTAAAGAGGATCACGGTCACGATGCTGGGCTTTGCCATGGGGAAGATCACCTTCACCATGGTGCGCGTATAGGAAGCGCCGTCGATATAGGCGGCTTCCTCATAGGCTTTGGGCAACGTAGCGAAGTAGCCGGACAACAGGTAAATCGTGAAGGGCAAGGCTGTGGACGCATACACCACCGCCAGCATCACGATGTTATTGAGGAAAAATCCGTCGATTCCGATGCCCCGAAGCGCCTTGTCCGCATCCACAAACATCAGAAAGATGGGCACGACGATGTAGTTGACGTTGATGAACAATCCGCCCATGAACAGGGTGTTGAGCAGCTTGACGCCTCGAAAGCGGAAGCGGCTGAGCACATAGGCGGCGGGCAGCGCCACCACCAGCAGCAGCGCCAGCGCGATGGCCGTGGTCAGCACGGAGTTGAGCATGAATTCCCCCATCCGGGCCGTGGTCCAGGCATCCACGAAATTCTGCCAGTACACGCCCAGAGGGAGCGCCCAGGGGCTGCCGTAGAACTCAGCATTCTGCTTGATGGAAGCCATGAACACCCAGGCCACGGGCACCAGAATGCAGATGGCCAGCACGGCCAGCACCACGTAGATGAAAATGTGATAGAGCTGTTCGCCGGTGAAGCGAGGCTTGCGCTTTTCTTGCATGTTGCCGCCTCCTTAGTATTCCAGCACATCGCGCCTGGTGATGGCGTTGATGATGGCGCTGAGCGCGAAGGAAAACGCGAACACCACCACGCCGATTGCCATGCCGTAGCCGTAGGAGGAGTTGGTGTACGCCTGCTTGTACATGTAGCTGAGAAATACCTCGGTGCTTCCGTCCGGGCCGCCGGAGGTCATGGCCTTGACGAACATGAAACTCATGTTGATGGTGGAGATGATAAAGAAGGTAAGGGTGGTGCGCAGGTTGGTCCAGATCAGCGGCAGAGTGATGTGGAAAAACTGGTGGATGCGACCTGCCCCCTCCAGATTGGCCGATTCATACAGCGATTCCGGGATGGAGGCCATGGAAGCCATATACATGACCATGTAGTAGCCGATGGCCTGCCAGATCATGGCGCCGGCCAGGCTGTAAATCACGATGCTCTGATCGCCCAACCAGTAGACGGGTTCCGCATCCGCCCCGCGAAACAGCGCCAGAATGGAATTGAGCATACCGTTGTTGGCGTCATAAATGGCGGAGAAAATGGCGCTGATGATGACGATGGAGAGAATGTTGGGAATATAGAACACCACGCGAAAGAAGTTTTGCCCCTTGATCTTTTCGCGGGACAGAATGGCTGCAAAAATGATGGCCAGCGACATGGTGATCACACTGACAACCACGATCAAAAGCAGCGTATTTTCCACGGATTGCAGGAATTTCATATCCCGGAAGAGTTTGGTGAAGTTTTCAAAGCCTACAAACGTGCGCCTGGACGAAAAGCCGCCCCATTTGTACAGGGACATGCGGAAGATATTGAAGGTAGGCAGAATCATGAAGACAAAGAACAGAAGCACCGCCGGCAGCACGCACATCGCGATGAACCTGCCTCTCCCCTTTTGCTTATCCAAAGCGTTTCCTCCTCTCAGGGGCCTGACCGATGAGAAAGGCCGCGGCGAGCAGCTTCCTGCTTGCCGCGGCCAACGGATGGCGGACCTTACTTGAGCGCCTGGCGCAGCAGATCGCTGTCGGTCTTGATCTGCTCAATCCACTGCTCCTCGGTCTTGTCGCCGCTGACCAGAGAGTTGATCGTGCCAAACACCGTATCGCCAAAGTTCACACCCTCGACGGGATCGGTGGCGGCGAAGTTACCCAGAGCGGCCTTGGCGCCGTTGTCATAGATGGAGTAGAACAGCTTGCTGTCGCCCTCCAGCGTATCGGCAAAGCCGACGATGGGCTGGATCGCGCCGCCCTTGGCGAAGATCTCGGCGGCCACATCGGAGTACATGAAGGCCACGAACTGCTTGGCGGCGTCCTTGTTGACGGCCTCGGAGGGGATCCAGAGCTGCTCGAACCAGGTGTAGCTGTAGCGGTCGCTGCCTTCGGAGACGGCGGGCAGAGCGGTGAAGCCCCACTTGAAGCCCTCGGCGCGAGGCGCGTCGGCCATCTCGTCAATGACCCAGGTGCCGTTGGGCATGAAGAGCGCCTTGTTGTCCAGGATCAGCTGCTGGTTCTTGGTGAAGTTGTCGTTGTTGGCGTTGGAGGGAACGGACTTCTCGGTGTAGGTAGCCAGCTTGGCGACGATGTCAAAGGCGAGCTGCGCTTCCTCGGTGTCCCAGATGCCCTCGGCGTAGTTGGTCGCCTGGGTGAAGAACTCGGGGCCGCCGCACTCGTAGAGCAGCGCGTAGAAGAACGCGTCGAAGTAGCCGGCGGTCGGATAGGCGAACAGCGCGATGCCCTCGGCAGCGGCCACGTCGCCCAGCGCCCACATCTCATCCCAGGTCTCGGGCACTTCCCAGCCCTTTTCCTCAAACAGGCCGGCGTTGTAGAACAGGCCGCAGGGGCTGTAGAACATGGGAGCCATGTAGGTCTTGCCGTCGCCGTAGGGATTGGTCAGGGAGCTCTCGGTGAAGCCGCCGGCGATCTTCTCGCTCACCAGCTTGTCTTCGCCGGGCACGGTCATGCTCAGCACGTCGGTGATGTCCTCCAGCATGTTTTCCTTGATGAGGGTTTCGGTCAGCGCGGCGGGACGGCCGGTGGCCAGGTGCACCACATCCGGGAAATCGCCGGCCTTCATGGGCGCGGAGATCACGTCTTCCAGGTTCTTGTCGGTCACAAGATCGACCTGAATGCCGGTCAGTTCGGTAAACGCGGCGGTAACCTCCTGCCAGATCTCCGAACCATAGGCGGTTTCAATCGCGGCCACGCTCAGGGTGGTACCTTCGGCCATGGCAGGGATGCTCAGGCCGAGCGCCAGGATCAGCGCAAGGAACAGGCTGACAAGTTTTTTCATGAACAAACGCCTCCTTCGTTGCATAGAACGGTCAAGTTGCACAAGAGCATGCGCCCTTTTCATGGCAATATTGTAGCACACGGTCCAAAGAGGAGCCATTCAATTCATTGCTGTATATTTTAGTTTTTTTGCGTTCGGACTGCCATCGCCGGCCGGTGGTTCCAGCACGCAAAATGCCCTTCCCTCCATCACGGGAAGAGACGTTCAAAAAAAGCGGAGCTTCCAACGCCCCGCGAAAAAAATCGGAAAACGGCCCCTCACTCCACGACCGTCACGATCTGTGCCTCCCGGAAGCGCCTGCGAAAGCCGTAGGCCTCCAGCTCCGCGTCCGTATAAAACGCGCCGGCTGCATGCCAGCCAAAGCCGAAAGAATCACAGCCCAGCGCCTGCAGCTTCTCCAGAACGGCCTGCACCTCGTCCCGGCTCTCGGCCAGGGCGCCGTCTTTCGGCAAAAACAGCTGAAGCTGAAGCTGCTCGCCGTCGATGGCCACGGCACGCCGCCCCTCAATCATGGCCAGCGTGGCGATCTGCGTCTCCCGCGCGGTCAGAATACCGCTGACGCGCCCCTCGCTCACGGCGGCGCTGCCCAGGTATTCCACGGGGTTGACGCTGGTCTGGGGCAGCAGGCCTGCCAGAATGTCCTCCGGCAGCATGGCGCCGGACCAGGGCTCGCCTCCGGCAAAGGCGGCGGTGTCCGTTCCCGAGCCGCCTCCGCCGCTCTGGCCCGAGCCGCCCTGCTGGCCATCGGATGCCTCTCCCTGGCTCTTATCCTGCTCAGGCACCAGATTCTGGTTTATCGCACAGATGCACACAAGCGGGTCCGCCTTCCCGTCGCCAAGCTCCTGTACGCAGGAGGAAAGGCTGCTGTAGGGCAGCATGCGCTCCTGACGAAGCTGTTCAAACAGCAGGTTGAGATGCGTGCTCAGCCGCATGCCCAGATCCGGCTTCTGCGCGGCCATCACCTCGGCCGCGTTGCCCAGCGCCACCATCACATAGGCGTCAGGCCGCATGCTGGGCATTTCAAACAGCGTGCGCAGCAGCGGGCGCAGGTGGGTGGTGGAGGCCAGATCATAGCTGAGCAGACACAGGCGCACCTGGGAAAAATTGAAAGGATAGGGCGTGGAGGCGGACAGCACGCGCATCGCGTCGGCGAAGCTGTCTCCTGTGGCGGTCAGCACATCGTAGGCCGCCGCCCCGCTTTCGGTGCTGCTCTGAGGCGCCTGTACCCCTACCTGGTAGCGTCCCTTTTCATCCAGGCCCACGCTCAGGCAAATGGGGTATACCTCCCGCTCCAGAGAAGCATAGCTGCATGCGCCCAGCAGCGGAGCCGCCGCCAATATCAGGCATAGCAACCACACGCGTTTCATCCGGCATGCACCTTCCTTCCCTTCCGGGCTGACAGCGCCCAGAGCGCTCCGCCCGCCGCGGCGCTCAAGAGCGCGCGCCAGGGCAGCGCCCAGCCCAGCGCGCCGAGCAGATCGTCCGGCCAGACCAGCGCCGCCACCGTGCCCGGCAGCAGAGGAATCAGCGCCGCGATCGAACGGGGTACGCGGGGGGCGGCGCTGCGCAGCAGCTTTTCCCCGCTCACGGCGCTGCCGGTCAAAGCCAATGGCAGCAGCAGCATCCACAGCAAGCCACTGCACTCATAGAGCAGCGGGCTATGGGAGTGCCGGGCCAATCCCATGAGGCGCTCTCCCACATCCAACGCATCGCCACTGCGCCAGGGCCGGACCATGGCATACCACAGCGCCCAGATCACGCACATCAGCCACGGCAGCGCCGTCCACAGCGCCGCGCGTCCGGCCGTTCGCTCCCCGGCAGGCCGTGCGGTATCGTCCCGCCTGGAATGCAGCGGCAGCACAAACAAAAGCGCAACACCCCAGCCGCTCCCCGCGCCGGCCAGCGCCTCCGCCGCGGTGCGTGCCGGCCCTTGTCCCAGCAGCGGCCACAGGCGCACCGGATGGGCATTGGTATTCAAAAATACCGTCGCCAGCAAAAACAGCCCCGGCAACAGCAGCCGAAACAGGCTTGCGCCGTAGGCTGCCCCGTTTTCTCTGGAGAGCAGCGCCGTCAGCCAGCACAGCACCGCCGGAACCAAGGCGCAGGCCCAATACGGGTATTCCGGAATCAACTGGCTGATGTACCCCGCCAGCGTGCGAATCAAAACCGCCGCGTCCAGCACAAGGCAGGGCAGCAGCAGCATCGTACATCGCGCTCCCTTCTGTGTGGCGAGAGCGCCTTCGCCCCCGCGCCAGAGCGCCCACAGCCCCGCCAGCGGCAAAGCCAGCAACAACGCCGCCTGCCAGGTGGTCTGTACCAGCCGGTCATACGCGTACAGCGTCACCCACAGCATCAGCTGCGCGATAAGGCCAATAGCGCCCAGCATGCGGTAGGCGGCGCATGCCGCAAGGCGCTGCTGGCGGTGCGCCTCCTCACGGTTGGTCACGGTGCTTCGGGTCTGACGGGCTCTTCGGAACCAGCCTGTCATCATGGCTGCCCACGCCCCTTATCCCGGAAACGGCGCATGCGCCCATGCGCGCGCAGCAGGTTGTCCGGTTTGGCCACATAGGAGCGCAGCCGCTGCCGGAACACCGGTCCCCGCACAATCAGATCCGGGTTGTGCAGACGGTCCGGACTGGCGGGCGCAAGATACGGGCGTCCCAGGCTTTCCATGCCGGCCACGCGCATTACCATCAGCAGCAGAAAAAGGCATACGCCAGGGAGCCCCATCAGCCCGCCCGCGATGAGCAGCGCCATCTGCCCCATGCGAAACGCAAAGCTCAGCGAGTAATTGGGCAGCGCATAGCTGCCCAGGCCTGAAAGCGCCACCACGATGATCAACAGCGGACTCACCAGTCCGGCGTCCACAGCGGCGGTTCCCAGAATCAGCGCGCTCACCAGCCCGAAAGAGGACCCCATCAGACCCGGAATGCGCGTACCCGCCTCATTGATGAGGTCAAACACCGTGAGCATGAGCACGGCTTCCCCAAAGAGGCTGATGGATACGATGGAGCGGCTCTGGATGATGTTGGTCAGAAGCGACATGGGCAGCGCCAGCGGATGGAAGATCACCATGCTCACGAACACCGCCGGCAACAGCAGCGCCAGCACGGCGCCCACCGCACGCACCACGCGCATGAAGGTGCCGTACATCCAGCGCATATAGCTGTCGTCAGGCGCATGAAACAGGTGCCAGAAACTCACCGGCATGGCCAGGCAACGCGGGCTGCCGTCGATGAGGATGACCGCCTGTCCCTCCAGAAGAAAGCTCACCGCCCGGTCCGGCCGCTCGGTGGAGACCACCTGCGGCAGGGGTGCGAAGGGATCGTCCTCGATCAGCTGGGACAGTTCCCCCACGGTGAGCACATGATCGATGGCCGAGGCCTCCAGCCGCCGCTGGACCTCATCCACCGTCTCCTGCGGACAGATGCCCTCCAGATAGCACACGGCAGTCTGCGTGGAGATACGCGTGCCTACCTGCCCCAGCTTGCAGATCAGTCTGGGGGTAGGGAGCATGCGGTGCAGCAGCGTCAGGTTGTCGCGCAGCGGTTCGGTGAAGGCTTCATGCGGGCCGATGACCACGTTTTCCGTCTGCGGAATGGAGACGGGACGGCGGATGTACCCGCGCAGGTCCACCAGCACGGCCTCATCCACGGTATCGATGAGCACAAGCGTCTGCCCGCGCATCAGCTGTTGGACGGCGGCGTAGGGCTGCTTTTCGGTTTTAACCTCCGGCGCCTCAATCAGACGGCGGGTTACGGCCTCCAGCGCCTGCCGCCCGCTCAACTCCTCCTGCGCACGCAGCAGCGGACGCAGCACGCTATCCGACATCCGTTGCCCGGAGGCCATACCCTCCACAAAATACAGCGCGCAGCTGCGCCCCAGCGCCGTAAAGGAGCGGGTGACGACATCATCATTCTGTTCCAAATTCAGGCTTTCCGCCAACATATCCTGATTGCGCTTCAGGCTGTGAAAAAAGGTTGACCGCATACTGACCTCCATCGGGGGATGGCGGTAGTATGGGGGAAAATGGCTCGTTTTATGCGATGCGTCAGCGCACCTCAAAGGGATTTTCCACCTGGTGATCAGGGCCGATGACCAGCTCATAGCACAGCGTTAAAATATTGCGGCCCAGCATGCCCACGCCGTTATGCATGCTTTTGTTTTGGCATCCATTGGTCAGCATGACCACTCCGGTGCGGTCCGACGGGTCAAAATAGGCCGCGCAGAGCATGCCGTTGGCTTTTCCACCATGGCCATAGAGGGTGCGACCCTCCACCTCGTCGTCGGTTATGATGTTGATAAACAGTCCGTTTCCGCTTTCGCAGGTTACGCTGCCGGTATAATTCTGCGGGGTGAGCATCTCCTGCGTCTGGCTTTCCTTCAGAATGCGCGCATCGCCGCACACGCCTCCATCGCACAGCGCGATCAGGATCTTGCACAGGTCCGGCGCGGAAATCGTCAGCTTGCCCGCTGTGAAGCAATAATCGCGCAGCGTAGGAATCTCCTCCCTCACCTGCTTTGCCAGCCGGCGCTGGGGCATGTAGTACAGGTCCGCCACAGGCACATCCGGCGCCAGACGCGACGCTTGATACGCCGCCGTGATTCCCAGCGGTTCAAACACCTTCTCACTCATGTAATCATCCAGCGTCCGGCCGGAAAGCGCCTCAATCAGCGAGCCGATCAGGCCGCCGCCGAAATTGGAATACAGCCGCCGGGCACCCGGGCGTTGCTGCAAAAACACGGCTCGTCCCTCCTGCGTAAAGAGGCTTTTCAGGGGCAGCCCCCCGCCGTCCAGCGCACGGTTATAGTCGGATGCATCCTGCAGGGAGGCGGTGTGGGTCATCAACTGGCGCAGCGTGACGGGTACCTGGGGATAATAGGGATTTCGCACCTCATAGCCCAGCACGTCGCCCAGCTCGTCATCCAGCGACACGTCCTTTGCGTCCATCAGCTGTAAAAGACCGATGCAGGCCACCATCTTGGAGATGCTGCCCACCTGAAACACCGTATCGGCCGTCACCTCCGGTCCACCGGGCCGGATTTGTCCGTAGGTATAGGTATAGGTCACGCGCCCGTTTTGAAAAACGGCCACGGAAGCGCCCAGCGTGCTGTATTTTTCAAACATGCGGGCCAGCTGCTCCTCCACGGCACCCTCCGCGCCCGCAGCCGCGCGCGGCAGCGTAAGGCACAGAAGCAGCAGCAGGCATCTCAGCCGTCTGTACAAGGCTCGCACCTCCTCCGGCGATGTTTCCATGCTTTTCTTTATTATAGCCTGCGCGCGTCCGGCAGGCAAGTTTGACAGCGGCGCGCCCGCCCGGATATAATGAAGTCGTTACCGCCGTTATGTGAGATCAAAGGAGGACGGCAAGCCGATGCGGATTCGATATGCCGCCGCCTGTCTGGCGGCCTGCGCCGCCCTGGCGCTGGGTGGGGCCCGTGCGGAGTGGTATGTGTTTGAGGCGGACAACCCGCCCGAAGCGCTGCTGGATGCGGCCATGCAGGTCAGCGGCTTCACCGGTGAGGTGACGCTGAGCTTTCTGGGAGACTGCACGCTGGGCGGAGAAAGCAAGGCGGCCAACAGCCGCGGCGGCTTTGTGCAAACCGCGCTGCGTGAGGGATACGACTATCCCTTCCTCAATCTCCAATCCCTGCTGGACGGCGACGACGTCACCGTGGTGAATCTGGAGGGCGTTCTGACCGACCGCACGCTGGACCGGGTGAAAAAGACCTTTAATTTTAAGGGGCCGTCGGATTTTGCCGCCATTTTACCGCTGGGCGGGGTGGAACTGGCGGGCCTGAGCAACAACCACACCCTGGACTATGGCGCGGAAGGCTACGCCGATACCCAGGCCGCGCTGGCGGACGCGGGCGTTGCCTATTTTGACGCGGACCATGTAGCGGTGTGGGCGCATGACGGCGTGATGATCGGCTTCACGGGTTCGGCGTTCAGCCTGTCCATCGGTGCGCAGAAAAACCTGCGCGCGCAGATGGACGCCCTGCGCGAGGTGGGCTGCCAGCTGATCGTACACAGCATGCATGCGGGCACCGAATATGAGCGCGAGCCCACCTCCCAGCAGAAAACCGTAGCGGCCCACGCCGTGGACATGGGCGCGGATCTCGTGGTGGGGCACCACCCCCATGTGGTGCAGGGCTACGAGCTGGTAGACGGCGTACCGGTGGTCTACAGCCTGGGAAACGCCGTGTTCGGCGGCAACCGCGACCCACGCGATTACGACGCGCTGCTTTTGCAGGCCATCTTTGCCTATGAGGATGGCGCGCCCGTGAGCGTCAGGCTGGTGTTTCATCCCATCAGCGTGAGCGGGGAAACAAGCTACAACAACTATCAGCCCGTACTGCTCGCAGGCGACGACGCGCAGCGCGTGCTGGACAAGATGGCCGACTCCACCGGGGTCACGCCACCCGCCTACGAAGAGGGGCAGGGGGCGGAGACGGAGGCGTTTGTGTTAAAATAAACGGAAGTTTTGATATAATAACAATAATATATAAATTGACACATCAACAAAATATGGTAATATTGGTTTGTCGTAAACTCCGTATGAAAATTAGAGGTTCAAATAAGACAAGGAGTCGGTTTCAATGCGTAACAAGCCAACCATCACTAAAAAGAAAGGCTGCTCTAATCGAATTGTTGGTGTGATATTTGCTATAATATTGCTGGCATTAATAAAAAGTATTAATGATTCACCTACAACTACAAATCAAGTTGATTCTAAAACGGTCAATGTTGCATCAACTCAAACCGTCTCCCCTCCTGTATCCACACAAACACCATCTACTCCACAAGAATTTGTTTATGAAGCGGCTGAAAAAGTATATGGGGACGATTTAATTTCCGTTGAATTTGTTGATGTAGATAAAAATGCCCCAATGCTTGAAGTATATTGCGTTTTTAAGGATAATTTTACTAATAAATTTAGACGCGATATATTTATGAAAGACGCTAGTGAATTTTTGCATATGATTTCAATTCTCCAATCAGATAAAAAAATTGATGTTGAATCTGTTTTCATCCACGGTCAGACAGATTTTATTGATAAATATGGAAATGAGTCTAAGGGAGATGCAATGCAAATGCGAATATATACAAAAGAATTGCAAAAAATCAATTGGGAAAATATATCTGAAATAAATTTAGAGGATCTTGCTGTGACTTTTGCAGTTCATCCCTTATTCCGAGATTAATTATTTAGGATGGTATCCCATTCATTATTATTTTAAAAGACGAGTTTCCATCCTTGCTATTAGCAATATTGAAAATTTAAGATTTCTTTCTTCCATTAATATTAATTATTCGCAAGGGAAAATTCGTAAAACATTTGTCACATACTTGTAAAAACATGACCCGTCCGTTATAATAAACCGTGTGTGCCCGTCACGCGCACACGGTTTTGCGCCCTGAAAAGCGCATCCTGATCCACATACAAGGGGGAAGCGGTGGTATGCTCAATCCGCGCCAGGTCATTACGGCATTGAAACAGAATATCGGCAAGGTCATCGTCGGCAAGGACGAGGTGATCGAGCTTCTGCTGATCGCCATGCTTTGCAAGGGACACGTGCTGATCGAGGATGTGCCCGGCACCGGCAAGACGACCCTGGCCAGCGCCCTGGCAAAATCGCTGGACTGCTCCTTCAACCGCATCCAGTTCACGCCCGACGTGGTGCCCAGCGACGTGACCGGCTTTACGATGGTGAATTTCAAGACCGGCGAGATGGAATTCCACCCCGGCGCCATCATGTGCCAGATCGCGCTGGCGGACGAGATCAACCGTACCTCGCCCAAGACGCAGTCGGCGCTGCTGGAGGTCATGGAGGAATACCAGGTCACGGTGGATGGCGTAACCCACCCCATGCCCAAGCCCTTCATGGTGCTGGCCACGCAGAACCCCAGCGAATTTGTGGGCACCTACCCCTTGCCCGAAGCGCAGATGGACCGCTTTTTCCTGCGCGTTTCGATGGGCTATCCCACCCTGGAGGAAGAAATGGCCGTATTGGAGCGTTTCTCCGGCACGGTCAAGCCCCAGGCCAGCCTCACTCCCGTGTGCTCCGCGCGCGACGTGATCGCCATGCAGGACATGGTGGGCACGGTATATTGCTCCAAGGAGGTGCGCCACTACGTGGCCAACATCGCCGCCATGACGCGCACGCATCCCAGCCTGCAGCTGGGCGTGTCCACACGCGGCGCCATCGCCCTCATCCGCGGCGCGCAGGCATGCGCGCTGCTCAATGAGCGCGACTATATCCTGCCGGAGGATGTGCAGCGCATGGTGCTGCCGGTGCTGGCTCACCGCGTCAGCCCCAGTCCCGAAGCCAAGATGAAAGGCATCAGCGCCGAACGCATCCTCATCGCCGTGGTCGAAAACGTTCCCGTTCCCCTGCGCCTGAGCTGACCGGCCCGGCGCGGCCCATTCCACACGAAAGGAGTCCCTGCCGGTGAAGAAGGCCAACGCGACCCTGGCCACATGCTTCGGCTTTTTTCTGCTGTGCGCGCTGTCGATGGGCAACCGCATGTACCTGCTCATCTCGGCGATCATTGCGCTGGCATGGGTATTCTCCCTGGCCAGCGTGCGCATGGCGGAAAAGAGCGTCAAGGTGGAAAACGCCCTCAGCGGCGCGAAGGTCAACCGCGGCGAGGTGGTCAGCATGGAAATCTCCGTCAGCCACCGCAGCCTCCTGCCCATCGCGCCGGTAGCGCTGCATATGCGCGCCACCAGCAACACCCCCGCCGGCACGATTCACCTGACCCAGCTGGGCCGGCGGCGGCAGCGCGTGGTGCACAAGTTTGCGGCCGATCATGTGGGCGCAATGTTTCCCGGCGTGGAAAGCTACGAGGTGAGCGACGTATTCGGCTTTTTCAAGCGCGAGCATAAGCCCGACATGACCGGGCAGGAGCTGCTGGTGCTGCCGGTGCCCTTCGATGTGGAGCCCCTGACCTTCGCCGCGGGCGACATGGGCGTGGAAACCATGCGCCGCGCCATGGAGGACCCTTCCAGTCCCAACGACTTTCGCGCCTATCAGCAGGGCGACCCGCTCAAGCGCATCCACTGGAAGATGAGCGCCCGCAAGCGCGAGCTCATCGTCAAGCAGTTTGAGGAGCCTGCCCTGCCCGATGCCCTGGTCATGCTGGATACCTCGCCTCCGCAGCTTGCCGAGGGTATGCCCGAGGATCAGAGCGCCTTTTTGAAGGACGCCCTGCTGGAAACCGCCGCCAGCGTGGTAGCCTGCCAGATTCGCCAGGATAATCCCGTGCGCATGCCCCTGGTGGGCGACCGGCCCATGGAGTATTCCAGCCGCATGGGACTGCCGGTGCTGCTGGACGAGCTGGCGCGCTGTACCTTTAACGAAACCGAACGCTTTGAGCGCGTGCTGATGATGCAGCTGGCCGAGCTTCGCAAGACCGGCGCGGTAGTCATCATTACCACGCGCCTGACCTCTGCCCTGGTGGACATGATCGCGCGCATGAAGCGCATGGGCCCCAACGTGCGGCTTTACCTGGTTACCTTTGCGGCGGACAACCCGGAAACGCTGCCGCTGGTGGCCAAATTGCAGCATGCCGGGGTAGAGGTTGATTATGTGACGCCGCAGGGCGCATAACCGCTCTGCGGCAGCCGCTGAGGAAAGGAGGGGAAGCCTATGCGCAAGCCCGCGTTTTTGTCCAATGAACGCCTGTCGCGTTTTCTGGTCAGCATACTGCTGACCATGGGCCTGCTGCTTCCCCTGATGTTTACGTTTGAGGCGGAAAGTGCCCTGGCCCTGGCCATCGCCTCGGCGACGGCGGTAACCGTATTGTGTACGGCGCTGGGTACGCTCCGGCGCGGCAGGCTGGTGCTGGGCATCGTGGGCGGCGCCCTGCTGGCTGTGCAGCTGGTCCTGCCCCATATGGGACTCATCGGCTGGGCCATGGAGGCGTTCAAGGCCGTTTCCCTGTATCTCAACGGCGTGACGGCGGCCGCGCCGCTGTTTGCCAGGCAGCTGGGCCTTACGCTGGGCGTAACGGTCGCGGGGATCAGCTACCTGTTTTCTTCACGCAACGTCGGCTTTCTTCCCGCCACCATTCTGGTGGTGCTGATGCTCTTTGGCATGTGGAGCCTGTGCCAGGCGGAACACCTGTGGTTTGCCACGCCCGCGCTGGTGGCGCTGCTTTTGTTGGTTTCTCAGACCTCGCACGAAAAATCCAACCTGTTTCAGGTGCTGCCGCTGGCGGTGGCAGTGGTGGCGCTGGCCATGCTGTTGCTTCCTTCCGGGCAGACGGTGATTCAGCCCCTGTATGACAAGGCCATGGAGCTTCGCCAGACCATATCGGACTACCTGTTTTTCACCGACCCGCGCAACGTGTTTACCCTGGGCAACTACGGCTACTATCCCCAGGGCAACGCCCGCCTGGGCGGTCCTACCCAGCCTTCCGACTCGCCGGTGATGACCGTCAAGACCGATTCGCGCACGCTGCTGCGCGCCATCTCCAAGGACGAATACACCGGCCTGACCTGGCGCAGCACCGCCTCCGCAAGACGCTGCCTCTATGTCAGCCCACGGTGGCAAAGCCTCAGGGAAAGCGTGTTTTTGGAAAACATGCCCTCCGACGTGGTCCGCAGCGCAAGCACGTTGCTGGATGAGCACGCCGTGAGCATCCAGATGCAGGATACCGCCACCAGCACGCTGTTTACCCCCCTGTTTCTGCGTCAGTTTTCATCGCAGACCAACCTGGTTGCCTACTTTAACGACAGCAGCGAGCTCTTTACCACGCGCGATTTGCAGCGCGGCGACCGGTATACCGTCTTTGCGCCCATTCTGGAGGGCGGAAATACACAGCTGGGCGCGCTGATTGCCGCGGCGCCCAAGGGGGATGACCCCTATTATGAGGACATCTGCAACAGCTGTCTTCAGCTGCCCGAGCACCTGAGCGGCACCTCCGACGCCGAGCGCATGCTGGCCGATGTCAACAACATAACCGCTTCCTCCGCCACGCCCTACGAAAAGGCGTGCGCCATCATGCGCCACCTGCAGCGCTACTACCGCTATACGCTCACGCCCGACGTGCCGCCCGATTCGCAGGATTTTGTCACCTACTTCCTCTATGTGGGCAAGGAGGGATACTGCACCTACTTCGCCTCGGCCATGACGGTGCTGTGCCGTATGGCGGGCCTGCCTGCGCGCTATGTGGAGGGCTTTGTGGCGCAGCCCGGCGCGGACGGCTTCGCCTATGTGACCGGCAAGGATGCGCATGCCTGGACCGAAGTCTATTTTGAGGGCTTTGGCTGGGTGCCTTTCGATGCCACGCCCCAGCAGCAGGAGATGGGAGGCGACAACCAGCAGGACCAGCAGCAGCCGGAGCCCAGCCCCTCCCCCTCTCCCACACCCAGTCCGCAGCCGCCCGAGCAGGACCAGCAGGAGGAGCCCACCCCCAGTCCCGACCCGCAGCCCCGGCAGGACCCGGATGTCCCCCCGCCCCCGCAGGACCAGCCGCCCTTCCCGTGGTGGCTTGTGCTGATTGCCGCCGCTGTGGCCGCGCTGGTGGTGCGCATTCACCTTCGCATGCCTGCACACATGGCCGCCAAGGCGACGGACGAATCGGATAAAATCTTCATCTATGGCAGCGCCGTCTATGCTCTGCTTCGCCTGATGAAATACAAGCCCGCCCCGGGCGAAACGCCCCTGCTCTTCGCGCGCCGGCTGGACCGGCAAAAGGCCCTGCCTGTGCAGGTACTGCCCCTGTGGCGCATCATGGCGATGAGCCATTACAGCCGCGTGGAGCCCGGCCCTGCCGAAAGCGCCCGCGCCAGGGACATCTTTACCCGGCTTTACAAGCCGCAGAGCCCGGTGCGCAAGCTGCGCTTCATGTTTGCTGCCGCTTTCGGAAAAGGCGTCTATACCGGTCTGGATACGCCCCTGGTACACGAGGAACCCAAGCCGCAGTATGACTACACCTTTGCCGTAACCCAGAAGAAGGGGCCAAAGGCCCGCAAGAAGAAAGTGAAACCGGTCCGGCTGAACAAGCGGCCCAAACCGGCCGGGGCACCGAAGCGTCCCTCCGCGCCGGCGCCTGAGACACGCCGGCCGTCTCCCACGGAGCCCGACGCTCCGGGGAAGCCCAACAACGCACCGGACCAACTGCCCGTCGCGCCCGCGCGCCGCGAGGGGGAGCGCGAAACCGGCGCGCCCCGGAGGCGGCGTTCCGACCGCCGGAGCTGATCGAAACGCACACCGGGTGCGACTCGCGGCAAGGAGGCGGAATGTCCTGAACATACCAAAGGAGTTGGAAAAGCAAATACAGCAGCGCTACACGCCGGCCCAACAGCCCCGCGTTCAGGCATGGCTGACGGATGTGCGCGCCCGTCTGGGCGGCATCAGCCGCCGCCATGCCGGCATGATGCTTCGGGACCACCTGGAGGCGCTTGTGCTGCTGACGGACCGGGGGCTTCCTCTGGAAAAGGCCCTTGCCCGGCTCGATCCCGGCCAGCTGGGCGGCTTTTACCTCTCGGAGCGCACCGACTGGTATCCGCTGGACCACGCGGCCAAAATCTATCCCATGAGCATGGGCCTCAAGCGCATGATGGTATTCCGTCTGTCATGCTATCTGAAAAAGCCGGTTGAGCCCGCCATCATGCAGATGGCGCTGAGCTATACCATCCGCCGTTTTCCCTACTTTGCCACCACGGTCAAATGCGGGTTTTTCTGGCACTATATCGACAGCGCCATGCGCCGCTTCGCCGTGCGGCAGGAAAGCAAGCTGCCCTGCGCCGTGATGAAGCTGGGCCAGGTATCCTCTCCCACGCTGCGCGTCGTGTACTGGCAAAACCGCGTGAGCGTCGAATTCTTTCACATCCTGACGGATGGCACGGGCGGCAGCGTGTTTTTGCGCACACTGGTCAAAACCTACCTGAGGCTGTTGGGAGAAAGCGTGTCCGACGGGCCGGAGACGCTTTGCCTGGACCAGCCGCCTGACCCCGCCGAGTGGCGGGACGATTTTGTGCTGGGTGGCCGGATGCGGGGCGCACACGGCTTCGCGGGCAAGCCCGCGCTGCAGATGCGCGGCATGCCTGCCTACGAGCAGCCCAACCGCGTGCTGCACTTTAACTTTTCCACCAGCGCGCTGCTTGACCGCGCGCATGAAAAGGGCGTGACCGTGACCACGCTGATGCTGGGCTATCTGATGCTGGCCTGCCGGGACGCTTGCCCCCGACGCGCCGGCCGCCGTAAAATCCAGATTCAGCTGCCGGTCAACATGCGCCGCTTTTACTCCAGCCGCACGCTGCGCAACTTCTCGCTATACTGCTCCATCAATCTGCCGCCCGACGGCATTGATACCCTGGACGGCATTCTCCCGCTCATTGACGCGCAGGTGAAGGCGGGTTCGGCCAGGGAATCGCTGGACGAAACGCTTGAACTGTCTCGGCGGCTGGTTCGCTGGCTCCGTTTCGTACCGCTCATCATCAAGCGGCCCATCGCCTACCTGATCTACGGCACCCTGAGCGATACGGTGTTCACCACCACGTTTTCCAACCTGGGCCCCATCGGTGTGCCGCGGGACATGGCCGCGTATATCGACAAGTTCGACTTTGTGCTGGGCGCGCCCATCCGCAACCGCGCCTGTTGCTCGCTGTGCAGCTTTCAGGACCGCGCGGTGCTCACCGTGACCAAAAACACCCCGCTGACGCTTTTTGAGGACTCGCTGTACCGGCATTTTGTGGAAAGCGGCCTGGAGCCGTATATGGAGGGGACCTCATGACCCATCAAACTCCCCCGGCCATGCGCGTACATACAACCTATCCTCCCAACACGTCGCAGTCCTTCTGGCGGCGCAACCGGCAGGCCCTGTGGCGAAGCGCATTTGTGCTGGCCGGTTACCTGTGCCTCATCATCAATCTGCTGACGCAGGGGCCCGCGTGGAGTCTGATCGTTATCGGCGGGCTGATGACCGTCTGGATAGCGCTGATCTACCAGCCGCAGGTGGAGGCCACGCCCATCAAAAAGCTGTGCGACACGGCGCTGGCGGTATGTCTGTACCTGTTTCTGCTGGACAGCGTGGTGGGCGGCGGCTGGAGCGGCTTTGTGGTGCCCATCGTGTTCTTCGGCGAGCTGATTGTGACAGGCGGATACTTTCTGCTGTTTTTCCACAAACGCAAGCGCGATTTCCTGCCCCTGTTTGAGCTGATTCTGATCGGGCTGGTGGGAACGCTGTTGTCGCTGGCTGGCCTCAAGCGTCTGGACTGGCCCATGATTGTGGTGGGCGGGGTGAGTCTGGGGCTGCTTTTGCTGAGCTTTCTGCTGTTCCGTAAGCCGCTTTGGCTGGAAATTCGCAAAAAGTTTCACACCTGAAAAAGCGCAGAAAAGGCGCGCGGCAGGAAACGACAGCCGCGCGCCTTGGATTTTTTGTTCCATCAGGCGTTTTTGACGATTTCCACCATGGCGTCCCAGTTCTTCTCCATGCATTCCACCAGACGAAACTGCGTGCGTGCGCGATCCAGATTGTGCCCCTCGCGGTGGATATGGAAATAGCGATCCCCGTTGAGATGATCGGTCAAAAAGCGCATGCCGCATTCCAGCGTCATCAGCTTGGCCCCCAGGGGCAGCAGATCCAGCTCCCGCCGGGTCAGCTCTCCGCCCAGTCCGCGCAGATAGCCGCTCACATAGGCCTTGAACATCGGCAGCGAAAACGCCACCCGGCTCAGGTCGCGCTCATCCTCGCCGGCGGTATTTGCGCCGGTACGCACCGCATCGCCAAAATCCCAGGCGCTGAGGCCCGGCATCACGGTGTCCAGGTCGATGATGCACACGCCGCGGCCTGTTTTTTCATCCAAAAGAACGTTGTCCATCTTGGTGTCGTTGTGCGTCACACGCAGCGGCACGTTGCCCGCCTCCAGCTCGCGCAGCAGCGCGTCGGTCTGTGCGGCCCTTGCCATGCAAAAGGCAATCTCCTCTCCTGCCTGAGCCCGCCTGCCCGCCACGTCGGAGCCGATGGCGTTGGTCAGCTGCTGCAGGCGCGCCGGCGTATTATGAAAATCAGGCAGCGTAGGATGCAGCGTCGCCGCGTCAAATCCCCCCAGCTGACGCTGGAACCGTCCGAACGCCTCGCCCGCCGCAGCAAACATCTCCGGGCTGTCCGGCATATCGGTTGAAACGGTTCCCTCAATGAACAGGTAGACGCGCCACAGGTCGCCGGAAGCATCCGTGATCCACGGACGCCCGTCCATGGCGCGCACCAGCGTGAGGGTTTCGCGCGCGGGATCGCCTCCCTCGCGTGCAATCACGCCGCGCAGATAGTGGGTCACACGCTGAATATTGCCCATCATGGGTTCAGGGTCGGGGAATACATAGCGGTTGACCCTCTGCAGGATGTAGCGCCTCGCCGCGCCCGTCCACGGGCGCACCGTCAGGCAGAACGTATCGTTGATATTTCCCGTGCCATAGGGTTCGCAGGCCATTTCCCCGCGGGGAACGTCAAAGAGATGCGCGATATCAAGGGCTCGTTTCATCAACGTTTCCATGCTTCATTTCCCCTTTGCTGCGTTCCATGCCACATCGCCGCGCGCAACGGCCCGCGGCGGGTCTGCCCTGGTTGGGGGCGAATATAAACGGCTTGATTCGTGCTTGAAGTATACCACAAGAAAATGGCATTGGCAACCGGATATGCCATCGGCCGGCCGCTTGGCTGCTTGCCTGTTTCAATCAAAGTATGCTAGAATGCTTGGGTATGTCCAGAGGGATGTTTCAGGAAAGAGGGTACGCGCATGAACGGTTTCCGGCGTCTTTTGCCGCGGGGCTATCGCCTTGCCGACTGGCTGATGGCATGCGCCGCCCCGCTGTGCCTGCTGTGGCTGCTGGAGGGTTTTTCCCGGGGCGACGCAGGCAGCGTACCGGTCTGGGCAGTCTCCCAGCCGGGCCTGTTTGCCATAAACTATGCGCTCTACGCGGCCCCCTGCCTGCTGCTGTGCCTGGTTCCCTCCAGGCGCGCGCGTCTGTGCAGCCTGTTGGCGCTGGGCCTGCTGTGCGCAGTGCTTGGCATTGCGAACCGCTACAAGATCTTCTACCGCATGGAACCGCTGTTGTTTTCCGATGTGGCCCAGCTGGGGGATGCGTGGCAGGCAGCCGCCGGGCTGGCGCTGGATATCGACTTTGTTGAAATCTTTACCGTGGCGGGCATTTTTGCGGTCCTTATCATCGCAGCAGCCCTGTGGATGCGCGGCCGCTCACATTGCGGGGCGCTGCTTCCTCTGCTGGGTCTGCTTGTGATGGCGGTCCTTCCGCCGCTATGCACCTTTTCGCTGGCAAACGGACGGGAGCGCTACGACATGGTGGACCAGGCCCGAACCGATGGCACGCTGTTTTCCGCCATTGCCATGGAGAACCACCGCCGGTCGCTGATGCGCGTGGATTACGATGAGCAGGGCGTGCGCGATGCGTACCGCGCTCTGGCACAGGAAACGCCGCAGGCTGCTGCGAATGACCCGCCCAATATCATTGTGGTGCTCAGCGAAAGCTTTGCCGACGAGGGATGGCTGCGCCAGTATCTGGATTTGGACCGCGAGCTGACGCCTTTCTATAACCGGCTGACCGAAAGCTGCCGGCGGGGCAAACTGTACGTGCCCAAGCTGGGCGGCGGTACCAGCGAAACGGAATTTGAGGTGCTCACGGGACTTCGCAGCCAGTATGTCGTCAACCCCTATTCGATGGGCCTGCCGCCGGTAAGCAGCCTGGCCTCGGTGCTACGGGACCGGGGATATGAGGCCACGGCCATCCACTGGTATAACGGCGTGTACTACAACCGTTATCATAATCTGCGCATGCTGGGCTTTGACAGCTTTTTTACGCTGGACACCACCGTGACCCCCTTTGAAAAAAAGGGCATGTTTGTCAGCGACGAGGAGCACTACCGCGCCATTTTGCATCAGCTTTCGGAAACAGAAGGGCGCGACTTCATCTTCTGCCTGACCATGCAAAATCATGGCGGCTATGACTATGACGACTTTCGCATAACCTACGGCGCGCAAACGCCCTTTTCCGACCAGGTGAGCGACCGCACTTGCGCCATTTTGACCAACTATTGCTGGCTTCTGGAGCAGAGCGATGCGGCGCTGGAATCGTTCATCACGCAGCTGAGCGACCTGGACGAGCCCACGATGGTCGTGTTTTTCAGCGATCACATCCCACCGCTGGGAACGGATGTCTATGAGGAGATTGGCATATCCGCGACGGGTGACGCGGGGCACCTGACTCCTTACTTCATCTGGAGCAACGATGGCGGCATTGCGCCGGGAGAAACCAACCTGTATTCCTGGCAGCTGGGCGCCTACGCCCTGACACTGGCCGGCATGAACGATGACCCCTTCTTTGCCTACGTGGAAAGGCTGCGTGAGGCGGCGGACGATCCTGCGCCGGGTGACCTCACGGCGGGCGCCGAAAGTGACCCCGTCTATGATCTGCTTGGCTATGACGTGCTGTTCGGAAACCAATATGCCTATGATGAGGGCGGCCTGTCCCCGGAAAACGAGGATTTTCAGATCGGTGGAACAATGACGCTGGAGGGCTTTGACGTGGCGGAAATCGCCGGTGAGGTATATTTCCGTCCGCAGCTGGACGTGTTTGACCAGGCCTATCTGCTGGAGATCAACGGCGTACTGCGGGAAATGGGTCGCATCCCCGCAGACAGCCGGCAGGAGCTGGCGCTGCACTGTGTGCTGATGGTGGGTGACAAGTGCTACAATGAAAGCAACACGCTGGTCTATGCCGGCGCGCAGGAGTTGCTCGAAGCCGGCACCCCCATGGCCTATGACACCTATCCGTTGTGGGAAACGGATTTTGAGCTGGTGGAGAACAGCCGGGGTTATGACATCTACAAAAGTACGGATGCGTACCCCGTTTGCGGCGGCACGGCGCTGGTGGCGGCGGGCACACATTGGGAGAAGCAGCCCACCTACGGTCTGACGCAAACCGGGCAGTACAGTGTGGATGCGGACGGCCATGTCTGGGTGGTGCTCAACAGAAGCGACCTGGCGGACAGAGACCCCGCCGCCCTGCTTGAGGACCTTGGCGCCACGCTATATGCCTTTGAGCCCTAACGAAAGGCAAAAAACCGCAGATCGCCGCGCGCTGCCACCAGCTGCGCGGTCACGGGCCGCCCCGCGCCGTGGCTGATATAGTCCACGAGCGCCTGGGGCGGCTCGTCGTCGGCAGTCACAAAGAGAATGGCCTCGCTTAGAAAATCTGCGGCGGCGAAGCCCTCCGGGTCAAAGCCGAAACGCGCCAGCTGCGCGTTCCAGCCGGGCGTGCGGCATAGCCAGTCGCCCCAGATCAGGGTGTTGTCCGGAATGCCTGCGGAAACGTCGGGAAACAGACGCGTGTCGCGCAGCAGGTCCGGCGTGCGCACGATGAGGCGGTCCGGGTGTTCCAGGGCATAGGCCTCCAGGTCCGCCTCCCGGGTGGGCGATACGATATCCGGTCGGCGGGTGAGCGTGTACAGCGTTTGTTTGAGCTGCATTCCTGCGGGAAGGAGCAGCAGCGCGCACAGGCAAAGCACGGCCATGCGGGTGCGCCGCCTTGATGCCAACGGCAGGCCAGACACCGCCAGGCAGGCTGCCACGGCCGCCGCCGGCAGCAGCGCACAATCCACTGCGCGGCCCAAAAAACGGCCTCGCCAGGCCAGATAGACCAGCATGGCCGCAAACAGGCCCAGGGCCGCCAGTGCGGTCAAACGCGTCAGCCCCGCACTTCCATGGGGTACGAGGCAGGCAAGCACGGTCAGCACCACCACCAGCAGCACGGAAAACAGATAGGCGGGATTTTCCTCAAAGAAGTTATGAAGCGTGCGGGGAACGTTTTGAAGCCGTTCCGTCAGCGACGCCTGCGCGCTGCCGTTTTGGATCAGACGGAGCGCATCGGCGGTGATGTTTTCATCCATGAAATACCATTGGCGCACCAGCTCCACCTCGGATGCGTCCCAACCCAGCGCATCCAGCGTTTCCTGCGACACGCTGTCCAGCGCTTGGGGATGGTAGTCCATCAGTTCGATACGCGCGTCATGAAAGTCGAAAAACGCCGCATATTCCCGCTTTTCCCATAGTCGCACCCCGGCCAGCACTGCGCCCACCACGATCGCCGGTACCAGCGCCCGCAGGAAGGCCCGGCGCTCGTGCGCTTCGCCGCCAGCCAGGCGCCCACACAAAAACGCCAGCGACAGCGCCCAGAAGCACAGGGAGGCAGGCAGGGAGGTGCCCCGAAGCATGCCGCCAAGCGTCAGCAGCGCGGCGGACAGCAGCACGCACGGCCCAACCCGTCTGCGGACGACCCCGGCGCACACCAGCAGGGCGGACGCCGCTGCCGCAACCAAAGCCGACGTGGTGGTATACGTCAGGCGCGTACATAGAAAGGATGCAAATACGCCCAAAAAGAGCAGCGCCGCCAAACTGCAAACCACCGAATGCAGACGCGCAGCCCGTCCACAGCGAAGCAGGCAGAGACACAGTACCGCCGCCGATATCCACAGCATCCCCAGCTGAGCCACCGAAAACCAGGCCACGCCGGGCGCGGCAGCCGAAAGCGCATTCAGTACCCACACCAGCGCAGGATGCAAATACAGATGGGGTGGAACCGGCCGCATCCCTTCAAAGCCCAAAAAAGTTCTGGCGATGAGAAAATCATCCGAGTTTTCATAGCGAAAATATGTGACGCGGCTCAGTGTCACAAAAAACAGCGTCGCCAGCAACGGCGGCAGCCATAGCGTCCATTTTTCCAAAAAGCGCTTCATTACACAGCCCTCCCTCGTCAGGCTGTCTCTATACTACCTGATGTTGGGAAAACATGCAAGGCGAGAGCACCGCACTCCCGTCTGAAAAAGTCAAAAAAACATCGCAAAAAAATGCAAAAAGGGCTTTACAAGATATCGGAAATATGCTATGATAACTTTCGCTGAAACGCGGGGCATTAGCGCAGTTGGTAGCGCACAACACTGGCAGTGTTGGGGTCAGGAGTTCGAATCTCCTATGCTCCACCAGCAAAAACCCTTGAGCCATAAAGGCTTGAGGGTTTTTTCTTGTTCTTCGGCCACTTCGTGCCGCCTGTCCTTCAGGCGGCGCTGCTCCCCAAAAACCTGCCCGCGAAGTCTGGATACCCAGAGTCCACAGCCTGAAGCCTGGAACGCCGGGCCGTGTCCCTGGCTTGCTTGACCGCCCTCTCAACCATCGGGGTTCTGCGCGCTTTTGCGCACAGCCCTTATCTTTGCTTATGCCTGCGGCCCACGTTGGTCCCTTTGGAGCCGGCAGCCCACAGGGTGGACGCTTCCCCTTCGCCGCAGACTCCCCCTTTCCTTTGCGTTCTTTTCGCACAAAAGTCCGATATTGTTCACAGTTCGTTCAAGGGGGTTTTTAAGTCTGTCATAGCTTGGTGACGTATCGTTTGGATACGCTCAAACAGCGAAATACAATCAGGAGTGATTGAAATGAAGGACAGAAGCATTCGCACATTCACCCGTCTGGCCGCCCTGACGGTGGCCCTGTTGCTGTTGGTATCCTGCGCCGCGGCAGAAGCGGTCGATACCAAAACCGCGGACCCCTACATCGAGCTGAGCACGCAGTATCCCGCCATGACCGTAAAGGCGGGCGACAGCCTGACCTTTGCCCTGAGCCTGGACAACTACAGCGGCGCTTCGCAGGACCTTACCCTATCGGTGGAGGAAATCCCGGAGGGCTGGGAGGGCTCCTTCAGCGCCAGCAGCAACCAGGTGAGCGTGGTCCATGTGAAAAATGAGCAGACCGATGACTCCGTGACCTTCGCGGTGGATGTGCCCCTGGATGCCACCGACGGGGATTACACCATCCGGCTGAAGGCGCAGGGCCAGAATATCGAGGACACGATGGACCTTGCCCTGACCGTGAGCGCCGAAGAAATCGGCGAGAGCAGCTTCACGGCGGAATATCCTTCTCAGGAGGGCGACGCGGACACGGCCTTCACCTTCAGCGCCACTTTGATCAACAACACGCTTTCCAGCCAGACCTACTCCTTTACGGCCAACGCCCCCACGGGCTGGCAGGTGAGCTTCCTGCCGTCGGGCGAGACCACCAAGGTGGCCGCACTGGACGTTGAGGCGCGCACCACGCAGGCGGTAGACATCTCCGTAACGCCGCCCGAAAACATCGAGGCGGGCACCTATGAGATTCCCTGCACCGCCACCTCGGTCAATGAAACCATGACCATCGACCTGTCGGTCACCATCACCGGTTCCTATGCGATGTCCCTTTCCACTCCCAGCGGACGGCTGAGTCTGGACGCCTACGCCAATCAGGAAAGCGCCGTGCAGCTGAGCCTGACCAACACCGGCAACAGCGACCTGACCAACGTCAACCTCACCTCCAGCGCGCCTAGCGGCTGGAATGTGCGCTTCTCCACGGAAACCATCGACGTGATTGAGCCGGGCGCCACGGTGGAAACCACCGCTTACATCACGCCCGGCGAGGAGGCCATGTCTGGCGACTACGTGACCACCCTCACCGCCAGCAGCAGCGATGCCAGCGACAGCGCCGAGTTCCGCATCACCGTCAAGACCGAAACCAAGTGGGGCCTGACGGGCATCGGCATCATCGTGGTGCTGGCAGTGGTGATTATCCTGGTCATGCGGAAATACGGGAGGCGCTGAGCATGGCTGGCACGATCATTGAAACCAAGGCGCTGACGAAGCGCTACGGGGCACTGACCGCGGTGGACGACCTGAACCTGACCGTGCGGCAGGGCGAGGTGTTCGGCCTGCTGGGACCCAACGGTGCAGGCAAGACCACCACCACGCTGATGCTGCTGGGCCTGACCGAGCCCACCGCCGGAAGCGCTTCCATCTCCGGCGTGGACTGCACCCGAAACCCCATACAGGTCAAGCGCTTTGTGGGCTATCTGCCGGATAATATGGGCTTTTATCCCGATATGACGGGCCGGCAGAACCTGCGCATGACCGGCGCGATGAACGGCCTCTCCGGCGACTATCTGGAGGCGCGCATCGACGAGCTGGTCGCCCGCGTGGGCATGACCGAAGCCGTGGACCGCCGGGCGGGCACCTATTCAAAGGGCATGAAGCAGCGCCTGGGTATCGCGGACATCCTCATCAAGGACCCCGATGTGCTCATCATGGACGAGCCCACCAACGGCATCGATCCGGAAGGCATGCATGAGTTGATGGCCCTGATCCGTGAGCTGGCGGACAAGGATGGAAAAACCATTTTGATTTCCTCGCATCAGCTGCACCAAATTCAGCAGATCTGCGACCGCGTAGGCATCTTTGTCAAGGGAAAGCTGGTGGCCTGCGGCGAAATCGGCGAGCTGGGCAAGCAGCTGGAGCAGGAGAGCGGCTTCCGCCTGGAGGTAGGCGCGGAGCCGGGCGGCAACGCGCTGGCCGAGGCGCTCAAGGGCGTGCCGGGCGTCTCCTCCGTGGAAGAAAACGGGGAAACCTTCCTGGTCCAGTCCGCCACGGACGTATCCGACGCGGTGGCCCAGGCGTTGCTGGCGCAGAAGTTCCACCTTACGTACCTCAGGCAGTGCGGCAGCGACCTGGACGAAATCTATTCGAGATACTTTGTAAAGGCAGGTGAGCAGCATGAAGGCAGCCGCGGCGGCAGCATCTTCCGCCATCTCCGGAGTGAAGCCAAGGCGTGAGTCGGGCGGCTTCTCCACGCTATATCATAAGGAGTTGGCCGACCATTTTCACAGCGCGCGTTTCAAGCTGGTGTTCGCGCTGCTGATTCTCACCAGCCTGGCCAGCCTCTACGGCGCGCTCAGCAGCATCTCCGATGCGACGTTCTCCAGCAGCGAATACCTGTTCCTGGCCCTCTACACCGCCAGCGGCAGCTCCATTCCGTCGTTCGCCTCTTTCCTGGCCTATCTGGCCCCGCTCGCCGGACTGGCGATGGGCTTTGACGCCATCAACCGCGAACGCACGCAGGGCACGCTCAACCGCCTGGTATCCCAGCCCATTCACCGCGACGCGGTCATCAACGCCAAGTTCCTGGCCGGCACCACCGTGGTGTTCATCATGATCTTCTTCGTGGGCATCATGGTAGGCGGGCTGGGGCTGGCCATTCTGGGCATCCCGCCGGTGGGGGAGGAGCTTCTGCGCATCTTTTCCTACCTGCTGCTCACGGCGGTGTATACGGCGCTGTGGCTGGGCGTGTCCATCCTGTGCTCCACGCTGTGCAAGCACGCCGCCACCTCGGCGCTGATCGTGATCGCCGTATGGATTTACCTGACGCTGTTTGCCAGCATGGTGGTGAGCATCATCGCCAACATTGCCTATCCGCTGGACGGCATTCAGGGCTACTATAACATGTACAGCAACTATGAGCTGCAGCTTTCCCTGGAGCGTACCTCGCCCTACTACCTGTACTGTGAAGCAGCTTCCACCTTGCTCAACCCCAACGTGCGCACCATCGGCATCACCACGCAGGCCTCGGTATCGGGTGCGATTGCCAGCTATCTGTCCTTCGACCAGAGCCTGCTGCTGGTATGGCCGCATCTGACGGTCATGCTGGCGCTGACCATGGCCGCTTTCACCGTATCCTACATCGCCTTCATGCGTCAGGAAATCCGCGCGTGAAGCAGAAAAAGCGCCCGTTCCCGGCATGGTCCGGGAGCGGGCGTTCCAACCAACGGTAAAGGGGCTGTTTCCGGAAGGAAACTTCCTAGCCTGTCAAAGAAGCCACATTGCGGCAATGCAATGTGGCTTCTTGCGATAGATAAAGATAGAAAAGCAGTTAAGGTCGCCATTTAGTCCTGCCAGATAAGACGGGTAACGTTCTTCGCGTGCTGACGATTTTGCGTGCAGCTTTTCCGCACAGGGGCTTTGGCAGACGTAACTTTTGCTCTTTTGATACCCTTCATGGTTGGTGGTGGCATAGCTCAGGACCTTGTTCTGCAGGCATAGAATACAGCCGTAATATTCATCGTACACATACGCATACCAGAGCAAGGTCTCTTTCTTGGTCAACGGTCGCTTGTAGGCAGCGATGGGATTCTTTCAATGTCATAGTTTGGTTTGCAAATCCAAGGTGTTTTGTAGCCTGCATCCGCTGTAACTTCTTGAACTTCCGGATGATGTGCGGTCAGGCGCTCAAATACCGTATCGAATGCAACATTGTCGTGAACGTTGCCGGGAGTAATCTGCTTCAATTTCCTAGCTGCTCCTGATAGCGTTTCGCCATCCCCGGTATGGCTTTCTTCATATGCTTTTCCAGGTTCGCGTTCGCTTTGATGTGTGTTCCATCCACAACCATAACTTCCGGTAACAGATAACCCACGCGAGCGACTTGCTTCAGGCTCCACCGGGACACCCCTTCGATTCCTTCGGCTGTATGTCAGAATGCGTAGCTGATCGTTGCAAAGTGCGGCAAATCCACCAACATGGTGTACCCCTGAAACCAGCGATATGTCACATTGACTTGTGCATCCCGTATGTTTTGCCGCTAAAGAATGAATGTCAAACAAATGCTGAAGTAACACCAGTTAAAACAGAATCACCGAATCACAGCTGGACCGTCCGTTATCCTCGCAGTATAAGTGTTCTGGCGACAATTCGTAGATGCACGAAAATCCACTGCTGCGTCGATCTTGCACAGCAAACGTTCCTTGGGTACCAGCATATCTGTACACCGCATCTCTACAGCATCGCGCTGCGCCAATTCTTTGCGTTAGTCTTTTCATCACCTGCCTTCAGTTGATCAAAAAAGACCGCAAGAAGCGGCCATTTAAAACAGGTTGACCCCGGCAGCCATCAGGCCGCCGGGGTCTATTAGATAAGTTTGGAACGGATCAGGCGGCTGGCGCTTCCGTGGCTTCGGGAGCGGCGGTTTCCTCTGCCGTCTGGGCTTCCGCCTCCGTAGAGGCGGTGGCGGTATCCTGGGTCTGCGTGGCCTCAAGCTCCGCAATGCTGGGGGTCAAGCCGGTGTAGGTGATATCGGCTTCCGCCATCCAGTTTTCCAGCGTAGCGGTATACAGCTCGTTTTGCTTGCTGGTCAGCAGGCTCTGACGCTTGGCTTCGCGCTGCTCGTCGGTCATGGGGATGGGCCCGCCTTCCACATCGCCGATATACTTGACGATATGCACGCCATAGCTGCTCAGGTAGGGAGCGGAGACGCCGCCCACGTTGTCAATGCTCATGGCTGCCTCAACAAATTCAGGCACATAGGCGGTCGAGGCACTGCACACCTCATAGCCGCTGGTCATGTAGGGCTCGGTGGTCATGCCGGGGTCGGAGGCGGTACCGTCCTCGTTGACGCCATAGGTGGCGATCAGCTCGTCAAAGTCGGCGCCGTCGGCGATCTTCTGGTTGATTTCGTCGATGGTGTCCGCCAGGGAATTGAAGATGGCGGCCTTGGCTTCGTTCACCTGCTCCTCGGTCACGGGTTCGGGCGTGGCGGTGGGCTCGGCGGTCGCTTCGGTGGCAGCGGTGTCGGTGGTGGTTTCAGCCGCTTCACCGGCGCTCTCCTCAGCGGCCTGAGCGGCCTCCTGCTGCTCTTCCCAACGCGCCTGGAGATCGGTATAGGTGGTCATCAGCTCGGAGTCCACGGGCAGGAGAATGTGCTTGACCGCGCGGAAGCCGTCGGGTTTGTACCAGGCATGGTCCAGATTGCTGCTGGTGCCGTAGAGGGCGGCATACATCGCCATCTGATCCACATAGCTGTTGTAGGCTTCATAGGCGGCGATGTCGTTTTCGTAGAGCTCCTTGTCAGCCGCGACCAGCGACTGGTACAGATCCTCCACTTCCTGATCGGTCACCGTGGCGTCCTGCACCATGATGTCGGCGATCTTGTTGAGCACGCCGTAGCGCTTATATTCCTCACGCAGGCTTTCAAGGGTGTAGCCCTGATCCTTGTAATAGTTGATGGCCTCTTCGCGCGCGGCGGCCTTTTCTTCCTCACTGCTTTCCTCGGTCAGGTCAGGATAGAAATAGGCCTCATAATTCGCAATAGCATCTTCCCAGTTGGTGTCGGCCTGGGATTCAAGATCGGCAATTTCCTCATCCGTCAGCTGATCGACGCCAAATTCCTTGGCCTTCTGCTCCATCAGCACCTCTGTAAGCCGGTTTTCCAGCGCCACGGCGCGGAACAGGTCCACATTGGCCTGCTGGGTCAGGTCGTAGGCGCTGCCGTACTGGGAGACCAGACTGGAGTACAGGCTTTTGACCTCGTCCCAGCTCACTTCCTCACCATTGACGGTGGCCAGCACGTCGGTGTCGTTAAGCTCGGTGACGGCCGTGGTGGCAGTGTCGGTCGCTGTAGCGGCATCCTCGGCCAGGGCGGCAGTTCCCCACAGCATGCACAGGCACAGAAGCAGGGCAATGGTTTTCCTGATGTTGGTCATGTTTGCAACGTTCCTTTCCAAAACGGGATTATCAAAGGGGGCAGATCCACAGACGCACCGCCCTTGCGGGCGAACGCCCGGCGGTTTGATATCCAAATCATTATGACACACCGCTCATCTTTCCGCAAGGGTTTTGAGGTCGAAAGGCAGAATGTTACAGACTATTCACACGTTTTTCACAACTGAGGGATTGGCAGGGGGAGGATCGCATGCGCGTCATTATTGAGAAGCATGAAAGAAGGCTGACGGTCTTTGAGGGAGGACGGGAGGTGTTCCGCTGCCGCGTGGCGCTGGGATGTGAGCCGGAGGGTCCAAAGCAGCACGAAGGGGATGGGCGTACGCCGGAGGGCGTCTATACCATCTGTCTGGTCAAGGAGCGGGGCAAGTATGGGCGCAGCCTGGGCCTGTCCTATCCGGGCATACGGGATGCGCAGGAGGCGCTTTTGCGGGGGGAGATCGACCGGGCTACGTTTCTCGCTGTGGACAAGGCCCATCGCGAGGGCCGCCGGCCCCCATGGGGATCGCCGCTGGGTGGGGAGATCTATATTCATGAGGGAGGAAGCCACTGCGACTGGACCCAGGGGTGTATCGCGCTGGACGCTTCGGACATGGATCGTCTTTTTCCCCTGCGGGACCGGCTGGAGGCCGTGGAGATCCGCCCCTAGACAAGTTGCATTCCAACGGGGCATCTGCTATACTACGCGTGGCCGCGCAAGGCGCGGTTCAGACGGCCAATCATCCATGTCAGGAGGTTTGGAGGGACGCAGACCCGCAACCTTGATCGTCGCAGAGAGCGCTCAGCGCTCGGCCTGCCCGTCTCGGTTGATTTCACCGGGTCGCTCTGCGCAGCCGCCCACAGGGCTGATGCTTCCCTCTGTCCCTTCCGGTGAGAGCCCGGCTCTACCGTACCGGTCCCTGGATTCGGAAGCCTTGCACAAGGTTTTTTTGAAGGAGGTTGCGCGGCATGAGCGCAGCGTGGCGCACCCGGATTTTAAGTCTGGCGGGGCGCATTATCTTGGAAAACGGCGGCGAAACCTACCGCGCCGAGGATACGGTAACGCGCATGGCGCGCGCAATGGGCATGACCGAGGTGGACGTATTCGGCATTCCCAGCGGCCTGTTCATCTCCTATACGGATGAGTGTGGCGAGCGGGAAACCTCGGTATGCCGGATTTTTCTCCATGGCACGCACCTGGCAAGGGTAGACCGGGTCAATCAGATCAGCCGGCAGCTGGCTGAAGGCTCCCTTGCGCCGGAAGCGGTGATGGATGCGCTGCGGGAGGCGGCCTGCCTGGGAGAGAATATGGCGGTGTGGTATGCGCCGGCCGTGGCCTTTCTTACCGCCGCCGGGTTTGCCGTGATGTTTGCCGGCGGATGGGTGGACATGGTCGTGGGCGGCATTTGTGCGGCGCTGACGCTGCTGGTCCCGCGCTTCCTGGGAAGGCGCGATTCGGGCGGCATGAGCAGCGTACTGCTGGGCGGCATATTGTGCGCGCTGATTCCGCTGGTGTTTCATGCGCTGACCGGGCTGGGCGTGGTAGAGGCGATGATCGCCAGCGCCATCATGCCTCTGGTGCCGGGCCTGAGCATGACCAACGCCGTGCAGGATCTCCTGCGAGGCGATATGGTTTCGGGTGTGACGCATGCGGCGCGCGCCGTGATGATTGCGGCGATGCTGGCTGGCGGCGCACTCATCGGTACGCACATGAGCAGCTGGATGGGACTGGCGGATTCTCCGTTGACAAGTCCGGCCGCCCTGTCTTTTGACCTGCACACAGCGGGCGTGCTGCTGGCAAGCAGCCTGCTGGCAGGCGGAGGCTTTGGCGCGCTGCTCTACGCGCCGCGAAAGGCCATCATCTGGGGCGGGCTGCTCGGGTCCGCGGGGTATCTTTGCTACTGGGCGGCGATGGAATGTGGCGCCGCTGAGACCGCCGCGATGTTTATCGGCGCGCTGGTTGCGGCGCTGGGCGCCCAGATTGCCGCGCGCCGGCTGAAGATGATTGCCACAGTGTTTGTGACCATCGCCATTTTGCCGCTCGTACCGGGCGTGGGACTCTACCGCGCCATGAGCGCGCTGGCTACTGGCGATATGATGGCAGGGGCATCCATCGCCGCCCATACCATGGCGCTGATTTTGATGATCGCGCTGGGCATCGGCCTGGGCACGGCGCTGGTGGGTGCGGACCGGGGCGCGAAACACTGAAGATGAGGAGAGCATAAGCCATGACGCATACGCTGGAAAAACCCTCCGCCAAAAGCGCGGGGCTGATGAATGCCTCGATGCTGCTCTATCTGTTCTGGCTGCTGCTGCCCGCGGTGCAGACCACCGGGCGGGCCGTTACAGGCGTGGCTGCGGTGGCGCTGTTTGGCGTGGGTGTGCTGCTGGATGGGTCATGGCTCAGGGCGCACGGCTGGCGCACGCTGTTGCGCGCGGCCTGCGCCGCGCTGATGCCGGTAATCCTGCGCGTGTTTCTGGCCAGGGGAGGAGAAAACGGGGCAGGGTTTTATGTGCAGCAGGCCATGTTCTGGTTTCCGGTGGTTTTTGCGGGCTATGCGCGGGAGCGGGACGACAGCCACCTGTGGCGCTGGGTGCGCCCGCTTCTGCTGTCAGTGGTTACCGTGACCACGCTCACCACCATCGGCTGGCTCATTCAGGGCATGCTGCGCGGCGGGCGCGTGTATGCCTATTCCCGCTCGCTGGGCTACGGGGCCGGGGGCGAAGCACAGGAAGCCTATCTCAAGGAGCTGATGCTGCGCAATATCGGAGGCTATGACTTTGTCTATGCCACGGTGGCGGCTTTACCGCTGACATGCCTGGGCATCCAGCGCAGCGGCGGCTGGCGGCGCGCGGCTTTCTGCGCGCTGCTGGCGGCTCAGGCGGTGATGGTTGCGCTGTCGCAATATACCTATGCCATGCTGTTTGCGGCGGGCATTCTGGTGGTAGAGGGCCTCGCGCTGGTGGTGCGTTCCGCCTCGCGCGGACGCGTAGGGCTGGGTGCGTCCCTCCTGTGGGGAGGGCTGCCGCTTCTGGCGGCGTTTCTGCTGCGCGTACCGCTGACCGCGCTGGCGGCCAATGTGTGTGAAGGGCTGGGACTTAGCAATTTTGCCTTCAGCTTCCGTCAGCTGCTCCTGGCACTTGAGGGCGGCGCCACCAGCGCCGATTCCCGACTCGGATATTATCTGACGGCGCTGGAAGGCTTCGCGCGCTCGCCGATTACGGGCAGTATGTTTGGCGGCGAAAAACTGCTCAGCCAGCACAGCGACATCCTGGACGCGCTGAGCGGCACGGGTGTTCTGGGCACGGCGCTGATGGGCGGCATGGTATGGCTGATGGGACGCGGGGCCTTGCGAGGCCTGAAAAAAAGTCCCGCCAGGGCACATCTGGTCCTGACGGGGATTGCGGTGGGTGTGACTGCGCTGCTGGGCACGGTGGTGTACAGCCGGGATATAGCGGCTGTGGCGATGATGGGCGCGCTGCTGATTCTGGAGGGTGAAACGAAGCGGGCGTGAGGACGGAGAGGCCGTCCTTATGGGCTGTTCCGCTCACCCCGTGCCGCTTTCGGCAGGACAGACCTCACGCACGGTCAGCACGCCGTCCTCGACGGTGAAGCGCACGTTGCAGCCGGCAAAAAGCAGGCCGTAGACCCGGCCGGGTTCGTGCTGATAGCCGGGACGGGGGTCCTGCGCCAGCGTATCGAGAAGCGCCTGCCGCTTGTCCGGCGGGACAGGCGCGAGGACTCCGGCAGAGGTCTGCACTTCCAGTGCGGCCTGTGGACCGGGGGCAAAGCCTCCCCGCGCATCCGGATGGCTGTCGGTATAGGGCAGATAGGGCTTGATATCCAAGATCGGGGTGCCGTCCATCAGGTCGGCGCCGCATACGTGCAAAACGGGCCCCAGCACGGGGTCCGTTTCGATTCGCTCCAGCCGCACGGAGGACAGGCCGATAGGATTGGGCCGAAACGGCGATCGCGTGGCAAAAACGCCCATGCGTCGGTTGCCGCCCAGCTTGGGCGGCCTCACCGTGGGCGACCAGTCCCTTCCCATGCACTGGGAAAACTGCCAGATCAGCCAGAGATGGCTGAACCCGTCCAGCCCGCGAAGCGCGTCGGAATTTCGATATTCCGGTTCGAATATCACGCGGGCCGTCAGGCTGTCCACCAGCCCGCTTTGGCGCGGAATGCCGAATTTGGCGCCAAAATCGCTGCGGATGCGCGCGATAATATGGACCGTCATGCTTTCGCTCATGGCTGGGCGTCCCCTTCGTCCCCATCCAGCAGCTCCACCAGCGACAGGCTGCGAATGTGCCACTGGTTGTTTTCTTTGACCATGGTGGCCGTATAGCGCCCTCCCTGCCACTTGGGAGGTGATTCATACCCTTCGCCATACAGCGCACGCGCCGCCTCCGCATAGTCGCCATTCACCCGTCCGTCGATGCGGGGAATGGTTTCGATAAATTCGACGCGCGCGGTGCTCTCCCACGGCCAGCACCACATCCAGGTCATTTCCAGCCTGTGGTCGATGCCGCGTATGGTGTAATAGCTATAGGGGCTACGCCCATCAATGGCCAGCAGCAGGTTTTCATCCCGCTGCAGGTAGCTGCCCTGAAAGAACTTGGTCAGCTCCGACGGCGATTCGCCCATCATGATGACCTGAGCACGCTTGGCCATGCCGTCCTTGAGCACGATATAGATATTGGAGGCGTTCATGGCATAGTAAAACGTAACCGTAAACAGCCCCAACAGCACCGTAATCAGCAGCAGCCTTCCCGCCAGATACCAGATAAACCGGCGTAGCTTGCGCATGCGGCGTGCCTCCTCCCCTTCAAAAAGCGTGCCACCATTATAGCAAAGCGCAGGCATTTTCGCAATCGAGGGAAAGGGTTGACATTGTAAAACCGGGTTGCACGAAGTGCGAACTAGTGGTATCATGCCGGTGACGAAAGTCAGGGGAGGGACCTTTTGAATGCGTAAACGGTATGAAACGGTCATTTATGACCTGGACGGAACGCTGCTCAACACACTGGAGGATCTGGCCAATGCGGTCAACCATGCGATGAGAGAAAGCGGCTATCCCGAACGCACATCGGAAGAGGTATGCCGCTTTGTAGGAAACGGCGTGGGCCAGCTGATCCATCGTGCGCTGCCGGCGTCCGCCGACGGCGACGAGGAAGCCTTCGAGGAAACCCTGCAGGCGTTTAAGAGCTATTATGCGCGCCACAACAACGATACCACGGCTCCTTATGACGGGATTGAGGCGCTGCTGGAGCGCCTTAATCAGGCGGGCGTGCGCCAGGCGATCGTTTCCAACAAGAATGACCCCAACGTCAAGGCGCTCACTCAGGATTATTTCAGCCGCTGGATTCCGCTGGCGGTGGGAGAACAGGAGGGCGTGCGCCGCAAGCCCGCTCCGGATACGGTCCTCAGGGTGATGAAGGAATGGGGATGCAAGCCATCCGAAGTGCTCTATGTCGGCGACAGCGACGTGGATGTGGAAACTGCCCGTAATGCCGGAGTGGACGGTGCGGCGGTCTGCTGGGGGTTCCGCACAGAGGACGAGCTGCGCGCCGCAGGCGCTACGAACCTGTTCCATACGCCTAAGCAGCTGGGTGATTACATTTTGGGCATCTCATCTGAAAAACGCTAAAAAACGAAGAAAAAAGATGATTTCGTTAGCATCAGCCGCCATTTCGAATGTGGCTGATGCTATTTTTGACCTTCTTTGATGAATCAATCGCGATTTTCAAATTTGACTATCTTTGACCATTTAGGTATACTAACAGCGTGGTCAGGAGGAAAGGACCACGGGGGAATTTCCCCCGGGAGCCTCCAGACCACAGAAATTCCGTTTTTAAGACCGGGCGGCAAACGCCGCATTTCTAAGGAGGATGCTTTATGTATACAATCGTTCCGTTCCGTCGCGCTTTTGACTCTGCTTTTGCCCCGCTTTTTAACGATCACTTCATGCGTGAGTTTTTTGACGCCAGCAACGCGCCCGAGATGCGGGTGGACGTTCGTGAAAAGGAGGATGCGTTCCTGCTGGAGGCCGATTTGCCTGGCGTAAAGAAGGAAGACATCAGCCTTGACGTTAACGACGGCGTGCTGACGATCAGTGCTGACATCAATCAGGAGAAGAAGGAAACCAAGGAAGGCTATGTATGCAACGAGCGCCGTTGCGGCCATGTGGAGCGGTCCTTCAATCTGGAAGGTATCGACGTGAGTGCCATCAAGGCCGATTATCGCCATGGCGTGCTGATGGTGCGTCTGCCCAAGGAAAAGACGCAGGAGAAGAAGAATGGCTTCAAGATCGCCATTGGTGATGAGGCCAACAAGCTCTCTGACGGCGAGTAAAGCCGAGTAAATAAAGAAAAAACGCTGAGGGCGTCGGAATCATCCGGCGCCCTCAGCATGTCAAAAAAGTCCGCCTATGACGCTGAGAGGCCGCGAAGAATTGTCTTCGCGGCCTCTGCCTGTTAAGATCAGTCCTTGTAGTTGTCCAGGCCGGTGCCGGTATAGGGCACATACTCCTGAGAACCACGGGTCTCGGTGGCAGCGCGCTCACCGGCGATCTTGCCGAAGACCAGCGCCTGCAGCAAACCGTTGCCGGACATGTAATCCGCACCGGCGCGGGTGGAGAAGCCCTCGGTCACACCGCCGGCCGCGTAGAGGCCCTGAATAACCTCGTTGTCCTCGGTCAGCACGTGAGCCGCAACGTCGGTCACCAGGCCGCCCTGGGTATGACGCAGGTCAGCAGTCATGTAGATGGCGTAGAAGGGAGCCTCGAAAGAGTCGGGAAGAAGCGTACGGTTGAACTTGTCCTCGCCCTTCTCGATGCCCTCGCGGTATTCTTCCACAACCTTTTCCAGCTTTTCGGCATCCAGGCCGGTCTTTTCCGCCAGCTCGGCAACGGTATCGGCCTTGATGAGCAGGCCCTTCTCCTCGTAAGCGCTCAGATCGCTCTGCTGGGCATTGGCTTCATCAAAGATCAGATAGACGTGATGCTCAGGCTGGGCGATCACGTGAGGTGCGATCTGGGAATAGCCGTTGTGCTCGTCGCAGAAGCGCTCGGTGTTGAGGTTGACCATGATGCCACCGCGGTCAGCAAGACCCTGATCCATGGCGCCCACGCCCTCGCAGTAGAAGCCATAGCCCTGATAGGCGTGCATGTTCTCAACCGCAGCGCCCAGCTCCATGCCCCAGAGAATACCTTCGCCCGTAGCGCCAGGAGCGACCATGGGATAGGCATCCACGATCTCGGGGATGTACTTCTCAAGCATTTCCTTATTGGCCGCAAAGCCGCTGGTCGCCAGGACCACGTTGTCGGCGTAGATCACCATCGAACCGTCCTTGCCCTCGGCCGTTGCGCCGATGACCTCGTTCTCCTGATTGGTGATCAGACCGGTTCCGGTGGTCTCCAGCATGACCGTCACATTCTCAAGGCTGTTGAGATGGTCGATCATCTTGGAGGTCATGCCGGCGCCGTTGCCCTCAGCGTTGAGCATACGATACTCGGTCTGGCCGTAGTAGAGGGAATCCATCAGCGTCCAGACAACGCCCATGCTTTCCAGCCATTCGGCCACAGGCGTCGCGTTTTCAGCGACCGTGTAGACCAGCTCCTGACGGGTGCTGTAGTTGGAGGGACGCAGGATGTCGCGCGCAAGCGCCTCAACGCTGTCCTCAATGCCCTTTTCCTGCTGCTGCTTGCTGTTGGCAGCCGGAATCTTGCCACCGGAGATGATCGTCGCGCCGCCCAGATAGCCCAGCTTTTCAAGCAGCAGAACCTGTGCGCCTTGTTCAGCAGCCGCGATCGCCGCAGAGATACCGGCTCCACCGCCACCAATAACAAGCACCTGCGTCTGCACCACAGACGCTTCGGCCGTCTCCGCGCCGGCCGCTGCACTCAGAGAGAAAACAAGCGTCAGGCTCAAGAGAATGGATAGTAACCGTTTCATCCATCATTCCTCCTAATATGACCGTTTTTTATAGAAGAAACCACAGGATATGATATGAATTTGTCAATCGCTTGTCAACGGTTTTTCTTACTATATATTTTTTTATATTTCAGGCATTTTAACCAATAAAAAGACCCAGAATATAATAAAAAACGATTACAGATGCCACAACACCCAAGTCTTTAAAAATGTTATGGTTTATGCGATATTCAAACGCTCGCTGCGGCCACGGAAAATGCTGCGGCTTCAGCCATTGGGGGAGAAGAAAAGCATGAAGGATGCCGCAACGGGGGGCGATCCCCCTCGTTGCCAGCATCCTGAGTAAGCCCGGCGCATGCTTTGCCAGCGCACTTGTGGGCAGATCAATAATAGTATTCGGTCAGGCTTACGCCGCCCGCCCCGTCGGGCAGTACCTCATACAGCGTCCAGGAATACAGTTCCCCATCCGCCGCCAGAGGCATCGCTCGTTCATAGAGCTCGTTGGATTCATCAAAAAAGATCAAATGGGTGATGCCATCCTTCAAAAGCCGGGCGGATAAGGCTTCCGTGCTCTCCAAATCATCCCAAGTAGGACAGAAGAACCGCGCCGGGGCAAAGGTGTAGTTGAGCAAGCCAATAAAGGAATTGTTGGGCTCAAGTCCCACGAGCACACGCGCGCCCTCATAGCCTGCCAGCGCTTCGCCCCAGTAATGATCCATATAGGTTTTGCCTTCCACGCCCGTAGCCTCGTCGTATTGGATGTAGCGCTCAGGAACCAGATCGTCTGCGAGCGCGCTCCAGTTGACCGTCAGCGCCAGCGTAGCCGTAAACAGCGTGAGGCATATGGCAGGAAGGGGCTTCCATACCTTGGCCAGCGCCCGGGGAAACGCGCCGATGACCAGCGCTGCCACCAGCATGCCCAGTCCCAGCGTGACCGGTGCGTAATATCGCTCCAGAAGCAGCGTCATGTTGGACAGGTCTTCCTCCACATACATATCGAACTCCGCCAGAAAGACCGTAAAAAAGCTGCCGTAGATAACCAGCGTATAGACCGCCGCAGCCCCCAGAGAGAACAGGCTGATCCGGATCATCTCACGCTTGGGATAGCACCGTACAAGGCACAGGGGCAAAACAATCAGCACAAGGAGCCGAACCCCAAGCGGCAGAGGAACGAGCGCCAGGGTATCGTTGATGAGCCGGGTGGAGAAACGTCCCGTATTGGTCAGTGGAGAAAAAAGAGCATGGAGAATGCTGGGGGCCACCTGACCGGCCTTTTCGGGAAGCGAATAACTGCCACTCAACAGCCCGGCCGCCGCGCTCCACAGGCTGGACGTATGAAACCCGCTGATGCCTGTGAGCGAGCAAAACAGCATCCAGCTACCCAGAGCGGCCAGCGGCGTCAGGCAACACAGCCACAGCCCGGCGCGAGGCTGTCTCCGCCAACGCCCCAGCACCAGCATCAGCGCTATGGCCAGCCATGCGAACAGGATGCCGATCTGCTTTATCAGCACCATGGCGCACAGAGACAAACCAATGCCCCACAGGCCTGCCCGGTCGTTCGGTTCCAGCTTCCAAATCCGTACCAGCGCATACCCGAAGCATAATGCCAGAGCCGTATCAACGCTTAATACAATGTAACTGAGCGCGTTGCCCCACAGGGGAAAAGAGACCATACCTGCCAGGACGAACGGCAAAATCCACCAACGCCGCCAGCTTACGCGGTCAAAGAGGGGCAGCAGAAAAGCGGCATAGGTGATGAACAGAGACGAATAGAGCACCGGCTCGCTCCACTGGCCAAAAGCGTGCATGGCCCACCACTGTATCAGCTGCATTCCGGGCAAGTACGTACCATAATACAGGGCCAAATGCTGATCCGCACCCACCAGCCCTCCGTAATGCCACAGCGACTTGACCTCCAGCGCCCAATAGCCCGCGTCATCCGTCCACCATACAACCATGGGTTCGCTGGCGTAGAGAAACAAGGCGCACAGGCAGGCAAAGCACAATGTGCCTGGCGTAAGCACATTTTTGGCAAAGCGCGCCACAAGAGCGCGTGGCGTCAGCTTTCGTAAGGCCAGTGCGGCGATGGCCAAGGCAACCGTCAGCGCCAGCAAAACAGGAGCAATCCAGTCCACCCACGAAAGGACGCGCGGAATCGCCAGCACATAGAGCAGCAGCATCAGCCCGCACAGGGCAGGGGCAAGCACGCGCTCAAAGCGCCGGTTCAGGGCCACGCTTAGCGCGCAGACCACAGCCAGAAACGCAATCCATTGCAGCATCCCACATCCCCCTTAGGCGTTGAGAGCTTCCAGAAAGGACCGCAGCCGCGCCACGTCGCCATCCTGGAAACAGTAGCCGTTCATGCCGGCCTTCTGCGCACCTTCAATATTGCGGGGCAGGTCGTCGATAAACAGGCACTCCGACGCCTCCAGTAAAAAACGGTCACAGAGGCGGCGGTAAATGGCGGGGTCCGGCTTCATCAGCCGCTCCTCGGCCGACACCATGATGCCGCTGAAGCGGTCGATATGTTTGATTTTATAGCTGAATTTGTGGAAGCTGTAGCCAGCGTTGCTCAGCACATAGAGGCGAAAACCGCGGTCCAGCAGGTCCTTTTGCACCGCTTCCATGCCCGACTTGGGATACAGCGCGTCCAGATACCAATCGTTCAGGATTTCCGCAACCAGCCGCTTCATCTCCGGGTCCTCAAAGCGGCTTTGCGCGCGCGGAATATAGGCCTGCTCGTCCATTACGCCGCCATCGAGCAGTTCCATCCATTCCGGATGCCAGAAGATGCCGTCGCAGAGCGCCTGCGCGCGCTCCCGGCCCGCGTGGCGGATGCAGGGCAGCAGCGGGTCATGGTCCAGTAGCACCATGCCCATATCAAAAACGATGTTGCGGATCATCTGCGGGTTCCTCCTTTGTATCATTCGCGGTTAATCAGATCATACATCATGACGGCGGCGGCCACAGCGGCATTGAGCGATTCCGCGCCGCCACGCATGGGAAGGCGGAAGCGGTTCGTGCACGCGTCCTGCGCCTGCTTTGTGAGCCCGGCGCCCTCGTTGCCGATAAGCACGCACAGGCGTGCGGGCAGAGGCGCGCGGCGGTAGAAGTTCTCGCCGTCCAATGCCGCCGCAAGGGTGGCATAGCCCCGCGCGTTGAGGGCCTGTACGGTTTCCACCGTATTCCCCACGGAACACACCGGCACGCGAAACACACTGCCCATCGTGGCCCGGAGCGCCTTGGGGCCAAAGGGGTCGGCGCAGCCGGGCGTGAGGATGCAGCCATCAAATCCCGCCGCATCCAGCGTGCGCAGCACCGTGCCCACGTTGCCGGGGTCCTGCACGTTTTCCAACAAAATCAACCGGTTGCCCATCTCCTCCGGCGCGGGGGACGGGGGCATGGCACAGACCGCCGCCACGCCCTGCGGCGTTTTGACCTGCGAGATGGCCGCCAGCACGTGCGAAGGCACGGCATAGCACGCTGTCTGCGGCACAAGTGCGGTCAGAGCGGCGTAAGCCTCCAACCGCGCCTCGTCCACAAACAGCGCGCTCACCCGGTCGGGACAGGCCGCGAGGGCTTCCCCCACCATATGCTCGCCATCCAAGAGGAACGCGCCCTGGCGGGCGCGCTCCCGCGCGTCGCGCAGGGCGCGGGCAGCCTGTACAGCAGGATTTTTGAGACTGGATACCGTTTTCATCACATGCGCTCCGGGGCTTCCATGCCAATCAGCCAAAGTCCGGTACGGATGGTGTCGCGCACGGCGCGGGTCAGGCGCACGCGCGCCTCACGCACGCCCGCGTCCTCCTCCAGGATGCGGTTCTCATAGTAGAATTTGTTGTAGGCCTTGCACAGCTCCGTCACCGCGCGGGTCACGATGCTGGGCTCGTAGCGTGCCGCTGCCTCGCGCACGGTTTCCGGGAAACGGCTGAGCTGGCGGAGCAGCTCCTGCGCAAAATCATCGGACAGCGCGGCATAGTCGGGTTCTGCGGGCGGAAGGCCCTCCGCCTTGCGCAGCGCCGAGCAGCACCGCGCATGCGTGTACTGCACATAGGGGCCGGTTTCGCCGTCAAAGCTGAGCGCGCGCTCCCAGCTGAAGTCAATATCCTTGATGCGGTTGTTTTGCAGATCCGCATAAATCACCGCGCCGATGCCCACCTGGCGGGCCACTTCGTCCTTGTTGTCCAGATCGGGGCTCTTTTCCTCGATGATGGCGCGGGCCTTCTGAATGGCGTTGAGGAGCAGATCCTCCAAAAACACCACGTGGCCCTTGCGGGTGGAGAGGCTCTGGCCCTCGTAGCTGATCATGCCGAAGGCCACGTGCACCAGGTCCTTTGCCCATTCGTAGCCCATCTTTTCCACCACCTTGAACCACTGGCGGAAGTGCAGATCCTGCTGGTAGGCCACGATATAGAGGCACTTGTAAAAGTCATATTCGTCCTTGCGCCACAGGGCCGCGGCGATGTCGCGCGTGGCGTAGAGAGTCGCGCCGTCCTTTTTGAGAATCAGGCAGGGCGGCATGCCGGTTTTTTCCTCGTCCAAATCCACGATGGAGGCTCCGTCGCTGATGGTAAGCAGGTTTTTGGCCTTGAGCTCATCGATGACGCGGCCCATCTTGTCGTTGAAGAAGGCTTCGCCGTTGTAGCTGTCGAAGGTCACGCCCAGGAGGTCGTACACCCGCTGCGTATCCTTGAGCGTAAGCTCCTTGAACCAGTTGAACAGCTCCAGCGCTTCCTTGTCGCCGTCCTCGATGGCCTTGAACCAGCAGCGGCCCTCGTCCTCCAGCGCGGGGTTATGCTCGGCTTCCTCATGGAAGCGCACATACAGGCGGGTGAGCGCTTCCACGCCTTCACGCTCCACCTCCTCCCGGTTGCCCCAGAGCTTGTAAGCGCAGATCAGCTTGCCGAACTGCGTGCCCCAGTCGCCCAGATAGTTGATGGCGACCGTTTTGTAGCCCAGAAAGTCGAAGATGCGGCGTAGGCTCTGGCCGATCATGGTGGTGCTCAGATGCCCGATGTGAAAGCGCTTGGCGATGTTGATGGAGCTGAAGTCCAGGCAGATGGTCTTTCCCTTGCCCTCCTCGCCTGCACCCCAGCGTCCGTCGGCGGCGAGCACGCTTTCCAGCGTCCGCCGGGCGAAATTCTCCCGGTTCAGGAAAAAGTTGAGGTAGCCCCCCATCTGCTTTGCCTGGCACAGATCACCCGCGTCAATGGCCCCGGCCAGTTTGGCGGCAATCTGCGGCGGTCCCATGCGGAGTGTCCGGCTGAGCTTGAAGCAGGGGAAGGCGTAGTCGCCCATCTCCTTTTCGGGCGGAATCTCCAGAAAGCCCGCGATCTCCCCCGCGGAGGGAAGGTTCTCCACCTGCGGGAAGCTCGACGTGATGGCCTGTGCGATCAGCTCCGAAAGACTTTGCTTGGTATCCATGCGTTCGTATTCCTTTCTGATCAGTCGCGGGTGAGGATGGTGCCCATCGGATCGCCGGCAAGGACCTTGAGCACATTGTCCGGCGGCTCCAGCCCAAAGACGCGCACCACGGGCACGGCATTTTCCCGCAGCATGATGAAGGCCGCGGCATCCATCACGCGCAGGTCGCGCTCGGCGGCCTCGGCGTAGGTGATGCGGGGAATGAGCGTGGCAGAGGGGTCCACGTGCGGGTCGGCGGTGTAGACACCGTCGATGTTCTTGGCCATCAAAATGGCGTCGCACTCCAGCTCGATGGCGCGCAGCACCACCGCGCTGTCGGTGGAAAAGCAGGGATTGCCCAGCCCGCAGGCCAAAAACAGGATGCGGCCCGCCCGCAGGTGCTCGATGGCGGCCACGGTGTTGTAGCTCTCGGCAAAGCGGGGAATGTCCACGCCGCTCATCACCACGGCGCGCGCCCCCAGATGGTCCAGCGTATCGCGCATGTAGAGGCAGTTTTGCAGCGTGGCCAGCATGCCCATCTGGTCTGCTGCCACAGTGCCCATGCGCATGGCTGCGCCGCGGCGGCCGCGCCAGACGTTGCCCCCGCCGATCACCACCGCCAGTTCCACGCCGGTGTGCTGGATGTCGATGAGCATGCGGGCAACCTGTTCAAACTTTTCATGACAGAACAGCTTGCCGTCCAGCCCCAGAGCCTCGCCGCTGAGCTTTAAGATCACGCGCCTGTAGGGAGATGCCATGATACCATCCTTTCATCAAAAAAGGCACGCAGGCAAAGCCCGCGTGCCACAAGGTCGATGCCTGTCCGTTCAGCGCGTACAGGTCACTTTTTGGCGGCCATTTGCGCGGCAATCTCCTCGGCAAAGTTGTCCTTGCGCTTTTCGATACCCTCGCCGCGCTCGAAGCGCTCGAAGCTGACCACATTCAGCTCCGCGCCGATCTCCTTGGCGACCTCGCCCATCAGCTTGGCGATGGACTTGTCCGGATCCTTGACGAAGGGCTGCTCCAGGAGGCAAACCTCCTTATAGTACTTCTCGATGCGGCCCTCGACCATCTTGTCCACGATCTTCTCGGGCTTGCCCTCGTTGAGCGCCTGGGCGCGGAGGATCTCACGCTCCTTGTTGAGCGCCTCGGTGGGAACCTCTTCCTTGCGCACATAGCTGGGCTTGGCAGCGGCAATCTGCAGCGCCACGTCATGGTAGAAGGTACGGAAAGCGTCGGCGCCGAAGGTGGCGGGATTATTGTTTTCCACCAGCAGCAGCACGCCGATCTTGCCGCCCATGTGAATATAAGTCTCCACCACGCCGCAGTTGGTCTGATAGCGGGCGAAGCGGCGGATGGAAATCTTCTCGCCGATGGAAACGGTCGCGTCGCTCACCAGGTCGGTGATGGTCTTGCTTTCGTCGTCCACAAACTTCTGGTTCATCAGCTCGTCCACGTCGACGGGGTTGGAAAGCGCTATATGCTTGGCGATGTTCTTGCAGAAGTTCTTGAAGTTGTCGGTATTGGCCACAAAGTCGGTTTCGCAGTTGACCTCGACGATGGCACCCACGGTTTTGTCCTCGGTCACATAGTCGATGACAGCGCCCTCGGCGGCGATGCGGCCGGCCTTCTTGGCGGCGGCGGCGAGGCCCTTCTCGCGCAGCCACTCGATGGCCTTTTCCATTTCGCCCTCAGCCTCAACCAAAGCCTTTTTGCAGTCCATCATGCCGGCCTGCGTCATTTCGCGCAGTTCCTTGACCATTTGCGAAGTGATATTCGCCATTACAAACCTCTCCTTGCTTGCGATATCATGAATCGGAAAGGGAGGGCCTGCGCCCTCCCGCACAGGCTTACGCTTCGACCTTGGCGGCTTCCTCTTCGGGAGCGGCCTCGCCCTGGGCGTCCTGCTCGCCCTGACGGCCTTCGAGCACGGCGTCGGCCAGCTTGCCGGCAATCAGCTTCACGGCGCGGATGGCGTCGTCGTTGCCGGGAATGACATAATCGATCTCGTCGGGATCGCAGTTGGTGTCCACGATGGCCACGATCGGGATGCCCAGCGCACGGGCCTCGCTCACGGCGATATGCTCCTTGCGGGGATCGACCACGAACAGCGCGCCGGGGAGCTTCTTCATCTCGCGGATGCCGCCCAGGTTCGCTTCGAGCTTTTCGCGCTCATGCTGCAGGCGGATGACTTCCTTCTTGGGCAGCACGTCGAACTGGCCCTGCTGCTCCATGCGGTCGATCTGGTTGAGACGGTCCACGCGGGTGCGGATGGTGCGGAAGTTGGTCAGCATGCCGCCCAGCCAGCGGTTGTTGACGTAGAACATGTTGCAGCGCTGCGCCTCGGCGGCGATGGATTCCTGGGCCTGCTTCTTGGTGCCCACGAACAGAATGCTCTTGCCGGACATGGCCAGGTCGCGCACGAAGTTGTAGGCTTCGTCGGCCTTGCGCACGGTCTTTTGCAGGTCGATGATGTAGATGCCGTTGCGCTCAGTGAAGATGTACTGAGCCATCTTGGGGTTCCAGCGGCGGGTCTGGTGACCGAAGTGCACGCCCGCTTCCAGGAGCTGCTTCATGGAGATAACTGCCATTTGGGTTTACCCTCCTTGTTTTTTCCACCCCTTGCATTGGCCCGATGCGGCCACCGCGCACGCGCGCGGCACAATCGCATGGTCTGCAAAGGTGCGTAATCGGTGGAAGTATATCACATCCCTGCCTGTTTGGCAAGGGTTCCGGGCCCGTTTTTTGCGCTCCCTGAGGGGCTTTTTTCGATATTTTGCAGGATTTCGCGCCAGCGGGCCGTGGCGCCGGCGCTGGGGCGGCCCTTCCGGCAGAAGGTAAGCGCCGATAGCTTTGGCACCACGCGCTCCACGACCATTTCTCCGCTCACGGTCTTGGCGCTGAGCGCCTCCAGCGCGGCCTGAAACCGCTCGTCGCTGCGCGCCCGCGCATAGAAGGAGAGCACGTACACATAGTAAAACAGACCATAGCCCCGCATGGGATACTCCACCTGCATGAAACGCGAGCCGATGCCGTAGTGGCATGGGCTGATGGGGCGGCGGATGACCCAGTGCGCCAGAAGGAACGCCACCGCACGATCCAGCCGAAGGTCATCCTCAAAGCCAGGAATCTGCCGGAACAGATCAAGAACAACCAAAGTGGTGTATGGCGTGGAATACTGCGTCTCCTCACCATGGCCAAAGCTGTATTTTTCACAGCGCCAGCCTCCATCGGGCCGCTGGGTGTCCAGAAAATAGGCAAGCGTGCGCTTTACCCGCGCATCATTCCCATACCCCATGCGGCAAAGCACATTGGCCGCCAGCGCGGTATGGCAGGGATACAGCCCGCCCGAGGGCGCGGTTTTGATCCGTCCGTCCTCACGCCAGGCGTCAAATATCAGCTGTGCCACGGCTTCAAGCGCCTCGTGCTGCGGTGTCACGCCCAGCTCCATCAGGTACAGCGCGCTTTCCAGCGTGGTAAACGGCGCTCCCTTGAGCAGCTTTCGGTCCGGCGTGGTCCACCAGTCCGCACCCTGGTCGTGACGGTGGGAGAGAATGACCGCCACGTCTGCGGCGGTGCTTTGCGCAATTGTCATGGTTTGTCCGTTCCTTTCGCAGTCATGTTTCGGGCGCTGGCTGCGCATGCTACTTCCGGACGGCGCGCGGCTTGCCGGCGCCTGTCCAAAAGAGGGAAGGAGGAATCCGCCTTGCAGAAGCGACCCCCAAAGCCTCGCCCCGATGCCAAGCGCCTGTGCGATCTGGCGCATATGGCCGACGAGCCACAGAGCACCGACGTGCTGGGCAGCTACACCGGTACTGCGCAGGACGGCGAACATCCCGTGCAGGACGCCGACGACCTGTAGGCACAAAAGGCCCGCTGCGCTCAAAAAAACGCGGCGGGCCTTGAAGGGTTTTACAGGGAATTGATCAGCTCGTAGGTTTCGCGGTCAAAGTGCTTCTTCATCATCAATGCGTCGGCAAAGGGCATGTTGAACACGCGTCCATGGCGGATGCCGATGGCCTGGTTGGTGATACCGCGGTTGAGCAGCTGCACGGCCAGGTGGCCCGCCTCAAAAGCGAAAGCGCTGTCCTGCGCGGTAGGCTGCGCGCCGCGCTGGGTGTAACCGATGACGGTAGCGCGGGCTTCGATGCCGCCGCACTTGCGCTTCAGGATGCTGGCGAGACGCTCGGCGTTGATGGGCTCGCCGGGGTAGACGACCTTGCCGTTATCGTTTAAGAACTTGCGCCAGTCAAATTCCTTCATCTTGTGCCAGCAGTGCTCGCCGATGACGAGGGTGGCGCGGGTGTTGCCCTTGGCGATCAGCCCGTTGAGGCGTGCGGCAAGAACGTCCACGTCCCAGTCCATTTCGGGCACGACCACCATTTCCGCACCGGTGGCCATAGCCGTCTTCATGGCGATGTCACCCGAGTTGCGGCCCATGACCTGCACCACGGCGGGGCGGTCGTGGCTGCGGCTGGTGGCTCGAATGGAGCGCACGGCCTCCACACATACATTGACGGCGGTATCATAGCCCAGCGTGGCCTCGGTATAGCCCAGGTCGTTGTCGATGGTGCCGGGGATACCCACGCAGGGGATGCCCAGCTCGCACAGGTGCATGGCGCCGTTGAAGCTGCCGTCGCCGCCGATGACCACCAGCGCATCGATGCCAATCTTGCGCAGATTGTCGGCACATTGGCGCTGCACTTCGGGTTTTTTGAATTCATCGCAGCGTGCGGTACGCAAAAAAGTACCGCGCTGGTCCGCAATATCCAAGACTGTTTCCAGGTCCAGAGCGGCGATGTCGTCCTCGGGATTTTCACTGAGGCCCAACAGGCCATTATAGCCGCGCTTGATGCCCATAAGCTGAATATCGTGCGCAGCTGCGCAGCGGGCCACGCTGACTACAGCCGCATTCATGCCGGGGCTGTCGCCGCCGCTGGTCAGAATGCCGATCTTTCGGATCAAACCAATCACTCCTTGATTTCGCTCGGGCAGGTGGAAACCCCGCCAAGCAGTAGTATAGCACAGCTTTTGCCTGGCGCAAGGGGGCAAAAGGGGCTGTAAGGGATTACATTTCGGAATTTCCCACCCGTGTGCGGCGCTCCTCGGTGCCCACGTGCTTGAGGTAGGCCGTGGGGCTCATGCCTACGATATGCTTGAACTGCTTGCTGAAGTGGTAGGGGTCTGGCATGCCGATCTCCACGCCCGTCTGGCGAACGCTCATGCCGTCGCGCAGAAGCGTCTTGGCGCGCTCCATCTTGAGAAATTGCAGATAACCCAGCGGGGGAATGCCCAGCTCCGAGGTGAAGCGCTTGCGGAAGGTTTCCACCGGCATGCGGCTGATGGCCGCCATATCCGCCAGGCTGAACGCGTCGCGGTAGCGGCAGGCGCGCAGCGCGTCCACCACGCGGGCAATTTCATGGCTGAGGGTGGCGCTGGTGGCCACGCTCTGCCCGGAATGGGCCGCGATCAGGCCCCAAAGCAGCTGGCCCAGCTGATAGCTGGCTTCGCCTGTGCCGGTGTGGCGCACCAGCACCTGCACGATCTGCCGGATGAGCACCACCATGCTGGGCAGCATGCCCTGCTTGGCGGGCACGCGGTTGAGGGCGTTCATCTGACGCATGAAGTCTTCCGTCAGCATGCCCTCCACCGTCAGCCATAGCAGACGGGAGTCCTTGGCCTGGCTGATCATGCAGCCTTCCGTATGCGGGGGGATCACCACGCATTCGCCCTTTTTGAGCGGCACCTTCATTTCACGGTGCTCAAAGATCAGTCTTCCATCATCTACCACCAGCCAAAGCGGCGCGTCGCAGGTGGAAAGCCGGTAATTCTGCTGAAGCAAAATGGCGCTTCCGGCAGTCTTGATCCATATGCCGCTGCGCTCCACAAGCGGCGCGGGCACATGCGTGCCCTGCACAAAGATTCCCGGATCGGCGCTCTCTCCCATGGGAGCCTGAGGAACGAAGGTAACGTATGGCATGGCTCATTCTTCTCCCAATGATATAAAGTAGACGTCAGCGTCCACGCATATTGTAAGGATTCCCCTGGCGGCTGTCAAGAGATGCTTGCTATTTTTTGCCGGACAGATTGCCATTTTGTCCATTGAAAAAGCGCTTCCGAAGGCGGAAACGCTTGATGGAGAAGCGGATGCGGCAATATATCCGGCTTTGTAAAAACAGGCGTATTTCATCCCCCGTGAAAGCCTACCTGCTTTTGAGCGTGATCAGATGGATCTGGGGTGGCGCAAACAGACGAACCGGCGCTCCCGAGGTTCCCACGCCATTGGAGACCAAAACCGCGGCGCGGCTTTCTTCCAACCATCCGCTCATGTAGCGGGTCCCCACTTCCGGCAGCAACGCCTTGAACGGCGTATGCCCCAGCAGATTGATCTGTCCGCCGTGCGTGTGACCAAACAAAGCCAGGTCAAACCAGTGATTGTCGCCGTCGCTGCTTTTGGCGTCAAGCACGTCGGGCATCAGGTCCGGCGTGTGGCCGGCAAAAATGACGAAATCTTCGCTGCTGACCTGCGAGGCCACGCCCGCCACATCCGGAGAACCGTTGTAGTAATCATCTACCCCCGCTACATAAATATAGGTCTGCCCCAGCTTCATTCGGGACACCGTGTTGACCAGGGGCAGGCATCCGTAGTTTTTCATCTCGGCCATCAAAAGGCCAAGGTTGCTTTCGGGCTGGGTGCGGTCATGGTTTCCAAGCACGCCGAACACGCCCAGCCGGGCATGCAGCGCGGGCGCCGTGCGGAAAAACGCAATGGCCGAATCGCTGTCGGTGGCGTAATCGCCGCCCAGAATGATGATATCCGCGTTCAGGCCGTTGATCGTGCCAATGAGCTCGTTGACCCGGCTCTGCGAAAACCAGGCGCACTGATGAATATCGGAAGCGAAGACGATTTTCAGGTTTTTCAGGTTGGCCGGCAAGTCGGTTACATACAGGGTGTGTTCCTCGACGGTAAGCGTCGTCGCTTCCCAAAACGGATATGCCAACAGCATAAGCGCCGCCAGACACCACAGAATTTTCTTGAACGGAAGGCGTCTGCGCTGAGGCCGGCGATATTTATAATGATATTTGGCCATTCAGCGCCCTCCCTTTCCTCAGCGCGCATTTGACACATTTCGTCATTCATTGTACACTGACCCCATCCACTTGACAAGGGGGATGGCTGAAATGGATCAAGTTACCAGGTTTCGCACCATTGGTCCCACCACCTATCTTTGCCCCATTCCGGCGGTGATGCTGGGCTGCGCGAACCCGGAGGATGGCGCGCCCAACCTGATCACCGTGGCCTGGACGGGCGTGGTGTGCTCCAAGCCGCCCATGCTCTCCGTCAGCATACGCAAAAGCCGGCTGAGTCATGACATGATTGCCCGCACGGGGGAGTTTACGCTCAACCTGACCAGCCGCGCCCTGTGCCGGGCCATGGACTTTTGCGGGGTAAAAAGCGGGCGGGAGGTGAACAAATTCGCCCACCTGGGCCTTACGCCCATGGCTGCGCCGGGCCTCAAGGCCGCGCCCGCCGTGGCGGAGGCGCCCGCGTTTTTGAGCTGCCGGGTCCATTCCATCCAGGAGCTGGGCAGCCATGACCTGTTTCTGGCTGACATCGTGGAGGTGAGCGTGCAGGACCGCTTCTTCCTGCCCGACGGCTCCATTGACGAGGCCGCCATGGAGCTGGTGGGCTATGCCCACGGCAAGTACTTCGTTTTGGGGGAGGCGCTGGGCTTTTTCGGCTATTCGGTGGCTTCGCCGGAGGCGCTGGAGCGCCGCGGATTCTGAGGGGGTGAAAGAGCGATGTCGCTTCGTGTGCTTTTGGCGGACGCCGATGGTACGCTGTTTGACTTTCACCGGGGTGAAGCGGTCGCTATCGGGGAAACCTTCCGGCGGTTCGGCATTCCCGACACGCCCGGCAACCTGGAAATCTATTCGCGCGTCAACCATGCCCAGTGGCTCAGGCTGGAGCGGGGAGAAACCACGCAGGAACGCCTGCGTGTGGACCGGTTTACGGATTTCCTGCGCGAAACCGGCCTTGAGGGAGACGCGCAGGCCCTGTGCGACTGCTACGTGGAGCTGCTGGGCCGGCAGCGTTATATCCTGTCCGGCGCGAAGGAATTCTGCCGCGCGGTGAGCGCCCGTATGCCCATTTACCTCATTACCAACGGCATTTCACAGATCCAGCGCAGCCGCTTTGGCGACTGTGCGATCACCCCCTATCTCTCCGGAATGGTGATCAGCGAAGAGGTGGGGCATGCCAAGCCGCACCCGGCCATGCTGTACCAGGCGCTGGAGATGGCGGGCTGCGCCCCGCAGGAAGCGATCGTGATGGGCGACAGCGTGACCGCCGACATCGCCGCGGCCAACGCCGCGGGAGTTGAAAGCATTTTGTTCACCGAGGGAAAGGAGCCGCCCGAGGGGCACGGAGCCACCTATGTGGCACGCACCTATCGGGAGGCGCTGGATATCCTGCTGGCCAAGGCAGAATAGCCGCGTTTTGGCCGCTGGAGCCGGGAGGGATTCTGGATGCGGATTTTGCTGGCGGAGGATGAAAAGTCCCTGGCGCGGGCGCTTGTGACCCTGCTGAAAAAGCATCACTACGAGGCCGACGCCGTCTACGACGGAGCCGAGGCGCTGGCCTACCTGCAGACGGGCAACTACGACGCGGCCATTCTGGACATCATGATGCCAGGAATGGACGGCATTGAAGTGCTTTGCCGGGCGAGGGAGAGCGGCGTGTCCCTGCCGATTCTCATGCTCACCGCAAAATCCGATGTGCGCGACAAGGTGACCGGCCTGGACAGCGGGGCCAATGACTACATGACCAAGCCCTTCAGCGCGCAGGAGCTTTTGGCCCGCATCCGCGCCATGACGCGCGTTTCCCGTGGAATGGATACCAACCGGCTGACGATGGGCAACGTGATGCTGGATCTGACTACCTATGAGCTCTCCACGCCCACGGGCAGCTTCCGGCTGACCGGCAAGGAATTTCAGATGATGGAGATGCTCCTCTCCAACCAGCGTCGGCTGATCCCCACCGAGCGGTTTCTGGAAAAGATCTGGGGCTATGATACCGATGCGGAGGTGCATGTGGTCTGGGTGTACATTTCCTATCTGCGCAAGAAGCTGGCGTCGCTGGGGGCCACGGTGCAGATTCGCGTTGCCCGCAACGCCGGCTATTCGCTGGAGGAGATTCCATGATTCGAAAGCTCCGCATCAAATTTATTCTGGTCAGCATGTTTTCCATGCTGCTGGTGCTCTCGGTAATCCTGGGCATTGTCAACGTGCTCAACTACGACGAAATCGTCCATGACGCCGACAGCGTGCTCGCTTTGCTCAATGCCCATGCGGGCGAGCTGCCCGTGCCGGTGCAGGCCATTGACTGGCGAAGCGCCGGCGACCGCTACAAGTCCCCCGAACTGCCCTATGAAATTCGCTTCTTTTCGGCCGTGCTGGACGACGCGGGAAATGTGCAGGCCATCTATAACGATCAGATTTTTGCTGTCGATGAGGCCGCCGTCGCCGAGTACGCGGCGGATGCCTATGCCGATGGCCGCGCCTCCGGTTTTGTTAAGGATTACCGCTTTGCCCGCTATGCTGTGGACCAGGGCACGCTGATTACCTTTCTGGACTGCGGACGCATGCTGGCGGGCTTCCGCAGCGTGCTGGTGTACAGCGTGGGCATCGCCGCGGCGGGCATGGCGGCCGTGTTCGTGCTGGTATGGTTCCTTTCCGGCCGCATGATCCGCCCCATCGCCGAAAGCTACCGCAAGCAGCGGCGCTTTATTACGGATGCGGGCCATGAGATCAAAACGCCCATCACCATCATTGACGCCGATCTGGAGATCCTGCGCATGGAGACAGGCGACAATGAATGGGTCCAGGATATCCAGACGCAGACCGCCCGCCTGGCTGCGCTCACCAACGACCTGATCTGCCTGTCCAAGATGGAGGAGGAAGAGGTGCAGGCAAAGCGGATCGAGTTTCCCCTGTCGGATGCGGTTCGCGAGACGGCGGAATCCTTTCAGACGCTGGCCAAAACGCGCGGGCGCACGCTGTTAATCCACGTTGAGCCCATGCTGTCGTATGTGGGGGACGAAAAAGCCCTGTGCCAGCTGGTGGAGATTCTCATAGACAACGCGCTCAAGTATTCCCGCGAGGGCGACACCGTGCACCTGACGCTGGAACGGCAGGGCAGATTCATCCGTATGGCGGTGGAAAACGGCGTGGAAAATATGGACAAAGACGTGGTGGACAACATGTTTGACCGCTTTTACCGCGCGGACCGTGCGCGTGCGTCAGACGGCGGCGGACATGGTATCGGACTGTCCATCGCACAGGCGGTTGTCAGCGCGCACCGGGGAAAAATCTCCGCCGCCGTCAATGCCGGCCGGCTGACGATGACCGTGCTCTTGCCTGCGGATTGATTTTTTGCAAAAAGCAACACCCGCTCCCGGGCCATGCCGGGAACGGGCGCTTCAGGCCGAAGCCTTTAGGGAGGTTTGAAGGGCCGCAGACCTTAAAATAAAATCGAATTCAGCGACAAGTTCGGTGGATTTGGAAGCCTTAGGATTTTCCATCGCGTTTTCCCCGACCACATTACAAGCGCAGGAAAACCATATTCCTTAGAAAAAATAGCCGAAGGTGAGCTCTTTCAGCATGCTCCGCAGGCCGCACCATACGGTGCGGCCCTGAAACCCGTGCGCCTGAAGGATCAGACCTCCATGATTTCCTTTTCCTTTTTGGCGGACAGCTCATCAATGCCCTTGATAGCGGCATCGGTGGCTTCCTGCATCTTTTTTTCCGCTTTGGCGCGGTCATCCTCGGTAATCAGGCCGTCCTTTTCCAGCTTTTTGAACTGCTCCATGGCGTCGCGGCGGATGGAGCGAATAGCCACTTTGGATTCCTCCGCTCCCTTGCGCACCAGTTTGGTCAGTTCCTTGCGGCGCTCCTCGTTGAGCTCCGGTACCACCAGACGGATGATCTTACCGTCGTTGGTGGGGTTGAGGCCCAGATCGCTTTTCAAAATGGCCTTTTCCACCATCGGGATGGCCTTTTGATCCCACACGTTGATGACCAGCATGCGCGGTTCGGGCGAAGTGATGTTGCCCATCTGGGTGAGGGGTGTCTGCACGCCGTAATAATCCACCGTTACGCGCTCCAAAAACTGCGGATTGGCGCGGCCGGCACGGATGGACCGAAGGTCCTCCTGATAAACGGAAGTCGTCTTTTTCATTTTTTCGGCGGCTTTTTCGATGACCTGTCGATACATGAGGGGTTCCTCCTTGCAGTTAAGAGTCATAACGCTGATAAAGATATTGTAACGCGTTTGCAATCAAAAGGCAATGGGGAATTGCTCGTTTCATACACAGATTTGACCTGTGGCACCGGTTGTGATATGCTAAAATGCGTCGAATTACAAGAAAGTGAACAAGGGAGGGCTTGGTACGGCCAGGGCTTTTCATCGGCGCGACGCCGACATGACGCAGGGCTCGATCTGGCGTCAACTGGTAGGTTTCTCTGTTCCCATGGCCATCGGGCTGCTGTTCCAGCAGCTCTATAACACGGTGGATACCATCGTCGTGGGGCAATTTGTCAGCACGCAGGCGCTGGCCGCAGTGGGCAGCACCTCCAGCATCATCAATATGCTGGTGGGTCTTTCGGCGGGCCTCTCCACCGGCGCCAGCGTAATCATTTCCCAATGTTACGGTGCGCATGACCACCACTCCCTGCACGACGCGGTGCACACCACCATTACGGCCACATTTATCATGTCCCTCATTTGCACGGTGGTTGGCATCCTGATTGTGGAGCCCATGCTGGCCATGATGTCCACCCCGCCGGATGTCATGGGTGAGGCGCGTACCTACCTGACCATTTATTTTGCGGGAATCAGCGGACTGTTTGTGTATAACATGGGCTCAGGCATTCTGCGCGCCGTGGGAGATTCCAAACGACCGCTGTACTTTCTTCTGTTTTCCGCTGTCATCAACACGATCTTTGATCTGCTGTTTGTGATCGTATTCCACATGGGCGTAGATGGTGTAGCTTACGCCACCATCCTGGCGCAGTTTCTTTCAGCGCTGCTGGTGCTTTTCGTCCTTACGCACGATCACACGCCCTACGGCATCCGATGGCACGATCTGCGCCTGAGCCGCGGCATGCTCCGGCGTATTCTGGCCATCGGGCTTCCCAGCGGCGTGCAGCAGGCCATCACATCGTTTTCCAACGTGTTTGTGCAGGGCTACATCAACTTTTTTGGTTCGGCCTGCATGGCGGGCTGGTCCAGTTATAACAAGCTCGATGTGTTTGCGCTCATTCCGATGCAGTCGGTAGCCTTGGCGCTGACCACCTTTGTGGGTCAAAACTATGGCGCGGGCCACATGGACCGCGCGCGCAAGGGCGTGCGTCAAGCCTTGTGGATGACCCTTTCCATAACCGCAATCCTGTGCGTGGGCATTATTTTGGGCGCAAGACCGCTCAATCGCCTCTTTACCGCGGATGAGGAGGTGCTGTCCCATGGCGTGCGTTTTATCAGCATTATTTCGCCGTTTTACCTTGCCTGCTGCTTCAACCAGATCTATGCCGGCGCACTGCGAGGGGCAGGGGATGCCAAGACGCCCATGTACGTGATGCTGTTTTCCTTTGTGCTGTTCCGTCAGGTTTATCTCTTCATCAACCGGCAGCTGGGCAACTCGTTTCTAGGCGTTACGCTGGCCTACCCAATGGGTTGGGTGGTTTGCAGCATACTGATGGTATTGTTCTACCGGCGTTCCGTGGCAAAGGGACGGTGTTAAAACCGTCCGTCCTGCGAAACAAGACGCCAGTTTCCGCAGGCAAGCCCACCCCGGATCTCCGTCTGCGCAGTCAGGCATACAGGTGCAGAAAGCGGCTATCCTGCCAAAAAGGAGAGCATCATGGCTCTCCTTTTTGATATTCACTTTTGGTTTCCCAATGCGCCTGTTCCAGTGCGATATCGCGATGGTTGACCGTGGTGTGATACCCCAGTTCCTCCAGCCTGGCACTGATGTACTCCGCAATAGCCACGCTGCGGTGTGCCCCTCCGGTGCATCCGATGGCAATCACCAGCCGGTGCTTGCCCTCCGTGATGTAATGGGGCAGCAAAAACTGGAGCATGTCCATGCATTTGACCAGAAACTCCTTGGTGACGGGATGTTCCAACACAAAATCCTTCACATCCTGATCCAGCCCCGTATGGGACCCCAGCTCCGGAATATAGAACGGGTTGGGCAAAAAGCGCACGTCAAAGACCAGATCGCCCTCGCGCGGAATGCCGCGCTTGAAGCCAAAGCTAAGCACCTCCACGCGCAGCGGAGGCTCGGACCCGGCGTTGAGGACGATCTTCTTGAGCATTTTTTGCAGCGCGCGCGGACGCAGGTTGGAGGTATCGATCAGGTGATTTGCCGTCTCACGCAGGGGCATGAGGCGGTTGCGCTCCTCACGGATGGCTTCGTGCAACGTCAGCCCTTCGCCGCTGAGGGGGTGATCCCGGCGCGTTTCCTTGTAGCGGTTGACCAGCACCTCATCGCTGGCTTCGATAAACAGCGTATCGATGTGAAAGCCCACCAGCCGGGCTTCATCGATCATCTTGGTAACCGCCTTGGCGTCGAAAAACTCGCCGCTGCGCACATCTGCGGCTATGGCAATCATGGGGTTATGAAGCCGGGCGTTTTGGCATGCCTCCATAAAAGGCACCAGCATCATGGGAGGCAGATTGTCCACGCACAGGGCCCCAAGGTCCTCCAGATAGCGAATCGCCACGGTTTTGCCCGCGCCGCTCATTCCTGTCAGAATCAGAAAATGCACACCCGATTCCTCGCTTTCGTATCTATATTTCTTTCGCGCAGACGTCCTCGCCCCAGATGCGTACCTCCGGTTCCAGACGGACACCGGTTTTTTCATACACGGTCTTTTGCACCTGGGCGATCAGAGAAAGATAGTCGCAGGCGCTTCCCTGCTGATCGTTAACCAAGAATCCCGCATGCAGGGTCGATACGCTGCACCCGCCCACGCGACAACCCTTCAGGCCGCATTCCTCAATCAGCGTTCCGGCAAACCGTCCCTCGGGCCGTTTGAAGGTGCTGCCGCAGCTGGGCAGCGTCAAAGGCTGTTTTTCACGCCTTCTGGCGGAAAATTCCCGCATCGTGGCGCGCACGGTTTCCTCATCCGCAGGCGTCAGCGCGACGGTGACGGATGTGATGGCAATGGGCTCAGGCTGCTGATTGATTTTGCTTTTGCGGTAGCCGAAATCCATCTCCTCGTTGGAATAGGCGACGGTGCGTCCATCCGGAAGGCAAGCGGTCACATGGGTGATCACGTCCTTCATCTCGCCGCCATAGGCGCCGGCGTTCATATAGGCTGCGCCACCCACCGTGCCGGGAATGCCGCTGGCAAATTCCAAACCGCTGAGAGCATGGTCCGCTGCCGCATTGCACAGCTTTTGCAGCGTGGCGCCTCCCTGTGCCGTAAGTGCCACACGCCCGTCGGGCAGGGGAACGGGGTCGGAAACCTCGCTAAAGAGCTCTCCCAGCTGGAGAACCAAGCCCCTTACACCGCCATCCCTTATGAGCAGATTGCTGCCATTTCCCAGGACGCGTACCTCCGCACCGGCATCTCTGGCGGCTGCATATGCAGAGGAAAGCTGCTCTACGGAAGCAATCTGCACCAGTACATCCGCAGGTCCTCCCAGTCTAAGGGTGGTATAGCGGCTCATGGGCGCGTTTTCAAAAATCTGCTTTTTGGGTATCGAATGCTTCAGTGCTTCCAATAGCTTTTCGCGCGAAGACGCGTCCATTCAACCAACCTCCCCTTCTGTCTTGATGGAAAAATTGTATCGCACTTCCCTGGCGATGTCAAAGGGTTTCGCGGATTATTGTATGCGGCATGTCCTGTGGCTATGCGGCGGACCGCTTCATCGCCGTATAAATCAAAAATCCCCGGAGGCCGCATGGCCTCCGGGAACAAAAACCCGAACATGTATCTATTTGGAAATCTGTCAGTTGTACACGCGAACCGGCAATACCAGATAAAGATAGCTGTCTCCCTCCAGAGGAGAAATCACGCAGGGGCTGACATTGGTATTCATGCACAGGGTACAGCATTCCTCATCCACATTTTTGATCACGTCGCTGATGTAGCGGGCGTTGAAGGCAATTTCGATGTCCTCTCCCTCCAAATGAGCATCCAGATCCTCCAGCACGTCGCCCAGCTCGCTCATGGAGGTGATTTTCAGATTATCCTGCGTCGCCTTCATGCGAATGAGATTGTTTTTGCCTTCCTTGGCCATCAGGCTGGCACGTTCAATGGCGTCTTGCAGCTCACGCCGTTTCACGGTCACGCGCGTAAGCCAGGACGTGGGCAAAATCTGACGGTAGTTGATGTATTCCCCGGCCAGCAGACTGGTGACCAGCGTGGTATCGCCCATCACAGCCATCAGATGGGTGCTGTCCAGATGGAAGGTGGCCATGCCGTCGTCGTCTTCCATGATATGAGCAATTTCATTCATGACACGGCCGGGTATGATCGCCGTCACTTTGTCCACCCCGTCGGGAAGAACAAATTGATCGTGCATGCGCTGAAGCGCAAGCCTGAACCCGTCCAGGCCCACCAGGCGCAGTTCGTCGCTTGTCACCTCCATCAGACAGCCGGTGAGCGCCTGGCGGCTTTCCTGAAGGGCAATGGCAAACGTAACCTTCGAAATCATATCGCGAAGGCGCTTCTGGGGAAAATGCAGCGCGTGCGTATTGGTCAGGTCTTTCATCTGCGGAAAATCCGCAGGCGACATTCCCGTGATGGTAGAGCGGCTCTGACAGCAGCGGATGGTAACCACCATCCGGTCATTCATGGAAAAGTGAACCGTTCCTTCCGGCAGCTTGCGCACGATTTCCGTGAGCAGACGGCCGGGCAATACCACTTGTCCGGGATCTGATACGCTGGCTTTCACCCGGCTTTTGATGCTCAGCGACCCGTCTGAACACATCAGCTCCACTTCGTCCTCCTGGGCGCTGAGCAAAACGCCCTCAAGAATTTGCATGGCGGGACGCGGGCTCAGCGCGCGCGTGGCATTGATCAGGCCGGCGAGCAGTTCTTGTGCGGAACATTCAAACTTCATTTTTGGAGACCTCCGACAACCATTGTTGTAGTTGCATATTTATTTCAGTAGTAGTAGTAGGGGATGTGGAAACCGTGGAAAAAGGTTTTACATGCTTGCAGCATACCAAAAAAACCTTTGGAAAACCCATGGAAAAGAGACTGCTTTTCCGGAAACTTTCCACTGTTTTTTTGCCCTTGTCCAAAATGGACAGAGGATGAAGATACCATTTCGCTCTTGAAAGCCGTGTTTCCTGCCCACAAGGGGCAAAACCTTTCGACAAAAGGCGTTTCAAAACGCGTTTTTCCATGCTTTCCACAGGGTGTGGAAAACCCGGTAAGGAAAAGCAAATTGAGCTTGCGCAAGAAAAAAAGCGAATCTTCCACAGCCTTCCCATGGGTTTTCAACCTGTCAGAGCTGCAAAACCTTCATCACAGCTTCGGTAGCGTCCTTTTCATCCACACCGTCCGCCACGACCCAAATCTGCCCGTCCTTGGGAATGGTCTGGGATAAAAGGCCGATCATGCTTTTGAGGTTGAGCACGATGCCGTCGCGCTCCAGGGTAAGGGTGGACTGAAAACGAGAAGCGGTACTGGCGATCAGCGCGGCGCGTTCTCGGCCGATAATATTATGATTGCGCAGATCGACCTGGGTTTTAATCATGGGGGATCCCTCCTGAAAGATGAGTATCATCAAAGTAAGACATCAGCCGCCGGATCCGATGGTTAACGCCGCTCTTTCCAAGGGGCGGGTCCAGCGATTGACCCAGCTGTTCCAGCGTGGCATCCGGCGCGTTGAGCCGCGCAAGAGCGATCTGTTGCAGAGAGGGCGGAAGGGTGGAAAGCCGGTCCTCGCGGATCAGCTGCTGAATGACTTCAAGCTGCTGATGGCTAGCGTCCATCTGCTTTTGAAGATTCGCGCTGTCACAATTCATTGCGCGATTAACCGTTTCCAGCACCTGCCGCCGTATGCGCAGGTCCTCAATATGCATTACGCTGGTATGCGCGCCCAGGGCTGTGAGCAGGGTAACGATCTGGTCGGACTGCTTCAGATACAGATAAGAATGCTCACGGCGCGCACTGATGCGAATGGGCAGACCCAGACGTTGCATGCATTTGGCCAGCATCACGCGCGATTCTTCATCCCGGAAGGCAATTTCCAGATGATAGCCCTGTTCCGGATTGGTCATGGTGCCTCCACCCAGAAGCATGCCGCGCAAAAACGCGCGCATGCAACAGCCGCGGGTGAGAGGCAACCTGGGCGTGGTTGCTTTGAGAGAATAGGTGCCGTCTTCGTTTTTTTCCATCATGCCCAGGGCACACAGCAGCACGGGGGATTGAATGGGGCCCAGCGTGAGCACGCATTTGCGCTTGCCGCCGAAGCGCGCGCTGGAAACATAATGAATCTGTGCGACGATGTGTAGAGCCTGCGAAAGCAGCGTGTAAGCTCTGCGGCATACAGCCAGGCTTTCGGAGGAAAACTGCACGTTTACCTGTCCGCGTCCCAGCAGATTCAGGCTGGCCATGGATGCGTACAGGCCGCCCAGCTCGCTTCGGGCGCAGCAGCTTTTTTCGGGCTTGACGTTTGAAAGCTCCTTTTTTACGTCGGACGAAAACGACATGTCGCCCTCCTTGCCACGGCGGCGCTTTGCTTATGGAAACGCACCGGCTTTTGCCTATGCCTATTGTACCTGCCATATGGCTTTCCGTCAATTGATTTGAGGACTTGCAAAGCAAAAAAAGCCTGTTATCCTGTAAATTTTCTTATCAGGTGCCGAATGTTTTTTCATTTGGACGGATTGGGCGCGGATGCCGCGCTGCCGGAAACGGGATGCCGGGAATAGATCCCAGTTTTCAGTTCATGAATATAGGCGCTGATGAGCGGAATCTGCGGCGCGGCCAGCGCGTCGCGCACGGCCTGTTCCCGGTCATAGTCCAGCTGGCGAAAGCGGATTTCAAAGGGGCCCGGCTGTGTACCTTCCTCTCCTTCCAGCAGCGCATAGCAGCATTTGGGCACGCCCATGGCATTGCCCACGCTGCCGGTGTTAAAAAACACGCCGGGCGTAACGGTCCGCAGGCCCTGACGATGTGCGTCGGCATAGCCCACGACATCGTAGCGTCCCCCCTGGCCGTCCTGAAAGAACGGCTCAATCAAACTGATGTCGCCCTGTACGGGAATCAGCTTCTCCATCAGGGGACGGCCATGAAACAGACGGATGCGCCGGCCGCTCAAGACCAGCTCATACTCCAAAGGAAGCCGGCACAGCCGCTCCATGCGAGAGGTCCCCAGCTGATCCCAATAGTACTGGTCAGGTGAAAACTGTTTTTTGCCGACGCCGAAATCCCAGTTGCCGCCCAGCACGATTTCACAGTGCTGCATGGCCCAGTCAAAGGTAAAGTCGTTGCTGGGACCTTTGCCTACAATATCGCCCAGACACAGCACCCGGTCGGGTTGCATCCGGGCAAGGTCCCGCTCCAGGGCCAAAGTGGCAGGACGGTTTCCGTGCAGGTCCGCGACCAGGGCAATTCGCATGGGGCATGCCTCCTTGAAGCTTCTGTGCGCAGTATACCAAAAGCCTGCCCCGCTGACAAGGCGGATTGCGAAAAGAGGCCCGGCATGTTACAATGGTTCAAAAGAGAGGAGGCCGAAGCATGCGCTTGTCGAAAGCGGTTTTGCTCGTGCTGTGCGCCTTGCTGGCAGTATTTCCCGCCTTTGCGCAGGAGGAGACCTTCGCCACCTGCCAGATGCCGGAGGGATCGGAATTCCTTTATTTTACGGAGGCAACCGGCTTTCAGGTGCCCCAGGGGCTGGAGAAAATGTATGCGCTGATGCTGGATAGCAATGGCCAGAGCGACGTATATATTGCGCGCATGCGTTATGGCCGCGCTTTGGCTAGTATCAGCTGTACGACGGGCGCGGGACCGGGCGCTGCGGAGGATCTGCTGGCGCTGTGGCCGGAGGCCGCCGGACGCATTGCGCAGGATGTGAGCTATATCAACGACAGCGCTTCCTGCGCGGATGTGGATACGGCTTTCGGATATGATGCCCTCACCATTCGGACGGATATCGCCGTGGGGGAGGAGAATATGACGCTTTTGGAAGCGCAATGCGCCGTGTTTTACAATGGTCCGGATCTGATCGAGGTATGGACGCTCCTTCCGGCAGATACCGCTTATCTCTATGACGAGCAGGTGGCGGCAGAGCTGGCGAGCGACCGGGCGGACCTTGAAGCGTTTGTTGCCAGCTTGTCTTTTCCGCCTAACGAGAATACGCAGGAAGACTGAAGGGAGCCGGGATGATGGAAACCTTGAGCATCGTGGTGCCGTGCCTGAACGAGCAGGAAGCCATCCCTCTGTTTTACAGCGCAGTTTTGAAGGAAACGGCCGGGATGGATGTGGCGTTTGAATTCTGGTTCGTGGACGACGGCAGCACCGACGGAACGCTGGATGCGCTCAAGCGCCTGCGCGAGCAGGATCCGCGGGTGAAATACATCTCCTTTTCCCGCAATTTCGGCAAGGAGAGCGCCATGTATGCGGGTATGGAGGCATCGGTGGGAGAGTATGTGGTCATCATGGACGTGGATTTGCAGGACCCTCCCTCGCTTCTTCCGCAGATGCTGCAGGGCATCCGTCAGGAGGGATATGACTGCGTGGCGACCCGCCGCGTGACCCGCGCGGGGGAACCGAAGGTGCGCAGCTTCTTTGCCAGAATGTTCTACCGGCTGATCAACCGCATTTCCAAGACGGAAATCGTGGACGGCGCCCGCGACTTTCGGATGATGACACGTCAGATGGTCGAGAGCATTCTGAGCCTTCGGGAGGTTAGCCGCTTTTCAAAGGGCATCTTCAGCTGGGTGGGCTACCGCACCAAATGGATGGAATATGAAAATGTCGCCCGCGTGGCGGGCGAGACGAAATGGTCCTTCTGGAAACTGCTTTTGTATTCCATCGACGGCATCATCGGCTTTTCCACCTTCCCGCTGGCCATCGCCTCGGTGGTGGGCGTGCTGTTCTGCGTGGTCGCCTTTATCCTGATTTTGTTCTTTTTCTTCAAAACCCTTATCTGGGGCGATCCCGTGGCGGGTTTTCCGGCTACCATCTGCATCATTTTGCTGCTGGGAGGCATTCAGCTGTTCTGCGTGGGCATTTTGGGACAGTATCTGAGCAAGACCTATCTGGAAACCAAAAAAAGGCCTATTTATATCGCACGGGAGGTCGTGGGCAAGGACCAATCAACGTAATGCTGTGGATACGCGGTGCTTTCAGCGCCGCGCTTTTTTTTTGCATGCGTCCAACTTTTTTTGTTTACCCTATTGACAAGCGCCAAAAGCGTGCTATACTACAAAAGAAGGTCAAAGATAGTCAATAATCCTTGATCTTCAAAAATCCACTTTTTATCCCCCTGAAAAAAGGAGGCATTTGATATGACCAATCAACAGTTTACGGAGAAAAGCCGCGAGGCGCTGGCCGCCGCGCAGCAGTTAACCATTGAATACCAGAATCAGGAGGTTACCCAGGAGCATCTGGCTTACGCGCTTCTTTCGGACGCGCAGGGGCTGATCCCGCAGCTTTTGACCAAGATGGGCAAGCGGCCGCAGGAGATTGCTTCCCGCCTGGAGACGATGATCGCTCGCCTGCCCAAGGTGACGGGCGGCGGACGGGAACCCGACAAAATCTATATTTCCAATGATGTGGAAAAGGCATTGGTCGCGGCGCGTGACCTCGCGCAGCGAATGAAGGATGAATATCTGAGCGTTGAGCACCTTTTCCTGGGTCTGTTGGAGAAGCCTACGCGCGCCATGGCTGACCTGTGGCGTGGGTATGCGATCGACGAAAAGAGCTTTTTGCCCGCCTTGCAGAGCGTGCGCGGCAATGCGCGCGTCAGCAGTGAGAACCCGGAGGAAACCTATGACGCGCTGGCCAAGTATGGCCAGGATCTGACTGCGGAGGCCCGCAATCAGAAGCTGGACCCCGTAATTGGCCGTGACAACGAAATTCGCAGCGTTATCCGCATTCTTACCCGTAAGACCAAGAATAACCCTGTGCTGATCGGTGAGCCCGGCGTGGGCAAAACGGCCATTGCCGAGGGACTGGCCCAGCGCATTGTGCGCGGCGACGTGCCTGATTCCCTGAAAGACCGCACGGTATTCTGCCTGGATATGGGCAGTCTGATCGCTGGCGCGAAGTACCGTGGCGAATTTGAAGAGCGTCTCAAGGCGGTGCTGGCCGAGATCAAAAAGAGCGAAGGTAAGATTCTGCTCTTCATCGACGAGCTTCATACCATTGTGGGCGCTGGCAAGACCGAAGGCTCCATGGACGCGGGCAACCTGCTCAAGCCCATGCTGGCGCGCGGTGAGCTTCACCTCATCGGTGCGACGACGCTGGACGAATACCGCAAATACATCGAAAAGGATGCCGCTTTGGAGCGTCGTTTCCAGCCCGTGCTGGTGACCGAACCCACCGTGGCCGATACCATCTCCATCCTGCGTGGCCTTAAGGAGCGTTATGAAGTGTTCCACGGCGTGAAGATCACCGACGGTGCGCTGATCGCCGCGGCTACGCTGTCCAACCGTTACATTACCGACCGTTTCCTGCCCGATAAGGCCATCGACCTGGTGGATGAGGCCTGCGCCATGATCCGCACGGAGATTGACTCGATGCCTGCCGAGCTGGACGAGGTCAGGCGCCGGATCATGCAGCTGGAAATTGAGCAGGCCGCGCTCAAGAAGGAAGAGGACGAGGCCAGCCACCGCCGTCTGGAAATCCTGGAGAAAGAACTTGCCCAGCAGCGTGAAACTTTCAATGCCATGAAGGCCCGTTGGGAGAACGAAAAGACCGCTATCCAGAAGGTGCAGAAGCTGCGCGAGCAGATCGAGCAGGTGAACGCCGACATCCAGAAGGCCGAGCACGCCTATGATCTGGGCAAAGCGGCCGAGCTGAAATATGGCAAGCTGCCCAGCCTCAAGAGCGAGTTGGCCAAGGAGGAGGAGATCGCCGAGCATGAGCGTGGAGACGAAAGCCTGCTGCGCGACAAAGTGACCGAGGACGAGATCGCCCGTATCGTCAGCCGCTGGACCGGCATTCCCGTGACCAAGCTCAAGGAAGGCGAGCGCGAGAAGCTGCTCCAGCTCCCTCAGGAGCTGCACCGCCGCGTGATCGGACAGGACGAGGCCGTACAGAAGGTTTCCGAAGCCATCCTGCGCAGCCGTGCCGGTATCTCGGATGAAAACCGCCCCATTGGCTCCTTCCTGTTCCTGGGCCCGACAGGCGTAGGCAAGACGGAGCTGGCCAAGGCGCTGGCCCAAAGCCTGTTCGACGATGAGAAGAACATGGTGCGTATCGATATGAGCGAGTACATGGAGAAATTCTCCGTCAGCCGTCTGGTCGGCGCACCTCCGGGATACGTGGGTTATGAGGAAGGCGGCCAGCTCACCGAGGCCGTGCGGCGCAAACCCTATTGCGTCGTGCTTCTGGACGAGGTGGAAAAGGCGCATCCCGATGTGTTCAATATTCTGCTTCAGGTGCTGGATGACGGCCGCATCACCGACAGCCAGGGCCGCACGGTGGATTTCAAGAACACCATCATCATCATGACCTCCAACCTCGGCAGCCAGTATCTGCTGGATGGTATCGAAAACGGGCAGATTACCCAGAGCGCGCGTGACAGCGTGATGCAGCTGCTTCGTACCCAGTTCCGTCCGGAGTTCCTCAACCGTATCGACGACATCGTGTTCTATAAGCCCCTGGAAAAGGACGAGATCGCTCAGATCGTTCGTCTGCTGGCGGGTCATCTGGCCAGCCGTCTGCATGAGAAGAACATCGATCTGGTGCTTTCCGACGCGGCGGTGAACGCCATCGCGGAGGCGGGGTTCGATCCGGTCTATGGCGCGCGTCCGCTCAAGCGCTATATGCAGAGCCATCTGGAAACCATGCTGGCCCGTAAGATCGTCGCCGGCGACGTGCTGCCCGGGCAGACCGTCCGGGTGGACGTGGACGCAAACGGCGAGCTTACAGTCTCGGCGGAAAACATGGCCATGCAGCCGTAAGGCAAGCCCCCAGCGAGGAGAAATCCTTCGCTGGGGGCTTTTTTTGCGCTTTGCTACCGACGGAACGTCCAGTATTTGTTGATGAAAAAATTCAGAGGAATGGTAATGCACAGGTTGAGCAAAGGAGCAAGCGCCTTCGGAATGCCAACCGCCTCCACCCAGAAAACCAGCAGCAGGGAGTCCAACACGAAGGTACCCCCGTAGGCTGTCAGCGATTTGAAATACAGCGCCACGTGTTTCAAAAACGGCCGTTTTTGACCGCCGCCGAACACGCAGCGGTTGTTCCAGTAGTAGGCATTGACCACGCTGATGACCAGTCCCAGCGCGTTGGCGGCCAGATAGTGCAGCCCCAGCGCGTTTAGTGCGAGCTGATAGACCGCCAGCGAGATCAGCGTGTTGGACACGCCTACGATGCCGAATTTGATAAATTGCCAGCATTTGGCGATCCATGGCTTTTGCATCGCCTGGTTCCAAAGGGCGAAAAGACGTTCCATGGGGGCCTCCCTCTCCCGCCGGGCGGGCATGCTTGTGCCATTGTACCGCAAAGGGCCCTTGTTGACAATCCCCGTGGAACCATTATAATGAAAGGGAATTTGATGTCGATGGGGAGCGTGCTTTATGGCGCAGGCAGTTACCATTCCTGCAAACGACCTCAAGCGGCCCTTTGAGCTGCACGCCGATGCTTACGAGAAAAAGGCACTGGAGGTGCTTCGCAGCGGCTGGTACATCCTTGGCAAGGAGGTATCCGCCTTTGAGCAGGCGTTTGCCGCCTATCTGGGAGCGCGTTGCTGCGTGGGGCTTGCCAGCGGGCTGGATTCGCTGTGGATGGCGTTTCGGCTGCTGGGTATCGGGCCGGGGGATGAGGTCATCGTCTGCGCGAACGCATACATCGCCTGCGTGATGGGCATCACCATCAACGGCGCCTCGCCTGTGTTCGTCGAGCCGGATGAATATGACAACATCGACGCCGGCCGCATCGAGGCCGCTATCACCCCCGCAACAAAGGCCATTCTGGCTGTTCACCTCTTTGGCCAGACCTGCGATATGGATGCAATCTGCCAGATTGTCCGCAAATACGGGCTTCGGCTGGTGGAGGACTGTGCACAAAGCCACGGTACACTGTTTCACGGGAAACAATCCGGCACGTTTGGCGATATCGGCTGCTTCAGCTTCTATCCCACCAAGGGTCTGGGCGCTTTCGGTGACGGGGGATGCATCGTGACCGACGACGAGGAACTCGCAGGTCGGTGCCGCGCGCTGCGCAACTACGGCAGCCGCGTCAAGTATCACAATGAGGTTGTGGGCGCCAACAGCCGCCTGGACGAGATTCAGGCCGGGCTATTGCATGTCAAGCTGGGATTTCTGGAGGAGCTGAATCAGGAGCGCCGTGAGATTGCGCGGCGCTATCAGGAGGGGCTCGATACCGCTTTTCTCACTTTGCCCAAGGTGCGCCCGGGCGTGACAAGCACATGGCACCAGTTCGTCATCCACAGCCCGCATCGCGACGCGCTCAAGGCGTGGCTTGCGGAAAACGGCATCGGCAGCGAAATTCATTACCCTATTCCGCCGCATCTGAGCGAAGCCTATCGGTATCTGGGTTATCACGAGGGAGATTTCCCCATCACGGAGAAAAATGCCCGCGAGGTGCTCAGCCTGCCCATGTTCAACGGCCTGCGCGAGGACGAGCAGGCCTTCGTGATCGATACCATCAACCGTTTCCGTCCATAAAGGAGAGCCATGGAGACATTTCACCTCTTGCCCTACGATCCTTCGTGGGACGAACGATGGGACCGCTTCGTGATGAAAGGGTCCATGAACGGCACCTTTTTACAGACGCGCCGGTTTTTGAATTATCATCCCAGGGGACGGTTTGAGGACGCGTCCCTGATGGTGCTGGATGGGCAGGAGCTGGTAGCCGTATGCCCCGCCGCCGCGCAGATGGTGGGGAGAAGCGCCATGCTGCGCTCCCACCCCGGCAGCACCTTCGGCGGGCTGGTGATCGCGCCCACGCTGCTGCGCGCGCCGCGGCTGGTAGCGCTGATGGAGCAACTGGACGCGTACTGGCTCGGACAGGGTTTTACAGCGGCGGAGCTCAAGCTCACCAGCGACCTGTTCAGCACGCATCCCACCGATGTGCTGCAATACGCCCTTTATCATGCAGGCTATACCGACGAACTGGAAATCGCGGCCTATGTTCCCGTGGAAGGCCGCTCGCATGAGGAGCTGGTGGCCGCCTACAGCTTCAACAAGCGCTACGACCTGAAAAAATGCATCAAGGCCGGCCTGATCGATCGTCCCCTGCATACGCACGATGAGCTATCGGTCTTTTACAGCCTGCTGTGCCAGAACCTTCGAAAATTTGACGCCACACCCGTGCATACGCTCAAAGAGCTGGTGGATTTCCATGACGTGCGGCTGTGCGATGAGGCGCGTTTTCTGGGCGTGTTCACGCCGGAGGGTGAAATGGTGGCGGGCGCGTGCCTGTTCTGGTTCTGTCAGGCGCGCGTTCTGCATACACAGTACCTGGCCACCGCACCGCTGAAGGGCTGCGTCCCCTCCACCTACCTGTATGACAGCGTGGTGCGCGCAGGGCTGAACCTGGGAGCCAGATGCGTCTCCTTCGGCACCAGTACGCACGACCGGGGCCGTGTGCTCAATATCGGCCTGATTCAAAACAAGGAGGGATATGGCGCCCTCCATTCGCTCAACCGCATCTATACCAAAGTGTACCGGGAGGAATGAACCATGCGCACCGATTCGGTCCGTATGCTGGAATTTGCCCAGCATGGCGATGAGCGCGGCCACCTGGTGGTGGTCGAGGGCATGAAGGATATTCCCTTTGAGATCAAGCGCGTGTTTTACATCTACGGTAGCGACGCCGACGTGGTCCGCGGCTGCCATGCCAATCGAAGGAGCGAATTTGTGCTCATCAACGTAGCGGGGCAGAGCAAGGTGCGCGTGCGCGACGGCGCGGGAAACGAGGCGGTCTTTTCCATCAACCGGCCGCATACGGGACTCTATCTGCCCAGAATGGTCTGGAAGGACATGTACGATTTTTCGCCCGATTCGGTATTGCTGGTGCTGTCCAACGAGCCGTATGACGCGGCGGAATACATCCGCGATTACGACGCGTTCGTGCGGGAGGTAAACGGCCGTGCCTAAGATGAGCATCGTGGTGCCTGTGTATTACAACGCTGAAAACCTGCCTCCGCTGTATGAGGACCTCAAGGCAAAGGTGCTGGACGCGGCGGATTTCGACATTGAGGTGATTTTTGTCGATGACGGCAGCGGCGACAACAGCTATCAGGTGATGCGGGAGCTGTCCAGGAAGGACGCCCGCATCCGCATCTTCCACCTTTCCCGCAATTTTGGCAGCGACGCAGCCACCCTGTGCGGCCTGGTCAACGCAACGGGCGACTGCGCCGTGGTCAAGGCCGCGGATCTGCAGGAACCCAGCGAGATGCTGCTGGACATGTACCGCAGCTGGCAAAGCGGCAATAACGTGGTGCTGGCTGTGCGTGAAGGGCGGGAGGAAAGCCGTTCTCAGGAGTTCTTTGCGGACCTGTACTACGCCATGACCCGCAAATTTGCCCTTCCCGGCATGCCAAAGAAGGGGTTTGATGTCTTTTTGCTGGACCGCCGGGTCATCGAAGTGCTCAAGCGCATGGACGAGCCCAATAGCGCACTGACCGGCCAGATTCTCTGGAGCGGCTTCAAAACAGGCGTGGTGACCTATATCCGCCGCGAGCGGAAGATCGGAAAAAGCCGCTGGACGCTTAAAAAGAAAATTCGGCTGGTGGCGGATACGCTCTTCAGCTTCTCCACCCTGCCCATTACGATTGTAACCGGCCTTGGGTTTTTGTCTGTGGTCGGATCGGTCATTTGGGCCATTGATGCGCTGGTGTCCAAGCTGACGGGCCATATCGATGTGACGGGCTGGACCATGATGTTCATCTTCCAGCTGCTCAGCTTCGGCGTGGTTATGATGACGCTGGGGCTTTTGGGCGCCTATCTTTGGCGCACCTTTGATGCCTCTCGCCGCCGTCCTCCGTATCTGGTGGAGATTGCCGACGGCCAGAAGGATGATGGCGAACAGGAGGGACGCGTATGACCGCGCGCCGCAGGGGAGCCCTCTGTCGGCCGGGCGCTTCATCGGCTTGCCTTGACCGTGCCGGAAGCAGGGTGATTTATCGGAAGGGGGCGGGCGTTTTGCTGCCCGGCCTTTCCTGCGCGCCAAAAATCGATTATGCAGCGCTTTGCCGGGGCGTAAAGCCCGCTCCGGCCGGGCGCTTTGTTTGCGCCGGCACCTCTCCGCACCTGTATGCCGCCACGACGGTGGACCCGCCTCCCAGATTCATTGGGGGGTCCGCATGCGGAGAAAACGGCTTTGGTTCCTTTTTTCAGCTTTATCTTCCCCGGCAGATGAATCAGGAGGGATTGTAAGATGCGCGTCCGCAATCGCCGGCTGGCCTGGCTGATTTCCCTGGCCATTACGGCCGGTCTGTTTCTTTTCATCGCCTTTTTCCTGGACTGGCGTTACAGCCAGAACGACGATATCAGCATTCTGCGCTCCTTCATGGGCTATGAAACGGGCGAACCCGCTCATTTCCAGATCTTTATCCACGGTTTGCTGGCCTGGCCCATCTATTGGCTGGCCAAGGCATTTCCGACGGTGGCGTGGTTTTCCATCGTGCAGATTGCGCTGTTATGCCTGTCGTGCTGGATGATTTTCAAAAGTGTGATGCAGTGCTTTGTCAATCGGGACAAACCGCTGTGGATGGGGACGGCAGGCGCGCTTGTGCTGGCGGCGGTTTTTCTGGAGCTTTGCACGCAGATCACCTTTACTCTCACGGCAGGTCTGCTGGGCGCCGCTGCGGTGGCCCAGGTGCTTTCCATTGATGCCGAAAAGAGCGGTTTCCGCCAGACGGCGCTGGGGGTGATGGGTGCGCTGCCCCCCACGGCATTTGCCTATGCCCTGCGCAAGGAAGCGCTGTGGCCTGTGTTGGCATTTCTGGCGGTCGCGCTTTTGGCGGTGTGGCTGTTGCAGGCGCAGGAAGGCCGCAGGGAGCGCAGAAAGGCCCTGCTGATCGCTTCGGGGGCCTGTGTCCTCGTCATCGCGGGTCTGTTGGGCTGGCGGGCCATTGAGGTCAAGAACAGCGGCCAGGACGAGTATCTGGCCTGGCAGGACGCACGCACCCGGCTGGTGGATTACTATGATCTGCCGCAGATTCCTCCGGAATGCTATGAGGCAGCCGGATGGACCGCCTCCACCATCGAACGCGCGCGCAGTTTCTTTTTTCTGGATTCCGATATAACGACCGAATCCATCGAGGCGTTGCTGGCAGCGCTTGAGGCGACGGATGGGGCGGCTGCAAACCGGCAGAGCATCGCGGAGACGCTGAATACGGCCGTTCATGGAAGCACCGCCTTCCTGTGGGCGCTGGGATTGACAGCTGTTCTCTGGGTGCTGTGCCTGGTGGGCGCCGCCGTTCAAAAGGAGCGTCGTGCCGCGCTCCTCATCCCTTTGCTGCTGGGCGCTTTGCTTGAGGTGGCGCTGATTCTTTACCTGGCGATTCAGGGCCGCATGCCCACACGGGTGCTGTGGCTGGTGTTTCTGCCATTCATGGCGCTGGTGGCGGGCCTGTTGCCCTCCTGCATTCCGGCGGTTCGACTCCGCTTCGTCCGTGTGGCCGCAACGGTGGGGCTCTGCTGTGGTGTGCTGTGCGTCTCTGGGCTGATGCTCGCAGAGGTCATACCGCATTTGCTGCCCGATATCGAGGCGTGGGAAGCCATCGGGGATCCGGCCGCCGCTTTGGATGAATACGCGCTGGCAAATCCTGACATGCTTTTCATTTATGATATGACGCTGGCGGTCGATACGCGGCTTTTCCCGGATGTAAGCCAGGGCATTCCGCATAATGTGGTGTGCTGGGGCGGATGGCCCCTGCGGTCTCCCGCGACCGTCGAGCAGTTTGCGGCCTTTGACATCGACCTGCTCCATTTTGATCCCGCAAACCTCTTGCGCTACGACGTGTGCATCGCCTCGGGCGTGGTGGACCCGCCGCCCACGCTGGTGATTGATTACCTGAGAGAAAAGGTTGATCCCGCTTGTGATTATATGATCTACAGCGAGATGGGCGGCGTTTATTTCTTCCAGTTCTATTGATTTCGTGAGGGGGAGGCGTTGAGATTGACCATTCGGGAGCTGTTTGACCAGCCCGGCGTACATTTGAGCTGCGAGGTGTTTCCGCCCAAGGTGTTTGACAAGGTCGAGGAGGCCAAGGCCGCGGTGAGGGATATCTGCGCGCTGTCGCCCGCCTATGTCAGCGTTACCTGCGGCGCATCCGGCAGCACGCCCCAGTTTACCCGCGAGATCAGCGCCTATGTGCAGGAGCATGGGGTTACGGCGCTGTCCCACCTGACCTGTGTGGGCGACACGAGGGATCAGATTGACGCAGTGCTGGACGGCCTTGCGCAGGCGGGCATCCGAAATGTTCTGGCCCTTCGGGGCGACCTGCCCGAAGGCATGAGCTTTCCCGGCGAGGAACACTTTCGCTATGCAGCCGAGCTGATTGCCGCCATCCGCAGCCGCGGCGCGTTTTGCGTGGGTGCGGCGTGCTATCCGGAGGGACACCCGGAATCTCCCGACCGGGATACCGATCTGGACTATCTGCGCCGCAAGCAGGATGCTGGAGCGGACTTTCTTACCACCCAGATGGTGTTTGACAACGATATCCTGTATCGCTTTCTGTATCGCGCGCTGGCCAGGGGAATCCACATTCCCGTCACGGCGGGCATCATGCCTGTGGTCAATGCGCGTCAGATTCGCCGCATTGTCAAATTGAGCAACGCGACGCTGCCCCAGCGTTTTCTGGCTATTCTGGACCGTTTCGCCGACGACCCGGCCAGCATGGAAAAGGCTGGAATCGCCTATGCTACCGACCAGATTATCGATATGGTGGCCAACGGCGTCAACCGGATTCATCTCTACACCATGAACCGGCCGAGGGTGGCGGCAGCGATCTTTGCCAACCTGGGCCCTATTCTGCGCCATGGATGCTAAGGCGCGCATTCTGCGCGATGCGGCGCGCTATCTCGGCATCCGGGGCGCGCCGGCCGGACGTGCGCTGGCGGTGCTGGAGGAGGCCTATCCGATGGCAAGGGAGGCGGCACGGCCCCGAAGCCTGATTCGCCGTGCACCCATGCGGGCCCGGGAGGGCGTGCTGATCATCGGGGATGCGCTGACCATCCCTTCACGGGATCTGTGCCGCCTGTTTGCGGGCGCACGGGAGGGACTGGCGCTGGCGGTCACCTTGGGCGCGCCGCTGGACATTCTGGTGCGCCGCCTGATGCTGACGGACTCCGCCCTGGGCGCGGCGGTAGGTGCCTGCGCGTCCGCACTGGTGGATGAGGTCATCGACGGGTTGCTGAGGGAGCAGGCGGCGGATTTGATGCGGGAAGGACTGACCCTGTCGCCGCGATTTAGCCCCGGCTATGGCGATGTGCCGCTGAGCTGCCAGGGGGCGCTGCTTTCCTGGCTGGAGGCGCGCCGCATCGGCATCAGCCTGACGGCAGGGGGATTGATGCTTCCCGAAAAAAGCGTGACGGCGCTGATTGCGCTGCGTTTTGCGGAGGAAAGACCATGAACGAAATTGACAAGGAGCTCGGCAAACGGCTGCTGTACTTCGACGGTGGCATGGGTACGCTGTTGCAGGGCATGGGTTTGTCCGGCGGAGAGCGACCCGAAACGTGGAACCTGTCCCATCCGGACCGCATTCTCGATGTCCACCGGCGCTACCTGGAGGCCGGCTGCGATATCGTGACCACCAACACCTTTGGCGCAACCGCCGCTCATCTGGGCGCGGATGCGGCTTCCTGCATGCGCGCGGGTGTGCGTATCGCCAGAGAGGCCGTCTCGCGTGCCGGGCGCGGTTATGTCGCCGCGGATATGGGGCCGTCCGGACGCCTTCTGGCTCCGTATGGGGATTTGCTCTTCGAGGATGCCATCCGGCTGTTTCAGGACGGCTTTGCCGCTGCCATCGAAGAGGGGCCGGATCTGCTTTTGATCGAAACCATGACGGATCTGGCAGAGGTAAAAGCCTGCGTGTTGGGCGCAAAGCAGGCGCTCAAAGCGGCGGGCAGACAGCTGCCGCTGTTTGTCAGCCTCACCTTTGACGAGCGGGGCCGGCTGCTTACCGGAGCCGACATTCCCGGAACGGTGGCCATGCTGGAGGGGCTTGGCGTGACGGCGATAGGCCTCAACTGCGGACACGAGCCGTCGGCGCTGATGGACAACGTGCGCACCCTGGCCGCCTGCACCGCGCTTCCCTTCTTTGTGCAGCCCAATGCCAGCCTGCCTGTGGTAATTGACGGAAAGACGGTGTTTCCCACCTCGCCTGAGGACTTTGCGCGCGATATGCTGCCGATGATCCGGCTGGGCGCCTGGGCGCTGGGCGGCTGCTGCGGTACCACGCCGGAGCATATCGTGCGGCTGGTGAGCGCTACGCGCGATTGTCCGCTTGTTTCACGTGAAACATTACCGCGCTGTGTGATCTCCGGCCGTACAACGTCCCTCTCGCTGGACGATGGGCCCATCATCATCGGCGAACGCCTCAATCCCACCGGCAAAAAGCGTCTGAAGCAGGCGCTGCGCGAGGGCGACATGGATGCCGTGATGCGCGAGGCCATCGCTCAGACGGAAGCCGGGGCGCATGCGCTGGATGTGAATGTGGGCCTGCCGGAAATCGATGAGCCCGCATGTCTGACGCGCGTGGTACAGGCCGTGCAAAGCGTCTGCGACGTTCCGCTGCAGCTGGATACCGCCGACCCAAGGGCGCTGGAGGCGGCTATGCGGGTCTATATCGGCCGTCCGCTGGTCAATAGCGTCTCCGGAAAGCAGGCGGTGATGGACGCCGTCTTTCCGCTGGTGCGTGAATACGGCGGGGCGCTGGTGGCCCTTACACTGGACGAGAAAGGCATCCCCGATACGGTCGAGGGCCGGGTGGACATTGCCCAACGGATTGTGCGGGAGGCCGCACGCTATGGCATCCGTTCGACCGATCTCCTTTTTGATGCGCTCACCCTCACCGTCGCTACCGATACGTCCGGCCCCTCACTGACGCTGCAGACGCTCCGGGAACTGCACCGGCGGGGATACAGGACCGTGCTCGGAGTCAGCAATGTGTCCTTCGGCCTGCCCAACCGCCCGGCGCTGACGGCTGCGTTCCTGTCCATGGCTTTGGAGGCCGGGCTGGATGCGGCCATTCTCAACCCGCTCGATTCCGCGGTAAGCGGGGCGTTTTGGGCGAGCCGTGCGCTGATCGGATGCAGCAGGGGACTGGAGGAATATCTTCAGGCGATGCAGCGGCTGCCGGCGCCGGCGCCTGCGTCCGCCGCTCCGGCCCGCGTGTCCGCTCCTGCCGGAAAGGCGGAGCCCGAAGGCGGCGACGCGCTCTACCGCGCCATTCGCGACGGGCTGTCAGGCGACGCAAAGCTGGTTGCGCAGGCCCTGCTGGACGGCGGGAGCGAGCCGCTCTCCCTGATTGAAGGAAGCGTGATGCCCGCCCTTACGGAGGTGGGTGCGCGCTATGAGCGCGGGGAACTGTTTTTGCCCCAGCTTCTGCAGAGTGCGGGTGCAGCGCAGGCCGCTTTCGAGCCCATTCGCGCTCGCCTGCCGGCGCAGGCGAGCGAGGGAGCCGGCCGCGTGGTGCTGGCCACCGTTCAGGGCGATGTACACGACATCGGCAAGAACATCGTTAAGGTGCTCCTGCTGAATTACGGCTTTGCCGTGACTGATCTGGGCAAAGATGTGCCGCCCGCGCGCGTCCTGGAGGCCGTGCGGGAAACCGACGCGCGGCTGGTGGGCCTGAGCGCCCTGATGACCACCACGGTGCCCGCCATGCGTGAAACCATCGCTCTGCTGAAAAAAGAGGCGCCGGGCGTGACGGTGGTGGTGGGCGGAGCCGTGCTCACCCAGGCATATGCCGATCAGATTGGCGCGGACCATTATGCGCCCGATGCCATGGCGACCGTGCGCGTGGCGCAGCGGGTGTTGGGCTGAAGAACAAACAGCAGAGACGGAGAGGAGAGATACAACATGTCGCAGGAACATAAGGACGTGACCAGCGTGTGGCAGGTGGTCAAGTTTACGCTGTTTTCCATCAGCGCGGGACTGATCCAGGTCGCCGCCTTCACCTTGATGGAAACGGTGTTCCATCTGCCGTACTGGCCCAGCTATCTGACCGCGCTGGTGCTGAGCGTGCTTTGGAACTTCACCTTCAACCGCCGCTATACCTTCCGAAGCGACGCGTCGGTGGGGCGCAGCATGCTGCTGGTGGCGCTGTTCTACGCCGCTTTTACGCCGGTTTCCACCTGCTGGGGCCATGTGCTGACCACTGCCGGCTGGAATGACTTTCTGGTGCTGGCGATCACCATGGCTGTCAATTTTGTCACGGAATTTCTCTATCAGCGCTTCGTGGTCTATCGCAACCGCATCGATACCAACGACGTAGCGCGCCGCGCCAATGAAAAAGCGGAGGGATGACCCGTGACGCAGCCAAAGCGTGGAATGGACTGGAAGCGTGCGCTGTCCACGTCGCTGTTTGTCGTGCTGGTGGCGCTGCTTGCCTGGTATGTATACGAAAACCGTGCGGATATGGCGCGCCTGCTGGCGCTCAGCGCGGGAGATGTGACGCTGATGCTCGCGCTGGCGCTGGGCGGCTGCGTGATGAACTGCGTCTATCACCGTCTGATTCTCTCGACCTATCACATCCCACTGGATGCGGTGGACTGGATGGGGGTCACCTTCGTGGCCAATGCCATGGCCTATGTGCTGCCCATGCGCGCGGATCTGGTGTTCAGCGCGGCCTACTACAAGCGCACCAAGGGACTGGCATATGTGAAAAGCGTGAGCATGGCGGCGGGGAACATCGTCTTCGGCGTGGTGTTTGCGCTGGCGCAGATGTTTGTTTCGCTCCTTCTGACGGGGATGCTGGACGGAACGTGGTCCGGCGTTCTATGGCTCCTGTGGGCCGTGGGCACGCTGGCGGTGGCCGGATTCATCGCCTTTTCACTGCTGGTGCAGGGCCGCGGCGCGCGCGTGCTGGACCGGGTGAAGCTGCTGGGCGATGTGGTGCGGGGCTTCAACGCCCTCCTAAAAAACCGGTGGCTGCTGTGGCGGTTGCTGGCCTGTCTGGTCGTGAACAATGCCGTTCAGCTCTCCCTGTACATGGCCTGCTTCGGGGCCATCGGGATGCCGGTCACGGTATATCAGGCGCTATTTTATAACAGCGTAAGCTGGATTGCTACCGTGGTATCCATCGTCCCGGGCAACATCGGCATTAAGGAAGCGGTCATGGGCGTGGCCACCAGTCTGACGGGCGCGCTCTTTCAGAACGGCGTGGCCGTGTCGCTTCTGCAGCGGGTGGCGGTCATGATTGTGTATATGGTGGCTGGTGCGGCGTTCGCCTGGCCGGTCTGCCGTCGATGGAATGCCGCGCGCCATGCGGAGTAAATCGAGGGCAAAGAAGCAGAAAGGCCCCTGGCGCGGCAGAGTCATGCGCAGGGCTTGAATCCACCGTACAGGCCGCCCGATCTGGATTCTCCAATGGGCCTCCTCAAAGAAGTTTTAAGGCAATAACAAGGGGAGCCGTTCAAGCAATTGAACGGCTCCCACTCTGTTTGTTCTGCTTATTTGCCCACTGGAACGATTTCCAGCCAGTATCCGTCCGGGTCCTTGATGAAGTAAATCCCCATGGCGGGATTCTCGTAGCAGATGCAGCCCATCTTTTCATGCAGGGCGTGCGCCGCCTCCATGTCATCGGTGCGGAAGGCCAGGTGGAACTCTTCATCACCCAGATTGTAGGGGGTCGTGCGGTCCTTGAGCCAGGTCAGTTCCAGCTCGAAGGTTTCGGTGTCATCCGCCATAAAGACGATGGTGAATTCCGGCTTTTCGTTGCGGCGCACCTCATGAAGGCCCAGCGCCTCGCGGTAGAAGGCTAGGGAGCGGTCCAGATCGCGGACGTTGTAGTTCTCATGGATCATGGTGAACATGGGCGTTTCTCTCCTTTGCTATTCAATGTCTACGGGAAGGTCGGTATCGGCGAAGGGATCGTCGCTCTCAGGCATCTGCGGTTCCACACGCCGGGCGGGAGCGATCGGCAGCTCGCCGAAGTCCTTTGGGGGTTCGATGATGTGGATGTCCAGCAACTGGTCGTGAAAGGTCAGGTTGGCCACGACGCCCGGCTTGGTCAGCGCCAGCACCTCGGTATTGGGGGTCCGGGCACGCCGGGCAAAGTCGATGGCGACTTCCGGGCGCTCCTGCCAGTGCATGGGGATGAACACGCGCGGTTTCATCGTCAGGATGAAATGGTTCGCCCCTGCGTCATACATCAGTCCCTGCCGGGGGTCTACCGGGAACATGCACACGTCGATGCGCTCGCCCTTGATGGGCTCAATCGCCTCGTAGAAGGCGTTTTCGGCCGCTTCAATCTCGCGCAGCGTGCTTTCCTGCCGCCAGTGCCACAGGTTGAGATCGCCCGCGTGGAAAATGTTCATGCCATAGGCCCGCACCAGGAAGGCCACGCCCAGGTCGGTGCTTTGAAACGCCTTGACGGTTATGTCAGGCGAGAGCTCCTTTTCCTGCAGCGGCGCCAGCCGTTTGCCCCGGGTGCCCACGGGCATATCGCTGGATACGATGTAGGTGATTGGCAGGTCTTCGGATTCCCACGTGTACACGATGGGATCGAGGTGGTCGGGATGGGCGTGGCTGATGAAGACGTAAATCTTTTCAAACGCCTTGAGGAATGACGGCGTAATCCGGCCGACCTGCGGCAAAGACCGTCCTTCGCCCTCCCAGTAGTCGAAGATCAGCAATGTTCCGCCCACCTGGACGGAAAAGCCGCTGTGATAGTGGTAGATGATTTTGAGTTGCCTGTCCATAGAAAAAGACGCCTCCCGTAAATGATCGTAGTGCAACATACACGGTTCCCCAGCCGTATCGGGAACGATATATTACAAAATGATGACTCATTCAAAGGCAGCGTCATACAGGCAAAAGCCCAAATAATCAGGCTTTCGGGCATAGGCACCGAAAAAAGACTTTGTAAGTATAGCATAGTACGTAATATAAGTCAACAGCTCTTTATACTACCGCAATCTTTGTGGTGTAGAGCTACAATACATATTGGACAGTAGAGTAAAAAAGGATGAGACTTGAGCG